>Ga0207849_100037_pt1 | contig 215791 bp, 216 predicted proteins | sample TtaePargueraPR_12_FD_187277 | JGI IMG/M metagenome (GOLD analysis project Ga0207849, IMG submission 187277) | Aerobic enrichment media microbial communities from Bioluminiscent Bay, La Parguera, Puerto Rico - Tt and P2 (4) (SPAdes) | ecosystem: Environmental > Aquatic > Marine > Unclassified ... | reverse complement strand
GATTTCCGGCTTGGGCATTTTGAGGTTCGACAGCCCGAACGCCAGGTTCTTCCTGACATTCATATGCGGGTAAAGCGCATAGGACTGGAACACCATGGAGAGGTTGCGCTGACTGGCCGAGACGTCATTGACGATCCTGTCACCAATCGCGATCGTGCCGTCGGTGATCTCCTCGAGCCCCGCGATCATGCGCAACAGGGTCGACTTGCCGCAGCCCGAAGGCCCCACAAGCACCAGAAACTCCCCCGACTTCACCTCAAGATCAATCCCGTGGATCGCCTCAACCTGCCCGTAGCGCTTGACCACATTGCTCAGCGTTACACTCGCCATATCCGATTACCTCTTACTTCAGTCCGCTCATCGCGATACCGCGGATGATGAAACGCTGGAACACAACAAAAAACAGAATGATAGGGACAATTGAAAGCACTGACATCGCGAACATAGGGCCGTAAAGCGAAACGCCATCCTGACTTTGGAACATTCTCAGGGCAAGTGGCACAGTGTAATCCTTCACATCGTTCAGGAACACCAGCGGACCCAAAAAGTCCTGCCATGTCCAGATAAAGGTAAAAATGGCCGCTGTCGCCATCGCCGGTAGTGACAGGGGCAGGATGATCGCCCAATAGATCTTGAATGGCGAACAGCCATCGATCATCGCGGCTTCGTCGAGATCCCGAGGTAACTGCCGGAAGAACTGGATCATCAGGAAGACGAAAAATGCGTCCGAGGCGAGGAACTTCGGCACGATCAGCGGCAGGAAGGTATCCACCCAGCCAATTTTCAAGAACAGAAGATATTGGGGGATGAGCACGATGTGATAAGGGATCATCAGTGTGGCCATCATCAACGCAAACCAGATTGTCTTGCCGGAGAACTCGAGCCGCGCAAACGCATAGGCGGCGAACGACGCCGAGAGTGCGTTGCCGATCAGCGAGAGGACGGTGATGATCGTGGAGTTCCAGTAAAACCGGGTAAAGCTGACCACCAGGGCATTCCAGCCTTCGGGGTAATTCTCCCATTGGAATTCGGATGGCCAGAGGGAAAGCGTGTTGTTGAATATCTCGCTATCCGGCTTGAGGGAACTCGCCAGCATCCAGAGTAGCGGATAGATCATGATGAACGAGCAAATGATCAGAAACAGATGTTTCAGCAAGCCGGCGCGGCGCACCCGCTTTGCGCGTTCTTCGCGGATGGTTGCAGCGATTGCTGCGGTATCCATGCTGGCGGAATCGAGAGTAGTGCTGGTCATCGTCAACCCCTCTCGTTCTCGTAGTGGACCCAGTACTTGGATGTCGCAAAGGCAATGCCAGTGAAAACGGCGATAATGGCCAACAGCACCCAGGCAAGCGCCGAGGCATATCCCATGCGAAAATAGGCGAAGGCCTCGTTGTAGAGATACAGGGTGAAAAACAATAGGGAATCCAGTGGATTGCCGCGCCCATCGGAAATGATAAAGGCGCTGTTGAAGGTCTTGAAAGCTTCGATCATCTGCAACACGAGATTGAAAAAGATGACCGGTGCCAGCATCGGAACCGTAACGGTGAAGAACCGGCGGATAGGTCCGGCCGCATCGATTTCGGCGGCTTCATAAAGCTCTGCCGGGATCGCTCGCAAACCTGCGAGAAAGATCAGCATCGGTGAGCCGAACTGCCAGATTGCCAGCACCACGAGCGTATAAAGTGAAAAATCCGGGTCCGAGAGCCAATAGGGACCGGGCAACCCCACAGCCGCCAATGCCGAATTGACCACGCCGTCATTGGCGAAGAGCTGCCGCCACAGCACCGCCACAGCGATTGATCCGCCCAGAATTGAGGGCAGGTAAAACAGGGCTCTGTAACCACCAATAGCGCGGATACCCTTATCGAGGATCATAGCCACCGCTAACGAGAAGACCAGGGTGCCGGGCACGGACAGGAATACATAGGCGAACGTCACCTTAAGTGATTGCCAGAACCTTGCATCCCACATCAGCATGAACTCGTAGTTCTCGAGCCCGATAAACTCGGCTGGCTGGGCAATGTTGTACTTGGTGAAGGACAGATAGAACGACGTCAGGATCGGCCCGACGGCAAGGAACAGAAAGCCGATCAGCCACGGCGCCAGAAAGATGTAGCCAGGCGCATTCTTGGCAATAAATTTCCGCATCAGCCTCTCATCCGGTTGGTATTAAAAAGGACTCCGCCAGCGCGTGCGCTGGCGAAGCCAAGTTTTCAAATCAGGTTCACGAACGGCGCAGAATGCCGCGGGCTTCCTGCATGAACTGGTTTGCCGTGTCCTCGATGGACTGGCGATCCAGCAGGATGTTGACCGCAATACGTTCGAACGCTTCTTCAACTTCGCGGGCACCCGGCGGGTTCGGCGGACCGAGCGGCGCGACGTGACCCTGGATGGAATCGAAGTAGCTTACTGTCGTAGCTTCGGCTTCCGACATGTTTGGCGCCAATGCCTGACGTACTGAACTGACCTCGGGGATGCCGCGCTCCATGCCCAGAACCGCCGTCATATCCGGATCGTGGATAAAGGCGTTCATGTAGGTGGTGGCGGCTTCTGCATCGACCGTGTCGCGGCTAAGGCAGATGAACTGGCTCGGCTGCACCGATTGGCCGGGCTGACCACCGGCAAGGTGCGGACGCATTGCAGCGCTCACCTTGTCTTCCATCAAGCCCTGAATACCGACGATCTGGTTCGACCAGGCGTATGTAATCGCTGTCTGGCCAGTAACGACACCCTGAACCGTCAGATCAGACTGTCCGGCGAGACCGGCTGAATCCGCTCCCGGCGGCGTGCCGCCAGCGTCGCGAATGTCTTTCCACATGTTCCAATAATCGACGATAAGTCCGGCATCGAATGTAAAGTCTTTGCCATCGTCGGTGTACTGCAGATCAAATCCGCTCTGCGCAGCGAACACGTTGAACGCACCCCAGTCGGCTGTTGCATCATCCGTGCCGTAGACCCCATCCGGCGACGAGTTGGTGATGGCCACGGCCACACGCTTAAGGTCGTCATATGTCCAGGTGACGGGGTCAAACTCCTCGCCAGCGGCCTCGACCAAACGACTGTTGAGCACAGTCGCCATCGTGTTGGCGCCGATGGTCAGACCATAAAGCTCGCCATTGAAGGTGCCGGCGCTGAGCCCGCTTTCATCAACGTCCGAGATGTCGATGGTTTTGCCGATATAGTCGGTCAGGGGAGTGAGTGTGCCCCGGTCGACATATTCCTGCATCACGCCGTAACCCTGCTGAATGCAGTCCGGCATGTTGCCGCCTGCAATCTGCGTGGTCAGACGGGCGAAATAATCCTGAAAACCGAGTGTCTCACCGACAACCTCAATATTCGGGTGTTTTTCATTGAATATGTCGATGACGGCAAAGGTGCGTTTGTCGCGCTCGGGGTTGCCCCACCAGCCGTGACGAATGCGTGCCACCTGGGCGAATGCCGGCAAACTCAGGCTGGATGCGCCTGCCGCCGCCGTCGCCGAAGCGATGAATGTTCTACGATTGATTTTGCTCATAATTTCCTCCCATAGAGCTCCTCATTATCGGCCTGTAAATCGACCTGAAGTCAATCCGATTCATCCAAAATATCCATATATTCCAGATAGTTTGACCGAATTTCTAAACTTTATGATCAGTTATGATCGAACCGATCACGCGCTCTGATCATTTCGCGGATGAGTCAGTATGTTGGTGTGACCAATCCAATGTCTTTTGCGAGTTTCCATTCTCCTTTTTCCAGGTTGAGTTGTTGGTTGGCGCCGATCGTGAACGCGTAGGCACCTGATGATGTTTGCAGTGTTCCCGACACAGGTTCGGCCTGCATGCCGATGAGTGACAACACCGCGCCCGTGCGGTCCGTAACGACGCGCACGCCGCGTGGTAGCGAGAACAAAAGCTCGCCGTCGCGATAGGCCGTGCTTGTGTCGCTGGTGTTCATCCACTCAAAAGCCGCGCCATCCACCACCCGGCTGTAGCCGGTGTCATGGTCTGCCTGCATTTGTTCCACTTCGATGGGGGTCAACCCTGTGAACCACAGCGTTCCGTCCGGCCGTGGCATGATGCCGCTTAACCGCTCGATGAAGTCGAGAAGGCAAAGGATGGACGGCGAGTATTTCTCGGTAAATCCGGCCGCACCGGTAAACGGGCTGATCGTTTGCGCAAAGCGCTCGGCATGGAATAGCGCATAGAGCGTCGGATAGAGTATCCAGGTCAGCTCCACGTGCCGATGGTGTGCTTCAAACGCGTGCGGTGTGCGGATCAGCGTTAACAAATTGGTCGGCCCGCACCAGGAGTTGTGTGCGAAATTCTGATCGAAACGGGGATCGTCGAGGGCGATCGAGGTGAGCGGGAACCGGGCGAAGAACTTGCTGGTATTAAGCAGATAGCGATCCAGCGCCTCTGCGAAGAAGGCGTCATCGCCGACCTCACAGGCCAGCACGCGCAGCAGCACATCGCCTTGAACCTTGACCATTTGCCCGGTGTTGTCACGGTCGTAAAAGAAACCGTCCTCCGGATCGTGGCACTGGTCATAAAGCGCCTCGATGCTCGCTTCCGCCTTTTGCATCCACGGCTTGCCGTTCTCGCCAAGTTCCTCGGCGATGCGTGCGAGGTAAATGCGCTGGCAGGCCACATTGGCGGTCAGGTCGGGGGCGATGAAGGGTAGCAACGGATTGTTCGGATCGTACCGTGCCGGGTCGTTTTTGTAGGGTTTGTCGGGAATGTGCCAGAACCGTGCCGACAGATCGTGCCCGGTATCGTGGCAGCAAAAGGCTTCAACCGCGCCGGTGCCCTGTGTGTCGCGATTCTTGGCCAGCCAGTCGTCATATTGCGACATGGCCGCATACATTTTCGCCAGAAAAGTGCGGTCACGTCCGTTGAGCGCATAATGGTTCCACACGCTGCGGGCGAGGGGGCTGACCAACTGGATCTGGAAGAAGAAGGCGCCATCAGAGATGATCTTGTAGGGAAACAAGCCATCGGCCCGTTGAGTGTCGGCGAAGGCTTCATAGGTTGCCGCCGAAACCGCAGGCAGAAAACGTGACAGCAATTCAGCGTTGATTGTCCCGGTACTTTCCAGCCAGCAGCCGGGATAGTTGCCGCCTTCCTGAAGGATCGGTTCCGGACTGCCATTGGTTTTCACGCACATCAGCAATTCACGAACCGCCTGGTAGTAGCGGTTCTGATAGGCACGGTTCGAGCAGGCGAACTTGACACCCGAGGCCAACCATTGGGAGAGAGATTCGGCCTCTAGTTGCGTGTCAAGTTCGCCCACCGATTTGGTGACGTCGATCGCACGAAGACTGTCGAGAAGTGCGCCCGACATCAGCCTAGTGCGGAATGGGATCGGGATGCGGCATCACGATCTTCCGTTGTTGTTCGGTTAGACGTTCCAGAAGGTCAGCGCTCGGCCTGACCGGCAGGCGGAAATACCCCCAGCTTGGCCCATAGCGGTAAACGCAGACACGGCGTTGCCCTGGATTGGTGCGCCGGGCAGACCCATGAGCAATGGCATCGACAAACAGCAACGCATCGCCCGCTTCGAGATGCGCCTCAATCGCGCCCTCAACGCCATCCATGGAAGAACGGTCGCCTTTGCGTTGTTCGACGGGGACTGTCTGCGGGTGCGGGATGTTTGACTTGTGCGAACCGGGGACCACCATGGTTGCCCCGTCGCCTGGACCGATATCGGTCAACGCCATCAGGATGTTGACCTGCCCACAATGAAATTTGCCTGCATGGTAACGGAACTGCGTGCGGATTGTGCCGACATGTCCGCCCGAGTGCAGTCGCTGTGCATCGCCCGCATTGCGGATGGTGCCAAAGCACTCGTCGATGAAAGCTGGACCGTGGTGACCGTCGAAATTCTCGGGGTCGTCAGTACCGATGAAGTGCTTGACCTTTTCGAACCATGACGGGTGATCAATCAGCTTTTCCCAAACCGGTCCGGCTTCGTAGAGCTGTTGCATGCCGATGCCTTCCTGGGCACCGGAGTTGTTGATCAGAACATTGCCGAACCACGAACGGCCTTCGTTGGTTTTGGCGTGTTCTTCCACCTGGTCGTAAGTTGCATTCATCGCCGCAAGTTCATCGGCGTTGAGTGCGTTTTTGATAATGAGGTATCCGTTTAGATCAAAAAGATACCGCTCCATTGCCGAGCAGCCATGCACGACAGGTTTGTGTTCGTTCACTACAATGTCCTCCCAAACCGAACCGGGCCCTTAACGGGCTTCTTGTGCGGGCGGTGGAAGGAAGTAGGAAAAACCTCGCCGACAACCGGGACCGCACGGTTGAGTCTGGTCAGGGTCTCTCAGAAGGTCGCAGCAAGCAGTGATCGCTTTTTGAAAAGCGGTCCGATCACAGATGCTGCGCGTAGCGCACGCTTTACCGCATACCCCGGCTGGGCTCGCGACGGTTGCACCGCCTTTGTCCCATTACGTGTCTCCGGCCGATTCTGGGGGATTTATCCCTTCCAGATAGCTGTTATGTTTCCGGGCAATGATGAACTTGTCAACACAATTGATGCAGCTTACTGCAATCAATGTCAGAAAATCATGATATTACAATAGTTTAGTTTGATGCTGGTGCGTTGAAAAGGAGCCATGGATGCGGATCGCCAAGATCGAAGCGTTTGTCATTTCCCCGGAAAAAGCGATTGGCGGATATGGAAGGCAGCAGGGTGGAGATCGTGCGGCAGCTAAAGAATCCTGGCTGGTTTCCACTGAGGTTGCGAACCCGATGTCGGTCTATCCACGGTTTAAGGCGCACCGGGATTCCTGGCGGCCGCGCTGGCCCGAGGTCGGTTGCCTGATCACGGCTGACGATGGCAGCTGGGGATTTGGGACCAGTGTTTTCGGCGCGCCGGTCGTCTCGATCATCAACGATCATATCGGCCCGTTGCTCGAAGGTGAGGACCCCTCGGATATTGACCGGTTGTGGACCATGATGATGCGATTGGTCTCGCCCTATGGTGCCAGCGGTTTGCCGGTCTATGCCGTAAGTGCGATCGACCTGGCGCTGTGGGATTTAAAGGGCAAGCAGGAAGGTGTGCCCGTCTATGATCTGATCGGTGGTCCGGCACGTAACGCGATCACCTGCTATGCTACGGGCAACGATACGGCTTGGCATATGGAGCTGGGTTTTACAGCGACGAAACTTGCGTGTCCTCATGGTCCCGCAGATGGAGACGTTGGTCTTGATGCCAATGAGAAATTGGTGTCCGAAACACGCGATCTTATTGGGCCGGATGTTAAGCTGATGCTCGACTGCTGGATGGCATTCGACGTGGATTATACGCTGCAAATGGCGGAAAGGCTCGCCCGATATGATCTCGGCTGGCTGGAAGATTGTTTGATACCGGAGGATATCGAGGCGCATCACGAGTTGCGCGGCAAAATGACGGATGTGCCGTTTGCCACCGGAGAGCACTGGTATGGTGTGCACCCCTTTGTGCATGCAGCTCGCCACCAACTTGCCGATGTGTTTCAACCCGATATCTGTTGGGCCGGTGGTATGACCGCATGTCTAAAGATCGCAGATATCGCCGCCGATGCCGGAATTGATGTGATACTACATGCCGGTATGAACACGGCCTACGGACAACACTTCACCCTGGCTACGGCCGGATCGTCTATGGGAGAGTTGTTCATAGGGAGCCCTCCGGGTGTGCCACTTACTGAAACTGCCCGGATGCCGGGGGTGGCAACAGCGTTAGATGGACAAATTGTCCCCGCGAACGCTCCGGGATTCGGACTTGAATTATCACTTGAAGACATTAGTGCAATGTCTTCTTAGGGAGAACGAAATGGAAAAAATACAGGTTCAAGGCGTTCACCACATCACGCTGAATGGTGCCGACCGCCAGACATCGATTGATTTCTGGGAAGGGGTTCTGGGCATGCCGTTCATATTCGAGCAGCCGAATCTCGACGACAAAAACCAGAATCACCTCTATTTCGATCCCGGTGACGGGCGACTGATCACGATTTTTACAAATGAGTCCCGCAAGCCGGATAGCAAGGAAACACCGGGCGATGTTGGCACGGTGCACCATCTCGCGCTGGCCGTTTCGCAGGCGACATTTTCGCAAACCGTCAGGCGGCTTGATGCGCGCGGCATTGCGCATTCCGGTCCCAAGGACCGCGGTTTTATGGATTCGATTTATTTCCGTGACCCGCTGGGGCTACTGATCGAACTGGCATCCTACAGGTTCGAGCCACCGGCCGGCGTCAGCCATGGCGAAGTGCTTTTTGAAGCACACAAGATCCGTGTCGCGCTGGGCGATTACAGTATTGCCGAGGTGCACGTGGCAGATGCAATCCAGAAACTGACAACAAGGCGGCGAGATAGCCTCTCCGAGGACCGATCACCAAAAAATCCCTACGGGAACTGACCGGCATGTGCATTCGCGCATCTTGAAGGCGCTGACACTGTACCTTCAAAAACTATCCGCTATGATCGCGCGCCATGCACAACAGATTCTGGACTTTGCAGTAAATGAGAAAGGGCAGCCCCCACCGCGCCCCAACGGAAAGTGACGTCGCCAAACTCGCAGGCGTGTCGCAGTCAGCGGTGTCGCGTGCCTTCACGCCGGGGGCCAGCGTTGCTGAAGCAACGCGTGAAAAAATCCTCAAGGCAGCGCAGGAGCTGGGCTATCAACCGAACCTGATGGCGCGGTCGCTCGCGACCCGGCAGTCGAACATAGTGGCGCTTGCGATCTCGCATCTAGAGAACCCGTTTTACGCGCAGGTCGTTCGTGAGCTGTCCGACCGTTTGCGGGAGACGGGGCGGCATATCCTGTTGTTTTCAACGCCGCCAGATGAGCAGGTCGATCCGGCCCTCGAGGGCGTTTTAAGCTATCAGGTCGATGCCATTGTGCTGACGGCAACCATGGCTTCGCTGGAACTGGCGCTTCAGTGCCAGAAAGCCGGGGTGCCGATTGTTCAGATCAACCGCGAGTCCAAGATTCCCGGCATTTCAACCGTGCGCGGCCAAAATCGTAGGGCAGGGGAGCTCGTCGCCGATTTTCTCGTCGCCGGCGGTCACAAGCGGTTCGGCTTTATTGGCGGCACGGAGCATTCCGGCACCAGCCGTATTCGTCAGGACGGTTTTGCGGAAAAACTGAAATCACACGGGTTCGAAACCCAGATCGCTTATGGTGATTACACCTTTGAGGACGCTGCTGTGGCGGCACGATCGCTATTGGGGAGCGCTTCGCCACCCGATGCGCTTTTTTGTGCCTCTGACTATATGGCGTTTGCCGCGCTCGATGTGGCCAAACGCGAATTCGGCCTCAAAGTGCCCGACCAGCTTTCCGTCGTCGGGTTTGACGATGTGCCTGAAGCCGCACACGCCGCTTATGAGCTCACGACATTTTCGCAGCCCGCCGGCGCGCTGGTCGCCGAGGCGATCAAGATCATCGACCTGATGACCGAGGAGCCGGGCCGCCGGGCGCAGCGCCGCGAAGTGCGTGGCGAACTTATCGTGCGCGGATCCGCCCGTATTCCCGAGACCGGCATAAAGAAAGCCGGTTTGCGCCGCACCTGGGATAACTAGGCGCGTTCCTGTTTGCTATGTGTGGCAGTTTTCCTTCTCGGAACGTCTAAAATTTACCCTCTTTGCCACTTTTTGGTCAGTTTTATTGTCTTTTTTCAGAATCGCTGTTGCATACGCATGCAATCAACGTTATTGCATGCGTATGCAACGCATCAGTTGACGATAGGACAAGGGAAAGTTCGTCATGCGGGTTATCGAGTGGAAACAGCACAGCACAACGCGATTTATGGGCGCCAGCCCCGTTGGTGCGGGTTGGCTCTATATCACCGCGGCGGGCTGCGTATCGTGGACATGACGACACTCGCCGCACCCATGACCGTCCCGGCAAATGACCGGGGACCTGATCATTCTATCGGACATCACAACATGACAAAGACATTGGACAATAAGGGAATCGCTGTTGCGCTCGAAGCAAGCGCGAAGATTCTACATGCAAACGACAGCAGCGAAGTGCTGATTAATCACGCGCTCCGTGACGGAAAAGCCCGGCAGATGGAGGGTGGGGCGCTCGCCGTGACCACCGGAAAGTTCACCGGCCGTTCGGCAGGTGACAAATTCATCGTTGAGGATGCTGAGACCCGTAACAAGGTATGGTGGAGCAAGACAAACGCCATGACCCCGCAAGCGTTCGACACGCTGCTGGTGGATATGATGACTGCGTTCAACGGCACTGAAATCTACAGCCAGCAACTGTTTGCCGGCACGGACCCGGCCAACCGCTACAATGTTGAAGTATTCAGCCCGAGCGCCTGGCATGCGCTGTTCATCCGCAATCTTCTAATTCGGCCCAACGCTGGTGAGCTGATCGGGTTCGCGCCCGATGTCACGGTTGTGCATCTGCCTGAATTTGAAGCCGATCCGGCACGCCATGGCACCAAGACAACGACCTGCATCGCGCTCGACCTGTCGCGTAACATTGTGCTCATCTGCGGCACAGCCTATGCAGGTGAAATCAAAAAGTCGGTGTTCTCGCTGTTCAACTTTCACGCGCCGGACAAGGACATTCTCCCCATGCATTGCTCGGCCAATGTGGGTGAAAAGGGTGACACGGCTTTGTTCTTCGGCCTTTCAGGGACTGGAAAAACGACACTTTCCACTGCACCCGACCGTGCACTGATCGGCGATGACGAACATGGCTGGAGCGAGGACGGTATCTTCAATCTCGAAGGCGGCTGCTATGCCAAGGCGATCAATTTGACTGCTGAGTCGGAACCTGAAATCTACACTGCGAGCAAGCATGAAGGCGCCATTCTGGAGAACGTTGTTATCGACGACGCTTCAGGCAAACCCGATTTCCATGACGACAGCCTGACGGAAAACACCCGCATTGCCTATCCGCTGACGGCAATTCCGAACCGGTCCGAGAAACCTCTGTTACCAGCGCCGAGCAATGTGGTGCTGCTCACGGCGGATGCCTTTGGCGTTTTACCTCCAGTCGCCCGTTTGAGCCCGGAGCAGGCGGTTTACTACTTCCTCTCCGGCTACACCGCCAAGGTGGCGGGCACCGAACGCGGTGTCACCGAACCACAGGCGACTTTCTCAGTCTGTTTCGGTGGCCCGTTCATGGCCCGGAAACCGTCGGTTTACGGAAAATTGCTTGCAGAACGGATATCACAAAGCGGCGCTGCGTGCTGGTTGCTCAATACCGGCTGGACCGGCGGACCCTATGGTGTGGGCAAGCGCATCGACCTGAAATCGACCCGCCGCATTTTGCAGTCCATCCTTGATGGCGAACTGAACGACGCAGTCTACCGGCTCGATGAGACCTTTGGCCTCGATGTCCCGACGCGGATCGATGGCGTGGACACAACCATGCTCTATCCGGAGCGCACCTGGGACGATAACGCTGCGTTCAAAGCGCAGGCGGATAGGCTTCTTGGCCTGTTCGCTGAAAACTTCTCGGCTCTGGGCGATGAAGTAGCTGAATTTGCTAACGGCCAACCCAGAAACAGCGCCGCGGCTTGAATAAAAGGGCCGGTGAAAAGTCACCGGCCCACCGGAAATTGAACACACTTGTCGGATCGGCTGGTTGCGACCGCCCGATACGAAATTGATCAGGAGACGCGTAGACACATGGCACTCATCACATTGAGACAGCTTCTCGATCACGCCGGGGAGCACGGTTATGGCATGCCGGCTTTCAACATCACCAACCTCGAAACCCTTCAGGCGGTGATGGCGGCGGCAGACAAAACCAATTCACCGGTTCTGGTACAGGCCAGCCGCAGTGCGCGTAAATATTGCGACGATGTGTTTCTCAAGCACATGTTTGCAGCCGCAGCGGAGCGCTATCCGCATCTGCCGATCTGTGTGCATCAGGATCACGGCAACGAGTTGAAGACCTGCCTCAGCGCCATGGAAAATGGCTTTACCTCGGTGATGATGGATGGTTCGCTGATGGCTGATGCCAAAACACCGTCGAGCTACGAGTACAATGTCGAGGTAACCCGCGAAGTCGTCGAACAGGCGCACAAGCGCGGCGTTTCCGTCGAAGGCGAAATCGGTGTTCTCGGCTCGCTGGAAACCGGCGAAGGCGAGAAGGAAGACGGGCACGGCTTTGACGGTAAACTGGAAAAAGACCAGCTATTGACCGATCCGGACGAGGCGGTGGAATTCGTCAAGGCAACCAATGTCGATGCTTTGGCGGTGGCGGTCGGCACCTCCCATGGCGCCTACAAATTCACCCGCCGCCCGGATGGCGACATTCTGGCCATGGATGTGATCGAGACCATCAACAAAAAGCTGCCCAACACGCACCTTGTGATGCATGGCGCTTCGACAATCCCGCAGGATCTGCAGGACCTTATCAACGAGAATGGCGGCGAAATCCCACAGACCTTCGGTGTACCGCTCGAGGAAGTGGAACGCGGCATCAAATCCGGCGTGCGCAAGGTCAATATCGATACCGATATCCGCATGGCGATGACCGGTTCGATGCGCAAGTTCCTCGGTGAGAACAAGGCGTCCTTCGACTTGCGCGCGGTTCTTGATCTGGGCCGCAAGCGGTCGACCGACCTTTGTGTCGAACGCTTCGAGCGGTTCGGGTGCGCCGGTATGGCCGACAAGATCAGGCCCCTGTCACTGCACCAGATGGCTGATCGTTATGCTGGCGGTTACTTCCAGATGCGGGTAGCCTGAACGCGCAATGCAATCAGGAACCACACTTGAAAACTGGCTCGATGCCCAAAACGCCGACGGCGATGCGCTGTCGGCGCTATTGAGCCTGTCCCACGCCTTTGTGCAGATCGCGTCCGCCGTGCGGATGGCGCCAATGATGGGGCATCTGGGCGAAGCGGGTAGCGTCAACGTACAGGGCGAAGACCAGAAAACCCTAGATGTCATCACCCATGACATTATGGTGCGGGCGCTCTCCGGCTGTCCGCATGTGCGCGCCATGGTCTCGGAGGAAGAAGAACAGGTCATCCAGAATATGCGGGCGCACAAGGACGCCTATCTGACCGCCTGTTTCGATCCGCTCGACGGCTCATCCAACATTGAAACTAACATCACCATCGGCACGGTTTTTTCCTTGCTTGATATTGGTGCCGGTGACGGACCGGTGACGGAAGAGGAGATTCTCCAAGGGGCTGCGAGGCAAAAGGTGGCCGGCTATGTGCTCTACGGGCCGGCAACGTTGCTGGTGCTGACGCTCGGATCAAGCGTTGCCATGTTCGTGCATGATATGGCGGCTGGTGCATTTGAGTTGGTTGAGGACGACATCAAGATCCCTGAAGCCGCGTCGGAATTTGCCATTAACGTCGCCCATCGCCGGCACTGGCAGACGCCGGTTACAGCTTATATCGATGAGTGTATCGAGGGTGAGCAGGGTCCGCGTGGAAAGCCGTTCAATATGCGCTGGGCCGGTTCGATGGTTGCCGATGTGCATCGCCTGTTCGTGCGCGGTGGCATTTTCATTTATCCCGCGCTCAATACGCCGGGTGGCGCCGAGGGCAAGTTGCGCTTGCTTTATGAAGCCAATCCCATGGCAATGCTGGTTGAAGCGGCGGGCGGCAGCGCACTTTCAGGCGCGGAACCCTTCCACGGCGTCACGCCGACGAGCCTGCATCAGCGTGTGCCGCTGGCACTCGGCTCGCGTCAGGAAGTGGAGCGGCTTGCCAGCAAGTATGAAGACACATAAGCGCTCAATTCCACCGAGACATCCCCATTGATTTCCAATAGGTTCGTCTGAGCACAATCTTCCAACGGCGCAGGGGAGACCACACCATGCCGCCAGGTGGCGATGCCACATCATCTGAATTATTTGCTCGCATTGATGCTGCGCGCGATGACCTTGTGGCGCTGACGCAGGATCTCATTCGCATCCCCACACTTAATCCGCCGGGTGAAGCCTATCTTGAGATCTGCGAATATCTCAGCAATCGCCTGAAACCGCGTGGGTTCGGCGTGGAAATGATCCGCGCCAAGGATACACCGGGGGACAGCGACAAATATCCGCGCTGGAACGTGATCGCCCGGCGCGAAGGCACATCACTCGGACAGTGCGTGCATTTCAACTCGCATATCGATGTGGTGGCGGTCGGGCAGGGCTGGACAACCGACCCCTTTGGCGGTGAGGTTAAAGACGGCAAGATTTATGGCCGTGGCGCCTGCGATATGAAAGGCGGTCTCGCCGCATCCATCATCGCCGCCGAGGCATTTATTGAGACCTATCCCGATTATGCCGGTGCCATCGAGATTTCCGGCACAGCTGACGAGGAAACCGGTGGCTATGGCGGCGTCGCCTATCTGGCGGAGCAGGGCTATTTCACCCCGGAACGCGTGCAGCACGTGATTATTCCGGAGCCGTTGAACAAGGATAGGGTTTGCCTAGGTCATCGTGGTGTCTGGTGGGCGGAAATCGAGACGCGCGGACACATCGCTCACGGCTCGATGCCGTTTTTGGGTGATTGCGCCGTCCGGCACATGGGCGCGGTGCTCAATGAGATGGAAAAAAGCCTTTTTCCGGCCCTTGCTCAGAAGCGCACGAATATGCCGGTGGTGCCGGAAGGTGCGCGGCAATCCACCATGAATATCAATTCGTTCCACGGTGGTCTTGACGAACCGGAAGAAGATTTCACCGGTTTTCCGGCTGCCTTGGTGCCTGATAGCGCCCGCATGATCATCGATCGGCGTTACCTGATCGAGGAAAACGCCGATGAAGTGCGTAGCGAGATCGTCGACTTGCTCGAACGGGTAAAAGCAACGCGGGAAAATTTCTCGTATGAAATCCGCGAACTCTGGCAGGTCAGTCCGACGATGACCGAGCGTGACGCGCCGGTTGTCACCTCGGTTTCAAGCGCGATTTCGCATGTACTTGGCAAGGCACCGGACTATGTTGTGTCTCCGGGCACATATGACCAAAAGCATATCGACAGGATCGGGCGAATGCATAATTGTATCGCCTATGGACCGGGCATACTGGACCTCGCCCACCAGCCTGATGAATATGTGGGAATAGATGATATGCTCGATAGTTCAAAAGTTATGGCGTGGGCTTTGGTCGACCTTTTGGGTGTCGCCAAAGCGCATGAATAAACGGGCGACCAGCCGTCCGTAAAAACAGGGAAGGACGATTATGCAAAATCTCATCAAAACAACTGCACTTGCAGGTTTGTTGGCGCTCACCACCGCGCTGACACCGGCAATGGCAGCGCGCACCGATATCAGCGTCGGCATGGTGCTTGAGCCGCCCAATCTTGATCCGACAGGCGGTGCCGCAGCGGCCATCGACGAAGTCGTTTATGCCAACGTGTTTGAAGGCCTGACCCGGTTTGGGCCGGACGGTTCGATCAACCCGGCGCTGGCCGAAAGTTGGGAGATTTCAGAGGACGGGCTGACATATACGTTCCACCTGCATGACGGCGTAACCTTCCACGACGGTACGGCGATGGATGCCGAAGACGTGAAATTCTCGTTCGACCGTGCCCGTGCAGAGGACTCGACCAACGCGCAGAAGGGCCTTTTCGCTGACATCGCCTCAGTTGAGGCAGTTGATCCGGCGACCGTCAAAATCACGCTCTCCCAGCCGAACGGCAATTTCCTGTTCAACATGGCCTGGGGTGATGCGGTGATCGTTGCGCCCGAGAGCGCCGACACGAACGCCACCGATCCGGTGGGCACCGGCCCGTTCAAATTCGCCGAGTGGGTGCAGGGCGATCGGGTTGAACTGGTCAAGAATGAGGAATATTGGGGCGAGCCCGTTGCGCTCGACAGTGCCACGTTCAAGTTCATCGGCGACCCCACAGCAGCCTTTGCGGCCATGATGTCCGAGGACGTCGATGCGTTCCCAAACTTCCCGGCACCTGAGACCCTGCCGCAGCTTGAAGCCGATCCGCGCTTCTCCGTTATCGTCGGTTCCACCGAAGGTGAAACCGTGATGGCGATGAACAACAAGCGGGAGCCGTTCAGCGATCCGAAGGTCCGCGAGGCTATCGCCCACGCGATCAACCGCCAGGAAATCATTGATGGTGCCATGCTCGGCAACGGCACGCCCATCGGCACCTTCTTCCCGCCGACCAATGTCGCCTATCTCGATATGACGGGAATCTCCGAGTACGACCCGGAGAAGGCAAAGGCACTGCTCGCCGAGGCCGGTTATCCGGATGGGTTCGAGACGACTTTCCAGCTGCCGCCTGTGGCAACTTACGCACGCCGGGGTGGCGAGATCATCGCTGCGCAGCTTCGTGAAGTCGGCATCGAAGCCGAACTGATCAATGTGGAGTGGGCCCAGTGGCTGGCCGGACCGTTCAAAGGCGACTATGACCTGACGATTGTGTCGCATACCGAGCCGTTCGACATCGGAGCGTTTGCCAACCCCGATTACTATTTCGGCTATGACAGCGAAGAGTTTCAGGCGACTATTGCCGAACTCAACAACACGACAGATCCAGAGCGGCGCACTGAGCTGCTGCAGGATGCCCAACGGACCCTCGCGGAGGACTATGCCGCTGCATTCCTGTTCCAGTTACCCAAAACCGGGGTAGCGAACGCCAAGATCAAGGGCCTGTGGGAGAATTCACCCACACAAGCCAATGATCTGACCGCCGTTTACTGGGAAGACTAAACACCATCATATGGAGCGGGCCTTCGGGTCCGCTCCGTCCCGATTTCCCTGAGGGCTGATGCTCGTCTATTTCTTCAACCGCCTGATCTCTCTGACGCTGAGCCTTCTGGCGGCGAGCATTGTTATATTTCTGGCCCTCGAAGTCGTCCCGGGTGACCCCGCAGCGTTTATGCTCGGGATAAATGCCGCGCCGGAGGCAGTTGAAGCGTTACGTGAACAATTGGGGCTGAATGTCCCGGTATTTCAGCGCTATTTCATCTGGCTTTTCGGCCTTTTGCAGGGCGAATTCGGTGTCAGCTACACCTATCGCGTGCCCGTCAGCGAACTCATTGCCGACCGGCTCTGGATTTCACTGCCGCTGGCCATTTACGCTCTTATTCTCTCCACACTGATCGCCTTTCCGGTTGGTATTATCGCCGCGGCGCGCCGCAATTCGCCGACCGACATTTCGGTGATGGGTGTGACGCAACTCGGCATCGCGGTGCCGAATTTCTGGTTTGCCATGCTGCTGGTGCTGGTGTTTGCCATCAATCTCCGATGGTTTTCGTCCGGTGGCTTTGCAGGCTGGGACGAGGGGCTGTTCGCGGGGCTTAAGTCCCTGACATTACCCGCCATCGCACTAGCCCTGCCACAGGCTTCCATTCTTGCGCGTGTTATGCGTTCTGCACTGCTCGATACGCTGTCAGAGGACTATATCCGAACCGCGCGCGCCAAAGGGCTGACACGCAGTCAGGCCATGTGGCGACATGCGCTACGCAATGCACTGATCCCGGTTCTGACGATACTCGGGCTGCAGTTTTCGTTTCTACTCGCCGGCGCCATAATCATCGAGAACGTGTTCTATTTGCCGGGGCTGGGTCGGCTGGTGTTTCAGGGTATCACCCAGCGCGACCTGATTGTCGTCAAAAGCGTCGTCATGCTGCTGGTCTTCGCGGTGATCGCTGTCACCTTTCTTGTGGATCTGGCCTACGCGCTGGCAGACCCGCGTCTGCGGAGGCAACGCAGATGACCGATCTCCACGTCGCACCGGAACGGCCGGATCATATCCTCGCACATGCGCTCAAATCGCGCGGGTTGATGATTGGGTCCGTGCTGACACTCATCTTCATTCTGGCGGCGCTGGTCTCATTCGTCTGGACGCCATACGACGTCACCGAACTCGATATCGCCAACAAGTTCCAGGGCCCATCTGCCGCGCACTGGTTCGGTACGGATCATTTCGGGCGTGACATCCTGTCCATGATCATGGTCGGCGCGCGTACATCCATCGCCGTGGCGATTGTCGCAGTGGGGATCGGTGTGGCGCTCGGCGTGCCGCTGGGGCTGGCCGCAGCGGCGCGGCCACATTCACTGCTCGACGAATTCATCATGCGCGGCAACGATCTGGTTTTTGCGTTTCCCGCGCTGCTGATCGCGGTGCTCATCACAGCCGTGCTGGGGCCGGGTGCTGTCAACGCCATCGTTGCCATCGGCATATACAACGTCCCTGTTTTCGCCCGGCTGGCGCGGGGTGGGGCGCTCAGTCTCTGGACCCGCGAGTTCATCATGGCGGCCCGGGTATCGGGCAAGGGCGCGGTGCGTATCTCCATCGAGCACATCTTGCCTAACATCACCAATTTGCTGATCGTACAGGGCACCATCCTGTTCTCGCTCGGCATCCTGTCAGAGGCAGCACTTTCCTATGTCGGACTGGGTGCACAGCCGCCGCTCCCGAGCTGGGGGCGCATGCTGGCGGAAGCGCAAACGATGATTTCCCTCGCGCCGCATATCGCGCTCATTCCCGGCCTCGCCATCGTACTCACCGTGTTGGGGCTCAACCTGATGGGAGACGGGCTGCGCGACATCTTTGATCCCAAGTTGAGGCGCGACCGCTCATGAGCATGCTGTCGGTCTCCAACCTCACGCTCGATATTGGCGGAACGTCCATTCTCAAGGACATCGATCTTGAGATCGATGCCGGCGAAATTGTCGGCATCATCGGTGAAAGCGGTTCGGGAAAGTCCATGACCGCACTTTCAATCATGCAATTGCTGCCGGGCGGGGCGCATGTGGGCGGATCAATCACCTTCGATGGTGAGGAGCTGTTGGCCAAGTCCGAACAGCAGATGTGCGAAGTACGTGGCAATCACATCGGCATGATTTTTCAGGAGCCGATGACGGCCCTCAACCCGGTTAAGACGATCGGTGAACAGGTGGCTGAAACGGTTCTGGTGCACTCCGATGCCAGCCGTGCCGAGGCAATGAAGATAGCCCGGGAAACGCTCAATCGTGTCGAACTCCCCGAAGACCGGTTTCCGCTCGATCGCTATCCGCATGAGCTCAGCGGCGGGCAGCGCCAACGGGTCGGGATCGCCATGGCAATCGCATTGCGGCCGCGCTTGCTCATCGCCGACGAACCGACAACCGCGCTCGACGTCACCACCCAGGCGCAAATTCTCAAGCTGCTCGAAAAGCTCGTCGATGAAGATGGCATGGGGCTGATGTTCATCACTCATGATCTCGGCGTTGTTGCCGGACTCGCACATCGCATTTCGATCATGCGGGCGGGGGAAGTGGTGGAGGCCGGGGAGACGGTCGCGCTGTTCAAGCACATGCGGCACCCCTACACACGTGCGCTGTTCGAAGCCTCAAACCATCAGCCGGCGCGCATTCCACCGCCACCATCCGATGCGCCGGTGCTGGATGTTAAAGAGGTTATTCGCGACTACAAATTGCCGCGAAAATCCCTGTTCAAGGCACCCGGTTTTTTCCGTGCGGTAGACGCTGTGAGCTTCACAATTCACAAGGGTGAAAATGTTGGTCTGGTGGGTGAAAGCGGTTGCGGCAAGTCAACCCTCAGCCGCGCCATCATGGCGCTGGAAGCGACCCAGGGCGGGTCGATCCAGCTTGATGGCGAACCGGTGACAACCGACAAGGGCGCGAGCTTTGCCGCCCGCCGCAAGATGCAGGTTGTGTTCCAGGACCCCTATGGATCCTTCAACCCACGCCACCGTGTCGACCGGCTTGTGGCCGAGCCTTTTCATCTTTTAGGTGAAGACGCACCGCAAGGGCGCGAGCGCGACAGAGAAATTGATAAAGCACTCGAAAATGTTGGCCTAATGCCTTCTGATAAAAACAAATATATACACGAATTTTCCGGTGGCCAGCGCCAGCGAATTGCCATCGCGCGCGCGCTTATCATCCATCCGTCACTTATAGTGTTGGATGAAGCTGTGTCGGCACTCGACGTTTCGGTACGCGCGCAAATCCTCGATCTGCTCGCCGATTTGTCGGACCGGTTGCACCTCTCGTACCTCTTCATCTCGCATGATCTGACGGTTGTTCGCGCCATTACAGACCGGGTGCTGGTGATGAACGCGGGCAAGATCGTTGAGCAGGGTGAAACTGAATCCGTGTTCCAAAATCCACAGCATCCGTATACGCAACAACTCATCACGGCTGCGCCCAATCTCGAAGCGGCGCTTGCAGCGCGGGAGGCTGTATAGTGCCGAACTGGAGTTTGTCATGACCAATACATGGTTCCCAACCGGCAACTGTTTCATCGCTGGCGAATGGGTCGCGCCGCTTGGTGGCGAGTCCCTGCCGCTCGAGAACCCGTCCGATGGCACCGAGATTTGCCGCATTGCACGCGGTACAGCAAAGGACGTGGACCGGGCGGTGGATGCAGCCCGCGCCGCGCTCAACGGCGAGTGGGGCAGGCTGCCTGCATTCGAGCGCGGGCGATTGCTCACCAGGATGGGGCAATTGGTCGCCAAGCGCGTCGATGACCTTGCGCAGCTGGAAGCCGCCGATGTCGGCAAACCGCTGAAGCAGGCGCGCAACGATGCCATAGCGCTGGCGCGTTATCTTGAATTTTATGGCGGGGCCGCCGACAAAATTCACGGCGAGACGATTCCCTATCTTGATGGTTACACCGTCTACACGCTGCGTGAGCCGCACGGCGTGACGGGCCACATCGTGCCCTGGAATTATCCGATGCAGATCATAGGGCGATCAGTCGGTGCAGCGCTGACCATGGGCAACGCCGCCGTTTTGAAACCGGCGGAAGAGGCGTGTCTCACGGCATTGGCGTTTGCGGCAATAGCCGAAGAGGCGGGTTTGCCAGCTGGCGCACTCAATGTGGTGCCGGGTCTTGGCGAGGAAGCCGGTGCGGTGCTTTCGGGGCATGCCGGGATCAATCATATTTCGTTCACCGGCTCAGTTGGTGTTGGCGGATTGATACAGGCATCTGCGGCGAAAAATGTCGTGCCGGTCACACTCGAACTGGGCGGCAAGTCGCCTCAAATATTCTTCGCCGATGCCGATCTCGATGCGGCGCTACCGTTCCTCGTCAATGCCGGTATCCAGAACGCCGGGCAGACCTGCTCGGCCAGCTCGCGCATTCTGGTTGAGGCCTCACGCTATGACGAAGTCGTCTCCCGCATGGCCGAGCGCTACGCCGCGCTGAAGGTTGGTCCGGCAGTAAATGACCTCGATGTCGGGCCGCTTATCTCGGCGCGGCAAAAACAGATCGTTGAGGGCTTCCTCAATCAGGTCACGGACAAGCAGATCGCGGCACGTGGTCAAGTCGTGGCTGACGCACCGGCTGGTGGTCACTATGTGGCTCCGACGCTGGTCGCCAATATCGATGCCAGCCACACGCTTGCGCAGGATGAGATTTTCGGGCCGGCGCAAGTGGTGTTGCCGTTCAAAGACGAAGCGGAAGCTGTCGAAATCGCCAACGGAACAGACTATGGGCTCGTCGCCGGGATTTGGACCAAAGACGGCGCTCGGCAAATGCGGCTCGCCAAGCAGTTGCACGCCGGCCAGGTTTTCATCAACAATTATGGCGCCGGAGGCGGTGTGGAGCTTCCGTTTGGCGGCGTCGGTAAGTCTGGGCACGGCCGCGAGAAGGGTTTCGAGGCGCTCTACGGATTTTCAACACTGAAGACGGTGGCGGCTCTGCATGGCTGATACAGATCTCCCAAGAACCTCAAAGCCCGCAATGCGGGCGCTCAACAATAATGGCGTCCACAAGCTCGACGATTTGCCGCGTTTCAGCCGCAGCGACGTCGCGGCGTGGCACGGCATGGGGCCAAAGGCGCTTGGTATTCTTGATGAAGCGTTGAAGGCGGCTGGATTGAAGTGGAGAGAGGAATGAGCGGACGTCTCGAGGGTAAAACCGCGATAGTCACCGGCGCTGCTTCCGGCTTTGGGGCCGGCATTGCGCGCAAATTTGCCGCCGAAGGTGCCAGGGTGATGGTGGCTGACATCAACGGTGATGGCGCCAGGGCAATTACCGAAGAAATCGGTAATGGCGCCCTCGCGCAGCAGGTCGATGTGTCGAACGATGGCAGTGTTTCCGCCATGGCCGCAGCCGCGATCATGAATTTCAGCAAAGTCGACATTCTGGTCAACAATGCCGGTGTGACGCATTTGCCTGCGCCGCTTGATGAGATTTCCGAAGCCGATTTTGATCGGGTGCTCTCGGTGAACGTCAAATCGGTTTATCTGACAGCCCGGCATCTGGTGCCGCATATGAAGGCGAACAAGGCCGGGGCCATTCTCAATGTTGCCTCCACCGCCGGGGTCAGCCCGCGACCAAACCTCAGCTGGTACAACGCCTCAAAAGGCTGGATGATCACCGCGACCAAGTCGATGGCGGTGGAACTCGCGCCGAAGGGTGTGCGGGTGAATGCCATCAATCCGGTCGCGGGTGAAACACCGCTGCTCAAAAGCTTTATGGGCGAAGATACCCCGGAGGTGCGCGCCAAGTTCCTCTCCACTATCCCAATCGGACGGTTCTCAACGCCCGAGGATATGGGCAATGCCGCCTGTTTCCTCTGCTCAGATGAGGCTTCGATGGTCACCGGCGTCGCGATGGAAGTCGACGGCGGACGATGTATTTGATGGTGGTGTGACTATGACCGAGGACGTCCTTGGCAATGAAGTTGGCAACGCGACGCCGGAAGCCCAATCCGGCATCAATAACTTCATTGAGGGATTTCTTGGTTATGAAACACGGGCTGAGAATGTGTCGGCGGCGGCGATGGCCGATCCAGACAGCGCACTGGCACAAATATACGCGGCATTGATTGCGCTGTTCCGCGGTACGCGCACCGGTGTCAAAGAGGCACAGACATGGCTCGACAAGGCAGAGCAGAGTAGCGGCGATGCACCAGAGCGGGTGCAGATGAACCTCGCCATGGTCACTGCGCTCGCGATTGGCGATATCCCGCAAGCGTTGCGGATCGGCGATGAAATCGTCGATGCCCATCCCACCGACCTTGTCGCCATGAAGCTGCACCAGAACATCAATTTCAATCGCGGCAACGCGCCAGAGATGCTCCGGATCGCGCGTAAAGTCCTGCCGCACAACGCGGATAATCCGCACGTTCACGGCATGCTGGCGTTCGGCTATGAGGAATGTCATTTCCTCGACAAGGCCGAAGTATCGGCTCAGAGAGCGCTCGAATTGAAATCCAAGGAGCCATGGGCGCAACATGCGCTGGCACACGTCATGCTGACGCGGGGACAAGTGCCCGAGGGTCGAGCATTCCTCACCGACGTGTCGAGTACATGGGAAGGGCTTAACTCTTTCATGTACACCCACAATTGGTGGCATGCGGCCTTGTTCGATATTTCGCTAGGCGACTTCGACGCGGTGTTCGCGGCCTATGACCGCCATTGCTGGGGCATCGACAAGGACTTTGCCGAGGATCAGATCGGGGCAGTTTCGCTGCTGGCGCGGATGGAGTTTGCCGGTCTCGATGTCGGCGACCGCTGGCAGGACGTGGCCGAACGCCTCAAGCCGCGCGCGGACGACACGCTGCAGCCCTTCACGACCATGCAATATCTCTATGGCCTCGCTAAAGCCGAATTGGCCGAAGCGGATAAGCTTATGGCTGCTGTGACGGAACGTGCCGCGAATGCCACTCCTTTTGAAAAATTGGCCTGGGCCGGCGTGGCAAAACCAGCCTGCCGTGGCTTGCTGGCGCATGCGCGGGGTGACCATGCGGCGGCGGTTGATGCGCTCAGTTTCGCCATGCCGCGCATGATGGAAATCGGCGGCAGCCACGCCCAGCGCGATCTGTTTGCGCAGGTGTTGCTCGATGCGCACATCAAATGCGGGCACTACGCCACCGCCCAGCAAATGCTGGAAAGCCGCCGTGCCTATGATCCAAACGGGGTGCCGCTCAATCGGATGCTGGCGGGTATTTACGAAAAACTCGGACTGCTTGAGGAAGCGGACGAGGCTCGCGCACGACACTATTGAGAGGACTTTCAATGACCAAGGCAATGCCAGGACCGCGCAACCTGATCACCGATGTGCCCGGCATCCTCGTGGGCAATGCTGAGGATCATACCGTCAAAACCGGAGTGACTGTGGTCATCGCAGATCAGCCTCTGGTGGCTGCCGTCGATGTCATGGGTGGCGCACCGGGGTCGCGGGAGACCGAACTGCTTGCACCCGACAAGATGGTCGAAACGGTCGATGCGCTGGTGCTCTCCGGAGGCTCTGCGTTCGGGCTCGATGCGGCGTCGGGTGTGGCCGATGCGCTGGCGCGGCAGGGGCGGGGCTATGCGTACTCAACGACACACATCCCCATCGTGCCATCCGCAATCCTCTTCGACATCATGAATGGTGGCGACAAGAACTGGCCGGAAAATCCCTACAAGGCGCTGGGCGCGGCGGCGCTGGAGGCGGCTTCGGACGATTTTGCATTGGGCACCGCAGGGTGCGGTACAGGCGCAACCAGCGCACACCTGAAGGGCGGTCTCGGCTCTGCATCGTTGGTTTTGCCAAGTGGCGTTACGGTGGGGGTGATTGCAGGCGTAAATCCCACCGGGTCTGTTGTGCATCCGACAACCGGTGAGTTCCTGGCCGGTGCCTATGAAGTTGGCAGCGAATTTGGCGGTTTAGGACCTGTTTCCGAACCGTTTGGATTTGATAAGAGCGTCATCACCAAGGTCCATCTTTCCATGGAAGCGCAGAACACCGTGATTGCCATCGTGGCAACCGATGCGGCGCTGACAAAGGCACAGGCCAAGCGTCTTGCCGTCGCCGCGCAGGACGGCATCGGGCGCGCGATCACGCCGGCGCATACGGCTGTCGATGGCGATCTCATTTTCGCTACTTCAACAGGCGCGCGACCCTTGTCTGGCGATGTGCGGGAAACGATTGCGCTCGGGCATGCCGCTGCAACCTGCCTCAGCCGGGCAATTGCCAGGGCGATTTACGAGGCAACCCCTGCAGAGGGAGATGTCTTTCCTACTTGGAAAGAGAAATTTGCGAACCGCGCATAACTCAATTTGTCATCCCGGGCGTAGACCCGGGATCCATTGGTACCCGTAGCGGATTTGGGACGCATAAGGGCCTGCGGTACAAGCGGATTGGCATAATAGACCCCGGCTCAAGGCCGGGGTGACACGGATGGGGGTCACCGCAGTTATATGCACTCCATGTAAAGCGCCTTTGCATGCTCAAGGCTCAACGCGCGTGGGTTCCCGTTCGCGGTTGGGTCTGCGATGGCCATCTTCGCCAGTTCGTCCAGCCGGTCGTCATCGACGTTGAGATCTTTTAGGGAAGTCGGCACCTCGAGTTCAGTACAGAGATCGCAGATGAAATCATAGAACCCGTCAAAGCCGCCCTCGATGCCCAAATAAGCGGCCGCATGGGCGATTTTGTCTTCAATTTCGGCCCGGTTGAACTTTAGCACCGCCCGCATCAGCACGGCATTGGTCATGCCATGATGGGTGTTGTAGACAGCGCCGATGGGGTGCGAGAGGGCGTGGATAGCACCCAGGCCCTTCTGAAATGCCACCGCGCCCATAGCCGCTGCGCTCATCATGTTCGCACGGGCTTCGATATTGTCGGGCTCGGCCACCGCTTTAGGCAGGTTTTCTTTCACAAGTCGCATGCCTTCCAACGCGATGCCGTGACTCATCGGATGATACAGAGGTGACGCATAAGCCTCGAGGCAGTGGGCAAAGGCATCCATCCCGGTACCGACAGTGATAGCCTTCGGCATACCGACGGTTAGTTCGGGGTCGCTGATAACGATGCTCGGCAGTATGCCGGGGTGAAAAATGATCTTTTTTACCTGCGAGTCCGGGTTGGTCAGAACGCTGGAGCGGCCGACTTCCGAACCGGTGCCGGCAGTTGTCGGCACGGCGACAATAGGAGCGATTTTGTCAGTCTCGGCGCGCTTCCACCAATCATCGACATCTTCGAAATCCCAGACCGGCAGGATCTGGCCGGACATGAAGGCGACAAGCTTGCCAAGGTCGAGGCCGGACCCGCCGCCAAACGCGACTACGCCGTCATGATCGCCGTCCCAGAACGCCTTGAGGCCCGCGTCGAGATTGGCTTCAGTGGGATTTGAATCCACTTCCGAAAATACACTTCGACCCAGTCCCGCCTTTTCGAGAATGTCGAGGGCATTTTGCGTGATGGGCAAATCGGCAAGGCCGCGGTCGGTCACGAACAGCGGGTTCTCCATGCCGACGGATTTGCAGGCATCCGCAAGTTCGGAAATGCGCCCGGCGCCAAAACGGATGGCGGTGGGATAGCTCCAGTCAGCGGTGAGGTTCATTTTACCAATGGCTCTTTCATAGTCATCTCCCAATGAATCTATGCGATTGGTTGGGAACAGGCCAGAGCCGGGATCGAACAGGCGAGCGCTGGCTCTCGAAGGCATACTGCGCCCAATTTGGCATCACCCGGATGACAAATTGATGCTTTTCTTCTATCGCTCTGCCGGGGCAAAAAGCCTGCAGGGAGATCGAGGAGAGGGTGGTTGCAATGAAGAAGCCATTTTTCTGGAACGAAATGACGACGTACGATTTCGGTGCCATAGCGCCCGAAACAACCATCGCCATCCTGCCGCTCGCCTCAACTGAGCAGCATGGCCCGCATCTCCCAATCGCAACGGACACAGCCATCAACAATGGCATGCTGGCCGAACTTCAACGGCAACTGCCCGATGCTCTGGATGTTCTGGTTTTGCCGACCCAGGAAATCGGCAAGGCCAATGAGCACAAATACGGCTTGGGCACACTGTCGCAAAGCGCGCCGCTTCTCATCGAGGCCTGGACCGCAATTGGCGAGAAAGTTGCCGAGGCGGGTGTCCGCAAGCTGGTGATGGTCAATTCCCATGGCGGCAATATGGACATTATGAGCATTGTGGGACGCGAAATGCGCGTGCGCTTTGATATGCTCGCTGTGATGACCGCCTGGAGCCGCTTTGGCACGCCGGACGGGTTGTTCAGCGAGAGGGAACGCCAGTTCGGCATCCATGGTGGCGACATGGAAACTTCGCTGATGCTGCATTTTCATCCGGAGCTTGTGCGGATGGACAAGGCCAAGGATTTTGCCTCCTTGGTTGAGACGAATGCCGGCAAATACAAACACATCCGCCAAGCTGGGCCTCATGCCATCGCTTGGATCGCCCGCGACCTAAATCCCGAAGGCACGGTAGGCGAGGCGCATCTCGCGACCGCCGAAAAGGGTGCTGCAACATGCGCCCATCAGGTGAAGGGGTTCATTGAGCTGCTTGAAGATGTGAAAGCCTACCCGCTGCGCGATCTCTATCGCGAATAGGCCTATGCAGCCTGAACTTCCTCGATCAGGTTGTTCAGTGTTTCAATCAGAAACTCGACGAACAGGCTTGCCGTTGCATCCAGCGGTGCACGGGCGCGCGTAATAAGCCGCAGAGGCTGGTTGCGCACATGCTGATCCGCAAGGTTCAGGAAACGCAACTCGCCCCGCCGACACTCCATGCTCACATCGAGCGGGTTCATGAAGGTCACCCCGGCATTCGCCTTGACCATCTGTTTGAGCATTTCCATGGAATTGCTTTCGAGGATGGGTTCGATGGGTGTCGAGAGCGGCGATAGGGCGAGATTGATGACATCGCGCAGGCTGGTGTCGGGATGCGCCAGCACCAGCGGCGACTGAATGATGTCCGCGAGATGCACCGACCCCGCATTGGCCAGCTTGTGTTCGGGTGACACAACAGCGCCGAGGGGAATCTCGAAATTGGCCAGAGAGCGAATGCCCGGCGTCGCCGGCAGGTTGAACCCAAGGCCAAGGTCAACCTCGCCGGTCAGCACCGGATGAAGCACCGTCTGTGGCCCATCGTTGCGCAACTGGATGCGAACGCGTGGATGTTTGGCCAGAAAATCGGCAATAAAACCGGGCAGGGGGCCTGCTGCCAGGCCGCCGGTTGTCACCATGGACACTTTGCCCGCTTGTGGCATTTTCAAGCCGCGAATGCGCGATTCCAGCCGCTCATAATCCTTGATGACATCGCGGATATGCTCAACGAACAACTCGCCGGCCGCTGTTAGGCGCAGGCCACGGGGCAGGCGTTCGAAGATCGGTGTGCCGAATTCTTCTTCTAGTGCAAGCACCTGCCGGTTGACGGCTGAAGAGGCAACGTTGAGCCGGGTCGCGGCTTTGCGAATGGAGCCGCAACGCGCGATCTCATCGATATATTGCAGCTTTCTGGAATGGAGCATGGCATGGTCTCTGGAAAGGTAGCATCGGGGCGATGCCAAAATTTGTCCGCTCAGACTAATGCAATGCCTAAAAGGCATCAATATGTGCGAAATTTGATGCTTTTCTTAGTGCGTCCCGCGCGATCAATATGCGCTGTATCCGCCAATATTCTGGCGGGTAAAACATCGTGCGAGAAGCGTGCCCGGAGGTTCCGGGGGTTGGATACCTGCTTTTCGATCAGTACGGTGAGACGACTTTGAGAAGCTGGGGCGTGGAGCGCTCTGGCGCCTTGGACGGGAATCACAGGGATGGCTTACATGCATAAACTCAACACGGCTATTGCGGCACTGACACTGACCTACGCTGCCGGCACCGGTGCTGCCTTCGCGCTCGACGAAGTGAGCTATGGCACCAACTGGGTCGCGCAGGCGGAACATGGCGGCTTTTATCAGGCCGTTGCAGACGGCACTTACGAAGAATTCGGGCTCGATGTGACCATCGTGCCCGGCGGCCCCCAGGCGGCCAACAGCGCGCTGCTGATTTCGGGTAAAATCGAATTCTATATGGGCGGCACGCTGAGTGGCTTCGACGCTGTCAAAAACGAAATTCCGATCATCAATGTTGCCTCGATCTTCCAAAAGGATCCGCAAATCCTTGCGGCGCATCCGGATCAGGGGATCGAAGAATTCGCCGATCTTGCGGATATCGAGACGATCTACATGGGCAAGGACGGGTTCATCACCTATTTCGAGTGGATGAAGGGTCTCGACGTCGGCTTCAACGAAGCGCAGTACAAACCCTACACCTTCAACCCGGCACCGTTTATTGCCGATCCGAATTCGGCGCAGCAGGGTTATCTGACATCCGAGCCTTACGAGATCGAAAAGCAGGCTGGCTGGGCACCGAAGATCTTCCTTCTGGCGGATGAGGGCTGGAACCCGTATTCGACCATGATCACGACCCAGAAATCACTGGTCGAGGAAAACCCCGATCTTGTGCAGCGCTTCGTCGATGCCTCGATCATCGGCTGGTACAATTACCTCTATGGCGACAACACAGCTGCCAATGACCTTATTAAAGCCGACAATCCGGAAATGACGGACGGGCAGATCGAATTCTCCATCGCCAAGATGAAGGAATATGGAATCGTTGATTCCGGTGATACGCTTGAGAAAGGCATCGGCTGCATGACCGACGAACACTTCAAGGCCTTCTTCGACACGCTTGCCGAAATCGGCGTTGTGGATGCGGATCTTGACTACACCCAGTCCTACACGACCGAGTTCGTGTGCAAGGGTGTCGGCATGGACCTCAAGATGTAAGCTTGCGCTGCACGTGAACACCCGGTGCGGGCACCACCGCCCGCGCCGTTCCAACCCTAACCCGGGTTCGAGATATTTTGACAAAGACCGCAACCGCACCAGCCCCAAAATCCGCCTCGGACGCTGTCCCCGCCAAATCTGTGGTGACAATGAAAAACGTCTCAAAGGTCTTCTCAAACGGGACGCTGGCCCTCTCCGACATGTCGCTTGATGTTAAAGCGGGCGAATTTTTAAGCCTTCTCGGCCCCTCAGGCTGCGGCAAGTCCACAGCACTGCGCATTATCGCCGGTCTTGGCGATGCCAGCAGTGGAACAATCGACTGGCCGAGTTCTCAACTCAACTCCCGTGGTCTGCCCGAAGGCGATATCAGTTTCGTCTTTCAGGAACCCACGCTGATGCCGTGGCAAACGGTATTCGGTAATGTCTATTTGCCGCTCCGGCTGAACGGCGTCTCCAAATCCGCTGCGCGGGAGCAGATCATGGATACGCTCGCCACGGTAGGCCTTGCCGACTTTGCCGAGAGCTATCCGCGCGAACTGAGCGGCGGAATGAAAATGCGCGTCTCCATCGCCCGCGCGCTGGTGACTCATCCGCGCCTGCTGCTCATGGATGAGCCGTTCGCCGCGCTCGATGAGATTACCCGCCACAAGCTCAACGACGATGTGCTGCGGCTCTGGCAACAGACCGGCGTAACCGTCATCTTCGTCACCCACTCGGTTTACGAAAGCGCCTATCTGTCCAACCGCATCGTCGTCATGAAGGCACGCCCCGGCCAGGTCTATTCCGATCTGGCGCTAGCCGATCACGGCGTGCGCGACGAGCATTTCCGGACCTCGGAAGCCTATCGGGCAACCTGCGAGCAGGTTTCCAATGCCTTGCAGCAAGCCATAATAAGTGCGGGGGGCGACCATTGAGCGACATCACGCAGACCACATCTGTTCAAGCCGCCAGTGACGCGGAGACCGAGCCGCGGCCCATTGTGCCCGCGAAAACCAGCATGTCGGAGCGCTGGCTACGCATCGGCATTCCGTTCTCGATGCTGGCTGCCGTCATCCTGATCTGGCACCTCTATGTCACCATCAACGATGTGCCGCACTATATTCTGCCGGGTCCGGCGCTGGTGGTTGAGTCGCTGCTCAATGACTGGCCAACACTCTTCCCGGCGTTGTGGATTACCACCAAGATCACCTTCATGGCTTTGGGGCTTGCATTGATCGGTGGTGTCGGGCTGGCAATTTTCCTGGTGCAATCGAAGTGGATTGAACTGGCGTTCTTCCCGTTCGCTGTCGTCCTGCAGGTGACGCCGATTGTGGCCGTGGCGCCGCTGATCCTTATCTATGCGCCCAACACGCAAACCGCACTGCTGATCTGTGCGTTTCTGGTGGCGTTTTTCCCGATCCTGTCGAACATGGTGGCCGGGTTGAAAAGTGTGGACCACAACCTGCTTAACCTGTTCGATCTTTATGGCGCCTCGCGCTGGCAGCAGCTGATCTATCTAAAGATCCCGGCCGCGCAGCCCTACTTTATGGCCGGGCTGCGGATCGGTGGCGGGCTGGCTTTGATCGCTGCCGTAGTTGCCGAATTCGCCGCGGGGTCCGCAGGGGCGGAGTCGGGATTGGCGTTCCGTCTGCTCGAGTCTCAGTACCGGCTCAACATCCCACGCCTCTTTGCGGCGCTGATCCTGTTGTCGCTTCTCGGTATCGCCATTTTCGCGCTGACCTCGTTCATCTCCTGGCTGGCGCTGCACAAGTGGCATGAAAGCAGTATCAAGCGGGAAAACTAGCCATGCCGGATTTCGTGACCCTGCCAGAAGCGGACCGATTTGTGCTGCGCAACGTTGCGCTGCCGCTGGCTATCACGGAAAGCATTCTGGCCGCCGGACGGGAGGGTCTCGCACCCGCCGATATGGTGATCGGGAACGGCAAAATCGAAACCATTACTGCACCGGGTGCTACGCCTGCCGATCTACCGAGCGTCGACCTCAAAGGCGGGCAGGTTTGGCCCTGTTTCGTCGACATGCACACCCATCTCGACAAGGGGCATATCTGGCCGCGCCAGCCAAATCCCGATGGCACGTTTATGGGCGCGCTCGAAACCGTAGGACAGGATCGCGAAGCGAACTGGACGGCTGAGGATATTGCCACCCGTATGGATTTCGCGCTGCGTTGCGCCTATGCCCACGGCACAAAGCTCATCCGCACCCATCTCGACAGCTTACCACCGCATCACATCCGCACCTGGGAGGTGTTTGCCGACATGCGTGACCGCTGGGCCGGGCGGATCGATCTGCAGGCGGCGGCGCTGTTTCCCTTCGATATGATCTGGGACGAACCTTATTTCGCCGAGATGGTCGCTAGCGTTTCAAAGCATGGCGGTGCACTTGGCGGCGTAACTCAAATGTCGGTGGACCTCGACAAGCGTCTCGATAAACTCTTCAAGGCCGCATCCGATGCCGATCTCAACGTCGATCTGCATGTTGATGAAACGGCGGATAAGGAAGCGCGCACGCTGGAGGCAGTGGCCGAGGCAGTTCTGCGCAATAAATATGAAGGGCAGGTCGTTGTCGGTCATTGCTGCTCGCTGGCACAGCAGGATGAAGCCGATGCGCAGAGGATTGTTGCAAAGACCGTCGAAGCGGGCCTGAATGTCGTCTCACTGCCCTTGTGCAATATGTACCTGCAGGACCGCCACGCGGGCCGCACGCCGCGCTGGCGCGGTGTGACTCTAGTTCATGAATTGATGGCAGCGGGTGCCAACGTGTCCATCGCCTCAGACAATACCCGCGACCCGTTTTACGCTTATGGCGATCTCGATCCGCTGGAAGTATTCCGCGAGGGCGTGCGGATTCTGCATCTGGATCATCCGATTGATAGCGCCATCCGCCTGATGACTGCACATCCAGCCAAGGCAATCGGTCGCAACGATCTGGGCTGGATCAAGGCGGGTAATCCTGCCGACCTGATACTGTTCACCGCGCGCGGCTGGACGGAGTTGCTGTCCCGGCCACAATCGGATCGTATAGTCTTGCGCAATGGCAAAGCCGTCGACCGGACCCTGCCGGATTATCGCGAGTTGGATGACATTCTAGGAGTTCAATGATGCCTGATTACGAGAAAATCAAAGCCGAGCTTGAGGGGATTGCCGTCGAGGATCATCCCAATCTGGTGCGTCAGAAAAGCCGGGATTTCTACTGGTATTCACCGGTTCTCAAGGCGCAGCTCGAAAATGTGACTGCCGATATTGTCGTGTCGCCCACCAATGAAGCTGAGGTCATCCAGACGTTGAAGGTCGCCTTTGCCCATGGTGTGCCGGTCACCGCTCGCGGAGCAGGGACGGGCAATTACGGACAGGCTATGCCGCTCTCGGGCGGCATTGTGCTCAACCTAGCCAAGATGACTGCAGTCAAAGAAATCCATCCCGGGCGGGTCATCGCCGAGCCGGGGGCCGTTATCGCTCAAATCGACAAGCAGACACGCGAACATTCGGGGCAGGAGCTACGCTTCCATCCTTCGACGGCCAACACCGCCACCATCGGTGGCTTTGTGGCCGGCGGCTCCGGCGGGGTGGGGTCCATCAAGTGGGGTGGACTGCGGGAGCTCGGTAACATTTTGCGTCTGCGCATCGTCACCATGGAGGCGGAGCCGCGCATTATTGAGCTGACTGGCTGGGACCTTCAAAAGGTCAACCATGCCTATGGCACCAACGGCATTATCACCGAGGTGGAGATGCCGCTGACCGCCGCCTATGACTGGGTCGATGTGCTGGTCGGGTTCGATGATTTCATGGACTCGGTGGTGTTCTCTGATCGTCTTGCCGCGTCCAACGGCTTGCTGGTCAAGGAAATTGCCCCGATTGCCGCGCCGATCCCGTTCGATTGTTTCTCGCGGCACAAGAAATATATCCAGCATCGCGATCAGTCGGTTGTCGTGATTATGATCGCGCCGCACTCCATTGCGCCCTTTGAAGCGCTGGTGAAAACACACAAGGGCGAAGTCATTTTCCGCTCCGATCAGGTCGAGAGCATGAAGGGTATTCCCGAGGCGTTCGAACTGGCCTGGAACCACACGACATTGCGCGCCATGAAGGTCGATCCCTCTTATACCTATTTGCAGGTGCAGTATGGCAGTCCGGGACATGTCGAGAAGGTCAGGAAGATGACCGAGTTGTTCCCGGACGAAGTTTTCGGGCACCTCGAATTCATCCGCTTCGATGGGTCTGTGCAATGCTCAGGCCTGCCGGTCGTCAAATACACCACCGAAGAGCGGCTCAATGAAATCATCCGCATTCATGAGGACAATGGCTGCCCGATCTTCAATCCGCATCGCTACACGCTTGAAGAAGGTGGTATGAAGCAGACTGACAAGACGCAACTGGCCTTCAAGCGCGAAACCGACCCCAAGGGCCTCCTCAATCCCGGCAAGATGATTGCGTGGGACGATCCGGACTTCGATTTCTCCGCTGGGAAAAACTATTTGTTCAAGGGTCTCGAGGCCCTGACAGGCGTGGAGGCCTGATGCGGGTACTGGTTCTCTACTGCCACCCTGTGGAGGAGAGCTTCGGCGCTTCTTTGCATAAAGAGGTCGTGTCTTCGCTCACTGAAGCCGGACATGAAGTTGATGACTGCGATCTTTACGCCGAAGGCTTCAATCCCATCATGAGTCGCGAGGATCGGCTGAACTATCACACCGTTCCCGAAAACCTCGACCTGATGGGCATCCGCGAGCATGTGGAACGCCTGCGGGCTGCCGACGGGATCGTCATCGTTTCACCGATCTGGAATTTCGGCTGGCCGGCCATGCTCAAGGGCTATTTCGATAAGGTCTGGGTACCCGGCGTGACCTTTGATCTGGTTGACGGCAAGCTGCAGTCGAAGCTCTTTAACATTCAAAAGCTGATCTCGATAAACACCTACGGTGCCGATCCGTTCCGTGCCTTTCTGGCCGGCAATCCGCCGGGCAAGATCATCCATCGCGTCTTCCGTGCAACCATCAAGCCGGGGGCAACCATCAAGCAGCTTAAGCACTGGTCGATGGATCGCTCCACCGATGCGTCACGCAAGAAGTTTTTGGCAAGGGTGCGGCGGGAGATGGAGCGGTTTTGAAATTACCGGCTCTTAACCGCCGTAATCTCTACCTCGACCTTGAATTCGGGCCGGGTGAACCCCGAAACGATCACCAATGTCGACACTGGCCTCGGTTCAACGGTGTAGCGGTCACGCACGGCCATGTAGGCGGGGAAATAGTCTCTCGATGTCACAAAGCCAGCGATGCGAATGACATCGGAGAAATGCATTTCTGCCTGCTCCAGGATCGCCCCCAACGCCTCGAAACACAGCACGACCTGTGCCTCGATATCCTCGGGGATGCTGTCGTCGGTGCGAATGCCGAGTTGGCCTGATGTGACCAGAAGCTCACCCTGAGCGGGCATCACCAGACCGTGGTTATAGTGACCGAACGGCTTGCGGACAGATGGGGGATTTATCGGCGTTTTCATGCGTGCGTTTCAAATGCTATCTGATGCCGCGACTATAGCGTGAAACTTCGTGCCCTGTCTGCAATCGCGCGTCCAAAAGACGCGGTTTTGTGCCCGATAAATGCTTGTGTTTACGGCGCGCATGCGATGAATGTATACATGGAACACCCACCACGAAAATATGATCGATATGCTTGAGGGAGAAGCAATGAGCGACTTGGCCGCGAATAAGAATGTAGCAGACGCACCGCTGCGGCAAGCGCGTTTTTGGGACCCAGTTATCGAGACGCGCCGTACCGATGATGGGGTTTATTACATCAGCCAGCGTGATGCGCTTCAGCCCTATCCGGACCGGCTCGCGGATCGTGTTGTCTATTGGGCTGAAAAAGATCCTGAGCGCCTGTTTCTTGCGGATCGGGGTGCAGATGGCGAATGGCGCAAGATCACCTATGGTGAGCTGCTTGATAGCGCACGGCGGATTGGCGAGGCACTTTTGGAGTACGGCCTCTCGCCCGAACATCCGCTGGTGATCCTCTCGGGTAACGACATCGAGCACGCGCAGATGGCCGTGGCCTGCTACTATTCCGGAGTGCCATATGCGCCCCTGTCACCCGCCTATGCGCAGGTGTCCGACGATTTTGGCAAACTGCGGGGCATTTTCGATCTGTTGCAGCCCGGGTTGGTCTACGTGTCGGACGGCAAGCCCTTCGAACGGGCGCTGAATGAAGTGGTGTCAGCCGACACGCCGATTGTCGTGGTCAGAAATACAGTACGTGAGAACACGCGTCTGTTCGCCGATCTCGTTAAAACCGAGCCGACTGAAAAAGTCGATGCCGCGTACCAAGCTATCACGCCCGATACCATCGTGAAGTTCATGTTCACATCCGGGTCCACTGGCGCGCCGAAAGGCGTGATCACCACAAACCGGATGCTTTGTTCCAATCAGGCCATGGTCGTTGATTGCTATGCTTTCATGGCTGACGAGCCACCTGTGGTGCTCGACTGGGCGCCATGGAACCACGTCGCCGGTGGCTCCAAAGTGTTCAACATGGTGCTCTATAATGGCGGCACGCTCTATATCGACGATGGCCGCCCCACACCGAAAGACATGGGCAAGACGGTCCGCAATCTGAAGGAAGTCCAGCCGACCTGGTACTTCAACGTACCGCGTGGCTATGAAGAACTTGTCGACGCCTTCGACAAGGATAGCGATTTGCGCGACAATTTCTTCGCGCGTGTCAAAATGCTCATGTTCGCCGGTGCTGGACTGGCCCAGCATACCTTTGACGATTTGCAGCGGCTGGCTGTAGAATCCACTGGCGAACGCGTGCTGGTTGCCGCGGGTCTCGGGTCAACAGAGTCAGCACCCTTCGCGCTGATGTGCACGTGGGATGAAGGTGTGGCGTCAAACGTCGGTGTGCCCTCCCGCGGGCTGGAAATGAAGCTGGTGCCGATGGACGGAAAACTTGAGTGCCGGTTGCGCGGCCCCAACATTACGCCGGGATACTGGAAAGAGCCTGAATTGACCGCCAAGGCGTTCGATGAGGAAGGCTTCTACAATCTCGGCGATGCCTTGAAATTCGTCGATCCGGATGATGCTTCACGCGGCTTCCTGTTCGATGGCCGCACGGCGGAGAATTTCAAGCTTCTCACCGGCACCTGGGTGAGCGTCGGCACACTTCGTGCTCAGATGACCAACCATTTTGGCGGTCTCATTCGCGATGCCGTTCTGACCGGCCTCAACGAAAACTACATCGGCGCGCTGGTGCTGCCGAGTTGGCCGGATTGCCGGGACCTGATCGGGGAGGACGCGGCGTCCTTGTCCGATGAGGAGGTTGCGGCGCACCCCAAAGTGCGGGCTGAATTTGAGGAGCGGTTGAAGTCGTTCGCGAAAAAGTCGACGGGATCTTCAAACCGGGTGCGTAGCATCATTCTGCTTGATCAGCCTCTGTCCCTCGATCTTGGTGAGGTGACGGACAAAGGCTCGGTCAATCAGAGGGCGGTGCTCAAATACCGCGCCGATCTGGTTGCCGAAATCTACGCCGGCAGTGACAGGGTGATATCGATCTAGACCGTCCTTCGCCTACCGGCACTGACACCCCAAAATTTTTTGATCCATAATGCGCGTCAACAGTTGCACGTGAACGCATTAACGTTCATGCGTAGGCGCATACGGAGGAAATTCATGAGTAACGACAAAAAAGTGCGCTGGGGCATTATCGGTCCCGGTGGAATTGCGCAGGCATTCCGTGCCGGCGTTCTTGAGGCCGATAACGCGGAGCTGGTTGCGATCGGATCGCGAAATCCGGGCAAGCCCGAACTGAAAGACAACTTTCCCGAAGCGCGTATTCATGACGGTTATCAGGCGCTGATCGATGACGCCGATGTCGACGCGATTTACATCGCGACACCGCATCCCGGCCATGCCGAATGGGCGGTGAAGGCGGCGGATGGCGGCAAGCATGTTCTCAGTGAAAAGCCGATGGCCATGAGCGCCGGCGAGGCGAGCACGATGTTCGCTGCCGCCGCGCGGAACAATACGTTCATGGGTGAAGCGTTCATGTACCGGCTGCATCCGCAGACGACCAAACTCATCGAACTGCTAAAGTCGGGCGTGATCGGCGAAGTCCGGATGATCAAATCCAGTTTTGGATTTGCCTTGCCCTTCGATGCAAATCATCGGCTTTACGCCAATCATCTCGGTGGTGGCGGCATTCTCGATGTTGGGTGCTACCCGGCATCGATGACGCGGCTGATCGCTGGAACAGCGGCGGACAAAAGCTTCCTTGATCCTGACATTGTACACGGTGTTGCGCATCTGGGACAGACCGGTGTTGATGAATGGGCCTCGGCCGTGCTGCAGTTCTCAAGCGGCATTATCGCCGAGATTTCATGCAGCGTGGCGCTTAACCAGGAAAATGTCCTTAGAATCGTCGGCACCAAGGGACGGCTTGAGGTCGCCGATTTTTGGTTTGCGGGCGGCAAGGAAGGCGGCACCGGGAAAATTGATATCGTTGGAGGTGATGGGAAGCGGGAGACCATCGAGGTCACCGACACCAGCCACCTTTATAAGTTCGAAGCGGAATCCGCCAGCGCTGCAATTCTCGCCGGCAAGCAGGAATTCGATGCGCCGGGCATGAGCTGGGCAGACACAATGGGCAATATGCGGGTGCTCGACAAATGGCGGTTGGATGCCGGCCTTTTGTACGGGGTCGAAACACCGCAACCGGAGGCGAAATGAAAAAACGTCAGATCAAGGGGCTGAGCCAGCCGACCTCGTTGGTTGCGCTCGGTTTCGAATTCTTTGAAGACCTGAACGGCGCGCAAGTCACGCTCGACAAGTTCTTCGATGAAGGCGGCAATCTGTTCGACACAGCCCATATCTATGGCGGTGGCAAGACGGAGACTATTTTCGGTGAGTGGCACCGCAAGCGCGATATTCCGCGTTCAGAGCTGATGGTAATCGGCAAGGGCGCGCATTCGCCCGAGTGCTTCCCTGAGGCCATTGGCAAGCAACTTGAGATTTCGCTCAACCGGCTGCAAACCGATCACGTCGAAGTCTATTTCATGCACCGCGACAATCCGGACGTGCCTGTTGCCGAGTTTGTCGATGCCATGGATGCCGAAGTGCAAAAGGGCCGGATCAAGGGTCCGGTCGGCGGCTCCAACTGGTCGAAAGAGCGCATGGACGAAGCCATCGCCTATGCGAAAAAGGCCGGTAAAACAGTACCGGGTGTGCTCTCGAACAATTTCTCGCTTGCCGAAATGATCAAGCCGTTCTGGGAAGGGTGCTTGCCGGCATCGGATGACAGCTGGAAGGCCTGGTTCAAACAGACGCAAATCCCGAATTTCGCCTGGTCCAGCCAGGGCCGCGGCTTTTTCACCGACCGGGCGGGGCGTGACAAAACCGAAGACACAGAGATGGTCGAGGCCTGGTATTCGGAGAAGAATTTCGGCCGCCGCGACCGGGCGTATGAGTTGGCAGCAAAGCTAAACTGCAACCCGATTCATATTGCGCTGGTCTATGTTCTGGCACAGCCGTTCCAGGTTGTGCCGCTTATCGGGCCGCGTACTCTGGCCGAGCTCGAAGACAGCCTGTCGGCGCTCGAAATCGAGTTGACGCCCGAGGATGTGCGCTGGCTCGAAGAGGGCTAAGCGAGGCCTAACCGGCATCCTTCAGGGCGGTCGTCGCCCTGAAGGCATTCACCAGCCCAAGACCGAACTCCGGATCAAGCCCAGGCGCGCCCTTGTCTTCGGCTGTGCGCTGCAAAAGGTCGACCACGTCGTTGCGCTTCAGGTCAGCGGATTCCGACAACATCAGCGCCAGAATGCCGCTCATATGCGCTGTCGCGATTGAGGTGCCGGACACCATCTCGTACCCGTTATCGGGTGCCGGAGCGATCACATCCACGCCCGGTGCTGCGATGGTGACATAGCTGCCGCGATTGGCATTGGCATAAAGCGCGTCCGACACATCGGTCGCAGTCACCGCGATGGCGTGGGGATGCGCGGCAGGATAGGCTGCTGGTGCACCCGCGCCACTATTGCCGGCTGCCGCCACGACCAGAACATCACGCTCGGACAAGAGGTCCATCATCTTGAGAATGAGCGGATCGCCCGGTCCGGCAAAGCTCATATTGATCACCTGCGCGCCCTGCGCGACGGCCCAATCGATGGCTTTGGCGATCACATAGCTATCCGAGGTGAACTTGCCGTCTGCGTCCTGTGAAAAGGCCCGCACGATCAACACGTCAGCACCCGGTGCGATGCCAAGCATATCCTGGTTCGCGGCGATAAGACCAGCGATCGCGGTGCCGTGCGGCTCCGGCGCGGCACTCGGCGTGCCAATGGCATCGAAAGCGTTCAGGCGCGCTTTGGAAAACACACTGTGCGTACCGTCAATGCCGGTGTCGATGACGGCGATTTTGGTATTTTCGCCCCGGGTCAGATTGTGTGCCGTATCCACACCCATCTTCTTGGGTGCGTATTGCAGGCTCGCCAGTGCCGATGCCGGCAATTGTTCGGTCGTGGCCTGTTGAAGTTCGAACAGGTAATCCGGTTGCGCGCCGAGCACGCGACCGTCAGCGATCAGTTGCTTGACGATGTCGGCGACGTCTTCGTCCGCACCGGCCCGCAATTTGACCAACTGGGCATCAAACATTGCCAGTTCGGTCCGCTCAACGATCTCAAGACCATATTCCGAACCGATTGGCTCAACATCGCCATTGATCAGCAGTGTAATCATGTTGGGCACACGCGGTGCCTCGAACAGTACGGGGCGGCCAAAGGTTAGCGCCGGACGGGCCGGGGGCAGGGGAATGCCGGTGACGATCTTTTCGACAACCTCTTTGACCGGGGCCGAAGCCGTGCGCACGGCTGGCACAACCGGTTCAAGGGGTTCTATTGGCTCGATATTCTCGAGCAAATCTTCTGGCGTTGTTTGAACGTCTGCCTGGTTGATTGGGCGGTTGAGATTGACCTTAACGGTCACCTTCGGTTTGACCACCGGAATACGTGACAGTGTTGGCGTCGGTGCTTTGGGTGTTGGAGGGCGAACGCCAGGGACGCCGGTCGCCGGATCAAATTGAGCGAGCGCCCCACTTGGCTGTAGCATCATAAATGCTGTCAGCGCGGCCAGACCTATTCCCAATAGGGTCCGATTCATTGCACCAAATCCCTGTTTTATAGCCACTTATTGAGCGTTCTTCGCAAAGAACATCACGAGGCTTTCGTCTTCAGCGAGCTGATCCAAAGCCGCCTGGCCATCTTCATCGTTTGCCGCGGCGATCTGATAAATGCCACCCGGCTTGGGGCCATCGACGATCCTGATCTGCTGCTCTGTAAGATACGCGGAAATCTCGCCGAGGGAAACACCAGGCTGGAACGCGACAAGTGCGGTAAGCGCATCCGCGTTCGCGGCGGCATCACCGCCCGAGGCAACCTCGAACTGTCCGACCGGTGTCGTGGTCATCAGATTGTTGATGGCAATGCCTTGTCCAACCACAACCAGCGCCAGGGCAGCCGTGACACCAATAGCGATCTTTGGAGAGAGAAACTCAAGGATCCGATCAACGAAAGACACGCTGTTCGCCGGCTGGTTGACCGGTCCGATCCGTGCCATGAGGTCATCGAATGCTGCAGCGCGTGGCATGCCCAGCGCTTCACTGGAGCCGATGGTGACATCCATTTCCTCGCGCGCCCGGATCAGGTGTGCTTCAGCCTCAGGATTATCCTTCAGCCAGGCTTCAACCTCGGCAGTTTCTTCAGCGCTCAGTGTCCCAGCGACATACCAGGGCAACAACAATTCAGCATTGGCAATCGTGCCGGTATCCGTATCTGACTGGGTCATGGCCAACCTCTGTCGATCCCAGCGCGCTTGAAGTGCGCCGATAATTGTTGCCGGGCGTGGAACATACGGGTTTTGACCGTATTCGCGGGGATTTGCAGGATTTCGCTCACTTCTGGAATTGTCTTTTCCTGGTAGTAGACCAGGTCGACGATTTCTCTGTGCGCGTCCGACAGTTTGTTGATGCACTGACGCATCAACTCACCCTTGTCCTGTTTGGCAACGCTTATATCCTGGGTATCGCTTTCATCCTCAATTTGCTCTGCGACACCGTCTTCAAGTGCCACGTCGGTTTTCTTGCGCAACAGGCTGATCGCCTCGTTGCGGGCCACCGTGAAAATCCAGGTTGAAACCGTGGATTGTCCCGAGAATGTACCGGCGCGTGTCCAGACCTTCATAAAGGTCTCATTGACCAGTTCCTCGGCGATAGCCTCGTTCCTGACGATCCGGATTAAAAACCGATAGAGCTTGACCTGATACGCCCCATAGAGCGCTCTCAGGGCAGCGCTGTCTTGCTTGGCAATTCTCGCAAGCAGTTCGCGATCTTTGTCAGCAGGTGTCATGCCGTCCCGTCTGCACTTGTGACGCGGCTCAGCCGGTCGGGGTTCAAAAAAAGTATTCGGCAACGGATTTATGCCGATTTATGCGGATTTGGCTAGTCGAACGGTCATGCAGTCACAAACCATTTTCTCCTAGTGGCGATTTTATTTGAACCTGATTTGCCCTCGAAGCGTCTCATCAACAAGTCGAGTTGAAACGGAGACAGCAGGTGCCTATTCGCCGTGTGATTATGCTTGTTGTCTTCCTTACACTGGCAACCGTTGTTGTGACGATTGCCATGGTGCAGGAAGGTGCAGCGCAAAATATCAACCTGCCGGGCAATGTCGGTAGTGCCGAACCCTATGTGGTGCGGCCCGACACAATGCCCGATATCGGTGCTCGCATCGTCCGGTTGGGTTTGCCCAAGCCTCCGGCAACGATCGACAAGAAACAAAAACCCTGCCGTTTTGCGCTGTTGTGCCCGCGCGAACGGAAGCGCTCTGAGCCGAGCGAAGGGTAGAGTAGCCAGCGTGATGCGCTTTAGGAGGCAGCATTGCGTTCGGCCGGTGTGGCATGAGGGCGTCACACCGGCCACCGGCGGGCGAGAGATGAAATGGCCGGCTATCCGGTCAGGGTGCGCACGCACCTGCATCATCGCCCGCCGGATTTCCTATGTTGGGTAGTTGCGTTGCAAACACACCCGGAATGGATAATCGAGCGGAATCGGTGGTTTATTGCCGTAGGCGCTTTATCCTTTTGCCGTGGCGTGGCAGCTTCTTGCCACGAGGATGTATGCGTGGGTCGATGACTTGCAGATTGAAATATAGCCGCCGGGTTTCAGGACTGGCTGCGCTGTGCGCGCTGGCCGTTTTCGCCATGCCCGGTCAGGCGCAGGAATCTGCGCCCATGTACAGCGTCTGGTCCGACGTTGGCGTCACCTATTCCAATCGCACATCTGCCGTTGCAGGCTTCCGGGGCGCGCAAACCGCCATTTCGGGCGGCGTCGATACGCAAATTGGCGGCACCGGTGTGTTGGGTGTCTTTGGTTCCATGGAGAACAGTCTTTACGACACCACCCAGGCTGCCGGAGCCGGACAGACCCGAAGCAACGGAGCCGGATTCGGTGCGTATGCTGGCAATTTCTTCTTCGATTCCATTTTTGCCAATGCCACGGTGCACTATCAGCACCTGCAAAACAGTTTCACGCTACCCGCGACATCGGCCACATATGACACGCGTGCGCTCAACGCATCGGTCAGCGCCACGGGTTACTATCAGTTCGATTATTTCCGACTGTCGCCAAGCGGTACTGTCAGTGTCGGACGCGAATGGCAGGATGGTTATACCGAGACCTCCGGTGCCGTGTCCCCGGCGCGTGTGACCGACACCGTCAGTCTCGGCGGCGGGCTTGAAGCCGGCTATACCTTCTTCATCGACGATACGCGTACAATCGAACCCTGGGTTAGCGCCGGGTTCGATTGGCAGGCTCTGGAAAACGCGACCCCGGCACCAGCGCCTGATCTCGATCCGGTAAATGATTTCGATGTCCGTTTGGGCGCCGGGCTTAATGCCGGTATTTCCGAAGGCATATCGCTTGGGGTGCGCGGTGAGGTCAGCGGATTGACTACGCCGCGATATCTCGTCGTCAGCGTTGGCGGCCAGTTGTCCGGACGCTTCTGAACTATTTTTCATTTCATCGATAAAAAAGCCCCGACACCGAAGTGCCGGGGCGAGCTGGCGTTTGGAGATCAACTGAGCGATGCAGGACAGCGGGGGGCTCAGTCCGGTGCCGCGGGGGGAGGCACTTGGCATCGCTTCAGTAACGCTCACTTTGTAAGACGTTCGGCGCTGCAAAAAGGTTTCAAACTTTTTTAACTTTTTTTGCAACTATCGCTGAATTTTGCAGTTTCAGCGATCCAAAAGGCTTGTTTTCAGGCAATCTCAAGCTTCGGACTCATCTTTTCGAAATATGTTGCGCACACGATTGTGGGAGTTTGAGCAATTCGGAGCGCCCATGATCCGTATCCGGTACATGTTACTGGTGTTGTTCGGCTTTCTGGCTTTGCTGCCGTTGGCCGCGTTCGGGTTGTGGTCTTATTCCCAGTCAGTACAGAACGAATTCGATGCGGTGAACGACAAGCACCTTTTGCTTGCACGCAATCTTGGGACGGCGCTGGAGCGCTATCACAATGATGTCGTGTCCGTCTTCGACATCACCACCAACAATCTGATCGCCGAAACGCAGACTGGCGACACAAGTTCATTGTTCGCCAATCTGGACATGCAGTTTGTGTGCATCACCGATGCACAAACTGGCCGGGTGTTGGCGGGTGCATCGGTGCCGGGCACCGCCTGTCCCGAGACCTTTTCTGCCGAGCGCATGGACACTTTCCGCGACTATGCCGGACGTCCCGGCACCTGGTTTACCGAGGTCATGGATGACGGGCAGGGCGGAAACGCGATGTATGTGGTGCAGCGCGCGGACGACATGCTGTCCATCGGTTGCCTGTCTACCGACTATTTTGTCGAGTTGGGGCGCGCCATTTCCTTCGGCAGCAAAGGGCACGCCGCCATCGTCGACCATCGCGGCAACGTATTGGCACACCCGTTGCCGGAGTGGCTGGCGGAACGCAAGAACATTGCCGCGATTTCAGCGGTGCGCCGTATGTTGCGGGGTGAGACGGGCATCGAGCAGTTTTATTCCCCGGCACTCAAGGGCGACATGATCGCGGGGTTCACCACCGTTGCCGATGCGGGTTGGGGCGTTATGATCCCGCAACCCGTGGACGAACTCTATCAGAACGCCGCCGCTACACAGTCGACCGCGCTGCAGATACTCGGTGTCAGCCTGGTCGGGGCTATCGGCCTTGCGATTTTTGTCGCGTTCCGGCTTTCACGGCCGGTAGAGCGTGTCATCGCCGCCAATGCCACCCGGTCCAAGGATGACCAGCTGACCCAGATCGACGTTGAATCGGGTTTTCTCATCCCCGGCGAATTGGTGCAGTTGCAAAAAAGCTTCAACGACATGGTGGTCAACACCAAGCGTAGTCAGACGCGCATCCGGCGGCTCGCCTTCACTGACTCGGTGACGGCGCTGCCAAACCGGGAATCGTTTGAGTTGACCGTCACCCGGCAGATTGAGTTGCTCAATAAGAAGCATGAAAGCGGCGTTCTGATCTTCGCCGACGTGGATGAGTTCCGTATCGTCAACGACACGCTGGGACATGATAGCGGCGACCAGATCCTGCGTGCGTTGGCCGACAGGCTGACATTTGCCGTTGAGCATGCCACCGGCCAGAAATCCATATACCGTCATCCCGACAGTGCGATTTCCGACGCCAAGCTGGTGAAATGTCCGGTCATCGCCCGCGTCGGTGGCGATGAGTTCATGATTTTTGTTCCCAATCTCGACAAGAGCCTGAATGTCGAACGGGTGATGCGTGAAATCCACGATGAGCTCGCCCGCCCATTCCAGGCACACTCGGGCGTTGGGGCAGGGCAGGAGTTCAAAGGTGGCGCGACACTGAGCGCAGCCTGTTATCCCGCGCACGGCAAGGATTACGACACGCTGGTCAAAATGGCGGATATCGCCATGTATCATGCCAAGCGGAAAGAGAAGGGTGAGAGCCTGATCTACCGGCCGGAAATTGGCGATGTGACAGCAGCCGAATTGCGGGCCGATATCGTGCGCGGCATCGCGGCAGACGAGTTTGTCCTGCACTATCAGCCTAAAATCAAAAGCAGGGACGGTTCCGTCGAAACGGCTGAAGCCCTGATCCGCTGGCGCCATCCGCAGCGCGGCTTGCTGTCACCGGGCCACTTCATCCCCATGGTCGAGGATTATGACGAGATTATCGGGCTCGGTGAGTGGGCGGTGCGTGCCGCCGCCAGGCAGATTGCCCGTTGGGACAAGAGCGGCATCAAGCTCAATGTTGCCGTCAATATCGCGTCCCGGCATTTTGGCGCGCCGGACTTTGTAACCCGGGTGTCGGACATTGTGCGCCGGGAAGGCGTCGACCCTGCGCGCATTGAGCTCGAAATCACTGAGGAGACGGTGTTGTCGTCTCTTGTGTCGGCGAAGAAGATCATCGATTCCCTCAAAAAGACCGGCTTTTCCATCGCGCTCGACGATTTCGGGCGTGGATATTCCAATCTCCGGCGGCTGTCCAATCTGGTTGTAGACACGCTCAAGATCGACGGTCCGCTCACCGCCGGTGTTACTGAGGATGAGCGGACCCGGGTGATTGTCGCCTCGACCATTGAAATGGCGCGAGGACTCAATTGCACCACAGTTGCCGAAGGGGTCGAGACGGCGGAACAGGCAATGATGCTCACAAAACTTGGCTGCGACGAACAGCAGGGCTTTTATCATGCTCGCCCAATGGAACCCGATCTTATGTCCGGTTGGCTCAATGACCGGAAAGAAAACGGCGTGCACAACATGCAAAACGATCTGGTCAAACAGATGATGAAACGGGCCGCCAACTCCTGAAGCCGTTCCCGCAGAAGCCTTCGCGCCGTTATGGTGTGGATGATCGAAGTCAAGGCGATTGCGTAATTGGAAGGCTAGCTTTCAATTAGCGGGGTCTTGCCGGGTTGGGGAGAGCAGATGAGCGAGAACGAACGATCGCATGCACCAAAGAGCAGCGTTCCGGATGTGCGTCCGATTGGATGGCACGATGTTGCAGCGTCGCTGCGGGCGGGTATTGGCGATTTTCTCAAGGCGCCCAAATACGGATTGCTGTTCGGCGCGGTCTACGCCCTGGGCGGGCTCGCCATTCTGGCCTTGCTGACATGGCTGAATATGCCCTGGATGATCCTCCTGATCGGCATCGGGTTCCCACTTGTTGGCCCGTTTGTTGCCGCAGGGCTCTACGAGGTCAGTAGAAAGCTCGCGGCGGGGCAGGGGCTGACATGGCGCGGCGTGCTTTTTACCGTTTTCTCCCAACGTGAACGGCAGCTGGGGTGGATGGCGTTTGTCGTCCTCTTCATATTCTGGATATGGGTCTATCAGGTGCGCATTTTGATCGCAGTCTTTCTGCGCAATGATACACCCTCGACACTCGCAGGCTTTGCCGAAACAGTACTCACCACGCCGAGCGGATTGATGTTCTTTGGCGCCGGCACCATTGTCGGCGCTGTACTGGCGATGGTTCTGTTCTCTGCAACAGTCATTGCCATGCCAATGCTACTGGACAGCGAAAAGGATTTCGTATCCGCCATCATTGCCAGCTTTCAGACGGTCTTTCGTAGCCCGGTTCCGATGCTGGGTTGGGGTGTGATCGTCACCTTGTCAGCCATCCTGGCTATGCTGCCTGCATTTCTTGGATTGATCGTCGTGTTTCCCATCCTGGGGCATGCGACCTGGCACCTTTACACGCGGGCGGTTGTGCGCGACTGGCACGTCTGAAATTTTCGCTTTAGGGATGCAATTAGCCCCTCCCAAAACGTTTTGAAAAAAGATATGGTCCGCGTTTAGCTGTTGGAAAACCTGGCCGCGCGCTAAAGGCGGCCCCTGCCAAAATCAAGACTATGAAGGAACGCACTATGCCGATCCGCGCACTCGTTTGGGGCGAAAACGTTCACGAACGCAAAAACAAAGTCGTAGCCGAAACCTATCCAGAGGGCATGCACGCGCAGATTGCCAAGCTGCTGTCTGCAGACGCCAATATTACGGCTACGACAGCCACGTTGGAACAGCCCGAGCACGGCCTGACTGAAGAGGTTCTTGCCGACACCGATGTGCTACTTTGGTGGGGCCATGCAGCCCATGGCGATGTGCAGGATGAAATCGTTGAGCGGGTGGCCAATCGCGTCTGGCAGGGTATGGGGCTGATTTTGCTGCACTCGGCGCACTTTTCGAAAATCTTCAAACGGCTCATGGGGACACCGTGCGCCCTGAAATGGCGCGAGGCAGGCGAGCGTGAGCGGCTTTGGGTCGTCAATCCACGGCATCCGATTGCCGCCGGTTTGCCGCAACATTTCGAGCTTGAAAACGAAGAGATGTACGGTGAGCCGTTCTCTGTGCCCGAACCGCTCGAAACGGTCTTTATCTCCTGGTTTCAGGGCGGCGAAGTCTTCCGGTCCGGGCTGACCTATCGGCGCGGAGCGGGCAATATCTTCTATTTCCGTCCCGGACATGAGACCTATCCGACCTATTATGACGAAACTGTTGGCCAGGTGCTCCGCAACGCTGTTAACTGGGCCTATAATCCGCAGCCGGATGTTGCGGACCCGAACGACGCGCCGAATGTGCCGGTCGACAAGGCTCTGGAGCCAATCGAGGAACGCGGTCCGAAACTGCACGCAGCAGGTGAAGCGGGACTGCGCTGATCATCATCAACACAAGGCGGGCCGGACGAAGCGGCCCTGCCGACAGGGTCTGCGCTTTCATATGTGCGTGATGCCGTAGGTGACGTGAACCCGGATTGAATTGACTGGAGAGAACCCTATGCGTCTTTTGATTTTGGGAACGGGCGGCATGGCCCGCGCACACGCAGACGGCTTTTCGCGGATTGAAGGTGTCGAAATTGTCGCCTGTGCCGATCTGGACAAGGAAAAACTCGCAACCTTCGCGATCCTGCACAATATCGAGCATCAGTTCCATTCGCTGGACGAGGCTTTGGCCTGGGACGATTTCGATGCTGTGGCGAATGTGACGCCAGATAAGGCTCACTATGCCACCACCATGAAGTGCCTGGCCGCGGGCAAGCATGTCTTTTGCGAAAAACCGTTAGCTACGGACTACGCCAAGGCCACCGAAATGGCGGATACGGCGGAGGAGAAGGGCCTTGTTGGCATGGTCAACCTGACCTACCGCAACGTGTCCCAGATCCACCGCGCCCGCGAGATGGTGGAAGCCGGCCTGATCGGCGAACTCAAGCATGTCGAGGCGTCCTACCTGCAAAGCTGGCTGGTGCAACCGGCCTGGGGCGATTGGCGGGAAGACAGTCAGTGGCTGTGGCGTCTGTCGACCAAGCACGGATCAAACGGCGTTTTGGGTGATGTCGGTATCCATATCCTTGATTTCGCCGTCTATGGTGCGCACCAGGAGATTGAGAGCGTCTCGTGCCGCCTGCACACGTTCGACAAGGCACCCGGCAACAAGATTCAGGACTATGTACTGGATGCCAATGACAGTTTTGCTATGACGGTGCAGTTCAACAACGGCGCGATCGGCGTCGTGCATGCCAGTCGCTGGGCGGCAGGCCATATGAACGATCTGCATCTCAGGCTCTATGGCGATAAGGGTGGCCTTGAAGTCATGCATAATCCGGACGGATCGCGCCTGCGGGCCTGTGTCCGCGACGATGTGCTGACCGGCCTGTGGCGCGATATCGAATGCCAGCCTGTCCAGACGAACTATGAGCGGTTTGCCGAAGCCGTAAAGACTGGCTTCACGATCGAACCATCTTTCCGGCACGCGGCTGAACTGCAAAACCTGTTGGATATCAGCATGGTAGCGGACGATGATCACCACGATCAGGAGATCGAACATCCCGAGCTGATGGCGGAATAGACCCGACGCCGGTCTGTTGCGCTTTTTCGCGGATGTGATAGGTTCGATTCACTGTTTGTCGACACTCGGCTGATACCTTTGCGGGCTGAAAGGTAGTGCGCGGCGCTACCGTACCCCCGGAAAGGCGGCGTCTGAGTATGAGTTCTTCGCTGGAAAGCCTTGTAAACGAAGCGGTTTTTGTCGATGCCGACAAGCAGCTTGGTTCAGACCTTTTATCCTTTCTGATTATTGGCGGCGCCTCCGCACTTGGATTTGTCCTTTTGTCGGGGTTTGCCATCGGGTTACAAACCGGCGTGGCGGACTGGATTGTTTCCAGCTTGTGCTACGCACTGTTTATTCTCCCGGCCTATAGCGCCCACCGGCGTTTTTCTTTCCGGTCCGATGCCCCGCACCACCGGGCCTTGCCCGCTTATGTGACGGTGCAACTCGCCGGGATCGGTCTGGCCACGCTGTTTTCCTTCATCGCTTATGGGATGTTCGGGTTGCCGACTTTGTTTGCATCCAGTCTCGTGATCGTCCTGACGGCCGGCGTGAATTTCATGGTGCTCAAGCTCTGGGCATTTCGGCATCCCGCTTAAGTTACGAGGAATTTCAGATGCCCAATTCGGCGACCAGCACACTTGGATTTGACGGCAAGGCGGCGCTCAATGCCGTGCACAATGCAGCTGTTTTCGAGCGGCGCGTGCATGTGCTTGCAGGCCACCTGGCCCGGATGATTCCGGGTGGCGGCAAGGTGCTCGACTTTGGCTGTGGCGATGGTTCGATCGCCAAAACGCTGATGGAGGCCCGTCCCGATCTCAAAATCGAAGGGGTCGACATCATGGTGCGCCCGCGCACGCATATCCCGGTCACGCAATTTGATGGCGACAAGCTGCCGTTCAGAGCCCGCAGTTTTGATTATGTGACCATTGTCGATGTACTGCACCACACAGACGATCCCACAGCGGTGCTCAAAGAGGCGGTGCGTGTGGCGCGCAAGGGCATCATCATCAAAGACCATTTGCTGGAAGGTTTTCTGGCTGGGCCGTCGCTGCGATTCATGGATTGGGTTGGCAACAAAGGCCACAATGTCGTTTTGCCCTATAACTATCTCAAGCGGGCCGAGTGGGTTGATGCGTTTGAGAAGGCCGGATGTAAACCGGCCAAATGGACGGAAGATGTGGGGTTGTATCCCGCACCGGCTTCATGGCTGTTCGATCGCCATTTGCATTTCGTATCACTGCTGACGCCATCCCGTTGAGGCGTCTCGCCGCCCTTTAATCGCCAGTTTCATGCGTATTGTTCTTCAAGCACCTTGCATCGGTACGGTGTGAGCCGGTAATTTAACGGGACAACTGCTGAATAGCAGTCCCGCCTGGAGGAAATTATGCGTGAAGCTCTGATCGTTTGGGGTGGCTGGGAAGGCCATGACCCGGAGAAATGTGCCGGAATTTATAAAAGCTGGCTGCACGAGGACGGATTCTCCGTCCGTGTGGAAACTGAAACGGCCGCGTTCGCCGACCCCGAAATCCACGACCTGTCCCTGATCATCCCGATCTTCACCATGTCGAAGATCGAAAAGGAAGAAGCCCAGAATCTTGCCAAGGCCGTTGAAAACGGCGTGGGGCTGGCCGGACACCATGGCGGTATGTGTGACGCGTTCCGCGAAAGCGTCGACTATCAGTTCGTCACGGGTGGTCAGTGGGTGGCGCATCCCGGCGATATTATCGATTATCAAGTCGATCCGGTGGAAACCGATGACCCGATCATGGCAGGTATAGAGTCCTTCCAGCACCACTCAGAACAATATTACATGCATGTCGATCCCTCGAACGAGGTGCTCGCGACAACCACCTTCACTGGCGAACATGCACCGTGGACCAAAGGTGTTGTCATGCCGGTTGTCTGGAAGCGCCATTATGGGCAGGGACGGGTGTTCTACTCGTCGCTCGGTCACCAGGCACATGAATTCGATGTACCTGAGGTCTCCGCGATCATGCGGCGCGGCATGAATTGGGCTGCTCGATAAATAAGACTATGCCGGACAACTTAATTTCCGGCTCTTATTAGTGGAGTTTGTCTTTCAATATTAGTATCCGGGGTATTGAAATTACTCAATAATTTAGTCTGAATTGGTTTAATCGGCAAACCGGTCAGCTATGCTGTCATAAGTACTTGCACGTAATTAGATTTTCTTAACTGCAAACCCCTCATATTTGGCTCTCGAATTAAATGCCGCAGGTAATAAAAGCGGCCGGAGAGCACTATGAAGTTCAAATTCCCAAAACTGCGTAGCCTTGGATTGTCCACATCCGTCCTGTTGCTGGTAACCGGAACACTGGCAATCGGCGTGGCGGCCATTGCGACCGCGGTCTATATCAACCTCTCGGCAAACACTGCCGTGGTGGCCGAGCGCAACCAGCTGACAAACTTGCGTGTCGCGGGTGCGCTGCTGCAAAACACGATGCCCGGCGCCGAAGTGGTCTGGGCCGAGGACGGGCAGGTCGAGGCCATCCATGTCTGGGCCATGCCGGAGTTCAACAACAATGTGCTCGTCGATGACATAACACGTGTGACGGGTGAGACAGCGACAATCTTCAGTTGGGATGAAGAAACCCAGGATTTCTGGCGCAAAACCACCAACATCATCAAGCCCGATGGCGAACGTGCAATCGGTACGCAATTGGGTCAGGACAGCGCCGCCTACGAACCGGTCAAATCTGGCGAGTTGTTCCTGGGTGAAGCAGATATTCTCGGTATCCCGTACTACACGGCCTATCAGCCGATCACCACATCCAGTGGCAATGTGGTCGGCATTCTCTATGTCGGTGTGCAGAAAGCCAAAATTATCGCCGGCCAGCAGGAAACATTCAACATGGTTCTGTTGGTGTCGGGTATTGTCTTTGCCATCGCGGCAGCGGTTGCGGTGTTCGTTGCGCGCCGTCTGATGCGGCCTATTCCGAAGCTGGTCGATGTGATGGGCCATGTCGTGGACGATCCTGCGACAGCCGAAGTGCCCTATCTCGAAAAGACCAACGAAGTCGGTGCAATTGCCCGCGCCGTAGAGGTCTTCCGCGAGAACGGTGTCAAGATCACAACCATGACCGAAGAGGAACGCGCATCGGCGACGCGCCGGACTGAAGAGCGCGCAAAGATGATGCAGGAACTGCAGCAGGCGTTCGGTGAAGTGGTCGATGCCGCCATTGCCGGCGACTTTTCCAAGCGCGTCACCACCGAATTCCCGGATGCTGAGCTCAATACGCTGGGACAAAGTGTCAACAACCTCGTCGAAACAGTGGATCGCGGTATCGGCGAAACGGGTGAGGTTCTTGCCGCGCTCGCCAAGACCGATCTCACGCGCCGTGTAGAGGGATCGTATGAGGGCGCCTTCATGCGTCTCAAACACGATACCAACGCCGTTGGCGAGAAACTGGTCGAAATCGTCGGGCAACTGCGCGAGACGTCAGGTTCGCTGAAGTCGGCAACCGGTGAAATTCTCAGCGGCGCAAACGACCTGAGTGAACGCACCACCAAGCAGGCCGCTACGATCGAAGAAACCAGCGCCACTATGGAACAGCTGGCCGGTACCGTTGCCGAGAACGCCAGCAAAGCCCACGACGCCAGCGAAAAGGCCCACCAGGTCAGCCGTACGGCAGAAGAGGGTGGCGAGGTGATGAACCGGGCCACTGAGGCTATGGAACGCATCACGGCATCCTCTGAGAAAATCTCGAACATCATCGGCATGATCGACGATATCGCCTTCCAGACCAATTTGCTGGCACTCAACGCCTCTGTTGAAGCGGCACGGGCCGGGGAAGCCGGTAAGGGTTTTGCAGTGGTGGCTGTTGAAGTCCGGCGTCTGGCACAGTCAGCTGCTGAAGCCTCGAACGAGGTCAAGGCGTTGATCGAGCAAAGCGGCTCCGAGGTAGGCGAAGGCTCCAAACTGGTCGCCGATGCCGCCGAGAAATTGTCAGCCATGCTCGATGCCGTTCGGCAGAACTCCGAACTGATGGAAAGCATCGCCCGCGAAAACCGCGAGCAGGCATCCAGCATTGATGAAGTCAACACGGCCGTTCGTCAGATGGACGAGATGACCCAGCACAACGCGGCTCTTGTTGAAGAAATCAACGCTGCTATCGAACAGACGGAAGCGCAGGCTACCGAGCTTGACCGCATTGTCGAAGTGTTCACTCTGGATGACCACGATCACCACCACACATCGGTGCAGGCACCAGCCACATCCGCAGAAGAGGCGCCGAAATCGGGCGTCAAGAAGCTGCAGGAAAAGATCGCTGGAGCGGCGAAGTCCTATCTTTCGCAGGGCAATGCTGCAGTTGATACCGATAGCGAATGGTCAGAGTTCTAGACCTGCCATCAGCTACAAGTGAATTTTCAGGGGCGCCGCGTTGGCGCCCCTCGTCGTTTTGAGGACATCGTTTGCCCCGCGTTCACCTTGTCGGTGAGATAGTGCTTGCTATTTGCACGCCGAACGCCCACATAGGCGTCATTCTCACCGGCGAACGCGCATAGACTGCGTCGGTTCGCCAAAAGGGTGAAGAGGCTTCTCTTCTTTCCGACCAATACGGCGAGCAGCGAAGCGGGCTGGAACATCAGGTTCCGGCACGACAGCGCGGCTGTGTGCAACAAGACTTCGCTGCTGCTCGATATTGAACAAAAGCGCCGGTGCCGGAAGCACCCGGACGGCGCGGATATGCGCGTGTTGGTTTGCGCTATCCGGAATTGAAAAGAGTTTATGACTTCAACTGATTTTGCAGGCCTTAGCTTGCCTGCACCTCTGGTCCGCTCGCTCGAGCAGGCCGGTTTTACAACCCCCACACCCATCCAGACCAAAGCCATTCCGGCGCAACTGGAGGGGCGTGACATTCTGGGCATTGCCCAGACCGGCTCAGGCAAGACGGCGGCATTCGGTCTGCCGATCCTTGCAGGCCTGATGCAAGTGAAAGGTGCGCCGGCACCGAAAACGGTCCGGGCGCTCATCCTCGCGCCGACCCGCGAACTTGCCGTGCAGATCGAAGATATGGTGCGCACCTATTCAAAGGGCCGCAAGCTTTCCACCGTGCTCATTCTCGGTGGTGTGTCGCGCCATGCGCAGATCCAGAAACTGGCGCGTGGTGTCGATATTGCTATCGCCACACCAGGTCGTCTCGGTGATCTCTTGGAAGACCGCAAGGTGCGCCTCGATCAGACAGGCTGGCTCGTCCTTGATGAGGCTGATCGCATGCTCGACATGGGCTTCATCAAGCCGGTACGGCAGATTGCCGCCGCCATTGGCAAGGACAGGCAGACCGCTCTGTTCTCAGCCACCATGGCGCCCGAGATCGCCAAGTTGGCGGAAAGCCTTCTGAATGATCCCGTCCGGGTTGAGGCTGCACCACAGGGGAGCACTGTCGGCAAGATCGAGCAACAGGTGATCCTGTCAGGTGCCAAGCACAAGCGCGGTAAGCTCAACGACTTGCTCGCTGACGAAAGCCTGTCGCGAGTGGTTGTGTTCTCACGCACCAAGCACGGCGCTGACAAGGTTGCAAAGAACCTTGCCATTGATGGACATTCGGTTGCCGCCATTCACGGCAACAAGAACCAGAACGCGCGCCAGAATGCCTTGCGCGGGTTCCGTAATGGCAAGGTTCGGGTGCTGGTGGCGACCGATATCGTTGCCCGCGGCATTGATGTGCCCGATATCAGCCACGTCATCAATTACGAGTTGCCCGATGATCCAGAGAACTATGTGCATCGCATCGGCCGCACGGGGCGAAATGGTGCCTCCGGCGTTGCGATTACACTGGTCGATGGCACCGAGCGTTCGAAAGTGCGCAGCATCGAGCGCTTGATCCGCAAAACTTTGCCGGTCAGCGGCGAATTGCCCAATGGCGAGCCGACTTCGAAACCGAAGCCGCAGGGCAGGGCCCGTCCAGGCGGGGGGCAGAAGTCACGCAGCAACGGTGCAGCCCGGCCACACAAAGGCCGTAGCCGTCCGCCAGCATCAAACAACCAAGAGGGCTGGCGCGTGCAGCTCGACGCGGAGGAACCCTCTGTTTCCAATGGCGGCGAGAAAAAGCGTCCATCCAAGGGCGGCAAGAAGCCGCGCTGGAACAAGCGCCGCAAAGACGTGGTGCGGGGGCGGAAGGCCTCACCGTCAAAGGCAAGAGCCAACGTGGCTTGAGCTTCACACACTCAAATTGCATTAAGGCGGTCTACGGGCCGCCTTTTTCAGTTTGGAGCGCTGATTTGACGCCAGCCAGCAACAACCTTATGGCGGGAAGTTAGACATTTGGAGGTGCGGTCATGCCGGGACAGATCATTATTCTCAACGGAGCGCCGCGAGCTGGAAAATCGAGTATTGTCAGAGAGATACAGGAAAAATTTGAAGGCGTATGGGTCAACATCGGTGCCGATGTGGCCATCCTTGGCATGACGCCTAAGCATTTGCGCCCAGGCGTAGGCTTGCGCCCCGGCGGTGAGCGACCGGATCTGGAACCACTGGTGCGCCAAATGTATCTGGCGCTTTACGATTCCATAGCGGCACACAGTCACCGCGGTCTCAATATCGTCGCTGATTTTGGCCACCATGACAGTTATTCTCGGCCACTGAACATCTGGCCCGATTGCCTGCAATTGTTGCGGGACTTGCCGGTACTCATTGTCGGTGTGCGCTGTTCCATCGAACAGATCATGAAGCGCCGCAATGAAGGTCAGGCGGGGCGTGAGGGGGTATACGAAACCGGGGTCGGAGAGATACCCGATGCCGTTCAGCGCTGGCAGGATGAAGTACACAAACCGGGGATATACGATCTGGAAGTTGATACTTCCAAGAACAGTCCGGAAGCATGTGCTGAAATTATCCGGAAACACCTAAGCGAGGGGAATCCCGGCGTCGCCCTTGGCAGACTGATAGGTAGCTGAAAGCTCGTTATAGAGCGCCGTTACCTCATCGATACGCCCCATAAGGCGTTCGCGGTTTCCGCGATCAAGGCTTGCGACCATGTGCATGATGGGGTGCGCGGTCCAGTAGGCGTTCTGCTCGTTGTAACCACCCGGTTCCAGCGTAAAGACCTCTTTGAGGATCTTCAGATCGTGCGGAATGGCATAACTGTCGCGCGAATCTTCGTGGCTGAACAGATAATAGAAATTGTCATAACCACCCCAGGTGATCGCGCTCAGACACAGTGAGCAGGGCTCGTGCGTTGCGAGAAAGATGCAGTCTTTTGGTGCGGGCAGGGTGGCCCGGTCGCGCTCATAGAGCTTTTTGAGCGCATGCATTTCGCCGTGCCAAAGCGGATTTTCGACCTCGTTATTGGTTTCCGCGATCACAAGCGACAAATCCGATTTCAGCAGGATCGCCGCACCGAACAGCTTATTACCGCGTTTGACCTCCCGCGCCGTCATAGGCGCGATATCGCGCTCGATGACATCCAGTAGCCGGTCGATGAGGGTGGCGGTTTCGGTCATTCGGTCACCTCATAGGGTTCCGGATAATCATAGGTCACGCAATTATCACCCTCACCATCGCGGTCGACAATAATGAAGTCAGTCACACCGTCGAGCGCCGTCAGAACGCCGTGCCAGGTGCCCCGGAAATAGTTGATCCCCTGGCCGGGTCGGGCCAGAAACGCCAGCGGTTCACCAGGCGTGCCATTTTCATCCGGTGCGACGACGACAAGAAATTTGGTTGGCCGGACCGGGATGAAAGCCTGCGAGCCATACGGGTGGTGCTCCACCATTTTAAGCGTCAGCGGCAATGCAAACGGTTGCGCCCGGGCCATGGAAATGATGACGCGGGCATCCTCACCAGTCGCGATGGCCGTTGCCAGATCGTGAAATCGCTCCGTGCTGCCGGCGTTGATGGGATGCGATTGTGTGTCAGCCGCGATTTCGATGACATCGCCAAAAGGCGCGAAAGCATCGCGTGTCAGCGGTTTGATTTTTATGGATGTCACGACGCGACCCGGCCAAAAATTCGCACCCGCGAAATGCCGCCATCCGGAAATATGTTAAGCGCGATATGGGTCACCGGTCCGATCTCGTTGATACGGTCGTGATGGAAATCATGTTCCTTGTCGGCACTCAGTTTCTGGGGCGGCAAAAGCTCCGGCCACTTGGCGGCGCTGGCGATTTCCTCTTCATCGAGGTCGGCACCGACATTGTCCGCACCCAGATCGGCGGCGATGATGGAGCAGGTGTCAGGATAGTTTCCCTTGTAGTGGGCGGTGTCGATACGAATGTCGTCCACCGTACCGCGTGCGCCAAGGGCGATAATGATCCAGTCATGCCCGGGACCGCGCCGACGACGGGTTTCCCAGCCGTCGCCCATGTCGCGGCCACGGCCCGGTGCCAGAATGCGGTTGAAGGCGCCATAATGCGCATCCGAATAGGCGAGCACACGCCCACCATGCAGGGCAGAGGCGAGGTCGATCCGCTTGCCTTTGACGGCCGCCAGATCGAGATGCGGAATGCCGAACACACTCAGCCGCGCAATGCCGCCATCGGGATAAATGTGCAGGCGAATGTGCGTCCAGGTCTTGTCAGACTGGCATTCAAGATAATGATGTGCGTCGGGGCCAAGCTTGGACTCCGGCAGAATTTCCACCCACTCGATATCCTCATCGTCTGCCGGGTCGTGATCCGAGTAGCAGGCCTCTATCGAGCAGGCGGGTGGATAGTTGCCGGTGAAGAAGGCTGTATTGACGTCAAAACCCAGAATGCGCCCCGGCACGGCCAATCGGATGATCGTGTAGTCATGCCCACCACCACGACGCCGGCGGCTTTCCCAGCCGTCCATCCACTTGCCGTTATCGTCATATTTGTCCTCGATGAAAATCGGGCGCTTGTCCTGTAGCATCCGCTCCACGGGGGCAAAGAACTCGTCGGTGGCGAACACCCGATGGGCACCCAGGCCACCGGATGCAAGGTTGATGGCGTTGCGGGCAAAGGCGGGTATTTGGGTCGTATGCTGCATATTCATTCCTATTGGGCCGGCGCACGTAAATCCTGCGTGATCTCGGCATATTCGTTCAGTTCAGCGTCGTGCGGTGCGTCACGGAAGGTTTCCGCAATCCCGTCTCCCGCCCATTCCTGCATAGCTGGCAGACTAAAGAGCGTCTCGGCATAGGACATAGCCGTGGGCGACATCTGCAAGCCATAGCTTTGCACCCGGAACGCCACCGGACAGAAAAACGCATCGGCGGCGCTAAACTTGTCACCTGCGAGAAAGGGACCGCCGAACCGTTCGAGCCCCTCGGACCACACCGTGGCCAGTCTGGCGAGGTTGGCGTTCAGCGCTTCATGTTCCTGTCGCAGATTTGCCCGCACGCCGATATTCATCCCGCAGATATTGCGTAGCGCGGAGAAGCCCGAATGCATCTCCGCGGCTGCCGACCGGGCATAGGCGCGGGCAACCGGGTCGGTAGGCCAGACACCATCATGGCGCTCTGCCAAATATTCGGCAATCGCCAGTGAATCCCACACAAGCGTATCGCCATCTTTGAGTAGCGGCACGAGCCCGTTTGGCGCGACTTTGCGATAATCCGCCCAGGCCCTTTCGTCATGAAATGGAATCAGGTGCTCGGTAAACTCGATGCCGAGGTGCCGCAGGATCACCCATGGCCTGAGCGACCAGGATGAGTAGTTTTTATTGCCAATGAAAAGTTCGTACATGCCTTGCACTTAGCCCCAAGACCGGGCGCCGAGCAAGAGGCTAGGCGTCTTCGCCCTCAACCTGCCGCTTGAGACGGGCAAGCATGCTGGCGGCATAGGCGGCGTAGGGCCCAATCCAGCGTTCATGGATCGCATGGACGGGCAGGGCGTCGAGATGGTTCCAGCGTTCGCGCCCGCGTTTCTCGGCGACGACGAGGCCCGCTTCTTCAAGAACGCCCAAATGCTGCATCACCGTGCACCGATCGATATCGGGAAACGCTGTGCACAGCATGCCTGTGGTGCGCGATTCCTCCTTGAGCAGGTCAAGAATTCGGCGGCGCACACGGTGGCTTAGAGCCTTGAAAATCAGGTCGTCTTGGTCTTCACTTGACATGTTATAAAAATATAACATAATTTATGTGCAGTCAATCACGGAGTACTGAAATGCGTGCAGTAAAAGCATCGGGTGAAGACGCACCCGCAGAATTCACAGTGTCCGGACGGATCAGCCGTCCGGTGCATGACGTTTTTGAGGCGGTGGCAGACCCGAAGAAACTATCAGGCTACTTTACAACTGGCGGCGCCAAGGGGCGCATAGAGGCCGGGGCAACGGTCACCTGGGATTTTCACGATTTCCCCGGCGCGTTCCCTGTCCATGTGGCCGAATGCATTCAGGATAAGAAGATCGTTCTGAAATGGGGCGCTGCCGATGGTGACGACGAGAGTGGGAACTATGAGACGACTGTCACCATGACTTTCGAAGAACTCGAAGACGGCAGAACGCTGGTTTCAATCCACGAAAGCGGTTGGCGCAAAACCGCGGCCGGTCGCAAGGCCTCCTACGGCAATTGCCAAGGCTGGACCGGCATGCTCTGTGCCATGAAAGTGTATATCGAGCATGGCATCAATCTGCGTGAGGGCTTCTACAAGTAGGCCGCCATCCGTTCAGCCCGGCAGCAGATCCTTCAGCCGCAGCTCGGCGATCCGCTCAACCTGCCTGCAGGCTTCGGCAAACTCTTCGTCACGCGTGTGATTGAGCCGTTTGTCGAACGCCTCGCGGATTGATTTCTTGGTGTTGTCCTTCACCGCGATGATGAAGGGGAAGCCGAACTTTTCGGTGTACGCCGCATTGAGTTGCTGGAACTCGACACGTTCTTTGTCGGTCAACGCATCCAGCCCAGCGCTGGATTGTTCCCAGGCGCTTGATGCGGTTAGTTGCTTGGCTTCCGCCAGTTTACCGGCCAAGTCCGGGTGGGCTACTAGAACGCCAAGCCGCTCCTTTTCCGATGCTGCCCTGAACTGGGTTCTGAGGGCGAAATGCAGGCCGGTTGCTGTGTTGTGCGCCGGACCTAACTCGCTCTCAAACGCGCGTTCTGCGATCCAGGGCGAATGCTCAAAGATCGATCCGAACGTCTCGACAAATTCGTCCCGCTCCATTTTTGAGGGCACCAATTCCGGCGCCACATAGGGGTGCGTTTTGAGCCAGTGCTCGGCAATGTCGATGCGTTTGGCGATCCAAACCTTGTCGTGGCTTTGAATGTATTTGATGAACCGGGCCAGCGCAGCGACACGTCCTGGGCGGCCGATCAACCGGCAATGCAGGCCGATCGACATCATTTTCGGCGAGCCGGCTTTGCCTTCCGCATAGAGCGTGTCGAAGCTGTCCTTGAGATGGGCATAGAACTGATCACCCGAATTGAACCCCTGCGGGGTCGCAAAGCGCATGTCGTTGGCGTCGAGCGTGTAGGGGATGATCAGCTGCGGATGGTCGTCATGCACGCGGTAATAGGGCAGGTCGTCATCATAGGTGTCCGAGATGTAGGTCACTGATTTGAGCTCTGACACCAGATCGACAGTGTTCATGGAACAGCGGCCCGTATACCAGCCCTTGGGTGCTTCACCGGTCGCGAGTGTGTGCAGGCGAACCGCCTCGGCGATTTGCTCACGCTCGGTCTTCGCATCCATGTCTTTGTGTTCGACCCACTTGTAGCCGTGGCTGGCGATTTCCCAGTCCGCATCCTGCATGGCGCGCACCTGCGCCGGGCTGCGCATCAATGCGGTGGCAACGCCATAAACCGTGACCGGTACATCATGACTGGTGAACAGCCGGTGCAGCCGCCAGAACCCGGCACGGGCGCCATAATCATAGATCGATTCCATGTTCCAGTGACGCTGGCCGGGCCATTGCGCCGCGCCGACGATTTCGCTGAGAAAAGCCTCGGATGCTGCATCCCCATGCAGGATATTGTTCTCGCCACCTTCCTCGTAGTTGAGGACGAATTGCACTGCGATTCGTGCTCCACCTGGCCACTGCGCATCGGGTGGATTTGGCCCGTAGCCGTGCATGTCGCGAGGGTAGCGCATGAGACAATCCTTGTCGGTTGAATTTCTAAGTGCGGCTGGGTTCAGCCCCAAATTGATAAGCGGCGCAGACCATTCTGCGCAAGAGGGTCAGTCCTCACCCGGAAAGCGGATTTTGCGGAAATAGTCTGCGGCGTGTTCATAAAACACGGCCGGCGCGAACTGCAGCGCCGCCGTTGAGCGCACTAGAATACCGAACCGGTTCAACGGCAAGCCCTTGTCCGCCAGTGGCCGGAACACCAGCTCACCACTTTCGATTTCGTTCTGTGCCCCCACCGGTGTCATGATGGACAGATAATGCCCGCGCATCGCCAGCTCCACCAGCATGCGGATCGAGTTCACCTCGACCAGAGGCGGCATCGAAGATGATGTGCGTTCGAGAAATGGTTCGATGACCTCGCGGATCGAGATTTCCGGCCGGGCAACGGCAATGGGATGCGCTATGCAATCGGCGAAGGTGATCCTGTCGGCATCCGCCAGCGGGTGATCGGGCTTCATTACCACGCCGATGCGCACGTCATGCCGTATCGTCAGTTCGATTTCGCGGGGCTGGTGGGCAATAAAGCCGAAGCCGATATCGGCATCCTCGTTGATCAGCATGCTGATGACATCGCTGGAAGACGCAATATCGATATCGATGCTGAGACGTGGGTAATCCTTGCCGAAACTTGAGATCAGTGCCGGCAAAAATGAGTGTCCCACACTCTCGACTGCAGCAATGCGCACCGAGCCGGTCTTGATGCCGCGCAGCATCTCCAGCTCAGAGATTGCGGCCCGCATGGGTGCCAGCAACCGGTCCGCATGTTTGTACAAAATCTCGCCTGCTGGCGAGAGCCGCAGGCGTTTCTTTTCGCGATAGAAAAGGGCCAGTCCAAGGGCGTCTTCCAGCTGCGCAATCTGCCGCGTCACGGCAGACGAGGCGATGTTCAATTGCCGCGCGGCCTCGCGGATTGACAGATGTTTAGCGACGGCCTGAAAATAGATCAGTGACGGTTGATGGAACACGCGGTTCAGCAATCCGGCGGAAAGGGCGCTGTCGCGCGGGCGCAGAAAAGCCTCCTGGTTTTTGGAATCGCTTTCCTCATTTGGTCGATCAGGGTGCGTCATCTTTGCTCTGGTGTTGTTGCTGATATGGCAGCATATTGCTCTGCAATAAGTGACATCAAGAACAAAAATTTTGCGTAGACTGTTGCTTGGGCAAAATGTGGAATGGGGTCCGCGAACATCGGCAAATCGGCAGCGCAGGACGCACCAGCCGCCGAGATGCCGGGTTAACTGCCGCACCAGGCACGAAAGAGCGTTGCAATGGATGAAGCGGGATATTTGACGACTCACGTGCTCGACACCGCCAATGGCTGTCCAGCCGCCGGCATGGGCGTCGATTTGTTTCAGGCACATGGCGACCACGCGCACCTGATACGATCGATCGTCACCAATAGCGACGGGCGTTCAGATAAGCCGCTCCTGATCGGGCCTGACTTTGCCGAAGGCGCTTACGAATTGCATTTCAATGTCGGGCCATATTTCGCCAAAAAGGGTATGGCCGTCGAAGAGCCGTTCCTTGATGTGGTGCCGGTGCGCTTCATCGTCTCAGACCGGAGCGCGCATTATCATGTGCCGCTGCTGGTTTCGCCCTTTGGCTATTCCACCTATCGCGGGAGCTGACATATATGGCGGTGGCTGTGCGAAACGAAGTCCGGTTTCTGCTCAACGATGAGGTGGTCAGCCTCTCCGATCTTCCCGCTACGCGCACTTTGCTCGATACGCTTCGGCTAGATAAGCGCCTGACCGGTTCCAAGGAAGGGTGTGCAGAAGGCGACTGCGGCGCGTGCACGGTTCTCGTCGGGCGGCTGAGCGGCGACGGGCTCGTCTATGAAACCGTCAATGCCTGCATCCGGTTCACCGGCACGCTTGATGGCTGCCATGTGGTGACCATCGAGCATCTCAAGGGCAAAAATGGCGGCCTGCATCCGGTACAGCAGGCCATGGTTGATCACCATGGTTCCCAATGCGGGTTTTGCACACCCGGTTTTGTGATGTCGCTTTACGCGCTCTGGATGGCGCACCCGAATCCTTTAACCGATCAGGTGGAAGTGGCGCTGCAGGGCAATCTTTGCCGTTGCACGGGCTACGCACCTATCATCAGGGCCGCGCAGGATATCAGCGCCGCGCCCGATACCGATCCTCTCGTATCGGAACGCAAAGCGGTAGTTGCGCAACTCAACTCCCTCGCCGATGGCGCCCGCGTTGAATGCGGTCCGGATGATGATCGGCTGATCATTCCGGCCCATGTTGATGATCTGGCCGAGATTCTCGAGGCCTCGCCCAACGCGACGGTTGTCGCCGGGTCGACCGATGTCGGGCTTTGGGTCACCAAGTTCATGCGCGACATTTCTCCGGTGGTTTTCATCGGTGAGCTGGCCGACCTCAGAACAGCTGAAGTGTCGGACAGGGGGCTAACCCTTGGCGCTGGCGTCAGCTACACGGACGCCTATCCGCTGATTACCGAACATTTCCCGCAACTGGATGCCTTCTGGCTCCGCATCGGCGGTCAGCAGGTGCGGAATATGGGCACAGTTGGCGGCAACATCGCTAACGGCTCACCTATTGGCGACACACCGCCGCCGCTGATTGCGCTTGGGGCCGAAATCACCCTCAGAAAGGGTCAATCCCGCAGGACGATCAAACTGCAGGATTATTTCATCGCCTATGGCAAACAGGATCGCGCCGAAGGCGAGTTTGTCGAGAGCGTCTTCATTCCCTTCCTGCCTGAAGGCGAGCATTTCGCCGCTTACAAGATTTCCAAACGCCGTGACGAGGATATTTCCGCCGTCTGCGCCGCGTTCCGCATTAAGGTTGCAGATGGTGCCATAGCCAGTGCGACCATCGCTTATGGCGGCATGGCGGCGACTCCAAAGCGGGCGGCGAAAGCCGAAGCGGCCCTGATCGGCAAGGCCTGGAACCAGGACAGCGTTTCTGCAGCGATGGCGGCATTGGCGGAAGATTATCAGCCGATCACCGATATGCGCGCTTCGGCTGAATACCGGATGCTGTCTGCCCAAAACCTTTTGCAGCGGTTCTTCCTTGAAAGCGGCGGCGAAGCGGTCCAGCTCACGCGAGGTGTGGCATGAGCGTTCACAAAGCCCTCCCGCATGATAGCGGTCACAAGCATGTTGCAGGGAATGCCGAATATATCGACGACATGCCGGCACCCGAAGGGTTGTTGCACGCCTATCTCGGCCTCTCCGAGCGTGCACACGCTGAAATCCTGTCTATTGATCTCGATCCGGTCCGCAATGCGCCCGGCGTCATTGCTGTCCTGACGGCTGAGGACATTACCGGGGTGAACGATGTAAGTTCCGTCGGCAAGCATGACGAGCCTGTCTTCGCCACCGAAACGGTCGAATATTGGGGGCAGGCGCTCTTTGCGGTTGTCGCGGAAACCCGCGAACAAGCGCGCCGCGCCGCCAAAAAAGCCAAGGTCGACTACAAGGATTTGAAGCCCAATATCGACGTCGATCAGGCTCTGGCGGATGGCGGCAAGCTGGTGACAGAACCGCTCAAATTGGAGCGCGGCGATGTTGATGCCGGGTTCAGCGCTGCAACGCACCGGTTAAGCGGCAAAATGTATATTGGCGGGCAGGAGCACTTCTACCTCGAAAGCCAGATTTCACTCGCCATTCCCGGTGAGGATGATGACGTAACCGTCTGGGCTTCGACTCAACACCCCAGCGAAATCCAGCATATGGTTGGCCATGTGCTCGGTGTGCCCTCGAACGCCGTCACGGTCTTTCAGAGGCGCATGGGTGGCGGATTTGGCGGCAAGGAAACACAGGGTAATCTGTTCGCAGTCGTAGCGGCGCTCGCGGCAAAGAAATTCAATCGACCGGTCAAGATTCGCCCCGACCGCGATGATGACATGACCATCACCGGCAAGCGGCATGATTTTCGCGTCGACTATGAAATCGGCTTCGATGCTGATGGGCGCATTACGGCGGGGCAGGCAACCTATGCGGCCCGGTCGGGTTACTCGGCTGATCTCTCCGGCCCGGTCAGCGACCGGTCGCTGTTTCACGTCGACAATGCCTATTTCTATCCGGCCTGCCGGTTCAATTCGCTGCCGCTTAAAACCAATACCTGCTCCAACACCGCCTATCGCGGCTTTGGCGGGCCACAAGGTATGGTCGCGGGAGAGCGGATGATTGAGGAAATCGCCTACGCGCTCGGCAAGGATACGCTCGAAATTCGCAAGCTCAATTTCTACGGCACCGACGACCGCAATGTGACGCCTTATCACCAGACGGTGCAGGACAACATTGTCCATCGCATTGTCGACGAGCTTGAAGCGTCATCGGACTATCAGACGCGCCGCGCCGACATCCTGGAATACAACAAGACCTCCAAAATCCTGCGCAAGGGCATAGCGCTGACGCCGGTCAAATTCGGTATCTCCTTCACCGCCACCTGGTACAATCAGGCCGGTGCGCTGGTGCATGTCTATCAGGATGGCTCGGTGATGATTAATCATGGTGGCACCGAGATGGGGCAGGGGCTTTACATCAAGGTGGCGCAGGTTGTTGCCGATGCGTTCAGCCTGCCACTTGAGCGCATCAAGATCACCGCAACGACAACCGGCAAAGTGCCTAACACCTCTGCCACAGCGGCCTCATCCGGCGCTGATCTCAATTCCATGGCGGCGCTTGATGCCTGTGAGCAGATTAAAACTCGGCTAGCCGACTTCATGGCGCAAAAGTTCGGCGCGGCGCCGGAAGAGGTGACCTTCGAAGATGGCAATGTTTGCCTGCGCACTCATAAAGTCTCTTGGGACAGCCTGGTGCAGGAAGCCTATATGGCGCGGACACATCTCTCCGCAGCCGGGTTTTACAAGACACCCGGTATCCATTGGGACCGCGCCTCGGGCAAAGGCAATCCCTTCTTCTATTTCGCCTATGGCGCTGCCGTTTCCGAGGTGACCATCGATACTCTGACCGGCGAATATGTCGTCGATCGGGTCGACATTCTCCACGATGTTGGCAAGTCGCTGAACCCGGCCATCGATATCGGCCAGATTGAGGGCGGGTTCGTGCAAGGCATGGGCTGGCTGACCACCGAGGAATTGTGGTGGGACGACAAGGGCCAATTGCGCACCCATGCACCCTCCACCTACAAAATCCCCGTCGCATCCGACGTGCCGCGCCAGTTCAACGTGCAGCTTGCCGAATGGAGCGAAAACCCGGCCCGCACAATCAAGCGTTCCAAGGCTGTGGGTGAACCGCCTTTCATGCTGGCGATCTCAACCTTCGAAGCGCTGGGCATGGCAGTGGCCTCGGTGGCCGATTACAAAATCTGCCCGCGCCTCGATACGCCCGCGACCCCTGAACGGATCCTCATGGCAGTTGAACGCCTCAAAAAAGAGGCCGCCGCATGAGTGCACGCTTGCCGGACATCGAAAGGTTTTTCGCAGCGTCCGGCGCCAGCGTTCTGGTGCGTGTGGCTGAAGCGCGTGGCTCTGCCCCGCGTGAGACAGATGCTTTCATGCTTGTGAGCGCCGGGCAGACTTGCGGCACCATTGGTGGCGGGCAGCTGGAATATCTCGCCATCGATCAGGTGCGGCGGATGTTGCGTGATGGCATTATGGATGCCGATGCAGATATCCCGCTGGGTCCCGAGATCGGCCAGTGCTGCGGCGGCCGCGTGAAACTTAATTTTGCCCGCCTCGATTCAGCAGGGCAGCGTGATCTTCTGAAAGATGTCCGAGCTGCCGAGCAATCGTTACCGGAGATCCTGATTTTCGGTGGCGGGCATGTCGGGCGTGCGCTTGCCGTGGCACTGGCGCCGCTGCCCTATCGAGTCACGCTCACAGACACGCGTCCGGAAGAGCTACGCAATCTTCCCGTTGGAATCACCAGCGAGCTGGCGATCATGCCGGAGGCGTTGGTGCGCGCTGCAGCGCCAGGTACGGCCTATGTCGTTCTCACCCATGACCATGCGCTTGATTTTCTTATCATGCGCGAAGTGCTTTTGCGCGGCGACGCAGCCTATGCCGGCATGATCGGCTCGAAGACCAAAAAAGCGCAGTTCCGGCGCTGGTTCCTGAGCGAGGATGGTACGCTGGACAGGCTCGACGGGCTGACGTGCCCCATCGGCGGGCCGGTGCGCGACAAGCGGCCCGAAATCATCGCGGCCTTGGTCGTGGCAGAAATCATCGGCGCATTCGGACAGGGCCACTGTCCAAAATCGCCAAAAGATGCAAAGCTGATCGCACAGACACAGGGGGCAGGTGAATGAGCGGTATCTCACCGGCCAGACTCGAACTTTCGGGCCTGACCAAACGGTTCCCCGGCGTGTTGGCCAACGACAATGTCGGATTCAAGGTCAAGCCGGGTGAAATCCATGCACTGCTGGGCGAAAATGGCGCCGGCAAGTCGACCCTGGTCAAGATGATTTACGGGATTATGCAGCCGGATGCAGGCACGATTACCTGGGATGGCGAACCGGTTACGGTTCAAAATCCCAAGGCCGCCCGCAAGCTCGGCATTGGTATGGTGTTCCAGCACTTCTCTCTGTTCGAGGCCCTCACGGTGCTTGAAAACATCGCCCTTGGCATGGATGGCGCCATTCCGCCACGCGAACTTGAGCGCCGGGTGCTGCAGGTGATGGACGCTTATGGGCTGAAGCTCGATCCGCGTCGGATCGTGTCTACTCTCAGCGTCGGCGAGCGCCAGCGCATCGAGATCGTCCGGGCGTTGCTTCTTAATCCAAAGCTACTGATCATGGATGAACCGACCTCCGTGCTCACGCCGCAGGAAGTTGCGCAGCTTTTTGGCACCCTCAGGCAGCTTTCCAATGAAGGCTGCTCCATCCTCTACATTTCGCACAAGCTGCATGAAATCAAAGAGTTATGCGATGTTGCGACCATTCTGCGTGGTGGCAAGGTCGTCGGTGTGTGCGATCCGAAGCAGGAAACCTCCAAGTCGATGGCCGAGATGATGATCGGCGGCGACCTAAAGGAAGTCAGCAAAGGCAAATCCCGCGAATTCGGCGTCCCACGGCTGATGGTCGACGGCCTGTCGATGAAGGGCGATGGCGATTTCGATGTTGCTTTGAAAGACATTTCTTTCGTGGCACGCGAAGGCGAAATCTTCGGCATTGCCGGTGTCGCCGGCAATGGGCAGAACGAACTGCTCGAGGCGCTCGCGGGTGAGGTGCTGGCGCCCAACGCGGTAATGATCCGGCTTGGTGACAGATCCATCGGGCGCATGGATGCCAGCCAGCGGCGCAAGGCGGGCCTCTGCGCGGTACCGGAGGAGCGCAACGGCCATGCTGCGGTACCGGATTTTACGTTGAGCGACAATGCCGTACTCACCGCCCGGCAGCGCAAAAAGCTGACGCTTTCCGGTTTGATCCGCTTCGGCGCGGCACGCACATATGCCGGCGATGTCATCGGCAATTTCTCGGTCAAGGCAACCGGGCCCGGTGCAACAGCGGGGTCGCTCTCGGGCGGAAACTTGCAGAAATATATTATGGGCCGCGAGATCATGCAGACGCCGGATGTCCTTGTGGTCTCGCAGCCGACATGGGGGGTTGATGCCGGCGCGGCGGCGGCGATCCACCAGTCTTTGGTCGATCTGGCCACGGCGGGGTCAGCGATTGTGGTCATTTCGCAGGATCTCGATGAATTGCTGGCGCTGTGCGACACGCTTGCAGTCATCAACGAAGGCACATTGTCCAAGCCCATGCCGATCTCCGATGTTTCGATTGAAGAAATCGGTCTGTTGATGGGCGGTGTACATGGCGATCCGGATGCGGATGTCGAAGTCGAGGAGGGTGCATATGCAGTTCAGGCTTGAGAAACGACCCAACCCCAGCCAGGCCATGCTGTGGATCACCCCGATCGCGGCGGTGGCCCTGACCATGATCGTCGGCGGCATCATTTTCACGGCAATCGGGTTCGACGGGTTTGGCGCGGTGCGCGAAATCTTCCTCGGCCCGCTCCTCAACACGCTCAAATGGCAGGATCTCGCGGTCAAGGCCGCGCCGCTGATCATCATCGGGGTGGGGCTCTCGATCGGCTATCGCGCCAATGTGTGGAACATCGGCGCCGAGGGGCAATATATCGTTGGTGGCCTCGCTGCGACGGGCGTGGCGCTTGCGACTTACGACATGTCCGGCCCCTGGATCCTGCCGGCGATGGCGTTGGCCGGTGCCGCCGGTGGCATGGCCTATGCGTTCATACCGGCGCTGTTGCGCACCCGGCTGCAGGTCAACGAAATCCTGACCACGCTGATGCTGACCTATGTCGCGGTGCAGCTTCTCAACTATCTGGTGTTCGGCCCGTGGAAGAGCCCGATGAGCTTCGGGCAACCGCAAACGGTTTCATTCACTGCCGATCAGACATTGCCCTACATTCTGCCGGGCACCATTGTGCAGGCCGGTGCGCCAATCGCTATTCTGGTCGCGGTTGTCGCCTGGCTGATCATGAGCCGTTCCGTTTTCGGCTTTCAGGTCCGCACCGTGGGGCAGGCGCCACAGGCAGCACGGCATGGCGGTTTCTCCGCCAATCAGACGATCTGGTTGGCGCTCTTGATCAGCGGCGGTTTGGCCGGGTTTGCGGGTATGCTTGAGGTGGCTGGTCCCTTTGGGCGCATGGTGCCGCAATTCCCCACAAATTATGGTTTCACCGCCATCATCGTCGCCTTTTTGGGGCGGTTGCATCCGCTCGGCATCATCGTTGCCGGACTGGTGCTGGCGATCACCTTTGTTGGCGGCGAGGTGGCACAAACCACAATCGGCCTGCCGTATCCGGCTGTCGGTATTTTCCAGGCCATGATGTTGTTTCTGCTGCTCGCCGGTGACGTTCTGGTGCGCTACAGGCTCAAGCGGGTGCAACCCAGCGCCCGGAGGCAGCCGGCATGAGCATCGATCTGACGATTGCGATTATCATCACGCTGGTCGGCGCTTCGACGCCGATCCTGCTCGCAGCGCTCGGCGAGCTGGTTGTCGAAAAGTCCGGGGTGCTCAATCTTGGTGTCGAAGGCATGATGCTGACCGGCGCAGTTGTTGGCTTCGCTGTTACCTTCAACACCGGCAGCCCATGGCTCGGCATAGGCGCAGCCGCGCTTGCTGGCATGGGGGCATCGCTGATTTTCGCCGTGTTGACCCTCAGCCTGTCATCCAATCAGGTGGCGACAGGGCTGGCACTGACCATTTTCGGCACCGGGTTTTCCGCACTATTCGGGCGGCCCTATACGGGCAAGCCAGTAGAACTGTTCAAGTCCTTCTTCCCGGCGGAGCTTTCCGCCGACCCCATCCTCAGGGTGATTTTCGGGCATTCGCCGCTTGTTTATTTCTCCCTCATTATGGTGGTCGTCGTTTGGTGGTTCCTGCAGCGTACGCGTGCCGGACTGATCCTCAGGGCCGTGGGAGAAAATGACCACAGCGCCCATTCCATCGGCTATTCGGTCATTGGTGTCCGCTATATGGCTGTCGCGTTCGGTGGTGCGATGGCCGGAATTGCGGGCAGCTGTTTCCCGCTCATTCTTACGCCGCAATGGGTTGAAAGACTGACCTCGGGGCGTGGCTGGATTGCGCTTGCACTCGTCGTTTTCGCGGCCTGGCGGCCATTCCGCTTGCTGGCCGGGGCCTATCTGTTCGGTCTCATTGCCACGATGGAACTTTACGCCAAGGCAGCGGGCGGCCCGTTCCGCGTGCTGCCGTCCGAGCTTTGGGCATCATTGCCCTATCTCGCAACCATTCTGGTGCTCGTTCTGATTTCGCTCAGACGACAAGCCGGCACCAGCGCACCGGCCTGCCTCGGCAAGCCGTTTATTCCAACAAGTTAATTAGTAAAAGTCTGACAGGAGAGATGAATGACTAAGAAAAATGTTCGTCCGATGATGATGAACCGCCGCAACCTGATGAAGATCGGTGGCGCCGCTGCGACGCTGCCACTGCTTGGCAGCCGTGCGTTTGCCCAGAAGGATAAAGTCAAAGCCGCCTTTGTGCTTATCGGTACACCCGACGATAATGGCTGGAACTACGGTCACGATCAGGGCCGCATTTACATGCTCAATGAACTGGGTGCGGACAAGGTTGAAACCACCGTCGTCACCAATGTTGCCGAAGGGCCGGACTCCGAACGCGTGTTCCGCGAACTTGCGCAGCAGGGTCACGACATCATTTTCGGCACCAGCTTCGGGTTTGGCGACTACATGCTCAAAGTTGCGAAACAGTTCCCGGACACCAAGTTTGAATGGGCGACCGGTTACGCAACTGCGCCGAACGTATCCATCTACAATGCGAAGTTCCATGAGGGCCGCGCCGTCATCGGTACTATTGCCGGCATGATGTCCGAGACCGGCATCGGCGCCTATATCGGCTCCTTCCCGATCCCGGAAGTGTTCATGGGCGCGAATGCGTTCCATCTTGCCGCGCGCAAGCAGAATCCGGATTTCGTCACCAAGGTCGTCTATGTCGACAGCTGGTTCGATCCGGCAAAAGAAGCGGATGCGGCACGTGCTCTCATCGACCAGGGTGTCGACGTGATCACCCAGCATACCGATGGGCCGGCAGCTCTGCAGGTGGCCGAAGAGCGCGGCATCATCGGTGGTTTCGGTCAGGGTGCCGATATGAGCGCATTTGCGCCGAAAGCACATCTGACAGCAATCATCGACAATTGGGGTCCGTACTACGCTGAAGCTGTTGGCTCGGTTCTCGACGGGACCTGGGAAGAATCCAGCGCCTGGCCTGGTCTCAAGGAAGGCGAAGTCGTCATCGGTCCGTACAATCCGAAAATACCGGCCGACGTTGTCGCCGAGGCAGAGCGGGTCAAGAACGGCATTATCGATGGGTCCATCCATCCGTTTGCCGGCCCGATCGTCGATACCACAGGCAAAGTCTGGGCGGAGGAAGGCGACATCATCGACGATGGCGAATTCTGGGCGCAGGAAGCCTGGTATGCCGAAGGCATGGAAGCCTAACCGGCTGAAAACCCGGACGCGTGGTTTACGGGTTGCACCCATGACAACCGCGCGTGATCACAACTAGACTTGTTTGCCGGGGTGCCTGCACGCACCTCGGCAGCGGCCGCCGGTTGCGCGGTGGCATAGGCATATTCTGGAGGCTGGAATATGGTTGCGAAGGCCGGTCTCGATCGGCGGCAAATTCTCAAACTTGGAACCGCGGCATGCGCCGCTGCACTGTCTGCTCCGGCCATTGTCCGGGCGCATGAGGTGCTAAAGGTTGCGTTCGTCTACTATGGTTCCATTGGCGACTATGGCTGGACCTACGCCCACGAGCTGGCGCGGCGCAGCATTGTGGCTGAATTTGGTGACGCCATCGAAACAACATTTGTTGAGAATGTGCCCGAGAACGAAACAGCAGAGCGCGTCATGCGTGAGCTGGCCCAGCGCGGCAACCAGCTTATTTTTGCCACCTCATTCGGTTTCATGCGGCAAACGGTGAAAGTCGCCCAGCAATTTCCCGAGGTTAAGTTCGAGCATGCGACCGGCTTCCAGCGACTCGAAAACCTGGCAACTTATAATCTGCGGTTCTATCAGGGGCGGGCCGTTACCGGCACGCTTGCCGCGCATATGTCACAGACCGGCCTCGCCGGATATGTCGCATCTTTCCCGATTCCCGAAGTTATTATGGGCATCAATGCCTTCACTCTGGCTGCGCAACGGGTAAACCCCAAATTCATGACGCGGGTCGTCTGGACCAACAACTGGTTCAATCCGGAGCGGGAAACCGTCGTGGCGCAACGCCTTATAGATCAGGGCGCGGACATTATCGCCCAGCACACAGATAGTCCCGCCGTCCTGAAAGTCGCTGAAGCTGCCGGTGTCTACGGTTTCGGACAAGGGGCTGACATGAGTGAATTCGCGCCCAACGCGCATCTGACGGCTATTGTGCACAACTGGGCACCTTACTATGCGAAACGGGTACGTGCTGTGCAGGACGGCACCTGGAGGGCGGGCGATCACTGGTCAGGGCTTGGTGACGGCACTCTGCAGATCGCGCCTTTTAATCGCAATATTCCGCGCAACCCACGGAACGCGGCTGAGACGGTGCGCGATGACATAATTGAGGGTGTGCTTGATCCATTCGCCGGTCCGATCAACGATCAGATCGGCATTGAACACGAACCGCCGGGCGGTACGCTGAGTGATGAGCAGCTATTGTCGATGGACTGGTTTGTTGAGGGTGTGCAAACCTGATCCGGGGCAGCTGGACTTTTTACGGGGGCAGGCGAGACGATGCCGGAATATGCGATTTTTTGGGAATGGGTGCAGTTTGGCGTCCGCTGGTTGCATGTGATCACAGGCATCGCCTGGATCGGTTCATCCTTTTACTTCATCGCCCTTGATCTGGGCCTGCGCAAAACCCCAAACTTGCCCGAACTCGCCGCCGGTGAGGAGTGGCAGGTGCATGGCGGCGGTTTTTATCACGTCAACAAATACCTGGTGGCACCGCCGACGCTTCCCGAACATCTGACCTGGTTCAAATGGGAGAGCTATTCCACATGGCTTTCCGGCTTCGCCATGCTGGCCGTGCTCTACTATGTCAGCGCTGACATCTATCTCATCGATCGCAATGTGCTTGATGTACCTAATTGGGGCGCGATCCTGATCTCGCTGGCGTCTCTCAGCATCGGCTGGCTGATATATGACTTCCTCTGTAAATCACCGGTCGGTAAAAGCCAGAACGGGCTGATGGTTCTGTTGTTTTTCGTGCTGGTGGTCATGGCCTGGGGGTACACACAGGTGTTCACCGGGCGGGCGGCGCTGCTGCATCTGGGGGCATTCACGGCCACCATCATGTCGGCGAATGTGTTTTTCATCATCATCCCGAACCAAAAGATCGTTGTGGACGATCTGAAGGCAGGCAGAACCCCCGCGGCGCATCTGGGCGCGCAGGCGAAACAGCGCTCGCTGCACAACAACTATTTGACGCTGCCGGTTATCTTCCTGATGTTGAGCAATCACTATCCGCTGGCTTTTGCGACGCAATACAACTGGGTCATCGCCTCGATCATTTTCCTGATCGGCGTTCTGATCCGGCACTATTTCAACACCAAACATGCCCGCAAGGGTACACCGCACTGGACATGGGGCGCCGCCGCCGTGCTGTTCGTCTGCATCATGTGGCTGTCGCAAAACCCGAAGCTGCCGGGCTCGGACTCGGGTGAACTGGTGTCCGCCGAAGCAACCGTATTTATGGAGAACCAACATTTTGCTGCTGTACGCGATGCCGTACAGGGGCGCTGCTCCATGTGTCACACGGCGGAGCCGTTCTATGACGGCATCTATGAAGCGCCGAAAAATGTGCATCTCGATACTGATCAGGCCATCGCTACTCATGCGCGTGAAATCGCGATCCAGGCCGGATTCTCAACCGCCATGCCGCCGGGCAATGTCAGTTTCATGGAGAAGGAGGAGCGGGCGCTGATCGTTACCTGGTATCGCGAAAGTCTCGCCGAGTCCGGGAGATGGCTGTGAGCGCCAAGGTACTGCGCGGGCGTGTCCTGACGTTTTTGCGAAAGCCTGAAGGCCCGGACGACACGGACAGCTATCTTTACCTTGAGGATGGCGGCATCGCGATTGGGGATGACGGCAAGATTGTTGCAGTCGGTGACTTCTCCGAAATCTCGGCCAGTCACTCGGATCCGGTCATAGACCACCGGCCCAACCTCATCATGCCGGGCTTCATCGATCCGCATATCCATTTCGTACAGATGCAGGTGGTTGGTTCCTATGCCGGCAGCCTGTTGGAATGGCTCAACACCTATACCTTTGTCGAAGAGCAGCGCTTTGCTGACCCGGACCATGCCAGCCGTATCGCCTCGGCCTTCTTCGACGAACTGATCCGCAACGGCACCACCACGGCGGCGGCCTATTGCTCGGTCCATCCGGAGTCCGCCGATGCGTTCTTCGCCGAAGCGGAAAAGCGCAACATGGCGATGGTCGCTGGAAAGTGCATGATGGATCGCAATTGCCCCGAAGGTCTGCAGGACACCCCACAAACCGGCTATGACGACACCAAGGCGCTGATCGCCAAGTGGAACGGCAAGGGGCGCGCCAATTATGCGATCACACCGCGCTTTGCCATCACGTCGACCCATGAACAGATGGAAATGGTCGCCGCCCTCGCCAAAGAGTATCCGGACCTGCACATCCAGACCCATTTGAGCGAAAACGATGTCGAGATTGCTTTCACTCAGGAGCTCTTTCCAGAACACAAGGACTACACGTCAGTTTATGCGCACTATGGATTGCTGCGCCCGAAGGCGCTTTATGGCCATGCAATCCATCTGAGCGACAGCGAGATCGGCATGATGGCCGAGACCGGTTCTGTTGCGGTGTCTTGCCCCACATCAAACCTGTTCCTCGGCTCCGGCCTCTATGACTTCGAGAAGGCAGAACAAGCAGGTATGACGACAGCGGTGGCAACCGACATTGGTGGCGGCACGTCCTATTCGATGCTCAGAACGCTCGATGAGTTCTACAAGGTACAGCAGCTCAACAAGAACCGTCTCACGCCTCTGATGAGTTTCTATTTGATGACGCGCGGCAATGCTGAAGCGATGCAGATCGATGTCGATATCGGCTCGATTGCAGCGGGCAGCTATGCAGACCTCGTGGTCCTCGATGTCCGCGCGACGCCCGCCATGGCCATCAAGATGGAGCGGGTCGAAACCCTCAGCGAGGAGCTGTTTCTGCTACAAACGCTTGGAGATGACCGGGCAATCGCGGAGACATATGTGGCAGGTCAACCAATGAAGTCAGTCCTCGTCTAGCTAATCCATCCGCCCGTACAAACTTTCCGCCTTCACACTATCATCAAGCTTAAACCTATGGTTCGCAGGCGGGTGCGCGCGCTGTTCGCATTCGAGGCGCGGGCAGATGCGGCAGCCGGTGCCAATCGGCACGATCTGCGTGGTCGTGCTGAGGTCAATGCCGTCCGAATAAATCATGCGCTTCGCCTGGCTCATATGACAGCCAAGGCCGATGGAAAAATGCCGGCGCGGGGCGTTGTGCCGGTAGCCGCCTTTTTCAAAACTGCGGGCGATGCAGAAATAAGTCTCGCCATCCGGCATCTGGCTGAGTTGCACGTTGATGCGCCCCGGTTGCAGAAACGCCGAATAGACATTCCAACGCGGGCAGGCGCCGGAGTGGCGCGGAATATGAAGGCCCGAGAGTGAGAAGCGCTTCGAGATGTTGCCCGCGATATCCGTACGGATCAGGTGCAGCGGAATGCCAGACGCGCCGGGTCGTTGCAGCGTGGTCATGCGATGGCAAACTTGCTCGAAGCTGGCTGAAAACCGCCGCGCTACCCGGTCGATATCGTAGCGCGTGTCGACACAGGCCTTGAGGAACGGCTGATACGGCATGATAAGCGCCGCGGCGAAGTAGGAGGCGAGGACATTGCGCGCCAGAGCCGGCGCGTCGACTTCGGGCAGGGTGCTGTTGTCAACAATGGCTTCAATCTCGGATTCGGCTGCCAATAGGCCGATCTGGTGCGCGATGGTGAACAGCGCCGTTTCCGGCGGCAGCACATCGGCGATCTCCATGATCCGGCCATTCTCGGCAATCCGCCGGGCAATGCCATGCGGCAGGGACGCAAGCCGCCAGTCCATGCCGAACACATTTTGCAACCAGGTGCGCAAACCCTGCTCGAAACTGTCGGAGGCATTGTCGATATCCGTGCGCACCCGCTCTGCCGCCGCCTCCAGCATTGGGAAGTGGTTGGCGTTCTCCTGCAAAAAGTCGGAAATGGCATCGGTCGCAAGATGGAAGGGACCATCCTCTCCCACAACCGAATGCTGTGAACCGTCTGAAACCGAAAGCTCCCGATATTTATCGAACAGACGCAACACGGCACGGCCGGCAACCGGATTGGAAAAGGCGAGATCGCGAATTTCCTGATTGGTCAGATCGCTATCGGCAAACAGATCGTCGCCAAAGGCTTCCATCAAATCGCCGACCAGGCGGGAATCGTCGCTCTCGGCCAGTTCACCCGGTTCGATGCCGAAATAGCCTGCCAGCTTGAACAGCAGCGGCACGGTGATGTTGCGGCGGTTGTGCTCGATCAGGTTGAGATAGCTCGCGGAGATGCCGACGGCATCCGCCAGGTCCGCCTGATTGATCTGGCGCTGGCGGCGCAAGCGCCTGATTTTGCCGCCGATCTGCGGATCATTTGCCATCGATTTTCCTCCCGTGCCTTTACAAAATTTACAAAAATGGCGCTCGAACTTTTCAGGAATTTACAGCTTAACAGGCCGAATTCACGTTTTATCTTGCATATTTAGGACATTTGTCAAATCTTTACATCATCGACAGCAGCAAACCCAAGGAGGGGAACATGCCGATACAGACGCAAACCGATCCCGCCATCCGTGATGAGGACTATGTGACCATCGTCGCGCCGAGCCTTGGGGAAGTCATGCAGAAGTTCCGCGACAGCGGACTTGCCGCTCAAGGATACGCCATTGCCGGTCGCGCCACGCGTCACCGGTTCGCCTTTGCCGGAACCGGCGCTGGTGAGGACATGTTCGGTGGTGCCGCAATGACGGCCGCAACCTTCTTCCGGTCCGCCGGATAGCGGCTGCTTAAACAAAAACCGGAGCAGGTCATACCTTTAAGCCAACGCATGACCCGCTCCAGGGCCTGTCCCGGACCCGCACGCCGGGACGGCCCATTAACTCCCATGCAAAGGCCGGACGCACCCTTCGGGGTGCCAAGGCTGCCTTTGCCTAAACGCATCCCTGGAGGAAAAATTCCGATGCTGGACCGAAACAAATCAACCCCGCAAGAAACCGCATTCCCCACACCTGAGTGGGCGCCGGACCGCTGGGACAATATTGCGCGCACCTACACGATGGAGGATGTGCAGCGTCTCTCCGGCTCCCTGCCGATCCGCCACACGCTGGCCGAGAACGGCGCCAAAAAGCTCTGGGAGCTTCTGCACACTGAGGATTATGTGCCGACGCTTGGCACGTTCACCGGCAACCAGGCGGTGCAGCAGATCAAGGCGGGCCTCAAGGCGATCTATCTCAGTGGCTGGCAGGTTGCGGCCGATGCCAACACATCCGGCAACATGTACCCGGATCAGTCGCTTTACCCCGTCGATAGCGTTCCGTCTGTTGTGCGCCGCATCAACAAGGCACTGCAGCGTGCTGACCAGATCCAGACCATGGAAAAGCTGGAAGGCAAGGACACCACCGACATCGATTTCTTCGTGCCCATCATTGCCGATGCTGAGGCCGGGTTCGGCGGCGCGCTCAATGTGTTCGAACTCATGAAAGCGATGATTGAGGCTGGCGCGGCAGCCGTCCATTTCGAGGACCAACTGGCCTCAGAAAAGAAGTGCGGCCACCTAGGCGGCAAGGTGCTTGTGCCCACAGCCCAGCAAATCAAGACACTGAATTCGGCCCGGCTTGCGGCGGACGTTATGGGTGTGCCAACCCTCATCATGGCGAGGACGGATGCTGAGGCGGCAACGCTGATCACCTCCGATATCGACGAGTACGACGCACCCTTCATCACCGGCGAGCGGACCTCGGAAGGCTTCTACCATGTCCGCAACGGCTTCGAGCAGGCCATCTCGCGTGGTCTGGCCTATGCGCCCTATGCCGATCTCATCTGGTGCGAAACCTCAACACCGAGCATTGAGGACGCGAAGCGCTTCGCCGAAGCGATCCGCAAGGAATATCCCGATCAGATGCTGGCCTATAATTGCTCGCCATCGTTCAATTGGGCGAAGCATATGGGTGAGGATGAAATGGCGAAGTTCCAGCGCGAACTGGGCGCCATGGGCTACAAGTACCAGTTCATCACGCTGGCCGGGTTCCACAACCTCTCTCTGACCACCTTCAACCTTGCCCGCGCTTATAAGGATGAAGGCATGAAAGCCTACAGCCAATATGTGCAGCAGGCTGAGTTTGCCGCCGAGCCGAATGGCTTCTCGGCTACCCGCCACCAGCGGGAAGTTGGAACCAGCTATTTCGACGCGGTGTCGATGGCGGTCAGCCAGGGCAAATCGTCCACAACGGCGATGGCGCATTCGACTGAAACTGCTCAGTTTTAATCAATCTCTGGTTGGCTGCGCGCCATTCACTCGATAACCTACTCCCAAACCAATGTAGCCGGCGTTTCTCAACGCCGGCTTCCCACTGGAGGGGCTCATGTCTTCTTACGTAACCCGTGCGGATTTGCAGGTGGATTCAGCGCTTGCCGATTTCATCGAAAATGAGGCGATGCCCGGTACCGGTGTTGACGCTGGTGCGTTCTGGTCTGGCGTTGCGGCAATGGTCGCCGACATCATGCCGCGCAACAACGCCGCGCTGGAAATGCGCGAAGACTTGCAAGGCAAAATCGATGATTGGCATCGCGAGAATGGGCCTGTCGCTGCCGATCCCGAAGTTTACGAAGCGTTTTTGAAGCAGATCGGCTATCTGGTGGAAGAACCGGGCGATTTTGAAGTCGATCCCGGCAAGCTTGATCCCGAAATTGCCACTATCTGCGGGCCGCAGCTTGTGGTGCCGGTTTCCAACGCACGCTATGCCCTCAATGCTGCCAACGCCCGTTGGGGCAGCCTTTATGATGCGCTCTATGGCACGGATGCCATCTCTCGCGAGGGCGATATGGCGCCGGGGGCAAAGTATAATCCTACCCGCGGCGCCGCGGTGTTTTTGCGCACCTCCCAGTTTTTGGATGAGGCGTTCCCGCTCGCCGGGTTCAGCCATGCCCGGGTCACCGGCTACAATCTGGAAAACGACCAGTTGGTCGCAGAAGGGTCCGAGGGCACGGTTGCTTTGGCCGATCCTACACAACTTGTCGGGTACAAGATCGAAGGTGAAAAAATCACCTTCGTTCTCAGCCACAACGGCTTGCATGTGGAACTCGTCGTCGATCCGGCGCATCCGATCGGGTCCACCCATCCGGCCGGTCTTGCCGATGTCGTTGTCGAAAGCGCCATGACGACCATCCAGGATTGCGAAGACTCTGTTGCGGCAGTCGATGCCGAAGACAAGATCGGCGTTTACCGCAACTGGCTCGGCCTGATGAAAGGCACGCTGGAAGACAGCTTCCAGAAGGGCGGCACAACCGTCCACCGCACGCTAAATGCTGATCGGGAGTATCGGGGTGTGGACGGCAATCCGCTCGTGCTCAAGGGGCGGGCGCTGCTGCTGGTCAGGAATGTCGGGCATCTGATGAAAACCGACGCTATTCTCGACGCCAACGGTAACCCGATTGGTGAAGGCGTCATGGATGCGGCCGTGACGGCTCTCTGTTCGCTGCATGACCGCAAGGTGGGTTTCAACAGCCGCACCGGTGCGATCTATGTGGTCAAACCCAAGATGCATGGACCTGCCGAGGTCGAGCTGGCCTGCGATATCTTCGGGCATGTCGAAAAATTCCTCGGCCTCGACCCCAATACCATCAAAATCGGCATCATGGACGAGGAGCGGCGCACCTCGGCCAATCTCAAAGCGTGCATTCATGCCGCCCGCCATCGGGTGTTTTTCATCAACACCGGGTTCCTTGATCGCACCGGCGACGAAATCCACACCTCGATGGACGCAGGCCCGGTTCTCCGAAAGGATGAAATCAAGGCCGAGCGCTGGATTCAGGCCTATGAGGACCGCAATGTGATGATCGGACTTGCCTGCGGCCTTTCCGGCAAGGCGCAGATCGGCAAGGGCATGTGGGCCATCCCCGACAATATGGCGGACATGATGAAGGCCAAGATCGGGCACCCTAATGCCGGCGCCAATTGCGCCTGGGTGCCGTCACCCACCGCCGCAACACTGCACGCGCTGCATTATCACCAGGTCGATGTGTTCGAGGCGCAAAAGCGCCGCCACAACGAGCCGACCCCGCCATTAAGCGATCTGTTTTCCATGCCGGTGCTCGATCCTTCGAAGCTTTCGGCGAGCGAGATACGCCGGGAGGTTGAAAACAATGCCCAGGGCATTCTCGGTTATGTGGTGCGCTGGGTCGATCAGGGTGTCGGCTGTTCCAAGGTGCCGGACATTAATGATGTCGGGCTGATGGAAGACCGGGCAACACTGCGCATTTCCTCGCAACACATCGCCAACTGGCTCAAACATGGTGTCATTGACGAGGACATGCTCAACGATTGTTTTGAGCGCATGGCGGCGGTTGTCGATGGGCAGAACGAGGGCGATCCGCTCTATCAGCCCATGGCAGGAAACTTCGACAGCTCAATCGCTTACAAGGCGGCGCTCAAGCTGGCACGGGAAGGCGCAACCCAACCCTCCGGCTACACAGAACCTATCCTCCACGCCATGCGGCGCGACGTGAAGGCGAATTAGCCCCACACCGGCAGTTCAATTGCACTCGGGTGATCGGAATCGTGAAAGACGATCTGGTTTTGCCTGACCATGCGCGTTGCTGTGCCAACAGGCTCATTGGTGCCAAGATTGCGGGCGAAGCGCGGGTGTGCGCCTGAGGAGACCTGCAGCCGGATGCGGTGACCGCGACGGAAGCGGTGCGCGCACGGATGCAGGGTCAGGTTGAGTTCAAATGCCCCTTGGGCATCGCGGGTCATCTCGTTGCTATTGACCCGCAGGATCGTATCGCAGATATTGGTGGAGACACCGCTGTTGCTGACATCACAGATGCGGACAAAGAAGTCGGTCGTCTCCGCATCCGTGCCCGCATATAGGGTCATCTTCGGCGCGCCGATGACATAGACATCCTCGGCAAGCGGATCGGTGGTGAACACCAGCACATCGTTGCGCTGTTCCAGCTTCTTGTTGTTCACCGGCCCAGCGCCCGAGAAGGCAAAAAACGCGCCGCCAACGCTGGGTGTGGGGTCCGATGGATCGTAGGTATAGCGCAGGGGTTGGCCGTCTTCAGGTACAGCGCTCGCCAGCCGTCCGGCTTCATGCAGATGAAGGATCGCGTCCTGAACGCCCGGTGGCGGAAACGAGGGGAACTCGCGCCAGCCGACGCCGCCGCCGATTTCGATACGGACCGGGTTGCGGCGCAAGCCATCGGCATCGCCATGCAGATGCGCCCGCATCCAGGGCAGGGTTTGCCGCATGCTTTCAGCCTGCAAATCGGGCGAGATGTGATGCCACTGGCCAATGGTCAGGTAGGGTCTGTGTCCCAGCTCCACCGACCGCTGATAGTCGGTAATCAACTCTTTCAGCATGAAGTCATACCAGCCGGACACAAAATGGTTCGGTGGTGTCGACGCGGAAATGCGCTTGCGATGATCGAGCGGTTCCCAGAACCCATCATTGTCGATTGCGTTGGCAAACCAGTCGCGCCAGAAGGGAACCTGTTTGCCCGTCACCAGCACATCGCCATCGATCATCGGTAGCTGGCTCGCTGCACTGAGGGTCTTGCGCTCCACATCGCCGATCATGATCTGCAAGCCGGCCGTCATCGGCGCATCCGTCAGCCCGGCGACAATCTGAAGCCAGCTCAACCACAGTTGCAGTGCAAAGGTGCCGCCTGGGAAGACGACGCTTTGAAAGTCGGAACTCGAGACTTTGGTTGCGAGGGCCGAACGCTGGGGCAGGGCATCGCAAATCGCCCATTGCGCGTAGCCGAGGTAGGATGGCCCGGTGAGCCCCAACCGCCCGTCAAACCAGGGTTGCTGTTCGATCCACGTAAGTGTCGCCAGCCCGTCATCGCGTTCGCTGCGCAACGGATCGAAAACGCCACCGGACTCACCGGTGCCGCGACAGGCTTGCAGGATGCTGTTGAACCCGTGTTCCGCATAGATTTCGGCTACAGTGCCGAAACCCAGAAAACCATAGGGCACACGCATGAGCAGCGTGGGGTAGGTACCATCAGCCTGGGGGCGATAGACCCGGGTTTTCAGGATCGTGCCATCGTTGGCGATAACATCAAAATCTTCTGGTGGCCGCGCCGCATTGCGGGCCGCGGGCAGTCCAAACAGGCGGGCCAGAACCGCTGATGCTGTGCTCATAATGTCATCTCAGACAAAATCGAATTTATCGACATCAAACAGGCCGAAATCGGTCATTTTAAGGTGCGGGATCACGGGCAGCGCCAGAAATGCAACCTGAAGAAACGGTTCGGGCAGGGTGCAGCCAAGCGCCTTGGCCGCATCGCGCAAATGTTCCAGATAATGCGATATCTCTTCGAACGGTTTTTCACTCATCAAACCGGCAATAGGCAGGGCAAGATCTGCAGTAATCCGGCCATCTTCGGCCACGGCAAAACCGCCCCCCATTTCAATCAAGCGGTTGACCGCCAGCGCCATGTCGGCGTCGTTTGCGCCCACCACCGTTATGTTGTGGCTGTCATGGCCCACTGATGATGCAATGGCGCCCTTTTTGAGGCCGAACCCGGTGACAAAGGATCGTCCGATATTGCCGTTCTTTCCGTGCCGCTCGATGACGGCGACTTTAATGACGTCCTGATCGATATCAGGCGCCAGCCCCTTGTCCGTCATTTCAAGCACCGCATTTTCCCGAAAGGTCAGGATAAGACCTGGTTTGACGCCGATCACTGGTGTCTCATTGCGGTTCTTGTCCGGCACAGTGATAAAGGCGTCCGGTGTGACCGGTTTCGCTTTCATCGAGGACAGGCCGACCGGGGCAATATCCTTGCGGGTTGCGAACAGCTCCGGCGTGACAAGACGGCCGGCGGAAATCACATCCGAGACCGCACAGGTCCTAAGGTCATCGACGAGTACGATATCGGCGCGCCAGCCCGGCGCCAGCAGTCCGCGATCCTTGAGCCCGAAAATACGCGCGGCGGAGTGTGAAGCAGCGCGATAGACATGGTGCAGTGGCCGCCCCTTGGCGATCAGCCGCCGGATCAACGCATCGAGATGACCTTCCTCACCGATATCGAGCGGATTACGGTCGTCGGTGCACAGCGCCATGTAGCTCGATGTGTTCTCATTCAGCACTTCTGCCAACGCCTCAAGATCCTTGGACACTGAACCCTCCCGGATAAGGATGCACATGCCCTTGGCAAGCTTCTCGCGCGCTTCTGCGGCGCTGGTGGCTTCATGATCGGTACGGATTTCGGCCGCGAGGTAGCCATTGAGATCAAGGCCAGACAGCAGGGGCGCATGGCCGTCAATATGTTCGCCCTGAAAGGCCTCCAGCTTGGCGATAATGCCCGGATCAGCATTCAGCACACCGGGAAAGTTCATCATCTCGGCCAAACCGATTACTTGCGGATGATCGCGGAACGGTAGAATGTCAGCAATCTCGAGTGTTGCACCCGAGGTCTCGAACCTGGTTGCCGGCACGCATGACGACAGGTTGATGCGGATATCCATGATGGTCTCGAGCGCGCTATCGAGAAAATACTGAATACCCTCAACACCCAGTACATTGGCGATCTCATGTGGGTCGCAGATGATCGTCGTTACCCCATGCGGCAGCACGCAGCGGTCGAACTCATGCGGGGTCACCAGAGAAGATTCGATATGCAAGTGTGTGTCGATGAAGCCCGGTACCGCGAAGCGGCCACGCCCGTCTATGGTTTCAACGCCGTCATATTCAGCGAGCGTGCCAACAATCCGGTCTCCGACAATGGCGATATCGGTTTTGGTCACAGCACCTGTGATCACATCGAGGAGCTGCACGTCCTTGATCACCAGGTCAGCATTCTCGGCACCCTTGCCGGCCATGATCATATGTTCAAGCTGGGAAGCGGACGTCATGCGGCCTCGGCAAACAGTTAGTCGAACCACAAGGTCGGTCTTTACGCCTGCAAGGTCAAGAAGCGGGGTGTGCGGATAGTACTATTCGCAGCTATGGCGATAGCTGCCGCGACCGGGTGTTATCCCGTTTCGTCCCACAGTTCCACGTCCGAGGGGGCAGGGGTGTTCTGCTCGGCGGTATTCTTTTCGATGTTGGCGGCGTGGCGTAGCCAAGCGGCCTGACCTTCGGGGTCGAACAGGGCACCCTGGAAGCTCATGCAGCCCATGCGGGCAAGGAATTCTTTCTGCTCCAGCGTGTCGACGCCATCCGCTGACACCTCGACATCGATGGCGCGCGCCAGCCAAACGACGGCATGGGTAATGGCTTCAGGATCCGGTGAATCCGCGAGCTGGGCGATGAACGAACGGTCGATCTTGACGCGGTCGACATTAAACCGTTGCAGCAAGCCCAGTGACGTGAAGCCCTTGCCGAAATCGTTAAGTGCGATACGGAACCCGGCCTGACGGAATTTTCTCAGGTTCGCCGTTGCGACCTCTTCGCCGTCCGAGAACATGATCTCATCGATTTCAAGTTCCACATTGCCTGGATTGATCCCCGATTTGCTGGCACAGGAAAACACCTTGTCGAAGAAATAAGGGTGTCGGAGCTGCGCGGGATACAAACGCATCGAAATGCGCCGTTCGGGGTGCTTGGCGCCCATGTCACACACTTCATGCAGAACGATATCCCCGATGGTATCGATCAACCCGGTCGACTCGGCCAACGGAAGGAAATCAGGTGCCGTCAGTTCGCCCAATTCCGGATGCTTCCAGCGCACCTGGGCTTCCATGCAGACGATCTCGGACCCGTTGACGTGCACCAGTGGATCGAAAACCACTTCCAGCTGGTCACCAGCCTCAAGCGCCTGGCGCAGATCGGATTCAAGATTCTGCCGCCGCAAAAGGCTGTCGGCCATGGTGTCTTCGAAGATTTTGAACTGGTTGCGGCCCGCCGCCTTGGCTTCATAGAGGGCGATATCAGCTTTGCGTGTCAAATCCCTGAGTTCAATCGCCTTTTGGTTGGCGAATGCAACACCAATGCTGACACCGACAAAGGCTTGACCGGCTTTAAGATCAAACGGCTTTCTGATCGCCGCGACAATGCGGTCACATAGTGCAGCAATGCTCTTATCCGAGTCGATTTCGTGCGCCAGGATTGCGAATTCATCGCCACCCAGTCGGGTAACAGTGTCGTGGGAGCGCACAAGTGGCAGTACGCGCTGGGCGACCTGCTGAATAAGTTCGTCGCCGGCCTCATGGCCCAGCGTGTCGTTGACCTGTTTGAACCGGTCCAGATCGAGCAGTAGCAGAGCCGAGGAATCTTCGGCTTTGGCTCTGTCGTAGAATTCACCCATCGCCTTTTCATACAGTGCGCGATTACCAAGGCCTGTCAGCCTGTCGTTGAAGGCCATGTGCTGCGCCTCGGCGCGCTGGCTCTCCAACTGAGAAGTCCTGCGCCGCAGCCGCACCACAAGCATGGCGATGATCAGTCCCGCCATTAATGCAGCAGCACCAACCCCAGGCGCGACTTCGCGCATCAGCCGGGCTCCCGGCCGGTCGGGTTGCCATGAGAAGTAGACGACGGGTTGTCCGTTGCTATTGCGGATGGCCAGCGAATGTTCTGCGGCGTCCGTGCTTGGCTCTATGGAAAATCTTGCGCCCTCAAGCAGCAGAAGGTCCGTTAGCTCCTCAGCGAGTTCGCCATCCAGAAACTCTGCAGTGACATGAATGAACTCATTGCCCGGTATCTGCGGAATGTTCTCGTCTTCGGCGATGATGGGCATGAGGCTGACAATGGCCGGCTGCCCATCCAGCAACACAACATCGCTGACATTGGGCACGATGTCGCTCGAACCGTTGATATAGGCGGCCAATGCGCCTTGCCACGAAATTTCCTTCAATCGCTCTGCAAGCGGCTCGACCACACTTTTCACGCTGGAATAGGTGTCAGGACGCGTGGCACCGCCGGATCGCATGGCATAAATCGGTTTGAGACGCGGATTGAGCAAGTAGGCGCGATCGTGACCGAAGAACTCGTAAAGACCCACACCCAGATTTTCGTTGATGAAACGCATGTCCGGCCCCTGCACGGCACGGTGGGCATGGTTCCAGACGGCGACTTCTTCCTGCTCAGCAACGATCAGATTGCGCTCGTCGCTGAGAATGTGTGACACCAGTGTGGTTTGCCGCGACAATGCCTCGGCATCATTGCGTCCCGTCGTCCACGCAACGACAAAAAATGCTGTTGCCACAGCAAGTAAAGTCGCCACAGCAACAGGCACCACAACCGCTAGAAAAAAGCGTGTGCGCCCGTGTGGTTTTGCTACACCAGTCATCGCCGTCCTCATCCTCGCGCGGACAATAACCCGTAGGGATTATCTTTGGGTTATCACGGATGGGGATGCGGATTTATGGTTACGCCATCGTTAACGATGCTTTGCGCATGCGGGCTCGCCGACTGGGGGCAGAGAGATGGCAGGAACGGGGCCATCGTTGCGATGGCCCCGAAAAAGGCTGATTAGTCAGCGAGTTGCAGGTTCGTCGCGGACGAACGACCGTCGCGGCCCTGCTCAAGTTCGTAGGTCACCTTCTGACCTTCATCCAGGCCGCTGAGGCCAGACCGTTCGACAGCAGAAATGTGCACGAACGCATCCTTGGAGCCGTCTTCCGGCGTAATAAAGCCGAAGCCTTTGGTGGAATTGAAGAATTTAACGGTGCCGGTGATCATTTGGCATGTACCTTTGTTAGAAGTGTTCGTTACAACACAGCTGAAACGAACGAATTTCCCAATGGCAACATGCCATTGGGGCAACGTTCGCAAGTATCAGGGGAAGCCAATAGACCGGCAGGCCGGTAGATCAGACAGCCATGATGGCTGGAAACGTATCGGCGCTGTATGCCGCAAACGCGGTGAAAATGCAATCTATTTGCGGTATTTGGCGCGCCGGTATTGTCTCGGGATGGTCAATTCTTGGTTACAGCCATTTCCCGTGGCAGGTTCGCAAGATTCAGTCCGTGTGGACTTGTTTGAGCTTGTCGATACCCAGTACTTGCAGCGCCAGTTTCTCGTAAAACGGCTCTGAATTGCCGGATTTCATCTTACCCATGAAGTATTTTTCAAATCCAACCTTGGCGAGATGCACCCATTTACCTTCAGAGGCCCAGTTAACGTTGCGTGGCGGTATTTGCGGCTGGGCAACGAAAGCCACACCACTGTCGCCGAAGTCTGCCAGACAGACGGCATTCCACGTACCCTGATGCGTTGGTTCCTTCCCGCGCAGAATCTGGCCGATATTCATCGCGGTTGCCGTGACCATGGATTCGATCATGAACCCGGTTTTGGGGATACCTACGGGCACCGGAGTGGGGCCAATCGGCGGGATGGCGACTCCGACACCGATGCCGAAAATGTTCGGATATTTCGGGTTTTGCTGATGCTTGTCGACGATTACGAACCCGCGCGGATTGACCAGTCCCTCAATGCCCATCAGCGGCTTGATGCCCCGGAATGCGGGTAGCATCATTGCATATTTGAACGGCACTTCAGTCACGCCAGCCGAAGAGCCGTCATCGGCAATGGTTTCGACGAACATGGTGCCGTCAGTGACTTTTTGAATTTTGCTCGACGTCATCCATTTGATGTGCCGGTCGCGCATTTCACTTTCCATGAGACCCTTGGTGTCACCCACACCATCCAGGCCGAGATGGCCGATATAGGGTTCCGAGGTGACATAGGTCATGGGCACCTTGTCACGGATTTTGCGTTTTCTCAGCTCGGTTTCTAGGATGAATGTGAACTCATAGGCTGGGCCGAAGCAGGACGCACCTTGCACGGCGCCGATGACAATCGGGCCGGGATCCTTGCAGAACGCATCGAACGCCTTGCCGGCCTGTTCGGCATGATCCACATGGCAGATCGACTGTGTGAAGCCACCATGCGGTCCTAGTCCTTCGATTTCATCAAACGCCAGTTCCGGTCCCGTTGCCGCAATCAGGAAGTCGTAATCGAGCGTTGTGCCGTTCTCGAGTTCCAACGCGTTTTTGTCAGGATCGATTTTTGTCACCGGCGATGCGATGAATGCGATCTCCATGCGCTGCATCACCGGCGCGAGATCGATTTCAACATCCTCGCGGCTGCGCCAGTTCACGGCGACCCAGGGATTTGATGGTACAAAGTGGTACTTTGGATCCTTGGTCACGACCGTAATATGGTCTTCCGGCCTGAGCTGCGCTTTCATCTCATAGGCCATAATCGTGCCACCGAGACCCGAACCCATCACGACAATATGCGCCATTTGCTCCTCCTCTGAGAGATAGGGCAATATGAGAGCGTGCTAATGTTTTTGCATTGAGATAGATCAATCACACCGGACCGGTGGATGGCGGCTTTTGATGCCGAAAGACAGCAGAAAGCCCGGCGCAGCGGGGAGGAGATCGCTGGCCGGGCTTAAAGCGGCGTAGCATAGCCGGTACGCGGCCACACCACCCGTTGCGCAAGTCTCCAAAGAGCCCCGCATTCAAACGCTTTACTTGAAATTTTTTTGCGACCGTCTGTGCGGTTGCATGAAACAAGGGACGGGAGAGAGTGGCTTGATGGTCCTTATCGGACTTCTTGCCACCACTCTCTCACCAATTGGAGCAGGCAGAGGACGCGAAGCCTTGCTCCAGTTCGCCGGTAGACGCCGCCGAAATGCGGCCGTCCACTGTTCGGTATATGGGCGGGGAAGGACACCTGGGAATGGGGTGCCGCAACGTTAATCGTGCACACCCGGCATCCTTCCCCTAAAGGAGCGTGACCGAGGACGCGGTGATCACACTCCTGTTTGAATTCCTTACGTTTTGTCGGCTCTTCCAGTTCGGTGGGACTGAAAAGGTCACTCAGATCCCTTCGTCAAACCACCAAGAATTCTGCGTAATTCGCTCTCTATCTCTTCAGTTCTGGCGCCACGGTCCAACACCGCGGTGACGCCGGCTGTTGTGAGCGTGTAGACCAGTTCTTCATCAGGCCGTCCGGCCAAAACCACGAGCGGCACACCCAAATCCCTTACAAAGGGTGCCGCACTCAACGCGAATTCCTCGTTTGAACTGTAATTGCGTTTCAAATCGACAATTACGAGATCAGGCCGATATGTACTTTCCGACCGCGCCGCAGCCGCCAATCCATCCAACGCCTCATCTGTGGTTGGAAACCATTTGATTTCCAAACCGTCCCAGTTTGCGAGTCTCCCGGTCAGAAAACGCGCCGAGTAGGGATCATCGTCAACCAGAAATGCGACCAGGCTCTCGCCTGCAAATTCACTCAACTTCCGCTCCTCGCTGACCGCGAATCCGGAACCCAATGTGCGACCTAATTCTTACGAATCAGCTTGCGGATTTCAGGAGGCCGACATGCATGCGTAATCGAACGCGATTTGCATCGACGACGACCGGAATATGCATAATATGGTGTCGGGAGAAAACCTTTGTAGTGTTACAACTAGTAAAGCGGCTTGTATTTACATGTAAAGTAAGTCTCAATGGCTGTAAGGAGGAGGTGAAATAAACCGATGCCTGAGCCGGCCGACGAGCTGCTGATCCGTGACGCATTGCGGGATATCGTGGCCTGGGATGAGATGGCGAGATCGCCACAACTCGTTGAATTTCTTACGTATATCGTCGAGAAGTCTCTTGCCGGGCAAGAGGATTCGATCAAGGCCTACGCTATAGCGGTTGATGTATTTAACCGCCCCCCAAGCTTCGATCCGCAATCCGATCCGATTGTCAGGGTTCAGGGCGGTCGTTTGCGCCGATTACTTGCGAGATTTTACGCCGAAGGACGAAATAGGGTCCCTTTGGCAATTGAAATACCAACCGGTCGGTACGTTCCAAAGTATGTTCCGGTTCGAATATCGAAGCGCGATTCGCGCCAACCGGACAAAGATTCGGCCGGAAGTTCGCCCAACCTTTCTGAAACATCAATTTCCAATGGCACCGTTGGACGATTTCTTACGTGGGCAAATCAACACCCGCGTCTGTGTTTCACATTATTCGTCGCGCTGCCAATTCTGGTTCCGGTCGTATTATATACCCTGTGGCAGGTCGCTGAACTGAACCGGACCTCAGCACCTCCCGCGCCAGAATCGTCCGTACAACAATGGGTGCTCCCGACGCCACCGGTGATCAATATCGGTGTGTTTGAAAATATCACCGGTGAGGACAGCTATGACCAGCCGGTTGCGGAATTGCCATTGCAGCTCGCCGCCGATTTCGCGCGTTTCGATGATTTGATCGTCCGGCAGCGCACCAATGGCCGGACCGTCGGGACACTTGGTGAACGGTCGAGTGACAATGAATTCACAGCGACCGGGGTCGTCCGGCAGAGCGGTAGTGGCGTCGAATTCACAATATTCCTTACCTCGGACGCAACAGACGAAGTCGTGTGGAGCATAACGCTCCGCGAATCGGCGCTGCCATCAGAGTTCAAACGGCAACTTGGTGAAATTTCGCGCCGGATTACATCAACCCTCGGTTCGATCCGAGGTCCTTTGCACGCCGACGCCACGGCGGCATTGTCTGGCCGTCCGGAAGGCGCGGCCAGCAACTATGTTTGCCTGCTGCTCAAATACAGTGCTGAGGACAACCACGATTTCGATCAGCTGGAACAGGCCAGCGCGTGCTTCGAGAACCTGATAGCTGAAAACCCGCAGACTGCCATCGGTCTGGCGGGTTGGGCAGGGGTGGAGGCGCTGCGATTGAAACACCAGGCAGCACCTGGAGAAAGCCTGACCGAAAGCCTTTTTGAAGCCACGCAACTTGCGGTGCGCGCCCGTGATCTGATGCCGCAGTCCAGCTTTGTCCGTTCGCAGCTGGCGCGCGTATATCTTGCTCAAAAGGACAGGGCGAGCGCGAGAGAAGAGTATGTTGCTGCAATCACCCGCAATCCGTCAGATCTGACAGTTCGGGCCGAGTTTGCCATGTATTTGGGCTATGGAGGCCAATGGGATGCAGGCGAGGCGCAAATGGACATCGCAATTGAAAACGATCCATCGCCACCGCCCTGGTTTTACACCTTGCGGGCAATCAACAACTTACGTCGCAACGCTCACGCGGACGCGTTGTCAAATGCACTGGTCGTTGCCCAGGCGGACCCGCATGTAGGTGACGTTCTGGCGCTGTCAGCTGCGCCACTGGCGGCGCGCGCCGATGTCGTGGAAAGGCTTGCGGATGTCGTTGCGCAATATCCGCCCTTCCAGAAGTACGGGATCGTTCCCTGGCTATCCAGAGACATCATGGATGAATCCGTGCTCGATATGATCGGGTACGGACTGACGCTCGCCGGCCTGCCGCCTGCGCTGGTGCAGGGGCCGTTTGCTGGTGCTGGCAAAACCGATGCCAATCAGCTTGAACCCAGCCTGTCTCAATAGTTATGACGAGAATAATTGGTTCGCCAGGGAAACGAAACGGTCGCCGCGTTCCTCAAAGTTTCGGAATTGATTGTAGCTCGGGGCGCCGGGCGACAGAATGATCGTATCAAATCGTGCGCGCCGGGTCGCCAGCGCCTGCATAGCCACGTTGAGATCGGCGACTTCGAGAACCTCGATGTTCGGCGCTGCCGCGAACGCTGCTGTTGCAAGACGGTCTCCCGTCACCGGCAGACACACTAGGATCGCAACGCCATTTGGCTCCAGCTGTCCGGCAAGTTCGGCATAGTCCTGTTGCCGTTCATGACCGCCAGCGATCAGCGCAATGCGTTGGCCTGCATATGCCGCCAGAGCAGCCTTGGTTGCCTCAGGCGTTGTCGAGATGGAATCGTCAACGATCACCAAATCGCCGATGCGATGTTCCTGAAGCCGGTGGGGCAGGGGCGCGAATGCGGCGATACCTTTCAGTATCCCTTCATCGCTGGCGCCTGCAGCGCGCGCGATCTGCGCGGCGAGCACAGCATTGTCGAGATTGTGACTGCCCTTCAGGCGTGATTGGGCGGCTGCTTCCTTGAGCCGTCCGGCAAAATCAGGATCGAGTGGTGGCAATATGCGGGCGTCATTGCGCACCGCTTCCAGCACGCGCGACGATCGCGCCGCCTCTGCGCCAAGGCCGACCGGAAAGTCGCTGTCCCGGTCGATCAGGTTGAGCTTGTCGGCATAATATCGGTTCACATCGCGGTGCCAGTCGACATGTTCTGCCGAGAGGTTGGTGATGCCCGCAATGTTGGGCGTAAACGCCATGTCCGCCGTCTGATAGGATGAGAGTTCGAACACGACGATCTTGTGTTTGTCGGCAATCTCCAGCGGTGCAACCCCGACATTGCCGGCAAGCCCGGCATCGAGACCGGATTGCGTCAGCATCAAATGCACCAGTGTCGCTGTTGTCGATTTTCCCTTGGTACCGGTGATCGCAATGACCGTGCATTTTTCCCGGTAGTCCTCGGCCCACAGATTGAGATTGGAGGTGACGGTGACGCCCGCTTCGCGCGCCTTGAGGAAGACCGGGCGGTAACGCGAGACACCCGGACTTTTCACAATCGTGCCGAACACACCATCCGCTATCGCTTGCGACACCTCCTCGGGTGAGATGAAGACAGTATCCGCGATATCGGCTTCGCCACTGTCGGCGGTGACATAGACCTTCAGATCCGGCGCAACTTTATTCAGATAGGCGCGCGTCGATTGGCCTTCGCGGCCCGCACCATACAGCAGGACTGGTGCATCAAAGCGCATCGGACTTCACCCTTGTCATCAGTTCGTCCGGAATCATGTGCGCGCCACTGTCCATCGTCAATTCTTTTGCCGCCGCTTCCAGAGCGTTGGCGCCATATTGGCGCTCAAGGTCCGGACGCAGCGTGGCAACCAGTGCATCATCCTGCCAGTCGGGATGGGCGCTCAATTGCCAAAGGCAGGCGGCCGCCTCAAGAATTTCACCGACACATTCCCAGGGTTTCTGCCCTGCCAATCCCGTCAGTTCACGGTAGGAGCTCTCATTGGCACTATCGGCGAGAAAATTGCGTCCGAAAATGTCCAGCACACGCGCCTTGTCCATCACCGGCGCCATGATGAGAAAAGTGAAATGGCACTTGGGACACTCGCCACACCAAAGAGTTCCGTCATGTCCCGAGAGCCTGAAGTTGCGGTTGCAGCTGGAAAATACTCTGTCGAACCGGGTTTCACGCGCAAACAGCCCCGCAATCCGCGCCTCGGAGAATGGGCGGAGCAGGGAAAAATACTGTAAAGCGCCACTTGTTGCCGCAGAAAGAACGCCAGCGATCAACCGCTCGAAATCGAGCGACTTGGAATGCTGATGGTTTGCTTCGCGGCCGTCATATGCCGCATTACCTTCACTGGCCGATCGTTCGTTGGACAGGATAATCCGGTCGAAACCGAACAGAAGCGCACTCATGGCAGCGATCATGGAGATGATGGCTGTAGAAGGTACGTGACCGTTGTAAAAGCCCGGTTCTGAACCCAGGCGGATCATTTCCGCATCAAGCGTCCGCCGTACAGTTAGCGGCGGCTTGCCAATCACCTCGAAGCCGCCAAGGATCGGCCCCTTGGGATTGACTGCAAAGGGGATGAAGTCTTCGCCCATCCGTTCGAGAAGCTGCACGCTGACCAGCGAATCCTTGCCACCACCAATCGGCACCAGGCTTTTGCGTGGCAAATCAGGTGTTTCCGGCTTTGCAGTATCTTCCGGCATCTCGAATGTCAGCCGGCCAAACCGCTTGAGATCATTCCGGGCATAAAATTCCGCCAGACCATTCTCATACACATCGGTAATGAACGCTTTTTCGTCCATGGTCAGGGCAATAGCCGGCGCTGCGATGCTCAAGGGCGCGCGCAGCTTGAAGTAGCTCACTCCCAGAACAAGCGCTGTCAGGTCCATGAGTTTGTGCAAGGCAGGCGACTGAAAACGCTCCGGCGCAACCGCCATCCCGAAGTCGAGAATCTCAGTAAATGTCAGGTCATTGAGCCTGTAACGAAACGTCGCCCGCGCCGCGGCGCTGTCGAAATCCGGTTTCTCGATAACGAAGGTTTCGTTCACGTCTTATCCCGCCTGTTTGCGCGTCATGATAGCAGACCCGTCAAGGGCTAGAATATGCGCATGTTCAGCCGCTCGACAATCTCGTCGCCAATCCGCTGATAGCCGAATTCGCGCATATTGCAGTGCCATTTGGATCGGCTGCGGCTGATGTCGAAGAGGTTGTAGCGGGCCGGGTCTTCACCCGATGCGGCATCTGCGGAACCGGCTGCCACGCCGATCACCGGCACTTCGCCCTTGGGGCCATCCATGGCATGCATTGTCGAACGATGGATGTGCCCGTGCAGGACGAGTTCCGCGCCCTTTTCAGCAATCGCCTCGCGCATGAGTTCAGCGCCGCGCAAACCGCGGCGTTTGTCCTCTGAATATTCCACATTAGGCGGATGATGGATCATCACCACACGGAAGAACTTGGCCTGATCGAGCAAATCGAGACAGCGGATCAACCGCTCCTGCTGCTCTGCATCGAAAACACCATAGGCGTTGAAAGGTGAAGTTGCGACGGCGCTATTGCAGCAAATAAGCGCCACGCGCTCGAGGCGGCGCACATAAGGGTAGGGCTGCTTGTCAATGAGATCGCCGCTCGCGTACCGACCCATAGCCTGCTGGAATTTCGCCAGTGCACCCTGGACGTAGACATCATGATTGCCCGCAATCGCACAAACATTTTGTGGCGGCCCGATTGTCTGGATCCATTCGCCCGCACGCGCAAACTCGGCATCAAGCGCCAGATTGACAAGGTCGCCGGTCACAGCGGTCAGATCGGGATTTTGCGCCTTCATATGCGACACGAGGTTCGACAGGGTGTCGGTGTGCATGTGCGCGCGGCGGTTGAGTTGCCAGTTCAGGTAGCCGGTCAGCCTTTTGTTCATGAGGTCTGCGGGCCGCACGGGCGGCAGCGGACCAAGATGAACGTCCGAAATGTGAGCTAGGGTGACCATTGAGATGGTAATGCCATGGCGGACGCCGCAAGAAAATGGCTAGTTAGTACATGCTGCATATTTATTGTGGCTGGCGGCGATCCGCTCACGACAAAAACGGCAGTTCCGGCCCGATGGGCACGATCCGGTGCGGATTGATCGAGGTGTGACTCCAGTAATAATGGGTCCGGATATGCTCGAGGTTGACCGTCTCGGCGACCCCTGGCCAGTCGTAGAGTTCCTTCAGGAAGCGTGACAGGTGCGGGAAGTCGGCTATGCGGGCGCGATTGCATTTAAAGTGCCCAACATAAACGGCATCGAACCGCACCAGTGTCGTGAAGAGCCGCCAGTCCGCCTCGGTAATCCGGTCGCCGGTCAGGTAGCGGTTACGCGACAGGATATCTTCAAGCCAGTCGAGTGAGGTGAACAGCGCGGTCACCGCTTCATTGTAAGCCTCCTGAGAGGTCGCAAAACCGGCTTTGTAGACGCCATTGTTCACATCGTTGTACACGCGCCCATTGATCTCGTCGATCTGGTCGCGCAGCTCTTCGGGATAGTAGTCGTCTGTATTGCCGGTCAGTTTGTTGAATGCCGAATTGAACATGCGGATGATTTCGGCGCTTTCATTGGACACGATGGTATCGGTCTTCTTGTCCCAAAGCACCGGAATGGTTGCCCGTCCGGAAATGTCCGGCGCCGCGCGGACATAGACCTGCCACATATAATCGGCGCCATGCAGCTTGTCCTTCGTGGCGCCATTTGTGCCGGTGAACATCCAACCATGCTCGTCAGGCATCTTCGCATCGACGATGGATACGTCGATAAGGTCTTCAAGGCCTTTGAGCTTGCGGAAAATCAGAGTGCGGTGTGCCCACGGACAGGCGAGCGCCACATAGAGGTGGTAACGACCCGCTTCCGCGGCAAATCCGCCGTCGCCGGTCGGTCCGGGAGTTCCGTCAGGAGTAACCCAGTTACGAAACGCGGAGTCCGCACGTTTGAAGCGTCCACCGCTGCTTTCGGTTTCGATCCATCCGTCGACCCATTTTCCATTGTCCAGTCGGCCCATGCGGTTTGCTCCGTTTTTATCGTTCGCTGTCTAGATGGGATGAATCTTTAAATTGCCAACCCCGATGGCGTAAACGTGATCTGGAGGGGTGGCGTCAATGCCGAATAGGCGATTTTTCGTGGACGCACTATGCCTGTGATGATATTGAAAAATCATCCAGATGGGGAGCCATACCATGATCAGGCAGCCGGGGAGCTTGCGACGAGTCCGATGAACGCAGCGTGCGTGACATCCTTCTTGTTTGCAAACCTTGGAATCCTGACATGACCGAACTCCCGGCAATTCCGGCCGACAAAGCTGGTACGACCGCTTCTGACAAAATCACACTTCGGACAGCCAATTCTGATGATGAGAATTGGATCAATGCTCTGCAGGCACTTGCCTTCGGGCCGGGGCGGTTCGCCCGGGCTGCGTTCCGCGTGCGCGAGCTTATCCCGGTGGATCCCGATTTTACGCTCATTGCCGAGATGGACGGACGTCCGGTCTCCAGCGTTATGATGACACCCATCCGCCTCGAAGGCCGCAGCGGCTACTTGCTCGGTCCGTTGGCGACTGATCCCGCCTTTCGCGGTCGTGGCGCTGCCAAGGCGTTGGTGAAAAAGGTCTGTGCAATGGCGCTGGAGCGCGATCCTCAAACCTATGTGCTGCTTGTTGGCGATCCGCCATACTATGGCCCGCTGGGTTTCGCACCCGTGACGCCGGGTGCAATCGTGTTTCCAAGGCCTGTCGATCCGAATCGTGTTCTTGTATACTCCAGCGATGCGACCATCGCCGGGAGCCTTCGCGGTGAGGTTGCGCCTTAGCCTGTTCCGCGCGGAATCATATCGATTTGGAGTATTTGTGGCGTCAAGCGACGAAAGGGTAGAGCGGATCAGGTCGCGCCTGCTGACGCGGCCCGCACCGGCTGAGGATCAGGCAAGTTTGACGCCTGACTTCACGCCCCCCATAGCGTTCGATCAGCCGCCGGTGCAGGCCGCAGTGCTGATCGGTCTGGTACGTCGCAACGATACTTTCTCCGTGCTCTACACCGTCCGGTCCAGCGATTTGCGTATCCATTCGGGGCAGATTTCCTTCCCGGGCGGCAAGGTCGATCGCACCGATTTCGGTGCGGGCAGCGCTGCGTTGCGGGAGGCCAATGAGGAAATCGGGCTGGATATCGGCGATGCCGAGATCATCGGTTATCAGCCGTCCTATCTCTCCGGGTTCAACTATCTCATCACGCCGGTTGTCGCCATTGTCGAGCCGCGCCACCCCTTTGTGCCAAACCCGTTGGAAGTCGACGAGATTTTTGAGGTACCGCTGCCCTATCTCGCGGCCGAACAAAACTATGGCACCTATGACATTCGTCGTGGCACATTCGAACATCGGACCTGGCGGCTCGATTATGAATCCTGGACGATCTGGGGCATCACTGCCAATCTGACAAAGCAGTTCAGGGACACGGCGCTTTACGGAGACGAAACCTGGTGACCCACCAAGGCGCAAAGGCAAAACTGAAGCGGGCGGCCTGGTTGAAGCGGGCGGAGACGCAAGAGGTTTTTGCGCTTCTGGACGGCAAGAAAGGGCGCACACGTGTCGTTGGCGGCACGGTACGAGACACGCTTCTGGGCCGTATGCGCGATGGCGCGGAGATCGATTTTGCCACAGAGTTCGTGCCCGACGACGTCATGGCCCGGGCTAAAAATGCTGGAATAACGGCGATTCCGACCGGCATCGACCATGGTACGGTCACCCTCAAAATCAACGACGACCTGTTTGAGGTCACAACACTGCGCGAAGACGTTGCGACCGATGGGCGGCATGCTGAAGTGGCGTTCGGTACCGATTGGGTGCGCGATGCCGAGCGGCGCGATTTCACCATGAACGCGCTTTATGCCGGTATGGATGGCACGCTGTTCGACCCGTTGAGCGGGTTGGGCGATTGCCTTGCCGGCAAGGTTCAATTTATCGGTGACCCGGATCGGCGCATCGCCGAAGACCGGCTGCGCGTTTATCGCTTCTTCCGGTTCACGGCCAGTCACGGTGCCGAGACGCTGGACAAGCGCGGATTGGAGGCCTGTGTTCGCGCAGCGGGCGATCTTGGTGATTTGTCTGCCGAACGTGTTGGTGCCGAGATGCTGCGCATTTTCGAATTGCCGCGTGCCGCGGCCACGGTACGCGCCATGGTCAAAGCGGGCATATTATCTATTGAAACGCGCATCCTCAGAGAACTGGCCACCTATGAATCATGCACGGATGTCCCCTTGGCAGCGGGACGGCTGGGGTTGCTTCTCGAACAGTTCGGCACAATCGAATTGCAGAGAATGTGGCGGCTGTCCAACGCTGAAATGAAAGCGGCGGGCGCATTGCGCGATGCCGGTTTGCTGCTGGGGGCAGGGCAGATCAACGAAGTTGCCTACCGTTTCCCGGATGTCTCCAAGTCCGCCATACCGGTTGCTGCCGCCATCCATGACTGGTCACATGACTGGCAGGATGAAATCACCCGCATGCTGCGTACAACACGGGTGCCGCCATTCCCGATCAAGGGGCAGGACCTTGTCGATGCTGGGCTTTCGCCGGGTCCGGCGCTGGGCCGCCAGCTTCATGCACTCGAGCGTGAGTGGATCGACAGCGGATTTCGCCTGACGCGGGACGAATTGCTCACTCGCGTTGGCGACTGACCCTAAGCAGCGTCCGGTTCGTCGACGATCCGTTCTTTGATCTTTTCGACCATATCCGGCCTGATGACACCCTCATCATGCGCCGAGCGTAAGTGCTCAGTGGCCCGGCGGACAACTTCTGCTTCATCGGCGTCACGCGTATGCCAGTCGCAACCGGGGACCAGCGAACCGCAGGAAAATGACTTCATGGGTTCCTCCTCATGTCTGGTTACAGAACAAGAGTAGCAAACCAGTTTGCAAAAAACGTGACGATGATCTGGATCAAGGCCACTTCACCTCAGGCGGCATGGAGGAGAGGATCGAATTGACATTGCCGCCGGTTTTTAGCCCGAAAGTCGTCCCGCGGTCGTAAAGCAGATTGAACTCCACATAGCGGCCACGACGGATCAGCTGCTCTTCGCGGTCCGCATCGGTCCAGGGCTGATTAAAGTTGCGGCGTACCAGTTCGGGATAGACATCCCGGAATGCGCGGCCCACATCCTGAGTAAAAGCAAAATCAGCGTCCCAGTCGCCGGAATTGTGCCGGTCATAGAAAATACCGCCGATCCCCCGTGCCTCGTTGCGGTGCGGCAGGAAGAAGTAGGTGTCACACCACTCCTTGTACTTTTGATAATCGGCGCAGGCGTGCTTTTCGCAGGCCGACTGCATGGCGGCGTGAAAATCGACGCTATCCGGATCTTCCTGTGTCCGCCGCCGATCCAGAACCGGGGTCAGGTCAGCGCCACCACCGAACCACCATTTCGATGTCGCGACCATGCGTGTGTTCATATGCACTGCCGGTACATGGGGGTTTTGCATATGGGCAATGAGCGAGATGCCGGACGCCCAAAAGGCCGCGCCTTCCTCGGTGCCCGGAATCTGTTTGGCAAATTCAGGTGAGAACTGCCCGTAGACTGTGGAAATATGCACGCCGACTTTTTCAAACACCCGGCCATGCATCATCGACATTTCACCGCCGCCACCCTCAGCGCCGGTGTGATCCTTGCGGTCCCATGCTTCCCGTACGAAGCGGCCGGCCGGGCGATCATTCATTGTGCCGGTCAGCTCGTCTTCCAGTGCTTCGAATGCGGTACAGATTTCGTCACGGAGCTGGCGGAACCAGGCGCTTGCTGTCTGTTTATTGGTTTCCAGGTCGTTGCTCATGAAGCCTCCGGCAGTGGAGCGGTGATAGCCGAGCGGGGCGGTGCGATCAATGCGGGATGCAAAAAGGCCGCACCCTGGGGCGCGGCCAGCTGGAGGAAATGTGCGTAGTTTTAGTAGGTGGACGGCTGATCGCCGTTGTCGTCCTTCTTCGGTTCATCCGCATCGACTGTGTTGCGCCGGCTTTTCATGAACTCGTCGAACTCGGCCTTGTCGCGCGATTTGCGCAGATTCTCGAGGAAATCGTTGAATTCCGCCTGTTCCTCTTCAAGGCGTTTCAGCGTCTCAGCTTTGTAGTCGTCGAAAGCGGAATTCCCGCTCGAGTGCGCCGCAGCGTGGCGGCTGTGCCAGCGGCCCCGCATTTCTTCGCGGAACGCGCGCTTGCGGGCTTTCCACTCGTCTTTTTGCGCGCGCCACTCGTCACGCATTTCCTGTTTCCATTCGCGTTGATGCATGCATCCCATCCTTCCACTCCATATCATGTAGGCGAGAACAGCGAGACCGGCGGGCCAGAAGATCACGAATCCTGCGATCATCACGGCGATCCAGGCGGCCTTGCCTCCTTCATCCAGTTTTGCGGCAATCGTCATGCTGCCTCCGTTGGTGTTAATGTAAATAACATTTACATAGATGGAAATGGCCGGACGATTGTCAAGAGCGGTGGTGCGTTTTTGCGAGAACGTCAGTCGGCGGCGTTGAGCCCAAGCCCGTCGAAATAGATCAGGATGCCGGATTCCAGCAGATCTTCGGGACTGACCGGCAGGTTGCGCCGGGCATTGTCACCACGCAGAAACAGCGAGGCCACGCCATGGGATAGCGACCAGACATGCAGCGCAATCATCAGCGGTGGCGCGCGTCTGTCTTCGGGCAATGTAGCATGCATAGCCGCCGCCGCATCGCGCAAAATGCCGAAGGCCCGATCACCTTCCTGCGACAATTCAGGATCAATGCCCTGTGGGGTGCCAGATTCGAACATGGCCGCATAATGCGCCGGTTTGCGGCGGGCGAACTGAAGATAAGTCATGCCCAGCCGGGTGATAGCCTGCAGCTGGGTGCCGGACCCGTTGTCCCAGGCCTTTTCCATGGCATCGGCGAACTCGACAAAACCCTGATGCGCAACAGCGGCCATCAGATTGCCCCGGTCTTTGAAGTGCCGGTAGGGCGCAGCCGGGCTGACACCGGCCATGCGCGCAGCCTCGGAAAGGGTCACGCCTTCCGTGCCGCGTTCCGAGATCAGTTTTAGAGCAGCCTCAATCAGCGCTTCACGCAGATTGCCATGATGATAGCCACGGCGGCCATGGTGGTTTTTGAAACGTTTCATGTAATGCTATTTTACATTTCGAATGGCCAATTGCCAGTGCGATAGCGGCATTGGGTTAAACTTCGGGCAAGGTGCCGGTTTGCCGTAGTGCTTCGCCGAGCACCATTGCACCACAGATCGCAACATTGAGCGAACGCATCCCGGACGCCATCGGCAGGCGCAATTTCAGATCCGCTTCAGCAGCCACGGAATCAGGCACTCCGGCGCTTTCCCGCCCGAGCATCAGTACGTCTTGTGGTGTAAACGATGCCGCATAAGCGGAGGCTGGTGCTTTGGTTGTCAAAAGCACCAGCCGCCGGTTTCCGGCGCGGTACCAGTCTTGAAATGCGGCATAACTATCATGCGTGACGATCTGCGCCTGGTCGGCATAATCCATGCCCGCGCGCCGCATGTGCCGGTCGGAAAAGGTGAATCCGGTGGGATGAATAATGTGAATTGCCACATCCATACATGCCGCGAGCCGGATCAAAGTGCCGGTATTTTGCGGAATATCCGGTTGATAGAGGGCAAGGCAGGGGCGCGTCATGGGGAGGATTCCGCTTACATCAAGGCGTGGAAATCACGGCAATTGCGCATGCCTATCCACAATGAGGTGGGTATAGTGTCGCAGTTGCCGCTTGTCACGGCCAACCGGACTGGACAAGCGTTTGTGACAGTGCAAAAAGAACGCCGGAATCCGCCAGTCCAGTTGGACGGGGGTTTTCGATTCGTACCCGGATGAACGGGAACGTCTCGAATGGCGGAACGACAGACTTTTTGGCGAGGATCGAAACCTTGGCTACTCAGGCAAAATCACAATCAACGCGGCGGGACTTCCTGTACGTCGCAACCGGCGCAGTCGGTGCCGTTGGCGTGGCTGGCGCAGTCTGGCCGCTTATTGACCAGATGAACCCGGACGCATCCGTACTGGCACTGGCATCAGTGGAGTTCGACCTTTCCACTGTCGAACTTGGGCAGACGATCACCATCAAATGGCGCGGCCTTCCGGTGTTTGTGCGGCATCGCACGGAAGAAGACATTGCGGCGGCCGAAGCCGTTCCAATGGACGAACTAAAAGACCCCGAAACAGACGCGGCCCGCGTCAAGGAAGGGCACCCCGAGTGGCTGATCATGATCGCTAACTGCACCCATCTTGGCTGTATTCCGACCTTTGCGGGTGAGAACGTGCAGGTCGGCAGCATCAAGGATGGCTGGTTCTGCCCCTGCCATGGGTCTCAATACGACACTTCTGGCCGTATTCTCAAAGGTCCGGCGCCAAAGAATCTGGTGGTGCCCGAATATGAATTTTTGAGCGATACGCTCGTCAAGATCGGTTAAGGGGGATCGGATGGCACACGGCGAAAGCAATCTCGAGCTGAAAAATCCGGCCCTGAAATGGTTTGAGGAGCGGCTGCCGCTTCTTAGCTATGGAAAGTCGCATTTTGTCGATTTCCCGACACCGAAAAACCTCAACTATTTCTGGACGTTCGGCGCCATTCTGGCGATGTGCCTTGGCGTGCAGATCGTGACCGGCGTTATTCTGGCAATGCACTATACGCCGCATGTTTCGATGGCCTTCGATTCCGTCGAACATATCCGCCGCGACGTGAACTATGGCCGCATCATTCAGGGCACCCACGCGGTGGGCGCCTCTATGTTCTTTTTCGCGGTTTATATCCACATATTCCGTGGCCTTTTTTACGGCTCCTACAAGGCGCCGCGCGAGGTGCTCTGGATTCTCGGCGTCATCATTTTCCTATTGATGATGGCAACTGCCTTCATGGGTTACGTGTTGCCCTGGGGGCAGATGAGCTTTTGGGCCGCGACCGTGATCACCAACATTTTCGCTGCGATCCCCATCGTCGGAACCCCGGTTTTGGAGCTGTTACGTGGTGGTTTTGCGGTCGATAATCCAACCCTTAACCGCTTCTTCTCGCTGCACTATTTGTTGCCATTCGTTATTGCGGCGGTCGTGATCCTGCATATCTGGGCGCTGCACATTCCCGGCAATGGCAATCCGACCGGCGTCGAGCCGAAGTCCAAGCAGGATACTGTACCCTTCACGCCCTATGCGACGATGAAGGATCTGTTCGGTGTCTCGGTGTTCCTGATTCCGTTTGCCTGGTTCGTGTTCTTCGCGCCCGATATTCTTGGGCACCCGGACAATTACATCATGGCCAACAGCCAGGTGACGCCGCCACACATCGTGCCCGAATGGTACTTCCTGCCGTTCTATACGATCCTGCGCGCGATCGATTTCAACATCCTGTTCATCGACAGCAAGCTGGGCGGCGTGATTTTCTTCGCCGGCTCGATCCTGATCCTGTTCTTCCTGCCTTGGCTTGACACATCCAAGGTCCGGTCCGGCACTTTCCGTCCGATGTTCAAGATCTTCTACTGGCTGTTCGTGCTGAACTTCCTGTTGCTGCTCTATCTTGGCGCGCAGGACCCGTCGGTGGAAATCTACAACTATCTGGGCAAGTTTGCGACGGCGTACTACTTCCTGCATTTCATTGTGATCCTCCCGATCATCAGCAGAGTTGAAACGCCCAAACCGCTGCCGAAGAGTATTTCCGAGGCCGTTCTGGCCAAGTCGCATTAGCCGGAGAGACGGAGAAGAATGATGATCAAGTTCAAAACCGTTTTCGCCGCGATCGCACTGGCCGGCGGAATGCTATTCACCGCATCGGCGCAGGCGGCTGAAACCGGCGGACACGCGGCCGAACAGCAGAGCTGGAGCTTTGCAGGCCTCTTTGGCACCTACGACAAGAACCAGCTACAACGTGGCTTTCAGGTGTTCCGTGAGGTGTGTTCAAACTGCCATAGCGCGCGGTTGCTGAAGTTCCGCAATCTGAGCGAAGAGGGCGGGCCGGAATTCTCGGAAGAGCAGATCAAGCTGCTGGCTTCCGAATACACCGTCACCGACCCTGAGGCCCTGGATGGTGAACGCCCAGCCATTGCCGCTGATGCGTGGCCATCGCCGTTTGCGACCGAGCAGGATGCACGGGACGCCAACAATGGTGCTGTTCCGCCTGATTTCTCGGTGTTGGCCAAGGCCCGTGGTATCCATCAGGACTTTCCATATTGGCTTTTCAACTATTTCACGGCTTACCAGGAAGGTGGTCCGGACTACATCTACAACCTGCTGGTCTCCTATGAAGATCCGCCGCATGGCGTGGAAGTCGGTGCGGGGCAGGCCTACAACGCTTATCTGGGCAGCGGTCTGTCCATGCAGCCGCCCTTGCAGGACGAGCTTGTGACCTATGAAGGCGATGGCGTGCCGATGACGGTCGAGCAATATGCGCGTGACGTTTCAGCCTTCATGATGTGGGTTGCCGAACCGCACTTGGTGTCCCGCAAGGAAATGGGCTTCCGCGCCCTGATCTTCCTCGGCGTCTTCGCGGTGCTGATGTATCTGGTCAAGCGCAAGCTCTGGTCGGATATCCCGCACTAACAAACCATTCAGACTTTATGATCTGGGCTCCTTCGGGAGCCCTTTTCTTTGTCTGGTATCTGGCCTGTTGCGTGCAGAGTCGCTAGTCTTGATCAAGCGGTGCGGCGCGAGCCCATCGCTTTTGCTATGCCAGCCAGGGGGCGCTTGATGACCATCGATCTCAAATCCTTCGTTCGAACAATTCCCGACTATCCCAAGAAAGGGATACTGTTTCGCGACATCACCACGCTGATCGAACATCCCGAGGGTTTCCGCGAAAGCATAGAGCGCATGGCTTCGACCCATCGCGGCCTGGGGATTACGCACGTTGCCGGCATCGAGGCGCGCGGGTTCATTTTCGGGGCCGGTGTGGCGATATCACTTGGTGTCGGGTTTGTGCCCATCCGCAAATCCGGCAAGCTGCCCGGTGAAACCATCGGGCAGAATTACGCTCTCGAATACGGTGTTGATACCATCGAGATGCACGCAGATGTGCTCAACGCCGAGCATCGGGTTTTGCTGGTGGACGATCTGATTGCCACAGGTGGTACGGCGATAGCTGCGGTCTCTCTCCTGCGGCGCACAGGTGCCGCGGTTGACCATGCCTCGTTTGTGATCGATCTGCCTGAACTCGGCGGTGCCGATCAGTTGCGCGCACAGAATGTCGAGGTTGACTTCCTCATCAGCTTTGACGGGCATTGAACCGGGAAATGGAGTTGGTGTGAGAAAACCTGTTTCCATTGCGGTGATTGGATGTGGTTTCTTCGCACGAAATCATCTTCACGCCTGGCATTCACTCTCAACTGAGGGTGCGACTTTGGCGGCGGTCTGCGATGTTGATAGCGCGCGGGCGCGCGCCTTTGCAGAAGAGTTCTCGGTGCCGCGCTGGTATGCCGACGCCGGTGAGATGCTGGCAAAGGAGCAGTTGGACCTGGTCGACATCGTCACCCACATGTCGTCTCATCGCGCGCTGGTGGAAATGGCATTGGCAGCGGGCGTGGCCACCATTGTGCAAAAGCCTTTCGGCCCGGCACTCGCCGATTGCAAAGCGATGACATCAGCTGCCGCAGCAGCGGGCACGATGCTCAGTATTCACGAAAATTTCAGGTTTCAGGCGCCCGTCCGGCGCCTCAATGAGCTGGTTCAATCCGGTGCGATCGGAGCACCGAACTGGGCGCGTATCGCGTTCCGGACCGGGCACGACATTTATGCCGGGCAGCCCTATCTGAAAAAGGATGGGCGTTTCGTCATTCTGGATGTCGGGACGCATGTGCTTGATCTCGCGCGGTATTTCATGGGTGAGGTGGCGCATGTGAGTGCCGAAACCCAGAAACGCCGACCGGAAATTGCCGGCGAGGACACGGCGACAATGCTCTGCCGTCATGAGAACGGTGCGGTTTCAGTGGTCGAGGCAACCTATGAGAGCCGGAGGCTGCCGGATCATTTCCCGCAGGTTCTGGTTTCGATTGAAGGCTCTGAAGGTGCCGCAGCTCTTTTGTCTGACTATCAGATCGAGCTGACCCGCGATGGCGAGATCACCCGGATCAATGCCGAACCCGAGTCACCGCAATGGGCCGAACGACCTTGGCATGTGGTGCAGGACAGCGTGGTCAACACATGCCGGCACATACTTGAGCGCTACCGCGAAAACCGGCCCGCAGAAACAAGCGCCGAAGACAATCTGAAAACTTTCGCACTGTGCGAAGCGGCATACCGCGCAGCTGAAATACATCAGGCAGTCGCCCCCGAGACGTTGCTATCGGAATAGTTTAAAGGCGCCGGCATAAGACAGCCGGCGCCTTCACCATCACGACTGGATGGGCTTGGTGTTTTGGCTGTGCCGGTCAGTTTTCAGTACGGGTTTCTTTCCGGCATTTTTCTTCCGCCCAAAATCTGGCTGCCCAAAGGGGGAGCCCTTCTGCTTGCTGATTTTCTGGTGGTTGATAGGGGCGGGACGCTGAAATATCTGTTTTGGCATAACAATAGTCTCCCATGCCCGCGCAGCGTCAAAGCTGTCGCAGGTTGCGAATTGAATTCGGAATCGCGCACGCAAAAGCGTGTGCGAGATTGCGGATTATGTTGGGAAACCGGGACGCCCGACGGCTGCGCTAATGCAGGCCAATGGAACTTCGTTTCACACGCTCAGCCGTTCGCACAATCATCCGGCCCGGTAGGGCGGGGAATAACGTACACAGGCGTCCGCGGTGATTAGCTGTCCATTTCAGGCGAGACCTCATATTCGATTTGAGAACGGGCGGACGGTAGTCCCGGCCGGAAAATTTGTCAAATGCGCTAGCGGCGCAGTAGCTTGCCGATGCCGGGAATGGCCAGCGCCTTCAATGCCACAAGTTCGCCAAAGGTCGGCTTGTAGTCGCGCATTTTCGAAAACCCGACCAATTCGGACCGGTACACAAGTTCGCCGTTTTGGTTTTGCGCCTCGATGATCTGAGTGAGTACGCCCCAGCCTTTGAGCGATTTCGAGGGTCGCTTGGCGGTAATGGTGAGCGTGTAGCTGACGGTGTCCCCGGGGCGGACCGGCACTTTGAAATCCATGCGATTGACGCCGGGCGAGGGGCCGGCAACACCCGGCTCGTGCCCCTCTGCCTTCAACCGGTCTGCCTCGGCATGCAACGCGTCGACCATCAGCTTGTGCCCGATACACACTGTATGCCAGCCAGAAGCGATGACACCGCCGAAATGCGCATGCGGCGCTGTCTCCGGATCGGTATGGAAGTATTGCGGATCATAGAGCTTGCCGAAGCGGATGATCTCTTCTTCGGAGAAGGTGTAGCTGCCGAGCGGCCAGCTGGAATCTTGGTCGATATCTTCAAACCAGCGGGTCATGTGCCAATCCCTTCATACGCCATTCGGGCATAGCCCTCATGGCCTTCTCCGTTCCAATCGCGCCACCGGCGCAATTGGCCAAAGGACACGTCGAAGTCCTCGAACCAGCGGGTCATTGCTGAACCTCTTCCGCCTGAGCGGAGATCGGCGCTTCCGGATTGCGCACGTCAACCAGATTGTTGAGCCTCATGCTCATCACCGGCTGGCCCTTCTGGTTCTGGATATCGAAATCGAGCGTTACGATTGCCCATTGCGGCCGGGATTCCGTGCGCCGCAGTTCCGAGATCGTCGCCGTACCGCTGAGCGTGTCGTTGACCATCACCGGACGCTTCCATTTCAGATCGGTAAAGCCCAGCCCACCCGCGCTGGCGATTTTGGAGAGAAAGTTGTCCACCAGCATGCGCAAGGTCAGTGCCGCTGTCTGCCAGCCACTCGACGCCAAACCGCCAAGTAAAGATGCCCTGGCGGCCTTCTCATCAAGGTGAAACGGCAGGGGGTCGAACTCGGTCGCGAACTCGATGATCATCTGCTTTGTCACCTTGGTGGGGCCAAGTGGTATCACTTCACCGACCGCAAGGTCTTCATAATGCCGACGATCCTTGGTGATCGGATTGGTCATTTGCTTGCCCTTAACGTCAAGGAGAAATTTTGCCCCGTTCGCGTCCGAATGGCAACCCGCATAGGCTAACTAGCCTGCATTGTTGAAGCTTCGGCGAAAGGTCGCCGGGGCGATGGCGAAAGTTTTTTTGAAAACCCTGCTGAAGGCAGCTTCCGACTGGTAGCCAACCGATTGGGCGATTTCAATAATCGGCTCGTGTGTTTCGGTTAGTTTTCGCCGGGCCAGAAGCATGCGCCACGCGGTCAGGTAGCCTATGGGTGTTGTGCCAAGACGGCTTGCAAAGCGGTTTGCAAACGAGGTGCGCGACATGCCGGCGCGGGTGGCCAGCTCCTCCAGCACCCACGGATAGTGCGGCGACGCATGCATGGCTTTGATGGCTTGCGATAGCTTTGGATCGGTAAACCCTGCAAGGCCAGGATGGGTGTCGCCCGATTTTTCGAGATAGGCACGCAGGGTCTGTACAAAAATGATTTCGGACAGTTTGAGAGCGATCAATGTCGATCCGGGATTGTCACGCCCGGCCTCATTGCCGATGACACGCAAGGTATTCTCCATCCACCGGCCACTGCTCTCGCCATAATCGGGCACATGAATATAGGGGGGTAGGGCATCAATAAGCGGGTGGCGCGCCTCGTGATCGAAGGCGAAATGCCCGCAGACCAGCTGGGTCTCCTGGTTGGTGCCCGGTTCGCCATAGACGAGCGCACCAGATCCTGTGAACCCGGACCTTTCCACGACATCATCGAGCATCAGGGCCTGGTTCTCATTGTCCGGATCGCAATAGAGCGTATGGCTGGCGCCATTCATGATGACAATCAGGTCGCCTTGCGCGAGCGGCACCTGTTCGGGGCAGCCCTCGATACGGACAAAGCATGCACCACGATGCGCGAAGTGAAAGCGCGCGACCTGATTGTACCGTGGAACCTTGACCGCCCATGGCGATGTGAACTCGGTTCTAAAGTAGAGGCTACCCGCCAGCCGCAATTGTGCGAGTACGTCGCTCAGAACATCCATATCCGTACCTTTCAGCGTCCTGGTATAGAATACTGAACGAATAATCAAATAATTTGTACTTATAGATATTAATCGTACCAATAACCTTCGTTATTCAAGTGTCACTGGAATTGGTCAGCAAACGAAGGGACACAGAAATGAAGACTTTCCTGAAAAACATCACAATTGCGCTTCTCGTGGCGGCGGCCGTGCCTGCCGCTGCGCAGGAGGCTGCCGATCTCAGCGACACCGAGATCGCGCATGTCGCTTACACCGCCGACACAATCGATATTCGCTACGCACACCTTGCGCTGGCGATTTCCGATAATTCTGAGGTTCAAGCGTTCGCTGAGACGATGATCCGCGACCACACCGCGGTCAACGAGCAGGCCCTGGCGCTTCTGGACAAGCTGGGTGTTGCGGCGAAGGACAATTTCCTGAGCCAAAGCCTCAATGAAGGCGCTGCAGCCAAGCGCGACGAGCTTGCCGCGTTGCAGGGCGATGACTTCGACAAGGCCTATGCGCAGAATGAGCTTGCCTATCATCAGGCGGTCAACGATCTGGTGGGTGAGGTCTTCATCCCCAATATCGACAATGCGGAAGTCAAATCACTGTTTGAAGCCGGATTGGAGATTTTCCTCGCGCATCAGGCACATGCCGAAAAGATGGTCGAGAACCTCAAGTGAGACGGGCAATCACACGCCGGTCGGTGTTGCGGGCACTCGCCGCGACACCGGCTGTGTTGCCGTTCACCCTTGGGCGAGCGGCAGCCCACAATGGCATCAATCACAGCCCCCAAACTCATGAGATCGCGATCAGCGGTTTTGCGTTCGACCCGGATGTTCTGGTCGCAAAGCCGGGGGACACGGTGCGCTGGACCAATCATGATATCGCACCACACACGGCAACAGCGGTTGATGGAAGCTGGGACACCGGGCCCATCGCAGGCGGCGCCAGCGCGCAAATCACGGTCAATGCGGATATGCACCTGGACTATTTCTGCCGGTTTCACCCCATCATGAATGGGTCACTGAAGCTCGAAGAGCTGAGGTGATGGGGACGAGGGTGAAACCGCACCCTGAATTCAGCTGGTGAAGTTAAGTCTGTGTATCAACGCAGTATAGGCAGTGGTCACCACAAGCCCGCCTATACCTTGTTCAATCACATGCCAGCCTGCATTGATGAACTCGTAGCTAAGAGACTCACCGTGTGCCGCTGCCATAACCAGCCCGTGCGGTAGCACCCAGATCACCCCGAAAGCTGCGCCTAGCACAAGTCCATCAAGAGCGGTCCGGCCGCTCATACGTACCACAGGATAGACCGCCGCCATGGCAACTCCAAGAAACAGATAAGCGGCCAGAATAATTCCCAACCCCTGATGCTCGGCCCGGTCTACGCTGGCGTAAAATGCAATCGCAGCGATTTCGTGCCAAAGACCGGCGAGAACCCACATCGCTGCGCCTCCAGCCAGACCGGCAGCTAAAGTGCTAGTTATTCGCAGCATGAAATCATTCCTTTCCAACAGATTTTGTGGGTGCAAGGCCATCCCAAAGCGCATCTATGAAGCCGGGAATGCCGGAATCGAGTTTCTGTCCGCCATGAAGGCCCATTTGTTCATAGACAGCCAGAGAATGGATTGCAGCGATGAGCAGGCGCGCCGTCATGCCGGGTGATTGTGTTGCAATCTCGCCCCGCGCAGTGCGTTCAGCGATAAATCCCGTCAACGCTACCGCATGGGCATTGAGGCGTTCTGGTGGAAAATGCCGGGTGAGGTCGGCAAGGCCGGATTCGGGTGCGGCTGCGATTTGCAGGCCGACGGGAATGAGTTGCCGTAAATGATTGAGCAAGCGGTATCCTGTCTCGATCAATGCGGCGCGTGTATCGGCAATCTCGTTGGCGATAATCTCTTTCGGATCGATAAAAGGGGGCGTCATAGCTGCCATGTAGAGATCCGCTTTCGTTGCGTGCCGCTGAATAATTGCAGCCTCGGAAATGCCGGCTGCAAGCGCGATCTGTTTGATCGTCGCGCCCGAACCTTGGGTGACGAATATTTTGCGCGCAGCTGTCAGCAGCGTCTCATCGTCGATGGTTTTTTTTCGGCCCATAGTGCCTCCTGTGTTATTTAATAACTTAATATTTACTTATAAAAAAGTCAACACAGAGGGCTTACCTCAGAAGTATGTGGGTCAGCTCAGCGTTTGAAGATCAGTTGTTAAACCGGAACAGCATCACATCGCCGTCTTTGACGACATACTCCTTGCCCTCGTCGCGGGCCTTGCCGGCCTCTTTGGCCGGCACTTCGCCGCCAAGGGTGACATAGTCGTCAAAGGCTATGGTCTGGGCGCGGATGAAGCCTTTTTCGAAGTCCGTGTGGATCACACCGGCGGCTTGGGGGGCTTTGGTGCCTTTGCGGATCGTCCAGGCGCGCGTTTCCTTTGGCCCGGCGGTGAAATAGGTCTGCAGGCCCAAGAGCTCGTATCCGGCGCGGATGAGGCGGTTGAGGCCTGGCTCCTTCAGCCCGAGCGTTTCCAGATATTCCGCCTGTTCATCTGCATCGAGCTGCGCTAACTGGCTTTCGATTTCAGCGGAAATCACAACCATGATCGCCTCATGGCTCTTGGCATAATCGGCTACTTTTTGCGTCCATTCATTGCCTTCGGCAGCATCGTCTTCGGAGACGTTGCAGACATAAAGCGCCGGCTTGGAGGTTAAAAGCTGCAGCTCGCGGAACGCTTTCTCCTCATCTTCCGACCGTTCAACGAAACGGGCCGGTTTGCCGCTATCGAGGACGGCGATGGCGCGATTGACGAGTTCAACGGCCAGCCTGGCTTCCTTGTCGTTGCCCTTCGCCTTCTTCTCGAGATTGGGCAGACGGTTCTGCAGGCTTTCGAGGTCGGCCAGCATCAATTCGGTTTCAACGACTTCGGCGTCTGCCAGCGGGTCGACGCGGCCTGCCACATGCACGATATCGTCGTTTTCAAAGCACCGTAGTACATAGGCAATGGCATCAACTTCGCGAATATTGGCGAGGAACTGATTGCCCAGCCCTTCACCCTTGGAGGCGCCTTTCACCAGTCCGGCAATATCGACAAAGCTCAAGCGCGCCGGCAGGATTTCCTTGGAACCGGCGACAGATGCAAGCTTTTCCAGCCGTTCATCGGGCACGGAAACCTCGCCGACATTCGGCTCGATGGTGCAGAACGGGAAGTTTGCCGCCTGCGCTGCGGCTGTGCGGGTCAGGGCGTTAAACAATGTCGATTTGCCCACATTCGGCAGGCCGACGATGCCGCATTTGAAACCCATGGTCATAACTCCGGAAAGACTGGTTGGCGCGCCAACTGGCGGTGCCCACGGGATAGTGAGGCGCGCCGGTCAGGTCAAGAGCGTTCGGTGTACCCTATTTCACGATCTTGATGTTGAAATTGGCCCCGCCCATCGGTCCCATCAGCCGCACCCACAGGGGCAGATATTGTTCGGTGCCGCGCGCGGTCGCTATGCCGCCAAGATCGATTGGGTTGGGCCAGCCGAAATCCTTGAGCAGGCCGATGACCGTCTGCTTCGCCGCCGCATCGTCGCCGGAGACGAAGATATCGCCCGGTTCGCTCAATTTGCCCGGCTCGACCATGATCGAACAATTGACCGTGTTGAGCGTTTTGACCACCCTGGCATCGGGGAACCGTGCCTGCACCTGTTCGCCCAATGACGTCGTGTTCGATAGATCCGGCGCGAGGAACGGCGGAAAGCCGTCGCTAAAATCTAGCGGATTGGACACGTCGATCACCACTTTGCCTGCGAGGTTATCAGCACCGGCGGCATCGAGCGCCTCAAGCGTTGCAAGGCCATTGGTGGCAACGATAATCAGTTCACCCGCAGCAGCGGCATCAGCAAAGGTGCCTTTGCGCCCGCCAGTCTCGTTGGCAAATCCAGTGGCGGCTTCGTTGTCAGCACTGCGCGATCCCATGATGACCGAGTGGCCCAGTGCCACCAGCTTGCGGGCAAGCGCCTGTCCGACCATGCCGGTTCCAAGAACGGCTATCTCCATCACAGAATCCTCCGCCTAGACGTTGCCTTCGGTTTTGATGTGGATCGTCTCGCCGCAATGCTTGCAGTGTACAGCGTCGGGGTCATGCAGCGCCAGTCCGCAGGTTTCGCATTCCTGACGCACTTTGGCCGGGCGAAACAGCACCTGCGCCAGCCGCAGAAACAGGGTGACGCCAAAGATCATGACGCCAACCGAGAGCATGCGCCCGAGCGTGTCGGACAGCGTAATGTCGCCAAATCCAGTCGTCGTCAGCGTCGCCACAGTGAAATAGAGCGCGTCGGCATAATTACCGATTTCCGGGTTCACCCCATGCTCAAGCGCATAGATCAGACCCGTCACCACGAATATGAACACCAGCAGATTGATGGCCGCCAGCACAACGTCTTCGCGTTGGCGAAACCAGGGGAAGTCCTGCCGCAAACGCCGCAAGAGCTGGTAGGTGTGCAGCAGTCTGAGTGTCCTCAGGATACGCAGGAACCCGAAGGCCTCACCGGCCACCGGCGCCAGAAACGAGATCATGGCGACAATGTCGGCCCAGGTTGTCATCCGCAAAAAGAGGCGGCCCTTGTGCCGCTCGATCGCCACGCGGATGATGAAATCGGTAAGGATGATCAGGCCGAGGACAAAGTCGATGATTTCGATTGTGCGGGTGTGCGGGAAAAACGAGGTGACAATCACAAAGGCGATGGTCGCCAGATCGAAAGTCAGCAGGCCATAGCGAAACCGGTGCGCGGCGACTGTGTCATCTTCATAAAGCGTCTTCAGCTTCGCCAGCATCAGCTCAGTCCTTGCTGAACAGTTTTTTGAGCATCGCCGCCATCGGACCGGATTCGGGTACTTTGGCTTGTGGTTTGGCCGGGCGCGCTTGCCGGATGTGGCTCTGCGCCTTCTTTGCTGGTTTCTTTTCTGCCGGGGCAGGGGTGCCGTTCACGGCCAGCGCCAGCTTGTTCATGAAATTATTGTCGTCACCGGTTAGCAGCATTCCGGCATTGTCCGCCACAGCGTCGAGCAGCGGCTCAAGCCACTCGCCGTCAGCCTTGGCAAAGTCGCCCAGCACATGGCGGGTCACAAGCTCTTTGTGGCCCGGATGCCCGATGCCAAGCCGCACGCGCCGGTAAGTGTTGCCAATCGCGGGATCGATGGACCGCAAACCATTGTGACCGCCCGTACCACCGCCGACCTTCAGGCGCACCTTGCCGGGCGCCAGGTCGAGCTCGTCATACAGCACCGTCACATTCTCCGGCGCGATCTTGTAGAATTTGGTAGCCGCGCCAACGCTGTCGCCGGAGCGGTTCATGAAGGTCTGCGGTTTGAGCAGCAAAGCCCGCTCACCGTTGATGGTGCCATCGGCAATCAGACCGTTGAACTTCGATTTGAATGGGGGAAAGTTATGTCGCCGGGCAATGGCGTCCAGCGCCATGAAGCCGATATTGTGACGGTTGTTGCGGTATTCGTCCCCGGGGTTGCCGAGGCCAACGATGAGTTTCAACGGGCGTGTTCCCAGAGCAGCTGCGGATCAGGCGGACACTACTCAAACGGGTCAAAAACGCAACCGCGACCACATAAAACAAAGGAGCAGCCCGTGGGCTGCTCCAAAAGGTCGTTTATTCGTCGTCGCCGTCTTCGGCTTCAGTCTCGGCGTCTTCGCCTTCCTCGCCGTCATCCTCATCCGAGGATTCGCTCTCTTCGGAGCGCAGAGCCGACGGAGCGGCGATGGTGGCGACAGTAAAGTCGCGGTCGGTGATTGTAGGTGACACGCCGTCCGGCATGGTGATCGCCGAAATGTGCACCGAGTCGCCAACATCGAGGCCGGTGAGATCGAACTCGAAGCTCTCCGGAATGCTGTCGGCAGGGCAGGTGACTTCCACCGTGTGACGCACGATGTTCAGCACACCGCCACGCTTGAGGCCCGGGCTTGCTTCTTCATTGAGGAAGTGCACCGGAACTTCGATGGTCAGCGTGGTGTCCTTGCCGATCCGCAGAAAATCAACGTGCAGCGCAAAGTCGCGCACGGGATCGAGCTGATAGTCACGCGGGATCACCTTGTGCTTCTCGCCGTCAACATTGACGGTGATGATGTGCGACAGGAAGCCACCAGCGTGAATACGCATCATGGCATCTTTGTAGGAGATCGCGATTGCGAGAGGGGATTTCTTGTCGCCGTAAATAACGGCAGGGATAAGACCTTCACGACGCAGTTCCCGAGCGGCCCCCTTGCCCACCCGTTCACGCGCCGAAGCCTTAAGCTCGGCAGCTTGTGCCATTGGAATTCTCCAATAGGGTTGGTTGCTGTAAAAAACAGCACGCGCCTCCTCCAGGGGTGAGACGCGCTTCATGGGCGCGGGATATAGGGGAAAACGGGGGGGAGAGCAAGAGGGGAAGGTGCGGGTGACGATATTGCATCGGCATGACCAGATATCACCTCACGAAAATCTCGGGACGGCTGATAGGCCGCTGACGACTATTTGGTGCTTTTGGTAAACTGTCACGGTAATTGCAGGGTAATTCGTAGTGTCTCAGTTTGAAATTCTCAGAAACACGAAGCCCCGCACAAGGCGGGGCTTCGGGACATTGACAATATCTAGGCTGTTCGAAGTTTGTCATCACTCATTGAACAGCCTGCCTAGTAATCTAGGTCTTAAAGCCCGATGACCGGGATACACGCATAATGTAGGTTATTCGTACGCTTTCAGCAAGTCCCCCATCCCGAGACCATGGATTACGCCCGCTCTAACTGCATCTAGATCTTCGCCAGTCGCCTGAGGTGTTGCCCACTTGCGCCTCCCTATTTTAAACCCCTCCAGTCGCCACCTAGCAATGTTCATAATCATATCGCACTTCGCCCAACATGGGAGATCGTCAGCCTCTTGGGGATGGTAATTCTTCGATAAGCGAACATCGAAGGGCAACGTATGCAGCGGTGCTGTAAGGCTAATGGGCACAACTGTCACAATCTCGCTGCGGTAGGGTAACCTTGGAGAAACCACTATCACCGGCCTGTGTTTGACCATTTCTGGCTCTTTGAACCCGGAAAAATCGCAAACTAGTATCTGACCGGCGCGCGGGAAAAATTGTATCGGCAACTACTCGGACTTCCGTTTCTATGGCCCACGTGGGCCCGGATTCGATTTTCGGTGACAGTTAAGTAGATAAACTAATTACCCATCACCTTTCCAACCATTCTCCGTACCTTTGAAGCACACAGCGCTTTGCTCTCCTAAAACAAGCGGTGACAGTTCATTGTATGCACTAAACACCAACTTCGATTTCGCACCTTTTCGTACTTTCGAAGCGCATTCTGCGTGCAGTCGTTCGGAAATACCTGCCTTCACTCATCCGCGTCAGGCGTATTGCTCGGCTTGGCAGTGCGAGACTTGCGTGTCCGGGGTTTTGCAGGTGCCTTCGTTTGCTTTGCCGGTGGCTTGGCTTGTTTTGCGGGTTTCGTTGGCGCTGGTGCCTCGGGCTCTTCTGCGACCACATGCATGGCCTGCGTCTGCCCTTTCTTGTCCTCGCCAAAGAAAAGCGTGCGGTGGGGGAAGGGGATTTCGATGTTGCGGGCATCGAACACCTTCTTGATGACGGCGTTGAAGGCGCGGCCGGTTTCCCATTGCTTGCCGGGTAGGGTCTTGATGCGGGAGCGGAGGACCACCTCGCTGGCGCCGAATTTGTCGACCCCCATCCACTCCAATTCGCCGATGATATTGCCGCCAATTTCCTCGTCTTTTTTGAGCTCCGCAAACGCCTCGAAGATGGCGGCCTTGGCCTCATCGACATTCTCGCGATACGCGACACCCAGATCGCTGACAACATAGGCGTAGCCGCGCATATAGTTGGAGACAGTGTCCACCGATGAGAACGGCACGATGTGATAGACGCCCTGCAAATCGCGCAGGGCGACGGAGCGGATCGTCAGCCGTTCCACCACACCGCCGATCCCCGCGACATTGATCACATCGCCAACGTCGATGGCGCCTTCGACCTGAATGAACATGCCGGTGATCACGTCCTGCATCAGCTTTTGCGCCCCAAAACCGATGGCGATGCCGACAATGCCGGCTGAGGCCAGAAGCGGGGCCATGTTGACGCCGAGTCCCGAGAGGATGGTGATGCCGGAAATGGCGATCAGCACAACTGTTGCCGCGTTGCGGAACAAGGACAACAGTGTCCGTTCACGCGCTGTGGGCTGTTTGCGTCCGCTGGGGTTGAGGCGGAAATCTATCCAGGCCTCGATCAACATCATGACAATGGCGGCGATGAGCAGAACCACACCGATATCGAGCGCATTCTGCAGCAGTTGCGCACCCACCGGGGTGCGGAAGAAATCTGTCACATTGACCAGTTCGAACCGGTCCAGTGTGAAAGTCGCAACAAGCAACAGTACGATAATTTGAAATATACCCAGCACTCTGGGCGCAATCGCGTTTACCCGGCGCTGAAGGGCGGGCAGGCGGGATGTTAGAAAAGACGGCATGTTCACGCCCTTGGCGAAGCTGCGCGACAAGAAGCTGATGAGAACTGCACCTGCCGCAAGCGTGAAGGCTACTTCAAACGAGGCGTCGAGGAAGCGCCGAACAATGAACGGCGGGCGCGTGAGCACCACCAACAAGGCAATGCCGAGATAGATCAGCACTGGCCAGTGCCAGTTCCGTTGCAAGAAACTTGTTAGCGCGGAGCGTTCCGCTGGTTTACCGGGCTGCGCTTCATCAGCACCCCTTCTTCGGTTGTAGAGCACAACCGCGGCGGTAAACAGGATGGCGCTGACATAGAAATAGATCATCAGCGCGCGCCCGGCGGTGAAACTTGCGGTTTCTTCTACCGAAGGCACGAAAAACAGTGTGCCATATCCCAGCCAGTAGACCATAAGCCGGAAATGGCGCGACAGGGCCTTCGCAGCCCAATCGGACAGGGCCAACAGCCGTGCCCAGGGCGCCGCCGGCATCAGAACGGTCCGTTCAGCCGCAATGAAGATTTCCACCAGGATGAACGCGGCGAGGAACAGGCCTGCCGGAGTACCCGCCGCATCATCGGAATGTTCAAAAACCTCGAGGGCGAGCGTTCCGGCCAGAAAGGCGATGAAGATTGCCAGTGCATTGACAAGAAAGGACCCGCCGGCAAACATCAGCTTGATGCCGATGTTCCATTTTGTTGCCCGGTCTCTCAGTATCCCGCGCCCCTTGCGCAATCCAAGCCGGAGCAGGATCAGGATGGCATAGCTGGCGAGGATGGCAGGCGCCGCTTTCCACAGCGCCTGGACCACGGCTGAAATACCCTCAAAACCGAACGGCGCCACGCGTTCAGGCACTCTGGTGAGTTGCTGGGCAACGTCGGCGAAATAATCCCTGATCCCGGCGGCGCTGCGTTGCAGCGAGTTGAGTGCCGCTTCGCCGATAGAGGTGGCGCTGGCATCCTGCGCATCCGTTGATGCGGCAGCATCGACGGGGATGAGAGTATTGGCTGGGCTGGGCGCAGTATTATCACTTGCTGTCGCCCCGTCACTTCCGGCCCTTTGTTCCAAAAGCTCTGTCAGAGCCCGTCGGGCTTCATCATCCTTGAGAACCTCAAGAAGTTTGTTGAGCGCATCCTGCGTCTGCGCAGACTCCTCGGTGCTCTGCGTATCAAGCGTGCCCGTTGGGAGTGCAAGCTGTGCCTGCGCCGCTCCGCCAAAGGCAATGAATAAACTGAAGATCGCCGCCGCGATGAAGAGCGGCAAGTTTCGTGCTGATGGTCTCAAGCCCACACAAGCCTCTTTTGCATGTTCATTGCCGCGAGGATCAGGCAATTCGCACAAAAATGCAAAACCGGTGATCGGTTTGCCGGTGTCAAAATGTCCGAAAAGTGTGAATTCAGTCCAGCAAGCTCGAAACCGACTGCTCGGACGCGGTCCGTGCAATCGCCTCGCCAATCAGCGGGGCGATGGAGACGGTGCGGACATTCCTGGCCTTGGCGACGATTTCCGTTTCTTCGATGGAATCGGTCACCACCAGTTCCTTGAGCTTGGAATCTGCGACCCGTGTTGCCGCTCCGTTGGACAGCACGCCATGCGAAATATAGGCCGAAACCTCTTTCGCACCTGCGTTGAGCAGCGCTTCGGCGGCGTTCACCAGCGTGCCGCCACTATCGACGATGTCGTCGATCAGGATGCAGCTCTGGCCCTCGACATCACCGATGATGTTCATCACCTCGGAAACGCCCGGGCGGGGGCGGCGCTTGTCGACGATGGAGAGCGGCGCGCCGATGCGGCTCGCCACGTTGCGGGCCCGCACCACGCCGCCGACATCCGGCGAGACCACCATGACATTCTTGACGTCGTAGTGGTCGCGGATATCGCGCACCATGACGGGTGCTGCTGTGAGGTTGTCGGTGGGGATATCGAAAAAGCCCTGAATCTGCCCCGCATGCAGATCAAGCGTCAGCACGCGGTTGGCGCCGCTTTCAACGATCAGGTTGGCCACCAGCTTGGCAGAAATCGGCGTACGCGAGGCGGTTTTCCGGTCCTGACGAGCATAACCGAAATAGGGCACCACATTGGTGATGCGGCGGGCGGACGAACGGCGCAACGCGTCGTTGATCACCAGCATTTCCATCAGGTTGTCGTTCGCCGGGAAGGATGTCGATTGCAGGACGAAAACGTCCTCGCCGCGCACATTCTCATGAATTTCGACGAACACTTCCTGATCGGAGAAGCGTTTGACCGTGCAATCTGTCAGGGGCAGTTCGAGATAGTCAGAAACAGCCTTGGCCAGGGCAAGGTTGGAGTTACCCGACACCAGTTTCATGTCGCCATCCCTTTTCGCGCCACATCGTCTTGGTGCGATGTGTGCCTGTCGAAAGTTGGCGCCTTGTAACAGTGCCAGGTATCCGCGCGCAACACGCTATTTGACAGTTTTGTAAACGAATTTCATTTCAGGGCGATAATCGCGATCTGACGCCCGGCATCTGCACCGTTCTGAACGGTCTGCCGATGGGAATAATAACGGTCTGGATTGCCAAAAGTGCAGCCGCCCACGCGGTCGACATTGTGCACGCCTGCGTTGGCCGCCATCCGCAGTGCAAACCCCGGCAGATCGAAGTGTGCCCGCATCTTGCCGTCTGGTACGAACAGAAAATCTGCGGCAACTGGTGATTGCGCCACAATGGCATCGGCGAACTCCGGCCCGACTTCATAATTCGGTCCCGAAATTGTCGGGCCGATGGCCCCCACGATCCGCTCGGGTTGCGCACCAAGAGCCACCATCGCCGCGACCGTATTGCCAATCACGCCACCCGCCGCACCTTTCCATCCCGCATGGCACGCACCGATCACACCGGCATCGGCAAAGAGCAGTGGTGCGCAGTCCGCGGTCAGGATTGAAAGGGCAAGGCCGGGCGTTGCGGTCACAACGCCATCCGCTTCCGGTCTGACGTCGCTGTCTGGCGCTTTGGTGAGTGTAAGCACATCGGGGGAATGAGTTTGGCGCAGACTGATAAGTTGCACATCGGCAATACCCAAAGCTGTGCATGCCGCTGTTCTGTTAGCCGCCACGACTGCCGGGTCTGTGCCAAGCGTCTCCGACATGTCGAATGCGGGTGCGTTATCAGGCCCATTACGCCCGAAGAAGCCGTGCGCGATCCCCGACAGGTTGCTCAGTGCATCAGCGGTCTCGAACGGCACCGGGCTCATGCCGCGTTCGCCGGACTGCTGGTGTCAAACGGGTAGGGCGCGAGACCCTTCTGCGCCACACACAGCACCTTGAAGAGTGTGCCCATCTGCTTGTCGCCCGTCAGCCGTTCATGTGCAGTGCGAATGGAGTCGGCGAGCGAAGGGTTCGCGGCGGCCAGGGCCTCAGCCCGTTCATCAATCCCCTGTGCTTTCAAAAACGCGCTTTGCGTTGTCAGTGGCAGTGCATCGGCGCCCGCAAGCGTTGCCGCCTGCGCCAGGGCTTCGAAATCGACATGTGCCGTCAGATCAGCCTTGCCCGGATTGGCGAGTGGATCGGCATAGGCATGGTTTTCAACCGCCTGAAACGTTTCGCCGGTCTGGGTGCGCGCATAGCCATAATCGATGGCCAGCATCGCGCCGCCGCGCTTCGCGATGCGCCCGGCCAGTTCCCCCATCGTATCGAGCGCCAACAGCCCGGCCTCCCACACTTCGCCTTCAGCAGCGTCCTTGATGGCAGAGGGCACCGCCGTCTCCGGCAGCGGTGTCGGGGCAAGTCCCCAACCGAACGCGTCGTCGCGCAGCCCGATGGCGCGCTCGTGCCATTTTCCCTGATGTTTTTGATATTGCCGGATCGGCAGGGCATCGAAAAACTCGTTGGCAATCACGATCAGCGGCGCGTCGCTTTTATCGAGATCAGTGATTTCAGTGCCCCAATCCGGATTATACTGCAGCAGGCGTTGGCGTTGTGCGGACTTCAGCTTCTCATTGCTTTCAATAAGCTTGAGCCGCATGGCAGGCAGTAGCCCATCCACCCGTGTGAACACACGGCAGGCATCTTCCAGCAACGTCCCGCGGCCTGGACCGAGCTCAACGAGGTCAAACCGCGACGGGCGACCCATCATCTGCCAACAATTGGCCACCCAAAGCCCGATAAGTTCACCGAACATCTGGCTGACTTCCGGCGCCGTGATGAAGTCACCATCTGCGCCGAGCGGGTCAGCTGTCGTGTAATAGCCGTATTTCGGATGCGTGAGGCAGAACCGCATATAGGCAGCCAGCGAAATCGGTCCGCTTGACCGGATCTGATTGGCGATGATGTCGCGAAGGGGATTTGTATCAGGCACGGGGAGCCGTTCTGTTGGAATAGATAACGAGGGCAATGCCGGCGAGCAGCATCGGCACGCTCAGCACCATGCCATAGGTCAGCCAGCCGCCATAGAGATAGCCCTTGTCGAAATCAGGTAGCCGCACCGTCTCCACAAGGATGCGTGAAGCTGCGTAACCAATTCCGAAGATCCCGGCCACCAGCCCGGGCCGTCTCAGGCCATAGGCGACATGGGTCACGTAGCGCAGCACCAAAAACAGCACCAGCCCTTCGAGTGCGGCCTCATAAAGCTGGCTGGGGTGCCGCGCCATCGGCCCGCCATTGGGAAACACCACGCCCCACGGCATATCCGTTTCGCGCCCGAACAGCTCACCGTTTATGAAGTTGGCAACACGGCCCAGCAAAAGCCCGATGGGCGACACCGCGCCAAGCATATCGATCCCTGAAAGCGGGTTGCCGCCCTTGCGCCAGGTGAACAGAATCATCGCCGCAACGATACCGAGCAGGCCGCCATGGAACGACATGCCGCCATCCCAGGTCTGGAAGATTTCCAGCGGACGCGAGAAATAATAGGCCGGTTGATAGAACAGCACATAGCCCAGCCGCCCACCGACGACGATACCGATGATCGCCCAGAAGCCGAAATCAAACCAGTCCGGCACCTTGAACGGTGGTGCGTTGTTCGCCCACAGCGACGTCCGGCGTAAAAGACTGGCGCCATAAAGCACACCGAGCAGTACGCCTGCGAGATAGGCGAGCGCATACCAGCGGATGACGAGTGGGCCGATTGCAAAGGCAACCGGATCGATATCGGGGAAGGGCACTGGCGTTCAGCTCCGTTCGACATGGCGTAAATTGTGGCCGGCGCGACCATGCTTTAGCCCTGCGGCTCTGGTCAAGTGCGTCTCTACTCCCTATTTAGGGAACAGCAACGCCGCATTTGCGGCAAGAACCAAGACAAGGATAGCGCCGATGAGTCAGGGCAGCAAAATATTCGACGATCTGGGCAAGCTGATGAACGATGCCGCCGGTGTCGCCGATGGCGTGCGCCGCGAGGTCGAAACCGCCGTCAAATCGCAGATGGAACGCCTGGTCAACGACATGGATCTGGTCAAGCGTGAAGACTATGACGTGCTGCGCGAGATGGTTCAGATTCAGGGCGAGGAAATTGAGTCTCTTCGTAAGGAACTCGACGCATTGAAGCGGCGCAAGAAGACGAGTTAAACGCCTTGCGGGTTCGAGAGGCTCCCGCAGCCATCCACCTGCTCATCGTCATTCCCGCGAAAGCGGGAATCCAGTAAAGGACAGTCCTGTCCGCAATAGACTTTATCGCTCAGCGGATGCCTCGCACTGGATCCCCGATAGGGGTCGGGGATGACACAGATCGGGTGAGTGTTGGAGCAGAACGCGATTTTCAGGAAATGGTTTGGTAGTTCTTTATGCGCGTAGCAGTAATCTCCGATATTCACGGCAATGCGCATGCGCTCGAAGCCGTTCTTGCTGACATCGACCGGCAGGCACCTGATCTGACGCTTAACCTCGGCGATCATTTGTCAGGCCCTTTCTACTGCGCCCGGGCAGCCGACATACTGATCCCGCGCGGTTTCCCCTCGATCTCCGGCAATCACGACCGCTGGCTCACAGCCCCTGAAAAAGGCGTATTGGGGCGGCTGGAAAAACTGGCGCTTCAATCGCTCACCCAGGAGCATCTCGACTGGATTTCCAGCCTGCCGCCAACACGTGTCATCGAAAACGAAATCTTCATGTGCCACGCCACCCCGGCGGATGACCTGACCAACTGGCTTGATGATTTCAATGAGCTGGGGCAGGTCGTCCTGCAGCCGAAGGCGCAGATCGTGGCCCACGCGAAAGACATCAACTATCCGGTGATCTTGTGCGGCCACACCCATGTGCCGCGGACGGTCTCCATTTCCGGCGGACGCATCGTCGTTAATCCTGGTTCGGTCGGCTATCCCGGCTTCGCGTTTGACCGCGACGGCACCCACTTCGCGTGGAACGCCGGCGCGCCACACGCAAGCTACGCGATTCTGGAGAAAGGGTCGGCCGGCTGGTCAGTGACCCATCGAGCAGTGCCATATGATTTTGAAGCGGCTGCGCGCGAGGCGGACGAAGCAGGTGTAGTAGCGGTTGCCAATGCGCTTCGGACGGGCTGGTTGCCGGGCTGATTGCTGTCGGCCAGAAGCCGTGTTATTCATCTGCCGTCCGCGTAACTGGCGATTTTGAGATGGACTAACCATCGGGGAACGCGGAAATAAAGTCAGCCGATCGCCTGGGCGGCCGGGGTTTATCCCGGTTCAACTCTTTGAAAAAGGAGCCGCCCCATGGACGCGCACCGTAATTCGTTTGCTCAATTCGATCCTGATATCTTCGCCGAAGTCGCCGCCGAGGAGCAGCGGCAGACCGATGGTCTGGAACTGATCCCCTCTGAGAACTATACCTATCCCGAAGTGCTTGCCGCACTCGGTTCTGTGCTCACCAATAAATATTCCGAAGGCTATCCGGGCCGCCGGTACTATGGCGGGCAGGACCACACCGATGCCATAGAGACGATAGCCCGCAATCGTGCCTGCACCCTGTTCCGTGCAGAGCATGCCAATGTACAGCCTCTGTCCGGTTCGCCGATGAACCAGGCCGTCTATTTCGGCTTCCTCAATCCGGGCGACACGGTCTTGGCAATGGATCTCAGCCATGGTGGGCACCTGACTCATGGAGCGCCCGTCTCGCACATGGGCAAGGTCTTCAATTTCGTGCGCTACAAAACCGAAGCGGACGGATCGATTGATTTCGATAGGGTGCGGGCGCTAGCAAAACAGCACAAACCGAAGATGGTGCTGGCCGGCTACTCATCCTATCCGCGCGATCTCGACTATGCCGCGTTCAAAGAGATTGCCGATGAGATTGGGGCGCTGACCTTCGCCGATGTCTCGCATATTGGCGGCCTGATCGCTGCCAATGAGATGCGTAATCCGCTTGATTTCGGCTTCGACGTCATGACCACAACGACCCACAAGTCGCTCCGCGGCCCGCGCGGTGGTCTGATCCTCTGCCGCGGCGATTTCGCCAAGATTGTCGATTCCGCTGTGTTCCCCGGTTTGCAGGGTGGGCCGCACATGAACCAGGTCACGGCCTCGGCCATCACGTTCAAAAAGGCGATGGAGCCGGATTTCCGGAGCTATGCCCAACAGGTGCTGACCAACGCAATAGCTTTGGCCGACGGACTTGTTGCAGGTGGAGCGCAGCTCGTCACCGGTGGCACAGACAATCACATGATGGTGGTCAACACCGCCGAGAGTTTCGGTCTCGATGGACGCGAGGCCGAACGCATTCTCGATGAGATCGGCATCACCACCAACAAGCAGATTGTCCCCGACGATCCCCGCCCGCCGCTCCGCCCCAGCGGCATCCGCCTCGGCACACCGGCCTGCACCACACGCGGTATGGTGGAGAAGGATATGGCGTTGCTGGCAGACTGGATGCTGGCGGCGCTGAAGGCTGGTGATGATGCAGCAGTGCTCGGCGACTTGAAGAAAAAGGTTGTCGATCACTGCCGGAAATTTGCGGTGCCGGGGATAGGTTAGGTAGGTGTACACCTCTCCCCAAAAAAGGGAGAGGTGATAACCTCACCTGTGCACAACTTCCCCGGTTAGGGAGTTGTTAACAAGCGCGGCTCGATCATCCACAGAAGAAAGCCTTGGGTCCGTTGGCGGCCAAGTGTCCGCCGCGGGCAACGGGTATAGGCTTGAGGCCTGAGGACGATTCGTGCGCAACCCCAAACGGCACGGTCACAGTTCAGGTTTGAAGTGCAATGGTTCGGCGCCGCCTCGGTGCCGCCCGTGAGTGTAACTGTCTAAAATACGAGGCCAGCCCCATGTCGTTGCTTCTTGAAATAGAGCCCGAACGCGCTGTTCACCCGGTCGATCTCATCGAGCATATCGCATCGATCAACGACTGGACCTTTGAACGCCAGGACGCTGACGAGATTTCGATCTCCGTGCGTGGTGGCTGGAGCGATTATCACGTCTCGTTCAATTGGATGGAGGGGATTGAAAGCCTGCATGTGGCCTCGGCGTTCGATCTCAAGGTTCCTGAAGCGCGCCGGGCCGAAGTCAAGCAATTGATCTCGCTGATCAACGAGCAGCTCTGGATCGGCCATTTCGATTTATGGACGCGCGAAAGCGTTGTGCTTTTCCGCAATTCGCACCTGCTATCCGGTGGGGCGGAGGTGAGCCCGCAGCAGTCCGAAGCGCTGCTGCGCTCGGCTACAGATGCTTGCGATCAATACTATCAAGCCTTCCAATTTGTGGTTTGGGCTGGAAAATCCGCCGCCGATGCGCTTAGTTCGGTCATGTTTGAGACCGTAGGCGAAGCATGAATTTAGAAAATCTTGGGCCTGTCGTCCTTGTGGGGGCAGGCAAAATGGGCACCGCGTTGGCGCGCGGTTGGTTGGCGGCCGGATTGCAACCGGCCAATGTGGTATTTGTCGATCCGCAACCGTCGGACCCGATAAGAGCGTTCGCGGAAGAGCAGGGGATTGCCCTCAGCGAAAGTGTGCCGGAAAAGCCGGCGCGGGCGCTGATCATGGCCGTGAAGCCGCAAATTTTCGCTCAGGTGATGGAAAGCGTGAAGCCGCGCATCGGCGCGGAAACGCTGGTGCTCTCCATCGCCGCCGGCATTTCGCTCGAAAGCATCAGTAACGGCCTTGGCACCGAGCGGGTGGTGCGCACCATGCCCAACACCCCATCGCAAGTCGGCAAAGGGATGACAGGCGCTGTCGCTGCATCCGGTGTGAATGAAGAGGACCGCGACATAGCCGATGCGCTCCTCTCCGCAGCCGGGAAGTTCATGTGGTTCGACGACGAATCCGAGCTTGATGCGCTAACGTCTGTCTCCGGATCCGGTCCGGCCTATGTGTTCCTGCTGGTAGAATGTCTCGCTGCTGCAGGTGAGGCGGAAGGTTTGTCGCCCGAAAAGGCAATGGTGCTGGCCCGGCAGACCGTTATCGGCGCGGCGGCCCTGATGGATGCAGATCCCACCGATGCGGCGACCCTGCGCAAGAATGTGACATCGCCCAACGGCGTGACCGCGGAAGCGCTGGCGGTCTTTATGGCCGATGATGGGCTTGAACCTCTGGTCAAGCGTGCTGTAAACGCGGCACGTCGCAAATCAGAGGAAATAGGAAAGTGACTGACACGATTTCGTGGGACGACTTTGAGAAAGTCGATATCCACACAGGCACCATCATCGAAACCCGGCCGTTTCCCGAGGCGCGGAAACCGGCAATCATCATGATCATCGATTTCGGCCCAGAAATCGGCACCAAGAAGTCGTCGGCGCAGATCACCGTGCACTATAAGCCTGAAGATCTTGTCGGGCGGCAGGTTCTGGCCGTCACAAACTTCCCGCCACGCCAGATCGGGCCGCTCAGATCGGAAGTTCTAACGCTCGGCTTTGCGGATGAAAACGGCGACATCGTGCTTGCTGCCACCGATAAGCCTGTGCCCAACGGCCGCAAGCTGATGTAGGCAAATCGGTTCGAAATCTCGAACAGCCAAGCCCTTTACATATTGTCGGTCAAATTCAGCCGCGTCAGCGTCGGGCGGTCCTTTTCCTCGACCATCTCGACAAAGAATCGCCGCACCAAATCGCGCGTGTCTGCTGGCAGTTTTTCAAACGCCGCATTGATGCGGCTCGCCTGCATCTCGGAGAGCTGACGGAAAAACGCCCGGCCGGTTTCAGTGGGGTAGAGGAGGCGCTGGCGCCGGTCAGTGCGGCCGGTTTGCTGCTCGACATAGCCATTGTCGATGAGTTGCCGAAGCACACGAGCGAGGCTCTGCTTGGTGATTTTGAGAATGTCGAGCAAATCAGCAACCGGCATGCCAGGGCGCAAATTCACAAAATACAGCACCCGGTGATGGGCGCGACCGAATCCTTGCTTGGCCAGAAGCGCATCCGCATCGCCCACGAAGTCCCTGTAAGCAAAGAAGAAAAGCCCCATGACATCGAGGGGCATACCCGGTTCGATTGAATTTATGTCAGCCTTATTGACATTTATTGTATTTGCTGCCATTCTACGCTCATCAAACATGCGACTTTGGACCTTATCCCAAAGCCGTCCCTGTTTGCCAAGTGCTGATGGGTGGGGCATGATTGCCCCAATGCCGCCAGAACCTTCGCAGCGAAGGCGCGGCATGAAGAATTTGAGTGGGAGAAATCGAAATGGCCGGTCTGCCGATGGACCAGCGTGATGGCTGGATCTGGTTCAATGGTGAGCTTGTTCCGTGGAAGGATGCCAAGGTGCATGTCTTGTCGCACGGGTTACATTATGCGTCTTGCGTGTTTGAGGGGCAGCGTGCCTATGGCGGCGAGGTGTTCAAACTGCGCGAGCACACTGAGCGGTTGCTCTTTTCCGGCGAAACGATCGACGTGAACATTCCGTACTCTGCCGATGAGATCGATCAGGCCTGCCGCGATGTGCTGGCCAAGAATGATCTTGTCGATGCCTATATGCGGCCTGTCGCCTGGCGTGGCTCGGAGGAAATGGGCGTGCCCTCGCGCAACAACAGGGTTCACCTGGCAATCGCGGCCTGGGAATGGCCGAGCTACTTCACCCGCGAAGAGCGGTTGGCCGGCGTGCGCCTGCAATGGTCGAAATGGAAACGCCCGTCGCCGGAAACCATTCCGTGCAAGGCAAAGGCTGCCGGTCTCTATATGATCTGCACTTTGTCAAAACACGCCGCGATGGACGCTGGCTACACGGACGCGTTGATGCTCGATTATCGCGGTTATGTCGCCGAGGCGACCGGGGCCAACGTCTTCTTTGTCAAAGACAAGGAAATTCACACACCGGAACCCGATTGCTTCCTTGATGGTATCACGCGCCGCACAGTCATCGGCCTTGCGGAAAAACGCGGCTATACCATCGTGCAGCGGCACATGAAGCCCGAGGAACTTGCCGATTTCGATGAGTGCTTCCTGACCGGAACTGCTGCAGAAGTGACGCCGGTGCGCGAGGTTGGTGAATACAAATTCACGCCTGCCGAAGCCTGCCAGTCATTGGTTGACGACTACATGGCCGAGGTGCAGCCGAAAAAGGCGGCGGCGGAGTAGTGAGGGACGGCGCGAAGCGCAAAATTGCTCCAGTGGAGCAATTTTAGTCCCGAACGCCCGAAGACCTATTGTCGAAGGGCCGACCCATCGATCTTGAACAAGGCCGGGCATTGCCCGGCCTATAATTTTTCGCCGGGCAGCTTGCTTGCCTGCTTCACCCATTCGATGAATTGTGCTTCATCAATCTGATCATCCTCATGGATGTGGTGGTAGCGAACGCGTTCATATTTGGACTTTTCGGTTGGCGACGGATCGAGTTCAGCGCCATCAAAAAAGGTCACCTTGATGTACCGGTCGAAGCAATGAAAGCTTAAAAACCATACCGGGTTTTCAACGCCGTAAAATGGTGAGTTCCATTTCACGGCCTTCCGGACATCGGGCAGGGCGCGGACGATGAGTTCATCCAGTGTCCGCCCCACGTCCTGTTTCCAGCCCGGCATCGCCGAGATGTAGGCCTGAACAGGGCCATCGCCATCACCTTTAGGGATTTGCGGGTTGCCGCCGGATAGCAGTTTGGGTTGCTTAGAGGCCAAGGTCATTCCTCCCCAATTGGCGGTGATGCATTCGCACCAAACCGCAATCCATCTATCAGCACCGCAACCATACGCCGGGCATGTTCCGGGCCGCTTGAATCCGAGGTCGATGCCAGATTTCCGACGGCGCGCAACAGGTCGTAGGGCGCGATGTCTGTCCGCACTTCGCCCGCGGCGATCGCCCGTTCCAGCAAGCTCTTGAGCACCGGTTCGAGGCGGCCACGAAAGTAGCCGGGTAGGGCTTCATATGCCGGATCGCCTGAATAAAGCGCTGCGCCAAGACCGCGTTTGGTCGCCAGGAAATCCACATAGAGCTGCGCCCATTGCGAAAGGGCGTCCGCCGGCGCGCGCTGTCCTGACAGCGCTTCCGCCGCTTCAGCGAAGTTGTCCACCTCGCGCCGGAACACGGCAGCGATCAGGTCCGAGCGCTTCGGGAAACTGCGATAGACTGTGCCAATGCCCACGCCGGCCTGTGCCGCGATCTCGCGTACCGGCGCTGCAACACCGGCGGTGGCGAACACCGCTTTTGCAGCCTGCAGAATGGCATCGGTGTTGCGTTGCGCATCGGCACGCGTTCGCCGGTCGGACTTGCCATCCGGCTTATTCTCGCGGTCGATACTGGTTTTCCCAGCGGTCAATATACACCTCTTGAAAAGCGGAACGATGTTCCATATATCATAAGCGGAATAACGTTCCGTTTAATTTTATAGCGCATTCGCGCGGTCTTCACCTCAGGAGTGACATCATGGCCGAAACGCCCGTAGCTTTGGTTACCGGTGCCAATAAGGGCATCGGATTTGAAATCGCAAAAGGCCTGGCGGCACACGGTTACGCCGTATGCCTTGGTTCACGCAATCTCGATGCCGGTCAATCCGCCGCCTCGAAAATTGGCAAATCTGCCCTGGCCGTCCAACTGGATGTGACCGACCCGATGTCTATTGCCGCCACTGCGGACTATATCGACAGCAAATTCGGCCGGCTCGATGTGCTGGTCAACAATGCCGGCATTTCCAATGTCGAACCGCTCGGGACGCCCTTCGATCAGGTCCTTGAAAAGAACAAGTTCAACACCGCCGCGCTGCACGACGTGCGTGCCGTATATGATACGAACGTATTCGGTGTGCTCTCCGTCACTCAGGCCATGCTACCTCTACTGCGCAAGTCATCTGCGGCGCGTATCGTCAATGTGTCCAGCGGTGCCGGATCGCTGACCAGCCATTCGAATCCCGACAATCAGGGCCGCTCCAAATTCGGCATCTACTCTGCGTCCAAAACGGCTCTCAATGCACTCACGCTTGCCCTTGCCATCGAACTTGAGCCGGAAGGCATAATGGTCAACGCAGTCTGTCCCGGTTTCACTGCGACCGATCTCAACAATTTCAACGGCACGAAAACGCCGGAAGAAGGAGCGCGGAATCCCCTGGCTATGGCATTGGCGGGGCCAAATGGGCCTACGGGGACCTTTTCGACAGTTTATGGCGTGATGCCATGGTAGTCCTGGCTAGTCTACGCTACGCACTGCACGGTTCGTAAAATAGGGCAGAAAGAACATATAAAGTCCTGAAAATAAGAGAATAAACAGTGGTAGCAAAGGCAAATACACCAGCCACATTGGGGGCTCGCCAAAGCCCATGGCTGCGAAATTGGCGATGACGGTCAGGGTGAAAAAGATCGACACCCAACGGTGCGTGCGCCGGATCAAAATGCTCCAACTCATTGTTCGGTTCCTCTTGGTTAGCTAGGTGGTTCTGTCGAGCAGGTCGGCGAGATTGTTGAGGAATTGCTGCCAGCCCATTTTCGCACCACCGAATGCCTGCTTCTGCTCCGGGCGGAAGCCGGTCTGTTCAATGCGAAGCAATGTGCCGTCGTCCGTCGCCTTCAGGGTGAAGGTGACAACGCTCTTGAGAGCGAAGGCGGGATCATCATTGGCAAAATCCCAGGTGTAGGACAGCGTTTCGTGTGGTTCGATGGTGATGACTTTGCAGTCGAGCACGCCGCCCCATTCGCCACGCAGTTGGAATGCGTGATTCACCTCGGCCTTGAAATCATTGTCCATAAGCCATTCTGAAATCAGATGCGGTTGCGTCAGCGCGCGCCAGACCTTTTCCGGCGGATGCGGAATCTGGCGGTCGATCGAAACCGAGCGGAGTTCGTCTTGCGGGTCGTTCACTGGTCCATCCTCCTGAGCAAATCTTCGAGTTTATCGATGCGGCTTTCCCAGAAGCCGGTCATTTGTTGCGTCCAGTCGTTGAGCGGTGTCAGCGCCGCCGGCTGCGCCTGATAGTGAGTCTGGCGGCCTTCATGACGGTCGCGCACCAGCCCGGCCTCCTTGAGTGCCTTGAGATGTTTGGAGACCGCCGGTTGCGATATCCCGGCGTCAGCGGTCAGCACAGCGACCGTCTGCTCGCCATCCCGGCAGAGCCGCTCAAACAGGCGGCGTCGAGTCGGGTCGGACAGGGCCTTGAACAGGGAATCGTGCGTCTGCGGCATCATAATTCATAACTCTCCAGCTATTGATTAATCAATAACCGGCGAGCTATGAATGTGTCAACCCCGAGCGATTCAACGTGAAGGAAGAGGGAGAGAGGTAGTAATTACAGTATGTTGCTCAGATGAGTGGCGGACCCTTGAGTTCGATCTTGTTACCCGCTGGATCGAAAATATAAGTTGCATCGCCCATGCCGCGCGCGCCGCCATGCACGGCTTCACCATCGACTTTCACATTGTGCTTTTTGAGATGTGCCCGCATTGCCTCGCGATCACACGGGCTGATCGAGAGGCACACATGATCCATGTTGCGGCCGCCCGCGACCGGCGGGCGCGCATATGCGGTTGAGGGGTCGGAGGTGTCGATCAGCACGATCAACTGGCTGCCGCACCAGACCTGTTCCATGCCGATATGCCGGTAGGAATAGCCGGGCCGTGCGCCGAGCACCGTGCAATAGAATTCCATGGCCGTGTTCATATCGTCGACAAGCAGTACGACGTGATCAATTCCGGCGAGCTTGAACGGCGTATCCGGTTCCCCCTTGTCGAGATAGCTTTGTGCGTGCGCGGATAGCTCTCCGGCCATTTTCAATCCTCCCATTTATCCTTTGCCGCTTCATCGCTGTCGCGGGCCTCGACCCAGACACTACCGTCTGGCCCGGTTTCCTGCTTCCAGAACGGCGCATCTGTTTTGAGCCAGTCCATGACATAATTCGCGCCGGAAAACGCCGCCTGCCGGTGCGGCGACAGCGCCATCACCATGACAATGACCTCGCCGCGGTTGAGTGCTCCATGGCGGTGAATGACGCCGATATCGGTCAAATCGAACCGCGCCATGGCTTCTTCGGCAAAGCGTTCAATCTGCTTTTGCGCCATCTCCGGATAATGTTCGAGAGTCAACGTTTCGACCGGATGATCCGGAGTTGAGCGCACTGTGCCGGTGAATGTCACCATCGCCCCCGCATCTTCGCGACCGTCGAGAAACGCATTGCTTTCCCGTCCGGGATCGAACGGTTCTGATTGCAACCGGACAAACATGGCTAGCCGCCGGTCATTGGTGGGAAGAGGGCAATGGTCTTCGCCCCGGCAATCGGCGCATCATGATCCACCAGTTCCTCATCAACCGCGGCCCGGATTGTGCGTGGGTCGGAAAAGGCGAGGGCGGCGGCTTCGTCATTCTCGCTGATCCATGCGATGAGATCGGCAACAGTTTTCACGTTCTCCGGCGGATCGAGCGTTTCCTCGCCCCGGTTTAACCGTTCACGTAGCCAGGCGAAATAACGCACCTTCATTGGGCTTCACCGTTTTGCATCTGCTTCCAGGTGCCCTGCCAGTAGGTCCAGCCCGTCCAGACGGTCAGGAGCGCCGCGATCCAGAGGATGGCATCCGCGACGAGCCGCAGACCGGGCATGAGCGGTTCGACCAGAAGCACACCCATCGCAATCAATTGCGCCGTTGTTTTGAACTTCGCCAGCCGCGACACCGGCATCACGATGTTCTGGGTGCCCAGAAACTCCCGCAATCCGGCAACAAAAATCTCGCGCAGCAAGATTGCCGTCGCCGGGATCAGGTCAAATACTGAAAACGTGCCCTCCCAGGCAAATGCGATAAGCAGCGCGCCGACAAGCAGCTTGTCGGCAATCGGGTCCAGCATGCGCCCGAGCGGCGAAATCTCGTTCATCATCCGGGCTAACAACCCGTCGAAGAAATCGGTAATCGCCGCCAGTACGAACAGTGCAAACGCAATCCAGCGAAACAGCCCGATATCCGAGATGGTAAGGATGACGATGGCCGGGATTGCGATAATCCTGAGCACCGTCAGCAAATTAGGCAGCGACAGGCCTTTGGCGGGTGTATTCGGAGCGTTTTCTGACATGTCAGGAGCCAATAGGATTGCCGGGTTGCCGTCAAGCCGAAGAATGAGTCAGAGGAGCTTGTTCCACTCCGCCTTGCACGGATGTGACGAGGCGAAGTGGAGATTTCAAGAGCTGCTTGCTATTAGCTCGCCGTTGCGCGAACCGGTGCCAGCTGGTCAGCATCATTGCGGCGGGCGACTGCCTGAGAAAGCCGTTCCACAACACCGACCGAAGTTTCCCAGTCAATGCAGCCATCCGTAATAGACTGGCCGTACACCAGCGGTTCGCCCGGCACATAGTCTTGCCGGCCGGCGACGATGTTGCTCTCCACCATCACACCCATGACGCGCCGTTCCCCGCCCTCGATCTGGCGGGCGATGTCATCGATCACCTTTGGCTGGTTTTCCGGGTCCTTGCTTGAATTGGCATGGCTGGCATCAACCATGACGACACCGCGCTGACCGGCTTTTTCGGCTGCCTTGCAGGCCGCGTCGACGCTTTCTGCGTCATAATTGGTGGTGGCGCCACCACGCAGGATAATGTGACAATCCTTGTTGCCGGTCGTTGCCGCAATCGCGGAATGACCCGACTTTGTCACAGCCAGGAAATGATGCGGATGCGCTGCTGATTTCACCGCGTCGATGGCGATTTTGACATCACCTGACGTGCCGTTTTTGAAGCCGACAGGGCAGGAGAGGCCCGAGGACAATTCGCGGTGCACCTGACTTTCGGTCGTGCGTGCGCCGATGGCTGCCCAGCTGACCAGATCCGCGATATATTGCGGCGTCGTCATGTCGAGGAACTCGACCGCGGCGGGCAGGCCCAACGCATTAATGTCGGCCAGCAAATTGCGACCGATGCGCAACCCGTTGTTGATTTCGAAGCTGCCATCGAGGTTCGGGTCGTTGATCAGGCCTTTCCAGCCCACTGTCGTGCGCGGCTTTTCGAAGTAGACGCGCATGACGATTTCCAGCGTGTCCTTGTGCGCCTCGCGCAGCTTCACAAGACGCTCGGCATAATCCATCGCGGCTTCCGGATCATGAATAGAGCAGGGGCCGATGATGACCAGAAGGCGCTCATCGGTACCTTCCAGAATATCATGTATCGCGCCACGGGTTTTCAGAACCGTGGCTGTCGCGGCTTCACTCGCCGGGAACTCGTTGGCAACTGTTTCGGGTGAAATCAGCTCCTTAAGTTCCTTGATTCTCAAATCGTCAGTTACTCTCAACATTGGGTTTGGTCCTTTTTCGGGGCCAGGCCAGCGGCACAAAAAAACCGCCAGGAACGCTGGCGGTGCTTCGGGTTTCGTCTGGTCTTTTCGCTCAGAAAATAGACATCCCTCCGTCCGCCTGCGGCTTCGGATAGCTAAAGTACCAGAAATAAAAGGTCGCGGACTGATGTGTCATGCATCCTCTATAACCGGCCATTTTCTCTTTGTCACCTCTCAAGCGCAAAACTGCTTAACCCGCTTCATAGGTACTTAACCCTACATTCTATACCGACTGGTATTCACGCCCGGCTTGCGTGAACCCTACCTCCGCTTATTGAGGAGGACGACGCAGTGAGCCGAAGGATGGACTATGTTCACGCATCGGATGCTGTGCCGCGGTCACGCGGCGCATTTGCGCATTTTTTGCGTAACCCGTGGGAATTGCTGGCATTGCTCGTTGCCGCCGCCGCGGTTGTCTATCTGGGTGCACACTATCTGTCGGCCGGTGCGACAGAGAAATCCGATCTGCAGCCAAATGGCACGCTGGTGGCGGCGCAGTTCGATATCTGCAGCGGATCGCAACGGATCACATGTGTTGTTGATGGCGACACGATCTGGCTGCGTGGCACCAAGATCAGGCTGGCCGATGTCGACACACCCGAGATTGCTTCACCTGGTTGTATCGCCGAGGCACGGGCCGGCGAGCGGGCCAAGCATCGCCTGACCCAATTGCTGAACGCTGGACCCTTCACGATTGAAGCCTATGAACGCGACACCGACCGTTTTGGCCGCCAACTACGCATTATCAAACGCGATGGCCGTTCCCTGGGTGACACACTTGTTGCTGAAGGGTTGGCCGAGCGTTGGGGTGGGGCGCGTATCGACTGGTGCGGCTAAGGCGCATTCAGAGCCGTCTGAGCGCGACAACCGTATCCAAAATCGGACCTTTGCTGCCGTCTGGTGCCGTGGCGATACGCTCCGGCGCACCCAGAAAAACCTCTTCCCAGTCTTCGCTGTTCAACTGAAGTTCCGCGAGCGCTTCCTCTGGCGTTGAAAAGTCGAACGGCGTGTCGGGTGACGCCCAATGCGGCCGGGATCCGTGCGAGACGATCAGCAGCATGCCGTTCGGCGCAACAGCTTCGGCAGCGCGGCGCAAAACCTCAGCGCGTGGAAACGCGACCGGTGTTTGCAGGAACATAGCGCTCACCAGGTCAAAGCTGCCATCGGGAAACGTTTTTGCCAGATCGTGCTGCTGAAATTCGATCTGCTTGTCGACTTCGGCATCCTTCGCGTGGCCCTTGGCGAACTCCAGTGCGACGCTTGAGATATCTACCGCCGTGACTTTCCAACCCAGCGTTGCCAGCCAGATCGCATCATCTCCGCGCGCGCAACCAAGTTCGAGTGCGTGACCCTTTGGCAGGTCCTCGGCGAAGCGGCGCAGGATGGCGCTGGGTTGGCCTGACGATTTTGGCCCGCGCGTCGAATAGCGATCATCCCAAAACTGTTCGGCTTGCTCGGCGGGGATATGTTCGTGTGCGTGCATGAGGCTCTCCAAAAGCAAATTTCAATTCGTAACTTTATATGTTACGTAATTTGATGCCCATGTCAACATATGTTACTATAAAAGTATCATAAGACGTTTGGCCGATTCAGGAGATCCAAAAACATGCGTCAAGACAGTCGCTTATCGCGTTTATTGCATGTGCTGTTGCATATGGAAGCCCACGAAGAACCGATCACCTCGGACACGATCGCGCTGATGGTCGGTAGCAACGCGGCGCTTGTCCGGCGCATGATGGCCGGTTTGCGTGACAAGGGTTATGTGGCGTCTGAAAAGGGTCACGGTGGCGGCTGGACGCTGGCGTGCCCATTGTCGGAAATGACTTTGCTGGACGTTTATTCGGCGCTTGACGAGCCGGAAATTTTCGCATTCGGTCTGTCAGATAGCGCGCCAAAATGTCTTGTAGAACAAGCGGTTAATTCGGCTCTGGACGATGCGCGGCGCGACGCGCGAGCTCGCCTGTTGAAGCGGTTTTCCGAGGTCCGGTTGTCGGATATTGCCGCTGATTTTCAGGCCCGCAATGCCACCCGGCAGCAAGCTGCTGCGCATTGCTGAAACGCACAAAACTTAGTTCTTCTTCTTGAGCAAAAAGTCCTTGGCGGCGTTGATCCGTGCGGCGAGGAAGTTCGATCCGCCCTGGTCGGGATGCACCGCCTTGAGCAGACGATGGTGCGCGGCCTTGATGTCCTTGTCGCTGGCGCCGGGCTTCAGGCCGAGAATGTCGTATGCCTGTTCGGCATCCAATTCCGCACTTTGCGATGCACGCCGTCCGCCTCCGGCTTCTGTTTGTTCGCCCTTCGACCCGCCATAGTCGAAATACTCCCGCCAACCGCTGCGATTGGCGTCCAACCAGGCTTCCAGCAATGACAGGCTATCGGGATCATGCGCCACCTCGCCGAGCAGCTGCCGCATATCGTCCTCACCGATATCGATCAGGTCACTGCCCGCGAAATTGCCAGCGATTACCCGCCCTTCGACCGAACTGCTGTCATGGTCGAGCTGCATCTCGAAGTAGCGGCTGCGGACCTTCGATTTGGCACCGCGCGCCGTGCCTGTTGGGTTGAAGTCAATCGGCCCCAATCGTCCGCGAAACAGGATCGAGCTACCAATCAGGCCCAGCAAGCTGGCCGGCCCCACGCGCCCGCCCGCGCCAAGCAGCGCGGCAACCGCAAGCGCGCCGCCACCGAGAATCCAGCGCAACGCCCGCAGCACAGCGGGAATGTCGCCTCGGGCGAACAGGAAATACACATAACCGCCAGCAAGAATCAGAGCTGAAATAAGAAGAATCCAGCTCATCTATTTGAGCTGTTCCAGAAGCTGCCGGGCCGGTGCACTCCCCTGCAGCGCCAAGGCATCGCGTCCGCCGGTGGCATATGCGGCCACAGCCTTCAGCAATTCGGCAAGTTGGCTGGCCGCATTCGCATCAAAGCGTGCATAGGCCCCCTTGCTCAACCGCGCGAACTCCTTGAAGCCCTTTTCGACCATTGGGTCATGTCCTTCCTGAAACAGGAACAGCGGACAACCTAAAAGCCCAAGTTCACCGGCCTTGTGCGCCAGCCTGTCGACATCTTCTTCCAGAGCGTCACCCACAAACACAACCGCATTGACCTTGCGTTTGCGGGTTTCGGCGCGCGCATGCGACAGGATTTTGCCGATTTGCGTGCGCCCACCCATCACCTGCAAACCGGTCATCAGCCCGGCAAGCGATTTGGCATCCGAGACCCATTTCGACGCCCGGCATTCGCCAAACCCGCGAAAATAGATGAGCTGAACGTCCAAACCACCTGTTTTTGCGACAGTTTCGAACATTTCAGCTTGCAGGCTACACGCCATGTCCCAGGTCGGCTGACGGCTCATTGTGGCATCCAGCGCGAAAAGTAACCGTCCGCGACCACCTTGACCAATGGGCTTCTGCATAGCGCCGACTTTTTTGACGAACGCGGCTATATCGCCGCTCGTTGAGCTGGCGGGCGCGTTTGCTGCAGGGCTTTTAGCGGGTTTTTTCTCTGCCATACCCCAAAATATGATGCCGCCAGATGCTGGCTGCAAGAGGCAGCGCCATTTCCGGGCATTTCCCCGCGCCGCTGCGCCTAGTCCGTCCGGTTAAAATGATCGTAAATCAGCTGCGCCGTTGCATCGGAAATGCCGGGGATAGCCACCAGATCGGCTAATGCAGCGCGGCTGACAGCTTTAGCGGACCCGAAGTGATTGAGCAGCGCACGCTTGCGCGTCGGCCCAATGCCATCAATCTCATCGAGCGGGTTCTTGACGATATCCTTCTTGCGCCGGGCGCGATGGGTGCCGATGGCAAACCGGTGTGCCTCGTCACGCAGGCGTTGCACATAATAGAGCACAGGGTCGCGCGCCGGCAGCATGAAGGGCTCGCGCCCTTCCATGAAAAAGGTCTCGCGGCCAGCATTGCGCTCTTCGCCCTTGGCAATGCCGATCAGGGTCACCTCGCGCGGCAGGTCCATCTCGGCGAGCACAGATTTCACCGCGCCAAGCTGTCCCTTGCCGCCGTCAATCAGCAACACATCCGGCCAATCCGGCATGCCGGTGGCATCGTCTTCGGCGTCCACCTCGCTCTCATTGGCCAACCGGGTGAATCGCCGTGTCAGCACTTCGCGCATCATGCCGAAATCGTCGCCCGGCGTCAGATCCTCGGATTTGATGTTGAACGTCCGATAGTGCTTTTTGCTCAGGCCTTCTTCGCCCGCCACAATCATGCCGCCCACGGCATTCGTGCCTTGAATGTGCGAGTTATCATAAACTTCGATCCGGCGCGGCGGCGTTTCGAGACCGAAGGTCTCCGCCATCTTGGCCAGAAGGTTCTTCTGTGTCGCGCTTTCGGAGAGCTGCCGCCCCAGCGCTTCACGCGCATTGTCGAGGGCGTGCTGCACCAGATCGCGCTTCTCGCCGCGTTTGGGTGTCAGCACTGTGACCTTTGATCCCAGCCGGGAGGACAAGGCTTCCTGCATCACATCCGGCTCTGCAAGGTCATGGCTCAAAAGCACCTGCTTTGGCGGGGTGCGGTTTTCAAAAAACTGCCCCACAAAGGCTTCCAGCACCTCGGCCTCATCGAGTGACGCATCCGCACGTGGCCGGAAGGCATGATTGCCCCAGTTCTGAAAGGCGCGGAAGAAAAACACCTGCACGCAAAACTGCCCTGCTTCCTGATGAATGGCAAAAATATCCGCCTCCTCGACCGATTGCGCCGACATGTCGCCCTGGCTCTGGATCATTGCCAACGCCGATAGCCGGTCACGCAACATGGCGGCGCGTTCGAAGTCGAGGTCTTCGGCTGCCTGGTTCATCTCTTCGGACAAATGCTGCTGCACCTGCCGTGATTTGCCGGTCAGAAAGGCGCGGGCGTCATCCACGAGCTTGTTGTAATCGGCGATCGAAATCTCGCCGGTGCAGGGCGCTGCGCAGCGTTTGATCTGGTGTTGTAAACAGGGCCGGGTCCGCGCCGCGTAATAGCTGTCCGAGCAGTTGCGCAGCAGGAACGCCTTTTGCAACGACGTGATCGTGCGATTGACCGCCGTCACCGAAGCAAACGGCCCGAAATAGTGGCCTTTGCGGCGGCGCGTTCCGCGATGCTTGGTGATTTCGGGCGCTTCATGCTCGGTCGCGAGCAGAATGTAGGGAAAGCTCTTGTCGTCGCGCAGCAGCACATTGTAGCGCGGCTTCAACCTCTTGATGAGGTTCGCCTCGAGCAGCAGCGCCTCGCTCTCGGTTTCTGTGCGCACAAACTCCATGGTGTGCGTCGCCGCAATCATGCGCTGAATGCGCACCGGATTACCCTCGAAGCGGGTATAGTTGGTCACACGGGCCTTGAGGCTGCGCGCCTTGCCCACATAGATCACGTCACCCTTCTCATCGAGCATCCGGTAGACGCCGGGTGCCGAGGGCAGGGTCTTGGCAAACGCCTTGATAACGTCCGGCCCGGTCTTTGGCTTGGTGGTCATGACTGTCTCGGTGTCGGCCCGCGCCACTCCGGCCAGCGCAAATGTTCGCCGGCATCGATGGCCAGCATCTGACCTGTCACCTTTTGTGCAGACAGCAGATACAACAAAGCCGCCGCGGCATCCGCCGGTTCAGCATTGCTACCCAGCAGGGCTTCGGCACTACGTGCGTCATAAGCAGCCTGCGATTGCCCCGCTTCAGGCAGGATCGGACCGGGACCGATGGCGTTAACGCGAATGTTGGGTGCCAGTTGATTGGCGAGCGTGCGCGTTGCCGTCCACAGCACCGATTTGGACAAATTGTAGCTCAGCGCAGCCGGGTAGGGGTTCAACACCCGCTCGTCGATGACATTGACGATGTTGCCCTTTGCATCCTTAGGCAACTGCGCCGCAAAGTCGCGGGCGAGAAATATCGGTGCCTCTGCATGAATGGCGAAATGGGCGTCCCAATAGTCTTCCTTGAGCGTGGCCAGATCATCCTGGTCATATGTCGATGCATTGTTGACCAGAACCTTCAGCGGACCGAATTTCTCTCCCGCCTCTGCGATAACCCGGGCCCGATCGGCACGGTTGGTCAGGTCAGCCTGAACCGTTGCTGTCTCGTGACCATCGGATTTGAGCTTATCGGCAAATGCCTGGGCCTTATCCGCAGAGGTATTGTAGTGAATGACAACCTTGTAACCCGCCTCGGCTAGCGCACGCGCAAATGTTGCGCCAAGCCGGTCAGCGGCGCCTGTCACCAATGCTGTTCCGGTCGTTCCTTTAGTCCCGGTCATCGTCCAATCAAGCGGTTCCCTGTTGGAAAACGATTATTGTAAAGGCGATGTAGGCCAGCGTCATCAGGGTCCCTTCAATGCGGTTTATGCGCCGTGTGGTGAATGCAATCGGCACCAGGACGACTGCGGTGGCCAGCATGAACCAGATATCGAAATCTACAATCGCGCTGCTGACAGAAAGTGGCACCAGTGTCGCTGTGATGCCGACAATGCCCAGAATGTTGAAGATGTTCGACCCGATGACGTTGCCGATCACAACGGCAGTTTGTTTGCGGAATGCGGCGGCAAGGCTGGTGGTCAGTTCGGGCAGGGACGTCCCGAGCGCCACGATGGTCAGGCCCACTGCGGTGTCGTCGACACCCAGAAGCGCTGCAACACGCAACGCGCCATCGGTCGTCAACATGCCGCCGGCACCCAATCCGACAATGCCAAAAATAATGAGCCCTGCAGTCTGCCAGGCTTTGAAATCGCTGCTGGCCACAGTTTCGGCCACCGCCGCTTCCAATGACCGGTTGCGCGCTTTGGAGGCCTCGAAGCCGCTATAGGCGAGGTACGCGCCGAGAAGCGCCAGAAGCCCGATGCCTTCAATGCGGGACAGCGACCCGTCGAGCGACAAAAACGCCAACAGAACCGACACAAGGACCATGAATAGCGTTGAACGGCGCACGCCGGTTTCCCGCAATAGAATTGGTGAAAAAATTGCAGGCAACCCGAGGACGAACAGAATATTCGCGATATTCGAACCAACCGCGTTGCCGAGAGCAAGCCCAGGCGCGCCGGCAAAAGCCGCCTGGATTGAAACAATCAATTCGGGTGCGGACGTGCCGAAAGCAACAATTGTCAAACCGATGATCACCGAGGGAATATGCATGCGTTCGGCAGCTGCAACAGATCCGCGCACAAGTGCATCGCCGGCGAGCGTGAGCAAAACCAGCCCCGCTATCAGCATTAAAATGGCGACCAAAATAGATTCCTTTCGGCAGACGTTCTGACCCATATGGGGGGTATCGCACCAAATGCCAATATCACTTCGGCGTGCATCCCGTTGTTTCGTGCCGGGGATTGTCTAGATTGATTGTTGGAGATCAAGCATGCTGACAACGTCACACACTCTTATGGCTGCTGTCGCCACCACGCGACCCGGCATGCGGCCCTGGCTTATCACCACCGGTTGGCTGGGCGGCTTTTTTCCGGATGTCTCCATGTTCTTCATGGTCGGCGCGGGACGTGTCGGCATGGCCGGACCAAATTTGTGGCGCGCACCTGACGGTGCCTATTGGATCGACCCCTGGCTGTCGCTATCCGACTATTCGCATTCGATCCCGATCTGGACTGTCATTTTGCTGGCGGGACTGCTTATGTGGAAACGCGGAGCGGGTGCACTTGCGGCGACGGGCCTTGGCATCCTTGTGTTTTCAGGCGGCGCGCTTATTCACTCGATTGCCGATTTTTTTACACATGCCTACGATGCGCATGCGCACTTCAAACCTCTGACGGATTGGCGGTTTGTTGATGGCATTTCCTATTACCGGACCGGCTGGTTTCGCACCTTCGAGACCATTCTTGGTATCGCCATGGCGGCCTGGTTATTCTGGCGATTCAGGCAATGGCCGGTGCGCATTCTGGCTGTGCTCATGGCAGCGCCACCCTTGCTGATGCAGTTTGTGGCGCGGATGATTTTTTAGAACACACGTCACTATCGGCTCTTGATTGCCTTATCCATCAGGAACAAAGTAGCGTTAAACTGAACGCCCGCGATGGTCGTCGCGTGTGCTCCGGGTTCGCCCCGGCGTTTTTATTTTGGGGGTCGTGTGGCTGAAAAAGAGACCGGTGCGCCGGCAGAAGACAATATTGCGCGCGGGATCCTGCTGACGATCATATCCGTTATGATCTTCGGCGTTCAGGATGCCCTTGCCAAAATCCTCGTGCAGGACTGGTCACCGTTTCAGATCGCCATGATGCGCTACTGGGCCTTTGGCCTGTTCTCGCTTTATCTGGTGTCCCGGCAGGCGCCCTTGTGGCAGGCATTTGCCTCAAAGGCGCTCGGCTGGCAGATCGCGCGCGGGTTTTTGCTTATGGCCGACGTGTGGCTGTTTGCGTTCGCGGTTAAAACCGTGCCACTGCCGGAACTGCACGCCATACTCATGCTCTATCCGCTGCTGGTGACACTGATTGCTATCCCGGTGCTCGGCGAAAAAGTCGGCCCGTTCCGTATCGGAGCTGTTGTTGTCGGTTTTGCCGGCGCCTTGCTGATGGTCCGGCCCGGCGGACTACCAATCAGCTGGGGTGTTATTTTCGGCATACTCGCGGCATTTGCCTATTCCAGCTACATCGTTGCGACGCGCATCACCGCCAAGGCGGATTCTACAGCCACGAATATGGTGTTCGTAGGCGTTATCGGCATGGTGTGTTCCACCGCGGTCGGCATATTCTTCTGGGAGCCGATGGGGCCGCGTGGGCTGATCCTCGTGGCGCTGGTGATGGTGACCACAATCACAGCCCATGCGCTGATGATGAAGGCTTTAAGCTACGCGCCGGCCAGCGTGGTGCAGCCGTTCAACTATCTGATGCTGCCCTGGGCGATCCTTCTCAGCCTGGTGATTTTTTCACATCTGATCGACTTTGTTTCATTCCTCGGTGCTTTGATCATTGTGGGTGCGGGCCTGATCGTCTGGTGGCGGGAGCGTAAGCGGAAGGTTAGGGTTTCGGCTGCCGAGACAACTCCCGCGGAAAAAGCGTGACGCCGTCACAGTTTTGGCGCAATTGGATCGCCATTAGCCGCGACTTCAAATGACGGACGTATTGAAATGACCCCGCAACCGGCCCAATCCGCCGCCCGCATCACCCCGGCACACCGCCAGCGCAGCGCCTATTTTGTCGCGCTCCTGTCGCGCTGCCCCGAGCACCTGTTCTCCATCGACGACAAGTCGCTGAAGCCGATTCTCTAGATCAGACCAGCCACCTTCTCCCGCAAAACCGGCAGCAAATCCGTGTCGAACCACGGATTTTTCTTTTGCCAGCCCGTGGTGCGCCAGCTGGGATGTGGAAGCGGGAGATAGCCTCCCGGCAGAAATTCGGCGTGGCGGGCGACGGTTTCGGTCATCGTCTTGCTGCGCGCGCTGCCGAGATAGCGCTTTTGCGCATATTGCCCCACCAGCAAGGTCAGCTCGACGCCGGGCAGGAGCTCCAGCAGCCGGTCATGCCACAAGGGTGCGCATTCCGGGCGGGGCGGCGCATCACCGCCATTCGGCAACACGCCCGGATAACAAAACCCCATCGGCATGATGGCGATTTTGCTCTCATCATAAAACACCTCCGGCGGCACCTGCAGCCAGTCGCGCAGCCGGTCTCCGGAGCGATCATCCCACGGTATGCCGCTCTCATGCACACGCGTGCCCGGCGCCTGGCCGATGATCAGCAGCCGCGCCGACGATTGCGCGCGCACCACCGGGCGCGGCCCGAGCGGCAAATGCGCGGCGCAATGGGTGCAGGCGCGGATGTCTTTTAAAAGCGCGGTCAGTGTCATCCCGCTACAATAACATCCATTCGGCACGCATCCAGCCAGCATAATAAGCTTCACCGCACGCCAACACGCCCGCCAGGCCAAGCCTTCGGGTTGTTGAGAGCGATGCGGGGCGTGGATAAGTTCTCCTGTCTCACGGCGTGCACCACTGCGGGCATGACGGCCCTAACGCCGGGCCTATGCCCTTCGTTGCGCCTGCGACGGCGCGGCGCAAAGGTGCGCCGGGGTCTTCGGCTATGCCTCGTCCGGTTCCAAATACTTCATCGTCCTCCCATCCCTCCGTCGTCATCCTCGTCCCCGGACTTGATCCGGGGATCAGACCCGAGGATCCACTACTGAGTGATCTCGCCCCATAAGTCATTCCACCGTGGATTACTCTTCTCGATCAATTCCACCTTCCACTTGCGCACCCAGTGCTTGATGTTTTTCTCGCGCTGGATGGCAAGTGGAACAGTTGCGTGTTCCTCAAACCAAACCAGCGTTTTGAGGCCATATTTTCTCGTGAAGCCCTCAACCTTGCCGTCGCGATGTTCGCCCACCCGGCGCACCAGGTCATTGGTGACACCGACATAAAGCGTGCCGCGTGGTTTGCTGGCGAGAATGTAGACCCAAGCGCTCATCGTGCGTGTAGCGGATTATGAATGGGTCCTCGGGTCAAGCCCGAGGATGACGAAGGGGGGTGAGGATGACGAAGGGGGGTGTGGATAGCGAAGGGGGTAGGATGAGAGGCGAGGTGAAGCGAGCCCAGCCCCTACTGCACAGACCAGAACCCCGGATGGACATGATCATCGATCCAGTACGCCGCCCGAAACGCCGTGAGCGCCCCGTCCGCCTGCGCCAGCGCGACGGCCACATCGGCCAGCGTGGCGCTGCCATCCGCCGGCAGCACCCGCACATGCCGCACCACCCCAAGCCGCGACACGGCACGGCGCGTATCGGCCAGCAACCGGTTGACCCGCGCGGTCAGCTCCGGCCCGGCAACCGCCTGCGGATGCTTCGCCGCGTCATCGGCGATGGACTTCTGCACCACCGCGATCTGCGGGCGCAGGGACTCATAGAGTTTTGCGGCGGGTGGGATGGGGTAGGCGGTTTGGGGCATCTCTCCGGGGTCCTTGGTGGGGAGGGGTGCGGAGAGGATAAGCAAGGAAGGGAGAGAGTGGATTGGGTTCGCTGAGGTAATTAGTGCATATGGTAAGCTGTCACCGTAATTTCGTAATTCCGAAACTGTCATGAGCCACGGATACTAAGTTCATTCCATAAACCGGCGTGCACCATTATCTTGTGATCTGATTTGAGGTAGGTTTCACCTCGATAAGACCAGAAGTGATCTCCTCTGTTTGGGAGGTAGCCACCAATTGCTCCGAGCTCGAATAGCTCTCTAACGAACTTGTCTTTGCTAATTCCCAAATGGCTCAACTTCAATGAGTCCCATATCTCATCGGAGTTATTGTAAACTTTTTTTCTGATACCCTCACGTATCGCTTTTAAAATATTGTGGCCGTAGTTTACGCCAAGTTCGTCGACAAGCTCTTTAAGTGATGTTCGTGAGTATTCATCGAGTCCAGCCTTTATTTCCGCTTCTGAAATGCGGATAGCATTCGGGGACTTCTTTTGAATGGCGTTAAGTAGCCTCACAACGTCCCTTGGGCGCCCCCAAGTGTTTTCTCTCAGGAATTGCTCGATAGTTGAGGTCTTGGAGCCAAATTGGATTTGATCATCAAAAAAACCCCTAAATGAAATCGGTTTTTGCAGACTGTACTCAATTTTTCGCACCAAAACGTCGTAGATAAGAGATCGACCAAGCGAGTCTTTGGATATCCAATTTAGCTCGACGTCTTTGCCATCCAAATACTTACCGGATTCAGAATCCAAGTCGTTTATTAAATTTCTTACCTCTGGCCGCATCGAACAAATGAAGTGGAATTCAAGGTTATTCTGAGCGCTAAAAAAATTTAACTCCCATACGGTGCGGACTATGTCCCTTACCATCGCCGCTCTAATTGTTATCTCATCCTCTTTTGCGTCAAGTCTAGAGAATACCAATTCGTCGACGAAAAAATACATTTGAAATTGGATGCAGTACTCTTTAAAAAGAGCTCTGCATATTTTATTGTAATTTTTGAGAGGTATTTCCCCGCCCGGCTCTAATTTCGATAAATCTAAATCGATGTTTGCATTCAATACGCCGACATTTGCGCCGACCTTTACCTTCAGAGTTTTACTTATTCCATCAAATATGTTGCTAAAGGCGCTGCCTCGCGGCTGAATAAAATTTGTAAACTTGTTTTCAATTCCGTTTTCCAACATCGTCGAAGCAATTTTTTGAAAGAAAACCCTCTCCCACACATCACGAAAGTCGTAATGCAGGAATAGCGACTTTTGGTTTGATGTACTAGCATACGAAACAGAGCTCTGAGTTTTTGCAATTTCGGAGTAATCATCGCCTCTTAAGTCATAGAAAAATCGGAAGTGATGCGCGAAATATCCTTTCGCGCGAAACTGCTCAGCCAGTCGCATTTGAATGGCAGTCTTTCCGGCACCTTTCCGCCCAATGATAATGAATTTTCTGTTGTTTTTGAGTGAATCCATGCTGAGTGAGTTGGGAACTACGAACGTTTTCTCAAAAAAATCGCTGTTCAGACTGGCTTCGTCAAACGCTTCTAGTTCACCAAAATAGTGCTCCGACAAGAATGCCATTGCTGTCCCTTATCTCTAAGCTTCCGAGCTAAGAATCAATATAGTTTGTTATTTACACATTTGAGCACCAATGCAACAAACTGTATTGTAATTGGCTTTGCAACTAAGCGGCAATTTACGATCAAGAAACTGGTGTGGAGTCAAAGCTGCGACAGCGCATCTGGGTGTATCTACATTCTTGAACGACGGCGGAAATACGGGAACTACGGTGACAGTTTGCTAATTACATCTATGTGATGATGGCTCTTTCTCCCTCCCCCTGGCGGGGAGGGATGGGGTGGGGGGAGACGCGAACGCCGCGTGTGCCGCTTCCCCCCTCTGGCAAAAACTAAGACTTAGCTGCGCTAAGCCCAAGTTTTTGCGTCTCCCCCGCAAAGGGGGGAGATGCCGGGCTAATCGCCCGGCGCTTCCAGTACGTCTAACTCCATCTCTCTGAGGCGCTTGATTTCGTCGCGAAGTCTGGCGGCTTTTTCGAATTCCAGGTTCGTCGCCGCCTCGCGCATATCGTTCTCCAGCGCCTTGATGGTCGCGGCCAAATTCGCCCCCGGTTGGAAGTCCTTGCCGTCGCGGCCCTTGATGCCGGTGCTCACCGTTACGCGGTCGCGTTCGTAGACGCTGTCGACGATATCCTTGATGTGCGATTTGACCGATTCCGGCGTGATGCCGTGTTCCGCGTTGTAGGCGATCTGTTTTTCGCGGCGGCGCTCGGTTTCGGCGAGGGCGCGCTCCATGGAGCCGGTCATGTTGTCGGCGTAAAGGATGACGCGGCCATCGACGTTACGGGCGGCGCGGCCGATGGTCTGGATGAGGGAGGTTTCCGAGCGGAGGAAGCCTTCCTTGTCGGCATCGAGGATGGCGACGAGGGCGCACTCGGGAATGTCGAGGCCTTCGCGCAGCAGGTTGATGCCGATGAGCACGTCGAAGGCGCCGAGGCGCAGATCGCGGATGATCTCGATGCGCTCGACGGTGTCGATGTCCGAATGCATGTAGCGCACGCGGATGCCCTGTTCGTGCATATATTCGGTGAGGTCCTCGGCCATTTTCTTGGTGAGGGTGGTGATGAGCGTGCGGTAGCCCGCTTTGGCCACCTGGCGGACCTCGTCGATGACATCGTCGACCTGGGTGCCGGCGGGGCGGATTTCGACGACCGGATCGGTGAGGCCGGTGGGGCGGATGACCTGTTCGGCGAAGACGCCGCCGGTCTGTTCCATTTCCCACGCGCCGGGGGTGGCCGACACATAGACCGATTGCGGGCGCATGGCGTTCCACTCCTCGAAGCGCAGGGGGCGGTTGTCCATGCAGGAGGGCAGGCGGAAGCCATATTCGGCCAGCGTCGCCTTGCGGCGGAAGTCGCCGCGATACATGGCGCCGAGCTGGCCGATGGTGACGTGGGATTCGTCGACGAAGACGAGGGCGTCGTCGGGCAGATATTCGAACAGGGTCGGGGGCGGTTCGCCCGGATTGCGGCCGGTGAGGTAGCGCGAATAGTTTTCGATGCCTGCGCAGGAGCCGGTGGCTTCCATCATTTCGAGGTCGAAGGTCGTGCGCTGTTCGAGGCGCTGCGCCTCGAGGAAGCGGCCGGCGCCGTTCAGCTCCTGCAGGCGGGCTTTGAGTTCCTGCTTGATGGACTTCATCGCCGTGTTGAGCGTCGGGCGCGGGGTGACATAGTGCGAGTTGGCGTAGAGCCGGATGGTCTTGAGATCGGATGATTTCTTGCCGGTGAGCGGGTCGAACTCGGCGATGCTCTCGATCTCGTTGCCAAAGAAACTGACGCGCCAGGCGGCGCTGTCATAGTGGGCGGGGAAGATTTCCACCGTGTCGCCGCGCACCCGGAACGCACCGCGGGTGAAGCCGGCATCGGCGCGCTTGTATTGCAGGGCCACCAGATCGGCGAGCACCTGGCGCTGGTCGATCTGCTGGCCGACCTCGAGATCGAACACCATGGCGGTGTAGGTCTCCACCGAGCCGATACCGTATATGCACGACACCGAGGCGACGATGATGACGTCATCGCGCTCCAGCACGGCGCGGGTGGCGGCGTGGCGCATCCGGTCGATCTGCTCGTTGATGGTGGATTCTTTTTCGATATAGGTGTCCGTGCGCGGGACGTAGGCTTCCGGCTGATAGTAGTCGTAATAGGAGACGAAATATTCCACCGCATTGTCGGGGAAAAAGCTTTTGAACTCGCCATAAAGCTGCGCGGCCAGCGTCTTGTTGGGCGCAAGGATGAGGGCCGGGCGGTTGGTGCGGGCGATGGTCTGGGCGATGGTGAAGGTCTTGCCCGAGCCGGTGACGCCGAGCAGCACCTGATCAGTCTCGCCCTGGTTCACGCCTTCCACCAGCTCGGCAATGGCGGTCGGCTGGTCGCCGCGCGGCTCATACTCGGTATCTAGCCGGAACTTGATGCCGCCTTCGCGCTTCTCGGGGCGTTCGGGGCGGTGTGGCGTCCATGCGGGCGCGCCTTCCACTTCCTTGCGGCCGTGCTGGATAAGATCCTGCAGGGCGTTGACTGTCGCGGTGACGCCGGCGCCGGTGTCGATGTTAAAGTTGGCCTGCGGCGCTTCGCCGAAACCGGGCAGGTTGGTGGGGCGCTCCACCGAGTTGGCCTTCGATTTCGGCGCGTTAGGCGACATGCCGGTCGCCTCCGAACGCTTGCCGGAATTGCTGACCTTGGTGGTGCGGCGCTTTTCGTGCTCGGTTTTGGGCGCGGCAATATCGCGGGCGCGGTTCTCGGCGGCCTCGCGGTCCAGCCGGCGCTTGTTCTTCAGCCGTTCCTGCGGCAGGCGTTTGGACGCCTCCAGGTCCTCATGCTTCTCGATCTCACCGAGAAAATCATCGATTGAGAACTCAGCCTTACCGGGCCGTCCGGCGGCGGGTGATTTCTTGTCTTGTGCCATAGCCTGAATGTGCCTGCTTTGTCCGCAGCGTGCAATGCGGGGACTCTGTGCAGCACATTATATGGGAACTGTGTCAGGAAATGTCAGGAGGGTGGGAACTTTTTGGCTGCCGGGTTATGAGTTTGCGGCGGGCAGAGTGGAGGCAAATTTGGAACTTTCCCTGGGGCTGGCGATTGCGGTATTTGCCGTGGCGGCGGTGGTTATTGCGACGGCGGGCGTGCGCATGACGGCGATTGCCGACCGGCTCGCCGACCGCACCGGGTTGGGCGAGGCGCTGACTGGCGGATTGCTTTTGGGCATGAGTACGTCCTTGTCGGGAACCGTGACCTCCGTCACGGCGGCGGCCGGTGGGCATGCATCACTGGCCGTCAGCAACGCCATTGGCGGCATTGCCGTGCAGACAGTGTTCCTGGTCGTGGCCGACATTGTTTATCGCCGCGCCAACCTGGAGCGTGCGGGGCCGGATGTGCGCCACCTGCTGCAAACAGCATTGCTGATCCTGATGCTGGCACTGGCGCTGGGCGCCTATCTGGCGCCGGATATTGCCCTGTTCGCGATACATCCGGTGAGTGTGATCCTTTTTTGCGTCTATCTGGGCGGCATGACCATGGCCGGGCGCCTGTCCCGGCAACCGACCTGGGAGCCGCAAAGCAGCCCCGACATGCGGCTGGACCAACCGGAGAAGGACGCGCACAAACTGCCGCTGCCCAACCTGATGCTGACATTCTCCGGATTGGCTTTGGTGCTGGCCCTGGCGGGCTATGCAATTGCCGAGTCCGGCACCATCATCGCGGCGCGTGCGGGCATTTCACAAACCATACTCGGCGCACTGCTGACGGCAACAATCACGTCGCTGCCGGAACTGGTGACCACGCTAGCCGCCATCAGGCGTAACGCGCTGCAACTCGCGATTGGCGGCATCGTCGGCGGCAACACGTTCGATATCCTCTTCCTGCCCCTGTCCGACCTCGCCTATCGCGACGGTTCTATCTACGAGGCGATCCTGGCGCGCGATGCACTGTTGATCGTGGCCGCCATCGTCATGTCCGCAATCTTGCTACTCGGTCTGATCGTGCGGCACAGCAAGTCCATCGGGTTCGAGGGCTACGCAATCCTTGCGACTTACGTGGTGCTGGTGGCGATGCAGATAGGGTGGGGGTAGGCGGCTGTCGCTGTCGGCGTTCTATGCTTTGCCAGCATGGAAGGTGTCATATATACCTTGACATTATAGTCCATGGAATATAAATTAGCCGTATGAACGAAAAACTGTCTTCCGCACATAGCCGCGCCAGTGTGCGACTTTTCCAAACAGCCGGGTGGTTGCAAGCAGAGTTTGACAATTGCCTGCGGCCGTTTGGTCTGAGCGCACAGCAGCTTCGCGTGTTGAGTCTTCTCGCCGATGAGGTCGGGGGAGAGGCGACGGTGGGGACGCTTCGTGAGGGGATGATGGATCCCAACTCCAACATCTCGCGCTTGTTGAACAAGCTGATGGAAAAAGGGCATGTCGAGAAGCTCAGGCAACGGGATGATCAACGCGTGGTGAGTATAAAAATCACGTCGTCCGGGCGTGATATCTGTGCCAGGGCGCAGCGAACGCTTGCGACGCTGGACGAGGTTTGGTCCCGCTTGAGTCCCGGCGAGGCGGACACGCTGGCGAAGCTGCTCGATCGTCTGCGCGGCTGAAACGATCGCGCTGCCAATCCGGAAAACGGCCTAAAACTAGCATAACAGGCTGTCGAAGAGGCGATCTGGTGGTGTTTTGCAGTCAAAAATAGTCCATGGAATATAAATACAAGGAAGATAATATGAATGAGAAAATTGCGCTGATCACGGGCTCTACATCGGGAATCGGGCAGGCGCTCAGTGTGCAATTGCTGGCGCGGGGGAACGATCTCGTTCTTGTCAATCGCAGCGAAGCCCGGACTCTGGATCAGATTGATGCACTCACCCGGCAATTCCCTGATGCCCGCATCAGCCACTATACCGCGGACTTTGCCGACATGGCCGCAATCCGTAGCGCAGCAGTCCGGATCGGCAAAGACATTGCGGCGATCCATTCAGTCTATTTTCTGGCGGGGGCTTTGTCCGGGACGGGGCAGCTGTCCAAAGACGGTGTCGAACTGCATTTCGCGGTAAATTGCCTTGCCCCTTATCTGCTCGTCCAGCTGCTGCGGCCGCAGCTCGCGGTCGGCCGCGCCAGCGTTGTCGTCGCCGGATCGTCGGCCCGCAATATGGCGCGCAAACTCGAACCCGCCACCATGTTCTTAAAGGGGGCGGGCGGCATGAAGGCCTATGCACACTCCAAGCAAGCGATCACAGCGGCTTTTGCCGGACTCAAAGCGGACTATGCGGCGGATAATATCAGCTTGCGTGTGGCCGATGTTGCGCCGACGAAAACTTCCATGGCCCAATCACCGGCGCTGCCTTTGTTTTTCCGGCTCGCGCGCTTTGCATTCGCCAGCCCGGACAGCACGGCTGCCCGATTGATTGCGGTTGGGGCTGGCGCGTTCGATCATAAACCCACTCGGAATCTTCCGGATGGGGCTGCACAGGCAAAGCTATTGCAAGCGCTGGAAGAGATTGTTTCTGAAGCGTGGGATGATGGGTGATTTCTTGTCGTGTGCGAAGATACAAAACCGTCTGCAACACCTATCGCTTAGCCTAAAGTGGGCTTGCGGAGCTCCTTTTTTCTGGGATTGCTAAGGTGCTTTCGGGGCCATCGAGCGTTGGTGGTGTGTGCGTCGTTTGAATTTTTCGTGTTGGTACGTGTTTTATTATTGAGGGTCGTGAAGACTGTGGCGAAGCCTGTGTGAACAAACTGGAACTGTAGTTGCCTATTTTTGCCTATGAGAACATAATGAGAACAAATCGACTGATTTGTCGAATCGCATTGTGAATAGAGGAGGGGCCGATGGCAAAGGGCAGCGGCGGTAAATCCTACAGAAGCGCGATATCGGGCCGGTTCGTGAAAAAGGCGACAGCGGCGCGACATCCCAAAACAACTGTTGCGGAAATGCGCGGCGGTGGTTCGACGCACGGTGCACATCGCAGCGCTATTACAGGCAAGTTTGTGAAAGCCTCAACGGCAAGACGACATCCGGGTACAACGATCCGCGACAGTTAGCTGGTGCGTGGGTATTGCTTTGGCTAGGACGGTGCGCTTTCTTGTGACAAAACTGCAGGGAGGCAAATCATGAAATATGTCCCGTTCGGTACCACCGGCATCAAGGTGTCTCAGCTTTGCTATGGCACCATGTCGTTTGGTGGCGATGCTGATGAAGCGATGTCGGGCAAGCTTTACAAGGCGTGCCGGGATGCGGGGATCAACTTTTTTGATACGGCCAATTCCTATTCGCTGGGCCGGTCTGAGGAAATTCTCGGCAAGCTGATCAAGGGCGAGCGCGACAACCTTGTCATCACGTCGAAGGCCTTCAATCCGATGAGCGACGATGTGAACGACCGGGGCACTAACCGGCGCAATCTTGCGCTAGCGGTGGAGAAGAGCCTCAAACGGCTCGGCACCGACCGGCTGGACGTTCTGTTCATGCATATGTGGGACCCCGAAACGCCGATCGAGGAGACCTTGCGCGCGCTCGAAAAGCTGGTTGCGGACGGCAAGGTGCTTTATCTCGGCGCGTCGAATTATGCCGCCTGGCAGATTGCCAAGGCGCTGGGTATTTCAGACAAGCGCGGCTGGCCGCGGTTTGAGGTGCTGCAGCCCATGTACAATCTCGTCAAACGGCAGGTGGAAACCGAGATTTTGCCGCTGGCCCAGTCCGAAGGGCTGGCCGTGATGCCCTATAGCCCGCTCGGCGGCGGTCTGCTGACCGGCAAATATGCGGCGGGTGACGCTACGGAAAAGTCGCGGCTGAAGGCGCTTGAGATGTATGCCAAGCGCTATGGCGCCGACTGGGTGCATGAGGTGGCCGTCGATTACACCCGGTTCTGCAAGGATCGCGGATTGCATCCGGTGAGCACCGCCGTGGCCTGGGTCGCCGCGCATCCGGGCGTGACCTGTCCGATCATCGGTGCGCGCAGCGTCGAGCAACTTCAGCCGTCGCTTGACGCGGTTGATGTGGACATGACGCCGGAACTGCGGGCGGAACTGAGTGCACTCTCACGCGAACCGGCAATCGCCACTGATCGGGCCGAAGAGGCCTGATTGTTTGGTTCGACCTGATCGGGCGTCATGCCGCGTGCCGCGCCCGCACGCGGTAAACGCCGAGGGTCAGCATGGGAACCGCAAGGACAGCGGGCAGGAGGGCGAGCTTGAGTGCCGTGAGCGGCCCGAGGAGTGTTGCCAGCGCCGTTGAGGAGTCCGGGAAGCCCGCGATGAGCGCGAAGATGATCGTGTTTTCAATCATGTCCGCTGCAAACCATGTCAGCGGCAGCAGATAGAGCGGGTGGAACCCCTTGGCGTCCCCCGGCAAATGGTGGATAACGAAACGGGCGAGCATCAGAAAGAACGCCAGCAGCGACAGCGGGAATATCAGGTCGCCGGTGAAGATCGCGCGCTGGTAGACCGCTCGCCCGGCAGCGCCAAACAGTTCGAGCCGCTCGATAACCGCGTCGGCTGAAAATGCAGGGCTCTGGTCCAACAGGGCAAGCCCACCCGCAGCCTCACGCACCGCCTTCGCGCCAAATGGCACATCAACCAGATGGGTGAACGCGAACACCGTCAGCGCCAGAGCAAGCGATAGCAACACAGAGAGACCGGCCTTCTGCCGCACCGTTGTGAGTATGCCGGTCAACACGCCGAGCAGGAATACGGTGGGGATGAAAATCATATGCTCAGCTGTCATGATTTTGTATACTCGTCTGTTAACGGACAGGTGTTCGTTTTGTGATCTGGTGCAGATGACGCTTTCCGACGTCAGTGGCAAGCGACGATCGCGCGCGATTGGTGCGTTAGCGGACACATGGAGGACATTGTGCGGAAACCCGGGATGGAAATCGACGCGACTGGAGACCGGCGTGTGCGGCGGACACGGACGGCTCTACACACGGCGCTGGTTACGTTATTGGCGACACGCAGTTACGACGACCTGACGGTGGCAGATATCTGTGACGCGGCGGATGTCGGACGATCCGCCTTTTATGCGCACTTCAAAGGCAAGGATGATCTGTTGCGCAGCGGGTTTGCTCAACTGGAATCCGACCTGGCCGGTGGTAACGGGGATCCAAAAAACTTCAGCGCAGCCTTTTTTGCGCACGCCCGTGCGCATCACGCTCTTTTCGGCGCGATGATGCATAGCCATGCCGCGGTGATCGCCACATCCGCCATTCGCCGCATCCTGCTGGCGCAGGCGATGGAGGTGCTGCCGGACACCACTGCCGGCGGCGTGACACGTACGCTGCGCGCACAACTTCTGGTCGATATGCTGATGTCTGTCACCCGCTGGTGGCTCGATCAGGGGGCAAATCAACCGGTGGCGGAGATAGATGCTGTGTTCCGAGATCTTGCCGGTGGCATTCTGAAAGCCGAGGGCGACGCGCTGTCTTAGCCGGAGGCCTGCCGCCGCCCCCATCTCACTCGCGCCCACACCCGCTCATGCAGAATGAAGCACACAAAGCCTGTCAACGCGCTGACGATGGCGAGGCCGCCTGAGGCGGTGAGATCGCCGGTGACGGCGAGGGCGATGAGGGTCATGGTCACCAGGCCGAGGAGCTGCCAGGTGACGGCTTTTACGATGGTACGGATATGGGTTTCGCTGGGCATTCTTCTTATTGCTCTTGTTCGGGTTGGAAGGAGCGCGGCTGGTACTGCCTGCACGTTGCAAGCAGTGTCACACTGAACTGTTGCCGCCAATGTGAGAGTGGTGACGGATTGCCGCGTTTGTTCATCGTTCATGTGATTTGTTGAAGAAAATCAACAATGCTGATAGAACACAATGCATGGATAAGAGAGATCGTGCATTGTTGTTCCGCGACCGGTTGAATGCCGCCGTCGATCGCGCCGGTTGGTCGCAGAGCAAGCTGGCAGAATCGGCCGGGTTGGACCGGTCGACGGTATCGCAATTGTTGGCGGGTGATACGCCGCGTTTGCCGAGTGCGCAGGCGCTGGGCGAGATCGCTGCGGCGTTGCAGGTATCCTCCGACTGGCTGTTGGGGCTAACGGCGCATCGCGGCGCGGCAACAGAAATTCTGGAGCAGGCCGTGCAGATGACTGAAGTGGCGCGGCACCCGGTAGACGAGCAGGTGTTGCGCTGGTCGGAAGAGGCAAAGGGCGCAAAAATCCGCCATGTGCCGACGGGCCTGCCGGACATTTTCAAGAATGCCGACGTGCTGACGTTTGAGTATCAGGACGCAGTACGGCGCACACCGCTGCAGGCGATCGCTGACGCGCAGGCGCAAATGGCGCTGTTGCGCCAGCCCGAAACCGACATGGAAATCGCTTTGCAGGTACAAACCATGGAAAGTTTCGCGTTGGGGCAGGGGCAGTGGCGTGGCCTTGGGGCCGATGTGCGCCGGGCGCAGCTCATCTCGCTGGCGAACGATCTGGAACAGCTTTACCCCTCGGCGCGCCTTTATGCTTTTGACGGATTGCAGTGGCACTCGGTGCCGTTCTCGGTTTATGGGCACCAGCGCGTGGCGATCTACATTGGCCAGCGCTATCTGGCCTTCACCGCCTCGCGCTATGTGCAGCTCATGGCTCGCCATTTCGACGACCTGGTCCGCGCCGCGGATGTGCATGCGCATCAGGCTGCTGATTGGGTGCGCGGGCTTGTGGACGAAGTGGCGTAAGGGACGCCAAGTCCAACATCGCATGATTTGAATCAATGTCTTATGCGGCACTGTCGGCTACTGGAGGGATTCCCTGACGGGAGGTGTCGCGATGCCGAGATGGTTGTTGATTGTTTTGCTGATTATTGGCGTTGCGGCGTTTGCTGCTGTCACGGCCTGGTATCTGGGGCACCGGCAATACCGCGCACGAATGGCTGAGGCCGAGGCGGCCTGGGCTGATATTTTGCAGCAGGCTGCCGGGCCTGTCGCAGTTTACGATCCGGCTATGGTGGCTGATCTTCCCGAAATCGCGCAACGCTACTTTACCCATGCCATTGCGCCGGGAACGCCGTTGCGCACAACGGTTGTGTTGGAGATGGAAGGCAGCTTTCATCTGGGCACAAAGGACGCGCCGCAAACCTATGCCATGACGGCGCGGCAGATTCTGGCGCCACCCGATCAGTTTGTCTGGATCCCTGAAATGCGGTCCGGTCCCCTTGTGATCAGCGGCTCGGACGCGCTGCACGACAGCCACGCCTGGACCCGCTTCTGGATGATGTGGAGCCTGCCGGTTGCGCAGGCGGCCGCAACCGAAGGGTTGGATCGCGCCGCGCTGGCGCGCCCGGCGCTGGAAGCCATATGGGCGCCGGCAAGTTTTCTGCCGCAAAATGGCGCCCGCTGGGAACAGACCGGACCTGACACTGCGCGTGTAACGCTCGGAACGGACGAAAAAGAGGTTGCGATCGATTTAGTGCTGGCGGCTGACGGACGCGTAAAAGAGATCGTGACGCAGCGCTGGAGCGATGCCAACCCGCAAAAGACATATCAGTATCAGCCGTTCGGCGGGACGATGACGGCCGACACGACCTTTGGAGGTTTCACCATTCCAACTGACGCGCATGTGGGAAATTTCTTCGGAACGGAAGATTATTTTCCCTTCTTTGAAGCGCAGATTACCGCGGCGACCTATTATTGAGCCGCTGAGAGCGCCCGCCGTTTGGTGCGGTTTAAGCATTGGCGTAAGTCGAAAAAGCCAATTAATATCATGTGATTACGGTCAATGGCCCAGGCGCGTGCGCGCACGCGATTTCCCACAGGTTGGTTTGACAGTCAAAGTCATGAGTGCAAGGCTTCCAACTGCGTGTGGGAAGATTGCCGGAAGGCGTAGCTTCGAGCGGCCTTGATTGGACGTTCGAATTTACCTGGATTTTCTTGACACGTGGAGCCGTGCGGCGGGTTTGTGCCCGCCCCTTTGCGCTTGTACCCAATAGCGGGTGCGTGGCGCGAAAATGAATGCGCGGACGAATCGTGCAGCGGGGATGCGATCGTTCCGCCTAACAACGGGGTCACGTCATGAGCGACGAAGAAGAAAATACAGCACACATACCACCAGACGGTGACGCAGACGTCATCGATACTGATTACGAAGTCGGACAACACAACGTTCAGCGGCAATATGGTCCGTTTGAGATCGACGTCCACAATCCTGTGTTCGTCATATCCGGCCTGACCATTGTCTTGCTGGTTCTGTTTGCACTCATCGCGCCGCAGGCTGCGGGCGACTTTTTCGGCTGGTTACGGCCATTCCTGACATCAACCTTCGACTGGTTCTTCCTGTCGGCCGGCAATATTTTCGTTCTTGTGGCCCTTGGCATCATGATTTCACCGCTCGGCAAGGTGCGGATTGGCGGGGTCGAAGCCACACCGGATTACACCTATTACGGCTGGTTCTCGATGCTGTTTGCCGCCGGCATGGGCATCGGGTTGATGTTCTTCGGTGTTCTCGAACCGGTTTATCACATGGCGTTTTCCGCCCCGGCAGGGGCGCCACTCGGCGTAGTCGATGGTGCCATTGTCGAAGCGGATATCGAGGCTGCGCGTCAAGCGGGCATGGCTGCAACAATCTATCACTGGGCACTGCACCCGTGGGCCGTTTACGCCATTGTAGGCCTGTCACTGGCGCTGTTTGCTTACAACAAGGGCCTGCCACTTAGCGTGCGCTCGATTTTCTACCCGATTTTCGGTGAACGCGTCTGGGGCTGGACCGGCCATATTATTGATATTCTGGCCGTGTTCGCCACGCTGTTCGGGCTGGCAACGTCACTGGGTATCGGGGCACAACAGGCCAGTGCGGGTCTCGAATATCTGTTTGGCTGGGAATCGACCAATATATCCATGGTCATTTTGATCTGTGTGATCACGGCGATTGCGTTGATATCGGTTGTCGCAGGTCTCGATGCGGGCGTGCAGCGTCTGTCCAAGATCAACATGGTTTTGGCAGCGTTGTTGCTATTGTTCGTCATCATCGTCGGGCCGACAATCGCCATCCTGACGGGCTTCTTCGAGAACCTCTGGTATTACGCGCGCGACATTGTTCCGCTGTCCAACCCAATCGGGCGTACGGATGACGGGTTCCGGCAGGGCTGGACATCGTTCTACTGGGCCTGGTGGATTTCCTGGTCGCCGTTTGTGGGCATGTTCATTGCCCGCATCAGCCGTGGTCGCTCGGTACGCGAGTTCATCTTCTGCGTTTTGCTGATACCATCGTTGGTATCGGTTCTGTGGATGACCGCATTCGGCGGTACGGCTATCGACCAGGTGCTGACAGACGGCGCCAGTCAGGTGAAGTCCTATGTGATCGACAGCTACAGCCCCGAGCTCTCGCTTTTCGGCATGCTCAACGATCTGCCTTTGGCCAGCATCACCTCGTTCGTCGGCATCGTGCTGGTGATCGTGTTCTTCGTCACCTCATCGGACTCCGGTTCGCTGGTGATCGATACAATCACCGCCGGCGGCAAATTGAATGCACCGACAGCACAGCGTGTGTTCTGGGCCTGCTTTGAAGGCTTGGTGGCTATCGCCTTGCTGCTGGGTGGCGGACTTGCGGCACTGCAAGCGGCATCCGTATCTTCCGGGCTGCCATTTGCAATCGTGTTGCTGCTCGGGTGTTGGGCGCTTATCAAAGGCCTGATGTCTGAGCCACGCGGCAAGTAAATAGGGCCATTTGAATGTGAACGGCGGCGGCGCAATGCGTTGCCGCCGTTTTGTTATGTGATCTGACCGCCTGCAAAACTGCCGCAAACACCTTATATTGTATGGGTAATGCAATTGGTGAGTTTATGAACGACCAGACGCCCATTCGTTTTGATAATAGCTACGCCCGGCTCCCGGACCGGTTTTTCGCGCGTGTTGCGCCTACGGCAGCGCCGGAACCGGAAGTGTTGCGGATCAATGCGGCGTTGGCCGAACTGTTGAATATTGATGCGGACTGGCTGGCGACGGCAGAAGGGCTGGCTGCACTCTCAGGCGCGCAACCATTGCCGGGCGCCGAGCCGCTGGCCATGGCCTATGCCGGACATCAGTTCGGGCAATTTGTGCCGCAACTGGGTGACGGGCGGGCGTTGTTGCTTGGTGAAGTGCTGGGGCAGGACGATATCCGCTACGACATTCAGCTCAAGGGATCCGGCCGGACGCCGTTTTCGCGCGGCGGCGACGGCCGGGCGGTGCTTGGTCCGGTATTGCGTGAGTATATTGTCGGTGAAGCTATGGCGTCACTCGGTGTGCCGACCACGCGCGGGCTTGCCGCCTATCTTACCGGTGAAGACGTGATGCGCGACGGACTAGAGCCGGGTGCGGTTTTTGTCCGTGTGGCGCAAAGCCATGTACGGGTCGGGACCTTCCAGTATTTTGCTGTGCGCGGCGATACCGAAGGCCTGCGTGCACTGGCCGATTATGTGATCGCACGGCACTATCCGGCAGCGCGCTACGCCGATGCGCCGTACCTCGAGCTGTTTCGGCAAGTGCTGAAACGACAGGCAGCGCTGATTGCCAAGTGGCAATCCATCGGCTTCATCCACGGGGTGATGAACACCGACAATATGTCGATTGCAGGTGAGACAATTGATTACGGTCCGTGCGCTTTCATGGATACGTATCATCCACAAACCGTGTTCAGTTCCATTGATCGGCAGGGGCGGTATGCCTATGGCAATCAACCGGCGATTGCGCAATGGAACCTGATGGTGTTGGCGCAATCGCTGCTGCCGTTGATGCATGACGATCCCGAACAGGCGGTGGGACCGGCCCAAGAGGTGCTCAATACCTTCCCTGAGGAGTTTGAGAACGCCTATCTGGCGCGGATGCGGGAAAAACTTGGATTAACGCAAGAAGAGGAGGGCGACGATGCCCTCATCAAAAGTCTCTTCGACAGCATGGCGCAATCCGAGGCGGACTTTACGCTGACCTTCCGGCACCTCTCTGAGGGCGAGGCGGGTGAGCCGTATTTGACCGAGGGTGTGCGTGAATGGTTGCCGCACTGGCAGGCGCGGCTCGAACGGGAACCGGCAAGCCCGGACGCGCGGCTTGCTGCAATGCGGTCTATCAATCCGCTTTATGTTCCACGTAATCATTTGGTCGAAAAGGCCATACAGGCAGCTCTTAAGGGTGACCTGTCAGTGTTCGACGAACTGATGACCGTTCTGGCCCGACCATTCGATGCGCAAGACGGGCGCGATGCATTTGCGCGCCCGCCCGCGCCAGAAGAGGTGGTGCATCAGACGTTTTGTGGCACCTGAGACAACTAGACAGCGATCTGGTAGACCCCAAGTGCGTCGCCGATCGAGTCTTCCTCATAGCCGAAATGCGACAGCAGCACTTTTTCTAGCGTATCGTAGGTTTCCCGGGCAGATTTAAAGTTGTCGGACGTCGGGTCCTTGATCAGCGTATTCAGCGTGGCAATGAGCTCAAGCAGCAGGGCGTGTACCACCTCATGCTCGGCAACCAGCCGGTCAACCACCTTCTGAAACGCTGCGGCCTTGGCACTGATTTCGGGGAAGATGTGGGCATCTTCAATCGAGTGATGCCCATGGATCATCTGGCAGTGCTGGCCGCAAATAGCGCCAAACCGGCGATAGTTTTCGGTGATGGGCAACGCATCCGCGCGTGCCTTCAGATCAGCAGCACTCAGCTCACCGCGCTCGGCTTCGGCGATCAGGTTACGCAGAACCGTCATGTTCTGCCGGAAGTGATCGTGGAACATCTTCAAATGCCGCCCGGGCGCTTTTTGCGCCGGAGTGAGATTTTCGAATGTCGGACCTTTCGGTCGCGTGTTGTCGTCAAGCAGAACTACCATGATGATTTCCGTGAGAAGAATTGCGCGGTTTGATTAGCGCAGGGCGGCGCTCGTGTCTGCCCATGTGTTCCTCAATGATGTAAATTCAAGCATCGTAACCCGACGGAAACGCAATTTTGTCCATTGTTCTGCGGGAAGGGCGGATCAATCCGCTTCAATCGCGGGGCAAATGCATGCTTATCGCAATAATTGCGACACTGTTGTCGATCGGTGTGAGCGTATTCATTCACTACGAAGTGCTGCGCTGGGTCTCCGACTTAATCCCGCGCATGACAATGCCGCCGCGCAGCCGCCTGCTTGTCGTGCTGGCAGCTGTGTTTGTGGCGCATTTTCTAGAGATACTGGCCTTCGCCACCGCCTATTATTTGATGCATCTCGACCCGGCACTGGGGACTCTTGAAGGCCCGCATGCTCGGCAGTTGGTGGATTTTATCTACTTTTCAGCAGCGACCTACACGACTCTCGGCATTGGTGATCTGTTTCCAACCGAGCACATTCGTCTCGTCGTCGGGGCGGAATCGCTGGCGGGACTGGTGTTGATCACCTGGTCGGCGTCTTTCACCTATCTGACGATGCAGCAGTTCTGGGATTTGCATCCGCGCCGGAAGCGCAACCGGAAGAACTAAAGAAGAGCCGGCCCCGCGGATCGCTCCAGCGGAACCGGCACAACAGCTGGCCGGGTGGCGGACACGGCCAGTCCGTATTTCTTTACAGAACTTCGTAGGACTGAATGTTGTTCAGCACCGTCTCGGGTAGCCGCTTGCGGTCGCTTGAGATGTACTCACAATCACCACGCAGGTTGATCTCGTTGCAGACCTTGACCCGGGCATTCTCCACCTTGATCGACATGACGTCGTTGGTCCAGCTGCCATCGATGTTGGAGAGGCGGCGTTCGCTATAGGTGCAGTGGCGGCGGTGCTTGTAGCCTTCTTCGGCGAAGAAGCAGACGCGCATGTCCTGTGGTTCATTCGGTTCAACTTCGGCAGTGTCATTTGCCGGCGGGGGCGGCGGCGGGGGCGGGTTGCGCAGTGCACCGGCAACCTGAGCGGAGGCGGGCAAGGCGGTGGCGACAATTGCGGTGGCGCAAAGAATGGCGGCGATACGGCTAAGTTTCATTTTTATCTCCTGGATTTGTGAAACAATGTTCATCGTTTCTTAACCGTGAGACGCCGTGGCTCCCTTTGGGGTTCAAAAAAAATTCCGCACGAAGCGGAATTCTTCCAAGTCATTGAAATAAAAAGAAAGGCGGCTCAAATGAGCCGCCTATGTCATTTGCTTTGTGCGCGAATTACCAAACGCGGTAGCTCGAAATCTCCCGATCGAGGAACTGGTTCAGCGTCGGTTGGCTCTCATTCACCTGAACGCAATAGGCGCCCCAGTGCTCCGAGCTACACACATGAACCGACAGGTCCCCGGTGATTTCGATGGACCGGAAAATGTTGTCCATGCCCGCAAGTGCCAGATCACGGATCATGCGTCCGGTCTGCGAACAATGCGACTGACCGGTGTAGTTCTGTCCGGTATAAAAGCAGACCGTGCCCGAACCCTTGAGAACAAGGTCGGTTTTCGGACCGGAGAAAATTTCTGGCCTGACTTCCATGCCGAAGGAGAGATCGTCGATGCTCATCCAGCCGCGCAGGGAGCCGCTGTCGATCCGGCACCAGCGGAACCGGCAGCTTTCGACATCGACTTCGCGCAGGGCACTGATTTCGCCGGACTCTGGATAGCGTGGACCAGGTCCCAGGTGCAGAGTGGAGCTGCGGATGGTCTGGGCAAATGTGCCCGCTTGAACCGGCAGCGTGGCTGGCACGAGCAGAAGCAGTGGCAAAAGTAATCTGACAATGAAACGAGCGGCGTTCATCTGACGGTCCTTTTGAGAATCTCACAAGATTTGGCGAAGAGTGCCATGTTTTGCGCGCCGATGCGAGGGGTAAGACACTGTTTGTGCCGCCTAAACGACAACAACCCGACGCAATGCGCCGGGCTGTGTAGCTCGTAATTCTTTGAGACGATCAGTTGGCCCAGGTTGTGTACCCAAGGTTCATGGTCGTGCCCGTGTAGCCGTTGAGGCGGAACTGGGATATCCGGCCCTGATCGGTTTTCACACACACATAGGTGCCAACCGGCATATGCCAGATCGAGATCTTGTTGCTCGAGAAGCTGGCCACCTTGCAGCCGTCAAAGCCGCGGTTTGTGCCGTCTCCGAGAGCAAACTGGGCACCGTTGCGCGGCACCAGAAACTTCTGGATGGCATTTTGCGCCTGATACCAGACATCGGCTCCCGCCGCGCCCACATTGCCATTGTCGAAATTGGCCTGATAGGTCTGCTGCAGGTTGATCGGGCCGGTCGAATATGTGACCGGTCCAGCCGGAGGTGCCGGGGTCGGCGATGGTGCGGCGCCGGTGTAAATGCGCATCGAGGACACCTTGTCGTTCAGGAATCCGCCGAGTGCTGGCGTGTCGGTCATCACATTGCGGCAGAAACCACCCAGATTGTTGTTCACGCACAGCCGAACCTTGGCATCGCCATAAAGGCGGACCGAGGAAATGCGGTTGTTGAAGGTCGCGTTCAGCGCGTTAAAGGTCGCCGGGCCGCTGCAATATTCGTTGCCCGAATAGTTGTTGCCCGTATAGACGCAAACCTCGTCGCTGACCGGGGTTGGTGTGGGTGTTGGCGCAGGTGTCGGCGTTTCACCGCAGTTCACCGAGAAGGATGGGCCATCGGGTCCAACCGTGAAGCCGAAGCTGCATTCAGGATCGGAAGGGCCGGGTGTGGGGACCGGTTCAGGTTCCGGTTCGGGCGGGGCAGCCAGATAGGTGGAACTCACCCAGCCGTTTGGCCCGTCATGTTCGACATAACACCAGCCGTTGGACACACATTCAGTCACGTCGACCAGTTCGCCTGCGCTCAGCGTGTCGAGCACGTTGAAATTGGTGCCCGGACCGGACCGGACATTGAGATTGGTGGTGGATTGCGCCTCGGTGGCGTTGGCCATACTGCTGCTGACGGCGAGAGTCATGCCAGCGGCAAAAATGGCAAGAACGGTCTTTTTCAAGCTGCTCATTGTTGTTCCCTCGTTTTGGCGCTGGAGGTGATCCAGCAATTTATGGCCTTATCCTAAAAGGCCGGGCTGAACCGGGACTGAACGTCTTGTTGTCAATTTGCTTTGTCCTGAGCCAGCCCACGGGCAGGATCGATAGTATCCAAGAGTAACAGAGGCTGCGGTTTTTTGAGGGCAAAAGCGTGTTTTTATACAAATACCCCCGGAGACCGCGATCTCCGGGGGTCGTTGCGGCGGGAGGATTGGCTCAGTAGGCCTTGAACGATGTGATCTTGTTGTTGAAGAACCCGAGGTTCTTCCGGCTCGATCCATAGGTTTTGCAGGCGCCGTTGTAGTTTGTCTGATTGCAGACCTTCACGGACGCACCGCCGATGATCTTGATCGAAGAGATCTTGTTGTCCCAATTGTTGGGCAGATCATTGTCGGTGGCACCGGGCGAGACGCAGAAGCTTGCGCCATTGAAGTGCGTGCCCTTGTAAAAGCAGACTTTGTCCGGGGTCGGCGGATTCGGGAAAACGGGGTCGCCGCCGATGCCGATACCGAACGAGAAGTTGCCGCTCGAATCGACTCCGAAGCCAAAGTTTATTTCGGGTTCTTCACTTTCAACCGGTTCCTCATAGCTGCCGGCTACCAGATATTTGGAGCTGACCCAGCCGTCCGGGCCACTATGCTCAATGTAGCACCAACCGTTTTTTGCACATTCCGTGACATCGACTGGCTCGCCTGCGAACAGAACGTCGACGACGCCATAACCGATGCCAGGTCCGGAACGGACATTCAGGGCGGTGGTGGCGTTGGCGGGAGCCGCAAATGCAGCGGTGGTGGAGATGGTGACGAAACCGAGTGCGGTCGCGGCGCCGGTGAGTTTTGCTTTAAAAGTCGTCATTTCAATATCTCTCATTTGGATTGCTATCCCGGGGGGAGGTCCGGAAGCGTTGATGCCAAACAAGCAGGACACGGCTGAACGGTTTCTGAATGGGGCGTTATGTTGGTGTCAGATTGAAAGTGTTAGGTGTTAAGTAAAGTAAAAACAAAGGTTTATACTTGTTTTGCTCTTGCCGATAAAATTTCCCGGAACCTATTCCGGTGAAAGACTCGACCCGGCAAGGCGTAGCTTTTAGACTCCTGCAAACTCCAATCCGACCTGACGGAGGCCAATATGGCAAGCACTCCTCAAGCCCCCGAACTCGGTATCCCGGCGCCGGACTTTTCGTTGCCGGGAACTGATGGCAACAGCTATGCGCTGGCTGACATCATGGGTGAGAACGGGGCGGTGATTGTGTTCATTTGCAATCATTGCCCGTATGTAAAGGCGATCACGGACCGGCTGGTTGACGCGGCTGAGACGCTGCAGGAGGACGGCATCGGGTTCGCCGCGATTTGCGCCAACGATTCATCATCGCACCCGGCAGATTCATTCGACAATATGAAACTGTTCGTCAAAGAGCGCGGTTTTACCTTTCCCTACCTGCATGATGAGAGTCAGGCTGTCGCGCATGCATATGACGCGGTATGTACGCCGGACTTTTTCGGTCTGAATGCGGCAGGAGAAATTCAGTATCGCGGACGGCTCGATGAAGGACGGACGGATCCGCCGCCGCCAAATGCCAAGGCTGAACTGGTGGAGGCGATGCGTGAGGTTGCCCGGACAGGCAAGGGGCCTGCGGATCAAATCCCGTCTGTTGGTTGTTCAATCAAGTGGAAGGCGGCTTGATGTTCCAATCGGAACGAAGGTGGACTAGCCGTCGACGGGGCGTTTGTTTCCGTCCTCATCAAGGCAGACATAGACGAAGTGGCCCTCGGTGACCTTCACACGGTCTGAGAGGCGATTGCGGCGCACCCAGGCCTCCATAGCCACGGTGACTGAGGTCGTGCCGACGCGTGAGATGTTGGTATAGACGCACAACACATCACCAACCTTCACCGGTGCGATGAAGGTCATGGCTTCAACGGCGATTGTCACCACGCGGCCGCGCGCGCGTTCGGTGGCGGCGACACCGCCAGCAATATCCATCTGGCTGAGCACCCAACCACCGAAAATATCTCCGGCCGGATTTGTGTCGGCGGGCATGGCGACGGTGCGGATCGTCAGTTTGCCTTGCGGTTCGTCGGTCATTCTGCGGCCACCTGCGGATCATCGTCATCATCGTCGAAGGCGAATTTGGGACTGTCAGGGCCATAAGCAGGCCAGCGTCCAGTGCGTTCTTCCCAATGCGCGCGGCACAAGGAGACATAGACATCCTTGCCGATGGCGACCTGATCGCCTTCGGTTAAAACGTTGCCCTTTTCATCCATGCGGACGACCATGGTCGCCTTGCGCCCGCATTCGCAAATCGTGCGGACTTCACGCAGCACATCGGCAATAGCCAGAAGCTCGCGCGAACCCTCGAACAGATTGCCCTGGAAATCTGTGCGGAGGCCGTAAGCCATGACCGGAATGCGCAACCTGTCGGCGACGCGGGCCAGCTGCCATACCTGATCGCGGGTGAGAAACTGCGCCTCATCTACGAAAACGCAGTGCAGGGGACCTTTTTCGAGCAGCTTGGAAATTTGCTCGAACAGATCGTCGTCACGACCATAGAGCTCGGCGGGCGATGACACCCCGATTCGCGACACGATGGAGCGTTTGTCCATGTCGGCATAGAGCGCGGAGGTGTAGAGCACGGTTTGCATGCCGCGCTCGCGGTAGTTGTGCGAGGCCTGCAGGAGGATCGTCGACTTGCCCGCGTTCATCGCTGCGTAGGAGAAATAAAGCTTTGCCATGGCCGATCCTGAAATGAATGCCTGAGACTAAGCCGCAAGACCTGTGAAATGAAGGCTTGGGTTCAGTCTTCAACAGGACGCATCGTTCACAGATAAAAAAAGCCGCCTCGAAAGGCGGCTCAATGATCACCGATTGGGGCTCGGCATCACACGGCGTCCAGATAGGGTTGGCCCGGACGCAAGGGGCGGAGACGGTTTGGGGGTCATTCTCCGCACAACATGCCGCTGGGGACGACTTGTTGCATGGCGAACCTAATGAGTGCGCATGACAGCCAGGTGACACGCAAGTGACAGTTTTTGCGCAGTGCAGAAGAAATTTCGCTGCGCTGCCGGACGTAAAGCCAAGGGTATGTGCTTGCGATCACTGCCGCGCGATGCCGGTGCGCATTCAGCTAAGGTTCAGATTGCAAAGCTCATAACGGCGCCTACAGTGCGGCGGTACGCGTCCGCGCGCCACAGCGTAAGGAGATGCGTTATGAAGACTTTGACACGGGCCATCGGGGCAGGGTTGGCGCTGGCGATGAGCGCCGGCATGGCGGTTGCGGCACCCTCGGACCCCACCGGTATCTGGCAGGCCGAAGACGGCGACAGCCGCTATGAGATCAGTTTTTGCGGCGACGGAACGCAGCTTTGCGCCGAGCTCATTTGGATCCGGCCCGAGGTGCTCACCAAGTACAACAAGAAGTATATTGGCGAGGATTTTCTGCAGGGCGCCAAGCGCCGTAACGAGCGCGAATGGGCCGGGCAGATACACATGTTCGGCATGAGTGCCAGCGGGGTTGTGACCCAATACACGCCGGACATCATTCGTGTGCGCGGATGCGCGCTGGTGATCGTGTGTGAGAGTGTCGTTTTGACCCGGTATAGCGAGTCAACGGCTGAAGCGGACTAGACGCCAGTCACGCCGCGCCTTCGCCCTAGGGCAGGCACGGTTTCAACCGCAACAATGGCAATGAAAATCAGCAGTGCACCGGAATAACCGAGAGGTGGCAGCCGTTCTCCCAAAAGAACGGCGCCGCCGAGCGCTGCGAACAGGGCTTCTCCCGACAGGATAATGGCCGCATTGGCAGGCGGGACGTGGATTTGCCCCACCGCCTGCAGGGTGAAAGCGATGGCGGTGGAGACGAGGCCGGCATAGGCAATCTCGATCCAGCCTGCAGTCACCGCTTCAAGTGTCGGGGTTTCAAACACGAACGAGCTGAGTTCTGCGACAGCGCCAGCTGCAAGGAATGAGCAGCAGGACACAAATATCGGCAGTCCTGTGTCACGCGACAGAAAGCCCAACATCAGCACATGCAACGCCCAGAACACGGCACTGAAAATGACCAGCAGGTCGCCTTCGTTGATCTGGTCGAGCGTTGCGCCGTTGAGCAGGTACAGTCCGGTAAGCGCGAGCGGTGCGCAGAGCCACACGATGGCATGCGGGCGCGTGCGGAACACGACCAGCAGGATAATCGGCACGAAAAACACGTAAAAGCCGGTGAGAAAGCCGCCATTGGTGACCGTTGTGCTTAAAAGCCCGGCCTGCTGCAGCCATGATCCGGCGAGGAAGTTGGCACTCAAAAACCCGATGAGCAGCCACTGGCGGGTGGTCAAAGGCTTGGCGCGCCGGCGTTTTTCCCAAAGAGCGAGCGGCAGGATGGCGAGGCCACCAAGCAGGTAGCGGGCGCCGATGAAGGTCAGCGGCCCCATATGCGCCATGGCATTTTTCTGCGCGATGAACGCGAAGCCCCAGAACATCGTGGCGAGGACGAGGACGAAGGTGGCGGTGGTGCGGTTCAGCATGACTGGTCAGCCGATTTCGGCGTCAAGCGCCGCGATGAGCTGCGAAATTTCGTCGGGCGACGTATAGTGCACGAATGACAGACGCAAAACGCCGTGATCGGGATCGATGCCCAGAGCCTCCAACAGCCGGTAACTGTAAAAATGCCCACCTCCGGCCATGATACCGTGGTTGGCTAGCCGCTTGGCGACATCCAGCCCCGGCTCCTCCAGTGCAAAGGCGAAGGTCGGCGCGCGCCGTTCCGCCACATCTGGGCCGATCAGGCGGACCCGGTTGGATTGTTTTGCCCAATCGAGAAGCGGCGCCATGAGGGCAATCTCCTGCGCGCGCATGACTTCGTGGGCGATCCGGAAGGGATCACCAGACTGGCCCGAGATATCGGCAACCGCTTCGAGATAGTCGGCAACACCCGCACTCGCGGCAATCTGGGCATGGTCAGGTCCCGCAGGCGTCAGCCGGTAACGCGGTTTGGTGTCGTTGAAAAAATGCCCCTGATTGGGCAGCGTCGCCGCCAGCTCCGGGCGGATCGCCATCACACCCTGATGCGGGCCATAGGTTTTGTAGGCGGAAAAGAAATAGATATCGGCACCGAGTGCCGCGACATCCGGCAAGCCGTGCGGGGCATAGGACACGCCATCGACAATCACCAGTGCGCCCGCTGCGTGGATTTTGGCGCTGAGATCGGCCACCGGGTTGATCTCACCAACAATGTTGGACGCATGCGGGAAGGCAACGAAACGGACCTTTTCGTCAAGAAGCGCGTCGAGTTTTGCTGGGTCGAGATGACCGGTCTGCGGGTCAACCTGCCACTCACGGATTTCGACTCCATCGGCGGCGAGCTTGCGCCACGCGCCGGTGTTGGCTTCATGGTCCTGATTGGTCACGACAATTGCATCACCGGGCTTCAGCCAGGTGCGGAACGTGTTGCCGAGAATATAGGTGTTCGCCGATGTGGATGGTCCGAAATGAATCCAGTCCGCCGTCACGCCAAGCGCCGCCGCGATGCGTTCGAACGCCAGATCCATCGCCGCGCCGGCATCCTCTGAAGCGGCATAAGCACCATAAGGCTGCACCTTGGTGGCGCGGAAATAGTGATCGAGCCGGTCCAGAACCTGCCGGCTGGTATAGGAACCACCGGCATTTTCAAAGAAAGCTTGTCCGGCGAGGGACGGTTCGGCGAAAGCGGGGAAGTGGGCGCGGATGCGGGCGGGGTCGAGAGGCAGAGGCATGAGAAGAGTGTCCGAGGTTGGTCAAACACTCCTAATCGGTTCCACTGAGCCGGGCAATAGCCGGGTTTTTCACTCAACGGTACACTTGGATGTCGGGCCGAAATGATTCCAGCTAGCCCATATCCTTGCGCGCCACGAACTCCAATCCGACTTCATCGCCGACTGCGAACACCTTGTCCCGGGCAATTGCATATTCCGGATCGGTCAGATGCTCGAGCATTAGCGGGATGTCGCGCGGGTTTTTCGCGATCTCGGTGAGGAATGTTTTGTAGTCGAGGACACCGTCGCCGATCATGCATTCATCTAGGTGCAGCGCGGCCTGGTGGTGCAGAATGATATCCTTGGCGTGGCAGGAAACGATCCACTGGCCGAGTTTTTCGAAACATTCCCGGATCAGATCGCCATTGTTGAAATAGACACGCGGTGTCATCACCAGATTGACTGGGTCGACGTGGGCGGCAAAGGCGGGCCGGTCGATGGCATGGATCAAATCGACATAATTATCGACGCTGTCGGGCAGCGAATACTGCATCATTTCGAGGGCGAATTTGGCGCGCTTGGGTTTGACCGTGTCGATGATGTGGCGGGCGGTCTGGACCGCATCGTCAAACATGTCATCTGTCATGTTGCGCGGGTGCGGCGCATAGTCGGTTTCCGGTGCATACGAACCGATATAGGACACGGCGCAAAGCGCACCGACCTCGTCGGCAATGGCCAGGCATTCGCAGGCGTAATTGACATGCTCCGTACGGCGGTCGGGTTCGATGGCAGTCAGATTTCGCCAGATGCCAATTTCCGCAATCATGACATCGGCGTCGTTGAACGCTTTTTCGATGTCTCTCAGACGATCCTTGTCCGCAAGTTTAACCGGCGGGCAATAGGCTGCCCCGTAACCGAAGGCGCGGTGGGCGCGGGCAAATGCAAAGGGATCGTCGGCGCTTTCGGGTACGCCATGGCCGCCTAGTCTGATCATGAAATCCTCCTCAGAAGACGTCATGTTGACGTCGATGAGCGATAGCTGCAAGCGCAAAAATCCCGGCGCCTGGGGGTAGGGCGCCGGGGCTGGTGCGGCCGGATGCGGGGCTTTGAAGGAGCGCCGCTCAGGGAGAAGGGGCATCCAGCCGTTTTGCTGATTTAGCTGTGGCGCGGACCCTGGCCTTTACGAAGTCCCCTGCCATGCATGTCATCCTGATCGAAATCGTGGTCCATGTGCGGACCCCGCCGGTCATCGCGTTCTCCGAACTTTTGATCCCGGCCTTTCGGGTGAAGCTGTGCTTTCTGGGTGTCGGTGAGGCTGTCGTAGAAAACCTCGAGTGAAGGCAGCACTTCTTCCATGGCTGTGATGCGCGCGGCCATGTTGGTCTGGCGCAACTTCAGCATTTCGATCATGTCCGGATTGTCTTCGCGGGCAGGGACCACACAATTGTCGGCAAAGCTGGTCTGGACGGTGAGTGCAGTGGTTTTGAGCGCGTCGAACAGTGGCTGCTGTTCCTCGGTCAGATCGACCCTTTCAGCGACGCGGTTGAGAGCCAGTTCAAGCTGCGGTGCGCCATTATCGGAGCAGGTGAGGCGGAGTAGGCCACCTGCACCGCCACGCGGGCCGCCGCGGCTCTCCATGCGGTCATGGCGTTCGCCACGTTCTGAAGTTAGCTGCACGCCGCTGTCCTGGGCGTAAGCTACGGGTGTAATGGCGGTGATTGCCATTGTGCCGGCGAGGGCGGTGGCCAGCAAAGGGCCGAGTTTCTTGTTCATAGGTGCATGTCCTTTTTGACTTTGGAGGTCGGTTGTCGTTGCCCGCTGCGTATGCATCGGACGAAACGACACTAGGACAGTGCGTTTTTCACCAACCTGTCGGTGGTGTGAAATATCGGTAAGGATGGAAAGGTTTGGCCGCGCAGCTCTTTAACGCGCTACATTGCGCGGTCTTCGGCGGACCGCTCTTTGTCTAAGCTACGCTATGCTCAGGACGCAATATAATCGCGCATGGCCGCCGCTTCGCCCTCGGCTTCTTCGATCTTGCGTTTGACCACGTCACCGATGGAAATCAGTCCGGCGATACGGCCATGATCAATGACGGGAACGTGGCGGATGCGTCGGCGCGTCATCAATTGCATCAGTTCATCGACGGTTGAATCCGGCGTGCAGGTGACAGGGTTTGCCGTCATGCACTTACTGACGCGGGCCTGCATGACCGCGCCGCCATCGTCAGCCATGTTCCGGACCACATCACGTTCCGACAGGATACCCGCAATCGCGCCCTTGTCGTCGACCACGACAACCACACCGATATTGTGTTGATTGAGCAGCTTGATCGCATCAGCGATGCTGTCATTGGCATGAACGGAATACACCGTGCTGCCTTTCGCTTCGAGAATTGTCTCTATCTTCATAGGCACCCTCCTAGCAATACAATGAGTATGCGATGGAAAAATCGATCCGGCAAACCGAAAGATAAAACTTTGCTTTATTGCAAAAAACCGGCCTTTCGGCCGGTTCGCACCGCGAATCGCGGCAAAGTTGCTCCGATGTGTGACGTTTGTTTTGTGCCGGAGCGACCCCTCAGGGCTTTATTTTTGTTTTGTCTTGCGCATTGCCATGTTTTCGAAGGGCTCATCCTCACGCAATGTGAGACGCCAGACCTCGAAAACGACGGCGACCAGCAACAATCCAAAGGCGCCGATCAGCACTAGGGCGTTGCGGTCCAGCTCCGCCAGGCTCGGCGCCGCCGCGGCAGGGGATACGGCGGCGCCGATAGCCAAAACGGCCAGCAGGATAACGCCGGCAAAGCGGCGTCTATTCGGTTTTCTACGCGGGTACTGCATGGGACTATCCGTTTGTCGCTCTTCCTGTGACGCCTACAAGACCATGCGATTTTGGGCGGAGTTTGCGCGCGGCGTGGAAAAGCGTGTACTATTTGACGGCATCTTTGTGGCAGCTGCGGAATACAAGGCATGCGTCCGCAGCCGGAAAAGAGGAGGCTGTTATGCGGTTTCTTGTTGCGATTTCCGGGTTTGTCGCTGCATTTGTCTTTGTGCTGGCTCTGGCGTTCGCGCCCGCGCAAGCAATGGAAAAAGACCTTGTGTGGCAAAGTGTTATCACAAAACAGATTGAAGCGTTCCGGCGCGGAGACGCGGCTGGGGCGCTTGGATATGCCGGCTCTGCCTTCAAGGCGCAGTATGACGATCCCAATGCGTTCTATGCCGACATCAAGCGGATGGGATACGGCCCCATAGTTGATTCGCTTTCACACAGCTTTGGCGCGTTCGAACAGGATTCCGACGCGGCAAATGTGGTGCAGGTGGTCACAATTCTAGGCCCCAAACAGGGTCTGTATGAAGCCGTTTACCAATTGCGCGCAGAGCCGGATGGCTGGCGTGTGCAAGGTGTCTTCATGCGAAAACAGGAGGGCGTTGGCGTTTAGAGCCGGTCACGTTTTGAGGGAATTAAAACGTTGGCTCTAAGTCTTTGAGTGGTCGTGTATTCGAACGGCAAAAGTGGTGTCCACTTTTACTGAAAACACTCTAGGCCACGCCCGCAAAGCCTGTTGTATTGGCGGTCATGAGCCGCTAATGCATTGATATTGTTTCAAATCCACCAATAAGGTCTTCGTGAAATGGGTTTTCTCTCCGATGCACTCGCGCGGGTGCAGCCGTCTGCGACCGTGGGTATCAGCCAAAAGGCACGCGAATTGGCGCGGGAAGGGCGCGATATCATCGCCCTGAGCGCTGGCGAGCCGGATTTCGACACACCGCAGCATGTCAAAGATGCCGCAATCGCTGCGATGGCGGCGGGAAAAACCAAATATACGAATGTGGATGGCATTCCCGAGCTTAAAGAGGCAGTGGCGCAAAAATTCAAGCGCGACAATGGGTTGGATGTCACGGCGGCGGATTGTTTCGTCTCGTCTGGCGGCAAGCAGATCATCTTCAATGCGTGGTTGGCAACGCTCAATCCTGGTGACGAGGTGGTCATTCCAGTGCCGTACTGGGTGAGCTATCCCGAAATCGTCCGTCTTTGCGGCGCAACGCCCATATTTGCCGAGGCCAGTGCCGAAACAGGGTTCAAACTGACACCGGAGGCACTCGAGGCGGCGATCACACCGCAAACCAAGTGGTTGATCCTCAATTCGCCGTCAAATCCGTCCGGCGCGGCCTATTCGGGCGATGAACTGAAGGAATTGGCAACAATCCTATTGCGTCACCCGCAGGTGCATATCCTGACCGACGATATTTATGAGCCGCTGGTCTACGATGGCGGTCAGTTTGCAACGATTGCGCAGGTTGTGCCCGAGCTTGGCAGCCGGACGCTGACTATGAACGGTGTGTCCAAGTCACACGCCATGACCGGCTGGCGCATCGGTTATTGCACCGGGCCGCAGGAGCTACTCAAGGCGATGACCAAACTGCAGTCGCAATCGACGACCAATGCCTGCTCCATCGCGCAGTGGGCGGCTGTCGAAGCGCTTAATGGTCCACAGGACTTCCTCAAGGACTGGCGGCAGGTGTTTCAAAACCGGCGCGATATGGTCGTCAACGGCCTCAATGCGGCCAACGGCATCGATTGCCTGACACCCGCCGGCGCATTCTATGTTTTCCCAAGTTGCAAAGGGCTTTTAGGCAAATCCAGCGCCAAAGGCACGCGCATGGAAACCGACGAGGATTTCGTCATGGCGCTACTGGAGGAGACTGGTGTGGCGCTGGTCCACGGCTCGGCATTCGGGCTGTCGGGGCATTTCCGCCTGTCTTATGCCGCGTCTGATGCGGAGTTGAACGGTGCGGTAGCGCGTATTCAGGAGTTCTGCTTAGGCGCGAAGTAACAGCAAAATAACGTGTGGCTTCATCTCCTAATTTAGAGAAATGAAAGACAATAGCGTCAATCTGGTGCTTCCGTTGTGCCGGATTGATGCCAATGAAGTTGGACACTTTTACCGCTTTGGCCGCAAGTTGCGGGATGACCGTCGTCTTAGGCGCGCTTCTGCTGCTTTTCTGGCTGCGCGACCGCAAGACAATCTGGCTTTTGTGGTGGTGTGCTGGATTTGAGCTTATCGGGCTCGGCATGTCCATGTTCATGTGGCAGCTGTTTGCCTCGGATGCCGCCAATTCAATGCTGGGCAGCATTGTTATTTCCATTGGAATTTGGGCCCTGTGGCAAGGTGCGCGGGCCTTCGAGAGCCGAAGTATCAAGGTCTGGCCGCTGGTTTTGGTGATCGCCGCCCAGTTCTTGCTGCTGGTTCCTGCCCTCTACGAGAGTATCAATGCGCGTGTTGGACTGGCGTCATTGCCCAAGGCCCTGTTTGTCGGGATGACTGCATTGGAGTTCTGGCGTGGCCGCGACGAGTATCTGCCATCGCGGATACCGATCATCGTCGTGCTCGGGTTCCTGGCAACCTATCTGTTTGTGCGCATTCCCTTCGCATCGATGACTGTCTTTCCCGGCGGCAATCCCCAGCCTAATCAGGTCTGGGTAGGATCCATTGCGACGCTGATCTTTCTTGTTGGCGCGGCGTTGGTCATGCTGCTCAATGCCATGACGCATGAGCGGCGCGAGATTAGCCACAAGTTTGCAGCGCAATCTGACCCTCTGACCGGGTTATTGAACCGGCGGGCGCTGACCGAAGCCTTCGGTGAAGGACCATTGCTGAGCGAAACATCGGTGATCGTTTTCGATCTCGATCACTTCAAGGATGTCAACGACACCCATGGACATGCCGTCGGCGATGAATGTTTGCGTGCATTCACACGCATTTGCCGCAAGCATATCCGGCAGGTGGACATTGCTGTGCGGCTGGGTGGCGAGGAATTTGCCGTGGTCATGCCCGACACCAGCATTGCCGTTGCATTGGCGATAGCGGAGCGGATTCGCCGCGTCTATGCCAGGACCCATATCGAGACGTCAGCGGGCAAGATCCGCAATACGGTAAGTGCCGGGGTCTTTGTCAGCGCGCAGGAGGAATTCACCCTTGAGCACTTGCTGCAACGCGCTGACGCCGAGCTTTATGCGGCCAAGCGCAATGGCCGCAATCAGGTGAGTTACCACCGTAAATCCCGCGCGGCCTGAACAGTTCACGTCTTCGATCACGGTCAGTTGAGGGAATGTGGTTTGCCTCGCAGGCGCGAAACGACAATGCTTGCGGCAGATTTTGAACGTTCGGGAGGTACGCCATGTTGATCAAGATAAAGAAGCGCTGGGAAATCCCGGAGCGCGAGGCGACGCCCGAGGGTGTCTATCTGAACCGGCGCACGCTGATCAAAGGATTGGCTGCGACTGCAGCAGCGGGCCCCATAGCCGGTCTGTCCGGAGCGGCGCTGGCCCAGGCAGAGCGGGCGGCCATGACGGCACCACGCAACGAAGCCTATACGATCGATCGGGAGCTGACGCCCGAAGACGTCAACATCCATTATAACAATTTCTATGAGTTCGGATCGCACAAGCGCATTGCCGATGCGGCGGAAGAGCAGCTGAAACCGCGCCCGTGGCAGGTCGAGATTGGCGGATTGTGCAATAATCCCATGACCCTCGATGTCGATGAACTGATCGGCATGATGGATATTGAGGAGCGCCTTTACCGGCATCGCTGCGTGGAAGCGTGGTCGATGACCGTGCCCTGGATCGGGTTCCCGGTCCGCAAGCTGGTGGAGCTTGCTGATGTGCAAGGCTCGGCCAAGTATCTGCGCATGCAGACTTTTGGTGATCCGGAGATGGCAAGCGGTATTCGTCAGCAGGGCTGGTATCCGTGGCCTTATGTTGAGGGCATAACCATGGCAGAGGCGATGAACGATCTCTCGCTTCTGGTTGTTGGCGCCTATGGCAAACAGGTTGCCAACCAGATGGGCGCCCCGATCCGGTTGCACCTGCCCTGGAAGTATGGCTTCAAGTCACTCAAATCCATCGTGAAGTTCGAGTTCGTCGAGGAGCGTCCGGTTGGTTTCTGGGAAGAGATTGCAGCGAACGAATACGGCTTCTGGGCTAATGTGAACCCGGAAGTTCCGCATCCGCGTTGGAGCCAGGCATCCGAGACCGTGCTGCACACCAGTGAACGCATCCCCACGCAGCTCTACAATGGCTATGCGGAAGAGGTCGCCGGGCTTTATGCCGGGATGGAAGACCAGGCGCTGTTCATGTAAGCAATCGCGACAAAATAAGGCCTCACCCGAGGGGAGGGTGAGGCCCGTTTCGACCGGCTTTGCGAAAGCGAAGACCGGTCATTTTGTTTGCCGGGATGCGCATGGCGGATACGCAGCGGCGATTACCCGTTGAGTATTGCAACTGACGGTGCCGGTAACAAACGCAGATGCCGCATAGCTGCCATGCGTTTTGAACAGGTGAGTGCTGAAAAAAAGAGGCTCCACCCGAGAGTGGAGCCTGAAGCGATTTAGGGGTCAACGACCCTGAAAATCTAAAAGAGGTTGGCAGTCGACGAGGGAGGAGGATACGTCTTCTGCCGATGGACGTTCACCGAGGGAGGAGGATACGGCTTCGGTCCGGGTGTCTACTTGGGTTGATCCAGGGAGGAGGAAGGACCGCGCCGTTTCGACAATCCCAATATGTTACGGTCGGCTGATTTCAGCAACCATCGGTTAGGTATGGCAGCTATGCACAAAATGCAGGCGTGGCCGTGCCATGGTTAAAAAGAAGGCGCGGGCCAAAAAAAAGCTCCGCCAGGCGGCGGAGCTTATGAGGTGTGAAAGACATTGTCTTTCACGAGGAGGGAACAACGATGGACACAGGGAGGGGAGGAGCATCCATCGTGTTGCGCTCTATCTAGTGATCCGATGTGGTTAATGCAATCGATTACCAAGCATGGCAGCTATGCGCTGAGTGCATGGTTCAAAACTACTGATATCACTCTGAAATATAACGATAAAATAATGCAGACTGCTCAGTACGACCACTCACGCGCTTCAGCGACGAGGAAATCGCGGAAGACGCCGACGCGTTTGGAGTTTTTGAGGGCAGGCGGGTAAACGAAGTAGGTCTCGAATTCGGGCAGGGACACTTCATCGAGCACACGCACAAGTTCGGGGGCTTCTTCAAGCACATAGTCGGGCAGCATGGCGATACCAACGCCGGCGCGGGCGGCGCGGACGAGGCCGTGAATCGCATTGACTTTTAACGCCACCGGGCGGGCGCTATTGTCGCTGCGGCCCAGCCGCTCGAGATAGTTCACATCACCCAGATGCGAGGGTGCGGGATCGCCAAAGGTGACGATCCGGTGCTGATCGAGCTCTTCGACCGAATTCGGCTTGCCGTGCTTGGCGATATAGTCGGGCGAGGCGTAGATATGGAAATGCACGGTGAACAGCTTGCGCTGGATCATTTCCGACTGATTGGGCCGGTGCAGGCGAATGGCGACATCGGCTTCGCGCATGGCGAGGTCCATCTCCGCGTCATTGAGTTTGATCTCAAGCTCTATGGTTGGATAGAGCGAGACGAACTCGTGAATACGCGAGGTCAGCCATGTCGAGCCGAATCCCACTGTTGTGGTCACCAGCAAGGGGCCTGCGGGCACCTCATGGCTTTCCGACATCTGCGTTTCCACCTGCTGCAATTCCCAGTGCATGCGGTGGGCGGTGCGGAACAATTGTTCGCCGGCTTCGGTCAGCACAAGGCCGCGTGCATGGCGGATGAACAGTTTGAGGCCCAGATCATCCTCAAGCGCCGATACCTGACGTGAGATGGCTGACTGGCTCATGCCCAGCCGGTCAGCGGCATGCGTAAAGCTGCCCGCTTCTGCGGCGCAGTGGAAAATCCGCATTTTGTCCCAGTCCAGCATGCCCCCTCCGTTCCGCGGCGAGCCGCTATTCTGCGGCTTCTGCCAGATCGTGCTCGGCCAGGAAGCGCTCGGCTTCGAGCGCGGCCATGCAGCCCATGCCGGCAGCCGTTACAGCCTGACGGTAAATATCATCTGTCACATCACCCGCCGCGAATACGCCGGGGATGCTTGTCGCCGTTGAATCCGGCGCGGTCACCAGATAGCCGCCTTGTTTCGTCTCCAGCTTGTCTTTGAACAGCGACGTGGCCGGTGCGTGGCCGATGGCAACGAACAAGCCGTCTGTTTTCTTCTCGGTGATATCGCCGGTCATTGTGTCCTTGAGTTTGACGCTGGTGACCGATGGCGGCATGTCGTTGCCCAGAACCTCGACCACCTCAGTGTTCCAGAGCACCTCGATCTTCGGGTTCTTGAACAGGCGATCCTGCAGGATGCGTTCGGCGCGGAATTCATCGCGGCGGTGAACCACTGTGACCTTGGAGGCGAAATTCGTGAGGAACAGGGCTTCCTCAACCGCTGTGTTGCCGCCGCCGACAACCACCACCTCACGGTCGCGATAAAAGAACCCGTCGCAGGTTGCGCAGGCCGAGACGCCGAAACCCTGGAACTTCTGTTCGGAGGGCAGGCCAAGCCATTTGGCCTGCGCGCCTGTGGCGATGATCACGGAATCGCAGGTGTAGACCTCACCGCTGTCACAGGTCAGCGTGAAGGGCCGTTTGGACAAGTCCACATCAGTCACAAGATCGGACACGATCTTGGTGCCCACATGTTCGGCCTGCGCCTTCATCTGCTCCATGAGCCATGGGCCCTGAATGGGTTCGGCGAAACCGGGATAGTTTTCGACATCGGTGGTGATGGTGAGCTGGCCTCCGGGTTCCATACCCGAAATGAGGACCGGCTCAAGCATGGCGCGGGCGGCATAGATCGCGGCAGTGTAGCCGGCGGGGCCGGACCCGATGATGATAACCTTGGCGTGCATAAATACCCTGTTCGGTGTGTCCAGAATTCAATCTCTAGATAAGAGCCCATACACCGCCCATGCAAGTGGCGAGGGGCGTTCAGGCAACACTAACAGGGCCGTGGCAACCAAAATGCCACAGCCCCGTGTCAATTTGCCTCTTATTTAAGCGGAAATCAGGCGAACTTGATTTCGAGGATCTCGTAAGCGCGCGATCCGCCGGGTGCGGTCACCTCAATCGAATCGCCCACTTCCTTGCCGATCAGCGCACGCGCGATCGGTGAGGAGATCGAAATCCGGCCGGCACTTGCGTCCGCTTCCGGATCACCCACGATCTGAAAGACCTTTTCCGCGTCGGTATCTTCGTCCACCAGCTTGACCGTGGCGCCAAACTTGACGGTGTTGCCGCTCAGTTTGGACACGTCGATAATATCCGCGAGCGCGAGGATGGATTCCAGTTCCTGAATCCGGCCTTCATTGAGGCTCTGCTGCTCCTTGGCGGCATGATATTCGGCGTTTTCGCTCAGGTCGCCATGCGCGCGCGCTTCGGATATCGCCTGGATAATCCGGGGGCGGTCCTCGGAGGCCCGGCGTTTATGTTCTTCAACCAGGGTCGCATGCCCTGCGACCGTCATCGGGATCTTTTCCATACAATCCTCCCGGGTTAACGGGTCAATATTGATCCCCGCCGAAAATCGTTCGGCTTATTCCGTTCGATGGTTCGGGGTGATCGTTTCAGGTTGCCTTGTCCGCGTTGTGCGGTCAAGCGCAGCCATATGGAGGTTCATACCTCATTGGCGGTAAATATGGTGGTAACAGCCGCGATGGCAAGGGCGACATACGAATAGGTGCCTTTAATGCAAAAGGCGCAGCCGCGAGACTGCGCCTTTAATGCCTGACGGCTGGATCGGCTATTCTGCGATGGCCAGATTGTCTGCGGCGCTCTTGCCGGTACGCTTGTCCGGAACGAGCTCGTAGCTGACTTTCTGGCCTTCATCGAGTGCGGTCAGCCCGGAACGCTGCACAGCGGAGATGTGCACGAACACATCGCTTCCGCCTTCATCCGGCTGAATGAACCCATAGCCTTTTTGACCGTTGAACCATTTAACGGTGCCTGTCGCCATAATAACTGCCTTTCGCGATATCTGCTCCTCTTGGTCGCAAACGCGGCGAATGCGTATGCCACCGGTCATCGAAATCTTCGGTGGTGACGTCAGCAGTAGCGAGTAGTCGCATAAAGGCAATTCATCGCGCGGCTTGGTCGGGGGCCGTAAATTCGATGGCAAAATATAACGTGAAACAAAAATTTGTACAACATATGTCGATAAAGACACATTTTCGCCGGCCAAGAGAAACCAAAGGAACGTCTGACGATTACTTGTCTTACTGACAGGTATGAAATCATCTTTGAGCGCGTTTCTTGTAGTGTCGGGCGGCGATGGCGGGATGGAGTTATTCCTCGCCGGGAGGACGCACGGCTTTGGCGCGCAAACAATCACGGCGCTGTCCTGCGAATACTGTCGCCTCGCTTGACACCGGAACGGTTCACGCATATCTGATATTAGTCAGTTAACTAACTAATTTGGAGATGTGCAGTGAAAGCGATTGAAAAATATGAGAAAATCGACACCCAACGGTTTGGCCCATGGGCCGTGGTAACGGGTGCCTCTTCAGGTATCGGACAGGAATTTGCCCGGCAGTTGGCTGCGAACGGATTAAATCTGGTGCTGGTTTCCCGGCGTCAGAAAGAGCTTGAAGATGTCGGCAAGGCGCTGGGCCAACGCTATGGTGTTTCGTACCGGGTGATCGTCGCCGACCTGTCGACGGAGGACGGGCAGCGTGCCGTACTGGACCAGACCGACGATCTCGATGTCGGGCTGTTGGTATCCAATGCAGGCATGGGGCAGCCCGGTAATTTCCTGTCATTCGAGGAAGCTGATCTCAGACGTGTCACCCAGCTTAACGGCGTATCCTACATGGTTCTGGCGCATGCCTTTGGCCGGCGGTTCGCAAAGCGCGGCAAAGGTGGCGTTCTGCTGGGGTCGGCGCTCGGCGCCGATACGGGTGTGCCCTACAACACCAAGGAAGCCGCCTCCAAGGCGCTCGTCTCCACCCTCGGGCGCTGCCTCAGCTATGAGTTCAAGCCGCTCGGCATCAACGTATCCGTGTTGGTGATCACGCCCACCGAAACGCCGATCATCGAGAAGATGGGCTTGCGGCGAGCTGACATGCCGATGAAGCCGATGCCGGTGGAGAAATGCGTGCGGGCTGGTCTTAAGGGCATTCAGCGCAACAAGCTTATGGTTGTGCCCGGGCTTTTGTTCAGCCTGATGGTGCCACTGATGCCACATGGCTTGGCACGGCACATGACCGCCAATATGATGCGCAAGAGCACACGATTTGTGACCTGAGGTTGGCCTTTTTGACTAAGAACACAACCAAAGCCGGCAAGCGCGATAAACTGGTCGAGGCCGCCGTCGCACTGGCCTACCGGCAAGGCTACCGCAAAACCACTCTCGCCGACATCGCCGAAGAATCCGGCGTGCCGCTCGGCAATGTCTATTACTACTTCAAGACCAAGGACGCGATTGGCGATGCCATACTCGAGGTGCGCGAAAGCCAATGGGCCGCGCTGCGCGATCGGCTCGCCGCTCTGCCGGGCCCGCGTGAACGGCTGACGGACTATGTCGACATGACCATCCGCAACGCATCGAACGTGGCAACTTATGGCTGCCCCATGGGCTCGCTGAGCGCGGAACTCCTGAAGGGTGGCGGCGATCTCGCCACGCGATCGAATGCGCTCTTTGCCGGTCCGATTGATTACATGGCCGAGCAGTTCCGGGCGCTGGGGCATGCGGCTGAGGCCGAAGACTTGGCGTTGCACCTGCAATCCGCTCTGCAGGGCGCATCGCTGATGGCGCAAAGTTTCCGCGATCCGGATGTGCTCAAGCGCGAGGGTGACCGGTTGAAGGTCTGGATTGCCGGGCTATAAGCCTCAGGCGAAATAATCCTGCAACGCCCTTACCTGTAGATTCCCGGCCCGATACGCCACGATCCCTTCCACTGCCGCGGCGGCGCCGGGGATGGTGGTGTAGTAGGGGATCTTGCCCAGCAATGCTGTACGGCGGAGGTCCTTGCTGTCCGAAATCGCCTTGGTGCCCTCGGTGGTGTTGATCACCAGTTGCACATCGCCATTCTTCATCGCGTCGACAATGTGCGGGCGGCCTTCGAGCACCTTGTTGATCTTGGTGCATGCGATGCCCTGTTCAACGAGATAGCGCTGCGTCCCGCCGGTGGCGATGATCTTGAAACCGGCATCTGCGAGCTTGCGGATCGGGCCGGTGATGGCATCCTTGTCACCGTCGCGGACGGAGACGAACACCGTGCCTTCCTTGGGCACCTTGGAGCCGCCGCCGAGCTGCGACTTGGCAAAGGCGATCGCGTAGTCGGTATCGAGGCCTATGACCTCGCCCGTCGAACGCATTTCCGGGCCAAGAACCGTGTCGACGCCGGGGAAGCGCGCGAAGGGGAAAACCGCTTCTTTTATCGCGATGTGATCGAGTTTCTTTTCTTTGAGATTGAAGCTTTCAAGGCTCTCGCCCGCCATGACGCGGGAGGCGATCTTCGCAATCGGGTCACCGATAACCTTGGCCACAAAGGGCACAGTCCGCGAGGCGCGGGGGTTGACCTCGATGATATAGACAGTGCCGTCCTTGAGGGCGAACTGCACATTCATCAGGCCGCCGACATCGAGCGCCAGCGCAAGCTCACGCGCCTGGCGCTTCAGCTCGGCGATTACCTCGTCGGAGAGGTTGTGCGGGGGTAGTGAGCAGGCGCTATCGCCCGAATGCACGCCGGCTTCCTCGATATGCTCCATGATGCCGCAGACAAAGACGTCCTTGCCGTCCGAGAGGCAGTCGACATCGATTTCCGTTGCGCCATCGAGGTAACCATCGAACAGCAGCGGATTGTCAGCCAGAACCGAGTTGATCTGCCCGGTCTTGTCGTTGGGGTATTTGGCCCGAATTTCGGGCGGCACCAGCTCATTAAGCGTCGACTGGATATAGGTCTCGAACTGCTGCGCCGTATGCACAATCGCCATGGCGCGGCCGCCAAGAACGTAGGAGGGGCGGATCACCAGCGGATAACCCAGCTTTTCTGCAACAATACGGGCCTGCTCAAGCGAGAAGGCGATGCCGTTTTTCGGTTGGGTCAGGTTCAGCTTGGCAATCAGCTTCATGAACCGGTCGCGGTCTTCGGCGAGGTCGATAGCGTCCGGCTGCGTGCCGAGAATGGGCACACCGGCCTTTTGCACGGCCTCTGCGAGATTGAGCGGCGTTTGGCCGCCGAACTGCACGATCACACCATGCAGGGTGCCCGCTTTTTTCTCGGTTTCGAGAATTTCGATGACGTCTTCTTCCGTCAGCGGCTCGAAATAGAGCCTGTCGGAGGTGTCATAGTCGGTTGAAACCGTTTCGGGGTTGCAGTTGACCATGATGGTCTCATAACCCGCATCGCTCAACGCAAAGGCCGCGTGACAGCAGCAATAATCGAACTCGATTCCCTGACCGATCCGGTTGGGACCGCCACCGAGAATGACGACCTTCTTGCGGTCCGAGGGCAGGGCCTCGTTGACGATCTCGCCAGCGAACGGTGTCTCGTAGGTCGAGTACATATAGGCGGTTGGTGAAGCGAATTCGGCAGCGCAAGTGTCGATGCGCTTGTAAACTGGATGCACGTCGTAGGAATGGCGCAGGGCCCGGACTTCCGATGTTGGCTTTTTGGAGAGTTCTGCCAGCCGTGCATCGGAAAAGCCCATGCTCTTGAGCATCCGCAGCAAACCCGCATCGTCCGGCAGACCGTGCTCGCGCACCTTGTTTTCGGTGTCGACGATGCCGCGGATCTGGTCAAGGAACCACGGATCGATCTTGCAGGCTTCGTGAATAGCCTCATTGGTCATGCCAAGCCGCATGGCTTCGGCGACATAGAGCAGACGCTCCGGTGTCGGCGTGCCGAGCGCGGCACGGAGGATGTTCTTGTCCTCGTCTTCACCAAGACCGGGAATGCCGATTTCATTGAGGCCAGTCAGACCGGTCTCAAGCGACCGCAGTGCCTTTTGCAGCGATTCCGGGAAGGTCCGGCCAATGGCCATGGCCTCGCCCACCGACTTCATGGCGGTGGTCAGCTTGTTGTCGGCACCGGGGAATTTCTCGAAGGCGAAGCGGGGAATCTTGGTGACGACATAATCGATCGTCGGCTCAAACGAAGCCGGGGTCGCGCCGCCGGTAATGTCGTTTTCAAGCTCATCAAGCGTGTAGCCGACCGCCAGCCGCGCCGCGACCTTGGCGATTGGGAAGCCAGTGGCTTTGGAGGCGAGGGCGGATGACCGCGACACGCGCGGGTTCATCTCGATGACAATCAAACGGCCATCGGCGGGATTGACGGCAAATTGCACATTCGAGCCGCCCGTCTCCACGCCGATCTCGCGCAGCACGGCGATGCTGGCGTCGCGCATGATCTGGTATTCCTTGTCGGTCAGCGTCAGCGCTGGCGCAACCGTGATGGAGTCGCCTGTGTGCACACCCATCGGGTCGAGATTCTCGATGGAGCAGATAATGATGCAGTTGTCCTTTTTGTCGCGGACAACCTCCATCTCGTACTCTTTCCAGCCCAGAACGCTCTCTTCGACCAGAACCTCGTCGGTCGGCGAGGCGTCGATGCCGCGCTCGATAATGTCGAGATATTCTTCCTTGTTATAGGCAATGCCACCACCGGTGCCACCAAGGGTGAAGCTCGGGCGGATGATGGCGGGAAGGCCGATGACTTCCAGCGCCTGCAGCGCTTCGATCATATTGTGGGCGAGGGCGGATTTCGGCGTTTCAAGGCCGATCTTGCTCATGGCCTCACGGAAGAGTTCGCGGTCTTCTGCCTTGTCGATGGCGTCGGCCGTGGCGCCGATCATTTCGACACCGTACTTTTCCAGAACACCCATTTTTCTGAGTGACAGGGCGCAATTCAGCGCAGTTTGACCACCCATGGTGGGGAGCAGGGCGTCGGGCCGCTCCTTCTCGATAATCTTGGCAACAACTTCCGGGGTGATCGGCTCCATGTAAGTCGCATCGGCGAGGTCCGGATCGGTCATGATCGTTGCCGGATTGGAGTTGACCAGAATGATCCGGTAGCCTTCTTCCTTCAGCGCTTTACAGGCCTGGGTGCCGGAATAATCGAATTCACAAGCCTGGCCGATAATGATCGGCCCCGCGCCGATAATCATGATGGATTTGATGTCGGTGCGTTTTGGCATTCTCGTTCGTCGTTTCCGTATCTGGCGTAGCCGAAAAGAAGCCGGGCAGAAGCTGCCGGTTCCATGGGCGGTGTGAGTCTCAAGGCTAGGTGGGCCTTATAGGCAAGAGATGCGGCGAACGGAAGGGGGAAATAGGGGGAACCTGCGTTTAAAGTCCATACTCAAAACTGTGACGGCGCGCTGCATGGATGTAAATCGCCGAGGATTGCGGGAGGTCCGCCAATTGCTGCGCTAAATTCCCGCAGCTGCCTGCTGCCGCCTGGAAACAGCAAGCCAGGCAATTCCGATACCTGCAAGAGCGATCCATGGAAGGAGCAGCAAGTTAAGCGTTTGCCAGCCGAGGAAGTGGTGCATAACACCGGCGCCCAGTGAGCTGGTGAGGCCAACAAGAAACACTGATAGATCGTTGGCTGCCTGTGCCTTGCTTCTCTCACCTTCGGTATAGGTGGTAGTCAAAAGATTGGTTCCACCGATATACAAGAAATTCCATCCTACTCCGAGAAATATCAACGCTGCGGCGAAGGAATAAAAGCCGGTGCCAGACAGAGTCAGCGCTATGTGGGCAGCGAAAAGCAGAACACCGCCCATCATGACGCTGAGAACGCCAAACCGCGCAATAAGGCTGCCAGTAAAAAATGATGGCGCGAACATTCCCAAAACATGAAGTTGGATGACTAACGCTGTTGCGTCCATCATGTGGCCGTGTTGCCTCATTGCGAGGGGCGTTGCCGTCATTGCGAGGATCATGACACCGTATCCCGTCGCTGCACCGAACAACGCCACAAGATAGGCAGGCTGAGCAACTATCCGAGAAAGCGGCCGCACGGATTCTGCTTCACGATCTATCCTGCGGGGTGCGGCGGGATCCGATAGCCCACTGAGCATGGCGAAGGATATAAGCCCTGTTAGAGACAACAGCAGGAATGAACCGGTAAATGCCGGCTGCAGCAGTTCGCCGCCCCATTTGCCGAGAAACGGCCCCGCGATTGCGGCGATGATACCCCCGGCAAGCACGAGGGAGATCGCTTGGGGACGAAAGTGTTCGTCCGCTACCTCAGAGGCTGCGAAGCGATAAAACTGCGCGAAGCCCTGATATGCGCCGATTAGCAAAGTGCCAGCGCTCAGTAGCATAAGAGAGTTGAACCATATTCCAGCGGCCGCCAAAAGGCCGCCAATTGTACCAAGCGCTGCGCCTGTCAAGAAGCCACTGCGGCGGCCCCATCGGTGCATTGCCATGGAGGCGGGTACGGTTGCGATAGCTGTGCCCAAAAACATGGAGGCGACTGGAAGAGTTGCCAGTGCGGGTGCCGGAGTAAGAACGGCTCCCGCCAGGCTACCCACGGTGACAACCATCACCGATGCTGTCTGAAACATTGCCTGTGCTATGGCCAGCAAAAATACCTGACGGTACATGCGTTAGTCTCCGCGATTCAGTGGATTAGAAAACGAGTATTTTATCCGAGTCGACTGTAATGGCCGCCAGTTCGTCCATTGTACTACGGCTAGGACCTTCGATCAGATCCGCTTCCGTTAGCCCGCGTGCGTCGAGGCAGGTGCCACACAAAAGGACCCTGCCACCCTTTGAGACGAGGCGTTTGAGCATGCGTCCAATGTTGTAGTAGCCATCGGGCGTTTTCTGACCCTTGTTTGCCACAAGCACTGCATCAGCCATCAAAAATAATGTTATGTCTGTTCCGGTGTCAGCAACGGCGTTCGCCAGCCGCAAAGCGTTGTAGGGGCGTTCGGAGCCATATGGCGGGTCATTGACAATCAGCAGCATATCCATTGTCATCCTTGTACGCATTCAATCATTCAAGTAATCAATTGAATGATATTCAAACAGGAGTTCTATTGCTGTGTCAAGCAAGTCACCGAAGCGAGAGTTGTATGCCCATTTCGCCACCATGGCTCGGGCGCTTGGGCATGAACACAGGTTGGAATTGATTGAGCATCTAGGTCAGGGAACATGTGCGGTCGAGACACTGGCTGAAAAAACCGGATTGAGTTTCGCCAATGTATCGCAGCATCTTCAGCATTTGCGACGCGCCGGCCTGGTCGTTGCCGAGCGTTCGGGTAAGCACGTCCTATACCGGCTAAAGGACGGGCCGGTTATTGAGGCGATTGCCGCGCTGCAACGGCTTGCCCAACATAATATGGCTGAAGTGCGCGAGGTTGTGGAGAGCTATTTTCACCGCATCGATAGTCTCGAGCCGGTGGATGCACAAATATTGATGGCGCGAATAAATGACGGCACCGCGCTGGTATTGGATGTCCGACCCGAAGCTGAGTATCAGCAAGGACATCTGCCAGGTGCTGTCAACATACCGGTAGAGATGTTGGATGACGCTTTGGAGCTTCCCGCCGACCGGGAGATTGTTGCCTATTGCCGAGGACCATATTGCGTCCTTTCCTTCGAAGCTATCCAGAAACTCCGTGCAAAGGGCTACAATGTGCGGCGCTATCGCGATGGTTTTCCGGAATGGAAGACGGCTGGGCTGCCGGTCGAGATGGGCAATTAAGTCTCTTGGCACTAACGCCCTACTCAAAGAGATGCGGCGAACGGAAGGGGGAAACGACGGGAAATCCTGATTGCGGCTGTATTGTCGTGTCTATGGTCAATTATGCTCTTTGACAAAAGCGGAATTGAAGGTTTGGGGGAGGGCTGTGATGACGACTGAATTCAAAGCCGCGGTACCGGTTCTGCCGGTCCGCGATATCGCCAGGGCAACACGGTTCTATGCCGAAAAACTCGGTTTCAAGATCGGTCATCAAGACGATGGCTATGCCATTCTGATCCGGGACAGTATTGAAATCCATCTGTGGGCTGCGTGCGATGAAAAATGGATGGGCGAAACGCGGGACAATCCTGTGGTCTCGGGTGCGGAGACTTTCCTGGCGGGAACGGCGAGTTGCCGCGTGTTTGTCACCGGTATCGATGGCTTTTACGAGGACTGCAAACGGGTAAACGTCGTGCATCCGAACGGCGCGTTGACGAATAAGCCTTACGGGTTACGCGAATTCGCAATCCTCGACTGCGATGGCAACCAGATCACCTGTTTCCAGCCGACGCCTTAGGAAACCCGGCGCCAGGCTTTGCGGTGCACATACTCGACAAAGGAATCTGCGGAGACAGGGCCGGAAAAGAAGTAGCCCTGCAAGATATCGCAACCGAGGTCTCTGAGGATTTCGACATGCTGAACCGTCTCAACGCCTTCGGCGCAAACCTCGATGCCCTGCGACTTGCCGATATCGACGATGGACTGCACCAGCTTGCGCTGCGCGGCGCTTTCTGTGATTGGCGCAACAATCTCCCTGTCGATTTTGAGCCGGTGCGGACTGAGCCGCAAAAGGCTGACAATCGAAGCGTGACCGGTGCCGAAATCGTCGATGTCGATATCGATGCCCAGTTCCTTGATCGCATCGATATTGAACGACATCACATCGTCCTGATCATCGAGGAAAATGGACTCGAGCAGTTCAAAGGCAACGCGTCCGCGCTCGATATTGAGCGAACGGAGGCTGTCGATGAGCTTTTCGTCCGACAGGCGGCGTGAGGAGACATTGATCGAAACCTGCGGGATATTGAGCCCGCGCTGATCCCAGTCGGCCAGATGCACGAGGGATTGCTCGAGGATCATACGGTCGATCGTGCCGACAGCTTGCAGGTCTTCAGCGACATCAAGAAACTGGTCCGGCGCCAGCAATCCGCGCTTGGGATGCTGCCAGCGCACAAGCGCTTCAGCACCACTGATTTCCAGCGTGCGCGCATCGAACTGCGGCTGGAAGAACGGAATGAATTCGTCTTTCTCCAGACCTTTGAGAATATCGTCAGCGCACTGTTTGCGCGAGGTGATCTCGGCCTGAAGGGCGTCGCTGAAATAGGCAGCGCGATTGCGGCCATCACGTTTGGCGCGATAGAGCGCAATGTCCGCGTTGATCAGCAACTGCTTGGGGTCGACGCCTGCACGGGATTCAGCAATGCCGATGCTGACGCTGCCGCGGCACTCGTTCCCCTGCCACATCATGGGCTCGCGGGCGCGTTCGATGATGTTTCTGACCAGCGCGCTCATTTGAGCATGGTCGGGGGCGGGGGACAGCATGATGACGAACTCATCACCGCCGATACGCGCGACGAAGCCGCTTTCGCCCACACTGTCACGCAAAAGCTCCGAAGTGTACATGAGCATAGCGTCGCCGGCGGCGTGGCCCTTGGTGTCGTTGATTTCCTTGAAGCGATCGAGATCGATATGCAGCAACGACAGATCCTGCTTGTCGACCTTTTTGGCAGCATGTTCTGCCAGCGCATTGTCGAGAAAGCGGCGATTGGGCAACCCGGTCAGCGAGTCATGCAGTGAGGCGTGCTCCATGTCCGCCTTGGCGGTTTCAAGCTGATCATTGCGGCGCTCGGCCAACTGATTGGCGTGCTCAAGGGCATTGGCACGTTCGACATCGATACTGACATCCCATTCGACGCCGATCATCTTCTCCCGGCCTGAGGAATCAATTGTAAACCCGGCCTTGCATCGAATGTGACGCACTTCGCCCGCCGGCGTGATGATGCGATAGTCGAGATTGAATTTCTCGCGCTTTTCAATGGCTTTGTCGGTCGTCTTGATCACCGCATCCCTGTCTTCAGGGTGCATGAGGTCTTCCCAAATGTTGGGCGGGAGCGGTTTGAGACTGGGGTCGAGACCGAATATCTCGTAAGAGCGTTCGTCCCAGATTGTCTCGTAGGTATCGAGGTAGGTTTCCCAGACGCCGACGGTGGAGGTGGAAAGCGCCAGTTCCAGCCGTTCCGACAGGCTGGCCAGTTCAAGCTCACGCTCCTTGATGCCGGTGATGTCGGTGTCTGTGCCGATAATGCGTTTCGGCTTGCCGTTCTCCTGCCATTCAACACAGCAGCCACGGGCTAGAATCCACATCCAGTGTCCGTCGCGATGCCGCTCGCGGTACTCATAGGCCACCACCCGCATCTTGCCGGAATTTTGCAGTTCGATGTTTTTGGCGACGTGTTCGCGGTCGTCCGGATGAAGAACGTCGAACCATCCCTCGTCATTGCCATCGACATATTCGTCATCTGGAATGCCGCGCATGCGTTTCCATGTCGGTGAAAAGTACCATTCCGAAGTGGTGATATCGTAGTCCCAGATGCCCTGGCCGGCACCTTCAAGTGCAAAATCCCAGCGCTCAAGCGCTTCGGCCGCCTTGGCTTCCGCCTGCTTCTGCTTGTTGATGCTGGTCATCTGGACAATAAAAAAGGGCTCGCCCGGCCCAGGATTCCCACCCATCTTCGAGACACTGGACAGCGCCCATACGGGAGTGCCGTCCTTGTGCATATAGCGTCGCTCGACGGAGTAAGCCCCCTTGTCGGATTCCGCCAGATTCTGCAAAGCCGCCTCGCCGGCTTCGCGTTGTGCCGGATCAATTATGTAGGCAGCGTGCTGCCCCATGAGTTCCTTGCGCGTGTAGCCCAGCAGGTCGCATAGCCCCTGGCCGACATCAACGATGTAGAAATCCCTGTCGAAAACAATAACGGCGAACGCAGAACTATCCAAAATCCGGTCCAGCATTGCTGCGGAACGAATCTTGTCATTTTGTGCCATCGGCGCATTCTGCGTTGAGGTACGTTTATCCATGCGGGCCAAAATACCGTTTTGAGGTTAAGAATGTTTTCCGGATTGGCCGCCGCTGCATCCCGTAAAGGCCAATCATCAAAAAGGGTTAGTTTTGTCAGAATCTCCTGATTTACGGATAAAAGAAGAGGCTCCATGTCGTTGAAACGGATCAGCAAAGCGCTTGGTGCGATTTTGGTCGGCTTTATTGCTTTTATTTTCGTTTTCAACGCGTCATGGCGTGTCGCGCCACCCGAAGGCGATCTGCGGTTGTTGGCGCATCGCGGGGTGCATCAGACCTTCGATATGGAGGGTGTCACCAACGATACCTGCACCGCCACACGCATACGCACCCCGATTGCCCCGGAAATTGAAAATACGCTTGCCTCAATGCAGGCGGCGTTCGCGCTTGGGGCCGATATCGTCGAGCTTGATGTGCATCCCACAACCGATGGGCAGTTTGCGGTTTTCCATGACTGGACACTCGATTGCCGCACGGAAGGCACGGGTCCGACACGGGAACACGGTATGGCGTATCTCACGACCCTCGACATCGGGTATGGCTACACCGCAGATGGTGGCAAGACCTTCCCGTTGCGGGGGCAGGGCGTGGGGCTGATGCCAAGCTTCGAAGAGGTTATGACAGCCTTTCCAGACCGGCAGTTTCTGATCAATTTCAAGTCACGCGAAGCCCGTGAGGGTGACATGCTGGCCGACATGCTAGCGGCGCACCCGGAATGGCGCGACAGGGTCTGGGGCGTTTATGGCGGCGGGCCGCCCACCGCTCGCGCTGTCGCCCGCATCGAGGGCCTGCGGGGCGCCTCGGTCGACACTCTGAAAAGCTGTCTCATAGGCTACGTTGCCTTGGGCTGGTCGGGGCATGTCCCCGATGGCTGCCGGGATGCGCTGATATTGGTGCCGGTGAATATCGGCCCGTGGCTTTGGGGGTGGCCGGACCTATTTGCCGCGCGCATGCAAGCCGTTGGCAGCGAGATTATTCTTCGCGGTGATTATGGGCAGGGCGTCACTGCCGGCGCGATCGATACGCCGGAAGATATTGCGCGGGTACCAGAGAATTTCACCGGCATCGTGTGGACGAACGAAATCGCCCGGATTGCGCCTCTGTTGCGGAACGATTGACCGCCTGCGGCACGTAAGGTCAGTCTCGGCCTGCGCTTGTAGACACAGCGATGTTCTCGAATATCGCGCATTCGCGCCCCGCGCCGCCGCAGCAAACAGTCTCGCATTCCTGCACGAATTCATTCAACGCCGTTTCAAGACTTTGCAATTCTTTGATTTTGTTTCGAATTTCATCCAGATGCCCGGCCGAAATCCTGCCAACCTCGGCACAGTCACGATCCTTGCTGATTGAAAGCCCGAGAAGTTCGCGCACCTGTTTAAGACTGAAGCCGAAGTCTCGGCATCGTTTGATGAAAACCAGTCTTTTCAAATCGTCTTCGGTGTAGCGGCGCTGATCGCCGCCGCCCCGCACAGCTTCGGGCAGTAGGCCGATGTCTTCGTAATATCTTATGCGGGACGTGTTCAGCCCTGCCTTCTTTGCCAGATTTCCGATGGAGAGCGTTGTGCGCGGTCCGTGCATGAAAATAATCCTTGAACTTAAAGTAACTTGAACAATTACAGTCCGGCTCATCGAAAGTCAAAAACCGTGTTTCGAGGTGAATATGATTGATAAGAAAACGATGCGTTCGTTCGGTGTCCTGGCACTTGCGTGCGGGGTCTGCTGTCTGCCTCTGATAGTACCCGTGATAGGCGGTCTTGCCGCTGGTGGCGGTCTACTTGCGCTTTTCGGGCAGGGATATTGGGTTGCTATCGGTCTGGCCGTTGCGTTGGCTGGACCGGCGTTTATGGTTTGGCGCAAACGGCGGCAAACGAAGTTGGCGTCCACGGACAGTCAATGTGGTTGTGCTCCGAATACAGGGTGTAGCAGCGGTGACAGTTGCCAATTGCCGGACAAGGCATCCTGAGACCGGACCTGCCTCCGGTTACCACTCCGACGATCCAGTTCCGGGAGAATTCATATGCCTTTCGCCGCCGCCACATTGTTGTCGTTTGCTGCTGCCGCACTCGCGGAAATCGCTGGGTGCTTTGCGTTCTGGATGTGGTGGCGACAGGGCGAATCCGTGCTTTGGCTTATTCCGGGCCTTCTCGCTCTGGCCCTGTTTGCATGGCTGCTCGCCCTCACGCCCAGCGACTATGCCGGGCGAGCCTATGCCGCCTATGGTGGTATTTATATCGCAGCCTCTCTCCTCTGGCTTTGGCTGGTAGAGAGACGGCCCCCCGATATCTGGGACCTGACAGGTGGCGGGCTGGCAATCGGCGCGGCAATGATCATATTGTTCGCGCCGCGCGGCTGATGCCATCCCCATATACACCGTCTTGTGAACTTCAAGGTCTATCCATCGTTAAATTACGATGATAGATATAAATCCCACCATGGGATTCCCGATTCACACTTTTCAAAAATCTGACAAAAAAGAGAGATTTGATGACCGATCAATCTGAATATGTGCCGCCCAAAGTCTGGAAATGGGTGCCCGGTGCCGTCGGGCAGGGCGCAGAGACCAATCGCCCGATTGCCGGATCGACCCATGATGCCGAACTGTCCCGTGGTGAACACCCCTTTCAGCTCTATTCGCTTGGAACGCCGAACGGACAGAAGGTCACGATCATGTTCGAGGAGCTTCTGGCTGCAGGGCATGACGCTGAGTACGATGCCTGGCTGATCAATATCGGCAAGGGCGATCAGTTCGGCAGCGGATTCGTTTCGGTTAATCCGAACTCCAAAATTCCCGCGCTTATGGATTATAGCGGCGACAAGCCTGTACGTTTGTTCGAAAGCGGCTCGATCCTCTTGCACCTTGCGGAAAAGTTCGGCGCCTTCCTGCCCGAGGACCCTGCGGCGCGGACGGAGACATTGAACTGGCTGTTCTGGCAGATGGGCAGCGCGCCTTATATCGGCGGTGGGTTCGGGCACTTTTATGCCTATGCGCCGGTGAAGATCGAGTATGCGATCAACCGCTTTGCCATGGAAGCCAAGCGCCAGCTTGACGTGCTTGACCGGCAACTCGCCGAACATCCGTTCATTGCCGGTGATACTTACACGATCGCCGACATCGCCGTCTGGCCTTGGTATGGCAACCTGGTGCTGGGCCGGCAGTATGGCGGCGCCGAATTCCTTGATGTTGCGTCGTTCAAGAACGTGATGCGCTGGGCCAATGAGATTGAAGCGCGCACCGCAGTGCAACGCGGCCGGATCGTCAACAGGTCGTTTGGGGCTGAGGGCGATGCGAAACTGGCGGAGCGGCATTCTGCAGCCGATATCGATGCGGCACTGGCAGAAGCGAAATAGCCGCTAGCACAGCATGATACAGCAATCGCCGGGGTTATACTCCGGCGATTAAGCCCACCTTAAGGTGAATACCTGACACTTCGGCGCCACAAACAGGGATGGGCGCGAGTTTCGAGGATGTGGCCGCTTTCAAATTTTTTGAAATCGTTCAGGGTCAATGATGGGGATCCAAATGTCTGCCGCGCGCAGCTTGCTGCCGTTGCCGGACATATTCCGCACATCTATGGCCTGATTACCGTTTGCACCTACGCGCTGGCCTGGACGTTCTGGGGGCACGCGCCACTGATCCTGGTGCTGACCTTGCCTGTACTCATGACAGTATTGGCGGCGATCCGGGTGTCGGCCTATTTCAGGTCACCTGAAGATCAATTGTCGGATGGTCAGGTCGCGAAATGGCTGCAGACCTCGATCTGGATATGCGGTGGACATAGCCTGTCGACGACGATTTGGGCGTTGGCGCTTTTCCCGTATGGCGATGCCTATGCACGTGGGCATGTGGCATTTTTTATCGGTGTTATCGTAACCAGCGCAGTATTTTGCCTCAAACAATTGCGACCGGCGGCAACCTTGTGGCTGATCGGTTCAATGGTCCCATGCGCGATCTACTTCAGTTTTGCCGGGCTGCCGGCATTCAACGCAATCGCCGTAAATCTGATCGTTGTGGCGCTAATTCTTTACAGCGTGACACGGGATTTTGGCAGCGATTTCGAATACCTGATCCGCGACAAAACCCGTATGGAAGAGCAGCAAGCTGAAACCCAGGCGCTGAGCGACGCCAACTACAAGCTCGCCAACCTGGACAGTCTCACCGAACTCCCCAATCGGCGCAGCTTCTTCTCACAGCTCGACACGCGCATGATCGGGGCGCTCGATGGCGAGGCCGATCCATTGGCTGTCGGCATTATTGATCTCGATGGCTTCAAGGCTGTCAACGACATTTACGGCCACGCGGTTGGAGACCGCTTGCTGGTTGAAGTGGGGCAGCGGTTTGAGAAAATACTCTCAGATGATCTATTCGTTGCCCGGCTCGGTGGCGATGAATTCGGTCTAATCGTCAGCAATACGGTGACCGATCTGGAACTTGGTTTGATCGGTGAGCGCGTGCGCACCATTCTGGATGAGCCATTTATCATCGACGAGGTCACCGCTCGCGTTGGCGCTTCTGTTGGTTTTGCGGTTTATCCGACGGCGGCCTACAGCGCCAAAACCCTGTTCGAGCGAGCCGACTACGCGCTGTACCATGCCAAGACCAACTCTCCCGGTGAAACCGTGCTGTTCTCCGAAGAGCACGAAAAACAGATCCGGGACATTCACGGCCTCGAGCGTCATTTGCGTGATGCCGATTTTGAAGAGGAGCTGTCGCTGGTCTTCCAGCCGATTGTGAACACCAAAGCCGGACATGTGCGTGGTGTGGAAGCGCTGGCGCGTTGGGACAGTCCTGCCGGGGGCCGGGTGCCGCCGGACAAATTCATTGCCGTTGCGGAGAAGGCCGGCATCATCAATCAGATCACCAAAGTCTTGTTGGCCAAGGCACTGCGGGCGGCCATGCACTGGCCCAATAACGTGTTCCTGTCGTTCAACCTCTCGGCACACGACATCGGCACGACGCAGTGTGTGGACGAACTCGTCGAGATTGTCCGGAATTCAGGTTTCCCCACGGAACGGTTATGCTTTGAGATTACCGAAACCGCGGTCATGCAGGACAGTGAACGCGCCACGGAGGCGCTGCTTAAATTGCATAAGATGGGTATCCAGATCGCACTTGACGATTTCGGCACAGGTCAGTCTAGCCTGAGCGCAGTGCGCAGTTTGCCGCTGGACCGGGTGAAAATCGACAGGTCGTTTGTCGTGGAACTGGAATCGGACAAGTCGGCGCGTGCGGTGATGCAGACAGTGATCGATCTATGTCACAACCTGGAGTTGCAGTGCATTGTCGAAGGCGTTGAAACCGAAGCCCAGCTTGAGGCGCTGCGCGAGATGCGCTGCTACCACATTCAGGGTTATCTGTTCGCCCGACCCATGAGCGCCGAGGATATGGACCGGTTCCTTGCTGCGGACAGTAATCTCAAAGCTCTCAGCGCCTGAATCTTCGTGCCTGCTTCTAAGGCGATTGTCGCAGACTGGTACGACCAGCAAGACGGAAAGTAAGGCTCTAAACAATCTGGTCATCTGTTTGCGCTAAAATTTGCCAAATGTGCTGATTTAGCGGGCAAATTCCGTCGTGGGGCGGGGGCGATGTGATGGCCACGATGTTCGGACAGCTTTTAAAGCGAGTATTTCCAGGAGCGACGTCAGACGCGCCAGCGGGTGCTGTCTCTCAGGAACGGATCGCCGCAGCGTTGCGCGACCGGGCGCAGCCGCAGGAAGCCCAACGCCCGCGCGCTTTGCGTATCACCGATGACAGTAAAGTCGTCATGGGCGATTGCTATGTGATCGATGGCAACACGGTCAAAATCGGCGAGACAACGGTCCGGCTGATGGGGATCAGTGCACCTGAGCAACATGAACCGTTCGGCCATGAAGCCAAATGGGCTTTACACCGCTTGTGCGTGGATGAGATCGTAACCGCGCAGATCACCGACAAAGACGCCAAGGGCACGCCAGTTGGCACTTGCTACTTGCAGGATGGCCGCGATCTGGCCGCTGAACTGGTCAAGAAAGGCCTGGCATTGGACTGGCCTTATTTTTCCAAGGACAAGTACGCCGAATTCGAGACTGAGGGTGCGCGCAAAGCGCTGTCGCAACAGCATCAGAAGCAAGAAGAGCTGCGCGAGAACGTCAAACGCGGCGGCCGCAGGCGGAAAATGCCGGCCTGGTAGGCGGCGGAAAGCGCGCGTCAAAATCACCAACGTAACGAACTGGTCACCAGTCAACACCTGACTTGTTGTGGCGCCGGTTCTTTGTGGGTATTTTTTCCTGATTGCTAATGCAAGCAGGTGCATTGTGCTCAAGCTGATTTTCACGCGCGTCGTTTCGATATTTTCGCGTGAAGAAACAACGGTCACAGTTTCTCGCGAACGTGTTGCGATCGCGCTGCGTTCGCGTGTGTCGCCGAGTGCCGCGGAGCAACGGCGAAGCCTGCGGTTCTTTGATAGCGAACAGGTCCTCATGGGGGCTTGTTATGTTGTCGATGGCGATACGATCAAAATCCGCAATACGCGCATTCGGCTTCTAGGCATTGATGCGCCTGAAATGGACCAACCCTTTGGGCAAAAAGCCAAATGGGCGATGCATGCGCTTTGCAAGGGTCAGATTATTTCGGCTCACATTGTTGGCGAGGATGCACACGGGCGGGCCGTCGGTATTTGCTACCTTCAGGACGGTCGGGACCTTGCCGCCGAGTTGGTTAAACAGGGACTGGCGCTGGATTGGCAGTATTTCTCAAATGGGAAATACGCCGAGTTTGAGCCGCCCGGCATTCGCGACGTTTTGTGGCGGCAGGATCGCCTTCAACAAGATCTGACTGAGAAGTCGAAAAACCGGCGAAGAGCTAAAATGCCGGCGTGAACCGCTGACTAGAGTTTCAGCTTAAATCCCGCATGCGTATCTTCAAATCCGAGCCGCTTGTAAAAGCGGTGCGCGTCGGTGCGTAGTTTGTTTGAGGTCAGTTGCACGAGGTGGCAATTGGCTTTGCGGCATTCTTCAATGGCATAGTCGACGATAATCTTGCCGATGCCGTTGCCGCGCTGATCGGCGCGGACATGGACGTTTTCAAGCGTGCCGCGCGGGCGGCCTTCATCGATCAGGCCGGGCGTGATTGTGATTTGCATGGTGCCGACGACTTCGCCGTCAGCTTCAGCAACGACAAGGCGATTATTCGCATCGCTTGCGATGGCGCGGAAACCGGCGAGGTAGGCTGGATTTGACAAATCAAGTGGCGGATAGCGACCGTCGACAATGGCGCCCGCACGGCAGATTTCGATGATGGCGGGAATGTCGTCTTCCCGCGCATCACGAATGGATATCTCAGGCATGTTCGTCTCGCGGATTAGCGCGCCGTCTGGTAGCCGCTCGGTACGCCGTGGGTTGAAAGCACGAACTGCCAGACCTGGATGACGCGGGAGCGGAATGCCCCGGCGCAGCAGAGTAGATAATACTCCCACATTCGCTTGAAGCGTGTCTCTTCCGGTGTTTTCGGTTCAGGCCACTTTTTCTGGAAGTTCTCGTTCCAGGCCATCAGCGTATGGTCGTAATGCGGACCGATATTGTGTAGATCGATCATCACGAACTGGTTCTCGATGGCCTCGCCGATCTGCTTGATGGAGGGCAAAACGCCGCCGGGGAAGATGTATTTCTCGATCCATGGATCGATGGTGGTCTTTGTGTCCGGCGAGCCGATCGTGTGCAGGCAGAACAGGCCATCATCCTTGAGATTGCGCCGCGCCGTCTCAAAATAGGTTTTAAAGTTCTTGTAGCCCACATGTTCGAACATGCCCATCGAGACGATTTTGTCGACCTTCTCGTCGAACTGGCGGTAGTCCTTGACCTGAAAGTCGACGTCGAGGCCCTTGTAGCGATTGCGGGCGTATTCGGCCTGGTCTGGCGACACAGTCACACCAACGCAGGAGGCTTTGTATTTCTCGGCGGCAAAGCCCATGAAAGCGCCCCAGCCGCAGCCAATGTCCCACACGCGTTCGCCCTCTTTGAGGTCCACCTTGCGGCAGATGAGATCGAGTTTGGCATCCTGCGCCTGATTGACGTTCTTGACGCCCTTGGTCCAATAGCCGCACGAACCGGTCATCCGGTCGTCCAGCGAAGCGGCATAGGCATCGGTTTCGTTGTAATGCATCTTGGCCACGCGCTGCGAACGGGCGACGGTTTGCATGTTCAAAAACTGCGCCTGAATAAGCTGCCAGATGAGGTTCGGCGTTACCCGCAATTTGTTCTGAATGTCACCGCCGATGACTTTATTGAAGAACTCTGCAAGGTCGGCGCAGTCCCACCAGCCGTCCATATAAGCCTCGCCAAGACCAAGCGTCCCTTGCGCGAAAATGCGCGACCACAGCCGCTCGTCATGAACTTGCGGATCCCACGGGTTGGGTCCGTTAACGGTCACGCCGACCTTGTCCAGCATACCGGTGATAAATGTCTCGTGGCTCACGTCCCGCCCTCCGAAAATGCGCCAATCGAGCGGAAAGCTAATAGAGCGGTGCGAAAAAGAAAAGGCCGGGCGCGGGCCCGGCCAAAAGAGGTGTGAATTGCTCAGCTAGAGAGTAATACGATAGATGCCGTAGCCTTCCTCATCGCTCACTCCGGTAGGCTCGATGGAGACGGCGGTGACTTCGTCAATGTGGTCCGCAGCCTTCGGTCCAGTTCTGAACAGCACCGAGGTGCCGGGAATTGACGCCAGCGACCAGTTGCTGTCGGCCTTGGGGTTCACCGTACCGCTCTCCACCAGGTAACGCACGATAATGTCACGGTTGGTGTCCGGTCCGACGAAGATGATGGTCGAGCCATCATTGCCCGGGAAGGTGCCGCCGCCACCGGCACGGTAGTTATTGGTGGCCACAACGAACTTCTGGTTGGGGTCGATGGGTTGGCCGTCATACTGCAGATTGACGATGCGGTTGGCGTCGGGGTTCAGCACTTCCTGCCCGTTGTTCGAGTACTTCGAAGGCTGAGTGACATCGATTTGATAGGTCACGCCATCGATCACATCGAAATTGTAGGTCGGGAAGCTGTCGCTCACCAGTTGCGCATCGGTTGCCCCGGCCTCGACCTGATTGAAGATACCGGCAGACCTCTCCAGCCAATCCTTGACCGTTGCACCGTCGATCAAAACAGCGCGGATGGTGTTCGGGTAGAGATAGAGATCGGCAACGTTCTTGATGGCAACCGGGCCGACCGGCACATCGGTATAGTTGTCCGGGCCGCCATAACCGGCGCGGAATGGTGCGGCCGCTGAGAGAATTGGCAGGCCTTCCCACTCGGTGCCTTTCATCATCATCTCAATGTACCATTTCTGGGCATTGGAGACGATCTGGATTGAGGGATCGTCGGCCACCAGCGAGAAATAGGAGTGCAGCGGCACAGCCGTTTCGCCAACCGGCTGGCGGACATATTCAAGCGTCTCGTTATGGATCTGTTCGACTGAGGCCAGAACCATAGGATCGGATTCGACGAGAGCTTGCGTTTGCCCGTCAACACGCTGAGAGATCGGGCGCGCTTCGGAGGTGTGGCTGGCAATAGTCCAGCCGTTGCCGGTCTTTTCCAGCAGCAGGTCGATAAGGCCCATATGCGAGCCCCAGAAGCCGCCCATGACGGCCGGCGTGCCCTGAAGGGTGCCATTGTCATTGTCGATGCCGGTGATGTCGGCATAATCGCCGGGGAAAACCCGGTGGCTGTGGCCGGTGAATACAACGTCGATGCCATCGACACCGGCAAGGTAGAACGAAGCGTTCTCCATCATGTCGGACTGGCCGGACGCTTCGATACCCGAGTGTGAGAGTGCGACGATGATATCAGCGCCTTCTTCCTTCATCTGCGGCACATAGGCCTCAGCGGTGGCTACGATATCGCGCACGGCGACATTGCCTGTAAGGTTGGCACTATCCCAGACCATGATCTGCGGCGGTACGAAGCCGATGAAGCCGACCTTGATGGTGTGTGTTTCGCCAGCGCCGTCGACCAACTCCTTGTCGATGATGGTGTAGGGCTTGATCAGTGTGTTGTCGTTGAGGGGGCTCGCGGCGAGTTCGGTGCCATCGATCACGTTGGCACATACAAACGGGAAACCGGCGCCGGCGAGCGCGTTCTTGAGGAAACCGACACCGTAATTGAATTCGTGATTGCCGAGGGTCGATACGTCATATTTCAGCGCATTCATGGCGGCGATCATCGGGTGGATGTCGCCAGCGTTCAGGCCCTTTTCATAAGCCATGTAGTCACCCATCGGGTTGCCCTGAATGAGGTCGCCATTGTCAAGCAGCATGGAATTTCCGGCTTCGGCGCGGATCGATTCAATGATTGATGCTGTACGGGCGAGACCCAGCGTGTCGTCCGGACGGTCGGCGTAGTAATCGTAGGGGAAAATCGCGACGTGGATGTCGGTTGTCTCCATCAAACGAAGATGTGCCTGATTGGCAGCCGCGTTGGCGGCAAACGGGTGCAGCGCAATAAGTGCACCCGCGCTTGCGGAACCGGCGAGAAACGCGCGGCGTGAAATGGTGTTCTTGAACAGCATGTAAGCCTCCTGGTTGTCGTTCGATTATGTAAATAACCGACCCCGGCGGCCTGAATGCATGGCGAGAATCACCGGGAGCGCTCTGAGTGCCCGGTTTATGTTGCGCCGATGTGACGGTGTACGCCGCTTTTCCGGGTTTTTTACCAATTGGTCTAAATTTGCGCCTCTCAAATGTGGCCGTCAACCGATTTCATGGCCAGAAATTCACAGCTTGGCGTTGCGACAGGAACATGCAAAATGCCTGTCCACCAATCGGTCAGGAGGCGAGCCGATGAAATGGCGCGGACGGCGGCAATCCAGCAACATTGAAGACCGGCGCGGGGAACGGTCACGGGGCATGTCGTTTCGGTCGGCCCGAAGCGGAAGGCGCATAAGGTTGCCGCGCGGCGGACGGACTTCAGGCGGGGCGCTCGGGCTGATTGTGGTTGCGTTTATCGTCATGATTGCGCTTGGCATCGACCCGCGGCAACTGCTTGAAGGTTCGATTCCAACGGGTCCATCAGACGGCTTGAGTACACAGCGCCCGGTGGACAACGCAGCTGAAGACGAGCTGGCGTCTTTTGTGGGTGTGGTCGTTCAGGAAACCGAGGATGTGTGGGGCAAGATATTTGCCGACAATGGGCTGAACTACGACCCGCCAGGGGTGGTATTGTTCACCAGCCAGACGCGATCGGCCTGCGGGGCGGCTGATGCCCGCACAGGCCCGTTTTACTGTCCGGGGGATCAGAAAGTTTATATTGATCTCAGCTTCTATGACCAGTTGCGCAGGCAGTTCGGTGCGCCGGGTGATTTCGCGCAGGCCTATGTTCTGGCGCATGAAATCGGTCATCATGTGCAGCAACTGACGGGGGAGCTGCCTGAGTTCAACCAGGCGCGTGCACGCCTCAGCACTGAAGAGGCCAACCAATGGTCGATCCGGGTGGAATTGCAGGCCGATTGCTATGCCGGTGTGTGGGCCGCCTATGCCGGTCAGGCCAACCTGCTTGAGCGTGGCGATATCGAAGAAGCGCTCAATGCCGCCGACAGTATTGGTGACGACACGCTGCAAAAACGCATGCAGGGTTTTGCGGTGCCCAAAACCTTCAATCACGGTACCTCTGCACAGCGCAAACGCTGGTTTGATCGGGGTTTTCAGGAAGGCAATCCGGGTGCCTGCGATACCTTTGCCGCCCAAAATCCCTAGTCATCGCTGTATCGCTTAACGCTCCGATTTTCCGGGTTAGGAAGATGTTAGGCCGTTTATTTGTACTCTGGATCCTTAAATTCGCTGGGTTTTGGCGAAAAGGGTGCGATGCAGCTTCTGGAACGCAAAAAAGGCCGTTTTTATTACATGACACCGATGCGCTGGGTTGTCCTGGTGAGCGGTGTGCTTGCGTTTTCGGCTTTGTGCAGCGTACTTGCCGGTATTTACACCTATTGGAGCAATGCCCACCTTGGCCCCGCGGCACAGCTGCAGGCCATAAAAGATGTGCTCATTCTACCTGTGCTGTTGGCGGCTCCACCGCTGAGTTTTCTCGGTCTCAAACTCTTTGAAATCGACCTCATCAACAAGGAACTGCAGAACCTGGCATCAACCGACGTGTTGACCGGCTTGTTGAACAGGCGCGCATTTCTCGATCGTGTCGATGATTTCTTTCGTGACCGCAGGGGAAACAATAGCGGCGGATTTCTGATTGCCGACGCCGACCGCTTCAAGGACATCAATGACACGCTGGGCCATCATGGTGGCGACGCGGCGCTGCATGCCATTGCGCTATCAATCCAGAGTTCAGTGCGGGACGAGGATATCGTGGCGCGTTTCGGTGGCGAGGAGTTCACCGTATTTCTTCCCAACGCAACGGCGGAAGTTGTCGCCGAGGTTGCGGAACGGATCGTCAAAAACGTGAACAGCGTGCCGTTCGCCACCGGCGGGCGCAGCGTGCGGCTGGCCGTGAGTGTTGGTGGCGCGACATTCGACAGCGCCGTAGAGTTTGACTGGCTCTACCGGCTGGCCGATGTCCATTTGTACGAAGCCAAATCCAAGGGCCGTAATCGCGCCATTGTCGTGCCATTGGCCGCCTAGAGAAGCAATCCCGATAGCGGTTGCTTGAATTCATCGGCACAATCCGACATGAAGGCGAGAACGCCAACCGGGCCGTACCGCGTGACACATCCGACCGCATCCAGATTTAGAGGCAACACATCGCTGCGTGTCCGGGCGGGAAACCGATGAGACCGTTCGATGTCGTCATCATAGGTGGAGGCGCCGCAGGAATGATGTGTGCCATTGAAGCCGGGCGGCGCGGGCGCTCGGTTCTGGTGCTGGAGCACAATCGCAAGCCGGGCGAAAAAATTCGCATCTCGGGCGGCGGGCGCTGCAATTTCACAAACATGCGCACATCACCGGCAAACTTTCTGTCCGCCAATCCCAAGTTTGCGGTGTCGGCCCTAAGCCGGTTCACTGCGGCGGATTTCGTGGCGCGGGTCAATGCGCGCGGCATCTCCTATCACGAAAAGACCCTTGGTCAGCTATTTTGCGATGGGTCTGCGCAGCAAATCATCGACATGCTGCTGTCCGATATGGAGGCCGCCGGAGTGGAATTGCGGTTGGGAGTCGAAGTTGGCGCGGTGACACAAGATGAGACGGGATTCACTGTGCATGCTGACGGCGTTCCGATTTTGTGCGCAGCACTGGTTATCGCATCTGGTGGCAAATCGATCCCCAAAATGGGGGCATCGCCCTTGGGTTACAGGCTGGCCGAACAGTTCGGGTTACGGGTGACCGAAACCCGGCCCGGCTTGGTACCGCTCACCTTCGACCCCGATTTTCTGGCCCGCCATTCACCACTGGCCGGTGTGTCGGTCGATGCAGAGGTGCGTGGCGGTGGAAAAGCGTTTCGTGAAGCACTGCTCTTCACCCATCGCGGCCTGAGTGGCCCGGCCATTTTGCAGATCTCGTCCTATTGGCGGGAAGGCGAAGCAATAAGTATCAATCTGACCCCCGACCGGGACATGCTGGCCGAACTCAAAACGGCGCGTTCCGCGCCGGGCAAGCGCGAAATTGTCGGCGTCCTGTCGGATTTTCTGCCAAAGCGACTGGCACAGCTTATCGCGGAAGAATTCCCCGGTCGTATCTCCGAAATGAACGACAAGCGCCTGAACGCAGTCGCTGCACGCATTCAGGACTGGCAGATCAAGCCCACCGGCACAGAAGGCTACCGGACAGCCGAGGTGACGCTGGGCGGTGTCGATACGCGCGATCTCAGTGCAAAGACACTGGAGGCCCGCGACGTACCGGGCCTCTACTTCATCGGCGAGGTGGTTGATGTGACCGGGTGGCTCGGCGGCTACAATTTCCAGTGGGCCTGGAGTTCGGGCTGGGCGGCGGGGCAGGTGGTCTGAACCCTTGCCTCATGCCATCGCTATGATGATAGGCTCCACAAAAATGCAGGGAGGCATGATGGCAGAGCTACCCCAAACAGTCACCTTCAAGGACGATGGGACCATCCCCAATAACAAGCTGCCGCTACTCTATTACGCGGGTGCGGTGAGCTCACCCGACTGCGAGGCAATTGAGGCGATGCTGGACAGCAGTGGCTGGCCGTCCCGTTGGCGGGCCAGCGTTTTCACCTACCACCACTATCATTCAACCGCGCACGAGGTGTTGGGTGTGGCGAGCGGTACAGCCGAAATCCTGTTGGGTGGACCCAAGGGTCAACTATTCACGGTTTCGGCCGGCGACGTGATCGTCATCCCAGCTGGTGTCGGACACAAGCGCATTTCGGCAAGCAGCGATTTTCTGGTGGTCGGTGGTTATCCGCCCGGATCGCAGGTTGATCTGCTGCGTGGCGACCCCGGCAACCGTCCGCAAGCAGACGAGAATATCGCCCGCGTGCCGATGCCGGAAAGCGATCCGGTGTTTGGGTCCGGCGGGCCTTTGACCAAATTGTGGGACGTAACCTGAGCTGAAAGCCTATTCCGCCGCCTGGCTCGGCACTTCTTCCTTGAGATCCGGCAGACCCTTCTGTTTGCGCACAAGGTTGAGGAACCGTGTGAACAGATAATGCGCATCATGCGGGCCGGGTGAGGCTTCGGGGTGATACTGCACCGAGAAGATCGGCTTGCCTTCGACCATCAGTCCGCAATTCGAATTGTCGAACAGCGATGTGTGTGTTTCGACAATGCCGGCGGGCAGGGTTTCGGTGTCGACAGCGAAGCCGTGGTTCATCGAGGTGATCTCAACCTTGCCGGTGGTCAGGTCCTTGACCGGATGATTGGCGCCGTGATGGCCCTGATGCATTTTGGTAGTCTTGGCGCCGAGTGCCAGGCCGAGCAACTGGTGCCCAAGGCAGATGCCGAACAGGGGCAGGCCGGATTTGACCAGCTTCTGGATGGTGGGTACGGCATATTTGCCTGTCGCCGCCGGATCGCCGGGGCCGTTGGACAAAAACACACCATCGGGCTTCATCGCCAGAATGTCTTCGGCTGACGTTGTCGCGGTGACCACCGTCACGCGCGCGCCCTGATCGGTCAGGCAGCGCAAAATGTTGCGCTTGGCGCCATAGTCGACGGCGACAATATGGAACTCCGGATTTTCGACCTTGCCGAACCCCTCGTTCCACTCCCAGCTGGTTTCTTCCCAGCTGTAGGTCTGCGCCGTAGTCACTTCCTTGGCGAGGTCCAGCCCTTCAAGGCCCGGGAAGGCCTTGAGCTCCGCCTTCATGGAATTCTCGTCGAACAGACCGTTTGGCTGATGGGCGATAACGCCGTTGGGCATGCCGTTTTCGCGAATGCGGGCCGTTAGCGCCCGTGTGTCTACGCCGGAAATGCCGATGATGTTGCGCGCCTTCAGCCACGCATCCAGCTTTTGGGCAGCGCGGTAGTTGGACGGATTGGTGATGTCGGCCTTCAGCACAACACCACGCACACCGGAAAGCGCGGCCATGTTGACCGTCTCGATATCCTCATCATTCGCGCCCACATTGCCGATATGCGGAAAGGTGAAGGTGATGATCTGACCGGCGTAGGACGGGTCCGTCAAGATTTCCTGATAGCCGGTCATCGCGGTGTTGAAACACACCTCACCGGCGCTGTGCCCAACCGCGCCAATGCCATGCCCTTCGAGGCGGGTTCCGTCCTCAAGGATCAGAAGCGCAGTCGCGGGGGATTGTTGCCAGCCGGTCACGGGCGTCTCCATGTCTCACAATTTGGTAGAATTTGCCGGACAGTATGCGAATGCGTGTGGCAGGTCAACTGAGTCGCAAAGTGAATTAACCAAGTTAAATCAATGGATTAAACGATTGCTTATCGAATCTTGGCACAAGCCGCGCCGTTCGATATAAACTCGCGGCGAACCAACCCCGGGGGAAAGCGATATGCGCGAAGAGATCAACAGCGGTCTGAAAGAGGCCATCAAGGCCCGCGATACGCGCCGCACGACGACATTGCGCCTGATCAATGCTGCCATCAAGGACCGCGATATCGCAGCCCGGGGCGATGGCAAGGAAAACATCTCAGATGCCGACATTCTGGCCCTGCTGCAGAAAATGGTGAAACAGCGCGAAGAGTCGCTCGACGTCTACCAAAAGGCGGGACGCGATGATCTGGCCGAGCAGGAATCGGCTGAAATCGTGATCATCAAAGAGTATCTGCCCCAGCCTTTGAGTGAGGAAGAAGTCTCTTCGGAAATCGATGCGGCGATCGCGGAAACGGGTGCCGAGGGTCTCAGAGACATGGGCAAAGTCGTCGGTGCACTCAAGGAAAAATTCCCCGGCAGAATCGACTTTGGGCAGGCGAGCAAGCTGGTGAAGGAAAAGCTGGCTGGCTGAGACTGGTCAGCTCAACAAATACAAGCTTCTCACTGACGTGTGAGAAGCTGTGACTTCATCCGTTTCCACAATCCGCTATGGTGCTTCACAATGACGAATTGGAGGACACCTCATGAAACGCAGAGCATTTTTTGGTGCTGCGGCGGGGCTTGCGCTGTTGATGGCATCGGCACCCGCCTTTGCCGCCAAGCCTGAAATCTTTGCCACAAACGGCATCGCCATTAACGGCACCGACCCGGTGGCTTATTTCACCGAGGGTGACTATGCCTATGGCGATGAGGCCATCAGCGCTGAATGGAATGGTGCAACATGGTTGTTCACCTCCGAGGAACATCGCGATCTCTTCCTCGCTGACCCGGAAAAATACGCCCCGCAGTATGGCGGCTACTGCGCCTTTGCGCTGGCCCACAACGCCATTGCAACAACGGTGCCCGAGGCGTGGACGATCCATAACGGCAAGCTCTATCTGAACTATTCAACCGGCGTCCGCAGCCAGTGGCAGACGGACAAGGACGGGTTCATTGAGAAGGCCGATGGGTTCTGGCCGGGGGTGCTGGAGTAGCGCTGAGACACGGCCGATCGCTCAGCGTCATTCCCGACTTGATCGGGAATCCAGTGCGAGGTGTCCACCGAGCGAATGACTCTTTCACGCAACGACTTGCGTGTGCTGGATTCCCGCTTTCGCGGGAATGACGTTGGGGTATGAGCGGGAATAGTCTGTTCGACTCGCCGCTAGTACTCGTTAAACCCCTTGCCGCTCAAAATCTTCTCCCGGCATTTCTCGATGCGCGACACCCGCGTCGCGGATTGTTTGGCGCCGGATATGTGCAGGATGTAGCTGCGCTGCCGCCCCGGTGTCAGCTCGTCAAACGCTTCCTGCAATTCCGGGTCCGCCTCCATGGCCGCAATAAGCTCCTCAGGGTAGTCCGGCGTCTCGGCCTGTTCGACTTTCAAGCCCGCCTTTTCAACGCGGATCGCATCTGCAACCAGCGCCCGAATGGCTTCGGCTTGCGTTTTCACCTCGTCGACGCCGGTGAACTCCAGCCTAAGGGCCGAGCGGGTGTTCTCGCCTTGTGATTTCAGCAACCCTTCGGGGTCCTTCATCAGAGTACCCTTGAAAAACATCAGCGCCAAAAAGCCCTTGAATCTCTGGATGATCGCGATGTTCTCGCCATTATGGAGATAGCAGGGCTTGGCCCATTTGCGCTCTTCTGTGAGATCGCAGTTCAGTAAGATTTCCCGCAGCGCCAGTGCTTCGTCACGCCATTGGGTGGCGTCCTCGAACTGGGTGTCCAATTGGCTGGTCATGAATTTGTGCCCACTTCGTACTGGTCCGGTGAAGGATATCTCGAAATATGGAATCGGCAAGGGGTCGACCATGTCATAAAGGTCTCCAGTCCGATGGGCATAACGGGGATAAACCGGCGTACATGAGTGGACGTGGATGACCCACGCGCCTATCTATCCTCCATGCGGTTCTCTGATGCCTTTCTTGATGACATTCGCAACCGCCTGCAGATCACGCAGGTGGTGGGCGAGCACGTCACCTGGGACAAGAAGAAGTCCAATCCCGGGCGCGGGGACATGTGGGCGTGCTGCCCGTTCCATGGCGAAAAGACACCATCCTTTCACGCAGACGACCGGCGCGGGCGCTATCACTGTTTTTCCTGCGGTGCGTCGGGGGATCATTTCCGGTTCCTGACCGAAAAGACCGGCATGAGCTTCCCCGAAGCCGTCGAGCGGCTGGCAAATCAGGCCGGCGTGCCGATGCCCGTCCGCGACCCCCGCGAAGAAGCACGGGAGGAAAAGCGTCGTTCGCTCTACGACGTGATGGAAATTGCCACGCAGTATTTTGAGGCGGCGCTGGCGCATAATATCGGGGCGCGGGCGCGGGGCTATCTCAGTGAACGGCAATTATCGCCAAAGCTGCAATTGCGTTTCCGTATCGGCTTTGCGCCGGACAGTCGCAACGGGTTGAAGGAGCATCTGGCGGCCAACGGCGTTTCTGCAGACGAGATGATTGCCACCGGCCTTGTGGTGCATGGCGAGGATATCGCCGTGCCTTATGACCGGTTCCGCAACCGGGTGATGTTCCCGATCATGGATTTCCGGGGCCGGGTGATCGCGTTCGGGGGCCGGGCGCTGTCGCCGGATGTGCCGGCTAAATATCTCAATTCACCCGAGACCGAGCTCTTTCACAAGCGCATGGTGCTCTATAACGGCAAGGATGCCCGCCAGGCGACCCATGACGGCAAGTCATTGATCGTCATGGAAGGTTATATGGATGTCATTGCGGCGGTAGGTGCCGGGTTCGATGGGGCCGTGGCGCCGCTTGGCACTGCGCTGACCGAGGATCATATGAACCTTCTGTGGCGCATGAGCGAGATGCCGGTGCTGTGCTTTGATGGTGATAGTGCCGGGCAAAAGGCTGCTGAACGCGCCGCTGACATGGTGTTGCCCATGCTGCAGCCGGGGCGCTCGGTCAAGATTGCCTATCTGCCCGAGGGGCAGGACCCCGACGATATCATCCACGCGCGCGGGCGCGATGCTTTTGCCGCCATCATAGATGATGCCCGGCCGCTCTCAGAAGTTGTCTGGACCATCGAGACGCGCGGCAGCCTGCCTGAAACGCCCGAAGCGCGGGCGGCACTAGAGCAGCGATTGCGCGAACGCGCCAACCGGATCGCCGACAATTCGGTGCGCCGGCACTATGCGCAGGCGTTTGATGAAAAACTGCAGGCGTTCTTCAACCCGCGTCGTGGTGGCTACACCAGCGGGCGGCAGGGCGGCAGCTTTGGCGCGAACCGGAATACGCCTTGGAGGAACGGGCGCCAGGGCGCGGGCAGCCCGCGGCTGATGATCAGCGACACGTTGAAGAATTCCCGGCTCATGCGCCCGGGGCGGGGTGCGGATGTGACCCCACGTGAGGCTGTAATCCTCATGTGCCTCATCAACCATCCAGCGTTGATCGAGCCGCGCCTTGAAGATCTCGCCGCCCTCGATTTCGAGACGCCCTCGGCGCGCGAGCTGCTGTCACGGCTCATTGATATCGTCTCCGCCACACCTGATGCCGACTGGCGCGGCGTCATCGAATCGCTGACAGCGGCGGGGCTGGGTGAGGTTGTGGAGCGCATGCGCGGCCTGTTGGCGCGGCAGGGCGTGTGGCAAAGTGGTGCGGATATCAACCAAATTGACGCCGAAACCGGCTTAAAACACGCGCTGGCCTTGCATTACAAATCTGTTCAGCTAAATAAGGAGCTGAAAGCAGCCGAAATGGCGCTAGGCGATGACCTGAGCGAAGAAAATCTCGAGCGGCTGCGGGACATTCAGAACCAGATTACCAGCGTCGATGGCACTGAGGCATTGATTGAAGGGTTTGGTTCGCTATCTGGGCGTACGTCGCGGAGCTTTTAGGATGGCCTCGCGCGTGCGCTTTGTTGCATGCAGGGCAACTTGCGCGGCAAATAGCGGGCCAGAAGACGCGCAACTAAAAAAGCTCTGCGTTAACCCCACTTTACCTCAATAAGTGTCATCACCATATCAGGAAGGTATCAGGCGCTTGCCCCACCAAAGCGCCCCACCGGAGAACCAGATGGCCACCAAGGCAGCGACCCAGACCAAATCCGACAACGACAAGCAGCAGAACGAGCAGACCGAAGGCCCCGATGGTCCGCTTCTCGATCTCAGCGATGCCGCGGTCAAAAAACTGATCCGGACAGCGAAGAAGCGCGGCTACGTCACCTATGACGAGATCAATGCCGTGCTGCCCTCCGAGGAAGTCACCAACGACCAGATCGAGGACATCATGGCGATGTTCTCTGATATGGGCATCAACGTGGTCGATGAAGACGAAGTCGAAGAGGCTGACAGCTCCAACGACGACGAAGAGAGCGGCAACGAAGTGGCCACCACCACCGGCACCGCCGTCGCCAGCACCTCGAACACCAAATCCGGCTCCGACCGCACCGACGACCCGGTGCGCATGTATCTGCGCGAAATGGGGTCGGTTGAACTCCTCAGCCGCGAGGGCGAAATCGCCATCGCCAAGCGCATCGAAGCCGGTCGCGAGACGATGATCGCCGGCCTGTGTGAAAGCCCGCTCACCTTCCAGGCCATCATCATCTGGCGCGATCAGCTGGCCGAGGGCGAAATTCTGCTGCGCGACATTATCGATCTCGAGGCGACCTATGCCGGCCCCGACGCCAAGCAGGCTGCCCCCGCCGCCGCGCCAGCGACTGAGGAAAAGCCTGAAGAGGAAAAGCCCGCCAAGGCCAGCGACGACGATGAGGAAGAGGGCGACGGCACCAGCCAGCCTGACGACGATGATGATGACGATGAGGATTATCAGGATAATCTTTCCCTCAGCGCCATGGAAGCGGAGCTAAAGCCGCAGGTCGTCGAACTGTTCGACCGCATTGCCGACATCTACGGCAAGATGCGCAAGATCCAGGATCAGCACACCGAGGACAAGCTGGCGGCGCGCGAATTGAAGCCCGCCGAGGTCAAAAAGCTCGACGGTTTCCGCTCCGAAGTCATCACCGATGTGAAGTCGCTTTCGCTCAACAATGGCCGTATCGAAAGCCTCGTCGAGCAGCTCTACGACATCAACAAGCGCCTGGTGCGCATCGAGGGCCGCTTGCTGCGCCTGGCCGAAAGCTATGGCATCAAGCGCGACAAGTTCCTCGAGGTCTATTATGGCGGCGAGCTCGATCCGGAATGGATCGACAAGGTGTCGCAGATCGAGGGCAAGGGCTGGGCCGATTTTGTCGCCAAGGAACGCGACACTATCGAAGACCTGCGCGGCGAGATCCAGACGCTGGCCTCTGAGACCGGTCTCGATATCGGCGAGTATCGCCGCATCGTGCACAAGGTTCAAAAAGGCGAGCGCGAAGCCGCTATCGCCAAGAAGGAGATGGTGGAAGCCAATCTGCGCCTCGTCATCTCCATCGCCAAGAAATACACCAATCGCGGCCTGCAGTTCCTCGATCTCATTCAGGAAGGCAATATCGGCCTGATGAAGGCGGTCGATAAGTTCGAATACCGGCGCGGCTACAAGTTCTCCACCTATGCGACATGGTGGATCCGGCAGGCGATCACCCGTTCGATTGCCGACCAGGCCCGCACGATCCGCATTCCGGTGCACATGATCGAGACGATCAACAAGATTGTGCGCACCAGCCGCCAGATGCTGCATGAGATCGGCCGCGAGCCGACCCCGGAAGAGCTGGCCGAAAAGCTGCAAATGCCGCTCGACAAGGTGCGCAAGGTCTTGAAAATCGCTAAGGAGCCGATCTCCCTCGAAACGCCCATCGGCGACGAGGAAGACAGCAATCTCGGCGATTTTATTCCGGATCAGAACGCAGTTCAGCCCATCGATGCGGCGATCCAGTCCAACTTGCGTGAGACGACAACCCGCGTGTTGGCCTCGCTCACCCCGCGCGAGGAACGCGTGTTGCGCATGCGCTTCGGCATCGGCATGAACACCGATCACACGCTCGAGGAAGTCGGCCAGCAGTTCTCGGTCACCCGCGAACGTATCCGCCAGATCGAGGCCAAGGCGCTGCGCAAACTGAAGCACCCGAGCCGCAGCCGCAAATTGCGGTCGTTCCTCGATAGCTAAAACCGAACGGTTTTGAATGGCTTCACCTCTCCCTTTGGGGGAGAGGTCGGCACGAAGTGGC
>Ga0207849_100034_pt1 | contig 221327 bp, 202 predicted proteins | sample TtaePargueraPR_12_FD_187277 | JGI IMG/M metagenome (GOLD analysis project Ga0207849, IMG submission 187277) | Aerobic enrichment media microbial communities from Bioluminiscent Bay, La Parguera, Puerto Rico - Tt and P2 (4) (SPAdes) | ecosystem: Environmental > Aquatic > Marine > Unclassified ... | reverse complement strand
CTTCGCCTGCCTCAATGCGGCGGTCTTCTCCGACGGCACCTTTGTCTATGTGCCCGAAGGCGTGCGCTGCCCGATGGAACTTTCCACCTATTTCCGCATCAATGCCGAGAATACCGGTCAGTTCGAACGGACGCTGATCGTGGCCGAGAAGGGCAGCTATGTCAGCTACCTCGAAGGCTGCACCGCACCCATGCGCGACGAGAACCAGTTGCACGCCGCCGTGGTGGAACTGGTCGCCATGGAAGATGCCGAGATCAAGTACTCCACCGTGCAGAACTGGTACCCCGGCAATTCCGAAGGTGTTGGCGGTATCTACAACTTCGTCACCAAGCGCGGCCTGTGCCAGGGCGCGCGCAGCAAGGTCAGCTGGACGCAGGTCGAAACCGGCTCTGCCGTCACGTGGAAGTATCCAAGCTGCGTGCTCAACGGCGAAGACAGCGTCGGCGAGTTCTACTCGGTCGCGGTTACAAATAACCATCAGCAGGCCGATACGGGAACCAAGATGGTTCACAATGGCAAGGGATCGCGCTCCACGATCATCTCCAAGGGGATTTCGGCGGGCAAGAGCAACAACACCTATCGCGGCCTCGTTCGCGTGGGCGCCAATGCCGATAACGTGCGCAACTTCACCCAGTGCGACAGCCTGCTGTTAGGCTCCACCTGCGGCGCCCACACTGTGCCCTATATCGAGGTGAAGAACCCCAGCGCCCAGATCGAGCACGAGGCCACCACCAGCAAGATCAGCGACGACCAGCTGTTCTACGCCATGCAACGCGGCCTGGACGAGGAAGAGGCCGTGGCCCTGATCGTCAACGGCTTCGCCAAGGAAGTGCTGAAAGAACTGCCGATGGAATTCGCCGTTGAAGCGCAGAAGCTGCTGGCTATTTCGCTCGAAGGAAGCGTGGGATGACCGACCGCAAGAAACTCCAGCTCCGCGATCCCTCGGATAACGCCGAAGCGCCCGCGCTCAAGAAGCGCGGGCGCGGTTGGGAAATTTCCGACAAGCGGCTCGACGCGTTGCATGACCGTGCGCGTGACATGAAGCGTCATGCCTCCGAAGCGCACAAGGTGCTGGCCCAGCGGTTCTCCAAGGCGGACCTCGGCAAGTACACTTTCAAGCGCTTTGCCGTGGTCGGCAGCGCGATTGTCGACTTCAATTGCCACAACCTCGGCATGGCCATCGTGATCGACGAGGAGGGCGACGACCTCGCTCTCAACCGTCGCCGCGACAAGAGTCTGGAAGCCGTTGGCGTGAAGGTGATGCACCTCGCCGCCAGCGACATCCTCGAGAACATCGACGACGTGCTCAAGCGCATCACCGCCGGAATGCGTTCGCGCATTGCCGACAAGAACGACGCGCGCCGGCGCCACGAAGCTGAAAACCCCCGGCAGACCCGCCCGCGGTACGACCGTGCAGGCAACGGCCCGCCGCGCGGAGATCGGGGCGGCAAGAGGTAAGCGATGAGTGCGGCCATCCAGAAACTCGTCCGCATGGCGCAGGGCCACGGCATGAACGGCCAGCCCGTACAGTGGTCGAAAGCCGAGGTGTGGACCTTCGAAGGCGTCATGCCGGAGGACATCATGCAGGCCGGCACGGCAGACCCGGCGCTCGACTATTTCTGGCAGGCCGCGAACGGCCCGCACCGGGCAGACACAGGATTTATCGACGGCGCGGCCAAGGTCGCGATCTCGTTTGACAAGCAGGACAATGACAATGCTGAAGATTGAAAACCTCCACGCCGAGATTGACGGCAAGGAAATTCTGAAAGGTCTCTCGCTCGAAGTGAATGCGGGCGAAGTCCACGCGATCATGGGGCCGAACGGCGCGGGCAAGTCCACGCTGGCCTACGTGCTCGGTGGCCGTCCGGGCTACGAAGTCACGCAGGGCTCGGCCACCTTCATGGGTGAAGACCTGCTCGACATGGAGCCGCACGAGCGCGCTGCGGCAGGCTTCTTTCTCGGATTCCAGTACCCGGTTGAGATTCCCGGCGTATCCAACGTCCAGTTCCTGCGCGAAGCGCTCAATTCGCAGCGCAAGGCGCGCGGTGAAGAGCCGCTGTCAGGCGGTGAGTTCCTGAAGCTCGCCAAGGAAAAGGCCGGGCTGCTGCGCCTCGACATGGAAATGCTCAAGCGCAACGTGAACGTCGGCTTCTCCGGCGGTGAGAAGAAGCGCAACGAGATGGTCCAGATGGGCATTCTCGACCCCAAGTTCGCCGTGCTGGACGAGACCGATTCCGGCCTCGACATCGACGCGCTGAAAGTCGTGGGCGAGGGTATCAATTCGATCATGCGCAACCCTGAAAAGGGCGTGCTGCTGATTACCCACTACCAGCGCCTACTCGATTACGTGCAGCCCGACTTCGTGCACATCCTGGCCGCCGGCCGCATCGTGAAGACGGGCGGCGCGGACCTTGCCAAGCAGTTGGAAGACGAAGGCTACGACGAGGTCATGGCTGCATGACCATCGCCGCGCCCACTCCACGCGAAGACCATCACAAGGACGGCACACTGAAGGCCCGCGGGCAGGAGCTCGAAGGCCAGCTGCACGGCTATTGGGAGTGGTTTCGCGTGGACGGCACGCTGATGCGCTCGGGTTCTTTCGAGCGGGGCGAGCAAGTGGGCGAATGGACGACTTATGACCGTGCGGGACAGCCGCACAAGGTGACCGATTTCGGCACCGGAGACGCGAAATGAACGATCTGGCAAACCACCCCACAACGCGCGACGAGGACTGGCGCTATTCCGATGCGGAATACCTTGACCGGCACGCGACCGACGAACTGACGCACTGGACCGAGTGGACCGTTCCCGCTGGCGAGACGAAGAGCGAATACGCGACCCTGCTTTCCGGCGACGAAGCCGAAGGCAGCGTGACGCGTATCCGAGCCCACGTGGGCCGTGACGCGCGGCTCGAAATGTTCGCCACGCTCGCGGGCGGCAAGTACCAGCGCTACGAAGTAGAGGTAACGCTGGAAGAAGGCGCGCATTTCGAATTCGGCGGCGTCACCATCGGCGGCGGCGAAACCGTACAGGAATTCGTCACCCGCACGATCCACGCGTATCCCAACGCAACTAGCAACCAGACGGTGCGCGCGGTCCACTGGGGCACGGCGACGGGCAACTTCCTCGGCCGCATCGAAGTGGTGCGCGACGCGCAGAAGACCGACGCGGCGCAAAACTTCCGCGCGATCCTGCTGGAAAAGGGCGCCACGGCGAACACCAAGCCGGAACTGGAGATCTTCGCTGACGACGTACAGTGCGCACACGGTGCTGCCATCGGCCAGCTGGACGAGATGGCCGCCTATTACATGGCGAGCCGTGGCATTGCGCCCGATGTCGCGCGCAACCTGCTGATCCGCGCTTTCATTGCCGATGCATTTGCTGAGATCGGTGACGAGGCCGTTGGTGAGCAGATGCTTGGCCGCGCGCTGGACCAGCTTGCAGGGCCGGTATCGTGAGCGAAGCCGCAGTCACTTCCCGCAAGGCGGACTTTCCCGGCCTGCTGACGGCTGACGGAAAGCCGTGGCACTACCTCGATTCCGCCGCCACCGCGCAGAAGCCGCAGGCGGTGATCGACGCGGTGACGCGCGCCATCGGTGCAGATTATGCGACCGTGCATCGCGGCGTCTATTCGCGCTCTGCGGAAATGACGCTGGGTTATGAGGCTGCGCGGCGCAAAGTGGCGCAGTTCATCGGCGGGCAGGAGGACGAGATCGTCTTCACGCGCGGTGCGACCGAGGCGATCAATCTTCTAGCCTACAGCTATCCGGACAAGGGCCGCGTGCTGCTGTCCGAACTGGAGCACCATTCCAACATCGTGCCCTGGCAACTGGCTGGCTGGCAGGTGGATGTCTGCCCGATTACCGAGGACGGCCAGATCGACCTCGACGCTGCCGAGGCCATGCTGACGAACGAGCACACGATGGTCGCTTTCGCGCACGTCTCCAACGTGCTGGGCAGCGTGGTTGACGGCAAACGCGCCGCGGACCTCGCCCATTCGGTTGGCGCGAAGCTGCTGCTCGACGGGTGTCAGGCCGTGCCGCGCATTCCGGTGGACGTCACCGCCCTCGAATGTGATTTCTACGCCTTCTCCTCGCACAAGCTCTATGGCCCGACGGGCATTGGCGCCCTGTGGGGCAGGGCGGACCTGCTCGCATCCATGCCGCCATGGCAAGGCGGCGGCGCGATGATCGACAAGGTGACTTTCGAGCATACGACCTACGCCCCTGCACCGCAGCGGTTCGAGGCGGGCACGCCCGCGATCGTCGAGGCGATCGGTTTTGCCGCTGCTTGCGATTACGTCTCCGACATTGGCCTGGAGGCGATCCACGCCCACGAAGCAAAGCTGGTTCGCCAGACTCGCGAGGCCCTGCGCGGCATGAACGACGTGACGCTTTACGGGCCGGAGGACAGCGCGGGCATCGTCAGTTTCATGATGGACGGCGTGCACCCGCATGATCTGGGCACCATACTGGACGAGGAAAACGTGGCTATCCGCGCAGGCCACCACTGCGCGCAGCCGCTCATGGAAAAGCTGGGCATCCCCGCCACCGCGCGGGCCAGCTTCGGTATCTATTCCGATGAGGATGACGTCGCCGCGCTGATCCGCGGCATCGAACGCACCAAGAGGATTTTTGGCTGATGGAAGACCATAAGGACGACAAGGATTTCGTGGCAGCACCTTCTCCGGCGGAGGACGTGGTCGAGAAACCGCCGCGCGCCCGCGTGTCGGATGCGCCGCTGCCCGAAGAAGAGACGGCTGGCGAGAAGATGGAGCGCAAGCGCGACTATCTCGAAGGCTTCCTGCAGAAGAAGCCCGAAGGCGTCTCCCCCGGCGAACCGGGCGGCGAACTGCACCAGTCGGTGATCGATGCGCTCAAGGACATTTACGATCCGGAAATCCCGGTGAATATTTATGATCTCGGTCTGATCTATAATGTCGAAGTCGCGGAAGATGCTGACGTGAAGGTGACCATGACGCTCACCACGCCGCATTGTCCTGTCGCGGAGACCATGCCCAACGAAATTGAAATGCGCGTGATGGGGCTGCCCGGCGTGCGCGATGCCGAAGTCGTTGTGACTTGGGATCCGCCGTGGGACCCGTCGAAGATGAGCGACGAGGCGCGCCTTGAACTGGGAATGCTGTGAGCCTTGATGCGCCGACATTGACGGTCTCGCTGGCCGACTATGCGGACCCCGCCGACGCGGCGGCGCTGGTGTCGTTGCTCGATGCCTATGCGCGCGACCTGATGGGCGGCGGCAAGCCGCTGGCTGACGTGACTCGTGATACGCTGGTCGACGCGCTGGCATCCTTCCCCGGCGCATTCTCTCTGATCGCGCGGCTGGACGATGTTCCCGTTGGCCTCGCCAACTGCTTCACCGGCTTCTCTACCTTCGCTGCGGCGCCGCTGATCAACATTCACGATATGGCGGTGATGCCCGGCCATCGCGGCAAGGGCATTGGCCGCGCGCTGATGGAGGCCGTCGAGACCGAGGCCTTGAAGCGCGGCGCGTGCAAGATCACATTGGAAGTATTGAGCGGTAACGAAACCGCGAAGGCGCTTTACGAAAAGTGCGGCTATGGAGACTACGCTCTCGATCCCGCCACCGGTACCGCCCTGTTCTGGCAGAAGAAACTGACATGACCGAAACGAAAACACGCCCCGCCCCCAAGGCCGCCGTCATACTGACGCCCGCGGCAGAGCAGCGCATTGCCGACCTGATGGCGAAAGCGCCTGACGATGCAATCGGCGTGAAGCTGTCCACCCCGCGGCGCGGCTGTTCTGGCCTTGCCTACTCGGTCGATTACGTCACCGAAGAGGTCGCTTTCGACGAGAAGATCGAGACGCCGGGCGGCACTTTCTACATCGACGGTGCCAGCGTGCTCTACCTCGTGGGTAGCACGATGGATTGGGTGGAGGACGACTTCACCGCCGGCTTCGTGTTCGAAAACCCGAACGCCAAAGGTGCCTGCGGCTGCGGCGAAAGCTTCATGGTCTGACGGGCTTCGTGCCCGCCAGTCACGCCTCGCCGGTTTCCTCGGCGATGAATTCCAGCAGGGCCTGATCGTACTCGTCCACGTCGCCGCTTTCGGCGATCTGCTGGTCGAGCCAGTCCTGTTCGAAGCTGGTCACTTCCGCCTCGGCGGCAACCTGTTCCTCACGGCTGGCGCCTTCGTCCTTCTTGCCGAACACCACGCCAAAGGCGTTGGGCGCTTCCTTGGCCATGCGGCCCATGAAGTGGCCGACGCGGACCTTGTTGTCAGCGACGAAGGCTTCCAGTTCCAGCATGCGCTCGCGGCTGACCTGCGCGCTGCCGTGGGCAAAACCCATCAGGAAATTGCCGACGGACTGCACGAACAGCCGCTTGAATTCAGGCGCGTTGTCCTTGCCGGCAACGGCGTCCTTGATGCGGAACATCACTTCGGCTTCGCGGCGGCTGACAGCTGCCGGGCGGTCGCTTGCCTGACCGAAGATCACGCGGCGCATGATGCGGCATTCGGCCTGGCTTACGTGCGTATCGGAAAGCTCGCCGCCGCAGCGGGTGGGACCAGTGCCTTCCAGCACTTCGCGCTCCAGCACGCCGAGCACGTAGCTTTTCAGCGTCTCGGGCACGTTCTGCGCGCGTTCGATTATGGTGGTGAGCAGTTCCAGCTCGGTCATCGAGCAGACGCGGCCATCAGCCTCGATCTGGCCGATCAGCAATTCGGCTTCCTCCGCGCTGGCAAAGCCGCGCGGGTCGGTGCCGTTCAGCACGAAGTTGCGGATCGCCTCGACGAAGAAGTCGGACCATTCGCGCGTCGGATTGTCGATCGCGTGCTCGGTGGCGAAGACGATTTCCGCCTCTTCGTGCGTCATCTTTCCGTCGGCCCAGCCCGCCTCGCGCAGCGCGCGCACTTCGTCGGAGCTGATCGAACGGTCGGCAGCCGCGTTCCGGGCAATTTCGGCGAATTCAAAACTCATCGGGGCAAATCCTCCTGTCGCGAGGATGTCTTGCCCTATCAGGCTTAAATTCGCGTTACCAAGTCCTAGCGCGGGCGAGAAAGGGCCTGGATGCAGGCCAACCGGTCCACTGCCGCACCATCGCTCGACCTGCGCGCCTCGACCCAGGTGACCACCGGCTCTGCGCCGGGCGCAAGCGGGTAGAGGTAGAAATCGAGCACGCAGGCTTCCCCGCGGAACTGCAATTTGCGCATGTCGCCTTCCGGCGTGTCCAGGCGAGGCTGACCGAAGCGTGAAAGTAGAGATGAGGCCGGCTGCTGGATGATCCCGCCAAGGCCCGGCCCCTGCATGATTTCCGGCGCGCGGAAGCCGGAGGTCGGCGGTGGCGGTGGCGGCGCATCCGTTGGCGGAACGGCGCGCGGATCAACGGTGGACGGCGGCGGGGGCGGTGCCTGCGTTCGCGGAGCGGAAACACAGGCGGAAAGCATCGCTACAAGGAGGAGGGCGGCACTCAGGCGCATATCAGGCGTCTTTCTTTGTTCGCGATTTGCGATGGACGAGATGGGTTGCCGATGCCGCCCCCAGCACCGGCGCGAGAAAATTGGCGAAAGGCACGGCCAGCATGGCAGCAATCACTGCGCCCAGCAGGAAACGCTCCCCCTTTCCAACCGGCGCGCAGGCTCCTGCCTCGTGGCAATGGCGCAGCCACACCATGTCCTGCAATTCGCGGCCCAGCAGCACCGCATTCACCAGCAGGAACAGCACGAAAGTGCCCACGCCGGTGAACAGCAGCACTATCGCGAAGGGCAGCGCAATCAGGTTGGCGAGAAGTGCCCTGCCGGCGGACGACAGCGCATTTCGCATCTGCTCTGAAAAAGGCAGGTCGCGCGCCATGTCGGCCTCTTGCGGATAGTGGCGCGCTTCCACCGCTTGAACCACTTCGTCGGCGAAGAACTGGATCACGGCCATCGCCACGATGCGCCACACCAGCCACAAGCCAACCAAGGCCAGCATGAAGGATAGCGCCCCGCGCACCGCACCGGCGCCTGCAAACAGCGTATCTTCCAGCCCGCCCATCGCGAGCACCCAGTCGACGAGAAACCACCCACCTGTCGCCACGAGGATGAACAGAACGATGGTCACGGCCACGCTTTTCAGCAGAATACGCAGCACAGTGCCGTCCAGCAGCTGGCGCAGACCAAGGATCAGCGATGTGGGCAAGGAAGTCACGGATGCACCCATAGGCGCTTGCGATTGCGCGCGCCATCGGCCAAGTCAACGCCGCTTGGCGCAAGCGCGTCGGAAAACGTTCAGGAGAATACATGACTGCCCCCCGTTACGACGTAATCGCCATCGGTAATGCCATTGTCGATGTGATGGCTCCCGCTTCGGACGAACTGGTGGACGAGCTAGGTATGACGAAGGGCGGCATGACGCTGGTCGATACCGATCAGGCGAAGGACCTTTACGACGCGATGGGCCCGGCCAAGGAAATCTCCGGCGGTTCGGCGGCGAACACGCTGGCGGGCCTTTCCAGCATGGGCGCGCAGTGCGCTTTCGTGGGGCAGGTGGCGGATGACCAGCTCGGCAATGTCTTCGCGCACGACATTCGCGCCGTGGGCATCGATTTCGACACCGCCGCGCGCGAAGGCGAACCGCCCACCGCGCGCTGCCTGATTTTCGTAACGCCGGACGGCCAGCGCACGATGAACACCTTCCTCGGCGCATCGCAGTTCCTTCCGGCAGAAGCGCTGGACGAGGAAGCCATCGGCGGCGCAGAGATCCTCTACCTCGAAGGTTACCTGTGGGACCCGGAAGAACCGCGCGCGGCCATGCGCGCTGCTATCGAGACGGCGAAGAACGCAGGCCGCAAAGTCGCTTTCACCCTGTCCGACGCTTTCGTGATCGATCGCCATGGCGACGATTTCCGCGCGCTGATCGCGGATGGCCTTATCGACATCCTGTTCGCCAACGAAGTCGAACTCGGCGCGCTGACGGGCGAATCCGACTTCGACGCGGGCGTCGACTCCTTGAAGGACTCGGTTCCCGTTCTGGTCGTTACCCGTAGCGAGAAGGGCGCAGTCTGCGCCACCGGCGGCGAGATGTACAAGGTGGAAGCAGAGCCGATCGACAAGGTGGTCGACACCACCGGCGCTGGCGACTTGTTTGCCGCAGGCTTCCTGTTCGGCCACGTGCGCGGCGAAGAACCGGCCAAGTGCCTCAAGCGCGGTGCAATCGCGGCGGCAGAGATCATCAGCCACTACGGCGCGCGTCCGGAAACGGACCTTGCCAAGCTGATGGCTGCAAAGCTGGGTTGAGGTTTTGACCGCGCCCGATCTTGCTGCGGAAGTGGCGGAGCTTCGCGCCCGCCTTTCCGCGCTGGAGGATCGGGCCGCCATCGAACGGCTGCAGTACCAGTACGGCTATTACATCGACAATCGGATGTGGGCGGAGATGACCGCCCTGTTCTGCGACGATGGTCCGGAAATGGAGATCGGCCAGCGCGGCGTCTATATCGGCAAGGAGCGTATTCACCGCTTCCTGGAAGATGTGCTGGGTGGCGGGCGTCGCGGCCTGCTGAAGGACGAAGTCATCCATCACATTCAGATGCAGCCTGTCGTGACGCTGGATGAAGACGGGCAGGGCGCAAGCTGCCGCGCCCGCGCGATGGTGCAGGGCAATTCGCCGCCCGGATCTGGCAAGTTCCTGCTGGCCGAGGGGCTTTACGAGAACCGCTACGTCAAACAGGCGGGCGAATGGCGTATCAAGCGGTTGTGGTGGGTGCCCACCTATTACTTCCAGATCGCCGGTTTCGATGAGGCCGTGTTCGACAGCGGCCCGCCCAGCGAGGAATTCCCGCCCGATCGCCCTTCGGCACCCCGTAACGAAGCGCTGGGCAGACGCTTCCCGCAATTCCACTATCGTCACCCGGTGACTGGCGAGGAAGCGGGCAGTCCTGCAAGCGACGAGAACTGAAGGCGGCTGTTCGCGCACAAATTCAGAGCGCGAAATGCATCCCGTCGCTTGCCACAAGAACCGTCCCGTTGAATTGCTCTGCTACCCCTTGTGTGTAGGTGCTATCTGGCATGTCGAGCAAAGCACCGGGAGCCAAATGGGTTAGAATGACGCGCTCAACGCCAGCTTCTGCTGCCATCTGGCCGACCTGGGCCGGCGTGGCGTGTGTCTCGATCATGTGTCGCCACACGCCTTCCTCGGCTCCGGCGAAAGCGCCGCCTGCCACCATCGCATCGAAGGCGCGGCGCATGGAAACGGGCTCCAGCACTTCGCAGAGGAACACGTCCGCGCCGCGTGCGAGATCGACCAGCCGCTGCGAATATGTGGTGTCGCCGGAGAATACGATCGAGCGACCCCAATCGAAGCGGTAGGCATAGCTCTTCTGTGTCTCCAGCCCCTCGATCGTCGTGGGGTAATGCGTATTCTCGGCGCAGGTAACGCGGATGCCCGGCTCCTGAATGGCTATCCCACCTTCCTCCACTTCGACTGCCTTGATGAAGTCGAGGAAGCCTGCGGGCCGCGCTTCGTCCAGCGTGCGGATCGTGGCATTGGGGGTCAGTGCTGCGCGCAGTCCATCGACATAGGCATGGGTGCCGACCGGGCCATAAACCACGACGTCCCGGGCGCGCCCCTGTGTCGCCATGTGGGTGAGGATTCCGAAAAGGTCCGAACAGTGGTCGTCATGCAGGTGCGTGATGAAGATCGCGTCCACGTCCTGATGGCGGACGCCTGCGGCCACCATGCTCGCAAGCGTGCCGTATCCGCAATCGACCAGGAACAAGTGATCGCCCACGCGCAAGGCGTTGGCCGTTTCACTGCGGGAGGGGCCGTAGTTTGGGCCGCCTTGCGTTCCGAGCGTCACCAGTTCGGCGGACGATGCCGATGCGCGCGCACCGGTGCCGGGTAGATATGTGGCCAACGGAAGGGCGGCGAGCCCGCCGAGCAGTACCCGTCTCGTAAGCTTGCCTCCGGCAAAGGACTTCACCTCGTGGTGATCTGTCATCCCAACTCCTCCGTATCTTTTTGTGGTGGAGCCTAGAGCGGATTAAGCAAGCTGCAAGCCGTCATCCGTCGATGCCGAGCAGCGAATCCAGCAAAAGTTGTTGCAAGGGGTTCGCAATAAGCATTTCATTGGCTAAGTCCCGCGCCGCAAACCACAAAGGGAATCACTTATGCGCAAACTCGTTCTCGCCGCCGCACTTTCCGGCACTGCCCTCACGCTCTCAGCCTGCGGCGAAACTGCCGAAGAGGCACCTGCTGTCGAAGAGACTGCTGCCGAGGTTGAAGAAGTAGCTGTGGCCGAGACCACCGTGATGGATGCGAACGTCGCAACCGTCGAACAGCTTACCGAAGTCGCCGGCGTTTCGCCGGAACTCGCCGATGCCATCGTCGCCGGCCAGCCCTATGCTGACGTGACCGCTCTGAACACCGTGCTGCTCGCCAGCCTCTCCGAGGAAGAAGCTGCAGGCGTGCTCGAAAACGTGTTCGTGCCGATCAACCTCAACGATGCCAGCGAAGAAGCCATCGCGCTGATCCCCGGCATGACTGACCGCATGATCCACGAATTCGAGGAATACCGCCCCTACGAAGACATGGCCGAATTCGACCGTGAGATCGGCAAGTACGTGGACGAGGAAGAAGTCGCCCGCCTGCGCAGCTACGTCACGCTCTAACGGCGTTGTAGCCACACCCTCACGATCTCGATCGCGGCCAACACTCCGATGTGGATGTAGGCCGTGGTCGGATCGAAGGCGGTGAGTGCCCAGTGCACGAACATCAGCACGGCAGCGGGATAGACCAGCCGGTGCAGCCTCTTCCATGACCGCTTGAGCGCACGCAGCGAGGCATCGTTGGACGTGATCGCCAGCGGCAGGAACAGTGCGAAGGCGACCCAACCCGCCAGCAGGTCCGGTGCACTCGCCTCTTCCAGAACGGGCGCCAGCGCGCCCTTGTTCACCAGATAGACCACCGTGTGCCCTGCGGCATAGGCGAAGCTGGCAACGCCCAGATCACGGCGCCGCCGCATCAACCATTGCGCCCAGCGCTTCTGCCGGAACAGCAGGCGGATGGGCGTGACGGCCAGTGTCAGCATCAGCAGCCATGCTGCCCAGTCGCCGCTATCGCCAATGGCGTGGCCGTAGCCGTAGGCATCGGGTGTGAATGCCCAGCTCCCAAGTATCCATGCGGCCGGAAGCGCCAACACCAGCCACAGCAGCGGGCGAGAATTCACGATAGCTTTCATCGCGTGCAGGCCTTCAACCCTCGCGCTCGATCTCGCGCCAGCCAATGTCGGAGCGGTAGAAACCGCTGGGGAAGTCTACCTTCTTCACCGCGGCGTAGGCTGCCGCCTGCGCGTCGCGTGTGTCGGAGCCGCTGGCGGTGACGTTCAGAACGCGGCCACCATTCGCCACCAGCGTATCGCCATCCAGCTTCGTTCCGGCGTGGAAGACCTTGGCCCCCTCGCTCTCGGCATCGCAAAGGTCGATTGCGCCGCCCTTCTCCGGCGTGCCGGGGTAGCCCTTTGCCGCCATTACTACCGTCATCGCGGTGTCGTCCGAAAACTTGGGTTCGGGCAGCGCCGCCAAGGTGCCGCCCGCACAAGCGAGCATGTATTCGGCAAGGTCGCTTTCCAGACGCATTATCAAGACCTGGCATTCCGGATCGCCGAAGCGGCAATTGTATTCCACCAGCTTGGGGCCCTCGTCGGTCAGCATCAGGCCAGCGTACAGGACGCCGACATAGGGTGTGCCCTCTTTTGCTAGCTGGCGGACGGTGGGGAAGACGATGCGCTCCAGTGTTTCGGCCACCAGCGCGTCGTTCAGCACGCGCGCGGGGCTGTATGCGCCCATGCCGCCGGTATTGGGTCCGGTATCGCCGTCGCCCACGCGCTTGTGATCCTGCGCGGTGCCGAAGGGGGTGACGGTTTCGCCGTCGGTCAGGGCGAAGAAGCTCGCTTCCTCGCCTTGCATGAATTCCTCGATCACGACTTCCGCGCCCGCCTCGCCGAACGCGCCGCCGAACATGTCTTCCAGCGCCTCGATGGCGTGTTCCTCGCTCTCGGCGATCACCACACCCTTGCCTGCCGCGAGGCCGTCGGCCTTGAGCACGAAGGGGGGCGAGAATGTAGAGAGCGCCCGCTTCGCCTGATCCAGCGACGTGCAGTGGACGTATCCGGCGGTGGGAATGCCCGCACGGTCGCACAGCGCCTTGGTGAAGTTCTTGCTGCCTTCCAGCTGTGCAGCCGCCTTGGAGGGGCCGAACACGGCGATGTTTGCAGCGCGCAGGGAATCGGCCAGGCCATCAACCAGTGGAGCTTCCGGGCCGATGACGACGAGGCCGATGGCGTTTTCCGCACAGAAAGCGACCACTGCGCCGTGGTCCTTTTCGTTCAGCGAGACGATCTCCGCACATTCGGCGATGCCGGGATTTCCTGGCGCTGCGAACAGCTTGCCCCCATTTTCCGTGATGGCGGCGGATTGCGCCAGCTTCCAGCACAGGGCATGCTCGCGGCCGCCTCCACCCAGCACAAGGATATTCATGGCCGCCAATACTCCATACGACGATTCTCCGGATGACCGGCTCCTAGCGACCAGCGAGGCAGGGGACAATTCCGCACCGCTGACGATCACCGAGATTTCGCAGGCGCTGAAGCGCACGGTGGAGGATCGCTTCGGCTACGTGCGGTTGCGCGGCGAACTGTCGGGGGTGAAGCGGGCGGCTTCGGGCCACCTGTATCTGGCGCTCAAGGACGAAAAGGCGGTGCTAGACGGCGTCATGTGGCGCAGCGCCGTGCCGCGCCTGGCCTTCCAGCCCGAAGACGGGATCGAGGTCGTCGCCACGGGCAAGCTCACCACATATCCGGGGCGCAGCAAGTACCAGATCGTTATCGAGCGGATGGAAATCGCCGGGGAGGGCGCTCTTCTTGCCCTGCTGGAGAAGACCAAGGCACGCCTTGAAGCAGAAGGCCTGTTCGACCCCGCTCGCAAACGTGCCCTTCCCTTCGCACCGCGCACAATCGGCGTGGTGACGTCACCAACCGGCGCGGTGATTCGCGATATCCTGCACCGTCTGGCAGACCGTTTCCCCACGCAGGTGATCGTCTGGCCGGTACTCGTGCAGGGCGACGGAGCAGCGAAGCAGGTTGCCGATGCGGTTCGTGGTTTTGGCTCGCTTGAACCAAATGGACCTGTTCCTCGCCCTGATCTTCTGATCGTGGCGCGCGGGGGCGGCTCCATCGAGGACTTGTGGAGCTTCAACGAGGAAATCGTGGTTCGCGCCGTGGCCGAATCGCCGATCCCAACCATCAGCGCGGTCGGACACGAGACCGACACGACCCTGTGCGACTACGCCGCCGACCGCCGCGCTCCCACGCCTACCGCTGCTGCCGAAATCGCGGTGCCGGTGCTGCGCGAACTGCAGGCCGCAATCGACGATCTTTCCCTACGCCAGCGTAAGTGCGCCCTGCGCCCTGTCGAACTGGGCCGCGAGCGCCTGTCCGCCCGCGCGGACCGTCTGCCCAAGGCTGAGCAACTGCTCCAACCCCACGCGCAGCGGCTGGACGAGCTTGGCGAACGTCTCCGCCGCGGGCTGGTGGATCGCGCTTCGAAGGGGCGTGAACGACTGGCGGAACTGCGACTGTCACCGGCTCATCTTCGCTCCAACTTGCGCGATGCGAAGCAGCGCCTTGCCGCTGCGCGCCTTTCGCCCGCGCTTGTGACTCGACCCATCGCTGAAAAGGGCGAACGCCTCGCCTCACTTGAACGGTTGCGCCTGCAACTGGACCCCAAGGCTCCGCTCAAGCGCGGTTATGCGCTGGTGAGTGCCGAGGGCCATCCGGTAATCTCCTCGCAGGCCGAGGCCGTGCGCCAACCGCTCCTCACGCTCGAATTTGCCGATGGCAGCTTGCAGGTCGTTCCCGGAACCTCGCCTAGGAAAGCGCCGAAGCGTCCCAGGGAAGCGCCCGAGAGCGGGCAGCCCAAGCTGCTTTGAACCTCGTAAATTGCGCTGAAAGCCTCGGCACACTACATAGGCACACATGTTGATGTCATCTTCCGATAAAGCCGCCACCCTGCTCTACGGCCCCAACGGCTTTCGCGTTGTGAAGCCAGGCCACTTCGTCGTCTGCGCGATGAGCGGCGTTCCCGTACCGCTGGAAGAGCTGCGTTACTGGAGCGTCGACCGGCAGGAGCCCTATGCCAGCGCGGAACTTTCAACCCGGCGCGCGCTTGAGGACCTGTGATAAAGACAGCAGTTGCATCATTCGTAATTCCCACCGCCCTTTTGATCGGCGGCTGCGCTGCGCAACCGGCAAATGCTGGTGATGATCCCGCCGCAGGCGTGGAGTTCGCCTCGGCGAGCGATGCTGAACCCGTCGCCGCTTCCGATCCAGCAGTTACCCTTCCCGCCGTTCGACAGGATTTCTCCTTCGCAGGGGAAATCACGCAGGGCGGATGGATTCGCGGACAGGCACCGAGCGGGACGGTATCCGCCCAGCTGGGTGAGACACCGCTGAAGCTGGATGCGAACGGCAACTTTTTCGCCGCGTTCGACCGCGATGCCGGCACCTCCGAACTGCTGATCGCCACCATGGAGGACGGCAGCACTGTCACCAGCGAACTTACCGTTTCTCCGCGCGATTGGGATATCGAGCGGGTAAACGTCGCCCGCCGTGCAGGCGGAGCGAGCGAAAGCTTCATGCGTCGCCGCCAGCCGGAACTCGATGCCATCTGGGACGCGCGCATTGCCGACTCTGATACCGACGGCTGGAAAGAGGATTTCATCTGGCCGCTGTCAGGCCGCATCTCGGGCCGATTCGGTTCTCAGCGCATCTATCGCGGCGAACCGGGCAGTTATCATTCGGGCATCGACATTGCGACTGGCGGCAGCGGAGACCCCTTCGTCGCCCCCGCCAGCGGCGTCGTGACGCTGGCCGTCGAGGGCTTCAGTCTTGAGGGCAACTTGCTGATCATCGATCACGGCGCAGGCCTCAACAGCGCGTTTCTGCATCTTTCGCAGATCGACGTGCAGGAGGGCGACCGCGTGGAGCAAGGGCAGGTTCTCGGCCGCATCGGTTCTTCAGGCCGCGCGACCGGCCCGCACCTGCACTGGAGCCTGAAGTGGCACCTCACCCGGCTCGATCCGATCCTGTTCACCGGCCCCATGCCCTGAGCAGGGCTGCAGGGGCATGAGAAAGCGCAGGCTTGCCGCCGCATTGCTGCTGGCGATCGGACTTGCGCCGGGCACCCTGCTGCGCACCGATATCCCGAGAGGCAATGAGGTCGACCTTTCGATCTCCGTTGTCGACGACTTGCCGGATACCGTCAGCAGCGACGGCTTTACCCGGAGCGGGATTTGGCAATTATCCAGCGGCCGGCTCGATTTTGGCGGCTATTCGGCTCTCCTCGTACTGGGCGGCGATACACTGCGCGCATTTTCCGACCGCGGAAGGATACTCACCTTTCCGGCTCCGAATGGCAGTTCCACGGCCAGGACGCATTTTGCCAACATGTGGAACCGGGGTGCATTGAGTGCGACGGTAGCCGACATCGAAGCGGCAACGCGCGGACCGGCCAGCGGTGTGTACTGGGTCGCTTTCGAGAGCACGCATTCGCTGATTCGCTATTCGCTGGCGAGCGAGTTTGAAGCCGCGCGAATTCCGCCTGAATGGCAGGGCTGGTCCGAAAATGCCGGGGTTGAGGCGATGGCCTGGCTTCCCGACGGACGCTTCATCGTGATGCCGGAGCGCGCTACGACCGGATTTCTCTACCCTTCCGATCCAGTGGAAGAGGTGGAGCCGCTAACTTTCCGTTTTGCGATTCCGGGAGATTACAATCCGACGGATATGGCCGCCCTCCCCGATGGCCGGGTCCTTATCCTGTTGCGCAAGCTGGACTGGGGATTGCCGCCCTTTACCAGTGCAATCGCGATCGCCGATCCGCGCGCACTGGAGGAGGGGGAAGAATTACCTATTCAAATCCTGGTGCAGCTCGACTCCATACTCCCCCGCGAGAACTACGAGGCCTTGGCCGTCTCGGGAGTGGCAGACGACGGCACTGTGGGATTGTGGCTGATGTCTGACGACAATTTCGCCTCGTTCCAGCGCACTCTGCTGGTGCACGTCGACTGGCGCGAGGGTGGCGCGCACGAAAAAGCGCGCGAAGAACCGTAACTTCGCGCGCTTTTCGCGTTTTCAGAAAACTGGAAGGCGCCGATCAGGCAGCTTCGGACGAAGCGATCGCCTTCTTCAGCTCGCGCTTCACCTTAAGGGCGTTGCTCGAGAGCTTGTCGTCGCGGGTCTTCAGCAGCCAGTTGTCGAGACCGCCGTTGTGCTCCACCGAACGCAGGCCATGGGTCGACACGCGGAACTTGAAGCTGCGATCCAGCTTCTCGCTGATCAGCGTGACGTTCTGCAGGTTCGGCAGGAAGACCTTCTTGGTCTTGTTGTTGGCGTGGCTGACATTGTGGCCGACCTGGCGGCCCTTGCCGGTAAGTTCGCAAATGCGCGACATGGCGAAATCTCTCGTTAGAAACGGTTGTCTAGTACAGCTTTTGGGCTGGGAAAGGCGCGCGCATACAGGGGGGCTGGAGATTCGTCAAGCCAGAGGGTAGCCACTGGCACATGGCAAAATGGTCCACACCCGAACCCATGAGGCGCGCCCTGCAACTGGCGCAGGAGGCCGCAGCCGCGGGCGAAGTGCCTGTCGGCGCGGTCGTCGTCAAGGATGGAAAGGTGGTGGGAGAGGGCCATAACCTCACCCGCACGAATCACGATCCCACTGCCCATGCGGAAATGGTGGCGATTCGCGAAGCGGCAAAGGCGCTGGGCGACGAACGCCTGACTGGCTGCGATCTCTACGTGACGCTGGAGCCGTGTCCCATGTGCGCAGGCGCGATCAGCCACGCGCGGGTCGAGAGGCTCTATTACGGCGCGAGCGACCCAAAAGGCGGCGCGGTGGAACACGGTGCGCGGGTGTTTCAGCAGGTGCAGTGTCTGCATCGGCCTGAAGTCTATGCGGGATTGGCGGAAGTTGAAGCGGCAGACCTGCTGCGCTGCTTTTTCGCGGAGCGGCGATGAAGGTCTTTGTTACCGCTCTTTGCTCGCTCCTCTTGTTCGCTTGCGGTTCAAGCACAGCAGGAGAAACCAGCGACCTTCGAGCTGTCTATAGGGGCGGGAATGGCGCCTTTGAAATGACACTCGAATATTCCGCTGAAGGGGATCTGAGAGCCGAAACGACGGGCCAGGATTGGTGGCTCTTGCGTAAAAGCGGAGTGAATTACTTTGTTTTTCCGCAGGAGGGCGGAGCTGCCGTTCTGGATTCGCGGATAATGTCGAAGCTGTTGAGCGATGTGATGCCTGACGACATCCCGTTTGACGAGGAACCGCGGCTCGAAATTGTCGAGGTTGGTGAGACTGAGATCAATGGCCGAAAAGGGACAGGCTACCGACTTGTCAGCGCGCCATTTGCAGGGCCGCTCTTCCTCGTGATGAGCAACGATGAATCTTTGGCCCGATTGGGTGATGCTATGCTGGCGCTCAGTCGAAGCTCGTTTGCGTTGAGTCCGACTGGAGGAGCTTCGTTCGAGAATGTCTTCGAAGTAATGGCTACTGGCGCTCCGATTTCCTACGCTGGCGCTGACCTGGCTTCGCTCGAGATGGTCGAGTTGGCCCCTTCTGTTTTCGAGCTTCCGAGCGAGCCATTGGACGAAGCTGCCTCGCGGCAATTGATGATCGAACTCGGCATGATTCCGCACGAAAATATCGAGTTTCCCAACTTAGAAGATTGAAGCGGCACCTCCCCAGGCCCACGATGACCTTTTGCGCGCCTTCCACGCACAAGCGGACCCTAAAGCCCCCGCCAGATTCGCACTTCCTCGTCATCGTCGGGTCCGAACCTCTGCGTGTCGCAAGCCCTCGGCATGAAGTCCGTGCCGTAGCAGAGGCGCATTTCGCGCAGCCAACCGCGTTCATTCAGGATCAGCCCGACATCCTCGGCATCCCAGTAGGGATTCGCATCGGCGAAGGTCTCGCGCACCATTCCTGCGTTAAGGCCTTCTCGGCGCGACAGACGGTCGAAATCGGGCCAGCGCAGTGAGCTCCACAGAATGCGGGTTACACGCAGGTATGCGTCAGGATCGGGAGTCATGCAGGCGCCGTGCTTCTCCCACTGTCGGGCGAGTAGCGAAAGGTCGGGCGTCATGCACATGGAGGCACGCACCGCATCGGCGCTGGGCTGGCGGCGCGTGGGGCACCATTGGGGCCAGCTTCCCGGTGCCGTCTCGGGCCAAAGACCATGCACGATGAAGGCGAAGCGCCCGGCCCTGCCTGAGCATTGCCGCGAATGGCGCGGTTCGTCGTCGCGAAAGCGGCAGAACTCGGGGCTCCAGCTGAGTGCGAGCGTATAGCCCGTGACACGGGACTGACGTACCGGGCCGTCACGTTGCACTTCAGGCAATGAGATAGGCGCGGGTGGAATGCGGCACTGGTAGGCCTGCGCCTGTGCCGTGGCGGGCACTGCCAGCAATGCGAAGCCTAGCGAGAGGCTATTCAAACACTTCGGCATCGCTCCCCTCTTTCAGCGCAAACCAGAGATTGGCAGATGGCGCAAACAGCAGCGCAACGGCAATGATGGACATTAGCAGCGCCAGATCGTGCAGCGGCAAACTCCAGCCTCGCCCCGGTATCTGGCCAAAGGTCATGGCCGTCAGTAGCAGGCGCAGGGCAACCATCACGCTTACCAGCATCCGAGCGAACCGCGCCGCGCGAAACCAGATCAGCGCAACGGGAATACAGGCAATGGTGAACTGCGCGTTGGCAGCAATGATGCCTGCATCGCGGGTTTGGGCGAGGCCGGGCCAGACCCGGTCGATCTCCATCATCATTATGAATGGATCGAGCAGGCCAACTAGCAGGCGCAGCATCGCCGCGAGCAGGAAGAGCGCGGCGAACAGGCAGACGGGCCAGGGGCGTGCGCCGCTGACCTTTCTCATTCCACGGTGAAATCCAGACCGATATCGGCAGCAGGCGCGCTTTGGGTCAGGCGGCCGACGGAAACGTAATCAACGCCCGTTGCCGCCTTGGCCTTGATGGTATCGAGATTGATGCCGCCGCTCGCCTCCGTCTTTGCACGTCCGGCGATGATGTCGACTGCGGCGCGCAGCGTTTCTGGGCTCATGTTGTCGAGCAGGATGTGGTCTGCGCCTGCCGCCAGCGCGGGCTCGATCTGGTCGAGCCGGTCGACCTCGCAGATGATGTTCTCAACGCCAGCGTCGCGGGCGCGGCGCACCGCCTCGCCCACGTTTCCGGCGACGAGGATGTGGTTGTCCTTGATCATCGCCGCATCCCACAGACCCATGCGGTGGTTGTTGCCGCCGCCCATGCGCACGGCGTATTTCTCGATATGGCGAAGGCCCGGAATGGTCTTGCGAGTGTCGAGCAGCGTGCAATCTGGATTATCCATGGCATCCACATACTGGCGCACCAGCGTGGCGATGCCGGAGAGGTGCTGCACGGTGTTCAATGCGCTGCGTTCGGCCGTCAGCATGGCGCGGGCGTTCCCGGCAAGGCGCATCAGGTCCGTACCGGGAGAGACCTGCGCGCCCTCATCCACCAGCAGTTCGATTTCCATATCGGGGTCGAGATGACGGAAGAAGGCGACCGCTACCGGCAGGCCTGCAACGGTAATTGCATCGCGGCTGTCCATCACGCCCTGAAAGCGCGCATCTGCAGGGATGACACTGGTGGCAGTTACGTCGACGCCGCCACCGGGCAGGCCCACGCCCAGATCCTCGTCCAGCGTTTCACGGACGAAGCGGGCGAGGTCGAAGCCTTCGATCTGAAATTCAGTCATGAATCACCCCTGCATCGGTCGCGCAGCGACCGCAAGGCCAGAGCGGGAGACAGTCTAGTGAACGAAGCGCGCCACCACATCGCGATAGGAACGCGAGACCTTCACCTCCGCGCCCGAATCAAGCACCAGGAAGCACTCGCCATTGGTATGCGGTTTCACCTGACGCACCTGATCGAGATTGACGATCGTGGAGCGGTGAACGCGCTGGAAGTTTTTGGGGTCGAGGCGGCGCTCCAGGTCTTTCATCGTCTCGCGCAGGATCAGCGAGTTGTCGCCGGTGTAGATGCACATGTAGTCGCCGGCGGCCTCGATATGCTCGATAGTGTCGACGTCGACACGGAAGATCTGGCCGCGATCCTTAACGTTGATCATCTTCTCGTAACGGCCCGAGCCGTCTTCCCCTTCGGAAATGGTGTCGAGGCTTTCGGGGCTGACTTCCGCCAGCACGTCCTTCAGCTTCTCGGCTTCCTCGGCAGAGCGCATTTCGGCAAGGCGCTGGCGCACGCGTTCGACGGTGTCGGCCAGCTTGTCCTCGTCCACCGGCTTCATCAGGTAGTTCACGGCATTGGCCTCGAAAGCGCGGATGGCGTGTTCCTGGTAAGCGGTGACGAAGACGAACAGCGGCGGATCGACGTCCATTACGCCCTTCACCACGGAGAAACCGTCAAAGCCCGGCATCTGGATGTCGAGAAAGACGAGATCGGGTTTCAGCGTCTTGATCGCGCGGATCGCCTCGCGCCCGTTGGCGCAGGTCTCGATCACCTCGATGTCGCTGAAGGGTTCAAGGCGCAGTTGCAGGCCCTGGATGGCCAGTTTTTCGTCATCGACGATGATAGTGCGGATGCTCATGCGTTGGCTCCGGTTCGGGGGGCTGGGACGGGGGTGCCGTCACTTTCAGTAGGTTGCTTGTTCCCTGTTGCAGCCGGTTTGTTTGAAACACGCGAAGGGCGCGGAAGTTTCGCCGCGCTGCGTGGTTCCTCTTCTGTCTCCGCCGGTTCGAAGGGCAGTTCGATAATCACCGTAAAGCCGCCATCGGGCGGCGTTTCAATCTCGAACCGGCTGCTTTCGCCGTAGGCCTGCGCCAGCCGGTCGCGAATATTGGCGAGACCCACGCCAGTGGATGATGGCGTGGCGGCCAGCGATTCGGCATTGCGCTGCGTGCCCTGCAGGCCGGGGCCGGTATCCGACACGATCAGGCGCAGCATGTTGCCGATAACCTGTGCGGACAAGCTGATGCGTGCACCTTCTTCCTGCGCGGAAACGCCGTACTTGATCGCGTTCTCGATCAGCGGCTGGAGCAGGAATGACGGGATGCAGGCAGTTGCGGCCTTGTCACTGATCTGGAAATCGGTGCGCAGCCGCTCTTCGAAGCGCATGCGTTCGATGTCGAGGTAGAGCTTCAGCGTCTCCACTTCCTGCTCCACCGTCACCTTGCCGCCCGGCTGGTTCACCAGCGTGTGGCGCAGAAAGCTGGAGAGGCGTGTGAGCATGGCGTTGGCGGGACGTGTTTCGCCCAGCAGCACCAGCGTGGAAATGGAATTGAGGGTATTGAAGAGGAAGTGCGGGTTCAGCTGGTACCGCAGCATGGCCAGCTGTGCGCTGGTGGCCTGCGTTTCCAGTCGTTCCAGCCTGTCCGCCTGCAATTCGACCTGCAGGAAGAAGTTGATGGCGTAATAGAGCGCCGACCACGCCCCCAAAAGCGTCATATCGATATAGGCGACGCCCAGCATCAATTGCAGGAAGCTCGCCTCACTGCCGCCCTGGTACACATCGATAGTCCAGGCATTGATGAAGGCCGACACCGCGACTGCCAGCAGCAGGACGACGGCCGTCGAGGTCCACGTCAAGAGCGGGCTGCGGTTGATGAGGTTCGAATAGATGACGCTCAGCACAGTGCTGATCGAAAAACCCGCGACCGCGCTGATGAACACCACGATCAGGAAGTCGAGCGGCCGTTCATTGGCGATCACCGTGGCACCGCGAAACACCAGCGCGCCGCCCCAGCCAAGCGCCTGCAGCCGCCAGAACGCCTTGTTCTTGTCGGCAAAGAATGGCCGTGGGCTGATCGGCAGCATGTGCATGCCGTTCAATTTAATATCGCCGTCGCCGCTTGGCAGCGGGTGGTTGGCGGGGTTTGTCTCCCGCTGGAGGCGTTCTGCCTCAGGAATCGCGGGCCTCGGCGATTGCCGCGTTCAACGTTTCGGCACCGACGGCACCGGAAAGCACCTGGTCGCCCACCACCCATGCGGGCGTTCCGGACACGCCCATGTTGCGAGCCAGGAACACGTTGTTCTGCAGTTGGCCGTCATACTGGCCCGAACTTATAGCGGTCAGTGCGCGCTCTACGTCCACACCAGCCTGGCGGGCGGCGAGTTCGATGTTCTCTGTCGAAAGGCTTTCGGCGGCGAACATGGCATCGTGGAACTGGGCGAAGCGGCCCTGCTCCGCTGCGGCCAGCGCCATGCGTGCGGCATCAGCGCTGCCTGCGGAAAGTATAGGATATTCGCGGATTACGACACGCAGATCGGGGTTCTGGGCGATCACCTGATCCACGTGTTCGAGGCTCATGCGGCAATAGCCGCAGGCGTAATCGGTGAATTCGACCAGCGTGATCTCACCATCCGGGTTGCCCAGTACCGCGCCGGGGAAGGGCGCTTCCAGTTCGTCACGGATGGGTCCGATGCGGGCCACCATGTCGCGGCGCTGCAGTTCCTGCATGGCTTCGGGAAGGATTTCAGGATTGGCGAGCAGGGCCTCGCGCGTGCGGTCGGGGCCGACGCCGGCATAATCCCACGCGGCAGCTCCGGCGAAACCGGCAACCAGGGCGATACAGATGGTGATGATCCAGCGCATGGAACTGGCCTAGTTGCGATCTCGCTGGCGTTCAAGCAGTCCGCGCGCCTGCAAGGCCACGTCTTGCGCGCGAATCCAGTCCGGCGATCCGGTCGGGAGGTTGTTTTCAGCCGCCTGCGCGTTGATCAGCGCGCCTTCGTAGTTGCCCTGCATAACCTGCTGTTCCGCACTGGCGAGGCGGGCGCGGGGAATGTCGCCGCGTTGTCCATAGACTACTCCCAACTGGTACCACGCGAAGGGATTTTCGTGGTCTCGTCCCACCGCGGCGCGCAGTACCTGTTCCGCCTCGTCCAGATAGGCGGAGTCTTCGGTGGCGATCAGAGCGTGCCCGAGGCTTGAGGCGATGAGCGGGTTGGAGCCCGTCATTCGTGTCGCCTCGCGCAATGGCGGAATGGCTTCCAGCACGCGGCCAGATTCCAGCAAAATCTGGCCCTTGAGTTCGAGGAAGTAAGGGTCTTCCGGATCGATCTCGATCAGCGCATTCACCTCTGCAAGCGCTTCGTCCACCTTGGCCTGCTGGTGGTAGGCATAGGCACGGGCGTAGCGGGCGGGAGCGCCGGTCATGTATTCGGGATAGGCGTTGAAGGTGCGGGCAGGCTCGGCGAGATAGCCGAACAGCTTGGCCTTGGCGCGCTGGAAGCGGGTTTCCAGATCGGCGGTGGGCAAGGGAGAATTACGGCATTCGCCCGGCTCGCGCTCAATCACCTGCGCACCGTCGTTGCCGGTCACCTGCTCGAATTCCGCAACGAGATCGGCGGGAGGACCGTCCGACGAAGGGCGATGGGCCAGCGCGTCTTCCAACCGGGCAATGCGGTCGCCGGTCAGCGGGTGGGTGCGGGCATAGCCTGCATCCTCATCCTGCCGGATGCGGTGGCGATATTCCAGGTTCTGCAACTTTCCGAAGAAGGTGATCAGGCCCGCACCGTCCACTCCGGCGCATTCAAGGAATTCCACGCTGGCTGCGTCGGCGCTGGCTTCCTGCACGCGGCTGAAGGAGAGGAAGCTGCCCATGGCGGCCTGTTGTCCCGCCGCCAGCACGCCCATTGCAGCCTCGCCGCCGCCGGCCAGTGCTGCGCCGACGGCGAGCAGCGTGGAAAGCAACGTGATGCGTGTGGCGTTGCCTGCCCCTTCCGAGAAGCGATTGATGTGTCCGCCGGTAATGTGGCCGATTTCGTGCGCCAGAACGCCCTGCACTTCGTTGGCGCTGTCGGCCGCGTTGATCAGTCCCGAGTGAACGTAAATGCGCTGCCCGCCTGCGACGAAAGCGTTGATCGAGTTGTCGTTGAGCAGGACCACATCCACCGCGCCTTCGCCAAGGCCGGCAGCCGCGGCGAGCGGATCGACCATGTCCTGCAGCAGCTTCTCCGTCTCGGCATCGCGAAGGACCGAGATGTTCTGCGCGGCGACTGGCTGAACGGTCAGCATGATCGCGGCCAGAAAGGCCAGCAGGCGAGCGAAAAAGGTCTTGATGGTAGCCATGGTTCTCCGGCGCGCAGCCTAGCGGTTCGCGCCATGAACCGGAACTGAAGATTTATGCCTCTTGCGCGCCCTCTTCCACGCGGTCGACTGTCTTCACGATCTGCTGCGTCTCTCCGCTCGGTGTGAAACCGTTGGCGGCAAGGAATTCCAGCCCGGTCTCGTAGTCCTCACCCATCCACAGGGGGATGTCGGCCTCGCGGATCGCGGCGATTGCGCTTTCCTCTTCCGGGGAGAGCTTCTCGGTGGAGACTGTGCGCATGAAAACGGCGGCAATCTGGCCGGAGAAACGCTCCGCAGCATTGGCGAAAGCGGGCAGGTCGCCTTGCGTGTCATCGCCGATCATGGCGAACTGCATGTCCGGATACATCTCCAAGATTCCCGCGATCGCCTCAACCTTGTGACTGCCATGGCTCGACTTGCCGAAAGTCGCGCGGTTCAGCCCCCAGTCGCGCAGCTTGATGGGGCCGAGCGGCAAGCCGCGCATCTGCTGGAACGCGACGAGGTAGGAAAACAGGTTCCATGGGCTGGACGAGACGTAGAAGAAAGGGCGCTTCGTTGCAGTGAGGCGCTCGCTGGGCTTGTCCGGTTTATCATCCGAACCGCCGCCAAGCTCGCTGTAGAAGGTCGCAGCGCCGGGAACGATGGCTCTCTGCCCCGGCATCTGCGCGAAAACGCGATCCCAGTTCCTCGCCACGGAGCCGAGACCGCCGGTGATGCCTGTCTCGATGATCGTGTCGTCGATGTCGGAGATGACTGCCAACCTGCCGTCCGCTCCGGGAGCGAGAACGTGGGCCTCTACCTCCTGTACGCCGCTGGGTGTGTTCCAGTGCAGGTGGACAACTTCCCATGCCGGATGTTCGGGTAAGTCCCATTCCGGTTCCAGCTGCACGTCGAAATGGACGAAACCTTCCTCGTCACTGACCATGTCGTGCGACAGGATAGGCCCGTCCTTGCCGTGGACCACCAGCGAGACTTTGACGCCCGCGACCTCGTGGCTGATGAACTGGCCGAGCATGGTGCCGATGGCACCCAGTGTGCTCTGCTTGCCGAAATTCGCCTCGCCCATGCGCAGGGCCCGTGCGGACAGGACCAGGCGCGAGCGGCTGCGATGCCCGTAATAGGGCTGGATGCGAAGCGGTCGGGTCGGGAAAAGCGGCATGCCTTTACCAACACACGCCCGGCTTGCCGGGTTCCGCGCGGGCTGCGGTTCAGTCGAACAGTTCGCGCGCGGCCTTTTCGATCATCCCGGCGTTGGCGGGCACTTCGCCCAGCATGACCACGTCGCCATCTTCGGTGCGGCGGATCATGACGAGGCCGAATTCCTCGCCTTCGCCAGCCAGTGATTCGAAACGGCGCGGTTCCATCGCGCGCAACTTGCGAACGACAGACTTCTTCGGCCCCTTCGCCTTGGGGGCGGCAGGTTTGCCGTCCTGTTCGCGGCGGTAGGCGCGTTCGGCCGCGATGATGCCCTTGAGGCCGCCTTCGGCTGTCTTGAGGTGCTCTGCCAGAGCGCCGCGCTCCACTTCGTTGCGCTTCGCCCAGGATAGGACGGCAGCATATTCGGTGAGGCGGGTCTTGTCGTAGTCGGAGCCGAATACGAGCTTCACGACCGGCGTCATCGGCGCACGTTCCTGCATCGTGAGACCCGAATCGGAGAGCAGTTCGGCGAAGTCCTGCGGCGCGTCGAGCGCTGCGATGGCAAAATCATAGGCACGCGAGACTGCATCGTAGAGCGATGAACGCGTGCGTTCCTCGCTGCTCTGTGCGGCTTGCGCCATTTCGCGGGCAGCGGCGAGCCAATCGGCCAGTTCCATCTGCGCAGGATCGACGACAGGCGCAGGCTGGGCAGCGATGTCTTCTGCGGAAAGGTCCAGGCTGGCGGGGCCATCGGCCCAGTCGACCATCTGATCCACGACCGGACGACGCGTTTCAGCGGTCCATTCGTCCTGCTCGTGATCGTCGTGTTCCAGCGCCTGATCGATTTCGAGCAGCAATTCGTCGGCGACCGCGCTGCTTGCCATCTCTTTCCAGTTGATCACGCCGTAGATGAAATCGATGCTTTCATCGTCGCTGGAGAAAGGCAGCAGGATGCCGCGATAGAGTATTGTCGCACCGCGCTGGTTCACGAATTCGGCTTCAAATCCGATGGGCGCCTGGTTGGCGATGATCTGCATGTAATGGTCTGTGATGCGGCTCAGCAAAGAGCGTGCGGGCACATCGGAAAGCTGGTTGATTTCGGATGTGTCGGTATCGCACTCCACAGCCAGTTTCGTGCCCAGATAGACGACTTCGGGATTATCCAGCCCGCGCGAGAAATCCAGCAAGACGGAATTGGGCCCGAAATCGGGCAGCGCCTCGGGATCGAGATCGTCAATGGCGGGGAAGTTGCGGTTGTCGAGCAGGCTCGCCCAGAAATTGTAGGCGCGCACCTGCATGCGACGCTCGTCCGAACCGATGGCCGGCGGCGGCGTGTTGTCTACCGCGTCATCGATCTCGTAATCCATGGCATCGATCCCCGGTCCGAGGTCTGCCGTGTCGAGCGCTTCGAAGTTGCCGCGCAAAGTGTCCATGCCAAAATCGCCTTCTGATTTGCCTTCGTGACAAAGACACCTTTGGGCTTTTTTGGTAAAAATTGTGTGAAGTTGTGCCGGGCTTTTCGGCTGTTTTCCGCCGCGAATTGCAATTAACCCCGCAGCTTGGACCCTAAATTACAGCATGTAGCGCATGCGTATCGTCTGGTGCAGTTCGCGCGCACCCACAGTGATGGCTGCATCCTCGAAGTCGGGCGGGCCCATGTTCACGGGCGCATCGTTGGAGAAGCCGAAGCCCTCGCGCGGCATCATACCCAGTACCCGGTCGGCCTTGCCATTGTCGTTCTCGTCATGGAGCAGGGCAATGGCATAGGTGCCGGGCTGCACGTTGGTGAAGCGCAGAGTGGTCGCCTCTCCGGCAGGAACCACGGCGCGATAGCCCTGCGTCGAATCCTGACAACGCGGGAAACGCTGCGAATCGCGAGTCATGCAAGCACGCACGACGCCGTCCTCGTTGCGCAGGTTGGTGACTTCGATCACCACCTGAGTTCCCGTGCTCTGCGCCGCAAGCTGCGTGGCGGGCGCGCCGATGGTGGCTGCGGCGAGAAGAGCTAGGAGGGCTTTGCCAGCCCACGATCCGTTTTGCACAAGCGATCCCAAAATCTGAAATAGAGGCCATAGTTGCAGCGATACTCGTCATGGTGCCGCTGGTGATGGCTGGCTGTTATCACCCAGTTCCCTACGCGCGAATGAACGAGCCACTTCGGAAACATCTCCCAGCCCATGTGATTGGTGACCCCCATCACCGTCATGATCGCCAGCACGAGGCCGAGCACGCCGATATGGACGGGCACGACAAACACCAGAGCAGGGATGACCACCGCGCCGGTAATCGCCTCGATGGGGTGGAAGCTCATCGCGGCCCATGCAGTGGGTGGCCGGCTGGCATGGTGCACGGCATGGGCGATGCGGAACCACTTGGGGCGGTGCATCCAGCGGTGCGTCCAGTAGAACCAGGTGTCGTGCGCGAAGAGGTAGATGAACAGCGAGAGCGGCAGGTACCACAGGGAGTAGGCCGACAGGTCGGTGTAGATCCGGGTCCAGCCATGCTCCTGCCATCCCCACGCAACCACGCCGGCGGGAACGCCGTAGATCGCGGCGGACGCCAGCGACCAGTAGATTTCCTTGCGGATTTGCGGGTTCAGACCTTCGTAAAGGCCAGGACGCACCATCCGCGTTGCAAAAGCGAAGCCGCCGCTGGTCAGCAGGTATCGCACGGCGACAATCGCCGTCATGGCCAGTGCAGACAGGATGATCGCGGTGAGCATTTCGCGGCGCTTATGCCAATCCGAAACGCGGCTGGCGAGTGCTTCTGCCTCAGCCCGCCAATTCAGCGCCCCAAGTGTTGCAATGCGGGTCTGCCGAAACCAGCAGGCGGCGCAGCGAGGTGCGTGCGAGGCGCTCCACTTCCACTCGGCGGCGCGCGGCGGCGAGCGGGTGGCTGGGAGCAGGACGCACGATTTCCGCATCGTATTCGTCGGCCACGATCACGCCGCAGCATTCCGGCTTGAAATCCGGACTGTCGAGGCAGGCGCGGTCCAGCTCTGGCGGCAGGCCCCAGTAGAAGCGGTCGCAGAAATCGAGATAGTCGGGCCACTTGCCATCGCCCATCAGGTCTCCGCGCGCGGTCTTCACCTCGACGATTATGATCTTGCCCTTGGCATCGATGCCCATGAGGTCTGCCCGCCTGCCGTTGCGCAGCGGCATTTCCGGCAAGGCCCAGATATTGTTGCGCGCAAACAGGCGGCCGATGCCTCTGCAAACGGCGCGCGAACGCAGGGTAAATTCGTCTTCCGTAATATCGGATGCGGGCGGTTGGATGAGCGATTCGGCCATGCCCGAAATCTGGAACGAAATAGGAACACCGTCAAGGGGCGTCGCATCTGCATTGTGGGCTATGCGCTGCGGCGCGGACCCATCTCGCCAGTGGGCGGCAGCAGTTTCAACAGGGCGGAGCGGGCCTCCACGAATTCGCGCCACAGGGCGAGGGCGGCCGGCTTGCAGTCGGCGCCGCGTGCATTCACTGCCAGAAGGGCTGCAATGCCCGGCTCCATTACCGCGGCCAGATCGGCGCAGCCGTTGTCGACCAGTTCGCGACGCCATTTCTCGGCATCACGGATGAGGGCGGGGAAATTGCGCACTTCCTTGCTTGGCCGCTCTGCCTCCAGGCCCGCCAACATGGCGACAACCTGGCCCGCCTCTCCTAGCGCGGCCCAGCGCATGCTGGTGCTGCTGGCATTGACGGTGGAGCGCGGTTGCGATGAGCCGAAATTCGGAGAAGGAGCGTTCATGCCCAGCGCCATAACAGGGCGCTGGTTGCCATTCTGTTAGCGAATTGGCGAACTTACTCCTCCGGCTCGTGCTCTGTTACGGGCGGACCGAAGGGATCGCCTTCGTCATCGAGGCCGAGGTCGATGTTCGCCCCGTCCTCCCCGGTGATGAGGCGGTTGTTCTCGCAGATGTATTCGCGAATCGGGAATTCGTTCTGCCGCTTGAAGAACAGGTGCATCACGTGCGGCTCTGCCAGCACTTCGGGATCGGTGACGGTGATCTCGAAAGCGAGTTCATCTTCAGCCGGCATGTAGATCCGCTCGGTCACGCGCATCTGGTCGGAGTGGGGCACATAGATACCGCGAGCGATCGAATTCATCGAATGCAGGCCCACGGTTTCGACGACCAGCGTATCGCCTTCCCAATGGCCAACCGACGTGCCGTTGAAAAACGGTTCCGGATCATCGGGAAGGTCGCGCCCGTCGGTGAAGATGCGCCGCGCCTGGCCGTATGCTTCGGTGAGGATGGTCACGCGGCCAGGCGAGAAGAGTACTTCGACCGGCATGCCGCCAACGCTCATGATCTGTGGAACGCCTGGCGGCAGACAGCGTGCTTCTGCCTCCAGCGGCGGGCCGGTATCGGCGTACCTGGCTTCGAACTCGTCCTGCAGGGCCTGAGCCTCCGGCGTCAGCACGACAGGTGCGACGGTAACGCCGAAAAGGCGCTGCCAGTCCTGATGCCAGGTGCCGGTCCAGTCGGGCAAATCGAGGACTTCGGAATAACCATCGGCGCGTGGCGGGGTGTAGTCGCCTTCCTCTGCCAACGCGGGCAGGGCGATCGCGCCCAGCGCGAGCGCAGTGGCGCCGCGCAGCATTCCTGCCGATAACTTCATCCGATTTTCCTCACCCAGATTGATGTTGTTTGAAGTTAGATTGCGGTGTCTTAGCGACCCAAGTCAAGCGACGGGTTGATTTTGTCCGGTTTATGCTGCCAATATCCGGAAAAAGGCGAGGCGGCTTATATTGAAGACTGCCTCCACATGCCGGAGAGCTTGAGAAATGAAATTCCTACCCATCCGCCGCCTTGCAATGGCCGCCGGTGCTTCGCTCGCAATAGTCGCGGGCATGTCCGTCCCGGGCTCGGCGCACCATTCCACCGCCATGTTCGACTGGGGCTCCGAAAGCACGCTGGAAAACATGACGGTAGAGCGCTGGGTCTGGACCAATCCGCACACCTTTCTTTACGCGCGCGATGAACGTGATCGTCGCTGGTCGTTCGAAGGGATGACACCCAACACGCTCAGCCGCTTCGGCTGGTCGCGCCGCTCACTGGCGCCGGGCGAAGTGATCACCGTGGGCTATTTCCCCTTGCGCGACGGTCGCCGCGGCGGTTTCAACGTGCGGGTCGTCAAGGCTGACGGCACGGAACTGGTGCAACTGCCGCGCTCGCAATAGGCGGCTGCCCGGATTGGCCGTCGGCGTGCTGATGTTGCTGACGACACCTACCGCGGCCGGGGGCCATATTGGACGATAAACAGGGCGGCGCTCTTGTCTTCGCAGGCAATCACAGTGCCCGTAAGGCAAGGCGACTACGCGTTCTCAAGCTCTTCCAGTTGTTCGCCGAGTGATAGCCATTCTGCCTCGGCTTTCGCCAGCTGATCGCTGACCTGGGACCGCTGGACGAGCAAGTCGCCGGGCGCGATTTTTGCGAGATGCGCCGGCGCCTCGTCAGGCTGGCACATGGCCTGGTCGATTTCATGCAAACTGGCTTCGAGCCTGACCATGGATTTTTCGGCCGAGGCCAGTTCGGACTTGATGAAGCGCTTCTTCGCGTCCGACTTGGCGCGGTTCGTCGATGCCGTCTTTCCCGTAGTCGACGCTTTGGGTTTCCTTGGCGCATTACGACCGAGCACGAAGTCGATGTAATCGTCCATGCTACCGGAATATTCTCGGGCGGTACCACTATCGACCAGCACCAGACGGTCCGCTGTCAGCTCTACCATATGCCGATCATGGCTGATCAGGATTACCGCTCCTGTATAGTCGTTCAAGGCCTGCACCAGTGCCTCGCGCGCATCGACATCGAGGTGGTTGGTCGGTTCATCGAGGATCAGCAGGTGCGGCGCGTCGCGGGTGATGAGCGCCAGCGCAAGTCGGGCACGCTCGCCACCAGACAGTTTCTCGACCTTCGTCGTGGCGCGCGGACCGGAGAAGCCGAAACGCCCCAGTTGCGCCCGCACCGCAGCGGGAGCCTGGCCTTCCATGGCGCGCGTCATCAGTTCGACCGGCGTTGCATCGCTTGCCAGTTCTTCCACCTGATACTGCGTGAAATAGCCAACCTTGAGTTTGCCCGGTGCGGCCATGGCCCCCTCGACCGCCGGAAGCTGGGCCGACAGCAGGCGTGCAAGCGTGGTCTTGCCATTGCCGTTGCGGCCAAGCAGCGCGATTCGGTCGTCGGCATCGATCCGCATGTCGAGGCGCTGGAGGATCGGAGGCGCGTCTCCATACGCCACGGCTGCTCCGTCCAGCGTAATCATCGGTGAGCGCAGTTCCCCGGGTGAGGGGAATTCGAAGCTGAGCGAGGGATCTTCCATCAGCGCGACAATCGGCTGCATCTTGGCCAGCATCTTTGCGCGGGCTTGCGCCTGCTTGGCTGTCGAGGCGCGAGCGCTGTTGCGCGCGACATAATCCTGGAGGCGTGCCCGCTGTGCATCCTGCGCGGCCTTGGCGGAAGCCAGTTGTGCCGCGCGTTCGGCGCGTTGCTTTTCAAAGGCGTCGTAGCCGCCCGCATAAAGCGTCAACTTGCCGCCCTGAAGGTGCAGGATGTGATCGACGACATTGTTCAGCAGGTCGCGTTCGTGGCTGATGACCAGCAGGGTCGCGGGGTATGACCTGAGAAAGTTCTCGAGCCACAACGTCGCTTCGAGATCGAGGTGGTTCGAGGGTTCGTCGAGAAGCAGCACGTCGGGCTTGGAAAACAGCAGCGCACCAAGTGCGACACGCATTTTCCAGCCGCCCGAGAAACTGGACAGCGGCCGACGCTGCATGTCCTCGTCAAAGCCAAGGCCGCTGAGGATCTTGGCTGCGCGCGCGGGCGCGGTATAGGCATCGATGGCCAGCAGCCTCTCGTGCACTTCGCCAAGGCGATCGACATCGGTGCATGTTTCCGCTTCCGCGAGGAGCCGCGCCCGTTCGACATCTGCGGCCAGAACGGCCTCTTCCGGTGTTATCGCACCATCGGGAGCTTCCTGTGCAACGTAGCCGACGCGCGCCCGCGAGGGCTTGCTTATCTGACCCTCGTCAGCCTCCAGCTCGCCTATGACGGCCTTCATCAGCGTGGACTTGCCCGCTCCATTGCGACCGATCAGCCCGACCCGTGCACCCTGCGGAATCGTGGCGCTGGCACGCTCGAGAATGGGTCGGCCGCCAAGCCGGACAGTGAGGCCTTCGATAGTAAGCATGTCTGGCCCTTAGCAGCACAACTAGTCGGTCCCAATAACCTGAATCGCTACGGCTGGGTGACCTTTGCCCAGCGCTAATGGTCGATTTCCAGGCGATTCCGTCGACCGGTGAATGCGAAACAGCAAGGGCTCTTCCGCTTAGCTTCCCATATCCATTTCATGCCGAAGGAGTGGCACTGAACTAAGTCATCGAGAAGCTGGCGCACCCGACAGGATTCGAACCTGTGGCCTCTGCCTTCGGAGGGCAGCGCTCTATCCAGCTGAGCTACGGGTGCTGATGGAGCGGGCGATTAGCAACGCTTCGCCCCCTCGCCAAGATAAAAGCTATTCCCAGCCTTTCTCGAGGAATTGCAGCGCGCATCCGGCGAGGAAGGCGCTGCCCTTGGGCATGACGCTTTCGTCCACCACCATGCGGCTGGAATGCAGGCCGCAGCAGCCCTGCCAGTCGACGCCTTCGGCAGCCACGCCGAGGAAGAACATGGCGCCCGGCACCTTTTCCAGCACGTAGGAGAAATCCTCCGCGCCCATGGTGGGGTTGGGGCGCGTGGCCCATGGTTCCTCGCCGCCAAGCGACAGGGCGACCTGCTCGCCAAGCGTCACGGCGCGTGCATCGTTGATCGTGGGCGGGAAGCCGGGGGTGATCGTCACTTCAGCGGTGCAGCGGTGGGCCTTTGCGATGTTCTCGGCCACTTCGCGCACGGCATCCTTCACGGCGGCGCGGCGTTCGGGCGAGAGGTTGCGCATGGTGCCCAGCAGATAGGCGCTGTCGGGGATGATGTTGTTGGTGGTGCCCGCCTCGATCTTGCCGATGGTCAGTACGCTGGCCTCCGTCGCGGCAAAGCGGCGGGTGATCATCAGTTGCAATGCCAGAACGATCTCGGCCGCGACGGGCACGGGGTCGATCGTGTCCTGCGGCAGGGAAGCGTGACCACCGCTACCTTTCACGGTGATCTCCAGCATGTCGGCAGAGGCGAGCATTGCGCCCGCGCGACCTTCCAGGCGTCCGTGCGGAGCATTGGGCCATACGTGCAAGGCGAAGGCGGCGTCGGGCAGCGGATAGTCGGCAGTGCCGCCTAGCAATCCGTCGTCCAGCATGAAGCGCGCGCCGTGAAAGCCTTCCTCGCCAGGCTGGAACATGAAGCGGACCTCTCCAGCCAAGTCGCCAGCCTGAGCGGCCAGCACGCGTGCCGCGCCTGCCAGCATGGCGGTGTGTGCGTCATGGCCGCAGGCATGCATCCGTCCCGGCACGGTGGAGGCGAAGTCGAGACCCGTGTGTTCGTCCATCGGCAGGGCGTCCATGTCACCGCGCAGCAGTACTGCGGGGCCCGGCTCGCCGCCTTTCAGAACGGCGACGGCGCCGGTGCACGAAGGGCCTTCGTGCCATTCCAGCGGAAGGTCGGACAATGCCTCCTTCACCTTGGCCAGCGTCTTGGGTGTTTCCAGCCCCAGTTCGGGTTCTGCATGAATAGCGCGGCGCAAGGCGGTGATCGCGCCTTCTTGCGTGCGTGCGGCGTTGAGCAGATCTTCAGTGAGCATTGCTGTCCCCAGAGTGAAAACACGAGTTGAAAGCGGCCTTATGCCACCCATTTCACAACCGCGCACCAATGAAACCACGGCATATGGTGGTGCGAAAACGGCACAGTCCGCGAAGGACTTGTTGCAGAGCAGCGACAGTTTAGGCCCCTAAAGTACAAAAGCGTAGCATTAGGTGCGGCCCCATGGTTAAGGCGAGCAAGTCATGCACAGGAGCATACATCTCTTCGAGCGCTTGCCGCAGGTCGATGCGTCTTCGCACGCGGCGAATGATCATGCGCTGCCTCCTGTTCGCACCCGCCCGCTGATAGGCGTGATCCGCAACGCTCGTAGCCACCGTAACGAGGGGCGCAGCGGCACCGAGGAAATGCGCGAGAATATTCTGCTGGCAACGCCGCGCCGCCGCAGCGAACTGCTTGGCGTGCTGCGCGAATTTGCCGAGAAGCGGGTCGACTACATCGCAATCGACGGCGGCGACGGTACGATCCGCGACGTGCTGACCTGTGGTGCAGGCGTATTCGGCGATAGCTGGCCGATGATGATCGTGCTGCCGGGCGGCAAGACCAATGCCCTTGCTCTGGACCTTGGCGTGCCGACGGACTGGTCGCTCGACGATGCTCTGGCAGCTGTCGAGCGCGGCGGCATCACTCGCCGCCAGCCACTGGTGATCGCAGAGCGCGATGACGAGCGCTCGCAGGTGCGCGGGTTCGTGCTGGGCGGCGGGGTGTTCAACCAGGTTATCACGCTTGGCCAGCGCAGCCATCAGCTAGGTGCCTTCAACCAGACCGTTGTGGCCATCACCACCGTGTGGAGCGCGTTGCAGGCAATCTTCGGCATGACCGGCAACAAGTGGCGGCAGGGCACGCCGATGCGCCTTCGCCTGGCCAATGGCGAGGAGTTGCCGCATTTTGGCGGCCTGCCGGAAGACGAGCGATACCTTTTGTTCGCTTCCACTCTGCAGACCTTCCCCGCCGGGCTGGACCCATTTCGCGGTATCGACCACCCGCTGCAGGTGGCCGTGATCGATAATCCGCGCCGCAGCCTGCTCATGCGCCTGCCCTCGATCTTCCGCGGCACTTCGACTTCCGCCACCAAGCGACGCGGTTACCATGCCTTCGGTGACGAGGCGGTCGATCTGGATATCAGCGATTCCTTTATCCTCGATGGCGAGGCTTTTCCTGCCGGGCAGTATAGCCTGTCTGCCGGGCCCAAGCTGCGCTTCGTCGTCCCGTGAGCCTGCGCGCCCGCGTCGGCGCGGCGCTTTCCCGCGAAGTCGATCCCGCCGTCACGGCGTTTGCCGCGCGGTTGGCGGATGAAGCCGATGCGCTGGCAGTGCTGTTCTACGGATCGAACCTGCGCACCGGATCGCGCGAGGGGGTAATCGACTTCTACGTGCTGACCGATGGTGAGCCGGAGAAGGGCCTGTGGCCGACGGTCTCCTATCGCGAGTGGGATCACGCCGACGATACTGGGGCAGAGACCCTGCGCGCCAAGATCGCCACGATGACCCTGGCCAAGTTTGCCGAGGCGGCGCGCGGTGAAACCATCGACACGACTATCTGGGCGCGTTTCGTGCAACCGAGTGCGCTGGTTTGGCAAAAGGACGAAATGGCCGGCGAACGCGTCGGCATCGCGATTGCCGCCGCCGCCATCACCGCTTCACGGCTGGCAGTTGCGGTCGGCCCGGACAGCGGCGTTGAGGACGATTTCTGGCGCGCGCTGTTTCGCGCAACCTATCGCGCCGAGTTGCGGGTGGAGAAGCCGGGACGAGAGGATTCGATCCTCACGCTGAATGCTTCGCATTTCGATGGACTGCTTCCCGCAGCGCTGGAAGCTGGCGGCATTCCATATGGCCGCGATGGTGACGTGCTCACTCCGCGCATCACTCGGGCGGAGCGTGCCGCCGTGCTCAAATGGTGGGACAAGCGCCGCCGCCTCGGCAAGACGCTCAACGTCGCGCGGCTCATGCGGGCAACCCGCACGTTTGACGGGGCTGGGCGATATGCCGCGTGGAAGATCGAACGCCACACGGGCATTGAGATCGAGGTCACGCCGTGGCGGGAAAAGCACCCGATCCTGTCCGCTCCCGCCGTTGCCTTCAGGCTGTGGCGCGAAAAGCGGAAGAATCGGGGCTAGTTTTAGAGATAGCGCATGCGGATCGTCATCGGCAGCACTTCGCGGCCGATGGAAAAGCGCGTCTTGTCGATACCCGGCTTGCCGAGGTTGAAGATATTGATGCTCGGGTTGTTCGACATGCCGCCACCATCGCTGGTGATGTCGGTGCGGCCATTGTTGTTCTTGTCGTGCCGGATGGCGATCGCATAGCTGCCCGGACGCGGCACCGGCATGCAGATCTGCATCGCGCCATTGCGCGCGGGCACTTCGATCCGGTTCAGCCAGCGGCCCGTTTCCAGCCAGTCTGCCGAGGTGCCGGGATAAAGCTGGATACGCATGGTGCCGTTGTTGCCTTCGACACCCGTGACGTGAATCCACACTGCCGGCCCGCTGCCCTGGCAGGGCGTGACCGAATGGGGAATTTCATTTCGGAACTGTGCGCCCGCCGGGGCCGAAAGGCCCAGAGCAATCGCCGCAGCGGCGAATAGGCGAAGAATACTCTTGGTCATTTAATGCAATTTACCCCTTCGCCAGTGAAGCTGTCATGACGCCATTACGTGGGGCGCCAGTACCGTTATTTCCACTGACAATAGCTGTTATTTGCCAGCCCTTTGCACCGCAGGCACTGAACCGCGGCTGAAGCGCCCTGAAATCGCAGGGTAAGGGCAGCCCGTCGCAGTACTGGTGGAAAACGCTCTTGGCGCTGCTTGTTAGGCGATTCGCGCACTACTAACGCGAGAAGTTAATTATGGCACGACCGCTCATTTCGCCTTCGATCCTTTCCGCCGACTTTTCGAAGTTGGGCGAAGAAGTGCGCGCGATTGACGCGGCGGGCTGCGACTGGGTTCACGTGGATGTGATGGATGGGCATTACGTGCCCAACCTCACCATCGGGCCTGACGTGGTGAAGGCGCTGCGCCCGCATTCGAAAAAGACTTTCGACGTGCACTTGATGGTTTCTCCGGTGGACATGTGGATCGAGCCGTTCGCCAAGGCTGGCGCTGACATCATCACTGTCCACCCAGAGGCAGGCCCGCACACTCATCGCAGCGTGCAGGCAATCAAGGCTGAAGGTTGCAAGGCCGGCATCTCGCTCAACCCCGCGACGCCTGCCAAGATGCTCGACTACCTGCTCGAGGAAATCGACCTGGTGCTGATCATGAGCGTCAATCCCGGCTTCGGCGGGCAGAGCTTCATCCACTCGCAGCTGCGCAAGATCGAGGCGGTCCGCAAAGCCATCGACAAGGGCGGGCATGATGTCCTGATCGAAGTCGACGGCGGCGTGAACGCGGAAACGGCGCGGCTGTGCGTCGATGCAGGGGCCGACGTGCTTGTGGCAGGTTCTGCCACCTTCAAGGGCGGGCCGGATTGCTACGCCGACAATATCGCGGCGCTAAGGGGAGAAAGCCGGTGAACGCGCATTCGGCCGAGCTTGTGAGCAAGGCCTCGCGTGAGAAGGCCCGGGGCGACAGGGTGCAGAGCGACCTGGCAAGGCGCGAGAAGCTGGAGGCCGCTGGACAGCTGGCAATTCCGCTCGGCGACGAACCGCGGCAGGACCTGATCGAAAGCGCGAAGGAGGAAGCTCCCGCTGAAGAACTGACGACAAGTCGCGCTCTGGTCGTTACCGATTTCGCGCCTCCCTCCGCTTCGGCATCGGACAAGCTGATGCGCCTCGCTTTCGGTCTGGGCGTCTCGCACAGCACCATCGTCGCGCCGTTCCGCAAGCCGCTGCGCCCGCGCCTGCAGGCAGCGGTGAAGCCTCCGCTGGAAGGCGACCGTGCTGCGGGCATGGCGCTTCGCGCGGGGCATTTCTACGTCCATGGCGTCAAGGCGCCGTTCGGGCAGGTGGATATGGGCCCGCTCGGCAATCTCAGCCCCCCGTTCGAGCGGGTGGTGCAGGGTTTCACCTGGCTGCGCGATCTCTCCAGCTCGGGCACTCTGCCGCAATGCCGCCCGGTAGGAGAGCGGCTCGTCACCGCGTGGCTGGATGCCAATCCCACCATGGGCAAGGGCCCTGCATGGCATGTCGAGAACGTCGGCCTGCGCCTCATGGCATGGCTGGTTCATGCACCGCTGCTCATGTCCGCCACGGACCGCAGCCTGCGCCACCGGCTGATGAGCCACATGGCCGACACCGCGCGCTGGCTGGACCGCAACGTGCGCAAGGCGGATGACCGGCTTGGCGAAGTGGTCGGCTGGTGCGCGATCATCGCCGCCGGACTGTTGCTGCCCGAAGGCAAGCCGCGCCGCCTCTACGGCGAGGCCGGACTGGCGAAGGCGCTGGGCGAAGCCGTGGGCGAGGACGGCGGTCTCCTCTCGCGCAGCCCCGATGCGCAGATGCAGGCGATCGGGAGCCTCATCGAACTGCGTGCATGTTACGAAGCCGCCGACCATGAACCGCCCAAGCTGATAGCCACCATGCTGCACATGCTGGTGCCGCCGCTGCTGGCGCTGACGCATGGCGATGGCGGCATCGGCAACTGGCAGGGCAGCGGCGCGGTGAAAGCCTCGCGCCTTGCTCGCCTCATCGTCTCAAGCCGGGTGCGCACTCGCCCGCTCAAGGATCCGAGCGGCTGGGGCTACCAGCGCGTTACCGCGCGCAAGGCCACGCTGCTGCTCGACGGCGCACCTCCGCCTACCGGCAAGCATGCGCGCCATGGCTGTGCGTCCACTCTCGCGTTTGAATTCAGCCACGGCGAACACCGCCTGATCGTCAATTGCGGCGGCGCCGCGCTGGCTGGCGGGCAGGTGCCTGTGCGCATCGAACAAGGTTTGCGCGCAACTGCGGCCCACTCCACCATGGTACTGGGCGATGCCAATTCCACCGCCGTGCTGATCGACGGCAAGCTTGGCTCCGGCGTTGGCGAAGTGGAAATCGACACGCGGCAAGTGAAGCTGGAGAACGGCTCTGCAACGCGTATCGAGGCGAGCCACGATGGCTATGCCGGGCGCTTCGGCCTCGTCCACCAGCGCATCCTGATGCTGCGCGACGATGGTGAGGAACTACGCGGGGAGGACGTGCTCGTCCCATCGGGCCGCAAGGGCAAGCGCGGCAAGGTGCCCTACGCCATCCGCTTCCATCTTGGCCGCCACGTAGAGGCAACGCTGGCCGAAGGCGGCAAGAGCGCCAGCCTGCTGTTGCCCGACGGCAGCCTGTGGCAATTTGCCGGCGGCGAGGAAGAACTGAAGATCGATGAAAGCCTGTGGGTCGATGGAAATGGTCGCCCGCATCCGGTACAGCAGCTCGTGATAGAGGGATTCGCCTCGCGCGGCGGTGGCAACTTCGCCTGGCTGCTCAAACGAATGGGATAGAATTCACGCGATGACTGATGTTGCGATCAAGCGGGCACTGCTCTCGGTGTCCGACAAGACGGGTATTGTTGAACTGGGCAGCCGCCTGGCGAAAGCGGGCGTAGAACTGGTTTCCACCGGCGGCACTGCGGCTGCGCTGCGCGAAGCGGGCCTCGACGTGCTCGATGTGTCCGAGATTACGGGCTTCCCTGAAATGATGGATGGCCGCGTGAAGACGCTGCACCCGATGGTCCACGGCGGCCTGCTGGCCGTGCGCGACGATCCGGATCATGCCGCCGCCATGGAAGCGCACTATATCGGCGCGATCGACCTCGTTGTCGTGAACCTCTACCCCTTCGTAAACACGGTGATGAGCGGCGCTGACCGCGACACCATCATCGAGAACATCGACATTGGTGGGCCGAGCATGGTGCGCAGCGCGGCGAAGAACCACGCCTACGTCACCATCGTAACCGATCCGGAGGACTATCACGGCCTCTACGACGAACTGGCCGAGCACGACGGCGCGACCACGCTGGCCTTCCGCAAGGCAATGGCGGCGAAGGCCTTTGCGGCTACCGCTGCTTACGATTCTGCAATCAGCAGTTGGTTCGCCTTTGCCGACCAAGGCAAGCAGTTCCCCGACGCGCTGAGCGTTGCCATGGGGCTGGGCGATACGCTGCGATATGGCGAGAACCCGCACCAGCACGCCGCGCTCTACCTGCCGAACGGTCCCGCCGCCAACGGCGTGCCGCAGGCAGAGCAGGTGCAGGGCAAGGCGCTCTCTTACAACAATCTCAACGATGCCGATGCGGCGCTGGGCCTTGTCGCGGAATTCCCTGCCGACAAGCCCGCCATCGTCATCGTGAAGCACGCCAACCCGTGCGGCGTTGCCGTGGCGGACACGTTGCTGGGCGCATGGCAGGCGGCGCTGGCCTGTGACAGCGTTTCGGCCTTCGGCGGCATTGTGGCGGCGAATGTTCCGCTGGACGGCGCCACCGCCAAGGCGATCACCGAGATCTTTACCGAAGTGGTGATCGCACCGGGCGCAGACGACGCCGCGCGCGAGGCCTTTGCTGCCAAGCCGAACCTGCGCCTGTTGCTGCTGGAAGACCTGCCCGATCCCGCGCGCCCCGGTCTCGACATGAAGAGCATCGCCGGCGGCATGTTGCTGCAATCCCGCGACAACGGCGTGATTGGCGAGAGCGACCTGAAAGTCGTCACAAAGCGCCAGCCGACCCAGCAGGAGATTGCCGACGCCCTTTTCGCTTGGAAAGTGGCCAAGCACGTGAAGTCCAATGCTATCGTCTACGCCAAGGACGGCGTGACGGCAGGCATCGGTGCGGGCCAGATGAACCGCCGCGACTCCAGCCGCATCGCCGCCGTTCGCGCTGGCGAGGCCGCCGAAGCTGCCGGCTGGAGCGAAGCTCGCACCGTTGGCAGCGCCGTCGCCTCGGACGCCTTCTTCCCCTTTGCCGACGGTCTGCTCAGCGCAGTCGAGGCAGGGGCGACGATGGTGATCCAGCCCGGCGGCTCCATGCGCGACGATGAAGTGATTGCCGCAGCTGACGAGGCGGGCATCGCCATGGTCTTCACCGGAATGCGCCACTTCCGCCACTAACGCAGTCTTAACCACGTGCGACGAAGCGTTGCCGCCGTGCGGCGAGCGCGCTGTCGTGTGCGGCAGGTTCAGTCGGTCGTAAGTAACTGCCTGCTAGGTTCCATGTGAACTTGAAGACAGACACACGACCCACGGACCAAAACCCTAATGGAACTTTTCAACGCCGAGCTTTACCGATCCTTTCTTGCGGGCTTCGCGGTAACCGCTGTAATACTTGCAGCGAATATCCTGCCGAACCTCGGAGGACTTTAATGCGCTATAAATCGTTGTTTGCCGCTGCCGCGCTTGGCCTTTCGGCCTGCGCGCTGCCTAATACCGTCATGGCGGAAGAAGTGTTTGATGCACCTGTCGCTGCACGTCAGGCCAACGAAGCTGGCTTGCAGACAGCGATTTTCGCGGGCGGCTGTTTCTGGGGAATCGAGGGTATCTTCAGCCACACGCGCGGCGTTACCAGCGCGGTTTCCGGCTACCACGGTGGCAGTGCAGGGACGGCTACCTATCGCCAGGTATCATCCGGCTCCACCGGCCATGCAGAAGCCGTGCGCGTAACCTACGATCCCAGTGTCATCCGTTACGACCAGCTGCTGCAGATCCTGTTCTCCGTCGGTGCAGACCCGACGCTGCACAATCGTCAGGGCCCTGACCGCGGCCCGCAGTATCGCGCCGCCATCGTACCTATGACCGCCGAACAACGCGCCGTCGCTCGCGCTTATGTCGCGCAGATGGACAGTTCCGGCGTGTGGGACCGCCCGATGGCCGTTGCCATCGAACATTATCGCGAATTCTACGATGCCGAGGAATACCACCAGGACTTCATGCTGAAGAACCCCGACAGTGGCTATATCGTGCGCTGGGATGCACCCAAGGTGGAGGCCTTGCGCGAGAACTTCCCTGATCTCTATCGTTCGCGCTTCCGCACCGGCTAAGGGGAAATCCGGCAACCGCCTTCGGGCCAGATTGCCGTTCCCCGCTACCGCGCCTATGTAGTCTCAATGGCAACGACGCATAAGCATCACGAACATTCCGGCGACAAGCTGGTGGCAGAGGCCGGAAAGGTTCTCGCCGACGCTGGCGAACAATGGACCACCATGCGCGAGGATGTGTTCCGCGCACTGGCGGATCAGGACCGTCCGGCCAGCGCATATGACATTGCTGAAGAGGTGGGCAATCGGCGCGGAAAGCGCGTTGCTGCCAACAGCGTCTACCGCATCCTCGACCTGTTCGTGCGCACAAACCTCGCCAACAGGATCGAGAGCGCGAATGCCTATCTCGCCAATGCCCATCCGGGCTGCCGTCACGACTGCATCTTCCTGATCTGCGACGATTGCGGACAGGCAGAGCATTTTGACGACGACAAGCTGACCGGCGCCCTTCGCGACGCTGGTGCGGCACACGGCTATTCGAACGTTCGGCCGGTGGTGGAACTGCGCGGCCTGTGCAGCGATTGCGCGGGATGATGGCGATGAAGTGTGCATTTTTGTCGATGAACCGTTCATCGACAGGCCAGAATTGAGCGTGTAGAGCCAGACTTATGACAGCCTCGCGCCCTGAAACGCCTCTTCTCGACACGGTCGATACTCCCGACGATCTCCGCAAGCTCAAGCCAGAGCAGTTGCGGCAGCTTTCCGATGAATTGCGCACCGAAATGATCGACGCCGTCGGCTCTACCGGCGGACACCTTGGCTCTGGCCTTGGCGTGGTCGAACTGACCGTGGCTATCCACTATGTGTTCAACACGCCTGACGATCGCTTGATCTGGGACGTTGGCCACCAGGCCTATCCGCACAAGATCATCACCGGCAGGCGTGATCGCATCCGCACGTTGCGTCAGGGCGGGGGCCTTTCCGGTTTCACCAAGCGCAGCGAGAGCGAATACGATCCGTTCGGCGCAGCGCACTCCTCCACCTCAATTTCGGCAGGTCTCGGCTTTGCTGTCGCGAACAAGCTGAACGACAAGCCGGGCAAGGCGATTGCCGTGATCGGTGACGGCGCGATGAGCGCCGGCATGGCCTACGAGGCGATGAACAATGCCGAGCAGGCGGGCAATCGCCTGATCGTGATCCTCAACGACAACGACATGTCGATCGCTCCGCCGGTTGGCGGCCTTTCCGCTTACCTTGCGCGCATGGTGTCGAGCAGCGAGTACCTCGGTCTGCGTTCGCTGGCGTCCAAGGTCGCCAACAAGATCGGCCGCCGCGTGCACAATTCGTTGCACAAGGCCGAGGAATATACCCGCGGCATGGTGACCGGCGGGACCTTGTTCGAGGAACTGGGCTTCTACTACGTCGGCCCTATCGACGGGCACAATCTCGATCATCTGCTGCCAGTGCTGGAAAACGTGCGCGACAGCGAGCAGGGTCCGATCCTGGTCCATGTCGTCACCACCAAGGGCAAGGGTTACGACCCGGCCGAGAACAGCGCCGACAAGTACCACGGTGTTCCCAAGTTCGATGTGGTGACTGGCGAAAAGGCCAAGTCCAAGGCCGGCCCGCCCGCCTACCAGAACGTGTTCGGTGAAACGCTGGCGAAGCTGGCTGATACCGACAGCCGCATTTGCGCGATTACCGCAGCCATGCCCAGCGGCACCGGGGTCGACAAGTTCGCGCAGGCCCATCCGGACCGCGCTTTTGACGTCGGCATCGCCGAACAGCATGGCGTAACTTTCGCCGCGGGCCTTGCCGCACAGGGCATGCGTCCTTTCGCGGCGATCTATTCCACTTTCCTGCAGCGCGCCTACGACCAGGTGGTGCATGACGTGGCTATCCAGAACCTGCCCGTTCGCTTCGCCATTGACCGTGCCGGTCTTGTCGGCGCGGACGGCGCGACCCATGCGGGCAGCTTTGACATCACCTATCTCGCCAGCCTGCCCAACTTCGTGGTTATGGCAGCGGCGGACGAGGCGGAACTGGTCCACATGACCTACACCGCCGCCGAGCATGACGAAGGCCCCATCGCCTTCCGCTACCCACGCGGCAACGGCGTTGGCGTCCCGCTGCCTGAAACCCCGCAGAAGCTGGAAATCGGCAAGGGCCGCGTTGTTCGCGGCGATGTGGAGAAAGGCGGAAAGGTCGCCATTCTTTCGCTCGGCTCGCGACTGGGAGAAGCGAAGAAGGCTGCCGACCAGCTGGAAGCCAAGGGCCTTGCCACTACCATTGCCGACATGCGCTTTGCCAAGCCGCTGGACGAAGAATTGATCCGCAAGCTGGCCGCTACGCACGACGTTCTCGTGACTGTCGAGGAAGCGGCTATCGGCGGCCTCGGCGCGCACGTCTTGACCATGGCGAGCGACGAAGGTCTGACAGACGGCGGTCTGAAAATCCGCACCATGCGTCTGCCCGATACCTTCATCGACCACGATGCGCCGGAAAAGCAGTATGACGAGGCGAAGCTCAATGCGCCGCACATCGTCGACACGGTACTCTCGGCACTGCGTCACAACTCGGCCGGAGTGGAGGAAGCCCGGGCCTGATGCCCGGCTGACCCGGTTCTGGAAGCGCACTCGCAATGGAACAGCTTCTCGATGGACCGGAATGGCTCTGGGGCACGGTATTTGCCGTGGTATTTGTCCTCGTGCTGTTCGTCGTTGCCGTTCGCAACACTCGCCTCCAGATCGCCCGCACACGCCAGCATCGCGTAAATCCTTCGCGAGAGGAATTCATGGCCCTGATGACGAGCGAAGTGTCGGAAGCCACGGCCAGCTTTGTCTGGGCAGCGACGCAAGCGATCCTGCCTGATGAGCTCACGCCGCATCCTGACGATGACATGGCCAGGGACCTTCCGCTCGACCCGGACGAATGGCGGCTCGACTGGCCACGCCAGTTCGCGCAGGCACAGGGCTTTGACGAGGACCGCATTCCCGACTGGCCCGAAGGGTGGGAGCCGACCGTGCGCAACTACGCGCGCTGGCTCGACATGGGCCTGAACGCCTAGATCAAAACCAGCGCCAAGCGCCTGCGGGAATGCCGGCGATCTGCAAGTGCATCCACGTCAGCGCCAGCCACGCAACTATTGCCGAAAGCCACAGAATCCAGCCGACTGACAGCAGCTTGCCCCATCGCGGCCAGTAGCTCGTCTTTGCTTCCCAACTGGCCCATGCGCCGCCCATCAGGGCTTCCTTCTTGCGGTCCTGCAAGTGCGCGCCGACGAGAGCGAGCACGAGGATGGCCAAAGCTACGATGTTTGTGCGCCAGCTCCACCACAGGACGATGTGCGACACAGCCCAGAGCGCAAAGCTCCACATCATCGGGTGACGGGTGACGACAAAGACGCCGCTCGGCTCGCGGGTCGCGGCAAGCTTGTCCGCGCCGGGAGCGGGAAGGGCGGGATTGCCGCGAAACGAGCCGAACAGCAGAATGACGGCGATCAGGGTGAGAGTGCTGGCAATCAGCCAGCCGACCACGCCGCTTCCGCCGAGAGCTACAGGGCTAGCTTGCTTGAACGCCTCTCCCATCCAGTAAAGGCAAGCGAGTGCGACCACGGAATAGAGGCCCATGAAGCCCTTCTCGCCCAGCATCCCCACAAGTGGAGCGCGCAGCGGGTGCGATAGGGCAAAGTGGGTGCCTACGAATGCGACACTGGCAGCAATAAGCCCGGCAAGAGTCTGGTCCATGATTCTCCCCTCGACGAAACCGTTATCACGCGCCGCGCCGATACGAAAAGGGCGGAGCCATGCGGCCCCGCCCTTCTCCCCCTGCGTGGGATGGCATCACCATTCGTAGGCGCGCGGCCGTTCGCTCTCGTCGAGGGAGCGATATCGGTCGCGAAGCCGCGTCTGGTGGTTGGTGAGCGGCTGCTCGACGCCATCCACGAAAACCCTGAGAGGTGCGGAACTGTTTTCCAGCGGATCGCCGTCCCACACCACGAGATCGCCATGCGCGCCTTCGGCCAGCACGCCGACCCGGCCGCCAAGTCCGGCGACTTCGGCGGGGACGGAAGTGATCGCGGCAAATGCCTCGCCCCAGGTGAGGCCCGTGGCGCCCGGCACGCGGTTCAGCGCGACCATGTTGCCCGCCTGCTGCGGCAGGTTGCGCGGATGATCACCGCTTGAATCGTAGCCGCCAATGGCAACGCGAACGCCTGCATCCACCATGCGCCCAACATTGCTCTGCGTCGCGGCCAGCTGCTCAAACGAGACGGGCAGGTCGCGCAGGGCAACGGCGATTACCGGAACACCGGCAGCCGCGATCTGCGGTGCCACCATCCAGCCTTCGGTGGCGCCTACCAGCACCATGTCGAGCGAAGGGAACTCCTCGCGCAAAGCAAGTGCCGAGAGGATGTCGCTGGCGCGTTCTACCTTGACGTAAAGCTTCTGCTCGCCGCGAACGACGGGCACGAGCGCAGCGGCATCGAAGCGGCTCAACAGCACGTCGCCAGAGCGGTCGACCGGGTTCGGCGTGCGGCTATCCAGCCCTTCGGCCTCGCGTCCACCGGCAGAACTGCTGCCGCTTCTGAGCTGCGCGGCCTCGCCATAGGTGCCAGCCTCGTGAAGCGCATTGCGCAGCAGGGTGTGGACCGAGGTGCGGCTGCCACCGGCAAGGCGGGCACCGCGTTCGCCCAGTTCCACGACCTGGAAGGCACGCGGATGGCGAACAGCGTCGAAATCGGCGCCAAGGTCGATAACCGCACCCTGCCCGCCGAAGATCGACGCGCCCGCTTCAGGCATTACGCTGGCACGGGTCACGCCGCCTGCGCGGCTATAGCCAAAGTCCTGCGCCATCGGGTTGATGACGGGGGCAACGTCAAGCGCCGCGCCGAATGGCGAATCGTCGGCATCGACGTCATTGCTTTCGGAAACCGCGCCAACGTCCACCAGACCGAGGTTGGTGCTCGAGGCGAAGAGGCCGGGCGTGACCCATGTTCCGCTGCCGTCGAGAACGGTGACGCCGGCGGGCACGGAAACGCCGGCCCCTGCGGCAACGACGCGGCCACCGCGCACGACGACCGTGGCATTCTCGACAGGTTCGCTGCCGTCACCAAGGGCGACAGTCGCGCCGGTAATGGCAACGTCCTGTGCAAGGGCGGGAGCGGAAGTCAGCGCAATGGCCGAGGCGGCGAGGGTAAGGAGGCGCTTCATTTCACGTCTCCTTCACCGGGCTGGCCGAGCTCGAAATCGCTGATCGGCCTCATTTGCGGGTCGTTCATGTCGTACATCACCGCGCCGTCGATCCAGACCGTTTCGGGGCGCGAGTAGATGCTGAGCGGATCGCCGTTCCACAGCACAACGTCGGCCATCTTGCCTGCTTCCAGGCTGCCGGTCATCTCGTCGATACCCATGGCGCGCGCGGCGTTGAGCGTGATCCAGCTGATCACGTCGGCATCCGAAATCTCGATACCCATGCGGCGGCCATCGGCCTGCGCCTTGGCAGCTTCCTGATTGAGTCGCTGGATGCCGTTCTCGTCGTCCGAGTGGATGACCACGCAGGCGCCCTGATTGTGGATGAGCGCAGCGTTTTCGGGAATGGCGTCGTAGGCTTCCATCTTGAAGCCGTACCAGTCCGCCCACACCGCGCTACAGACGTCGTGTTCGCGCAGCATGTCGGCGATCTTGTAGCTTTCCACCGCATGGTGGAAGGCGGAGACCTGGTAGCCGAACTCGTCGGCCATGCTCAGCACCAGTGCCATCTCGTCGGCGCGGTAGCAGTGGTTCTGGATCATGATCTCGCCCGACAGCACGCCGGCCAGCGTTTCCATGGCGAGATCGCGGCCGGGTTCTTCCTCGGCCATGTATTCCTGCGCTTCGATCCACGTCTCGCGGTTGACTGCGAAGTTGCCCATGCGTGTGCTGGGCATGCGGCCCCTGCCGCCATAGACGCGCTTTGGATTCTCGCCGCAGGCCATTTTCAGCGAATAGGGCGCGCCGGGGAACTTCATGCCTTGCACCGTGCGGCTGGGCACGTTGCGCAGCGTTACCGAGCGGCCGCCCATCAGATTGGCAGAGCCGGGCAGGATCTGCAGCGTGGTGATGCCGCCGTTGGCGAGAGCCCGGCTGAAGCCCGGGTCCTGCGGCCAGACGGAGTGTTCGGCCCAGACTTCCGGCGTCGTCGGGTCTGTCGCCTCGTTGCCGTCGCTGTGCGCCTCCACGGAAGGCGTGGGATAGTCGCCAAGGTGCGAGTGAATGTCGATAATGCCGGGCGTCACGTAGCGGCCAGTGCCGTCGACGCGGGTATACCCGGCGGGAATGGCAAGGTCGGCGCCGCCGATGCCCACCACTTCGCCATCGGCGAACAGCACTGTGCCGTTCTCGATCATGCCGCCCGCGCCATCATAGACGGTAGCGCCGACGATTGCCGTCGGCACGCCTGGGAAGCGCTCGTAGGTGGAAGCGTAAGGCTCCTCCGAAGCCACAGGTGCGGCCGCAACAGTCGGCCGTTCGCTGCCCGAGGCGGCGGTGCAACCGGCCAGTGCGATGCTGGCGGCGGTCGAGAGAAGCAGGGCGGCCGGGCCGCCCTTTCTAAAGTGACGGCCCATTGGCTCTTATCCCTTCGGGTTCGTGGTGGGGTGGATGCCTGCTTCCTGCGCTTCGAGACCGGCTTCGGACTGACCTTCGAGGTCGTCGTCAATCGTTTCATCGCGCAGGCTGTCGAGGTGCATTAGCTTCTTGATCAGCGGGCTGATGACCATGACCGCGACACCGATGCCGACGGCATACCAACCCACGGTGGAGTATACATCCAGCACGATCTGCTTGCCCGCATCCTCGCCCACGCCTTCCGCGCCGGTTGCAGCCGCGATCAGGCCGGCGGCGAAGTTACCGGTGGCCGATGCGAAGAACCAGGTGCCCATGATAAGCGATGCCATGTGCGCCGGGCTGAGGCGGTTCATTGCCGAGAGGCCGACGGGGCTGAGGCACAGCTCACCGGTGGTGTGCAGCAGGTAGATAAGGAAGATGAAGATGACCGGCGTCGGCACGTTGATGCCCACGCTTTCCGCACCCCAGACGAGGACCAGGAAGCCGAGGCCCACCTGAATCACGGCGAGGCCGAACTTCATCGGCGTGCTGGGTTCCGCACCCTTGCGGGCAAGACCTTGCCACAGCATGGCGAACAGCGGTGCCAGCAGCACGATGTAGATGGCGTTGATCGACTGGAACATCGAGGCGTTCACGCCCTGCGTATCCACGTGGCGATCGGTGAACAGGTTGAGCGACGAACCCGCCTGCTCGAACAGTGCCCAGAACACGATCGATGTGAGGATCAGGAACATGGCTGCAAAAATGCGGTCACGCTCTTCCGAAGGCAGCTTGGTAACCGCGGTGAAGAGAACGAACAGCACGAGGCCGCCGCCGAAGGCGCCGAGCACGTAGCCGACCAGTTCCTGGTACTGGATCGCGGCCCAGCACAGCAGCACCATCGCAAGACCCGCGCCGTAGATGGCCCATTCCTTGCCGCCGGCAATCTTGGCCGGGTCCTTCGGCTCGCCCTTGCCGAGCAGCAGCGGCTTGCCGATGATGAAGAACACGAGGCCCAGCAGCATGCCGAAACCGGCAAGGCCGAAGCCGTACTGCCAGCCATAGGTCTGGCCGAGGTAGCCGCAGATGATCGACGCGGTAGCCGCGCCGACGTTAATGCCCATGTAGAAGATGGTGTAGGCCGGATCGCGGCGCACGTCGGTGCGCGAATACAGCTGACCGACGATCACCGAGATGTTCGCCTTCAGGAAGCCCGAGCCCACGATGATGAGGGCAAGTGCCAGCCAGAAGACGTTGATGATCGGGTCCGCCTGACCGCCATCCCCTTCGAAAGCCATGAAGAAGTGGCCGAAGGTCAGCAGCACGGCGCCGAACAGCACTGCCTTGCGCTGGCCGATGTACTGGTCGGCCAGATAGCCGCCCACCACCGGCGTGATGTAAACCAGCGCGGTATAGGCGCCGTAGATGATCGAGGCCTCGCTATCCGAGAACAGCCAGTGCTGGACCAGGTAGAAGATCAGCAGGGCGCGCATGCCGTAGTAGGAGAAACGCTCCCACATCTCGGCCATGAACAGCAGGAAAAGGCCCTTGGGGTGGCCGATTACTTCTTCCTGCGGGCGAGTGCACAGTACCACGCCGCCGATGAGGAATGATGCCAGCGCCACAACGGCGATGCGGAAGGTCCACATCTCGAATGTGGAACCGAATGTGAAGAAGACGCCTTCGATCATGGTCTGGCTTTATCCTTGCATTTCCCGTTCGATCGCTGCCGAACTTGTCCCGAAAAACGGGCACCCTAACGTTTGTTTCTCTTATGTGAAGCCAAGTTGCGTCTGAAACCGCATTTTTCGTGTCATCTCCTTGACCTGACCCGCTGTATTATGGCAGTCACTCACCCATGGCCGATACCCGCCCCGTCTACCTGCGTTTGCGCGAACAGATTGCCGCCGCGATCATCGATGGCAGCTATCCCGAAGGCGAAATGCTGCCTTCCGTGCGGGCTTTCGCGGCAGAGCAGGGCGCGAACCCGCTTACGGTGGCCAAGGCCTATCAGCAGTTCCAGGCAGACGGGCTGATTCGCGTCCAGCGCGGCGTGGGCATGTTCGTTCGTGAAGGAGCGGCCCAGCAGCTACGTCAGGCAGAGCGTGACGCCTTCCTGAAAGAGGAATGGCCGGAGATCCGCGCGCGTATGGACAGGCTTGGGCTCGACCCCGCCGAACTGCTCGATCACGCCTAGGCTTTTCGGTTAATTCAACCCACCAATAAATGCCCGTAATCGTTGCGCTCGCGCGCATGTTCTGGCACGTTAACAGATGTTAGCTGCGTTTCGGGTCGTGCGCATTGGACAATAACAACGGTTGCGCGTGTGCGTTGCCGAGCCTTTGGGGGTAATAAATGATAAGGTCCGAGCTTCTCCAAGCCCTTTCTGCAGACAATCCAGACCTTCGTCCTGAAGAGGTCGAGCAGGTCGTGGACATCTTCTTCGAGGAAATCGCACAGCGACTGGCCGAGGGTGGCCGCGTGGAACTGCGCGGTTTCGGCACGTTCTCCACGCGCGAACGCGATGCCCGCACGGGCCGCAATCCGCGCACGGGTGAAACGGTGGACGTTCCTGCCAAGCGGGTGCCCTATTTCAAGCCCGGCAAGGAAATGCGCGAGCGGCTGAACCCGGACGGGTAAGCTTCCGCAGACATTCAGCGCAAACAAAAGGGGCGCGGACTTCGTAAAGTCCGCGCCCCTTTTTGTTTGGAGGTGGCCCCCGCCGAAGCGGAGGCCACTGTCCGATTAGAAGCGGCGTTCGACCGACAGCGACCAGGTGCGCGGCAGGCCGGGCACACCGGTAACCAGGCCGAGCGAGGTGGTCACGTCGCTCACCGAGTTGAAGTAATACTCGTCGAAGATGTTGTCGACGCGCAGCGCCACGGTCCACTGATCGCTCGGATCGGTGAAGGCAACGCGGGCACCGCCGAGGAAGTAACCCTCGATTTCCGACCAGCTGGTGTTGAACGTCTCGGTGTAGATCGTCGACTGGTAGTTTCCGTCGAAGCGTGCAGAAAGCAACGCGCCGCTGGACAGTTCGTGATCGTACTGGATGCCGAAGCTCCAGGTCCACTCCGGCGTGTACGGGGTGATTTCATCGCCCGTCAGGCCGACACCGGCAACAGAGGCATCGTCGTAGTTGAAGTCGATGTAGCTGATGGCACCATCGATCGACAGACCATCCACCGGATAGGCGGTGATTTCGAGCTCGGCGCCCTTCACCTCGGCCTCACCCACGTTGCGCGGCTGGAGACAGGGGATCGACGGACAGGCCGAAAGCTGCAGGATGATGTTCTGGTAATCGTTGTAGAACACCGCACCGTTCAGGCGCAGGGCGCGATCCAGGGCATCGATCTTGAAGCCGACTTCGTAGGTGGTGATTTCTTCCGGATCGAAAGACCGCAGCTGGTTACACGGGTTCGGTGCCTCGTAGCCATCTGCATCACACTCGCCGGCCGATGGGCCGAAGAACGGACGCGGGTTCACGCCGCCGCCTTTGAAGCCCGTGGAAACCGATGCGTAGAACAGGATGTCGTCAGTTGCCTGAACGTTACCCACGATACGCCAGTCCCAGCGATCGCCCTTGAAGCCGTCCGAGATGTTGAACAGGCCGGTGAGCAGGCAGTTCGGCGTATTGCCGATGCCGGTCGGGCCTGCCGTCGGAGCGCCAAGGAAGAATTCGCAAGCCGGGATACCCGGAATGAACAGATTGTCGGCTTCGCGGAAAGGCACCGTGCCATCCGGGTTCGAACGGAAGTAGGTGTAGAGCTTTTCGTCCTTCGTGTAGCGAATGCCGCCGGTGATGCTGAACACTTCCGACGGGCGGACGGTGACCGTACCGAACAGCGCCTTGGTGGTGCTGGGGGTGGTATCCGGACCATGGATGAAGTCGATACCGGCGTAGTTGAGGTCAACGCGCGCGGTGTATTCGCCATCCTGGTCGAGATAGAAGCCGCCGACCGTACCCTGGATCAGTTCGTCGGCGAGTTCGAAGTTCAGGCGAACTTCTGCGCTCCACGCTTCGTGGTCCAGCTGGTTGTCGAGCTGGGCAATCGGAACAGGCGTCGCGTCCTGATCCTGGCCCCAGCGCGAGGTATAGGTGCGGTACGAACCGATAGCCACGAACTGCAGGTTGTCGGTCACGTCATAAGTGACGTTACCCATGACGCCCCAGCCTTCGAACTCCGTGATCGGAAGCGCGTAGTAAGGCTTGTAGGGCGCCTGCTGCGTCGGCGTCATGCCATCGAGGAAGTTCGAATAGCTGACGTAACGCGGGTCGTAGCCCAGCGAGCTGAGGTTGGCCGTGTCGCAGCTGTACTGTCCTGCCGGCACGAACATGCAGTTCACGGGAACAGGGTTGCCATCCGTGCCCGGGAGCCAGGCGCCGCCGTTGGCGTTGGTGGCCGGGTTGCTGGAAGTCGGATCGAACAGTGCCGCGCTGTCGGCCACATCACCTGCGGCGAGCAGAACGGTGGGGATCGCATCCGAATCTTCACGGTTGAAGTCACCCGACACGAACACGTTCAGACGATCGGTCGGCTCCCATTCGAGAGCGATACGACCGGCGACGACATTCTGGCCACCCATCGTTTCGTAACCGAAGTTGCCACGGCCACGCGCGTTGTTCGACGGAACCGTGGAGTCCGGGTGGGTCAGGCCGTAATCGACAATGTCGACATAGCCATCGCGCGAACGGCCAACGCCGGAAACACGCATGGCAAGGTTATCGGTTAGCCCGATGTCGGCCATGCCGCGGATCGAGATGTTGTTGTAGGAGCCGTATTCGACGCGCAGGGAGCCCGAACCGTCACCGCGCGGACGTGCGGAGAACAGCTTGATCGCGCCGCCCAGCGAGTTCTTGCCGGCCAGCGTACCCTGCGGGCCGCGAAGGATTTCCACGCGGTCGAGGTCGACCAGTTCCAGCAGCGAAGCGGACAGCGTCGGGATGTAGACATCGTCCACATAGAGGCCGACGGCCGGGTCGAGCGCGTAGTTGAAGTCAACCTGGCCGACGCCGCGAATAAAGGCGATGAGGCCTGAACCACCGTTCTGCGGCTGCGGGCGCAGCGTCACGTTCGGGGCCTGTGCTGCGACCTGCGAGATATCGGTCTGGCCGCGGGCGGCCAGCATCTCCGCATTGACGGCGGTAATGGCGATCGGTGTTTCCTGCAGATCCGCTTCACGGAATTCTGCAGTCACCACGATCACGTTGGTCTGATTGGAGCGTTGCTCCGCCTGCTCCTGCGCTGCGGCCTCGTCCTGCGCAAATGCCGGTGCGCTCAGGCACGTGGCAATCGCCAGCGACGAAGCGACGCTAAGCTTCTTAAACTTCATCAGGCATCCTCCCTAAGGCGCGCCACCCTTTCGAATGGAGCGCAAATGCTATGTTATTCGGCCACCCGTTTTTGTGGGTGATACGAACTAATGGTGAGGGAGCATTGGCGGCATACCGCCCGCTGACGCGGAACGTGCAACCATTAGTCCTCTCCACATGCTGTTGTACAATCACGACCGTTAGGATCAAGCAGCGTGCGCATGAATCCAAGAAGCTGGGCGCGATTGTCGCAATCAAGCAACACGCACCTAACACGTTCTTGAAATGAAATAAGAGTTGTAACGCTCCTGATACATGCTTGCGGGGTTGCGGCAGGCATTGGCTTCGAAGTAGTCTGCCCGGCAAAGGGAAGAGGGCCGAAGAGGCAATGCAGCAGGACTACGAAACGATCACCTGCGATGTGGAGGCGGAAATCCGCTACATCGTGCGGGGAGAGAAGGCGACATTCTACGCCGGAGACCGCGACCGCAGCTACTGGCCGGGCGAGGATCACCTCGTTACCGTCCACGATATTCGCGCAGAAAAGGACCGGCTGGCGTTCGATCGCAACGGCTTCGTCATCGTCGACGAGGCATCGCCGGTGAGCGACTATGCGGACGAGCACCAGATGGAGCGCTACGTCCGCTATTGCGAGGACACGGTCAAGCGGCTGACCGGTGCGTCAAAGGTCATCAGCTTCGGCGCAATCCGCCGCACCAACGCCACTGGCACGCACGGCCATAACCAGCCCGCCAACGGCGCGCATGTCGATTACGGCGCGAAAACGGTGGGCGATTACACCCGCCTGTTGCTGCCGGAGGACGAAGCGGCGGAGCGGCTTTCCAGGCGGCACATGCTGTTCAACCTGTGGCGGCCCATCACCATGGTCGAAAGCGCGCCTTTCGCTCTGTGTGATGCCAGCACGGTGAAGCGGGAAGACCTGTTCCCCAGCGAGATCGTCGGCGGGCTTGGCGGCGTGGATTTCTCTCTCTGGGGCTGGAATCTCGCCTACTCCCCCGATCATCGGTGGTGCTGGCTGCCGCACCAGCAGACCGACGAGATGATGGTGTTCAAGCTGTTCGATACGGACGACGAGGCAGTACAGTACACTGCGCACACCAGCTTCAACCCGCCGGACGTTCCGCACGACGCCGCACCGCGTCAGTCCATCGAACTGCGCACCATCGCCTATTTCGACTAAGGCCGAGAACGGGCTTGTCGGTGGGGCGCTGCCTCGCCTACGCTAACGATCGTTAGAGTCGAAAAGGCTCAGCGGATTACGGCCACTTGGGGAGAGCAGGTTTGGCGCAGATCGACATCGCGCGAGAAGTAGAAGCACGCGGCAGCACGTTCCCGCTCCACGGATATGTGGCGGAGGGATTCGAGGGTGTTGCAGAAGCCTTCGCCACCAACTTCCGCGAGGAAGAGGAACTGGGCGCGGGTTGCTCTGTCCTCGTTGACGGCGAAACCGTGGTCGACTTGTGGGGCGGCTGGTCGCGGGCGGATCATTCCGCACAGTGGGACAAGCACTCCACCGTCTGCATGATGAGCGTTGCCAAGGGAGTAACCGGCATTGCCTTCAACATGCTGGCTGACCGTGGCCTCGTCGACTTCGACGAGAAGGTGGCAACCTACTGGCCCGAATTCGCGCAGGGCGGAAAAGAGGGAATCACCGTACGGATGATCCTCGACCACACCGCCGCCATCCCCGTGCTGACGAACGACGTGATGTACCCCGGCGGCTTGCTTGATTACGACAACTACATCCGCGCTCTCGAAGTGCAGGAGCCGCTGTGGGAGCCGGGCACGGTCGCCGCCTACCACGTCCACAATCAGGGCTTCCTGCTTGGCGAGATCATGCGCCGGGTGACGGGGATGACCGTCGGCCCATTCCTGCGCAAGAACGTAACCGGGCCGCTGCATGCGGAATACAACATCGGCGGCATGGACGCAGAAGAGCAGAGCCATGTCGCCGAAGTGCTCCCCAATACGAAGGCCCGTCTGTTCGCAGCAAAGGACCAGGCTGTGCCCGACAAGCCGACCACGCCCGAAGGCTGGCAGGATGGCGCTGTGCTGCGCAGCTTCGCCTTTCTGCAGAACGCCAAGGAGCCGTGGCACACCACCATGAATTCGCCGCGCTGGCGCGAGGTGGAGATTGCCAGCGGCTCGGGCCACGGCAACGCCCGCGGCGTGGCGCGCATTTACGGCGCGGCCACCGGCGTGGTCGATTGTGTGGACCTCTTGTCTGACGAGCAACTCGAGAAAATGATCGAAGAGCAGCACAACCAGATCGAGCTGCTGCAGGATCGTCCCTATCACCAAGCCAACGGCGTGCTGCTGAACACGCCTGAAGCCGTCTACATGGGCCCGAACATGCGCAGCTTCGGCCATCACGGCCTTGGCGGCTCGATCGGCTTTGGCGACCCTGATGCGAAGCTCGGCTTCTCCTATTGCTGCAACCAGATGCACGCCGTGGGCGACAATGGCCCGCGCGCGCGGCGCCTGATCGACGCGGTCTACGCGGCTCTCTGAAAGGACACGAAATGGACAAGGAACTCTTCGACAAAGGCATGAAAATCCGCCGCGAGGTGCTGGGCGATGCCTATGTCGACAAGGCGACTGCCAATCCCAACCCGTTCAACGATCCGCTGCAGGAACTGGTCGCTACCTATTGCTGGGGCTGGACCTGGGGGCGCGAGGAAGAACTCTCCCGCCGCGATCGCAGCCTGATCAACCTCGCCATGATTTCCGTTCTGGGTCGCAAGCACGAACTGAAGGTCCACACGCGCGGAGCGCTGAACAACGGCCTCTCCCGCGAGGAAATCCGCGAGGTGCTGCTGCAAGTCGGCATCTACGCCGGCATTCCCGCCGCAGTCGACAGCTTCCGCATCGTGAACGAGGCACTGGCCGAGATCGACGCCGAGAACGATAATGGATGACGGCCAGCGCCTCGCCATAGAACTCGCTTGCGGCAAGCTGCCGCTATTGTTCGCGAAGTACGCGGACAACGGCGATGCCGAGGCGATGGGCCAGCTGTTCACCACGGACTGCGAATTCTCGCGGCCCTTCCAGCCGGACTATCCCTTCTACGGGCGCGCGGCGGTGGAAGGCGTGTTTCGCAATCGCCCGCCGATCCTGGTGCGCCACATCGTCACCAATGTGCTGGTGGAGGCGATCACCGAAACACGGGCGCGCGGGACGAATTACCTGACCATGCTTTCCAGCCACGCCAGCACCCAGCCGCCGCAGGAAGCGGGTGCGCTCTACGTCGGCGGGTTCGAGGATGAATACGTCCTCGACCAGTCCGAGCCGGGCGGCGTGTGGCGCTTTGCCAAGCGCGCCGGGATGGTGGCGCTGCATATGGGCGGGGCCATGCCGAACATTCCGCCACCCAGCGACGAAGCGCGCGGGCTGGCCTGACAATACACACGGAGAGGATAATGGCAGTCGAAGCAAAGAACGAAAACGAACAGCTGGTGCTCGATTTCTTCGAGGTGCTCTCGAGCGGAGACCTCGAGAAGCTGCGCACTTTCTATCACGAACATTCGGTTTGGGAGCCGAAGGTGAAGGACATTGCCGGGGCTGGAAAGCACGTGGGCATGGACATTATCGACAAGTTCCTCGCCCCGGTGCGCGGCATGTTCGAACCCGGCGACCCGAAAATTCACGTGCAGAACATGTTCTCGGTCGGCCCGTGGGTCTGCGTGGAGAGCAATTCCACGGGCAAGACGATGGACGGCCTCGTCTACGACAACGACTATTGCTGGGTGTTCGAGGTGTCGAACGGCAAGATCGACGCCATGCGCGAATACATGGATAGCCACTACACGGCCAAGCTCTTCGGGATGGAATGATGGCGGGCCGGTTCGAAAAGCAGCCGATCCTCATTTCCGGCGCAGGCCGTGGTCTTGGCGAAGGCATTGCAAGGCTTCTCGCCGCGGAAGGCGCAATTGTCGGCATCGCCGACATCAACGGCCAGTCCGCGCTGGAAGTTGCCGAGCGTATCATCGCCGATGGCGGCAAGGCATTCAGCTACGGCACCGATTGCGGCAGCCGCGCGGCCTTCATGGAAACGGCGCAGGATTTCGCCAGCGATGCAGGGCCGCTGCGCGCGGTAATCAACAATGCCTCCGTGCTGGTCTACGAACCCATCGAGGCGGTGACCGAGGAAACGCTCGACACCATGCTCTCGGCTGGCCTGAAAAGTGTGTTCTGGGGCGTGCAGGCTTTCCTTGCGAACCGTGACGAGAATGCGCCCGGTAATATCCTCAATTACTCCTCGCCCGTTGCCTATCGCGGCAGGCCCAACACCGGTGCCTACACCACCATCAAGGCGGGCATTGCGGGTTTGACGAAGGTGCTGGCTGGCGAACTCGGCCCGCGCGGCATTCGCGTGAACGCGCTTGCTCCCGGCTCTGTACCGACGCCCGCGACCGAAGGTTTCGTGACGCCCGAACAATACGAGCAGCGGGCAAAGAACATCCCGCTTCGCCGCAACGGCAAGGTGAAGGACGTGGCCGAGGCCGCCGCCTTCCTCCTCTCGGACGAGGCAAGTTTCATCAATGGCGCGATGCTGGCCGTGGACGGCGGCATCATCGCAGCGGGCTGACGGAGAATACGATGTCGAAGATCTGGCAGGAACGGCTCGATCATCTCAAAGCCGTGATCGAAGCCGATATCGAGCGCGGCGACTATTACGGCGCAGTGCTCAAGATCGGCAGAGGCGACGTGGTGGTGTTCGAGGAAGCCATCGGCCACGCCTATGCTGATCAGCAACGCCCGCTGAAAACCGACGACGTTTTCTCGCTGTTTTCGGTGACGAAGGCCTTCACCAATGTGCTGATGATGAAGGCAATCGAGGAAGGGCGCTTCCAGCTGACCACCAAGGTGAAGGACGTGCTGGCCGAATTCACCGGACAGCCGCGTGAGGAAGCGACGTTCTACCACTTGCTCACTCATACCGCGGGGATGCCGGGTGTCTGGTCGCCTAAACCGGGCATGTATCTCGACCGCTTGCAGGAACTTTTCGAGGAAAGCATCGCCAACGTCCACGGCGCCACGCCTCCGGGTGAACGGTGCGATTACTCGCCGCTGGTGAACCATGTGCTGATGGGCACCGCGCTGGTGCGCACCGATCCCAAGGGGCGGAACTACCAGACCCTGCTGGCAGAAGACCTTTTCGAACCGCTGAAGATGCACTCGACCAGCATGGGCCTGCGCGCAGATTTGGACGAGCGCCACGTGCGCCCTGACATGCGCGGCACGGTACCGATCAAGCACCTGTCGCGGAATCTCGAGGGTGATCATGCACTGTTCGAGGATCCCGAGGTCGAAGCTCCGCATGTAGGTTGCGCGTCCACGGTGGACGACCTCTGGCGCTTTGCCGAAATGCTCCGCCGCGAGGGCGAACTCGACGGCGTTCGCATCCTTTCCCCGCAAATGGTGCGGCTGGCTCGCAAGGTTCACACCGGCGACAAGCCGAACGAGCTCTATCGCGGTGTGGCGCTGCGGGCTGGCTGGGAAGTGCCGCCTGCCAACCAGGGCATCGGCTTCCAAGTTCGCGGGGAAGGCGTGTTCCATCACCTGTTCGGCCAGCTCTCCAGCCCGGAGACTTTCGGCAACTACGGCGCAGGCAGCACCATGTTCATGGTCGACCCTGAAGCGGACCTCTCGTTCAGCTTCCTCAGCGCCGGGGTCATGACGCAGGCCGCCAATATCGAGCGCATGGGCAAACTCACCGACATCGCGCTTTCCGCCTGTCTTTAGAGGATACCAAATGGCAGACGCAGACATCATCATCATCGGATCGGGCCACAACGGACTGGTCGCGGGCGCCTATCTGGCGGTCGCAGGCAAGAGCGTGCTCGTGCTGGAGCGCAACGAATGGCACGGAGGAGGCGTGGTCAGCCGCGAGCTTACGCGCCCCGGCTTCATGCATGACCAGCATTCGATGAGCCACATCTTCATCCAGGGCAACCCGCTGCTGGCGAACGACGACCTTGGCCTGAAATCGAAGTATGGCCTCAAATACGTTTTCCCCGACGTGCCGATGATGAGCGTGTGGGAGGATGGCACCACCCTGCCGCTCCATCGCGATCCGGCCAAGTCCGCCGAGGCCATCGCGAAGTTCAGCGAGAAGGATGCGCAGACTTTCCTCAAGATGAGCGAACAGGCCGCGCAGTGGCTCCCGATGATCCAGGCAGGCCTCTACTCGCCGCCGATGCCGCTGGGCGCGCAGACCGCGATGATGGACCAGTCGCCTGAGGGGCAGGAGATCATGCGCACCATGGGCGTCTCCACCTTCGACCTGATGGAGGAACTGTTCGAGCACGAGAAAGTGCAGGCGCATTTCGGCCGCGTGGCCGGTGAGAACCTTGTCTCGCCCGACGAAAAGGCGACCGGCATCGGGGCCTATGTCTTCCTCGGCTTCCTGGAGAAATACGGCTTCGGCGTCCCGGTCGGCGGGTCGGGCAGCCTCACCAACGCGCTGATCGCCTGTATCGAGGACCACGGCGGAAGCGTACGCGCTTCGGCTTCGGTGCGCGAAGTCACCAGCGAAGGAGGCCGCGCGACGGGCGTGGTGCTCGACAATGGCGAACGCCTGACGGCTGGCGACGCCATCATCGGTGCGCTGCATCCGCACGTGTTGCCAGGCATGGTCGACAGCTTGCCCGCCGAAGTGGGCCGCAAGGCAAAGCGCACGCACATCACCGATGCCGCCTGCTTCACCGTTCACGCCGCGCTCGACGCCCCGCTGAAGTTCAAGGCCAAACGCCACGACGGCGAGCCGCTTTCCGCAGTGATGTACGAACTGATGCCGTCCAGCTACGAGGACATGCGCCGCGCCTTCGGCGAGCTGCGGTACGGCAACATGAGCCCCACCCCGCTGGTGGGCGTGGGCCAGTTGCCGCAGCACGATCCCAGCCGTTGCCCCGAGGGCAAGAGCATCTTCCACGCTTGGGACTACGTTCCCTACAAGCGCGAGGACGGTCGCAGCTGGGACGAGGCGAAGGGCGAGTTCGCCGAGAAGATGATCGCGCAGATGTCGAATTACATCGAGAACGTGCCCGACGTAGTGCTGGACTATCATTGCGACAGCCCCGTCGACATGGAGCGCACCAGCCCCAGCTTCTTTCGCGGCGACCTGCACGGCATTGCCACCACCACCTATCAATCCGGCAGCCACCGCCCGACGCCAGACCTTGGCCAGTACCGCGTGCCGGGTGTCGACAGGCTCTATCTCGTCGGACCCTTCCAGCATCCGGGCGGCGGCGTGTTCGGCGCTGGTCGCGCGACGGCCATGGTGGCCGCCGAAGACCTCGGCATCGACTTTGACGAGATACAGGTGGCCTCATGAAAATCCGCGCTGCCGACAAGAGCGAACTGATGCAGGTCAGCAAGATCGAGCGGAAGGGCAACGACCTTGTCCTCAAGGGCAAGGTCTACGGCACCATGCCGATGACCGCGACGCTGACGCCTGAGGAAGCGAAGGCATTCCTCAAGCTGCTGACGCCCAAGCTGGCGCTGTTCCTGCTCACCCTGCCGTTCCGCAAATCGAAGAAGGACTAGTCGCATGACCAAACGCCACGAAGGAAAGTCCATGCTGGTGACCGGCGCTGCCGGAGCCATCGGCTTTGCCACCTGCGAAATCCTCGCCCGCGAAGGGGCGCGGGTGATGATGGTGGACGTCGATGAAGGCGGATTGGCCGAGCGCGTAGAAGCCATGACCAAGGCAGGCTACGAAGCCATCGGCCACGTCGCCGACGTATCCGACGAAGCGCAGACCATTGGCTATGCCGAAGCCGCGCTCTCCTCCTTCGGGCAGGTCGATGGGTTCTTCAACAATGCCGGTATCGAGGGCAATCTCGGCCCGACCCACACTTACGACGTCGATGAATTCGACAAGGTGCTGCGCGTGAACCTTCGCGGGATGTTCCTCGGCCTGCGCTATGTGCTGCCCGACATGGTGAAGCGCGGATCGGGCGCGGTGGTGAACACTGCGAGTATCGGTTCCGAACGAGGTCTTGCGGGTGCCTGTGCCTACAATGCCGCCAAGCACGGCGCAGTCGGCCTCACGCGAACGGCAGCGAGTGAGGTTGCGCAGATGGGCGTGCGGGTGAACTGCGTGATGCCCGGCGTGATCGAGACGCCGCTGCTGGTCGGCATGCTGGAACAGATGTTCGACAGCGTGGAGACGGGGATGCAGAAGCTGGGTGAAGTCGCCACGCTCAACCGCGTAGGCCAGCCGCGCGAGGTGGGCGACGTCGTCAGCTTCCTGCTCTCGGACGAGGCAAGCTACGTCAACGGCGCGAAGTGGGAGATCGACGGCGGCGCGCTGGCGACCATCCGCAACGATATCTAGAGGCGCGAAACCACGAAGTTGGCGGCCATGCTGCCTCTGCTCGACGTTGCCGTGCAGGCAACCGTGGAGAGCGCGTTACTGGCGTAATAGAGTTCGCACACCCCGCGCACGTCCACCGTCTGGCCATTTGGCAACGTAACGGAATCGACAGTCATTCGGCTTCCCTCGAATGAGCCGTTGAAGCTGGTTCGCGTGGTCCAGCTACGCCGCCCGAAGCTGATCTGGTCCGCAGCTATGCGAACCTGGTTGCAGGCGACGAGTTCGCCCGGAGCGGCGCGTTCCTCCACCGCCGCAGGGTAGAGGCAAGTGCCGCTGTAGGTGCCCGAGGGCAGCGCGTCGGCGGCAAATTGCGCAGCGAAAAGCAGGGCGAGACTCAGCATGTAGTTGAACATGCGCCCGAAAGTGCGCCACCGCAATCGCGGTAACCACGATTCGTGCGCCTAGCGGTCCGGGTCCAGCCCGGCGGCTTCTTCCACCACCTTGGCGATCGCGGTGAAGTCCGCCTGCGGTCCTTCGCGCTGCAGCGTGCGCTCGAGGTAATCCGCCACGATCTGGCCCAGCGGCAAGGGCACTTCGGCGGCCTCGGCCTCGCTCAGCAGCAGCTTCGTGTCCTTCAGGCTGAGCGCGGCGGCGAAGCCAAAGTCGAAAGTGCGCGGAAGGACCGAACGTGGCCACTTGTCGCGCGTGGCGGAATTGATGCCGGTGGACTGGTTCAGCACGTCGATCATCTTGGCAGGGTCCAGTCCCTGCTTGATGCCAAACGCCATGCCTTCCGCCGTCACCCCGATTGCGACTGCGCCCAGCAGGTTGTTGACCAGTTTCATGGTCTGCCCAGCGCCGGGCGTATCGCCCATGTGCGTGGGTTTGCCCATGGCTTCCAGCATGGGGCGCACTTCTGCGAAGGCGGCTTCCGGCCCGCCGACCATGATCGAGATCGTGCCTGACTTCGCTCCGGCAATACCGCCCGAAACCGGCGCGTCGAGGCTGGCTGTCTTGCCGTCCAATGCCTCGGCCAGTTCGATGGCCAGTTGCGGGCCGCTGGTGGAGAGATCGCAGATGATGCGCGGGTGGCCTGTAGAGGTTACGCCGCTTTCGCCCAGCACTGCATCGCGCACGATTTGCGGGGTAGGCAGGCTGGTAAAAACCACGTCGCACCGCTCACCAAGCGCGGCGGCGCTTCCGGCGGCTTCCGCGCCCTTGGCGACGAGTGCAGCAACGGCCTCGCTAGAAACATCGTGCACCAGCAGCTGGCCTGTATGGGCGAGCAGGTTTTCCGCCATGGGGCCGCCCATGCGGCCAAGGCCCAAGAAGCCGACAATCATTTCAAAGCATCTCCGCAATCGGTGTGTGCGGTGGCAGGTCCACCCGCGCGATATCGTTCTCGGACGGGAAGCACGCCAGCACAAGCGGGTCGTGCCCCGGTATCAGGTGATCGAGCGAGTTGCCTGCAAGCTCCATCGCGCGGGTCTGCGCGCGGGCATAGTCTTCCTCGTCGATGAAGATCGGGAAAGGCAGCTTGCGCGTGATGTTAGCGTAGAGGTGCGCGGCATCGCTGGCGAGCACCACGTCCCCGCGCGCTGTATCGCACACCACCATCTGCAACCCGGCGGTGTGGCCATTCGCAAGTCTGAGCGAGATGCCGGGTGCGAATTCCTCGTCTCCGTCATGGAAGACGACCTGATCGGCATAGAGCCGCCGCACCAGTTCGGCCACCGGCTCCCCATCGAAAGGACTTCGGGTATGCGCATCGCAGACATGGCGGCTGGTGGCAAAGGCAAGCTCTGCGTCCTGCACGTGGAAACGGGCGTTGGGAAAGTCCTCCAGTCCGCCAGCGTGGTCGTAATGCAGGTGCGTGAGGATCACGTCGGTCACGCCCAGTCTGTCGATCCCTGCATCGCGCAGCGACTTGCGGATGGGACGGGTGATTTCCCGCCCGCGCGCCGCCGCCGCGACGGCGCCGAAGCCGGTGTCGACGATGACGGGTGGATGGCCGTCGCGGTGGATCGCCCAGACGAAATAGTCGAGCGGCATCGGCAGGTCATGGTCGTCCACCGGCGCGGTGAAATTGGCCTGCGCAGTGCGCTCGTGCCGCGCGTAGCGGATGGCATCGATGCGCGTGACCTCAGCCATGTTACCTGTCGGGAATGCCCAGGCCGCGGAACCACGTCTCGCCGTCGCTGCCGGTGACGAAATGGCCTGCCGTCGGCTCGAAGAAATGCATGCCGACCACCAGCGTGCCGCTGTCGCGATACTTGTCGACGAAGCCCTGACGCGTCTTGCTGCCTGCCTCCCGGTTCATGTCGAAGGTCGCATGGCGATGCGGCATCGCGCACTGCATCGGGTGGTGCATGAGGTCGCCTGTGACGACGGCGCGCTCGCCCTTGCTCTCCACCACTACGTGAATGTGGCCCGGCGTGTGACCGTGGCTGGGTTCGACGTAGATGCCGGGCGCGATCTGGTGATCGGTGTCGATGAAGTCGACCAGACCCGCCGCCACGATGGGATCGACGCTTTCCACCATGTGCTTGTCATCGTGGTGGCCGTCATTGCGAAGGTCGTTCTGCCATGCCTCGTATTCGGTCTGGCCGAACAGGTAGCGGGCATTCGGGAAGGTCGGCTTGTATTCGCCCGTTTCCGGGTCCTTGTAGGTGTTCCAGCCCACATGATCGAAATGCAGGTGCGTGCAGAAAACGGTGTCGACGTTCTCGCGGGTGATGCCGAGTTCCGCCAGGTCTTCGAGGAAGCCTTCGGGCAGGTCGGTGAACACCTCGTACTCGCGTTCGCGCCCGGCGCCGATGCAGGTGTCGACCACGATGTTGCGATCGGGCGTCTGCAATACGATGCCCTGGAAGTTCATCCGCATCTGACCCTCGGGCGTAGCGTAGTGCGGGTGGAGCCAGTCCATCGCCTTCACTTCTTCCGGTGTCGCGTCGGGCATGGCCATGTGAATGTCGTCCTGGAAATCCCAGATCTCGACGATGCGGCTGATCTTTACATCGCCCACCTGCCAGCTCTTGATATGCTCCTTGGCCATTCGGCCCTCTCCCTTTTCTCTTTTATTACTTGTAGCGCGCGACGCTCTCGGGCGGCAGCTGCGCTGGTTCCATCTGGGCTTTTCCGAGTATGAAATCGGCGCAGCGTTCACCGATCATCACGCAGGGCGCATTGGTGTTGCCGCCGATGACCGTTGGCATGACGCTGGCGTCGGCAACGCGCAGCCCTTCGATGCCTTTCACGCGAAGCTGCGGATCGACCACTGTATCGGCATCGGCCGGGTCGCCCATCTTGCAGGTGCCGACGGGGTGGTGGACGGTATAGCCCGTCTCGCGGATGTAGGCGTCCCACTCCTCGTCGCTCTGGCAATCGGGGCCGGGCGCGACTTCGGTGCCGTTGTAACGCTCGAACGGTCGGCTCGCGAAAGCCTCTCGCGAGATTTTCAGCGCGCGGATCAGCGGCTTGATGTCGTCGGGATGCTCCAGCAGGTGCGGGTCGATCAGCGGATCGGCACCCGGATCGGGCGATCCCAGCCGCACCGTGCCTCGGCTCTTGGGATAAAGCGCCACCGGGCTGATGGCGTAACCGTGACCCAGCGGGAACGGAATTTTCGGATTGGTCAGCCGCTTGGCCGGCTGGAACACGAACTGCACGTCCGGCTTTTCCAGCGAGGGATCGGTGCGCAGGAATGCCACGCTCTCGAACACGTTGCCCGCCAGCGGCCCCTTGCGGGTGAAGAGATATTGCAGGCCGTAAAGCAGGTCGCGCGGCAGCACCTTCCAGCTGATGCCGTAACTGGTGGGGTCGTCCGTCTCCATGTGGATCGGGCTGGCGACGTGGTCTTGGTAATTCCCGCCAACGCCGTCCAACTCGTGAACAACGTCGATGCCCTGTTCCTTGAGGTGCGCGGCAGGACCGATGCCCGAAAGCATCATGATCTGCGGGGTCTGCACGGTGCCTGCGCTCAGCACGACTTCGCGCCGCGCGCGGATTACGCTGCCGTTCACCAGCTGCACGCCCGTTGCGCGGCCATTCTCGACCACGATGCGGGCAACGCGGGCGTCGGTCTGCACATGGATATTGCCGCGCGCCAGAGCGGGCTTGAGCATCTGCTGCCAGGTGCTCTGCCGCTGGCCGTCGCCGATCAGCCCTTGCCGCCTGCCGTAGCCTTCGGGGTTCGGCCCGTTGAAATCGGGACAGGCGGGGAATTGCAGCGTGCCCAACGCATCCATGAAGGAGTAATTGAGCGCGTTGGGGTTCTCGACCAGCTTGACGGAGATCGGCCCATCCGTGCCGTGGAATACGCTGGCGGGGTGATCCTCGTTACGCTCCGTGCGGGTGAAATAGGGTAGCACTTCGCGGTAGGACCAGCCGGTGCAGCCGTTGTCCGCCCAGTCGTCGTAGTCCGTTGGATGGCCGCGGAAATAGACCATGCCGTTGATCGAGCCCGAGCCGCCCATCACGCGCCCGCGCGGCACGCCGATCTCCCGGCCTGCCATGCCCGCTTGCGGCACCGTGGTGAAGCCCCAGTTGCTGGGCTTTCGGCCTATCGCGGCGGCAACGAAACTGGGCACGTGGAAGAAGGGGTGCGTGTCGTACCCGCCCGCTTCCAGCACGCAGGTTGTGGAGCTTTCGTCCTCCCCCAGTCGTGCAGCTACCGCGGCGCCGGACGAACCGGCACCGATGACTATAAAATCGAATTCCTCTGCGCTCATTGCGTTCGGCGCCTCTCCCTAACGAACGTTACAGTGCGCGAGGCGGGGGGTGAAACGCAAGAGCCAATTGGCAAGCAACGGGGTAGCGGCTAGGCACCGCCGTCAATGCGGGCGTGGCGGAATGGTAGACGCCGGGGACTTAAAATCCCCTGTCCTTTGTGACGTGCCGGTTCGAGTCCGGCCGCCCGTACCAGTTCTCTTCGCAATCGTAACTTGCCCGGTAACCAAGAACTACAGGGAAATACGCAGGTAAGGCGAATAAACCCAGCAATGACAGGCCGATAGGAGTGAGTCCTGTCAGGAAGGACCGGCCAGCCCGGACGGTCCGGAACATGGGGACCATATGCGCAACGCCCTGCACCACGGCGATACGCCGCCGGATACCGTATTCAGCCCTGCACCGGGCCTTCTGGAGCAACGTGAGGCACAGCGCTATGCGCTGCTTATTCGCGCGGCAAAGCTCGTCTGCGAAGCAGGAGAATATCTCTGCGTGATTCGCGATGCCTCCGAAAGCGGGATCAGTGTTCGGATCTTCCACCCCCTTCCCGACGAGGGGCGAATGACGGTGGAACTGCAGAACGGCGACCGGCACGAACTGGACTTGGTCTGGCAGAAGGAGGACCGCGCCGGGTTTCGCTTCATCGAAGCTGTCGACATCGCCCGCATCATCGCCAGCCCCAGCCGGTTTTCGAAACGCGCTATCCGCCTCAACCTGTCTGCACCGGCAGTGGTCTCCACACTGGACGGGCAGAGCTATGACGTGGAACTGGTCGATCTTTCGCAGCAGGGGGCAAAACTCAATTGCGAGCGCCGCTTTGCGCTGGACGAACGGGTAAAGATTTCCGCTCCCGGGTTTCCCGAGACCTTCGCGAAGGTGCGCTGGCGCAAGGAAGGCAGTTGCGGCCTGATCTTCGAGGATACCTACCAGTACGGCGACCTGGCGCGCATCGCGGCCAATTTGCAGCATCGTGACTAACCTGCGGAAACCCCGCCCGTTAACCGTCTCATAACCATTTTCCTTCACTTCCGGTCAGGACGAACAACCGGGGGCTTTCATGCACGACGAAAACAATGGCAACACGGGCGAAATCGAAGTTGACGTTGCCATCATCGGCGCTGGTCCGGCGGGCCTGACGGCAGGCTACCTGCTGACCAAGCAGGGAAAAACCGTCGCCATCATCGAAAAGGACGCCATCTACGTGGGCGGCATCAGCCGTACGGTGGAGCATGAAGGCTATCGCTTCGATATCGGCGGGCACCGCTTCTTCTCGAAGAGCCAGCAGGTCGTGGACCTGTGGAACGAGATTCTGCCCGACGATTTCATCCAGCGCCCGCGCATGAGCCGCATCTATTACGAGGGCAAGTTCTACTCCTATCCGCTGCGCGCGTTCGAGGCGCTGCGTAACCTGGGCCTGTGGCGATCCACCATGTGCATGGCCAGTTACCTGAAAGCCAAGGTGTTCCCCGCCAAGGACATCCGGAGTTTCGAGGACTGGACGAGCAACCAGTTCGGCAAGAAGCTCTATTCCATCTTCTTCAAGACCTACACCGAGAAGGTGTGGGGCATGCCCTGCAACGAGATGAGCGCCGACTGGGCCGCCCAGCGCATCAAGGGTCTTTCCCTGTGGGGCGCGGTAGTCGACGGGCTGAAGCGTTCGCTCGGCCTCAACAAATTGAACGACGGCAGCGGCAAGCAGGCCAAGACCCTGCTCGAGACGTTCCGTTATCCGCGCCTTGGCCCGGGCATGATGTGGGAAGCCGCTCGCGACAAGATCATCGCCACTGGCAAGGGCAAGGTGATCATGGGTCACTCGCTCAAGCAGCTTGCCAGTGATGGCAAAGGCGGCTGGCGCATGACGGCCGAGAGTGCAGACGGTGAAGTGGTGATCCGCGCAAAGGACGCGATCAGCAGCGCGCCCATGCGCCAGTTGGCAACGCGCATGTATCCGCTGCCTGAAACCACGCTGGAGGCCAACAACCTCAAGTACCGCGATTTCCTGACGGTTGCGCTGATGATCAAGTCGGAAGACCTCTTCCCGGACAACTGGATTTACATTCACGATTCCAAGGTGAAGGTCGGCCGCGTGCAGAACTTCCGCAGCTGGTCGCCCGAGATGGTGCCCGATCAGGACGTGGCATGCGTGGGCCTCGAATACTTCTGCTTCGAAGGCGACGGCCTGTGGTCGATGGATGACGACGATCTCGTCGAACTCGCGAAGAAGGAAATGAACATCCTTGGCCTCGTCTCGCCCGACAAGGTGGTGGGCGGCGCGGTCGTGCGGCAGGAAAAGGCCTATCCCGTCTATGACGAGGACTATGCCGCCAATGTCGATGCCATGCGCGCCGAACTGGAAGCGAAGTATCCCTCGCTCCACCTCGTCGGACGCAACGGCATGCACCGCTACAACAACCAGGACCACGCGATGATGACCGCGATGCTGACGGTGGAGAACATCCTTGCAGGCGAGCGCGTCTACGACACCTGGTGCGTCAACGAAGACGCCGAATACCATGAGGCGGGCGACGAAGGTGCCGAGAAGGCGCTGCCGGAAAGCCGCAAGCCGGTGAGCGAGGACCAGGCCGCCGCGCTTGCTTCCGTCCGCGACGTGCCGGAACGCGTTTCCGCCGGCAAGAAGGCTGCCTAAGCCATGCCCGCGACCATCCTGCGGATGATCGACATGCGGCTGGTCCGCTACCTGCTCGCCAGTGTCGGCGCGCTGGCGGTGGACATGGGCACGTTTCTCGTCCTGCTGTCGCTGGGCGTCTGGGCGGCCGGAGCATCCGCCGTCGGCTACTGCCTTGGTATCGCGGCACACTGGCTGATGAGCAGCCGCGCCGTTTTCGTCGGCAACGTGGCGGAACGCGGCGTTGCCCGCACGCGGCAGAAGGCGCTGTTCGTCGGTTCCGCCCTGGTGGGCCTTGGCCTGACCACGGCAATCGTCTGGGCAGGCGATGCCAGCGGCTTCGATCCGCGCATCGCCAAGCTGGTTGCCATCGCCGTCAGCTTTGTTGCCACATGGCTCCTACGCAGCCGCGTGGTTTTCCGTTAGAGATCGCCTCCGATGATGATCGGGGGGAAGAACTGGCGCAATTTCGTGCGCACCTGGCAGGCGGTGCTTGCCGTCTGGGCGACCTACGCGCTCGTTCGCCTGCTCATCCAGCCGTTGATCGGCTGGGAGCCTGTTGGCCCTGACGACTGGACGCGCCTGCTTGAAGTGCGCGCGTGGCTGGACGGGCAGGCCTTCTGGGATGTCACCCAATACCGCCTGAACCCGCCCGATGGCTTCTCGATGCACTGGTCGCGACTGGTGGACTTGCCGCTGGCCGCGCTGATGCTGGTGTTTGGCGAGACTGCCGCTATGGCGATTGTGCCGCTGCTCTGGCTACTGCCAGCGTTGATCGCCCTGCGCGCGATCATGCTGCGGCTGGACTTTCCGCCGCTGGCGATGGCTTTCGGCCTCGTCATCCTGCCGCTGTTCCCGCTGCTGCCGGGCAACTTCGCGCCGATGCGGATCGACCACCATGCCCCGCAAGCCGTTCTCGCGCTGGTCTGTGCCGCGCTGCTGATCCGCAACAGCAAGGCGAGCGCCATTCTCTGTGGCATCTGCGCGGCGGCGTGGGTTGTGATTTCGCTGGAAGGCCTGCCGCTCGTGGCCGTTCTCGCCGGCCTTTACGGCGTTCGCTACTGGTTCGGTGAAAGCAAGTTGTTGCCGTGGTTTCTCGGCGCATTGGCGATTGCATCGGCAGCCCTGAGCTATGCGTCGCGCGGGCCGCTCGATACCGCCTTCTGCGACATTCTGTTGCCCGGTCACATCATGACATTCGCCGCCGCCGCAGTGATCGCCACGATAATCCCATTCCTGCCGTGGCAGGACCGTGTGCAGGGCCGCGTGATCGCGCTGGGCGCGATGGGTCTCGTCTGCCTGCAATCGGCGACCATGCTGCTCGGCCCTTGCGCCACGAACCCGATGGCAGAGCTCGATCCGGTCCTGCAAACCTACTGGCATGGCTACATCACCGAAGGCCTGCCGATCTGGAAGCAACCTGTTTCCGTCGCACTGATGCTGGTGTGGACCATCGCCATTATCGCAGTCGGCTGGTGGCGCGCGCATTGCACGGGACTGTTCCACCAGGGCCGCGCGCTGGCCTGCACCCTGCTGTTCCTGTTCGCGCTGGCGGCAGGCGGCTATTCGCTGCTGGTGATGCGCGAGGGCGTGGTGGCACAATTGCTCGCCATTCCCTTCGCCGCGCTGCTCATGGCGGAGTTCCTGCCCAAAGCCCGCGCGCTCGCTTCGCCATTGCCGCGCATTCTCGCGACGCTCGCCGCAGTCGGCCTGACGACGCCGCTGTTCGCCAGCGCCTTTGCCAAGCCGCTCGACAAGCTGCTGCCGACTGAAAACATGCGCACGATCGCCAGCGTCGAACGTTTGGCGGAAGGTCCCTGCGACTATTCCGGCCTCGATGCTGCTCCGCCGGGACTGGTCTTCGCGCCGCTCGATGCCGGACCCGAAATCCTCGGGCGCAGCGAGCACACCGTCTACGCCGCCAGCTATCACCGCAATCAAGGGCCAATGCGCGATGTGCTGACAGCTTTTACCTCGTCTCCCGAACAGGCGCGCGAAATCATCGAGCGTTCGGGCGCGGACTATGTCGTGATCTGCTATTCGGCTGCCGACTTCGCACTTTACCGTTCGGCCTCGCTGGACAGCTTCGCCAGCATGATGGCCAAGGGTGCAGACCATCGGCCCGACTGGCTCGAAATGCCCCCGCAATTCGGTGATGGACGCTCTGCGGCAATCTACCGCGTCGTCCGCTAAGCCGGACGGAAATCCAGCGCCACGCCATTGATACAATGGCGGTGCCCCGTCGGCTCCGGCCCGTCGTTGAAGCGGTGGCCCAGATGCCCGCCGCAATCGGCGCAGTGTTCCTCGGTGCGAGGATAGGCGAGCTTGTAGTCGGTCTTGTAGCCCACTGCGCCATCGTCGATCGGACGCCAGAAGCTGGGCCAGCCGGTGCCGCTGTCGTACTTGTGCGCGCTGGAGAACAGGCGATTGCCGCAGCCTGCGCAGTGATAGGTGCCGCGGCGATGCTCGTCATTCAGCGGCGAGGTGTAGGCGCGCTCGGTCGCTTCCTCGCGCAATACGCGGAATTCCATCGCGCTCAGGCGATTGCGCCATTCGGCTTCGGAATAGGAGACGGGATAGCTTTGCGCGCGTGCTTCGCTGCCGCCGCAAGCGGCCAGTACGGGCACGGAAACACCGGCCCCCAGCCATGCGAGGGCGGAGCGGCGGTTGGTCGTGTGCTTGGTCATGACAATGATTCTATGCTGCCGGGGACGAACTGTTCCTGAACATACCCCCGATGAGCTTTGCCAGCGAGCGGGACTTTCGTCCCCCGCGCGCGCCGCTCTTCATCACCCGCTTGCGGAACAGGCTGGCGCCTGCCTTCACGAAAATGCCCACGCACAGTGCCTGCCAGGCCAGCGCCACGAGGTGCGGCCAGATCGCATCGTCGACTGCCGCGCGTGCCACCATGGCGAAAGGCGAGGAGAGGGGGAATGCCATGGCCGTGTATTCGATCCATCCCCCCCTGTCGGTTACAGCGAGGCTGGCGAAGAAGAACACCAGGATCTGGAACATTGTGGCGGGCATGGACAGCGTCTGCACTTCGCGCACCGTGGTCGCCAGCGAACCGACGGCGAGGAAGATGGAACCGAGCAGCAGGTAGCCCATGCCGAAATAGGCGGCGAACAGCAGGAAGAACATCGGCCAGCCGACGCCCGGATTGGCATAGTCCGACAGCGAGACACCGCCTGCCGTGAGGATGGCAAAACCCGTGCTGCCCCACACGGCGATGCCGACGACGGAAATGCCGAGCATGGCAAACAGCTTGCCCAGGAACACCGCGTCCATCGGGATCGCCGCGGCGAGAATCTCGATGATCTTGTTGCCCTTCTCCTCGACGAGGTTGGACAGCACCATGGAGGCGAGCAGCATGATGAGCAGGAACAGCAGCAACTGTCCGCCTTGCGCAGTGCGCAACCGGCCCGAGTTCTCTGATGCTCCGCTGGTCTCGACGGTCACCGTGGAGACGGGCGGATAGCTTTGCGCGCCGGGGTTGGAAGCATGCGCGGCGACCATCGAGACCATGCCCTGCCAGCGTTGCAGTCGGCCCTCGGTGGCAGTCAGTTGCGGTGCCTCCAGCGTGCCGGTGACGATAGCGGCCAGGCTGCCTTCGCGGCTTTCGAGATATTCGGCGGCATCGAACTGCTCACCGGGTTCGAGCCGTTCCAGCTCCACCATGCGCGGCAGGGCGGGGCCAATCAGGTGGCGCACCTCGTCGCGCGCGGCGAGCATGGCGTCAACGTCCTGCGTTTCCATGGCGATGCCAACGTCTGCCGCCGTAGCCTCGGACTGCACCTGCGCGCCGACGCCGCCTGCCAGCGCCATCACGAAGACGGGAAACAGCGGGCCGAGCAGGAAGAAGATGAATGCGCGGCTGAACAGGATGGCGGTGAAATCGCGCCGGGCAATCACATATGCTGCGCGCCAGATGGAGAGGCGACCTTCCTTCATGCTCATGCCTCCTCTCCTTCAGCGCCCGAAACCATGTCCCGCGCGGCCGCCTCGCCCGCAATGGCGACGAAAGCATCGTGCAGGCCCGCGCGCTCGATGGAGAGCGAGAGGATGCCGGCCTCACCCTCGATCAGTGCCTTCAGCAGCGGCTCCACGCCGCTGTCGGGCAGCGGGAAATTGAAGAAATCGCCCACCTGCCGCGTTTCGGCGGGCAAGGCGGCACGCCAAGCGCCATCGCGCTTGCGTGTTTCCAGTCGGACCTGCGCCGGAATGCGGTCGCGCGCTTCCTCCACGCTGCCGGCATAGGGCACCTTGCCGCCTGCAATGATGGCAATGTTCTCGCACAGCCGCTCTGCATGGGCGATAACGTGGGTGGAGAAGATCACCGTGGTACCCTTGTCGGCAAGGCCGCGGATCAGGCCTTCCAGCTTGCCCTGGTTGATCGCGTCGAGCCCGCTGAAAGGCTCGTCGAACACCACCAGTTTCGGCTCGTGCACCAGCGTACCGAGTAGCTGGACAGTCTGCGCCATGCCCTTCGACAGCTGGCGGATCTGCTTGTCGACCGCGTGGCCAAGGCCGTGCTCTTCCATCAGTTGCTTGCCGCGTTCGCGCCCTACGTCCAGCGGCAGGCCGCGCAGCGCGCCCATGAAGCCGATCGCCTCGTAGGCTTTCATCGCCGGGTAGAGCCCGCGTTCTTCGGGCAGGTATCCGATCAGGCGGGCAACGTCCTGCGGGTTTCCCGCCCCCAGCACGCGGCGATAGCCTTCGTCCGGGTCGATGATGCCCAGCAGCATCCGCAGGCTGGTGGTCTTGCCAGCGCCGTTGGGGCCGAGGATGCCGTAGATCGCGCCTTCGGGCACGGCCAGGTCCACGCCGTCCACCGCCAGTGTACCGTCGAACCGTTTGACGAGGCCGCGCGCCTCGATTGCGAGATCGCGAGAGCTTTCCACGCTCGCCCTGAAGTCAGCTGTCGCCATATCCATGTCCTATCAGCTAATGGCGAGTAATGAACGGGATGCGCCCGCATAATGGTTAACAACCCCGATACCACTTCACTTGAGGATAGTCTCAAGGCGAAAGCGCGCGAGCTGGGTTTCGCCGCCATCGGCATCGCGCCTGCCGAGGACGACCCGGTGCGGGCAGAGCGGCTGCATGAATGGCTGGACGCAGGGTTTCACGGCGACATGGCCTGGATGCAGGACCGTGCCGATGTGCGGCAAGGCCCGCAGAGCATGTGGCCGGAGGCGAAAAGCGTTATCGCGCTTGGAATGAGCTACGCGCCGGATGTCGATCCATTGGCTCCGGGCGAGGCGAAGATTTCGGTCTATGCTCAGGGGCGCGACTATCATGACGTCGTGAAGAAGGCGCTGAAGGCTCTGGCGCGCTGGCTGGTGGAGCAGTGCCCCGGCACACAGCTCAAGGTTTTCGTCGACACTGCCCCCGTCATGGAGAAGCCGCTGGGCGAGGCGGCAGGTATCGGTTGGCAGGGAAAACACACCAATATGGTGAGTCGAGAGCATGGCAACTGGCTGTTTCTCGGCGCGATCTACACCACGCTGGATCTGGTGCCGGATGCATCACATACGGATAGATGTGGGTCTTGCCGCGCCTGTCAGGATGCCTGCCCGACCGATGCCTTCCCTGAACCATACAGGTTGGACGCGCGGCGCTGCATTTCCTACCTCACCATCGAGCACAAGGGGCCCATACCGGAGGAATTCCGCGAGGCTATCGGCAACCGCATTTACGGCTGCGACGATTGTCTGACGGTGTGCCCCTGGAACAAGTTCGCCGATACTGCGGCGCGCCATGCAAAGCTGGCCCCGCGCGAGGAGCTGATCGACCCAAAGCTTTCCGAATTGCTGACGCTGGACGATGCGGCATTCCGAGCAAAGTTCTCCGGAAGCCCGATCAAACGCGTCGGGCGAGGCAGTTTCGTGCGCAATTGCCTGATCGCTGCGGGCAACAGCGGGGATGCCGCATTGTTGCCGCAGGTGCAGGCCCTGTCAGACGATCCCGACACGGTTGTGGCAGAAGCGGCGAGCTGGGCGCTTGCCCGGCTTACAGCATCTCCTTGAGCGGGACTTCGGTGTCCATCAACTGCTCTGGCGTAACTTCGGCGCGGGCTTTCACCAGTTTGCCGCCGCCAACGTAATCCTTCGTGGAGTTGACGGCATCCACCGCGATAACCACGCCGTCGCGCAGATAGATCACCGAGAAACTTCGGGTAGCGGGATCGCCGCGCAGGACGGTGGTATCGTGATCGAGGCTGAGGCCGGCGGTCTGTAGCTTCAGGTCGTACTGGTTGGACCAGAACCACGGCATCGCGACATAGGGCTGCGGATCGCCGCAGATCGCCTTGGCCACGGTGTTTGCCATGTCGTTTGCATTCTGGACGCTTTCCAGCCTGATGACCGCACCGTTGGCATAGGGATTGGCATGGGCGGCGCAGTCACCGATGGCGTAGATTTTTTCCAGGCTGGTATGGCAGGTGTCGGAAACGTCCACCCCGTTTGCTCCGGCCGCGCCTGCGGCGATCAGCGGCCCGACCGACGGCACGATGCCGATACCGGCGACAACCGCGTCGCAAGGAATGGTTTCGCCATCCTCCAGCGTAACCCCGGTGACGCGGTCCTCGCCTTCGAGACGTTCGACCTGGCAGCCGAGACGCACGTCCACGCCCTGGCGGCGATGCTCGTCTGCGAAAAAGGTCGACAGGTCTTCACCTGCGACACGGGAAAGCAGCCGGTCGAGTGATTCGACAAGCGTCACTTCGCAGCCCAGCTTGCGCAGCACGGCTGCTGCCTCCAGCCCGATATATCCACCGCCGATGACGACGAATTTCTTCGCGCCGCCTTCAAGGTCGGCCATCAGCTGCGTGACATCGCGCTTGTCGCGCACGGTGTGCACGCCATCGAGCTGTCCACCCGGGCAGGAAAGCCGGCGCGCATCGCCGCCGCCTGCCCAAATCATCCGCTCGTAGCCGATGCGCTCGTCCGAACCGAGGACCAGCTCTTTCAGTTCCGGGTCGATCTTCGTCACCGATTGGCCCAGCGTCAGGCCAACACCCTTGTCAGCCCAGAACTGTTCGGGCCGGATCAGGATGCGTTCGAACGGCTTCTCACCTGCCAGGTATTCCTTCGAGAGCGGCGGACGCTCGTAAGGCGGGTTGGGGTCGCGCCCGATGATCTGGATCGAGCCTTCGAAGCCGTTCTGGCGCAAGGCTATCGCGGCCTGTGCGCCGCCGTGACCCCCGCCCACGATGACAACATCATAACGTTTCATGGCCACGGCGGTTCGCCAATATTACGCCGCGCGTCAAGCCTGACGGCATTCGCCGCACCTTATCCCAGCAACAGGTTGCGGGCCTGGCTGGCGACCTGCGCAAGCATGGCGGGGGCCACCGGCGTCGCCGCTTTCGCCCGCGAAATCATGCGGCGGAACTGCGCCACTGCCTTCTCGTTCGCCTGTGCCCACTCGTCGATGATGGCCATCGGATCGCCTGCCGTCTTGCCTTTCTTCGTGGCCTGGCCACGCAGGAAATCGAAGCGCATCGCCTGGAAATCGCGGGCCAGCCCCGCCACCAGCAGCCGCTCCCACGGGTCCGAGGGAGACATGACGGCAGCGCGCGACTGCGCCCAGTCGATGCCCAGCAGGGTGCCAAGCTTGATGAAGGCATGGGCCAGCTCGATCGGTGCGATCCCGGTTTCGCTGCCGAGACGGGCGATGCCAATGGCACCGTCGAGCGCGAACAATTGCGCGACGCTTTCGGCGAGCTTGGTCGGCGCGCCTTTTTCGCACATGCGGGCGGCGATTTCCTCGACATGGGCGCGTGCCTCGTCGCCCAGCAGGCTGTCGACGTTCTCGGACAGTTCGAAGACGGTATCGCCGACTTCGTCTCGCAGCTGGGACGGCGACAGGGTGCCGCCACCGGCACGCAAAAGATCCGCGATGTGGCCGCGAAGGGCGAGTGCCGCCTGGTCGAAAAGCATGAGGCGCGCATCTTCAGGCATCTTGGCGGTTTCCACCGCTTCCCAGATTTTCTCCATGCCCAGCAGCTTGCTGGCGGAGACGAAACCGCTGCCGATAAGGTCGAGGCCGACGCCTTCTTCCTCTGCGAGTTCGAAGGGGTGCAGCATGCCCATGCGGTTGACGATCATGTTGGCGACAACCGTGCCGACGATCTCGTTGCGCAGGCGGTGATCCAGCAATTGCTTGCGGAAGCCCTCCTGCAACTGCGGCGGGAAGTCACCCAGCACCAGCGGGTCTGCCGCGTCGTCACCAGCCAGCGGGCTGGATTCCACGGCATCCTGCAGCACCAGCTTGGAATGCGAGAGCAGCACCGCCAGTTCGGGCCGCACCAGCCCGCGCCCGTCAGCGGAACGGCGCTTCAGCGTTTCGGCATCGCCCAGGCCTTCGTTGGCGCGGTCCATGCCGCCCAGCTCTTCCAGCGTTTCTATCAGGCGGCCCTGCGCTGCCACGCTGCGACTGCCGCCTTGCTCGGCAATGGAGAGGGCGAGCGCCTGCAGGCGGTTGTCCTCCAGCACCAGTTCGGCCACTTCCTCTGTCATGTCCTTGAGCAGCGCATTGCGGCGCTCTTCGGAGATGCGCCCTGCCTCACGCGCGGCGGCGAGAGCGATCTTGATGTTCACCTCGTTGTCCGAACAGTCGACGCCGGCGGAGTTATCGATGAAGTCCGTATTGATGCGGCCGCCTTCCAGCGCGAACTCGATACGCCCGGCCTGCGTTGCGCCGAGGTTGGCGCCTTCCCCGATAACCTTCACGCGCAAGTCTTCGCCGTTCACGCGCAGGCCGTCGTTGGCAGGATCACCCACGTCGGCGTGGCTCTCGTCGCTCGATTTCACATAGGTGCCGATGCCGCCGAACCACAGCAGGTCGTTCGGGCTCTTGAGGATCGCCGCGATCAGGCTGTCAGGATCGATGCCGCCATCGCGCAGGTCTGCTTCGGTAATACCGAGAGCTTCCATCGCGGTCTTGGTCAGTTCGATCCGCTTGGTGGTGCGCGGGTAGACGCCGCCTCCGCGCGAGATCAGCTTGGTATCGTAATCCGCCCAGCTGGAGCGTTCGAGATCGAACAGGCGTTTGCGCTCCTTCCAGCTGGCAGCCGGATCGGGATCGGGGTCGATGAAGATGTGGCGGTGGTCGAAAGCGGCAATCAGCTTGATCGACTTCGACAGCAGCATGCCGTTGCCGAACACGTCGCCCGACATGTCGCCGCAGCCGACGACGCGCACCGGATCGGTCTGCACGTCCACGCCCATTTCCAGGAAGTGGCGCTGCACCGAAATCCACGCGCCGCGCGCCGTGATGCCCATGGCCTTGTGATCATAGCCGTTGGAGCCGCCGCTGGCGAAAGCATCGCCCAGCCAGAAATCGTGCTCCAGCGCGATGGCGTTGGCAGTGTCGGAGAAAGTGGCCGTGCCCTTGTCGGCGGCGACCACGAAATAGGGGTCTTCCCCGTCGTGGATCACCACGCTTTCCGGGTGGACGACCTTGTCGCCTTCGTAATTGTCGGTGATCGACAGCAGGCTGCGGATGAACAGCTTGTAGCTTTCCTTGCCTTCGGTGAACCACGCGTCGCGGTCCACCGCGGGGCTCGGCAGGCGCTTGGGATAGAAGCCGCCTTTCGCGCCGGTCGGCACGATCACGGCGTTCTTCACCTTCTGCGCCTTCATCAGGCCGAGGATCTCGGTGCGGAAATCGTCGCGCCGGTCCGACCAGCGCAGGCCGCCGCGAGCGACAGGGCCTGCGCGCAAGTGCACGCCTTCCACGCGCCGCGAATAGACGAAGATTTCACGCCAAGGCACGGGCTTGGGCAGGCCCGGCACCAGCGAGGAATCGAACTTGAACGCCAGTGCTTCTGCCGCGGACGGCGCGAAGGCATTGGTGCGCAGGATGGCGCGCAGCGTGCTCCAGTAAAGGCGCAGGATGCGGTCGTCATTGATCGCCGACACTTCGCCGAGACCGGCGCGGATTTCATCGTTGATCGTTTCTGCCGCCTTGCCGCGATCGCCCTTGGCGGATGGATCGTGCAGCGCGCTGAACAGGTCGATCAGGCCGCGCGTCACCTTGGGCGCGCCGGCCAGCGCATCCACCACGGTGTAGATGGTAAAGGCGATGTTGGCCTGCCGCAGGTAGCGGTAGAAGGCGCGCAGCCAGTCCGTCTCGCGTGCGACGAGGCCGGAGACGGCGACGAGGCGGTTGAACACGTCGTCTTCTGCACGCTCGTTGAGAACGGCGGAGATCGCCTCCTCGATATCGGCAGAGCGCGCCAGCAGCGCGTCGTGCTCGACGCCAGGCGGCAGGCCGAGCGTGAAATCGTGGATCGTGCCTGCATCCTCGCCCTGCAAGCGGGCGGGAATTTCCGAAAGCACGCGGAAACCGAAATTCTCCAGCGCGGGCACGGCGTCTGACAGCGGCAGCGAGCCGTGGTGCTGGTAGATCTTCAGGCGCAGCCGGTCATTGTCGTCGGCTTCGGAATGGTAGAGGCGCACGTCGCGCCCCTCACCGCTTTCCTCCGCATGGGCAGCCAGCAGGCGCAAGCGGCCGATGTCCGCAGCGGCTTCAGTGGCGCTGTAGGTGGTGCGGTAGAAGGCCGGGAAGCTCTCGGCATAGCGCACTGCGAGGGCGGCGGCGCGATTGGCGTCCTCTGTTTCAAGCAGCGCATCCTCGACAGCGTCCTGCCAGCCTCGCAGCATGGTGCCGAGCGCCTTGTCGACTACCTCCGCATCGACGGTGTTTTCCTTGCCGCGGAAGTCCATGACATAGCGCAGAAGAGCAAGATTGCCGCCTTCCACCATCAGGCTCCAGTCGAGCGTGGTGGCACCGGTTTCGCTTTCCAGCAGGTCCTGGATCTGCAGGCGCACGGCGGTGGAGATCATGTCGCGCGGCAACCAGACGAAGCCGAAAACGTGGCGGCCAAGCGGCGCGGTGACGAGCGTTGCACGCGGGCGCGGGCGATCCGCCAGACCCATCATTGCCGTTGCGACGCGCGTGATGTCATCGTCGGAGAAACTGATGATCAGATCATGCGGCAGTGCGGTGAGCGCGTGGACCAGCGACTTGTAGTCATGGCTGCCGGGTTCGAAATCCAGCCGGTCCATGATGATCTTCAGCTGCTGGCGCAGCACCGGCACACTGTCGGGCGATGCGACAAGGGCAGCGCTCGTCCAGATGCCGGCATGCACGCTCAGCGCCTCTACCCGGCCACCTTCCATAAGCGGCACGATGAACAGGTCCAGCGGCACGCGGCGGTGGACCTTGGAAAGGCGATTGGCCTTCACGATCAGCGGCGCGCGGCCCTGGTGCGCCTTGTCGCCATCGAACCATGCAAAGGCGCGCTCGAAAGCCTCGTCGGCCAGCAGGTCGGGCGTGGAGCGGCGGCAGATGCCGAATTCGTCGGTCTGGCTGCCGTCGCGCTTGCGGGTGACGTGGCCAAGCTGCGTCATCATGCCGTCGCCAAGCCAGCGCAGCAGGGCAGCACCTTCGGCATCGGGCAGGCGGTCCGCATCCTTGCTGATCGCCTCGCGCATCTGCGGCCAGTCGGCGACGGTGGCGCGGACGTCGAGGATGGCGGTCTGCAGATCGCCTTCGAGCTCGCGCCGTTCCTTCGCATCGACACGGCCCGTCTCGATATAGACCCAGCTTTCCTTTTTCTCGCCGGTGCCGTCGCCTTCGGGCACTTCCACCAGTTCGCCGTCACGGCGGCGGACCGGCAGGATCGGGTGTACGAGAACATCGATTGCAAGCCCGCGCGCAGCCATGGTGGCGGCAATTGAATCGACGAGGAACGGCATGTCCTTGTTGATGATGGCGATGCGCATGAAGCGGCGGTCGCCTGCCTCGGTGCGGACGAGGATGGAGGGCTGGCCGTCCTCGCGCTTGCGCGCCGCCTCGACCACGAAGGCGGTCGCTTCGTCCAGGTGCTCGCCTTCCAGCGCGCTTTCGCCGGGCAGCAGCGAATCGCTGATGCGATCCTTCAGCACGGCGGCAAAGCCCCGCTCTTCCTTGGTGAGTTCCTTGAAAGCCGCGGGTGCGCTGCCTGTCTTAGCCATGCCTGCCAGTCTCCTCTTGAGCGGCGGCGCCAAAGCCGGCGTCGCGACTCTCTCTCATCCTTCCAGCGTTGACCCTTACCGGAAGTTCCCGAGCGCCTCTATCGCTGTGGAAGGCAAGGCGCCAGCGAAATTGTTTCAGCCGAAACTTTCCATCGTAAGCGTTAGCGATTCCCGCCGGGCTGCGGGGTCGTGCGTGGCACCCGATACGATGATCTCGTCGGCTTTCGTGCGTTCGATAAAGCGCCCGATTTTCTCGCGCACCGTCGTGGGCGAGCCGACCGCGCGGGCGACATCCATGCTCTCCAACATCGCGCGGGCCTGTGGCGGTAAAGATTCGCGGTAGCCGGGAATGGGCGGCGGCAGCTTGCCCGGCTCTCCGGTGCGCAGGCGAACGAAGGCCTGATCCTGACTGCTGGCGAGCAGTTCTGCCTCCTCGTCCGTATCCGCGCACATGACGCCCATGGCAGCCATGACATGCGGCTTTTCCAGTGCTTCGGACGGTCGGAAATCCTGGCGGTAGATACGCAGAGCCTCGTCCAGATGGGTGGGCGCGAAGTGGCTCGCGAAGGCGTAGGGCAGGCCCAGCTTCGCTGCCAGCTGGGCGCCGAACAGGCTGGAGCCGAGCATCCACATCTCGACCTTGGCGCCGAAGCCGGGCGTCGCGGTGATCGGCAGGTCGATGTCGCCGGTGAACAGCGCGCGCAGTTCGACAACGTCTTGCGGGAAGTATTCCGACGCGCGGTGCAGGTCTTTCCTCAGCGCCTGCCCGATGATCGGCGCGGAACCCGGTGCGCGGCCAAGGCCGAGGTCGACCCGGCCCGGAAACAGCGCGTCCAGCGCGCCGAACTGCTCCGCAATCACGAACGGGTTGTGATTGGGCAGCATGATGCCGCCGGCGCCGATGCGGATCGTCTTGGTAACGTGCCCGATATGGCTGATCACCACCGAGGTCGCGCCGCCTGCGATACCCTCGCTGGCATGGTGTTCGGCCACCCAGAACCGCTTGTAGCCTGCCTCTTCCGCGGTCTGCGCAAGCTGGCCGGATGCGGCAATCGCTTCGGAGACATTGCTGCCTTCGCGAACGGGAACGAGATCGAGGACGGAAAGATCGGTCATAGTGTTTCCACCGTGCGCAGCAGCAGCGCCACGTCGTTATCACGCGACAGGCGATGGTCGCCGCCTTTTACAAGAGTCACCTGCACATCATCGCTCTCCAGAGCTGCGGCAAGGCGAAGGGAAATGTCGGAAGGAACGTCGGCGTCGTCCTGCCCGTGCAGCAGGCGAACGGGCGCAGTGATGGGTATGGCCCTATCCAGCAGCTTAAGCCCTTCGGCATCCTGCCAGAACTTCGCGTGCGTCGGCGTGGGATCATAGCCGTAATTGTTCTCTTCGTAGATCGTCGTGCCCGCGCGCAGCTGGCTCTTCTGCACCTCGTCGAAACCCCAGTCCGAGAAGTCGGGCGCGGACGCGATGCCGATAACGCCATGCAGCCTGTCGCCAAGCGCCATGCCCACCAGCAGCATCAGCCAACCGCCCATGGACGAGCCGACCACGACCACTCTGTCTGCCGCGATTTTCGCCTCGATCAGCGCCACCACTTCGTATCGCCAGATGCTGAGAGCGCCATCGGCAAACTCGCCGCTGCTTTCTCCGCAGCCCGAGTAATCGAGCAGCAGGCATTCGCGTCCATTCTGCGCGCACCAGTCGAACACGGCTGTCGCCTTGCCGCCTGCCATGTCGGACATGTAGCCGGGCAGGAAGACCACGGCGGGCCCGCTTCCGGCAGTGTGACGATAGGCGATCTGCTGGCCGCCGATTTCGAGCGTGTCGGTCATCGCGTGCCAACATGGGGACCAAGGGCATTAGTGACAATGCAGGATTTGCGCCTTATGTGAGGGCCATGGCCAAGCGTGTGACCACAACCACGACTACTACCACCTCGGGCAACCGGGGGCGGATGGTCGTGGGCTGACACACGATTATCGCCACCCGGTTTCGGGTGGCATCGCGCCAGCTTCCCGAGACCGGCAATACCAGATCGCTGGCGCGAGGACGCTCAAGCAATGCGCTATTACATCGATACCGAATTCAACGGTGCGGGCGGGCAGCTACTGTCGCTCGCGCTGGTTCGGCAGGATGGCGAGTGCTTCTACGAAGTGCTGGAGGCGCACGAGCCTGTCGATCCCTGGGTAAGGGATAATGTAGCCCCTCATTTCGGTCAGCCGCCGGTCACGCGCGAGCATGCCTTCGCGACGTTGCAGCACTTCCTGCAAGCCGATGCAGGCCCGCACGTCTTCATAGCCGACTGGCCGGTGGACCTGATTCACCTGAACGCCATGCTGCTCAAGGGCAGTTTCCGGCGCGGGGAGCCGCGGCGATACTGCTGCCTGGCGCTCAATCTCGACGGGTTCGAGACGGCCCTGTCCAGCCGCCAGCCGCACAATGCGCTGGAGGATGCGCGGGCAATCGCAGCCTATGTCGAAGGCAACCTTTCGGGCGATATCGACGACATGGACGCCGCCGACCTCGCCCTCGTCCGCAATGCCTGCGGCCAAACCGGTCTTGCCTAGGCGCGGTGCAGCAAGCATAGGCCCCAACCATATCCGAAAACGGAAAGCTCTTAGACGATGACCGAACTGCTCAAGATCAGCCTGCCCGATGGCTCCGTGCGAGAGATGGAGCCCGGCTCCACCCCGTACGATGTCGCCGCTGCGATCGGCCCCGGCCTTGCCAAGGCCGCGCTCGCCGCACGCGTCGATGGCGAGGTGCGCGATATCAACCGCCCGTTCGATGGCGACGCTGACCTGGCGCTCATCACCTCGCGCGACGAGGAAGATGCGCTGGAACTTGCCCGCCATGACTATGCGCACGTGCTGGCGGAAGCCGTGCAGTCGCTTTGGCCGGGCACGCAGATCACCTTCGGCCCCGCCACCGACGATGGCTTCTACTACGACGTGAAAGCGCCCGACAGCCGCGACCCGTTCAGCATGGACGACTTGCCGCAGATCGAGGAGCGGATGCGCGAGATCATCAAGGCGGACAAGCCGCTGGTGCGCGAGGTCTGGAGCCGCGAGCAGCTGATCGCCAAGTGGGAAGCCGAGGGCGAGACCTTCAAGGCCGAATGGGCCAAGGAACTGCCCGAGGACGAGGAACTGACCGTCTACTGGTCGGGTGAACCCAATTCCGATGGTGCATGGCTCGACATGTGCCGCGGGCCGCACCTTGCCTCCACCGGCAAGCTCGATCCACAGGCCTTCAAGCTGATGCGCGTTGCCGGGGCCTACTGGCGCGGTGACCAGAAGAACGCGCAGCTTACCCGCATCTACGGCACAGGCTGGCTCAACAAGAAGCAGCTTCAGGCCCACCTCACCCGGCTGGAGGAAGCCGCCAAACGCGACCACCGCAAGCTGGGCCGCGAGATGGACCTGTTCCACCTGCAGGAAGAGGCGCACGGCAGCGTCTTCTGGCATCCCAACGGCTACAAGATCTGGCGCGAGCTGGAGAGCTACATGCGCCGCCAGATGGACGCAGCCGGTTACCGCGAGATCAAGACGCCGCAGGTGATGGACGCGCGCCAGTGGGAGCAGTCAGGCCACTGGGGCAAATACCGCGAGAACATGTTCGTCATCCCCGATGAGATTCCGAACACCGAGGACGAGGGCGAGCTCGTTTCCAAGGACGCGGACTGGATGGCGCTGAAGCCGATGAACTGCCCGGCGCACGTTCTGGTCTTCAAGCAGGGCATCACCTCCTACCGCGACCTGCCGATCCGGCTGGGCGAAATGGGCTGCTGCCACCGTAACGAGCCGCACGGCGCGCTGCACGGCCTGATGCGCGTGCGCCAGTTCACGCAGGACGACGCGCACATCTTCTGCACCGAGAAGCAGGTCGTGTCCGAAGTGCGCGACTTCATCGAACTGGCAGACCGCGTCTATCGCCACTTCGGCTTCACCTACGCGATCAAGCTGGCGCTTCGCCCGGAACAGCGTTTCGGCTCCGATGCTGACTGGGACAAGGCCGAGCAGGAACTGCGCGACGCCGTGGAAGAAGCCGGCATGATGAACGAGGAATACGGCTGGGAAGAACTGCCGGGCGAAGGCGCTTTCTATGCGCCGAAGCTCGAATGGCACCTCACCGATGCCATTGGCCGCACCTGGCAGGTCGGCACGATCCAGGGTGACCGCGTGCTGCCCGAACGCCTCGATGCGACATACATCGGCGAGGATGGCGAGAAGCATCGCCCGGTCATGCTGCACCGCGCGATCTTCGGCTCCTACGAGCGTTTCATCGGCATCCTGATCGAACACTTCGCGGGCCGCCTGCCGACCTGGCTTGCGCCGGTGCAGGCGGTGGTTGCCACCATCGTTTCGGATGCCGACGACTATGCGAACGAAGCCGTTGCCAAGCTAAAGGCAGCGGGCATCCGCGTGGAAAGCGATCTTCGCAACGAGAAGATCAACTACAAGGTGCGCGAACACTCGCTGGCCAAGGTTCCGCACATGCTGGTGGTCGGCAAGCGCGAGGCCGAGGAAGGCACGGTCGCCATGCGTACTCTGGGTGAGAAGGAGCAGAAGTTCCTTTCACTGGACGAGGCGATTGCCCTGCTGCAGTCCGAAGCAACCCCGCCGGACCTTCGCGACTAAAGCAGGCGGCGAGGCCTTGGATTTCCTCGACGGATTCAGCGTGCTCCAGATCGTGGTGGCAGCCGTCGCCACTCTGGGCGCGGCGTTCATCCGCGGGCTGACGGGGTTCGGCTTCGGCATCCTGCTGGTGCCGATCCTCGCGCTGGCACTGACGCCGGTGGAGGCCGTGCTGGCGCTCAACATAATGGCTGGACTGCTGGCCTTGAGCGAAATCCGCTACGTGCTGCGCGAGGCCGAGCGTTCGGCGCTCACGATCAGCGTGCTGCTTGTAATCACCACGCTACCCGGACTGCTTCTGCTGGATGCGCTGTCCGCTGGCGTTGCCCGCCTGCTGATCGCGCTGGTGGCGCTCTCCGCATTCTTCGCCATCCTCCTGCCGCGCCGCGCGGCGCACATGCCGGGGCCGCTGGCGACGGGCCTCACGGGTCTTTCCGCAGGCGTGCTCACCGGATTTGCCGCCATGCCGGGGCCGCCGGTGGTGCCCTACTACGTCGGGCGAGACATTCCGCGCACCACGGCCAAGGCGAGCATGATCGGCATCTTCGGTGTTGCAGCAGCGGCGGGCGTAAGCTCGGGCGCCGTCTCGGGCCTGCTCGAGTGGCGCATCGTCGTGCTGGGCCTTGCCCTGTTCCCATTGGTTCTGCTCGGCAATTGGGTCGGCTCTCTGGCTTTCGGCAAGGTGAGCGACAAGGCCTGGCGCATTTTCGTGGGGCTGGTGCTCGGGGCAGCAGCTGTCGCCGCGCTGGTGAAGCTGGTCTGACGCGATGTTCGGCTATCCCATCGAAGCTGTCCTCGTGGCCGTGCTGGCCGCCGTTGCGGCGGGCTTCGTGCGCGGCCTTGCGGGCTTTGGCCTTTCCGTCGTGCTGGTGCCCGTCCTGCAACTTGCTATCCAGCCGAGCGCGGCGGTGCTGGTGGGGATCATCTCGCTGTTCCTGATCGGGCTGACCGACATCGGCCGCATCCGCCGCGATGCCGACCGCTCTGCCATTTCTATCACCGCGCTTGCGCTCGCCTGCATGCCGCTGGGCCTCTGGGCGCTGGTGGCCCTGCCGCCAGCATGGGCGCGATTCCTGATCGCGCTCGTTTCTCTGGGCGCGTTCGTGCTGGTGGTGGTGCCGCTGGGCAAAGTCGCCATGCCGCGCCGCCCTGCCATGGCGCTGTCAGGCTTCTTTACCGGGTTCTTCGGCGGGTTCGCCGGGATGCCGGGGCCGGGCATGGCGCCGTTTTATCTACGCGGGCGGCTGGAGCCGAAAGTGGCGCGCGCGTCCATGATGGCGATCTTCCTCGTGGTGACGCCAATCTCCGCCGCCGTGTTCGTGTGGCAAGGCATTGGCGGCTTGCCCGAACTGGAACTGGCCGCGCTGCTGTTTCCCGCCGTGCTGGTAGGAGACTGGTTCGGACACCGGGCTTTTGGGCGCGTCAGCCGGATGCAGTGGCAGGTCGCCACGGCACTGGTGCTGGGCGGCGCTGCGGCAGGCGCGCTCTACAAGCTGGCAGGCTAGCGGAAAATCAGCCGATGAACGGCAGGAACTGGCCTGCTGCAATCAGCGCGAGAGCGCAGCCGGTCACAAGCGCGCAGCGAAGCTGATCCACCGGATCGACGGTGAGAGTCTTGCGCGTGAGGGCGATTGCATGAGCCATTCCCCGTAAATACCCCTGCAAATGCTAACGAGTTGTTAAGATCCGGTGCTCGGCACGTGCTGGCTGGCGCAGTGGAAGCTGCCACCGCCCGTCAGCACGGCATCGGCGCGAAGGCCCACCGCTACGCGTCCCGGGAAGAGATCGCCTACCGCTGCCACGGCATCGTCATCGTGGGCGGAGCCGTAGATCGGCACCACCACCACGTCGTTGCAGATGGCGAAGTTCATGTAGCTGGCAGGCTCCGCCTCGTCGCCTTCGCCCATCCAGCCCGGCGAGGGCATGTCGCGCACCGTCAGGCCGAAATCCTGCGCACGCGCGCGGGCATCTTCATAAACGGCAACGTTGGGATCGTCGGGCGTGGTCGCGCGCGGGATGGCGATGGTGTTCTCGCCTACCAGCCTTGCAAGGTTGTCGACGTGCCCGTCGGTGTGATCGCCCGCGAGGCCATCGCCCAGCCACAGGATGCGATCGAAGCCGAGATCGCGTTGGAGATTGCTCCAGATCTGCTCGCGCGAGAGCGAGGGGTTGCGGTTGGGATTGAGGAGGCACTGTTCGGTTGTGACGACAAGGCCGGCGCCATCGCTCTCCACCGCGCCGCCTTCCAGAATCCAGTCCGCGCGCGAGTAAGGCAGTTCGCCTGCCTCGGCCAGCGACGGTCCTGTCTCCAGGTCGCCTTCCAGCAGGTACTTGCCGCCCCAGCCGTTGAAGCCGAAGCCCTGTGCGCGTCGTTCACCGCCATTACCCAGAACGGTCAGCGGGCCGGTATCGCGAAGCCAGATGTCGCCGTAGGGATGGCGTTCCAGCTTTACGGAACCGGACACCAGTTCCTTCGCGCGCATCTCCGCCGCCGCGTCGCGCACCACCAGGCGCACTTCCTGACCCGTTTCGGCAACGGCATTGGCAAAAGCCGCCATCTGCTCCTGCGCAGGCACGAGGTTCTCTTCCCACAGGTCGCCATGGGCGGGGAAGCCGATCCAGATCCAGTCCTGCTTCGCCCATTCGGCGGGCATCAGAAAAGCCATGGTCTCAGCACCCCTTCTCGGAAGCGGCGCAGCTTTCCTCCCGCACGGCGCGGAATTCGTCGCCCTCGTTCCATTCCGGCCAGTCCTCCGTGTTGCCCAGCGCGCGGGCGAGGCGGAAATAGAGGTCGAGGTCCTGCATCAGGCCGTCCCAGTTCCAGTTCTCGTCGTACTCGTCGTCCGGCCCGTGGTAGGCATTGGCGCGGTATTCGGCCTCTGCCGCTTCGCCCGCCTCGGTGCCACCATCGACGAGATCGAGGCCCGACTTCACGTAGAACATCGGCACGCCGCGCTTCACCATGGGGAAGTGGTCGGAACGGTAGTAGTAACCTGCTTCCGGCGCCGGATCGGGCGAGGCCGTGCGGCCTTGCGCTTCCAACGCGGTGTTCAGGTATTCGTCCAACTCGCTCTTCCCGCCGCCGCGCACGTTCACGTCCCGCGTCTCGCCGCGAATGGCGATGCCATCCATGTTGATGCCGGCAACCGTCTGGTCGAGCGGGAAGACGGGGTTGGAGGCGTAGTATTCCGCGCCGAGCAAGCCCTGTTCCTCTGCCGTCACCGCAAGGAACACCAGGCTGCGCTCGGTCGCGCCCGCTTCGGCATGGGCCTGCGCCAGTCCGACAAGCGCCGCCGTGCCGGTGGCATTGTCGACTGCGCCGTTGCAGATGTCGTCGCCTTCATCATTGGGCGTGCAGCGGCCAAGGTGATCCCAGTGCGCGGTGTGAAGGACGTATTCGTCGGGACGCGAAGTGCCCGGAAGCACGCCGATGACGTTGTTCGACGTGTAGCGGCGATAGGAATTGGTGAAGCTGGTGGAGACTGGCATTCCCAGCGACACGGCTTCGAAATCGGGCTGGCTGGCCGCTTCCACCATGGCGGAAAGGTCCATGCCTGCCGCCTCGAAGATCGACGCTGCGGTGGCGTTCGAAACCCAGCCGTTCATCGCCGTCTGGTCGGATCCGTCGCCGCCGGTATCGGCATAGGCCTGCGGGCCGGACCAGCTGGATTCCACCACGTTCCAGCCGTAGCTGGCGGCGAAATCCTCGTGCACGATCAAGGCGGCTGTTGCGCCCTGGCGCGCTGCTTCCTCGAACTTGTAAGTCCAGCGGCCATAGTAGGTCATCGCGCGGCCGTTGAAGGTGCCTTCGAGGCCTTCGGATGCAAAGTCCGGATCGTTGACGAGGATGAGGGCGGTTTTGCCCGTCATGTCCACGCCTTCATAATCGTTCCAGCCGCGTTCTGGCGCGTTGATGCCGTAGCCCACGAAGACCAGTTCGCTGTTCTCGATGCTCGTGCTCGGCGTCTGGCGATAGGACACGCCGACCCAGTCGCTGCCCTGCTCGAAGCTGAGATCGCCGACGGTCAGCGGCGCGTAGTCGCTGCCGGTGATTTCCACCAGCGGAACTTCCTGAAGCCATGAATCGCCGTTGCCGGGCTGAAGGCCCGCAGCCTCGAACTGCTCGACGAGGAAATTCACTGTCAGCTCTTCGCCAGCCGTGCCGGGCATGCGGCCCTCGAATTCGTCGGAGGACAGGGTGCGGACGGCGTTCTGCACCGTCTCCAGCGAGACAGGCGCGGAGACCTGCGCTTCTTCAGCGGTGGAGCAGGCAGCAAGAGCAAGAATGGCCAGCGGCGCGGCAATGCGGATCATGGATTTCCTTTCAGCCGAAATCATCACGGGCGCCCATGTGGCATTGCCGCGCGCAAGGAGCAAGCGCGAGAGGGCTTGAAGCGAATGCGCGGCGCGGGCAGGAACCCTTCCCATGAGTGTCGACTGGCAATCCGCCCTAGATCGCGCCGCAGCGCATTCGCCTTTCCTGAAGCGCGCGATGGACAATCGCGGCGAACTTGTAACCTTGATGCGAGAGGGCAAGGGCGAGGAGGCGCTGGCTCATGCCAAGGCGGCAGGCGAGGGCATCGACGACACCGGCACGGCTTTGCGGCGAGAGCGGCTGTCACTGGCTCTGGTGCTGGCCGTCGGCGATCTGGCTGGCGCGTTCGACCTGACGAAAGTCGTCACCGAGCTTTCCGACTTTGCCGACCGTGCGCTGGATGCAGCCATGCTGGCCGTGGTGCAAAACCGTGTGGAGGGCGCGGACACCAGCGGTTTCACCGCGCTGGCGCTGGGCAAGCAGGGCGCGCACGAACTCAACTATTCTTCCGACATCGACCCGATCCTGCTGTTTGATCCCGAGCGGTTGGCTCGGCGCGAGCGGGATGAGCCGGGCGAGGCAGCGCAGCGATATGCGCGGCAACTGGTCGAGATGCTGAGCAAGCCGACGGGCGATGGCTATGTCATGCGCGTGGACCTGCGCTTGCGCCCGGCGAGCGAAGTCTCTCCGCTGGCGATCACCTTCAACGCCGCCATCTCGCACTACGAAAGCAGCGCGCTCGCTTGGGAACGTGCTGCCTATATCCGCGCGCGATCAGCGGCGGGGGACATTCAGGCAGGCGATGATTTCCTAGACGAGATCCGCAGCTTCGTCTGGCGCAAGAGCCTCGACTTCACTGCCATCGAGGAAGTGCGCCGCCTCACCATGCGCATCCGCGAAGCCTACAAGGGCACCCGCGAAGTCGGCCCCGGCTTCGACATCAAGAAGGGTCGCGGCGGCATCCGCGAGATCGAGTTCTACGCCCAGACCCACCAGCTGATCTACGGCGGGCGCAATCCCTCCTTGCGCCAGCGCGGCACGCGTGCGGCGCTGGATGCACTGGCGGAGGCGCAGATCATCAAGGCGGAGGACGCGCAGGTGCTGGGCGACAGCTACGACCGCCTGCGCACCATCGAGCACCGCTTCCAGATGGTGGAAGACCGCCAGACCCATTCGCTGCCCGATACGGCAGAAAAGATAGAGAATGTGGCCAGGCTCGACGGCCATACCGATGGTGCTTCGCTGGTGGAGGAGGTGCGCGAAATCTGCGACCGCGTGGCGCAGCGATATGACGATCTGCTGGGCGAGGACGAGGAAGCGACGCGCACCACCGTCTCCGTACCCTCCGAATTCCGCACCCATTTCGAGAAGCGCGTGGAGCACTGGCGCGGCAGCCTTCGGGCGCTGCGTTCGAACGAGGCGCGCATTGCCTTTGCAGCCATTCAGGACGAACTGCTCGAAGCGCTCGCCGCCGCGCCAGACCCCGATCACGCCATGGCGCGGTGGGAAACGCTGCTGGAGCGCCTGCCCACTGCGATCAACCTGTTCCGCCTGTTCGAACAGCGCCCCGGCCTGCTCGACCGCGTGCTGCGCATCTTGACGCTGGCAAGGCCGCTGGCCGACGCGCTGGCGCGGCGTGCGGACCTTCTCGATGCGCTGATCGATCCCAATGCGCTCGACCTGCCGGGCTCTATCGAAAGCCTCGCTGCGCGCATGCAGGCGAGCGAGGAGAGTGATTACGAATCGCGGCTGGACCGCTTGCGGCAGGTGGTGGGCGAGGAGCGTTTTGCGCTGGGCGCGCAGATGGTGGAATGCCTGCATGATCCGCTCGACATTGCCGAGGGTCTTTGCCGCGTGGCCGAAGCTGCCGTGCGTACAGGCGCCGATGCTGCCATTGCCGATTTCCGCGCAAAGCACGGCGTCATTCCCGGCAGCGAACTCGTGATTCTCGGCCTCGGGCGGCTGGGCGGCGGCGCGCTGACCCATGCCAGCGATCTCGACGTGGTATTCCTCTTCACCGATCCGGCAGAACTTGGCGCCGAATCCGATGGCGAGCGCCCGCTTTCGACGGCGCTCTATTACAACCGCCTCGCCGCGCGCGTGACGGCGGCGCTCAGTGTGCCGACGGCAGAAGGCGCGCTTTACGAGATCGACACACGCCTTCGCCCGCAAGGCGCGCAAGGGCCGCTGGCGGTGGGGTTCGAATCGTTCGAGCGATACCAGCGCGAATCCGCCTGGACGTGGGAGCACATGGCCCTCGCCCGCGCGCGCCCGATCTATGGCTCTGCCGCCGCGCAGGCGAAGCTGTCTGGCTTGATCGAGGATGTGCTGTGCATGGAGCGCGATCCCGAAACGCTGAAAACCGACGTGCTCAACATGCGCAACGAGATGATGGCGGCCAAGCCGCCCAAGGGTCCGCTGGATGTGAAGCTGATGCGCGGCGGGCTGGTCGATTCCGAGTTCCTCGTCCACTACCTGCAATTGCGCGAAGGGCTGGGCTTCAATCCGGCGATGGAGAAGGCGATCGCCGCTTTGGCAGAGGCAGGGCTGCTGCCTGCTGGCTACGCCGACCATCATCTCGCCATCACCCGCTACCTCGTCGCCGTGCGCCTGTTCGCGCCTGACGGGGCGGAACCGGCAGAGGCGCACCGAGCGGTGCTGGCGCAAGCCTGCGGGGAAGATAGCTATAAGGCCCTGTTGCAATCGCTGGCCGAGGCAAGGCAAGGCATCGCCGCGCAATGGGCCGAACATTTCGGCGAGACACTGGAGATCAACTGATGAGCAACAACTTCCCCGGCGAAGGCGACACGATGCCCGACGTGGCAATGGAAGGTGCCGACGGTTCCGTTATCAAGCCCTCAGACTTTCGCGGCCAGAAGCTGGTGGTGTTCTTCTACCCCAAGGACATGACGCCGGGCTGCACCACCGAGAATATCGAGTTCAGCGCCGCGAAGGATGAATTTGCTGCGGCCAACACCGCGCTACTGGGCGTGTCGAAAGACCCCTATGCCCGGCACGAGAAGTTCATCGCCAAGCATGACCTGACCGTGCCTCTCGCTTCCGATCCCGAGGATGGCGGGCTTTCCGATGCGCTGGGCATCTGGGCCGAGAAGAAGATGTACGGCAAGACCTTCATGGGGATGGTGCGCACCACATACCTCGTCGATGCGGACGGCAAGATCGCTCGCGTCTGGCCGAAGGTGAAAGTGAAGGGCCACGTTGCCGAAGTGCTGGAAGCTGCCAAGGCGCTGTAAGCCATCTCGTTGTGACCGACCTTTCCCAAGCGATCCGTGACGCGCTGCTGACCGGCGACAAGCGCGGCAAGGTAATGGCGACGCGCGCCCTTGTGCGCGACTGGCGAAAGGGCGCGCTGCCGACAGGCTTTTCGATGCAGATGCCGGATCACCCGGCATGGCCGGAAGCGCTGGAAGTGTTGCCACCCGGACGCATGCCCAAGCGCGGCAAAGGCGGGTCTGAGCGCAACCGGATCGCGCTTTGGCACAGCCTCGCGCATATCGAGTTCGTGGCCATCGACCTCGCGCTGGATATCGTCGGGCGGTTCGGCGCGGAGATGGACGAGCAGTTCACCGCTGACTTCCTTTCCGTCGCTGCTGACGAGGCGATGCACTTCGCGCTGATCGAGCGGCATCTGGCGACCATGGGCGCGGCTTACGGCGACCTGCCCGTACACGCGGGCCTGTGGGTATCAGCGCAGGAGACCGCGCACGATGTGGGCGCGCGGCTGGCGAGCGTGCCGATGGTGCTGGAAGCGCGTGGGCTGGATGTTACGCCGGGGACGCTGAAACGGGTCGAATCGCAGGGCGATGCGCGCGGTGCGCAAATCCTGCAACGAATCCTTGACGACGAAATCCGCCATGTCGCTGCGGGCGCAAGACATTTCGACGCATTTTGTCGCACTCACGGCAAACAACCCAAGAATCACTGGAAAATGCTGGTGAATCGCCACTTCAGGGGGGTGTTGAAACCGCCGTTCAACGACTCGGCGCGTCTTGCAGCCGGTTTGTCGCGCGATCTCTACGCAAGTATTGCCTAGTTAATCTTTCGGCTCATAACTCATAACACCAGAGACGGCGGGGGGTTCCGCTGCTCTTATAAAAATGGACGGAATAAAGAGCCGGACTAGCCGGGTCGCCATAAAAACCGAAAGGGCGTTGGAAAGCGCCTGACGAAGCAAAAGGGATCGTATGCTCGTCAAGATTGCTACCATTCTCGCCATCGGCACCGCGGCTGTCGCAAGCCCGGCCATGGCCGAAGAAGCGCCCGCTGCCGGCGTCATCAACACCGAAAACGTGGCTCAGGCTCCGCTTGGAGACGACGAAGAGTTTACTGAGCTGTTCGCCAGCTGGGAAAACCTCGAAGACGGTGGCCGCGTCACCGCTGCCGGCGACATTCTCGCCGCACCGCGCATCGCCGTTTCGGTTCCTTCGCGCATGCCGGTCGACGGTGTGCAGCTGACCAGCGGTTACGGCATGCGTAATCACCCGATCCTGCGCCAGCGCCGCCAGCACAACGGCGTCGACCTTGCAGCACCGCGCGGCACGCCGGTCTATGCAACGGCTGACGGCATGGTCGAAATGGCGAAGTACTGGGGTTCCTACGGCAACTACGTGCAGATCGGCCACGGCGGCGATCTGGAAACGCGCTATGCTCACCTTTCCAGCTACACCGTCAGCGATGGCCAGCAGGTTCGCAAGGGCGACCTGATCGGCTACATCGGCTCCACCGGTCGTTCCACCGGCCCGCACCTTCACTATGAAGTCCGTGTCAGCGGCGATCCGGTTAACCCGATCCCCTACATGGTTGCCCATCTCGAAACCTCGGATGACGAGCAGGCCGCACGCGGCGGCCCGGAGTAAGGCTTTCCATCAGCCAGACATGAAAAAGGCGGGCCGCGAAGCCCGCCTTTTTCGTATGTGCTGGAATTCTCGGCCGATGGTTATTGCGCGAGCAGGCGCTTCGCCATTTCGCGAACGTCCTTGCCCATGTCCTCACGTTCAAGTGCCAGGGCCAGCGTAGCCTCGACGAAGCCCAGCTTGCTGCCGCAATCGAAGCGGCGGCCTTCGAATGTCACGGCATTGAATGGCTGGTTGCCGATCATGCGCGCCATGGCATCGGTCAGCTGGATTTCGCCGCCCGCGCCCTTGCCCTGGGTTTCCAGCGTTCGCATGACTTCGGGTTGCAGGATGTAGCGGCCCGAGACGATCTTGTTCGACGGCGCTTCGTCCACCGGCGGCTTTTCAACCAGGCCTTTTACCTCGGTAAGGTTGCCGCGGCTCTCGCCCGGGTCGATCACGCCGTAGCTGGACACGTCCTCGTGCGGCACTTCCAGAACGGAGATCAAGTTGCCGCCTACTTCGTTGTAGGCCTCCACCATCTGCGCCATGCAGCCGGGCTTCCCCACCATCATCTCGTCGGGCAGGAGGATGGCGAAGGGTTCGTCCCCCACGATGGCGCGGGCGCACCAGATCGCATGGCCGAGGCCCAGCGGCACCTGCTGGCGCACGGTGATGATGTCGCCCGGCGTAGCGCGCGTCGGCTCCAGCACCGACATGTCCTTGCCCCGCTCACCCATGGTGCTCTCAAGCTCGTAGGCCACGTCGAAATGCTCGACGATGGCTGTCTTGCCGCGTCCGGTGACGAAGATCATCTGCTCGATCCCAGCCTCGCGGGCTTCGTCCACCGCGTACTGGATCAGCGGGCGATCGACGATCGGCAGCAGTTCCTTGGGAATGGCCTTGGTTGCGGGGAGGAAACGAGTGCCAAGCCCGGCGACGGGAAAGACGGCTTTGCGAATGGGTTTGCGCGTTGTCATGCGAGGGTTTGTGCAGCGCGGCGAAGCTGCGGTCAACCGGCCCCGTGGCGCGCCGGAAATATCTGGCGCATCGGAGCAATCTTCGGGCCCGTGCGTTGAACAGGCACGAAAGGAGAATGCGAAATGCTTATCAAGCTCGCCGCACTCGGAGCCCTCGGCTACGTGGGATACCGCTATTACGACAAGAACGTTCGCAAGGACCAGAACGAGGCCTTTGCCGCCAACCAGGCAGGTGGTTCGAACTATCAGCAAATCCGCGACGCCGGCCCCGCCGCCACAGCTACGGGCAAGCGCGACACCTGGGACGAGGTGGACGAGGAAGGCGACGAAAGCTTCCCCGCCAGCGATCCCCCGGCGAACTACTGATCGGGCGAACTACTGATCCAGTTGTCGGCGCAAGTCGTCGACCAGCCACAACCTGATGGCTGTTGCGAGGCCGGGCGGATGCTCGGCCTCGATGCGTTCGGCATCGATCCGCGCCACCAGCGCGTTAATCGGCAGAGCCTCTCGGGCAGCCACTTCATTCAACATGTCCCAAAACAGCGGCTCGAGACTGATCGAGGTCTTGTGTCCCGCGATCTCGACCGAGCGTTTGGCTGGCGGATGGTAAGGCGTGTCCATGGGCCAACGGTCTTAAAGAGCCTGCCCTTCCGCCGATACGATTTTTTTGGGGTGGCTGCGGCGCGGGCGAGGGCCTAATCCCGGCGCATGTCGCAAGGCTACGAAGCACTCACCGACAAGGAAAAGGATACGCTGCGGCTGATCCTTTGCGGGCATGACGCCAAATCGATGGCGAACGAACTGGGCCTGTCGGTGCATACCGTGAATGAGCGCCTGCGAAATGCGCGGCGCAAGCTCAACGTCACCAGCAGCAAGGAGGCTGCGCGGCTGCTGTTGCAGGAGGATGGCGGCGCCCCCCCAATCGTTTGGGGACAGGAGATTGGGGGAAGCCCGGTACTCACGAGATGGGGTAGGCAAGGCTGTGCCACGGGCCGGGATGTCCCCCGCCCGGCTTACTGGAGGATTGCTCATCATGACGATCACACTCGCGGCTCTCGCCTTTGCATTGCAACCCGGTGCTGCCGACCAGCCCGCACAGACATCCGCCGCCATGCAGGCCGAAGCCGAAGCTGCGGCGGCAGCGCGCAGCTGGCTCGAACTTCACGACGCCGGGGATTGGGCCACCACTTACGCGGCCACGGCAACCTCTTTCCGCGAAGCCAACACGCAGCAGGGCTGGGCCGAGGCCGCCGAAAGCGTGCGACCGCCACTTGGCGCAACGCGATCACGCGAATTGCTGGCCGTCGAGATACTCCCGACGCCGGAACACTACGTGCAAGTGCGCTTCCGCACCGATTTCGCCAATCGCGCGCGGGTGGAGGAAATGCTGACGCTGGTGCACGAAGACGGCGACTGGCGGATCGTCGGCATCTTTCTGGAATAGGTGTGCGTGGCGGGCCTGGCCAAAGGCCGAGGCCCGCCACGCACATTAATACATGTGCTGGCCGCCGTTGATCGACAGCGTGGAGCCGGTGACGAAGGCTCCGTCTTCCGATGCGAGGAATGCCACGCCGCGCGCGATCTCGCTGGCCTTGCCGAGACGACCGACGGGAATCTTGGCGACGATCTTTTCCAGCACGGCCTCAGGCACGGCTGCCACCATGTCGGTGTCGATATAGCCGGGTGCGATGGCGTTCACGGTAATCCCGTAGCGCGCGCCTTCCTGCGCCAGTGCCTTGGTGAAACCGTGGATGCCGCTCTTCGCGGCGGCATAGTTCACCTGCCCGTACTGACCGGCCTGGCCGTTGATCGATCCGATGTTGATGATGCGGCCCCACTTGCGGTCTTTCATGCCGGGGAAGCAGGCCTTTGCCATGTTGAAGCAGCCACCCAGATTGGTCCGCATCACGTCGGTCCAGTCGTCGTAGGTCATCTTCAGCAGCGTGCCGTCGCGGGTAATGCCGGCGTTGTTCACCACGACGTCGATCGGGCCAACCTCCGCAGCGATCTTTTCGCATGCGGCCAGGGTCGCCTCGTGGTCGCCAACATCGAACTTGTAGGCGGGGATGCCGGTCTCGTCGGTGAAGGCGCGGGCCTTTTCCTCGTTGCCGGCATAGCTGGCGACGACGGTAAAGCCGTCATCCTTCAGCGCCTCGCAAATGGCGCGGCCAATACCGCGCGTGCCGCCGGTGACGACTGCAACGTGTCCCATCAAGATTCCCCTTCCGTGTTTTCGATCATGTTGCAAAACACGTTAGCGGCACGATGAATGTTGCGCAAAACAAAACCCCGCCGAAGCGGGGTCATGCGATCCAACAAATTCTCTGAAGATCAGAAGCGGAACTGCGTGCCGACGTAAACGGCCTGGCTGTCCTGCTGGTCAAGGTCGGGAACCTGGATGAGGTTGCGGTCCTGCTCGTAACGCACGCCTGCGGTGATATCGAGGTTGCGCGTCAGGCGATAGCTGCCTGCAACGTCGAGCATCTGGTCACGCAGGGTCTCGCCGGAGACGGCGACATCGTCGGCTGCCCGATCTTCGTCCAGCTCGATCCGTGCAGCGAAGCGGCTCGGCTCGTCACGCGAAGTGGTGCGCGGCGCGAATTCCGTCAGATCGGGGATCTGTGCGCGCGAAAGCGTGCTGGTGGAAATCGAGCGGGTCTGGCTGCGGGTCTGGCTCTGCGGAGCAGGCGCAGCCGAGAAGCTGGAATAACCGCGGGCAAGGCCGAGGTTGTAACGCGTGGGCGTGACGCGCAGGCCGAGTGAGCGCGCGTCGCTGGCGCGATTGCCGCCGATACCGGCACTCGCCAGCGCATCGGCCGTCTGCTGATCGACGCGAACAGCGACAGTCACGGAGCGGGTAATCGGCGATTCAGCGGCGCCTGCGGGCGTGAACCGCATCATGCGACCGTCACCGCGGCGTGCCGCGATGATTTCGGCCATGCGGGGATCACCCTCTGCCGGCGTAAAGGTCAGAAACGCGTCAGGAGCTTCTTCAGCTTCCGAATCGGAAAGGGAAACAAAGGCGAGTCCGGCGCTCGGAAGTGCGACGGCAAGCAGTGCAGCAGACGCTGCGAGCGCCGCCTTTCCTGCCAGACCTTTGCGCAACTTCAACATGATGCCCCTATATCCTCAGCCTCATGGACTCTCGATGAACCGGGAAGTTCCCCGTCTGCGAGTCGTTTCAACGAACTATCTTGCTAAGACCGAATCGTGACAATTTCCAGACATCGCTTTCAAAGCGAAAGGCTTTTCGCAGACTGTTGCAGCTTTTCCACACGCGGCGCGCCGCTCTGGCTGGCGATGCACGCGGCCATTAAGCAGCTATTCACGCCCGATCGTCGCTTTTGTGGCCACCGAAGCCGCTTCGCCTTGCCGCGCGCGGTGTGCCCGTTATAGAGGCTGGCTTGCAGCGACTTTTCGTGTTTACAGGACCAATGATGGCATTTTCCTCCGTTCGCAATTTCTCCCGCCAGATCGCTGGCGCTGCCCTGCTCGGCACGGCGACCTTCGCCCTCTCCGCTTGCGGTGGTGGCAACGACGATCGTCTGCGCACCGATCTTGCGGCATCGCGGGTCACATCGATCGGGGTGAACTCCTATCTCTGGCGCGCCAGCCTGGAGACGCTGAGCTTCATGCCGCTGACGCAGGCAGACAGCGCGGGCGGCGTTCTGGTGACGGACTGGTATGCCGATCCTGAAAATCCCAACGAGCGGGTGAAAGTCTCCGTCGCGATCCTCGACCAGGACCTGCGCGCCGATGCCCTGCGCGTCGCCGCCAGCCGCCAGGTTCTGCAGGGCGGCACCTGGGTGGAAGCGCCGGTGCAGGCCGCAACCGTGCAGCGTCTTGAGGACATCATCCTCACCAAGGCGCGCGACCTGCGGCGTTCCGCTGTCAGCTAACTTCCCCTAGGGGCACATCATGACTGCTGAACGATTCGATCCGTCTGTTGCCGACGGGCGCTGGCAACGCGCGTGGGACGAGGCCAAGTGCTTCGAGGCCGACAGCGCCAGCGACAAGCCGAAAAGCTACGTGCTGGAGATGTTCCCCTACCCCAGCGGGCGCATCCACATTGGCCACGTGCGCAACTACACCATGGGTGACGTGCTGGCGCGCTATCACAAGATGCGCGGCCGCGAAGTGCTGCACCCGATGGGCTGGGACGCATTCGGCATGCCTGCCGAGAACGCGGCGATGGAAAAGGGCGTCCACCCCGGCGGATGGACCTACGACAACATCGCCACGATGAAAGGCCAGTTGAAGCAGCTGGGCTTCGCGCTCGACTGGTCCCGCGAATTCGCCACCTGCGATCCGGAATACTACGGCCACGAGCAGGCGCTGTTCATCGACCTGTTCGAGAACGACCTCGTCTATCGCAAGGAAAGCGAGGTCAACTGGGACCCTGTCGACATGACCGTGCTCGCCAACGAGCAGGTGATCGACGGCAAGGGCTGGCGTTCCGGCGCGGAAGTCGCGAAGCGCAAGCTGAACCAGTGGTTCCTCAAGATCACGCAGTTCGCCGAAGACTTGCTGGAAGGGCTCGATACCCTGAAGGACTGGCCGCAGAAGGTGCGGCTGATGCAGGAAAACTGGATCGGCAAGAGCCAAGGCCTCGAATTCGCCTTCGACCTGTCGAACGGCGACAAGTTGCCTGTCTACACCACGCGGCCCGACACGATCTTCGGCGCGAGCTTCGTGGCCGTTGCCGCCGATCACCCGGTGGCGCAGGCCGTCGCGGCTGACAGCGCAGAAGCGCAGGACTTCATCGCCCTTTGCAAAAAGGGCGGCACCACGGCTGCCGAACTGGAAACTGCGGAGAAGCTGGGCTTCGACACCGGCATCACCGCGCGCCATCCGTTCACGGGCGCGCAGCTGCCGCTCTATATCGCGAACTTCGTGCTGATGGACTACGGCACCGGCGCGATCATGGCTGTGCCGGGGCACGACCAGCGCGACTTTGAATTTGCCACCAAGTATGGCCTGCCGATCCCGCGCGTCGTCGCGCCGAGTGTCGATGAAGCTGCCAAGCCGTTCGACGGCGAGGCGGAAGCGGGCGAGGGCGTGCTGGTGAACTCCGATTTCCTTGACGGGATGCCGGTGGAAGAGGCCAAGGCCGAAGTCATTTCCCGCGCCGAAAGCGGCGGCTGGGGCAAGGGCACCACCGTCTGGCGCCTGCGCGACTGGGGCGTTTCGCGCCAGCGTTACTGGGGCACGCCCATTCCCTTCATCCACTGCGATGATTGCGGTGTGGTGCCGGTGTCCAAGGATCAGTTGCCGGTGAAGTTGCCCGAGGATGTCTCGTTCGAGCAGCCGGGCAACCCGCTGCTGCGCCACCCTACGTGGAAGCACACGACTTGCCCCAAGTGCGGCGGCAAGGCCGAGCGCGAGACCGATACGCTCGACACCTTCGTCAATTCCTCCTGGTATTTCCTGCGCTTCGCCAGCCAGCCGGCGGACAAGCCGTTCGACGCTGCCGAAGTCGCCCAGTGGATGCCGGTGGACCAGTACATCGGCGGTATCGAACACGCGATCCTGCACCTGCTCTACGCCCGCTTCTGGACCCGAGCGCTCACCCATTGCGGCAAGCTGGAAGTGAAGGAACCCTTCGCTTCGCTTTTCACGCAAGGCATGGTCACGCACGAGACCTACAGCCGCAAGGAAGGCCCGCGCGAGGTGTACTACACGCCGAGCGAAGTTGATCGTACGGGCGATGGCGCGACGCTGAAGGCCGATGGCCAGCCGGTGGAAATCGGCAAGGTTATCAAGATGTCCAAGTCGAAGAAGAACGTCGTCGATCCCGAAGACATCATTCGCGATTACGGCGCCGACGCGGTGCGCTGGTTCATGCTGTCCGACTCTCCGCCCGAACGCGACCTGCCGTGGTCCGAAGCCGGGATCGAGGGCTGCGGCCGTTTCGTCCAGCGCTTGTGGCGTTTGTTCGGCAAGTACGAGGAAGGTGCGAGCGGCGAGGACAAGGACCTTGCCCGCAAGACGCACCAGACCATAGCCGCCGTTGCCGAGGATATCGAGGCGCTCGCCTTCAACAAGGCCGTGGCCCGTATCTACGAACTCACCAGCGCAGCGGAGAAGGCCGAAGCGTCGGCAGACCGCAACTTCGCGATCCGTAGCCTGCTGCTTATGGCTTCCCCCATGATGCCGCACCTCGCCGAAGAAGGCTGGACGGCGCTGGGCGGCGAAGGCCTGATTGCCGAAGCCGACTGGCCAAAGGTCGATCCCGCATTGCTGGTGGACGACGAAGTCACCATCGCGGTGCAACACAAGGGCAAGCTGCGCGATACGCTGACCGCGCCAAAGGATGCGTCGAAAGAAGATCTCGAGGCGCTTGCGCTCGCCAGCGAGAAGGTCCAGCGTTCGATCGATGGCGCGGAAATTCGGAAAGTGATCGTGGTGCCCGGCAGGCTGGTGAATATCGTCACATGATGCGCCGCGCGCGCCTCGGCCTGGCCCTTGCTGCCCTTTCCCTGCCCCTCGCCGGGTGCGGCCTGCAGCCCATCTATGCAGGTGGCGGAGACGGTTACGTGGCGCGCGAACTGGCCGCGATTGACGTGCCGGCAATACCGGGACGCGAAGGCTGGCTGGTACGCAACGCGCTTACCGACAGGCTGGGTCGCGGTTCTTCCGGCAGCACCTCGCAATACCGGCTCGACATCGTGCTGGACGACGATCTCGAAGGCCTCGGCCTGCTGACCGACGACACCATCGGCCGCCAGCGCCGCATCCTGCGCGCGCGCTATCAATTGGTGGACGTGACCACCGACACCATCCTGATTGACGCCACCGCCGGTTCGGACGCCGGTATCGACGTCGTCTCATCCGAATTCGCAACGATTGCGGCCGAGCAGACCGCGCTCGAGAACCTCGCGCAGGAAGTGGCTGACCAGATCGTGGTGCGCATCACCCGCACGCTTCGTGAACGCAGTGAGTGACGGGCGATGAAGGCCACCCAGCGCGACTATGCGCAGGCCGCCGGTAAGGCGGGCAAGGGCCTTCGCATCTGTTTCTTCTGCGGCGCTGACGAGGCGGGCGCTTCCGCCGCTGCAAAGAAGCTGATCGCCAATCTCGACGATCCGGGAGAGCGGGTCGAAATCTCTGGACAAGAACTGCGATCCGATCCGGTTCGACTGGTGGACGAGGCACGCTCGACTTCGCTGTTCGGCGATTCCCGCCACATCTTCGTGCGCGTCTCGGGTGACGAGGCCTACGAGGCGATCAACACCTATTGCGAACTGGCGGATCGCGGCGAGGCGGACGGCGCATGGCCGATATTCATCGTCGCCACATCCGCCACCGACAAGTCGCGCAGCGCCAAGCTGCTGATCAAGCGCGGCGATGCACTTGTGGCGATCTTCTACCCGCCGGACTTGCGTTCCGTCACCGCCGATGTGCGCGCCATGGCCGATGCTGCTGGCATGCGCCTGAATGGCAATCTTGCGGAGCGCATAGCCCATGCAGCAGGCCTCGACGTGCGGCTGGCGCAGTCGGAAATCGACAAGCTGGCGCTCTATCTCGATGCCTCTCCGCAGTCGCCCAAGCAGGCGAATACCGACGATTTCAACATGATCGGCGCCTCCACCGAGGAGGACGGCTTCATGCCGCTCGTCAACGCGGCACTGGGCGGCGAAGTGCGCAAGCTGCCGAGCGAATTGCGGCGTCTGCGCGAGGTGTCGCTCAATCCCGTGGGCGTCGCGCTGGCGCTGGAGCGGCGCGCGGCGCAGCTGGCAAGGCTTTCAGCCAACCTTCGCCCCGGTGACGACATGCAAAACTTCCTCAAGTCGCAGGGCGTGTTCTTCCGCGAGCACCGCGAAGTGGGCGACCAGTTGCAGCGCTGGAATGGCGGCAAGCTGGAGCGTCTTGTCCCGCGCCTTGCCGAACTGCACCGCTCGCTTTTGGCGAACAGCCAGACTGCGGAGCTGATCCTCTCGCAGGAACTGGCACAGATCGCGCGGTACGCTGCCGCAAGGCGATAGCATGGCCGGCACAGCGCTTACCGCCGCGCCGCCGGGCAAGCGCCGGATTGCCGCTCTCGATGCCCTGCGCGGGGTGGCCGTGATCGGCATCGTGCCGATGAACGTCATCGCTTTTTCCATGCCTGCCAATGCCTACATCAACCCGCGCGTATGGGGCGGCACCGATGCGCTGGATACTGCGCTGTGGGCGATCAGCTTCGTGGCAGTCGAAGACAAGTTCCGCGCGCTGTTCGCCATGATGTTCGGCGCAGGCATCGCCATTCTGCTCGGCAAGAACCAGGCGCATCCGCTTCGCTCCCACTATGCACGGATGGCAGTGTTGCTCGCCATCGGCCTGACGCATGCCGTGGTGCTGGCGAACAACGACGTGCTGCGCATCTATGCGGTGTGCGGATTGCTGCTGCCCATCGCGGTGAACTGGCCGGTGAAGCGGCTGCTATGGGCAGCGGGCCTTCTGATTGCGGGGCAACTGGCGGTATCGGGATACTACGCCTGGGGCTGGCTCGATTACTGGTTCCAACGTGCCGGTGGAATGCCTGTCAGCCTGCTTCCTACCGAAGTGGCCGAGCGCACTTATGGCGCTCACCCCGATACGACTGCCGCCGCTCTCGCTCGCGGCCAGCAAGGCCTGATTGAGAGGCTGGAATGGCGCTTTTCCGATCCGATGCTGCAGGTGCGCTTCATCGTCGCCTCGGTCCCGTCGGCGCTTGCATCCATGCTGCTGGGCGTCGCATTCTGGCGCAACGGATTGCTGGCAGGCGAATGGGAACAGCGGCGCGCCATGTGCCTTGCTCGCAACTGCGCCCTGGCGAGCGTTCCCGTTCTCGTTGCACTCGCGTGGTGGTCTATTTTTTCCGGCTTTGACGCCATTGTCACGACGGCCAATGCCATCGTCCTTTCCGCGCCATTCGATGTCGTGCTGGGTGTCGGTTATGCCACGCTGGCGATGGCGCTGTTCGGCGGTGCGCTGAAAGAGAGTCCCGTAACCCGCCTGCTCGCCGCTGCGGGACGGATGGCGCTTACGAACTACATCGCTACCAGCGTGATCTTCGCAGCCCTTTTCGCGAGCTGGGGACTGGGTCTGTTTGGCGAGGTTTTGAGAGGTCCCGCCCTTCTGCTCGGTCTCGTTCCCATTGCAGCAATGCTGATATGGTCGCCGTGGTGGCTCGCGCGTTTCCGGCAGGGGCCGATGGAATGGCTCTGGCGCAGTCTTGCCAGTTTCAGCCCGCTTCCGTTCCGGAAGGCCGCACCCTGACTTTCTCCATGTCGCCGCTCAATTTGCGAGCCGCGAGGAAGTAGTGCGCCGCAGCCCACAGGTAAGCAAAACCAGTGATCGCCATGGCCATGGCAAGCCCGCGCGCCTCGCCATGCGTGACTGAGAAGGTGTCGCTCATGAAGCCGAGCAATAGCGGACCCAGCCCGCCGGCGATGCCGTAGACCACGTTCAGCAAGGCCACCGTGGTGGCGCGCATGCGCGGGTGCATCAGGTTCTGGATGGTGGCAAAGGTTATGCCGAGGTAGCCGAAGTTCAGAAACGTTGCCACGCTCACTAAGGCCAGCAGCATGCCAAGGCTCTCCCGCGAAATGGCAAGCGCATAGATCGGCCCGCCGATCACCATCATCACTGCCGGGATCAGCGCGTAAGCCGCAGGCGTTTTCGCGCCCAGCTTGTCTCCCAACCAGCCGCAGGCAACCACCGATGCGGCGGCGGGCAAGCTGGCGATCAGGCCGGTGTAAAGCCCGGCCTCCCCCAGCCCCAGCGAGAACTCGCGGATCATCAGCGAGGTGAAGAAGTAGTTGAGGCCGAAACCGAACATCGCCGCCAATGCTGAGCCGATCACGAGGTTGCGTGCGCTTGGCAGCACGAACATGCGATAGAGCACGGCGGACAGCGGCGGCACTTCGTCCCCCGCGCCCGGATCGTGCTGGCCACGCTTCGGCTCGGAGATGAAGGTGAATGCAATGATGGAGAGCAGCAGGCCGGGAATTGCGGCAATCAGGAAGGTCGCGCGCCAATCGAACTCCTGCGCGATCCAGCCCCCTCCTACGAAGCCGATGAAGGCGCCAACAGGCGGTGCCAGCATGAGGATCGAAAGCGCGAAGCCCCGTTTGTTGGCGGGGAAATAGTCGGAAAGGACTGACTGGTTGCCGGGCAGGCCGAACGCCTCGCCCAGCCCCACGCCCACGCGCGCTATCAGCAACTGCGCCCAGCTTTGCGCAAGGCCGCATGCGGCGGTCGCGATGGACCAGAAGAACGTGCCCAGTGAAATGAGCGTAAGGCGGCGGCGGCGCTCGGCCAGCCGGGCGGCGGCAACGCCCACGCCGATGTACATCAGCGCAAAGGCCATGCCCATCAGCGAGACCTGCGTGTCGGAGAGGCCGAATTCCGCTTTCACCGGCTCGACCAGCACGTTCACCACGATGCGATCGATGAAACCGACGGTGCTCACCCCGGTTAGCACGATCAGCGCCAGCCACGGCGACTTGTTGCGTGTTTTCATACCCTCTCCCGCAAAGGGTTCTAGCACGGCGCGGCGGAAGGGGAAGGCCGCATTGGTTCTGGCGGACGAACAGGCGTATGATCCGACTCGGGTAGTTGCAGAGGGAGAGCGCGATGATCGAGATAACCATAACCGACGCGAATATCGCCGAGGTCGAGTTCGATGGAGCCTTGGGCAGCGAAGACTTTGCCAAGGTTCGGGCCACGATCGATGGCTACATCAACGAGCATGACCGCGTGCCCAATATCCTCATTCACATGCGCACGATGGTATCGTGGGAAAGCCCCAAGGCGTTGCAGGATCATTTCAAGCTGGTGCGTGACCATCACCGGCTCGTGAAGAAACTGGCCGTGGTGGGCGACAACCCCCTACTGGGCTTCGTGCCCGAGATTGCCGACCATTTCGTGGCTGCGAAGATCCGCCGCTTCCCTGAAGCGCGGCTGGCCGATGCGCGTGCATGGCTGGAAAGCGAGGGAGACGAGCCGGGCGAGTTCGAAGTGCTGGAGGGCTTCCCCGACGATGTCGTGGCGGTGCAGCTGAAAGGCATCATCACCGGCAAGGCCTATAGCGACAAGCTGGTTCCGCTGGTCGACGCAAAGCTGGAAAAGCACGACAGGATCAAATGCCTGATCGTGGTGGACGAGGAGTTTATCTCCTACACCGCGGAAGCGGCCTGGGACGACATGCTGCTGGGCATCCGCCACTGGAGCAAGTTCGAACGGATCGGTGTGGTGACGGACATCAGGTGGCTGCGCATTTCCATGCGCGTCGCCGCTCCGCTGATACCCGGCGAGTTCAAGCTGTTCGATCTGGCAGAGCTGGAAGAAGCGAAAGGCTGGATCAAGCGCTAGGCATGAAACGCAAATGGCGGCCCCGGACAGGAGCCGCCATTCGTTTGTATGCGAAGCTTCTAGCGGCGCGTGGTCGGCACCGATGCGGTGGCTGGAAGCGCGCCGTGGTTCTCGCGCACCCAGCGGCCGACCTTGCGACCGTAGCGGGCGATCATCTGCATGCTGAAGAAGTGCCAGCAGCCCAGCACCAGCACCGCAAGGCCGACCTTGGTGGCGACGAAGCGGATGGCCTCAGCCAGCGTCTGCGGCTCGCTCCCCAGGCTGATCGTCAGCAGGATGAAGCCGATGTTGACGAGGTAGAACCCCACCACCAGCAGATGGTTGGTGCTGCGCGCAAGCACCTCGTCATGGCCGAAGCAATCGACCAGGAACACCTCCCCGTTCACGCTCAGCGTTCGCGCCACCCAGCCGGTGAGGGCAATGGCGATGAGGAGGTAGGCGAAATAGCTCAGTTCGGTCATCGGACTTCTCCTGCTTAGTAAATCATGTCGTGGTAGGGATTGGTGGGGTGGTCGCTTGGCGTTTTCGCTGCAGCCACGGCTCGACGCCAGCGGCCCCAGACGAAGCCGCACGCCGTTCCTGCCAGCGCGCCGGGTGCGGCGAAGAACAGGCCGCTCTCCCAAGACCCGTCCATTATGAGCAAGGTCAGGAAAGGTATCGCCGCGCCGAAGATCACGCCGCATGCGGTATAGGTGTGCCAGCATTCGCGGCTGAAACGGTGCAGCACGGCGGTCAGCGACAGGCCAATAATCAGCATCGCGGCAAGCGTGATAATTGCCGTGATCCAGATCGGCATGAGCGCGAACGCCCATGTTTCGAGTCCACCTTCAAGCGCTGCCGAGGCGAGGGGAAGGGAGAAGACCAGCATGGGAAGCCCGCCCGCAAGCGTCCCGGCCAGGAGCGCGCGCAGGAAAGCGGCCATCGGCCCCCGCAACCGGCCGTCAGTCATTTCTGTAAAGTCAGAAATCGGTGCTTGTGGATCGGCAGTCATGGCGAATGATCCTTTTCTTGAGGTGTTAGCGACCCGTCTGGTTGCGTGTGGGAATGAAGCGCGCGACCTTGCCGCCCAGCTTCATGAGGGCAACGAGCGTGCCGCGCGGCAGCTTGCGAACGTCGTCGAACCAGCCCGTCAGGTTACCCATGAAGGTGTGCATGTGCTCGATCCGCTCGCGGATATGGGCAGGCACGTCGTCGCGGCCTTCCAGCTGGGCGGAAAGGTCGGACAGCACCAGCAAGGTCGGGTCGATCTCGCGCTTCTTGCGTTCGACCGTGATCTTCATGAGCATGTCCCAAAGATCCGTCTCGGCCACGAAGTGGTCGCGCCTGTCACCGATCACATGCTGGCGACGCACGATGCCGTAGCCCTGCAATTCCTTCAGCGCGGTGGAGACATTGGACCGGGCGAGGCCGAGCGTCTCGCAGATTTCCTCGGCATGGAGGGGGCGGTCGCTGAGGTAGAGCAGCGCGTGAACCTGGCTGACCGACCGGTTCACCCCCCAGTGCGAGCCCATCTCCCCCCAGTGAAGGATGAAGGCTTCTGCTTCCGGGATGTCGGTGATCTTCACGGTTTCGACTCATGTTCGTCAATTTCTGTAATTGCAGAAATAGCAAAATGAACGGGCTCGTCAACTTGGTTTGCGTCGCCCTTGCTCTTGATGGTCAGGGCATGTGATAGTTGCCTCAAGTCTGGAAGCATCACGGGGGAAGCTGAATGACCATCAACGATTTTGCCGGAAGCCTTGTCACGCGCGAGGATCCCGAGTTCGAAACCGCACGCTTCGGCTGGAACGGCATGATCGACCGCCAGCCCGCGATGATCGCACGCTGCTCCAGCGCCGGCGACGTGGCGGCAGCGGTGAAACATGCTGCTGCTAATGGGCTAACGGCCGTGGCGCGCTGCGGCGGGCATTCCGTATCCGGCGCATCGCTGCCGCAGGACGGTTTGCTGATCGACTTGTCAGGCCTGAAGGATATCGACGTCGACCCGGAAGCGCGATTGGCCCGCGTTGGCGGCGGCGCACTTCTCGGTGAACTGGACGCCGCGACGCAAGCGCACGGCCTGGCTGTAACGGCGGGCGTGGAGCCCGAAACCGGCGTTGGCGGACTCACGCTTGGCGGCGGTATCGGCTTTCTGGCCCGCAAGCTGGGGTTGACGATCGATAGTCTCGTGGGTGCAGAGGTCGTGCTGGCTGATGGTTCGATCGCGGAGGTGAACGAGGTTCATCACCCCGACCTGTTCTGGGCCATTCGCGGAGGTGGCGGCCAGTTCGGGATTGTCACCCGCTTCGATTTTCGCCTGCACGAAATCGGACCGGATGTTGTCGTCGCACAGGCTTTCTACCCGCTTGCCAAGGCGCACGAGGTGATGCGCTTCATTCGCGACTTCATGCACGATGCGCCGGACGAACTCACGCTGGTGCCGGTTTTCCTGACCGTGCCGCCCATCGATCCCTTCCCCGCCGAATGGCAAGGCAAGATCGCCGTTGCCGCAGTCGCCTGCCACGTGGGCGAGGACAGTGCCGCGAAGGCCGAGCTTCAGCCTCTGCTGGAACTGGGCGAAATGATCTTCGGCTTCATCGACACCATGCCCTATGTCGACTTCCAGAAGACCTTTGGCGGGGCTTCACCGCATGGGGAGCGGTTCTACTGGAAGTCCATCTTCGTCGATGACCTGAGTGACGACCTAACCGACGTACTGGTCGACGGTATCCAGAAGCTGCCAGGCGAATACACGCAGATCTTCATGGAGACACTTGGCGGTGCCGTCGCCCGTGTGGGAGTGGAGGAAACCGCCTTCGCCAATCGCAAGGCGCGCTACAACCTCGGCATTTCAGCGGGCTGGAGCGATCCGGCGCGCGATGCCGAGATCATGGGCGCCGCGCGTGAAGTGTTCGCGAAGCTCAAGCCGTATTCGGACGGCACGGTCTATCTCAACTATCTCGACCGTGACGAAATGCCGCGCGCGCAGGAAGGCTTCGGCCCCAACTACCAGCGATTGCAGCAAGTGAAGCGCCGCTACGATCCGGGCAATGTATTTGGCGGAGTGCTGGGCGGCGCAAGCTGAGACAGCGCGCCGCCACAGCGGAAAGCATCAGTCGGTGACGTAGTGCGCCGTGGTTTTCTCGGCCACTTCCTCAGCCGTCACGCCGGGCGCGAGTTCCACCAGCTTGAAGGGGCTGTCGTGGTCCGCGCGCTGGAACACGCACAGGTCGGTGATGATCATGTCGACCACGTTGGTGCCGGTCAGGGGCAGGGTGCATTCGGGAATGAACTTGGGATCGCCGTGCTTGCTGGTGTGCTCCATCACCACGATGATCTTCTTCACCCCGGCGACGAGGTCCATCGCGCCGCCCATGCCTTTCACCATCTTGCCCGGTATCATCCAGTTGGCGATGTCGCCGTTCTCGGCCACTTCCATCGCGCCCAGCACGGTGAGGTCGATGTGGCCGCCGCGGATCATGGAGAAACTGGTGGCGCTGTCGAAATAGGCGGAGTGTGGCAGCTCGCTGATGGTCTGCTTGCCCGCGTTGATGAGGTCCGCGTCTTCCTCACCCTCATACGGGAACGGACCGATGCCGAGCATCCCGTTCTCGCTTTGCAGAGTGACCTGCATGCCTTCGGGAATGTGGTTCGCCACCAGCGTGGGGATGCCGATGCCAAGATTGACGTAATAGCCGTCTTCCAGCTCGTTCGCGGCGCGGGCGGCCATTTCGTCGCGGGTCCAGGGCATATGCGGTGTTCTCCTTGGGGGAAGGGGTAGCGGCGGCGCTATTCGCCGACCGGATTTTCGATGAGGAACCAGCCGTTGCCGAGCAGCAATTCCAGATTGCGGGCGTCACCGGGTTCGATGATGTAATTGTACAGGTCGTCGAAGTCGCTGCGCTCATCACCTGCCAGCGCGATCACGCACTGCGTCTGCGCGAGCGCTGCGCGCCGGGCCTGCTTGGTCTCCCCGGGATAGCGTTCGACATAGAGCGAATCCTGCGACGCGGGATCGAGGCCGGATGCAACGAGGCGATCGCGAACGGCACGCGCGTCAATCGGGCCGCGATCGGTGACCCAGGCGATCTGCACGTCGCGCAGGCGAAGCTCGGAAAGGATGCGTGCAAGATCGGTGTTCACGGCCAGCGGTCCGGCAATCGGCACGACGCCGCCCGCAGGATCGAGGTCGATCACGACGGTGGGCGCATTGCCCTGGCAATCGCGGCGGACCGGCTGCAAACTGGTCGGATCAGCCAGCATCGCCGAAGGCAAGGGCAAGCCGCCGCCTAGCGTGCGCAGGGCATAGCCGCGAAGCGCGTCATAGCCGCCGCCCATGGGATTTGCGGCAGGGAAGGCGCTGTTGGTGGCAGCGGCGGGCGGTTCGGCCGGAGGCTGCGCCGCGACGAAGGCTTCCTCGACGGGCTCCGGCTCCTGAGCAGGTGCAGGAGCTGCAGGCTCTGGCTCGGCGACTGCAAGGCTTGTTTCAGTCTCAGTCACTTCCGGCATGGAGGACTGTGCGGGCTCAACCGGCATGGATTCGGCCGGGGCCGGTTCTGTGGATGGCGTAGCGGCAGCGAGCGCCGGGGTATCCTCTCGCTCCTGCGCCGCCGGTTCGGGCGGCAGTCCGATGTCGGCAAGTCGCTCGGCCCGAGGCTCGGTTGCAGCAGCTACCGGCTCTTCGGCGTTCCTTGTAACTGCCAGCTCCTCACGCGGCGTGTTTGCAGCTGGTAGCGCAGCTTCCGGCTCCTGCGGAAGCTGCGTTGCCGCGATTGAGGCGGGAGTCGGTGTGGGTGTCGGCGTAGGCGCTGACCTGCTCGCCGGGCGATAATCGTCCAGAGTGGCGACAACGACAGGCTCTGCTCGCCTCGTGACTATCGCCGCTGCAGAAGGCGTCGGCGAAGGAGTGGGTATCGATATAGGCGGAGTCGCAGTGCTGACCGGTTGTGCCGGCTGCGCAGCGGCGAGCGCGGGTGCGGAGGTCGGAGTTGGAGTGGGGGCAGGAGGCGGAACGACGCTCACCCGTTCGCGCGAGCCGGACCGCGCATCGTCGGAAACGCTATCGCGAACAAGAGCGCCGCCGCCAGCCACGATGGGAATGGCAGCTGCCGCAACGCACCCCTGAAGCGCGATGGAGGAAAGACCCAGAAGCAATAGGTTGCGGTGATTCATTTTTTGTTGTCCTGCAACGTGTCCGGGCCAATCGTATTACCGCTGAAAGCCATGTCGAGCGCTTTTCCCGTTGGCGATCACGCCGTCTCGCGCTGGCGCGTGGTGACGAACTCGATCTTCTTGTCATAGGGCGCGCCCACCACCATGCGATTCACAAAGACGCCTGGCAGATGGATGCAGTCGGGATCGAGAGAGCCGGCAGGCACGACTTCTTCCACTTCTGCAACGCAGACCTTGCCGCAGGTGGCGGCGGGCTGGTTGAAATTGCGGGCGGTCTTGCGGAACATCAGGTTGCCCGTTTCGTCAGCCTTCCAGGCCTTGATGATAGAAAGGTCGGCGAAGATCCCTTTTTCGAGAATGTAGTCCTGCGGCCCTTCGCCGGTGTCGAACTGCTTCACTTCCTTGCCCTCGGCCACCTGCGTGCCCACGCCGGTCTTCGTGTAGAAGCCGGGAATGCCCGCACCGCCAGCGCGCATGCGTTCTGCCAGAGTGCCTTGGGGGCAGAATTCCACTTCCAGCTCACCGGACAGATACTGGCGTTCGAATTCCTTGTTCTCGCCCACGTAGGAGGAGATCATCTTCTTCACCTGCTTGGAGCGCAGGAGCATGCCGATGCCTTCGTTGTCGATTCCGGCATTGTTGGAGGCAAAGGTCAGGTTCTTGACGCCGCTATCCTGAATAGCTTTCAACAACCGCTCGGGGATGCCGCAAAGGCCGAAGCCGCCGCTGGCGATCAGAATGTCGTCGCGCAGGAGCCCTTCGAGAGCGGCTTCGGCGGAGGGGAAGAGTTTCTGCATTGCGGCTTCCTTGGATTGATTCTGGTCGGGCCGGCGCGGCCGTTGATGACGTGTTTGCGGCATTAGAGTGCTGCACGCGTGCTGTCACCAGCAATGCCTGCCGATTCTGCGACGCACCCCAACCCTACAAAAACATGAATCATGATTCAATTTATGGAAACGCCTTACACCGATGTAAGCATCAAACTTCTGATAAACCGACAAAATATGAGCATCTTGCAAAACATGCAACAGATCATGCCCTTTTCGCACTTGCGAGATGAGGCCGGTCCAAGCATATCTGCTCGTGCCTTTCAGGCATCCTCTCCCAAAACTTCCAGGCCCGGTCGGCAACGACCGGGCCTTTTTTCTTGCTCGATGCCCGGGCTCGTGCCCGATCGCTTTTCCGGCACGAATCCCCGCCTCACAGGTTTGCAATACCGAGGGCCGCTTCCTAGGTCCGCAGGACAAAAACAAACCAGAGGACGGAAAATCAGGCATGGCCGATGCGGATGCAGCGAAGGTGGAACAAGGCACGGTACGGCTGCAGGTCGCCGCTGCCCGGCAGGAAGAGTCGGGCCGCGGTGTCGTTCGCATGCCGCGCAGCGCGTTCCAGAAGCTCGGAATCACCGAAGGCGACCCGGTGGAGATCGAAGGCAAGCGCGCCACTGTCGCCGTCGCCGTCCCATCCTATGACGAGGACGAAGCTCTCGATGTGATTCGCCTAGACGGCTTGCAGCGCGGCAATGCCGAGACGTCCTCGGGCGAACACGTTCTCGTCCGCCGCGCCGAGACCAAGCCTGCGACGCGCGTCGTCTTTGCTCCCGCCCGCCGCGAAATGCGCCTTCACGGTCCTGCAGAGGCGCTGAAACGCGTTTTCTTCAAGCAGCCGATTACCGCTGGTGATCTCGTTGCAACGCATGGGCAGCAGCCGGTGCAGAACGTTCCGCCCGAAGTGCGCCGCATGTTCAATGCGCCCGCCTATGCGCTCACCCAGATACGTCTGCAGGTCGTTTCCACCACGCCAAAGGGCTTCGTCCACATCGACGAGAACACGGAGGTGGAGCTGCGCGCCGAGTTCGAGGAACCGCGCGACGCCCGCGGCATGATCAACTACGACGACGTCGGCGGCATGGAAGAGACCATCAAGGCGCTGCGCGAGATGGTCGAATTGCCGCTGCGTTACCCTGAACTGTTCACCCGCCTCGGCGTCGATCCGCCCAAGGGCGTGCTGCTGCACGGTCCGCCCGGCACCGGCAAGACGCGGCTGGCCCAAGCCGTGGCAAACGAATCGGATGCCGAGTTTTTCATCATCAACGGCCCCGAGATCATGGGCAGCGCCTATGGCGAATCGGAAAAGCGCCTGCGCGAAGTTTTCGAGGAAGCCGAGCGCAGTCAGCCTGCCATTGTCTTCATAGACGAAATTGATTCGATCGCCCCCAAGCGCGAGAAGGTGCAGGGCGAGGCGGAAAAGCGACTGGTCGCCCAGCTGCTGACGCTCATGGACGGTCTTCAGTCCCGCGCTAACGTGGTGGTGATCGCCGCGACGAACCGCCCCGATGCCATTGACGAAGCACTGCGCCGTCCGGGTCGTTTCGACCGCGAGATCATCATCGGCGTGCCCGACGAGCATGGGCGCCGCGAAATTCTCGCGATTCACACCCGCGGGATGCCGCTGGGCGAAGGCGTGGACCTGTCCGAACTTTCCCGTTCGACGCACGGCTTTGTCGGCGCAGACCTTGCCGCCCTTGCTCGTGAGGCTGCGATCGAGGCGGTTCGACGCATCATGCCAAGGCTCGATCTCGACGCTCGCGAAGTGCCAGCCGAAGTGCTGGAAGAACTCTGCGTTGAAAAGAATGACTTCCGCGAAGCATTGAAGCGCGTGCAACCGAGCGCCATGCGCGAAGTGATGGTGCAGGCCCCGACCGTCGGCTGGGAAGACCTCGGCGGACTGGACGAAGCTATCGCATCGCTCAAGGAAGGTGTCGAACTCCCCCTCAAGAATCCCCGCGCCTTCGAGCGTCTGGGCATTCGCCCGGCCAAGGGCTTCCTTCTCTATGGCCCTCCCGGCACCGGCAAGACGTTGCTGGCGAAAGCCGTCGCGAAGGAGGCTGAAGCGAACTTCATTTCGATCAAGTCGAGTGACCTGCTTTCCAAGTGGTACGGGGAGAGCGAGCAGCAAATTGCCAAGATGTTCGCCCGTGCGCGTGCAGTCGCGCCGTGCGTCATCTTCATCGACGAGATCGACAGTCTCGTTCCGGCACGGGGTTCCTCGGCGAATGAGCCGCAGGTAACGGCGCGCGTGGTCAATACGATCCTCGCAGAAATGGACGGGATGGAGGAAATGTCTTCGATCGTCGTCATCGGCGCAACGAACCGTCCGACCCTGGTCGATCCTGCTCTGTTGCGACCGGGCCGTTTCGACGAACTCGTCTACGTTGGCGCGCCAAACGAGCCGGGGCGTGAGCATATCCTCAAGATCCACACCTCGGAGATGCCTCTTGCCGGTGACGTCGATCTGGCCGCCATTGCGAAGGAAACCGACCGTTTCACCGGTGCCGATCTCGAGGACATCGTCCGCCGCGCCGGCCTCAACGCCATTCGCCGGGCGCACGGTGCGCCCGAAAACGTGACGAAGGCCGACTTCGACGATGCCGTCAAGGACAGCCGCGCCACGGTGACGGCGAAGATGGAAGCCGAGTATCAGAAGATGAAAGGCGAACTGAAGAAGCGCGCTGCTGAAGTCCGTCCCATCGGCTTCATCACCGAAGGCATGGTCGAATCAACGCGGGACTCAAAGCACTAGGCAACTTCCGGCGCGGAACGGTCAGTCCTTGCCCGACGTCATTCCGCGTTCGCCTGCTTCCCATAGCGCTTCGGTGGCGGAGGTGACGCGGCGCACCGCGATAGCCTCGGGCATGTTCTCGCGAATGAAGGCGAGCATGCCTTCACGAATGTTGCAGCGCAGGTCGAATGCGGTTGGCGCGTCCTTCGCGCTCATCAGCAGGCGGACCTCGATGGAATCGAGCGTCGTTTCCGTCACCTGCACCACCTGCACGCGCTTGTCCCAAAGCTCGTTCGCCTTGATCTGGCGCTCGAACTCGGCGCGCAGGCGCTCTACATCGGCAAGCGGGTCGAGATGCAGGAACACGGTGCCCAGCAGTTCCGAACCCTTGCGCGTCCAGTTCTGGAAAGTCTCTTCCAGGAACTTGTTTACCGGCACGACCAGTCGCCGCTCGTCCCAGATGCGAACGACGACATAGGTGGTGCGGATATCCTCGATCTTGCCCCATTCGCCGTCGATGATCACGACATCGTCGATGCGGATCGGCTCTGTCAGCGCCATCTGCAGGCCGCCGATCAGCGCCTTCAAGGCAGGCTGCGCGGCAGCGCCGACGGCGAGGGCGGCAAGACCGGCAGAGGCCATCAGCGTGACCCCGATATCGCGCACACCGGGTATCGAGAGCAGCATCAGGCCAATGGTGATGAAGACGATCACGAAAGTGCCGATGCGGCTGAAAATCGCGAGGCGCGTGCGACGCCGGCGCGCCTGCAGGTTGTCTTCCACATCGATATCGGCGCGGATCTCCATTGCAGCGACGAATGCGCGCATGATGGACAGGGCAATCCAGCCGATCAGCGCGGGCATCACGAAACCGGCAATTTTCTCCCAAACCGATTCAAGCATGGGGACTTCGCGCGCTGCCAGCACGATGCCGAGTGCCACCATTGCCCATTTGGTTGGCCGGGCGAGGTGTTTGACAACGATATTGTCCGCTTCGCTGTCACTGGATCGCGCGACCCGCTTCAGGATGCTGAATATTATACGGTGCGCGATGAGCGCCACCAGAACGCCGATGCCAGCCGCCAGCGCGGCGACGAGCCATGCCTCAAGGTGATCGGGCACAGTGTCGCGAATGCTGGTCAGCAGGTCATTCATGCTGCAATGCAATATAGAGCGCGGCGTCGATTGCCAAGATCAGTGCGCCGCGTCCCAACTTTCGCCTGTCCCGATCTCGATACCCAGCGGAACGCTGAGTTCGACGGCGGGTAAGGCAGCTTCCGCCATCACCTTCTCGATCACCGATGATGCAGCTTCCACGTCGCTTTCGGGGAGTTCGAACACCAGTTCGTCATGCACCTGTAGCAGCATGCGCACGTGGCCGAGGTCGGCTTCTGCGAGGGCGGGAAGCATACGGGCCATCGCGCGCTTGATAATGTCGGCGCTGGTGCCCTGGATCGGTGCGTTGATAGCGGCGCGTTCGGAGCCCTGTCGCTCGGCCTGGTTTTTCGAATTGATGCGCGGGAACCATGTCTTGCGGCCGAACAGCGTCTCCGAATAACCCTTCTCGCGCACGCTCTCGAGCGTTTCGTGGATGTAGCTCTGGATGCCGGGGAAGCGCTTGAAATAGGTGTCGATCACTTCCTGGGCCTCGCCCGGTTCAACGCCCAGACGGCCAGCGAGGCCCCAGCGCGAGATGCCGTAAAGGATGGCGAAGTTGATCGTCTTGGCGCGGGCGCGCGTGTCGCGGTCCACTTCGCCGTACATCTCCTTTGCCGTGCGGGCATGAATGTCCTCGCCCTGTGCGAAAGCTTCCTTCAGTTCCGGCACGTCCGCCATGTGCGCCGCCAGCCGCAGTTCGATCTGCGAATAGTCGGCAGCCAGCAGCACATTGCCGCTTTCCGGCACGAAGGCCTTGCGAATCTCGCGTCCGATCTCGGTGCGGATGGGAATGTTCTGCAGGTTGGGATCGGTGGAGGACAAGCGCCCGGTCTGCGCACCGACCAGCGAATAGCTGGTGTGCACGCGGCCCGTGTTCGGGTTGATCGCTTCCTGCAGCGCATCGGTATAGGTCGATTTCAGCTTCGATAGCTGGCGGTACTCCAGCACCTTGTTCGCAATGGTCGCACCCTGCTGCGAAAGCTTTTCGAGCACCGACTGGTCGGTGGAATACTGGCCGCTCTTGCCCTTGCGACCGCCCTTGTAGCCCATCTTGTCGAACAGGATGTCACCCAACTGCTTGGGACTGCCGATGGTGAATTCCTCGCCCGCCTCCTCGTGGATTTCCTTCTCGATGCGCGCGGTGGTCTCGGCGAATTGCTCGGACAGGCGCGAGAGGGCGGCGCGATCCACCTTGATGCCTTCGCGTTCCATGCCGGCGACCACCGGGATCAGCGGGCGGTCGACGCGTTCGTAAATGCGCGTCGCGCCTTCCAGCGGCATGCGGCGGTGGAGGTGCTGGTAGAGGCGCCAGGTAACATCGGCATCCTCCGCAGCGTATTCGGTAGCCTTGTCGAGCGGCACCTGGCCGAAGGGAATGGCCTTCTTGCCCGTGCCGCAAACGTCCTTGAACTTGAGACACGTGTGGCCGAGGTGGCGCTCTGCCAGTTCGTCCATGCCGTGGCCACCGCCGATGCCGGCCTCGTCACGGCCCGCATCCATGGCGAAGCTGATCACCATCGTGTCGTGGATCGGCGCAACGTTAATGCCGCAGCGGGCCAGCACGTTCAGGTCGTACTTGATGTTCTGTCCCACCTTCAGGACGGCATCGCTTTCCAGCAGCGGCTTGATCGCGGCGAGCGCGGCCTCGCGCTCAACTTGCTGCGGCTTTTCGGCGAACATGTCGTCGCTGCCGCCCTCGCCGCTGAAATGTGCGAGCGGGACGTAACAGGCATCGTTCGGGCCCAGTGCAAGACTGAAACCGACGAGATCGGCCTGCATCGCGTCGAGATCGCTCGTTTCGGTATCGACCGCCACCAGCCGCGCGGCAAAGGCGCGCTCGATCCAGTGCTCCAGCCGTTCCATCGTTTGCACGCATTCGTAGGTGCTGCGGTCGAGATCGGGCCATTCGGGCAGCGGCTGGCTGTTGCCTTCGGGCGAGGCGTCCGCGCCCTTGTTGTCCGCCTTCGCGGGATTGAGGTCGGTCGGCCGGTCCGGGCTACCGCTACCGGCGTCGAGGCGGCGCAGCAGGCTGGAGAAGCCGTGCGTTTCGAGGAACTTTGCCAGCGGTTCGGGCGGAACGCCGTCCAGCTTGAACTCGTCAAGCGTCTGGGGAAGCGGGCAATCTTCTTTCAGCGTGACCAGCACCCGGCTGAGCTCGGCATCGCCGCGATGCTCGATCAGGCGCTCCTTCAGCTTGGACTTCTTCATATCCTCTGCCGAATCGAGCGCGGCAGTCAGGTCGCCATGTTCGGCAATCAGCTTGCTGGCGGTCTTCGGGCCGACGCCGAAGATACCGGGGATGTTGTCGACCGAATCGCCCATCAGCGCGAGAACGTCGCCAACCTTCTCGGGCGGCACGCCAAACTTCTCTTCCACCTCGGGGATGTAGATGCGCGCGTTCTTCATCGTATCGAGCATGTCGATGCGCGCGCCGTCCTTCTCGCCCACCAGCTGCATCAGATCCTTGTCGGAGGAGACGATGGTCACGTCCCACCCTTCGGCCTGCGCGGCGCGGGCGTAGCTGGCGATCATGTCGTCGGCTTCGACATCCTCCTCCTCAATGCAGGGCAAGGAGAAGGCGCGTGTGGCGTCGCGAATCAGCGGGAACTGCGGCACCAGGTCTTCTGGAGGCGGCGGACGGTTGGCCTTGTACTGGTCGTAGATGTCGTTGCGGAAGCTCTTGCTCGACTTGTCGAGAATCACCGCGAGGTGCGTGGGCCCCTCCGCCTTGTCGAGATCCTCCGCCAGCTTCCACAGCATGGTGGTGTAGCCATAGACGGCCCCGACAGGCGTTCCTTCGGGATTCGTCAGCGGCGGAAGGCGATGATAAGCGCGGAAAATATAGGCCGAACCATCGACCAGATAGAGATGCTGTTTTTCGGCCATTTGCGCCTGCTAGCACGGCGTTTCGCTGCCTGTAAGCACGAATGATCCTGCCTTATTTTCGCCCTCGGTTCGCCGCAATTGCGCCACAATGTGCTTGCGTGGCCCCAAATGTGGCATTATTTAGGCAACAGAGCCGACGGGAAGGTCGGCTTCGGGACAGGCTGAGTGCTTCTCCCATATTTATGCAATTCAAGGGGTTTATACCTATGCGTAAGATCGTTCTCGTCGCTGCCGCAGCTGCTGGCGCCCTGACTCTGGCCGCTTGTTCGGAAGGCACCGAAGACGCCGCCGAAGCTACCGCTGAAAGCGCTGCCGCTGACACCGAAGCCAACATGGAAGCCATGGGCGAAGCAGCTGACGAAGCTGTTGCCGACGCCGAAGCTACCGTCGACGAAGGCATGGCTGAAGCTGGCGCCGAAATGGAAGACGCCGGTGAAGAAATGCAGGAAGAAGCTGCCGAGTAATCCTCGCAGCCTTTCGGCTTACAAGATCAAGGGCGTGGCCAGCGATGGCCGCGCCCTTTTTCTATGTGCGATTGAGATTTGAACTTGGGTTCGCTGCCACGAGGAAGTGTCAGCGAGAAGCACCATTTGTCTGGGCGTAGGTGGCGCTTGCATAGTTCCGCGCCTCGGCCCGCTCGGCATAGCCATCGTAGAGACCGCGTGCGATCGAAGCGATACGCGCATCGCGCATCCGGCGCGCTTCGGCCTTGTTGGCATTTTCGTGCGCCTGAGAAGCACTTTGGCCAGTCACATAGATTGCGAGCGCAATTGCGCGGCCATCGGGCATTTCGACAATGCCGATGTCTCCCGCCATGCGATTGAGCGTACCGGTCTTGTGAGCGACGGTAACGCCCTCCGGCATCATCGCCGGAATACGACGGCGGCCAGTGCGGCAACGCTCCATGGCATCGAGAATTACTTCTCGGCTTTCCGCGCTTAGCCACTCACCCTGATAGATACCTGCCAGCAGGCGGACCATCGTCTCGGGCGTCGCGCTGTCGCGCAGGTCGATATGGTAGGTGGGGTCGAACTCGCCATCGTCACGCACCAGCGTGGCGATGTCGCGCGAGAGGTTGAAATCGGCAAGGCCAGCGCGGCGTGCCCAGGCGTTTACGGCTTCCGGTCCGCCCACTGCAGCGAGCAGGGCGTCGGTTGCCGGATTGGAGCTGCGCGTGATCATCAGGTCGATCAGCTGGTGGGCGGGCATGTACTCGCCTTCACGCACCGGAGCGACGCGGGTCGAGAAGCGCTGTGAACGCACGGCCCACAGAAGCGGAAACTCGCTCGTCAGGCTCCACCGGCCCTGATCGACGCCTTCGAGGAATGTGGCGGCAATGGCGATCTTGCTGGTGGACGCCATCGGGAAACGCTGGTCACCCAGCACCGATACCTGTTCACCCGTCGCCAGATCGATTGCCGCAACGCCGATCCGCCCGTCGCTGCCGTCGGCAAGCTGGGCGATGCGGCGTTCCAGCGATGTCTGCGGTTCTTCCAGGAATTGCTGGGGTTCGCGAACCTCGGTGCCGAAGGCGCTGTCGAAAGCGCTCTCGAAATCCTGCGTCTCTGCGTGCGCGCCTGCCAGAGGGGCAAGAGCCAAAGCCAGCGGCGCAATGATCCGTGCTATCACCGATGTATCCATGTCTCGAACGTTGCCAGAAACGTGCTTATCAAATGCTTAATAGCACAACTTCTGGCGATCCCCACGCGATGAATTGCGCGGGAATGACGACGTAGCGAGTCAAATACGGCGATTTCGCCCCGAAAGGCGTGGGATCACGCGTTGGCGAGAACTTTCTCAATCTTGTCGAGCGTCTCGTGAGTCAGCGCCTTGTCGAGCTCGCCGACCAGCCGTTTTTCCAGTTCGACGTGATAATGGCGGCGCATCTCGCCCAGCGTTTTCGGATCGGCGATGACGAGCAGTTCCTCGATCTCGTTGGCAATGGCCCTGGCATTGAGCCACTCAGCCGCCGCGGCGCCGTGAGCAAGTTCGTTCAGATCGGTATTGCCGGTCATCTGGCTACCCGAATCCTGATGCTTCACTCCGGCGCTGAAATTAGTCGCTTCCAGATCGGGCTCGGAAACCTTGGAAAGCTTGGGCTCGAATATCTGGCCTTCGTTGCGCAGCAGCACGAAACGTTCTCCGTCAACGAGTGCGACGTGGGCCTTGTGCGGGACTTTCATTGTGTTCTCTCCTGCCAATTGATGGTTCGTATAACCAACTCACAGGGGCACGAATTGTGCCGCGAGTGATGTGCTATTCAGGCTTGCGCAGGCGCCAGGCGAACTGGTCCGTCTGGCTGCGGATTGAAGCGTCGAAGACATTGGCATCGCGCGGGTCGTCAGGACGCGAATAGAGGTCAGATTCCTCTTCCAGCACGAAGCCTGCTCCGGTTAGCGCATCGAGCGCCATCTGCCGGTCCATGCGGTGCAGCGTGTTCGCGGCTTCTGCACCGCCGCCTTCTTGCGCCAGGTGGTCGACCACCACCAGCGTGCCGCCGGGTTTGAGCGAATCGAACATCATCTGCACTGCGCTATCTGCCGTGCCTTCAGGGAAGTCCGACAGGTAGAGGTCATGGAAGTTCATCACCGTGATGATGGTGTCCAGCGGTTCGGGCCAGCCTGGCGCTGCCACAGGGCCGCGCAGCGGAAAGACGCGCACCGGATCGCCGTTGTCGTCCGAATAGGGCGCAACGGCAGCATCCTGCTCTTCGGCATATTCGGGGCGGAAGGCGATGAACTCATCGGGCTGGAAGGCATAGACCTTGCCATTGGCGCCGACCGCGGTTGCCAGCAGACGGGTGAGATAGCCGCCGCCCATGATGTAGTCGCCGACTACTTCGCCCTTGTCGATCTGGGCAAAGGCAAGCAGTTCGCCCGGCTGGCGGGCTTCGTCATACTGGCGGTCGTCCATGCGGGCGACATCGTTGATGGCCTGCATGTACTGGCGAGCGGAGTAACTGGCGGTTTCGGTTTCTGCCGTTTCAGTTTCACCGCCGCAGCCTGCAAGGCCGATCAGCAGAGCGCTCGCGATAATGGCACCACGCATGAATTCATCCTCCCCTGTTCTCTTTGACGAGGAGGCTAACCCTGCACGGCGATTCCGGCAAGCGCGAGCCTGCCCCAAGGTCCAAGCTTGACGAACCGCCCCTTGCCTGTCCCTATAGGTGCGAATGAAACCACCCTTGGGGATCGCCACTACATGATAAACCGCATTCGTCTCGCCTCGGGCGCGTCGCTCGCTGCCCTTTTGCTTGCCAGCGCCGCCAGTGTTTCCGCCCAGCAAGTTACCATCGTGCAGCCCGGCCCCGTCGGAGAAGAGCCGCGAACCCTGACTGAAGAAGAGGCGACGAGCCTGGCCCGCAATGGCTATTCCCCGGCGGATGTCGGCTTCATGCAGGGCATGATCGTGCACCACCAGCAGGCCGTCGATATGTCGGCGCTGGCGGAAGAGCGCACGAACACACCTGAAATCCTCGCCGTAGCAGGACGCATCGACGCCTCGCAGAAGGACGAGATGGATTTCATGCGCGGCTGGCTTACCGATCGCAGCGAACCGGTGGAAATGGCCGGCATGGGCCACGCCGGCCATTCCGACATGGTCGGCATGGCAACGCCCGAACAGATGGAAGCGCTGGAAGCCGCGCGCGGCACCAACTTCGACCGGCTTTTCCTGGAAATGATGGTCCGCCACCACCAGGGCGCAGTTACCATGGTGGAGGAATTGCACAGCCAGCGCGGCACGGCTGCCGACCCTGTCATGTACGAATTCACCAGCGAAGTCGTGAACGACCAGCAAGCCGAGATCGAGCGAATGAACGCGTTTCTCGCCAGCTTGTCCGACGATCCGCGCGCGACGCTGGCAGCTGGCCTGTTCGATGCGGGTGAGGCGATCAGCAATCTTCGCCACGTCTCTTTCCTGCGCAAGCCCGCAGGCTTCTTCGATCCGGAAAACCCAGGCGATTTGCGCCCCGAAGTGCCTTCCGATGACGAGGAAGATGGCGAGGCTGGCGAAACCGAACCCGCCGATGCGCATGCCGATCACGCGCAGCACATGGACCATGCCGCGATGGCCTCGGCCGCCATGCGCGATCCCGAAACCGAGGAAGAAGAGCGCCAGTTTGCCCAGCGCGGCGGCCTGCTGGACTTTGCCAATACCGACATCGCTTTCTCGGGCGACCTGATGGTTGCGGGCAACTACCACGGGTTCAACGCCTATCGGCTTGGCGAGGACGGCGTGCCGCAGCTGGTCAGCTCGGTCGTCTGCCCCGGCGGGCAGGGCGACGTCTCGATCTCCGGCGACCTGCTCATCATGAGCGTCGAGGAAACGCGCGGGCGCACAGATTGCGGCCTCGAAGGCGTCACCGACCGTGTGAGCGAAGACCGCTTCCGCGGCCTTCGCATCTTCGACATTTCCGACATCACCCGCCCGCGTCAGGTTGGCCAGGTGCAGACCTGTCGTGGCAGCCACACCCACTCCATCGTCACGCAGACCGACACCAGCCTGATCGTCTACAACTCGGGCACCGGCTCGGTTCGTGATCAGGAAGAGCTAGAGTTCTGCATCGGCAACGTGCCGGGAGACGATCGCACCGCGCTGTTCAGCATCGACGTGATCGAGATCCCGCTTGCCAATCCGGCAGCGGCCCACATCACGTCCAGCCCGCGCGTGTTTGCTGACCCCGAGACGGGTCGACTCGCCGGTCTGTGGCTGGGCGGCGACCATGGTGACGGTACGCAGGACACCAACCAGACCAACCAGTGCCACGACATCACCGTGTTCCCGGCGCTGAACATCGCGGCTGGCGCCTGCTCGGGCAACGGCATCATCTTCGACATTTCCGACCCGCTTAACCCCACCCGCATGGACGAAGTGGTCGATCCCGGTTTCGCCTACTGGCACTCGGCCACGTTCAACAACACGGGCGACATCGTTCTGTTCACCGACGAGTGGGGCGGCGGCGGTCGTCCGCGTTGCCAGGCGACCGACCCGCGCAACTGGGGGGGCGACGCCTTCTACGCGATCGTCGATGGAAAACTGGAATATCGCGGCACGTTCAAGTTGCCCGCGCCGCAGGGCGATACCGAGAACTGCGTGGCCCACAACGGCTCGATCATTCCGGTGCCGGGGCGTAACCTGTTCGTGCAGGCGTGGTACCAGGGTGGCATCTCGGTGATCGACTTCACCGATCCGGCCAATCCTTATGAAATCGCCTACTTCGACCGCGGCCCGATCGATGACGACCAGCTTGTGACCGGCGGTTACTGGTCAGCCTACTGGTACAACGGCCGCATCTACGCGACCGAGATCGCGCGCGGTATCGACGTCTTCGCGCTTGAACCGAGCGAATTCCTCACCGCAGAGGAAATCGCCGCGGCAGAAGCTGCAAGTTTCCAGGACGGGGTCTTCAACCCGCAGACGCAGTATCCCGTCACCTGGAGCGACGAGGTGCTGGAAGCTGTCGAGGAAAGCCGACTGGGCGGCTGATCGCTCTGGGTTCTAGAACCAGAAGCGAAGGCCAAGCAGAACAGAAACGCCGTCGGGGTCTTCCCCGGCGGCGCGGATGTAGTCCGCAGTCTGTCCGGTAGCGGCTTCGTATTCCACGCCGATATAGGGGGCGAATTCGCGGACGATTTCGTAGCGAAGGCGTGCGCCGACCTCGATCTTCGACAGGCCCGCGCCCACCCCGCGTTCGGGAATGTCCTGCGCGGACAATTCCGCCTCGACGCGCGGTTGCAGGATCAGGCGCTGCGTGAACTTCATGTCATGCTCGGCCTCGATCCGCGCGGTGAAATCACCCTCGTCCGAAACGAAAGCCGCTGCATCGAAGTGGATCATGTAGGGCGCAAGACCCGCCACGCCGACTGCGAGGTGTGCCGTGGTTTCCGGCTCCACGTCCACGCGCATACCGGCCTGCAAATCGATGAAGGGGCCGATTGCATGGCCCCAGAGAAGCTGCATCTCGGCATCTTCCACCGCGCCGCTGCCCAATTCGCCTTCGCCTTCGGTCTTGAACATGATCTTGTCGAGGGATGTGCCGTACCAGCCGCTGACGTCCCACAGGTAAGCGTCGTGTCCGTCAGACAGGCGCGCTTCCAGCCGTTCGGCCAGCACCATGCCGGTGGTCATGTTGCCGTGGGAGACATGGTTGTATGCACGAGCGGCGGCCATGCGCTCCTGATCGAAGAACAGCTCGGCCGCATGGTCCGGTCCCTCAAAGGCGCGCGGCGGAGGCGGGCCTTCGGGTATTTCCATGCCGTCGTGGTTCATCTGCGAATGGTCCATCTCGCTCTGGTTCATGGAAGAGTGATCCATCCCCTGATGCTGAGAGTGATCAATCTGCGAATGGTCCATGGCAGGTTCGTCCTGCTGTTCCATCGCGTGCTGGGAATGATCCATCTGGCCGTGGGCGGAATGGTCCATGCCCTCATGCGCGGAGTGGTCTTCCTGCGGCGGAGGCTGGTGCCCTTCGTGGTGGGAATGGTCCTGCGCCGCGGCGGGTGTTGCGAACAGCGCGGCAGTGGCAAGCAGAAGTGCGCGCATCATGCGTCTCCCTCTTCGGGGAAGGGGCGGACGGTAACCGTCTGCATCATGCCTGCGTGCATGTGATAGAGCAGGTGGCAGTGGAAGGCCCAGTCGCCCGGCTCGTTCGCCGTCAGGTCGAAAGTCGCCGTGCCGCCCGGCTGCACGATCACGGTGTGCTTCAGAGGCTGGTTCATCATGCCAGCACCATTCACCAGTTCGAAGAAGTGGCCGTGCAGGTGGATGGGGTGGGCCATCATGGTGTCATTCACCAGTTTGACGCGCACCCGCTCGTCATAACCGAAGCGGATCGGATCATCGGTGACGGCGCTGAACTGCTTGCCGTCGAACGACCACATGTAGCGTTCCATGTTGCCGGTGAGATGGATTTCCATGCTGCGCGTCGGCATCCGGTGGGGGTTGGCGTTCTTTGCCTTCAGATCGGTATAGCGCAGCACGCGGTGATCGACCGTGTCGAGGCCAAGGCCGGGAAAGTCCATCCGGTCCATCGGCATGGGGGCGACCATGTCGATGCCGGGGCTGACTTTTACGTCGGGCGGAAGCAGCGAGGTATCGCGCATCGAATGGTCCATGCCGCCCGATCCATGGTCCATCCCCGTCATGTCAGCGTGACCGGAATGATCCATGCCATCCATGGAGCCCATTCCCATGTCGGCCATGGTCAGCGTTACCGGCTCGCGCAGCGGCGGCGCTTCGGCGCGGTGGCCTGCGTGCGAAATGAGACTGGCGATGCCCATGCCCGAGCGGTCCATCGCTTCGGCCACGAAAGCGTGGCTGCCATCGGTGGGCTGCACGATCACGTCGTAAGTTTCGGCGACGCCGATCTGGAATTCGTCCACCGGCACCGGGTCGACCTCCTGCCCGTCGGCGGCGATCACCGTCATTTCAACGCCGGGAATGCGCACGTTGAAGAACGTCATGGCGGAGCCGTTGATGATCCGCAGGCGCACGCGTTCGCCCGGCTCGAACAGGAATTCGAGGTTATCGGCGGGGCCATGACCGTTGACGAGGAAGGTGTAGGTGGCGCCCGTCACGTCCGAGATGTCGCGCGGGTTCATCCGCATCGCGCCCCACATGAGGCGGTCTTCAAGGCTCATCTCTCCGCTGCCGACCGTCATCATCTGGCGATTGAAGTAGTGCTCCCCGACATGCAGCATCCGCGCGATATCGTGCGGATGGCGCGGGGTAAACTCGCTCAACAGGACGACATAGTCGCGGTCGTATCGGGGGTCCGGCATGTGGTGGGCGTGCTCGCCCTCGATCACGATGGGGCCGTAGTGTCCCGCCTGTTCCTGCAGGCCGGAATGGCTGTGCCACCAGTAGGTGCCGGTCTGCCGCACGGGGAAGGTGTACCGGAAGGTTTCGCCCGGACGGATGCCGGGGAAGCTGACGCCGGGCACGCCGTCGAACTGGAAGGGCAGCAGCAGGCCGTGCCAGTGAATCGAACTGTCCTCGTCCAGGTTGTTGGTGACGTTCAGCGTCACGTCTTGCCCTTCGCGCAGGCGGATCAGCGGGCCGGGCACGGTGCCGTTCACGGCGATGGCATGGCCGCTGCGCCCGCCGATGCTGAAGTGATGGTTGGCGATCGATAGGTCGATCGTGTCGCCCGAAAGCTCGCCAAAGCCCTTTTCCGCATGGCTCAGCGATTGTCCGCGCGCCCATGATGGAATGGCAAGGCCGGCGGCGGCCAGCGCGCTCGTGCCGATGAAACCGCGTCTGGAAAACTGGGGGGGTTGTTTCATGGCTCTCAACTACATACCCTAGGGGGGTATTTCAAGGGGACGAAAGCACGTGGTCCAGCAAACGAAGTCATTGATAAACCGCCTTGGCCGGATCGAGGGGCAGGTGCGCGGCGTGCGCGCCATGGTGGAGCAGGATCGCTACTGCATAGACATATTGCACCAGATCCAGGCGGTGAAGGCCGCGCTTGCCAAGGCCGAGGACGAGATTCTCAAGACCCATGCCTCGCACTGCGTTGCAGAGGCCATCGCATCGGGTGACGAGGAGGAGCAGCGCGCCAAGTTCGGAGAGCTGGTGGACCTTTTTGCCAAGGCGAAGCGTTGATCCTCCCGAAAGGAGGAACGATGGAATCGCAAGGAAACTACAAACGCTTCATGGCGATGGTGGGAACGTCCACTGTCATCATGCTCGGGCTGATGTACCTCAACACCTATGCACTGGACCACGTCTTCTGGAGCGAGACGCGCTTCTGGATGATGTTCGTGATGGGTGCCGTCATGGCCGTGGTCATGCTTCTCTTCATGTGGGGAATGTACAAGAACAAGCTGAAGAACTGGATCATTATCGGCGTGGCCGTGGTGACCTTCGCTCTATCGCTGTTTCTTGTTCGCAGTCAGGCGACCATCGACGACAGTGACTACATGTCGGCGATGATCCCGCACCACTCCATCGCCATCATGACCAGCGAGCGTGCCGGTATCGAGGATGTGCGCGTGCGTAAACTCGCCAACGGTATCATCCGCGCCCAGCGCCGCGAAATCGACGAAATGCGCTGGCTGCTGAACGATATTGATGCGAACGGCCCTGCCACGACCATGGCCGAAGCCGACGCCCGACCTGTCCCGGAATTTGAAGGGCACGTGAATCCCGGCACGCCTACGCCGGGCGACTAATCAGGCTTCTCGGATGTGTATCGGCTCCACATCGCCGCCGGTGCGCCGCGCGATCATGTAGATGATGCCGCCTGCCACAAGGATACCCAATGTCGGTAGAGCGGCACTCCACGGCACCTGTGCCAGCAGCCATAGAAGGAAGGCGGTTGAGATGGCGACGATCACCGCCCACTTCGGTCCAAGCTCTTTCGCGATACCTCCAGCATTGCCGCGCCACATCGCCACGAAGGCCGCCATCCCCGCGATGAGCACCAGCGTCTCTGCCGCAACCATCAGCGTGGCGAGTGAAGTGAAGGTGCCGCTGAGCGCGAGGAAAGCAACGACGAGCCCGTAGGTCGCGATGGCGAACCACGGGGTATCGAAGCGGTCCGAAACTTCGGCGAAACGGGCAGGCAACAGGCCGCGCCTTCCCATGCCGTAAAGCAGGCGCGGCATGGTGACGAAATAGCCGAGCTGGCCGGTGCCGATGGAGAAGATTGCGGCGAGGGCTATCAACACTCCGCCCCACGTTCCGAACACCGCTTCGCCTGCCGCAGCCAATGGCCTGTCCATGTTCGCGCCGTCTGGAGCAATCGCCACGTAGGCCAGCAACACTAGCGCATAGAGCGCGGCGACGATGGCGAGGTTGATGTACATGGAGAGGAGTACCGTCCGGTGCGGGTTCTTCGTCTCCCCTGCCGAAATGGTAGAAACTCCTCCGCCCGAGAACGCGTAGGCCAGCAGCAGCGCAGTTGCCTCTACTTCGCTGAATTGCGGGCCGACGAATGTGGTCGGCAGGCCGTTCACGAACAGGCCGACCAAGCAGAGCAGCAGGATCGGCGTCAGCTTCAGCAGGGTGCCAACCCATAGCGCGCCAATGGATCGGCGGGTGCCCGAAATCGCGAGCATGGTGAAGATCGCAATCAGCGCGAGGATGGTGGCCAAGCGGATCGCCGGATCGTCGAACAGAGGGAAGATCGAGGCGAGGTACGACACGATCACGTGGAAGTTGGCTGCGCGCGCGGCGATGTTTGCGCCAAGAATGCACCAGCCCGTCTCGAACCCGGCGAAGCGACCGAATGCGGTTTCGATATAGAGCTGCGGCCCGCCAGACTGATCGAACAGAGTAGAAAGCTTGCCGAAGATTGCGATGGTTGAGCAGGTAAGGAGCGCAAAGAGCAGGATAGCAAGCGGCGCAAGACTACCGGCCCCTGCATAGAGCAGCGCGGGCAAGGCGAAGATGCCTGCACCCACTACGCCGTTGAGGTTCAGCAGCGTGGCGCTACCCAGCCCGATGACGCGTGGCGGTTTCTTCGCTGTGTTCATGCCCCGTTACCCCCTGCCTGCAAGAAAAGGGGTAACGGGGTGGAAATGTCAAACGATCAGGCCGCCTGCTGGCTGGCGATCCAGTTGTTCACGCGGGTTTCGAGGATGTTGAGCGGAACTGCGCCGCCGCCCAGCACCGTGTCGTGGAAGCCGCGGATGTCGAAATCATCACCCAGTTCCTGCTCGGCGCGGGCGCGCAGTTCCTGGATGCGGATCATGCCGATCTTGTAGCTGGTCGCCTGACCCGGAAGTACGAAATAGCGCTGAACTTCGCTGCGCGCCGCAGTCTCGGAATAGGGCGAGTTCTCAAGACAGTAGGCAACTGCCTCGTCCTCGGTCCAGCCCTTGGCGTGGATGCCGGTGTCGACCACCAGGCGGATCGCGCGCCACATCTCGTCCTGCAGGCGGCCGAAATCCGAGTACGGGTCCTCGAAGCCGCCCATCTCCTTTGCCAGAGCTTCGGAATAGAGCGCCCAGCCTTCACCGAATGCCGAGATAAAGCCGCCCTGCGAGCGGAACAGCGGAACGCCCTCCAGTTCCTGCGCGATAGAGACCTGCATGTGATGGCCCGGAATACCCTCGTGATAGGCGATGGTTTCCAGCGGCGGGATCGGCATGGAAGTCATGTCCGACAAGTGCGCGTAATAGATGCCGGGGCGCGAACCGTCGGGCGTGCCGGGGCGATAGTGCTGCGCGGCACCGTCCTGCTCGCGGAACGGCTCGACGCGCCGGACTTCCAGCGGAGCCTTTGGCAAGGTGCCGAAATAATCGGGCAGGCGTTCGCGCATTGCGTCAATCAGCTCGGTTGCGCGGTCGATGTACATCTGCGCGCCTGCCTCGTTATCGGGATAGTAGAACTGCGGGTCTTCGCGGGTGAAGACGAAGAACTCCTGCAAGTCTCCTTCGAAGCCCACTTGCTCCATGATCGCTTCCATTTCGCCCCGGATGCGAGCGACTTCGGCAAGGCCGAGCTCGTGGATTTCGTTGGCGGTCATATCGGTGGTGGTCATGGAATTCAGGCTGTGGGCGTAGAACGCCTCGCCATTGGGCAGGGTAGAGACGCCGCGCGCTACCTCGTCGGTGTTAACGCGGTCCTCGGTGAACCAGTCCACGATACGCTGGTAGGCGGGGCCAACCTGCTCGGTGAGGGCAACGCGCGCCTCTTCGCGCAGTTCGTCGGCACGCTCCTCATTAAGCTCGCCGCTCTCGACGAGGCTGGCGAGGTGGCTCTCGGTCCCGGCCCACAGTGCAGACGGCTCGCCATCGTCGAACGGCGCGCCAGTGATAAGGCCCTGCGATTCCGCGATCACGGCGTCGTAGGAGAAGCGCGGCGGACGAACGCCGCCCTCGGCATTGGCCTGCGCGCGGGCAAGCAGCTGGTCCATGGCCGTACCGATGCCGCCGAGGCGCGTGATGAACGCGACCATGTCGCTTTCGTCTTCCACCACGTGCTGGCCAAGCAGGAAGCTGGGCAGGAACGTGTGCGGTCCCTGCATCTGGTGCAGGATGTATGCCTGGTCGAGGAAATCGCCTTCTGCTGCCGCACGCTCGGCACGGTAGTTGAACATGTCGTAGGAAATCTTCGCCTCCTCCGACAGTTCTTCGTAGTCGAAATTGGCCTGCATCTCGGCGGCGGCCTGCTGCCACCAGGCGATCTGTTCTTCCTGTGCCTCGCGGCTGAAGTCGTCGAGCTTGTCGTAGTCGGTCTTGCGGCCGAGCATCGTCTGCTGGATCGGGCTGAAGGCCAGCTGTTCCTCGAACTTCTCGTCAAACCAGGCATTGATGCACTCGGTCTGCGTTTCAGTGCATTCGATGGTGGCGAGATCGGCATTGGCGGCGTCGCAGCTGGCCAGCGCGGCGGAGGCCAGCAGGATTGCGGCAAGGCGTTTCATGATGTGCGTAATTCCCCGGAGAGTAGGTTGTCTGTCCCGGCGCGCATCATGCTGCGGATGGTTTCAAAAGAAAAGGGCCGGAAGGATCGCTCCTTCCGGCCCCGTTTCTGTTCGTCGGTAAGACGGTTGGCGCGTGGCTTAGAAGCCCATGCCGCCCATGCCGCCCATACCGCCCATGCCGCCCATATCGGGCATGCCGCCGCCGGACGACTTGTCTTCGGGGATTTCCGAGATAGCCGCTTCGGTGGTGATCAGCAGGCCGGCAACCGAAGCTGCGTCCTGCAGAGCGGTGCGAACGACCTTGGTCGGGTCGATCACGCCGGCAGCCACGAGGTTTTCGTAGGTGTCGGTAGCAGCGTTGAAGCCCATCGATTCGTCGGCTTCACGCAGCAGGTTGCCCGAGACAACGGCACCGTCGTGACCGGCGTTGGTGGCGATCTGACGCACCGGAGCCATGATGGCCTGGCGCACGATTTCCACACCGCGGGTCTGGTCGTTGTTCTCGCCGGTAACGCCTTCGAGCGCCTTGGTGGCGTAGAGCAGGGCGGTACCGCCGCCGGGGACGATGCCTTCTTCCACCGCAGCACGGGTGGCGTGCAGGGCGTCGTCGACGCGGTCCTTGCGTTCCTTCACTTCGACTTCCGAAGCGCCGCCGACCTTGATCACGGCAACACCGCCAGCAAGCTTCGCCAGGCGTTCCTGCAGCTTTTCACGGTCGTAGTCGGACGTGGTCGTCTCGATCTGCGCACGGATCTGCTCGACGCGGGCCTTGATGGCTTCGCCTTCGCCAGCACCGTCGACGATGGTGGTGTTGTCCTTGTCGATGGTGACCGACTTGGCTTCACCCAGCATCGAGAGGCCGACGTTCTCCAGCTTGATGCCGAGATCTTCGGAGATCATTTCGCCGTTGGTCAGGATCGAGATGTCCTGCAGCATGGCCTTGCGGCGATCGCCGAAGCCCGGTGCCTTCACGGCTGCAACCTTCAGGCCGCCGCGCAGCTTATTGACCACGAGGGTAGCCAGCGCTTCGCCTTCGATGTCTTCAGCGATGATGAGCAGCGGACGACCGGCCTGCACCACGGCTTCCAGAACCGGCAGCATTGCCTGCAGGTTGGAAAGCTTCTTTTCGTGGATGAGGATGTAGGGGTTTTCCAGCTCGACCGTCATCTTTTCCGGGTTGGTGACGAAGTAGGGCGAGAGGTAGCCGCGGTCGAACTGCATGCCTTCGACGACATCGAGTTCGAATTCGAGACCTTTGGCCTCTTCCACGGTGATCACGCCTTCCTTGCCGACCTTGTCCATGGCTTCGGCGATCTTCTCGCCGACTTCACGGTCGCCGTTGGCGGAGATGATGCCGACCTGGGCGATCTCTTCCGAGCCGGACACGTCCTTGGAACGGGCCTGCAGGTCTGCGACGACCTTGGACACGGCGAGGTCGATGCCGCGCTTCAGGTCCATCGGGTTCATGCCGGCGGCAACGGCGGTCATGCCTTCGCGCACGATGGCCTGGCCCAGCACCGTTGCGGTGGTGGTGCCGTCACCGGCAGCGTCGTTGGCCTTGCTGGCGACTTCACGCAGCATCTGCGCGCCCATGTTCTCGAACTTGTCCTTCAGTTCGATGTCCTTAGCGACGGTGACGCCGTCCTTGGTGATGCGCGGTGCGCCGAAGCTCTTGTCGAGCACGACGTTGCGACCCTTCGGGCCCAGCGTAACCTTCACGGCGTTGGCGAGCGTATCGACGCCCTTGAGGATGCGTTCACGCGCATCGCGGCCGAATTTCACGTCCTTGGCAGACATATTCGTTTCTCCTGGAATTTCGTTGAATTGGGAAAGCAGTCAGAAGCGGTGGGCGATCAGCCCAGCACGCCCATGATGTCGCTTTCCTTCATGATGATCAGGTCTTCACCGTCGACCTTCACCTCGGTGCCGGACCACTTGCCGAACAGCACGCGGTCGCCTGCCTTCACGTCGAGCGGGGTGACGGTGCCGTCTTCGGCCTTGGAGCCATTGCCGACGGCGACGATCTCGCCTTCGCTCGGCTTTTCCTTGGCGCTGTCGGGGATGATGATGCCGCCAGCCGTCTTTTCTTCGGCTTCGAGGCGGCGGACCAGTACGCGGTCGTGGAGCGGACGGAATGCCATGTGTATGACCTCTTCCTGTGAACTAGAGTTGTTACGATTGGCACTCTCCTCTCAAGAGTGCCAGCGGCGCGCATTTGGGAGCGCGTTCACGCGGAGTCAATGGCTCGGGCGGAGAAAAATTTACGGCTCGCGGCAAGGCGAGTGGTTCTTGCGCTGGCCTATTTTACGCCGAGAGCGGTCAGGCCCAGCGCTTCGCGCCGATGCCAGCGCCACGTAAGCAACGCGGCGGCGCATACAAGGCCCGTTGCAAGGCCGATCCACACGCCGAGCCCTTCCAGCGGCGTATAGAAGCCCAGCAGCACGGCCACGCCCATGCCCGGTACCCAGTAGGAGAAGATCGCGATCCACATCGGAACGCGCGTGTCCTTCAGCCCGCGAAGTGCACCTGCAGCGACAACCTGCAAACCATCGAACAGCTGGAAGGCCGCGCCCACGGCAAGGAAGCTGAGCGCCCATGCCACGACGCCTGGTTCTTCCGGGTTCCACGGGTCGATGTAAATTGCGACGAGGTATTCGGGTGCGAACAGCAGCAACAGCGCGGTGAGCATCATGAAACCGCCGCCCATGGCGATAGAAACTGCGCCGGCGCGGCGAATGCCTTCGTGGTCGCGCGCGCCGAAGAAATAGCCCACGCGAATTGTCGCCGCCTGGCTTACGCCGAACGGTACCTGGAACATCGTGGCGATGATCTGCAGGGCGATGGCGTGGGCCGCGAGCTGATCCGGCCCCAGCAGGCCGAGCAGGAACGGCGCGGTGGCGAAGATGCCCGCCTCCGCGAGAATCGTCAGGGCAATCGGCGTGCCGATGCGCATGATTTCGGAGAGTCGCGCCCAGTCCGGTCGCCAGACGAAGCCGAACACGTGATAGCGGTGCAGTCGCGCATCCAGCCGGATGGCCACGGCATAGGCGACAAGGATCGAGATGGTCGTGAGGATCGTCGCGATCGCCGCGCCCTCCAGACCCATGGCGGGCGCGCCCCAGTTGCCGAAGATAAAGGCGTAGTTCGCCAGCGCGTTCACGCCAATGCCCATGCCGGTGATCAGGGTTGCAAAAATCGGGCGGCCGAGCGTCGAGACAAAATTGCGCAGAACGCCTGCGGCAATCATCGGCACCATCGAGAACAGCAGCAGGTCGGTATATTCGCCCGCCAGCGCGGCTATGCGAGGCTCCTGCCCTGCCAGCAGCATGACTTCCTCGGCAAAGGTGCAGGCGATCATCGCCAGCGCGCCGCAGCCCACGGCCAGCCACAGGGCCATGCGCACCGATCGGCGAACGGGGCGCAGCGCTGGACCGCGTGCGCCAAGCTCTGCCGCCATGATTGGCGCCACCGCTCCGGTAAGGCCCGTGAGGCACCAGATCAAAAGGCCGAAGACGGATACCGCAAGCGAAGACGCAGCCAGTTCCTCCGCCCCCAACCGCGCGATGAAGATAACGTCGATCGAGTAGATCGCCATCTGCAGCAGGTTGGCGAGCGCCAGCGGCGCCGCGAGGCGGAGCGTTTCGCGTCCCTCGGCTTTCCAGCCGGGCGTTGGTGGGTGCGCTATCGGTCGCATGATCGTGACTGCCTGAAGCAGCCGGACCGGATAGGCGCGCATCGCACAGCGCGATAGTGCAAAGCCCCTCGCTGCCATATATTAAGGCGTCGGTGCGGCGATGGAGTAACAAGTCTTGCCGATCATGGCGCTTCGCGACTAAAGGACATTGTCAACGTTTCACCGGAAGGACGTCATGCGTATCCATCTTGCTTTCGCCACCAGTACCGCTCTTGCCCTCGCGCTATCCGCTTGCGGTGGCCCGCCCGAGAGCGACGATGCCGCTGAAGATGCGGCCGCCGAAGAAGTGACGGACATGGAAGTCGCTGACGAAGCGACGGAAGATGAAGCCACGGACGAAAGCGAAGCGACTGAAACCGAGGATGCCTCGGAAGAGGAAGCCGAGGAAGAACCCGCACCTGCTGCGAGCGCGACGCCAACTCCGACACCCACGTCTACGCCCACGCGGGCCGCTGCTCCTGCCACGCCGCCGCAGGCCTTCACCACTTGCGGTGTGTGCCACTCGGTCGAGCCAGGCCAGAACATGATCGGCCCGTCGCTGGCAGGCGTTGTCGGTCGCCGTGCAGGCGCAGTTGCCGGTGCGAATTACAGCCCGGCCATGCAGTCTGCGAACCTCACCTGGACCGAGGCGAACCTGCGCCGCTACATCGCCGATCCGGCAGCAGTCGTGCCCGGCGGCACCATGCCCGCACCGGGCGTGAGCGCGGCGGATGCGCAGGCGATCATCAATTACCTGAAGACTCTCTAGGCGCGCCAGCTAGGGGCGGGCGAGTATCTCGTCCGCCAGCCATTCCAGTACTACGCGGTGGCCTGCGACAGGGTCGCTTTGCGGATAGACTTCCGCGGGCCACTGTGGGGCGATCCCCCTTCCTTCGTACAGCGTGCCATCGGGCGCGCGGAAAGCCTCGTTCGAAAGTTCGAGATACCAGCCGTTGGGCAGCGGTTTTGGCAACGGGGTGGAGAATGCGCCGCGCGTCGTCCCCCCGACATGCACGACGTTGGGGTTCTGCCGCAGCGCCAGTGTCGCCAGTTCGCCGCCTGACACCGTGACATCGCTCGTAAGCAGGAAGACCGGACCATCGAAGCGCGGTTCGGGTGCTACGTCCACGAAGTACGGCTCCGGCTCGCCGCCGCCGCGTCCGGTGTTGGTGACGGTGTAGCCGAGATAGGCGGTCTCGGTGATGCGCGATCCGATTCGGCGGGCGATCACGTCGTACCCGCCGCGATTGTTGGACAGGTCGAGAATGAGCGCGCGAACGCCCGCTTCTGCAAAGCCTGACAGGATCGTGTCGAAGGCTGCATCGAAGGCTGCGACCTCTGCATCGGCCCATGCCTGCGAGCCAGGCTCTGCGCTCTCGTCGAAACCGCCCATGGTAAAGACCTGGATGTAGCCGATCTGCCCGTCCGCCATGGTGCCTTGAACGATGCGCCCGTTGGCGACCATGGACGAACCGGGATCGAGCACTTCGTTCTGCAACTGCTCGACAAGTCCGCCCAGCCACGCGCCTTCGCCAATACCGGCGCGAACCATCGGCAATGTCGTGCCGAGTCCTCCCTGTGCGCGCTGGCGCTCGCCTTCGATCTGGGCAGTCAGCTTGGTGTGCGAATCGCCCAGCGCCTCGATCATTTCGCCCAGCACTTCGAACAGTGCGGCATCGCCCATGCCTTCGCTGATGCGCGGACGATTTTCGTCGACCAGCGCCTGCCAGTCGACGCCGCGCTCCTCGAAGAAGCCGTAATGGCGCTGCATGATCGCGGCGAATGTCTCGAACACGGCCAGCTCGCCCGTCAGGTCTGCTTGTCCGCAGCGGGAGGGAAGACCGGCCATCTTGCGAAAGCGGGTTGGCGTATCGTCGTAGATATACTGGAAGATCGCCTCGCCCTGCCGTGTCGGCGTGATCAGGCGGTACTCGATCTGGCCCATCAGCCCCGCTGCATCTCCGCCCTGATCGGCGCGGTAGCAACCGGTCGGCGTGTCCTGCCAGCGGGTGATGCCTTGCTCGCCGATTTCGAGAATCCACCCGTTCGCGCGTGAGCGCCACACCCCGCGCGCTTCGGGAATGACGGTGCCGTTCTGCTCGATCAGCAGCGGCTCATCCAGAACGTTCGCCGATACGGGCGTAGCGATCCATGCGGCCAGCGCGAGAAGTGGAAGTGAACGAACGGACATCGGATCCCCTGCAAATCCAGATACGAAAAAGGCGGCTCCCTGAATAGGGAACCGCCCTTCGCGAAATCAATCGGTGAGGTGGACCGGAAGCCGATCCGCCTCGACAGATTACTTCAGCTCGACCGTGCCGCCAGCGGCTTCGATCTTCGCCTTGATTTCTTCGGCTTCTGCCTTGTTCACGCCTTCCTTGACGGCCTTCGGCGCGCCTTCGACGAGAGCCTTGGCTTCGGTCAGGCCGAGGCCGGTGATGCCGCGGACTTCCTTGATGACCTGGATCTTCTTGCCACCGTCGCCGGTGAGAATGACGTCGAATTCGTCCTTCTCTTCGGCCGGTGCACCAGCGTCGCCACCGCCGGCAGGGCCAGCAACAGCAACAGCAGCAGCGGCGCTAACGCCCCACTCTTCTTCCAGGGCCTTGGCGAGTTCAGCCGCTTCCATGACGGTCAGCGACGACAGTTCTTCAACAAGCTTGGCAATGTCAGCCATGATGTATCACTCCAAATTGGGCGGGGCGTTCTATGTGCCCCTGAATGTTTCGTCTCGTGTGCGAGAAAGCGTCTGTTACGCCGCGTCCTTGGCGCCATAGGCACCGAAGACACGTGCAAGCTTGGCGGCGGGCGCGTTGACGACCTGGGCAACCTTGGTTGCCGGGGCGTTGACGAGACCCACGATCTTGCCGCGCAGTTCGTCGAGGCTGGGCATGGAGGCGAGAGCCTTCACACCAGCTTCGTCGAGAACCTGCGTGCCCATCGAACCACCGACGATTTCCAGCTTGTCGTTCGACTTTGCGAAATCGACAGCAACCTTGGCGGCTGCGACCGGGTCTTCCGACCAGGCCAGTGCGGTCGGACCGTTGAGATACTCATCGATCCCGACGTAATCGGTGTCCTTCAGGGCGAGCTTGGCCAGACGGTTCTTCGCAACCTTGTAGGACGCACCGGCTTCACGCATCTTGTTCCGCAGATCGGTGGACTGATCCACCGTCAGGCCGAGGTTGCGGGTGACAACCACCACGCCAACTTCGTTGAACACAGCGTTGAGCTGGGCGACCGCTTCGGTTTTCTGCGAACGATCCATGCCGTACTCCTTCACTATGGCCGACCGCGTATTCTTGCGGACGACCGGCTCAAGTTGCCACACGGCTCATGCCGCATGGACGAGTCCGTTGATGGGGAAGGAGGTGCGTGACGCATCACGCGGGTGGCGCACCACATATAGCGGGGCGCTGGAAACTCTTTTCCCCGTCTAGGCTGGAAATTAAGACCGGCATATTCCGGTCACCAACTGTCTCGGACGGATGACTGCAAAAGCAATCGGGGCGCGCAATTAGCTGTCGCCTGCCGAAAGTCAAGCCATAACCGAAAACGGCCGCGCATACCGGGTGGTACGCGCGGCCGCCAAACCATCAGGCCCGAAGGCCCTGCGACGATCAGATTTCGTCGGCGGTTTCTTCGAGTTCTTCAGCTTCGGCTTCGGCTTCGGCTTCAGCAACGTCGTCGCCCATTTCTTCAGCCAGTTCGGCTTCAGCTTCAGCGACGCCAGCTTCGGCGTCCATCACTTCAGCTTCAGCTTCGGCGATGTCATCGGCTTCTTCGCCAGCTTCTTCAGCAGCACCACCGCAAGCGGAGAGAGCGAAAGCGAGCGGAGCGGCGACGAGCATAATCTTCTTCATGTGAATTTCCTGTCCTTTGAACCCTGAAATCCGGGCGGCACGCGATTGCCACAGTGTCGCCACATTTCCAAGCGTTTACTTTGCCTCGTAGCCCAGCAGGTCGCCCGGCTGGCAATCCAGCTCCCGGCAGATCGCCTCCAGCGTGGAGAAGCGGATGGCCTTGGCCTTGCCGGTCTTGAGGATGGAGAGGTTGGCGAGGGTCAGGCCCACGCGCTCTGCCAGCTCTGTCAGGGTCATGCGGCGATCGTGCAGCAGGTCATCCAGCCGGATCACGATGCCCGTACCTTCAGCGTCGGCGCCCATCACACGGTTCCTTCCAGGTCTTCGCGCATCGCGGCGCCATGGCGGAACACGCGGGCGAGGATGAACAGGATGATCACCAGCAAAATGCCTTCCAGGTCCCAGCCGCCATCGATGGTGAGATGGGTGCCTTCGATCTCATCGGCATAACGGGCAAGGGCAATGCCAAGCGCGGTTGCGGGAATGAGGGCGAGTTGCACGCCGAGCATGAGCCAGCCCATCAGCGAGAGACGCGTGGCATTGGCAGGGGCAAAGGGGTCGCCCTTGCCCACGGTGTTGATAATCTTGCGCAGGGTGTCGAAGAACACGAACAGCATTGCGACGATGGCAAGGCCGATCAGCATCACACCGGCGAGTTGCAGCAGCGGGAAGGCAAGGTCGGGATTCGCTGTCTTGGCGGCGATCTCCTCCATGACGTCGGCACGGAAGATCAGCAGGGCCGGAATGGCAATCAGCAGAACCGAGCCGCCGAAAGCGAGCGCGGCCTGCAGGAAGATGCAGATCACCTTGCCTGCCAGCAGGAGAAGATCGTTGGAGCGGTGTTTGGTTGCGGTCATTGGTCGTTCTCTTGTTTCGTCATCCAGCGATCAGGCCAGCGTCGGCGCAGAGATGGCAATGCCATGCTGCACCGGTACACTGGTGATGGCCGAAAGCGAGGTGAGCGCGATGACGACAGCGGCCAGCGCGGCGAGCGAATTGTTGAGCGTGCGGGACATTTATCGATCTCCTTGAAGTGCGTTATTGAAAATCGATATGGCCGAGTCGGACCTTATTGTCAATCAATAATATTGAAAAACGATATGTAGCTTATCGTTTTGCGGTTCGCGGGCGGCGGGCCGGGCTGAGCCGGTGTTCATCCGCTTCAAAGCGAAGGCGCTTCATAGGCATATCCGCCCGGTAGGACCATTGACCCGACTCGTCCGCGTACCTATATGGCCTTCATCGCCGGAGAGCTTCGAGCAAGGTGTGCCTTACGCGGGGGCGCAACCCAGGACGGAAGTTCCGGCATCTGCGTGAGATGACAGGATCAAGGCTGCAGTGGCAGATCCCCGCTCGGGGTGTGCTTGTCTGCGGCCATTTTTGCGTCTCTCACGACTATCCCGCTTGTGAACATTACCGATGCGCCGGCCTTTACCGCAAAGGCGGCGCGCACACGCGAAGAAGAGGCCTCGGCTCTAATATGGCGAAGAAGTCCGTCCCGGCGACCACCGGAACCAAGAAGAAGCGCATCCGCAAGATTTTCGGCGACATCCACGAAGTGGTGCAGATGCCGAACCTGATCGAGGTTCAGCGCGAGAGCTACGAACAGTTCCTGCGCTCCGATCCCGCCACGGGTTACGTCTCGGGCCTCGAAAAGACGCTGCGCTCGGTTTTCCCGATCCGCGACTTCGCCGGCACCGCCGAACTCGACTTCGTCCATTACGAGCTGGAAGAGCCCAAGTACGACACCACCGAGTGCCGTCAGCGCGGCATCACCTATGCCGCCCCGATGAAGGTGACGCTGCGCCTCATCGTGTTCGAGGTGGACCAGGAAACCGAAACCCGCTCCGTTCTCGATATCAAGGAGCAGGACGTTTACATGGGCGACATGCCGCTGATGACCGGGAACGGCACGTTCCTCATCAATGGCACCGAGCGCGTGATCGTGTCGCAGATGCACCGTTCGCCGGGTGTGCTGTTCGACCATGACCGCGGCAAGACCCATTCCTCGGGCAAGTTCCTCTTCGCCGCCCGCGTGATTCCGTACCGTGGTTCGTGGCTCGACTTTGAATTCGACGCCAAGGACATCGTGAACGTGCGTATCGACCGCAAGCGCAAGCTGCCGGTCACCGCGCTGCTCTATGCCCTGGGCCTCGATAGCGAGGACATCCTCGACTACTTCTACAACAAGGTCACCTGGAAGCGTTCGACCGGCAAGAAAGGCGAAGGCTGGGAAATCCCGTTCGTCGCCGAGAACTGGCGCGGTGCCAAGCCGGCTTTCGCGCTGGTTGACGCCAAGACCGGCGAGGAAGTGTTCCCCGCCGGCCAGAAGGTTTCCCCGCGCGCTGCCAACAAGGCAGCCAAGGACGGTCTCGAAACCCTGCTGATCCCGACCGAGGAAATCTTCGGCCGCTATGCCAGCGCCGACATGATCGACGAGAAGACCGGCCGCATCTACATCGAGGCCGGCGACGAAGTGTCGCCCGACAACCTCGAGAAGCTGGATGCCGCGGGCATTGATCAGCTCGACCTGCTGGACATCGACCACGTGACCACCGGTCCGTGGATCCGCAACACGATGGAAGTCGACAAGGCGGAAAATCGCGATGAAGGCCTGGAAGCGATCTACAAGGTCATGCGCCCGGGTGAACCGCCGACCAAGGAAACCGCCGAAGCCCTGTTCGAAGGCCTGTTCTTCGATGGTGAGCGCTACGACCTTTCCGCCGTTGGCCGTGTGAAACTGAACATGCGTCTCGGCCTCGACGCCGAAGACACCGTCACCACGCTGCGCAAGGAAGACATTCTTGCCGTGGTGAAGGAACTTGTCGACCTGAAGGACGGCAAGGGCGAAGTCGACGACATCGATAACCTCGGCAACCGCCGCGTGCGTTCGGTGGGCGAGCTGCTGGAAAACCAGTACCGCGTCGGCCTGCTGCGCATGGAGCGCGCCGTGAAGGAACGCATGTCGTCCGTCGACGTGTCGACGGTCATGCCGAACGACCTGATCAACGCGAAGCCCGCCGTGGCTGCCGTGCGCGAGTTCTTCGGCTCCAGCCAGCTCTCGCAGTTCATGGACCAGACCAACCCGCTGTCGGAAGTCACCCACAAGCGCCGCGTTTCGGCGCTTGGCCCGGGCGGTCTTACCCGTGAGCGCGCAGGCTTCGAAGTCCGCGACGTTCACCCGACGCACTATGGTCGTATCTGTCCGATTGAAACGCCGGAAGGCCCGAACATCGGCCTGATCAACTCGCTTTCCACCTTTGCCCGTGTGAACAAGTACGGTTTCATCGAGACCCCGTACCGCACCGTGAGCGAAGGCAAGGTGACCGGCGAGGTGAACTACCTCTCCGCCATGGAAGAGCAGAAGCATACCGTGGCGCAGGCATCGGCTGAAACTGACAAGGACGGCAAGTTCGTCGAGGAACTGATCTCGACCCGTCAGAACGGCGAATTCACCATGAGCCCGGCCGAGCAGGTCACGCTGATGGACGTTTCGCCCAAGCAGCTCGTCTCGGTCGCCGCATCGCTCATTCCGTTCCTGGAAAACGATGACGCCAACCGCGCACTGATGGGCTCGAACATGCAGCGTCAGGCCGTGCCGCTGGTGAAGGCCGAGGCTCCTTGGGTGGGCACCGGCATGGAAGAGACCGTAGCCCGCGATTCCGGCGCTGCGATCTCCGCCAAGCGTGCTGGCATCGTCGACCAGGTCGACGCAGGCCGTATCGTGATCCGTGCCTCGGGCGAAGTCGACACGACGAACCCGGGCGTGGACATCTACACGCTGCAGAAGTTCCAGCGTTCCAACCAGAACACCTGCGTCAACCAGCGTCCGCTGGTGAAGGTGGGCGAGACCGTGAACGAAGGCGACATCATCGCCGACGGCCCCTCCACCGACCTTGGAGAACTGGCACTGGGCAAGAACGCGCTCGTCGCCTTCATGCCCTGGAACGGCTACAACTACGAGGACTCCATCCTCATCTCCGAGCGTATCGTGAAGGACGACGTCTTCACCTCGATCCACATCGAGGAATTCGAAGTCATGGCCCGCGACACGAAGCTTGGCCCGGAAGACATCACCCGCGACATTCCCAACGTCGGCGAGGAAGCACTGCGCAACCTCGACGAAGCGGGCATCGTCTACATCGGCGCCGAAGTGCACCCGGGCGACATTCTGGCCGGCAAGATCACGCCGAAGGGCGAAAGCCCGATGACGCCGGAAGAAAAGCTGCTGCGCGCCATCTTCGGTGAAAAGGCCAGCGACGTGCGTGACACCTCGCTCCGCCTGCCGCCGGGTGTTGCCGGTACCGTTGTCGAAGTGCGTGTCTTCAACCGCCATGGCATCGAGATCGACGACCGTACCCGCGCCATCCAGAACGAGGAAATCGAACGCCTCAAGAAGGATAGCGAGGACGAGCGCAACATCCTCAACCGCGCCACTTACAACCGCCTGCGCGACATGCTGGTCGGCCAGACCGCATCGGCTGCTCCCAAGGGCGTGAAGAAGGGCTCGGAAATCACTGAGGAAGTGCTCGACAGTGTCGATCGCATCGACTGGTTCAAGTTTGCCGTCGCCGACGACAACATGCAGAGCCAGCTCGAAGCGGTGAAGGGCCAGTACGACGAGGCCGTGAAGGCCATCAAGGACAAGTTCGAGGACCGCAAGGAGAAGCTCGAACGCGGTGACGAACTGGCACCGGGCGTGCTGAAGATGGTCAAGGTCTTCGTGGCGGTGAAGCGCAAGCTGCAGCCGGGCGACAAGATGGCAGGCCGTCACGGTAACAAGGGTGTGATTTCCCGCATCCTGCCGGAAGAAGACATGCCTTTCCTTGAAGACGGCACCCCCGTCGACATCGTGCTGAACCCGCTGGGCGTGCCTTCGCGCATGAACGTCGGTCAGATTTTCGAGACCCACCTCGGCTTTGCCGCGCGTGGCCTCGGCCATCAGATCGCCGAACAGCTGGACGACTGGCGCGCCGCCAATCCGGACATCACTGCGGGCAAGCCGCCTGAGGTGCTGATGGACAAGCTGAAGGACGTCTACGGCGAGAACTACTACGACGACCTGGAAAGCCGCACCAACGAGGAAGTCGCCGAACTGGCGAACAACCTGCGTCGCGGTGTTCCGATGGGCACTCCGGTGTTCGACGGTGCGCGTGAAAGCGACGTGACCGACATGCTGCTTAAGGCAGGCTACGACGCTTCGGGCCAGTCCACGCTGTATGATGGCCGCACCGGCGAGGCGTTCGACCGCAAGGTGACCGTGGGCATCATCTACATGCTCAAGCTGCATCACCTGGTCGACGACAAGATCCACGCCCGTTCGATCGGCCCGTACTCGCTCGTCACCCAGCAGCCGCTGGGCGGTAAGGCGCAGTTCGGCGGACAGCGTTTCGGCGAGATGGAGGTCTGGGCACTGCAGGCTTACGGCGCTGCCTACACCCTGCAGGAAATGCTGACGGTGAAGTCGGACGACGTGGTCGGCCGCACCAAGGTCTACGAAGCCATCGTCAAGGGCGACGACACCTTCGAGGCCGGCATTCCGGAGAGCTTCAACGTGCTCGTCAAGGAAATGCGCTCGCTGGGCCTCAACGTCGAACTGTCCTCGCTGTCTGACGGCGAAGACGAAGACGAGGACGGCTTCGGCCAGATCGCAGCTGAATGACAGGGGTCGGCGGCCCCCTAGCGGGCCGCCTCCCCGCCAACCCCTGTTAATCCCCCCAAGGGAATTGAAGACATGAACGAACTGACCAAATTCACCAACCAGCTGGCCAAGCCGGAAACCTTCGACCAGATCCAGATCGGCATTGCCTCGCCCGAGCGCATCCGTTCGTGGTCGTTCGGCGAGATCAAGAAGCCGGAAACCATCAACTACCGTACGTTCAAGCCCGAGCGTGACGGCCTGTTCTGCGCCCGCATCTTCGGTCCGGTGAAGGACTACGAATGCCTGTGCGGCAAGTACAAGCGCATGAAGTACAAGGGCGTCGTCTGCGAGAAGTGCGGCGTCGAAGTCACCGTCACCAAGGTGCGTCGTGAGCGCATGGGCCACATCGAACTGGCCGCGCCGGTCGCACACATCTGGTTCCTGAAGTCGCTGCCTTCGCGCATCGGCCTGCTGCTCGACATGCAGTTGAAGCAGCTGGAACGCGTGCTGTACTTCGAAAGCTACATCGTCACCGAACCGGGCCTTACGCCGCTGGAGAAGTTCCAGCTGCTGACCGAGGACGAACTGCTCGAAGCGCAGGACGAATACGGCGAAGATGCCTTCACCGCCGGCATCGGTGCCGAAGCGGTGAAGATCATGCTGATGGACCTCGATCTCGAGCAGGAACGTGCGGACCTGCTGGAAGAGCTGGAAACCACCAAGTCCAAGCTGAAGCCCGCCAAGATCATCAAGCGTCTGAAGGTCGTCGAGAGCTTCATCGAATCGGGCAACCGTCCCGAGTGGATGATCCTCGAAGTCGTGCCGGTCATCCCGCCTGAGCTGCGCCCGCTGGTGCCGCTGGACGGTGGCCGCTTCGCGACCTCGGACCTGAACGATCTGTATCGCCGCGTCATCAACCGTAACAACCGCCTGAAGCGCCTGATGGAACTGCGCGCGCCCGACATCATCGTGCGCAACGAAAAGCGCATGCTGCAGGAATCGGTCGACGCACTGTTCGACAACGGCCGCCGTGGTCGCGTGATCACCGGCGCCAACAAGCGTCCGCTGAAGTCGCTGTCCGACATGCTGAAGGGCAAGCAGGGCCGCTTCCGCCAGAACCTTCTGGGTAAGCGCGTCGACTACTCGGGCCGTTCGGTCATCGTGACCGGCCCGGAACTCAAGCTGCACCAGTGCGGCCTTCCGAAGAAGATGGCGCTCGAGCTGTTCAAGCCGTTCATCTACGCCCGTCTCGACGCCAAGGGCCTCAGCATGACGCTGAAGCAGGCGAAGAAGTGGGTGGAGAAGGAGCGCAAGGAAGTCTGGGACATCCTCGATGAAGTGATCCGCGAGCACCCGGTTCTGCTGAACCGCGCGCCGACGCTTCACCGTCTGGGCATCCAGGCGTTCGAGCCGGTTCTCATCGAAGGCAAGGCCATCCAGCTGCACCCGCTCGTCTGCTCGGCATTCAACGCCGACTTCGACGGTGACCAGATGGCCGTCCACGTGCCGCTCTCGCTGGAAGCCCAGCTGGAAGCGCGCGTGCTGATGATGTCGACCAACAACATCCTCTCGCCCGCCAACGGCAAGCCGATCATCGTTCCTTCGCAGGACATGGTGCTGGGCCTGTACTACCTGTCGATGGACCGCGAAGGCGAGCCTGGCGAGGGCAAGGTCCTTGGCGACATCGACGAAGTGCACCAGGCGCTGCACGTGGGTGCCGTCACCTATCACTCGAAGATCACCACCCGCGTCCCGCAGACGGACGAGGATGGCAACGAGTACATGATGCGCGTGGATACCACTCCGGGCCGCATGCTGATCGCCGAGTGCCTGCCGAAGAGCCACAAGGTGCCCTTCGCCGTCGTCAACCGCCTTCTCACCAAGAAGGACATCGGTGACGTGATCGACGAAGTGTATCGTCACACCGGCCAGAAGGACACGGTGCTGTTCGCCGACGCCATCATGAGCCTCGGTTTCCGTCACGCGTTCAAGGCCGGCATCTCGTTCGGCAAGGACGACATGATCATCCCTGACTCGAAGGAAGGCATGATCGAGGAAACCAAGGCGCTGGTTGCCGATTACGAGCAGCAGTACCAGGACGGCTTCATCACCCAGCAGGAAAAGTACAACAAGGTGATCGACGCGTGGTCGCGTTGCGGTGACCAGGTTGCTGCTGCCATGATGGACGAGATCAAGGCGACGCCGAAGGACGACGATGGTCGTGAGGCGCAGATCAACTCGATCTACATGATGAGCCACTCCGGTGCGCGTGGTAGCCCGGCCCAGATGAAGCAGCTTGCCGGTATGCGTGGCCTCATGGCCAAGCCGTCGGGCGAGATCATCGAAACGCCGATCATCTCGAACTTCAAGGAAGGTCTGACCGTTCTTGAATACTTCAACTCGACCCACGGCGCACGTAAGGGCCTTGCCGATACCGCTCTCAAGACGGCAAACTCGGGTTACCTGACCCGCCGTCTGGTGGACGTGTCGCAGGACTGCACGATCGTCATCGACGACTGTAAGACCGACAATGCACTGGAGATGCGCGCCATCGTCCAGGGCGGCAGCGTGATTGCATCGCTGGGCGAGCGTATCCTGGGCCGCACCGTGGCCGAGGACATCGTGAACGTCGCCACCGGCGAAGTGATCGTGAAGACCGGTCAGATGGTGGACGAGCCCATGGCCGCCGCCATCGAGGAAGCCGAAGTGCAGCAGGCGAAGATCCGCTCTCCGCTGGTCTGCGAAGCCGAACAGGGCGTTTGCGCCACCTGCTACGGCCGCGACCTTGCTCGCGGTACGCCGGTGAACATCGGTGAAGCTGTCGGCGTTATCGCCGCACAGTCGATCGGTGAGCCGGGCACGCAGCTGACCATGCGTACCTTCCACATCGGCGGTGCCGCGCAGATCAACGAAACCAGCCACCTGGAATCGATCTCTGACGGCAAGGTCGTCTATCGCGACATGCCGACCATCACCGACAAGAAGGGCCGTCGTCTGTCGCTGGCCCGTTCGGGTGAAATGGTCGTGGTCGACGCCGAGGGCCGTGAACGCGCCATCCACCGCGTGCCTTACGGTACGGTTCTCATGTTCGAGGACGGTGCCAAGGTGAAGGAAGGCGATCGCCTGGCCGAGTGGGACCCGTTCACCCTGCCGATCATCACCGAGCAGGCCGGTATCGTGCGCTACCAGGATCTTGTCGAAGGCAAGACGCTGGAAGAACGCGTGGACGAAGCCACCGGCATCGCACAGCGCGTGGTCACTGAATACCGTGCCGCCGGTCGTTCGAAGAAGGAAGACCTGCGTCCGCGCATGACCCTTCTGAACGACGCCGGGGACGAGTCGGAAGCTGCCCGCTACATGCTGGCACCGGGCACGACCCTGTCGGTCGAGGATGGTCAGGAAGTGCAGGCAGGTGACATTCTTGCCCGTGCTTCGCGTGAAGCCGCCAAGACGCGCGACATCACCGGCGGTCTGCCGCGTGTTGCCGAGCTGTTCGAAGCGCGTGTTCCGAAGGATGCAGCCGTGATCGCCAAGATCTCCGGCCGCATGGAATTCATCCGCGACTACAAGGCCAAGCGCAAGATCGCCATCGTCCCGGAAGAGGGTGATCCGGTGGAATACCTGATCCCCAAGACCAAGGTGATCGACGTGCAGGAAGGCGACTTCGTGAAGAAGGGTGACACCCTGATTTCCGGTTCGCCCAACCCGCACGACATCCTCGAAGTCATGGGTGTCGAGGCACTGGCCGAGTTCCTGTGCACCGAAATCCAGGAAGTCTATCGACTGCAGGGCGTGAAGATCAACGACAAGCACATCGAGGTGATCGTTCGCCAGATGCTGCAGAAAGTCGAGATCACCGATGGCGGCGACACCACGCTGCTGCCGGGCGAACAGGTCGATCTGGAAGAAATGAACGAAGCCAACGCGAAGCTTGGCAAGGGCAAGTCCCCCGCAGCCGGTACGCCGATCCTGCTGGGCATCACCAAGGCCTCGCTGCAGACGCGTTCGTTCATCTCGGCAGCGTCCTTCCAGGAAACCACCCGCGTGCTGACGCAGGCGGCGGTCGAAGGAAAGAAGGACACGCTGATCGGTCTGAAGGAAAACGTCATCGTGGGCCGCCTCATCCCGGCTGGTACGGGTGCAGGCATGAACCGCATGCGCGTTACCGCCAGCAGCCGCGACGCGGCACTGCGCGCCCAGTACAAGAAGATGCAGGAAGCTCTGGTCGCGGCAGAAGACGCCAAGGCCGAGCACGAAGCCGAACTGAAGCAGGGCGAAGAAGCCGCCATGGGCGATACCCCCCTTGGCGAGATGGAAGGCGAAAGCATCGGCGGCGACGAAGCAGCGGACACCAGCGAAGACTGAGCCGCTCTCTTCTGACGAAGCATCATGAAAGGCCCCGGCGGAGCGATCCGCCGGGGCCTTTTGCTTTACTGGTGCGTTTCCTGTTCATGAAAACGATTGTCCTTGCCGCGCTGGCGCTCGCCGCCTGCTCTCCGGAACCGGATGCAGGTGACGAGCAACTCGCCACCCTTCCGGCAAACGGAGTGGGTGAAGACCATGCGCCGCCCCCGCAATCGCAGCCGCTTTCGCCCGTCGAGACATTGGCGGGCGAATGGCGCGTTGCTGGTATCGACGGAGAACCGCTGGACGAGACCTATGGCATCGCGCTGAGTGCGAATGGTGAGGAAATCTGGTGGGAGCCACGCTGCGCCAACTTTGCATTCGCCTACACGATCAACGGACTACGCATCTCGACCGGCGGTGCAGAACCTGCCTTGCCGATTGAGCCAGGCGCGCCCCCGCCGCCGGTCTGCACCATCGCCATTCCTCCCCGACTCGCGGAGGTGGGCCGCGCGCTCGATCTGGCCGAAACGGCAGGGCGAACACCGTCGAACGGCGTCCTGATCGAAGGCGGCGTGCATAGCCTCACGTTATTCTCTCAATAGCGGCTACCGTTATGCTAATGCGAATGAGTTGCAATTAAGAATATGGGCGTTAGGGTGAGACTGTCTCACACTGACGGAAGGCCTCCATGTCCCGCTCCAATGCATTCAACCCCGCCGACTTCTTGCCCAAGACATCTCGAGCGTCGTTCATCGCGAAACTTCAGCGCCCACCGCTCGCCAGCCAGTTCGCGCCGCCAGTGGTGAAGCTGGTGCTGGCTGTCAGGCTATTGGCCAACTGCATCGCGGCAGGGCGCGATCCGCTGGCCCAGCTTGCCTGCCGGTTCGAATCCATCGAGGCTGCAAAGTCGGTAATGGATCTCGCCCAGGCATGTTCGCACGCTTGGGCGGAGAACTTCACCGTCAACCGGCCATGCTGCAATGCCCTCACCCCTGACGAGACGGTGTTGGCGCAAATGGCCGACGCGGCAATGATGGCTGACAGGCGCCGGTTCGACACAGTCCTCGATGGCCTTATCCGGCGGGAGAGATACGAACGCCTGTATGACACAGTGCAGGTCGCAGTCGCGGCAATGTCAGGTGTGAAGTAACCCCGTCACGCCTGCTTGTGGCGGAGCCACGCAAGGGCTAACCGCCATGGCATGACGACGATTACCCGCTTTGCCCCTTCTCCCACCGGCCGCCTGCATGTCGGCAATATCCGAACGGCCCTGCACAACTGGATGCTGGCGCGCAAGGCCGGCGGCAAGTTCATGCTGCGCATCGACGATACCGATGCAGAGCGCAGCGAGGAACGCTATGTCGAGGCCATTCGCGAGGACCTTGCGTGGCTGGGCCTCTCGCCCGACGGTGAGGAACGTCAGTCGCAGCGGCTGGCGCTTTATGATGCGGCATTCGAGAAACTGCGTGATGCCGGACGCATCTACCCCGCATACGAGACGCAGGAAGAGCTGGACGTAAAGCGCCGCATCCAGCTCGGCCGCAAGATGCCCCCCATTTATGACCGCGCCGCCCTCGATCTGACAGACGAGCAGCGCGCGGCGAAAGAGGCAGAGGGCATCGCTCCGCACTGGCGCTTCAAGCTCGACCATGACGAACAGATCACATGGGAAGACGGGGTCCGCGGCAAGCAGAAGTTCGACCCGGCCCAGCTTTCCGACCCGGTTATTCGCCGCGCCGATGGTTCCTGGCTCTACATGTTGCCAAGCGCAGTCGACGACATCGACATGGGCGTGACCGATGTGCTTCGCGGCGAAGACCATGTTTCGAATACTGCCGTTCAGATTCAGATGTTTACCGCACTCGGTGCCGCGCCCCCGAACTTCGCGCACGAGGCGTTGCTGGTGGGCAAGGAAGGCAAGTTGTCGAAAAGCCTCGGCTCGACGGGATGCAATGAATTCCGCGAAGATGGCATCGAGCCTGAGGCCTTGATCGCCATGCTTGCACGGCTCGGAACCAGCAAGCCAGTCGAAGCGATTGCTGCGCGGGAAATGCTTGTAAAGACGTTTGATTTGTCCACCTTCGGGCGCGCACCCGCGAAATTCTCAGATGACGAGCTACACCGCGTCAACGCAGCCATCGTTCACCAGCTGGAATACGCCGACGTTGCAGATCGTTTGCCCGAAGGGATGGACGAGGCGGCATGGCACGCGATCCGTCCGAATCTCGAGAAGGTGGCGGACGCGGGCGAGTGGTGGGCTATCGTAACGGGGCCGGTTGAGCAGCGTGAATTCGACGCCGAAACGCGCGCCTACATTGCCGAGGCGGCCGATGCACTGGCATGGTCGGATAACCCGTGGGGCGATCTGACCGACAGCTTGAAAGCTAGCACTGGCCGCAAGGGCAAGGCACTGTTCCTGCCACTGCGACAGGCCCTGACCGGCATGGATCATGGTCCGGACATGAAGGAACTGCTCCCGCTGATCGGCGAAGCAGAGGCGCGTGCACGCTTGCTTTCTGCCGCGACGGACTGACTACCGCATAATTTTTCCGCAACTGCTCACTTGACGTTCATTGCGCTGGCCCTACATGCGCCATGATATATTGTGTCAAACGGACGGACCCCCCAATTTATGCGCCAATCCGCTATCGCCGCCCTGTTATGTGCCACTGCCATGCCGCTTCCAGCTCTCGCCCAGGACGGGCAGGGTGAGGATATTCCGGTAACTGGCGAATCCGAGGAACAGTTGCCGCGCTCCACTGCAGATGATCTGCATAACGTGATCGTCGTGACAGCTGGGGGCATTGATCGGCTCGATACCGTGGCGGGTACCTCTGTCGTCTCCGGCATAGACCTGCAGCGCGAAAGCTCCGGCCAGATCGGTGACGTGCTGGCAAATCTTCCTGGCGTTACCGCCACGGGCTTTGCCCCCGGTGCATCGCGCCCTGTCCTTCGCGGCTTCGGAGGCGAACGCGTTCGTGTGCTGACCGATGGTGTCGGTTCTCTCGATGCGTCGGGAGCTTCCGCCGATCACGCCGTGGCCGTGGATCCGTTGATCGCAGATCGCGTGGAAGTGCTGCGCGGCCCCGCGGTGCTTCTGTACGGTAGCTCTGCCATTGGCGGCGCGGTGAATGTCATTACCAAACGCATTCCGCCGCGCCTCCCGGATGAACCGATCCACATCGACGCGATGGGAGCTGTAGATACGGTTTCCAATCTGCGTGAAGGCGGCCTCTCGCTCGACGCGCCGCTTGGCGGGGGCTTCGCCTTCCATGTCGACGGCTCCTACCGCAACACCGACGATATCGAGATTCCCGGCTACGCCGCTACCCCCGCGCTGCGTGCAGACCTGTTGGCCGATGCCGCCGAAGAGGAAGAAGAAGGCCACCTCGACGAAGCTGAGGAGCTGCGCGAAGGCGCGAACACTCGCGATATCCTGCCCAACAGCTGGACCGAGGCAACGTCGCTCGGCACCGGCCTTGCCTGGTTCTCCGGCGAGAGCAACATCGGCGTCTCCTTCGATTACTACGACACCAATTATGGGGTCCCCGGCCTGCCGGGCGTCGGCCACGTCCACGCCGGTGAGGAAGATCACGAAGGCGAGGAGGACCACGACGAGGACGAACACGGTGCCGAAGAGGAGGAAGGTCCCGTTTCAATCGGCATGAAGCGTTACCGCGTAGACCTGCGCGGCCAGCTCGACCTTGGCGACGGCTTCTTCGACCATGTACAGACCCGCTGGGGCTGGTCGGACTATACTCACACCGAGTTCGAAGGCGACGAGACCGGTACCGTGTTCGACGTGCAGGGCGTGGAAGGTCGCATCGAACTGGTGCAATCCCGCCGCGATCACTGGCGCGGCTCGATGGGTGCGCAATATTCGCACGTCGATTTCGAGGCCATTGGCGCAGAGGCATTCGTGCCGCCCAGCGTCACCGAGAACTTTGCCGTGTTCACCCTGCAGGAACTTGATTTCGACGCACTGGAAGTGGAAATCGGCGGTCGTTACGAAAACAATTCGGTCACCGAAGGCATTCTGAACCGGGATCGCAGCTTCGATACCTTCTCCGGCGCTCTCGGTGCTTCCTACATCCTTTTCGACGACTTCCGCGTCGGCCTGAATGTCAGCCGCGCCGAACGCGCGCCGTCTGCGCAGGAACTGTTCGCTGACGGGCCGCACGTCGCGACCCAGCAATACGAGATCGGTAATGACGCGCTCGGCACCGAGGGCGCATGGGGCGTGGAAGGCTATCTGCGCGGCGAAATCGGCGCGGTGCAGGTGAACGCCAGCCTCTATCGCAACTGGTTTGACGGCTTCATCTACCTGTCGCCCGATGGCACCGAGGAAGACGGGCTGGACGTTTACCGCTTCCTGCAGTCAGATGCCGACCAGTGGGGGTTCGAGAGCCAGATCACCTTCCCGCTGCTGCACGACGGCAACTTCACCCTGCTGGGCGACCTGCGCGGCGACTACACCGAGGCGACCCTGTCGAACGGTGATCCCGTGCCGCGTATTCCGCCCCTGAGCCTGTCAGCAGCCCTCGAAGCGCAGACCGGCCACTTCGACGCGCGCGCGGAGGTGGAGTGGAACGACGATCAGACCCGCGTTGCCCCGCTGGAAACGACGACGGACAGCTACACTCACGTGAACCTGTCGCTGGCCTGGCACCCGTTCGAAGGTGCGGAAAACCTCACGGTGCTGGCGCAGGTGGACAACCTGTTCGACGCCGAGGGTCGCCGCGCATCCAGCTTCACCAAGGAGTTCGTCCCGCTGCCGGGCCGAAACTTCAAGCTGAGCGTTCGAACGAGCTTTTGATTGGGGACGCTCCGGCGCAGGCCGGAGCGAACCTCAAACCTCGTCGTAGTGGAAGGGCGCGATCACGGCCTTTGGATGCGCTTCGTATTCAAAGGTTTGCGGACGGTCTGGCATGATGCCGTCAGTCGAGCGCAGCAGCGGCACGCCGCCCTTGTGCCAGCCCTCGTCATATTCGCAGTAGAAATTGATGATGCCGTGCAGTGATGCGATGCGCCATTTGCCGTCTTCACGCACATAGGTGTTCTCGTAAGTCGCCTCGCCCCAGCGGCCGACCTCTGCATCCATCATGCCCACCATCATCAGCGTGCGCCAGCGCCCCTTGGCGGTGCCCGCCGCGCTGTCGATGTGCAGCACGGGCTGCAACTGCATGTGGTTGAAGAGCACGCCGTCGCGATATTCGGGCAGGCACTTCAGGTATTCGCGCACCCGTTCGCGGCCCACGTAGACTCCGCGTCCGGCGATCTCCAGCGTGCCTTCGTCGGCGAACAGGTCTGCCGCCTTGTCCCACAGTCCCTTGTCGACATAGTAGCCGTAGGCGCCCTGCAGGTTGACCAGCTCGCGGTAATCTTCCGCCCCCTGCGCACGCGCTTCCAGCGCCTCGATCCGGGCAAGCAGTTCTTCGGTAGTCGACATGAATATCTCCCTCTTGGCAGGGAGAATTACGTCACAAACGCGGAAGCGTCACCCCACGCTGGCCCATATATTTGCCCGCCCTGTCGGCATAGGTGACTTCCGGGCGTTCGTTGCCCTGCAGGAACAGGAACTGGCAAGCGCCTTCATTGGCGTAGATTTTCGCCGGAAGAGGCGTCGTGTTGGAAAATTCCAGTGTGACGTGGCCCTCCCAGCCCGGCTCCAGGGGCGTGACGTTCACGATGATGCCGCAGCGGGCATAGGTGCTCTTGCCGAGGCAGATCACCAGTACGTCTTCCGGGATGCGGAAGTATTCGACCGTGCGGGCAAGGGCGAAGCTGTTGGGCGGAATGATGCAGACGTCGGTCTCGCGGTCCACCAGGCTGCCGCCGTCGAAGTTCTTCGGGTCCACCACGGCCGAGTTCACATTGGTGAAGATCTTGAACTCCGGCGCCACGCGAGCGTCGTAACCGAAGCTGGACAGGCCATAGGAAATGCAACCGTCGCGCCGCTGCGCCTCCACGAACGGCTCGATCATGCCGTTGGTCTGCGCCTGTTCCCGAATCCACTTGTCTGAAAGAATCGCCATTGCCGATGGATTCCCGAAAGGACGACCCGGAGCAAGCGTGCGGAGGGTTTATCCCCTTATTCGGTCAGCGCCTGGGTTCCTCGATTGTGAACTTGTGGAAGAAGCCGCTTTGCATCGCATCGGGGATTTCTGCAGTGATGCCGTAGTCGCCGGGTTCGAGGTTCAGCTTGAAATACCCCGTCACGCCTTGCGGCATGTCGTGAATGCCGCCCACGAACCGCGCCGGAGCCGGAGTCTGCTGCCCATCGAGAGGGAAGAAGTCGGGCCAGGCGGCTGCAGCATCGACATCGGTATCATCCTCGATGCGGAAGACATGAGCATCGTGGCCAACGAAATCATTGTAGCTCCGCTGCTCTTCGAAATTGGCTCGCACCGTATTGTAGCCGTTGATGAAGGCGCCATCGGTGATTTCGTAGCCTTCATTCGTGAGTGTCAGCGTCACGTTTGCATCGGGTTCAGCCATTCCGCCGTCCTCGGGCAACACCGTGAGCGGGAAAACCATCCCGAATTCACCCGGTACGGGATTGTAATTGTGCTGCACGCCGTTGGTCTTGACGTAGCATTCGACGATGTAATTTCCCGGCTCGAGATACATCGTGGCCTCACCGGTAACGCCGTCCGACATCATGCCCGGCCCGCCGAGCCATTCCAGGTCGGCAACCCAGGCAGGCATCGAGGCGGAGATTTCGGCGGCTCGCTCGAAGTCGCCCGCAATGGCTGCAGAGAGGCTCGCTTGAATGGGCTCGACCACCATCTCGTCGACCATTTCTGCAGTAATGCCTTCGGGCAGACGATAGACCAGCGCATGGTGCGTCATCCCGCCTTCGTTGACGACGCGAATGGTGGTCCAGCCTGACTTGATCGTATCAGGCCCAGTGAAGGATAGCCCTTCCACTTGAAGTACGAGGATGTTGGACGGCGATACTTCGGTCTGCTCCGGCTCCGACGAACAAGCCGACAGGCCCGCCGCCAATGCAAGTGCGATAATGAAATGCTTCATTTTAGCTTTCCCCCGGACCTGACGATCCGGGGGAAGAGAGCATTTCAGGCCCGCCTGTTCAAGGGAGGGAGATCAGCCCCCCGCCAGCAGGCTGGCGTTGCCTCCTGCCGCCGTGGTGTCGATGGTCGTCACCCGTTCGGTTGCAAAGCGCGTCACGTAGTGCGGGCCGCCGGCCTTGGGGCCGGTACCGGACAGGCCTTCGCCGCCGAACGGCTGGCTGCCGACCACTGCGCCGATCTGGTTGCGATTGACGTAGAAGTTGCCGACACGTGCCTGTGCTTCCACGAAGCGGCGGGTTTCATCGATGCGGCTGTGGAGGCCCAGCGTCAGGCCGTAACCGGTGGCGTTGATGTCATCCAGCACCTTGCCGAGGCTGCCAGCGGGATAGCGGCAGACGTGCAGGATGGGGCCGAACTGTTCCTCGTCCAGATCGAGGATCGAGCCGATCTCCACGATCGTGGGCGAGAAGAAGTTGCCTTGCTCGCACTCAGTCGGCATCGACCGGCGCCAGACGGGGAAGCCCGCGTCGATCATTTCCTGCACGTGGTCCTGCAATTTCTCGCGCGCTTCGGCGTCGATCACCGGGCCGATGTCGGTGGAAAGGTTCGCCGGATCGCCGATCACCTGCGCCTTGAACGCGCCCTTGATCATTTCCAGCATCTCGTCCGCCACGTCTTCCTGCAGGTAGAGCACGCGCAGAGCCGAACAACGCTGGCCCGCGCTCTGGAAGGCAGATGCGATCACGTCGCGAGTCACCTGTTCGGGCAAGGCGCTGGAATCGACGATCATGGCGTTCATGCCGCCGGTTTCGGCAATCAGGGTGCCGATGGGGCCGGGGCGCTCTGCCAGAGAGCGGTTGATTGCATGGGCGGTGGCGGTGGAGCCTGTAAAGGCAACGCCTGTCACACGCGGGTCCGACGTTAGCGCAGCGCCAACGCGGCCATCGCCGGGCAGCAATTGCAGCACGTCCTTCGGGATACCAGCCTCGTGGCACAGATCGATGGCGAGCGCAGCGATCAGCGGGGTTTGTTCGGCAGGCTTTGCCAGCACCGTGTTGCCTGCGGCAAGCGCGGCCGCAGCCGGCCCCATGAAGATCGCCAGGGGGAAGTTCCACGGGCTGATGGTGGCGAATACGCCGCGCCCGTGCAGGCGCAGCAGGTTCTGTTCGCCAGTAGGTCCGGGAAGCGGCTGCGGGGCGCCGAACAGCATGCGCGCTTCGCAGGCGTAATAGCGCAGGAAGTCGACCGCCTCGCGCACTTCCAGCACGCCATCCATCATGGTCTTGCCCGCCTCGCGGCGGCACAGGTCCATGAAGCGGGCCATGTTATCTTCCAGCAGGTCCGATGCCTTGATCAGCAGTTCGGCGCGCTTTTCGCCGCCCATTGCGTCCCACATCGGCTGGGCCGCTACGGCACGGGCAAGCGCGAGATCGACATCGCGCTCGCTCGCCATCACCTGCTCGCCCACTACCTTGCCGGACTGCGGTGCGCAGACTTCTACCGTCTCGTGTTCAACATCGGCCATCAGAGTCGGCCGGGCGACGGGATGATCATTGCGCCAGTAGGCCAGCTGCTCACGCAGTTCTTCCATTTCCGGCGGGTGGGCGAGATCGACGCCCATGGAATTGCGGCGATTGGGATAGATATCGATCGGCAGCGGGATCATCGGATTGCGATAGGGCACCATCGCGGAGAGATCGGCGATGGGATTCGTCACCAGTTCTTCCACCGGCACTTCGGCATCTGCCATGCGGTTCACGAAAGAGCTGTTGGCACCATTTTCCAGCAAGCGGCGCACGAGGTAGGCGAGCAGTTCCTTGTGCCCGCCAACTGGCGCGTAGATGCGCACAGGCGTCTTCTTGTCGCCCTCGATCCGGCCAAGAGCGCCGTAGATGTCTTCCCCCATGCCGTGCAGGCGCTGGAACTCGAACGGGGTGTCGCCCGCGAGCGCCTTGATCGCGCCGATGGTATAGGCGTTGTGCGTGGCAAAGGCGGCGTAGACGGAATCGTCGGCCTTCAGCAGTTCGGCTGCGCAGGCGAGGTAGGATACGTCGGTCCCCACCTTGCGGGTGAAGACCGGGTAATCGACGTGGCCGCCAACCTGGCTCAGCTTGATCTCGGCATCCCAGTAGGCACCTTTCACGAGGCGCACGAACAGTTTGCGCTCGTGCCGGCGCGCCAGTTTTGCCACCCAGCGGCACAGCGGTAGGCCGCGCTTCTGGTAGGCCTGGATGGCGAGGCCGAAGCCGGTCCAGCCTTCTTCGGTACCGTTATCGAACAGTTCGTCGTCCGCCATCAGGGCTTCGAAAATGTCGAGGCTGAGCTCGAGGCGCTCCGCCTCTTCCGCGTCGACCGTGAAGTGGATGTTGGCGTCGCGCGCCTTGATCGCCAGTTCGCGCACGATGGGAATGATCGCCTTGCGCGCAGCTTCGGCGTGGTAGAAATCGTATTTCGGATAAAGCGCCGACAGCTTTACCGAAATGCCGGGGCCGGTGTGAACGTCGCCCGGTTCCTTGGCGAGGCGCTCGATCGCGTCCCAATAGGCATTGGCATAGCGTTCGGCATCGTCGAACGTCATTGCCGCTTCGCCCAGCATGTCGAAGCTGTGGGTGAGGCCCTTCTTCTTTTCCGGCTTGGCGCGGCCCATCGCTTCCTCGATGGTGCGGGCATAAACGAACTGGCCGCCGATGATGCGCATAGCCTGCCCGGTCGCGTTGCGGATCACGGGTTCGCCCATGCGGCCCGTTGCGCGGCGCAGCGCATTGGCGAGGCCTTTTTCCTGGCTCTTGCCCCCGCGCAGCACTTCGCCAGTCAGCATCAGCGAGAAGGTGGCGGCGTTCACGAACACGCTGCCGCTTTCGCCGATGTGCTCGCCCCAGTTCTGCGTTGCCACCTTGTCGCGGATCAGCGCGTCGCGTGTCTGCTCGTCCGGCACGCGCAGCAGCGCCTCGGCCAGACACATCAGGGCGATGCCTTCATCGGTGTTGAGGCCGAATTCATGAAGGAAAGCGTCCAGACCGCTGCTCTCGCGTTTTCGCGCGTCGAGGATGAGCTTGCTGGCAAGCTCTGCCGATTTTTCGTGCAACTGCGTGACGGCGGAGGCTTGCTCCATCCGTTCTGCAAGACAGGTATCCTCGTCCAGGCGATATGCGTTGCGAAGCGCGGTTCTATCTAGGGCCATTGGGTAGGACATGGACATGGTTTCCAAAGTAATCAAGAAAAGTCGGGGGTGGGTTGCGAGCGTGCCAGTAGCTAGGGGGGAACAATGAGAATGGTCCTCAGCCGCAAAGGTTTCGATTCTTCCTCAGGGGGCGGCCCCTCGCCCATTGTCGACGGGCGCGCGTTGAGCTTGCCGATTCCTGACCGTTTGGGTGTCTCACGCACGACCTACAGCAACCTTCGGATGGGCGGGCATGCGCGCCGGGCGAGTCGTGACAAGGTGCTGGGCAGGCACCGTGCGCACAACGATCCGATGTTTGCGCGCAAGGAAGAATGGGCGGTGCTTGGCCAGTACGGCGCGGCCCAGACACACCTAGATCGCCAAGGTGTTGGGCCGGGCGACCTGTTCCTGTTCTTCGGGCTGTTCCAGGGCGATGACGGAGAGCCGCACCACAGGATTTTCGGCTATCTGCTGGTTGGCGATGTCATTCCGCTGGCGACCTGCGATGCGCAGACGCGCGAATGGTTCGAAGCCGTTGGCCACCCCCATGCACTCAGGATGCACGGCGCGAACGACACGCTGTGGTTCGGACGTGGAGGGACCAAGGCGCCGGCAAGCGATATGCTGCGCCTTACTGTTCCGGAAGGTCCGCCAAGTCTCTGGCAAGTTCCCCCATGGCTGGAGGAAACGGGCCTCAGCTATCACGACAAGGCTGACCGATGGCTGGGCAATGGCCGCCTGCAAAGCGTGGCGCGCGGGCAGGAGTTCGTGGCGAATATTGGCGAGCGCGAAGACGCCCGCAAATGGCTGGCGAACATTATCGCCGAAATTGAGAGCTAGGCCGGGCCTTCTTGTGCGGCGGCCTGTTCAATAGCGTCATCGCCGTTCTGGGCATTCATTCCGGCATGGGTGCGCGCCTCGATTTCCTTGCGCGGCAAGCCGGGTTCGATCGGCTCGCCAAAGCGAACGGTGATGATGCCGGGGCGCTTCCAGAAGCGGTGATAGAGCGGGCCGCTGTCCACTGCCACGGGCACGACCGGCAGTCCGAGAAGCTTGTAGAGCGCGGCGAAGCCGGCACCGAGCGGCGGCTGCTTGCCATGAGGCACGCGCGTGCCTTCCGGGAAAATCACCACCGGGCGACCTTCCCCGATAAAGCGGTTGGCCTCGCGGATCATGGAGCGCAGCGCCTTCGCGCCTTCATCACGAGCCACGGGGATTACTCCGTAATGTTTTGCCGCGGTCCCCCAGCCGGGAATGTCGAACAGCTCCTGTTTTGCGAAGAGGGCCGGATATTCGAGGTTATGGGGCAGATCGATGGCCTCGAAAAAACTCTCGTGCTTGATGGCATAAAAAGCGCGGAAATCGGGCCGCTTGCCTTCTTCCACGACGCGAATGCCCAGCAGCTTCTCGCAGGCCCATCGGTGCAGGCCCGACCATGCATCGCACACACCGCGCACCTTGGCAGGGGCTAGCCATGCGGCCAACACGGCGGCGATTACCAGGAAGATCGAACCGCCGTAGAACACGGTGTAGAAGGCGATATTGCGAAGGTAGATCACCCCAGCACCTGCAAGGTCCAGACGGCGAGCAGCTTGTGATATTCGGTGAACAGCGTGCCGAGGCTCGGCTCCGACCGCACGGCATCGCGCAATACGGTGATGTTTTCGGGCAACTGGTCCTGCAGTTCGGCGGCGGCACGGCGCATGTGCCAGTCTGCCGTCACCAGGCGCAGCGAAGTATAGCCTCGGTCTGCCAGCCACTCTGCCGTTTCGCGGGCATTGCCACGCGTGTCGAGAGCGGAGAAGCCCAGCGTGATACAGCAGTCCATGATGCGCTGGGGAACGCTGAATTGCGCCACGAATTCGTCTGGCTGCACGCTCGCATCCACGCCTGTCACCAGCATCTGTTCGGCGGCACCAAGCTGAAGCATTTCAAGCCCGCGCTGGATTCGGCCGCCGCTGCCGGTGGGAACGACGATTGCATCGGTCCGCGATTGCGGCGCGGGCTGCGGCAGGGCCACGGCGAACCAGATGAAACCCAGCGCCCAGAGGATGGGCGGAATGGCGAGGAAGCGGCGAATGGTCACAGCATCCGCCTTAGCGCGGCAATCACGGTAATGCGCGCGGTAAGTACGGCCAGCAGCACACCTGCCAGCGGCACGGCGGCGATCGCCAGCCAGTCCTTCAACTGCAAGGCCCCGCCCGCAACAAGGCCGGACCCTAGACCGGCGAATTGCTGGCCCAGCACGAAGATAGCGCCGACGCCCAGTGCCAGCCCTGCTACGCCGCCCAGCAGCGCGTCGATGCCGATGGAGCGCTGGAAAATGCGCGCGATCTGCCCGTCAGTGCCGCCCAGATGGTGGATCACGTCGATCGTATCGCGGTTGGAGCCGAGCGCGCTGCGCGCCGCCAGCCAGACGGCGGCAACGCTGGTGAGCGCAAGCAGCACGACGAGGCCGATGGCGAGATATTGCATGGAACGTATGGCATCGAAGACCGGCGCGAGCCAGCCAGCCTGCGCGTCGAGGCGCGCGGCTGGCACTTCCTCGATCAGTTCGGCGCGCAAATCTTGCAGACGGCGTGCGGTGACAGGGCCGGACAGGCGCACGTCGATCAGCGCGGGCGTGGGGATGGCGGCTTCGTCATTCACGCTCTGCCCAAGCCACGGTTCCAGCAGCGCGGCAAGCTCTTCGTCGGGCACGCGGCGCACGGAGGCCACATCCTCGCGCGCAGTGAGGAAAGATACGGCGCGCTTAGCCTGCCGCTCGCGCGAGGCGGGTGCGCCTTCCACTACCTGCACCGTCACGCCGCCCGCGATTTCAGCCCGCGCGTTGGTCGCCACGTTGCTGAGAGCGAGGCCCGCGCCTGCCGCCATCACGGTGAGCGCGATCATGATGGCGATCACCCATGGCATCGGCCCGGCAATGCGCGCCTGCGGCAACATGCGCGACGCTGAACCGCCGAACCGCGGTGCCCCGCGCCGGATGGTCTTGCCCAATGCCATCAGGCACGCGCCTCGCGTCTGGGCGGATAACGAAGGGCTCCCGTGGGATCCGACAGCGTGCCCTTGTCGAGCCGCATGATGAGCGAGTCCGGCACCTTGCGCAGCAGGTGAACGTCGTGGGTCGCCACCACCACGGTGGTGCCCAGGCGATTGAGTGCCTCGAACAGGCGCAGCAGCTTCACCGCCATTTCCGGATCGACGTTACCGGTTGGTTCGTCCGCCACGAGGATTTCGGGGCGGGCGATCACCGCACGGGCAATGGCGACGCGTTGCTGCTCTCCGCCCGAAAGAGTGGCCGGACGTGCGTCCGTGCGATGGGCAAGGCCCACCCATTCCAGCATGTCGGCAACGGGCTTGGCGATCTCGCTCTCGCTCATGCCGGAAATGCGCAAGGGAAGGGCCACGTTGTCGAATGCGGTGAGGTGCGGGATCAGGCGGAAATCCTGGAACACCGTGCCGATGCGTCGGCGGAACCGTGGCAGTGCGCCGCGCGGCTGGGTTATGAGGTCATGCCCGAACATGCGGATCGCCCCGCGCGTGGGGCGCTGGGCGAGGTAAAGCAGTTTGAGCATCGAGGTCTTGCCGGCGCCGCTGGCACCGGTGAGAAAATAGAAACTGCCGGGGTAGAGCGTGAAGGATATATCGCTCAGCACCTCGCGGTCGGTGCCGTAGCGCAGCCCGACGTTGTCGAACTGGACAATTGAATCGTCAGCCTCGCTCATGGCCGGTTGCTAGTGCCTTCAAAGGGCGCGGGGAAGAGCGATGCAGGCATTCGGAGACGTTATAGGCACTGGTGCTTGTGGAAAAAAGGCGGAACCGTGCGGTTGTTGCGATGGCACATGCTTGCCCGCAGGCAATCGCTAGGCGTAGGGGTTAGATCAGACAGATGATCATCCAGTGTCCAGCCTGTTCGACACGCTATGTCGTGCCAGATACCGCGGTAAGCGTGGAAGGCAGGACCGTGCGCTGCGCGAAATGTCGCCACAGCTGGTTTCAGGACGGGCCTGAAGTAGCCCCACCACCACCGCCTCCTCCACCCGAGCCGGTTGAACAACCGCGTGCTGAAGAGCCCGTGGCACCTCCGCCCGAACCGGAGCCTGAACCCGAACCCGACCCATTGCCGGAGCCGCCGCCGGAACGTCCGGCAGTGGAAGAGGAAAAGGTCGCGCCTCCTCCCGTGGTCGAGTCGCATGGCTACGGCGCACTGGCGGAAGACGATCATTCGCCTTTCGATTCAGAGCCTCCGTTCCGCCCGCGGCGCAATCCGCTCAAGATGTGGACCTGGGCCGCGGCAATCTTCGCCGCCGTGGTGGCGGGCACGATCGTTGCGGTCAGCTATTGGGGCCTCCCCGACTGGGTGCCGGTTGAGCGTCCGACTTTCGGCGCGGACCAGCCCGACCTGCAGCTGGATTTCCCGCGCGAGGAGCAGGAGCGGCGCACCCTGCCCAACGGCACCGAGTTCTTCGGCGCGAGCGGGCGCATCACCAATATCGGTACGCAGACGCGCACGATCCCCACGATCCTGATTGTCCTGCGCGACAGCCGCGACACCATCGTCTTCAGCTACGAAATCCCGCCGCCGCAGCGTGAACTGGCTCCGGGCGAGACAGTGACGATCAACGAGGCCGTCACCGATATTCCGCGCCGCGCAGCCTTTGCCGAATTCGGCTGGAAACCCGAGTAACACCGCGCTTTTGCGAGCGACGCAATTTCCCTGAAAGAGTCTGCTTGCAGCGCCTGTGCCTTCTTGCTAGGGGCGCGCTCCTACCAAGGCGGGCTGCGGCCCGCCTGTCTGTATCGATGTGCGGTCGTGGCGGAACTGGTAGACGCGCAACGTTGAGGTCGTTGTGGCCGAAAGGCCGTGGAAGTTCGAGTCTTCTCGACCGCACCATCCAGTCCTTGGATACTCCTGAAGTCGGAGCAGGCCGCCGGGCGGCAGCCCAAGGCCGCGCAGTTCTGCGGCCTTTGCTCAGTTGCTTGGGGTGAATGGCAGTCAGAGACCGGTCCGATTCACTCTCAAGGCGAAGAAAAATCGGAGCCCGTCTCAGGCGCCGAAATTCTGACTGCAATCGGAAGTGGGGGCTAGTTGAAGCCGAGCTCCTTGCGCTGCTCGGGCCATGCAAGAGGCAACTCAGTCTTGGATAGACGATTCGCTGTCAGGGCCTCGGGCTGCCGGCCCTCGACGATGGCCGTGACGATGTCCGGTGCAAGGCAGGAGAGGCGCACGAGCTTGCCGAACCGTGTGCGGCACTTGCCATTTTCGCTGGCTAAGGCAGCGATGGACTTGTCCGGCTGCTCCAACACCATCTTTCGTGTCTTATGGGCTTCGGCGATGAGGGCGACCAGCTTGTCGTCTCTCCTAGGCGGAGAGGCTTGCGCAGATTCCTTACTCGGGATGACCAGGCGAAGCTGGTGCCCGCGCCGAACGCGTACCGCCGGGATGATGATTCGGCGCAGTTCGCCGTTTTCAGGCATTGATTTCAACCCGAGTTCACTTGCGAGACCCGCATTATCGATCCGGATCTCGACGCGATCCTCATGCAGGTCGATCCGTTCGATCACCTTGCCCAACAACTCCGCTCGATCATTTGGGCTGCCACTTCTCACTTGAGTGGCAACAAGGTCTGCCTTGGCAAGGGCGCGGCCAATGCCTTCTGCCTCGTGAGCTCCGGTATCGAGCAGTTCCAACACGAAGCTTTCATTGCCGACCCGCCCGGCGAGGTGCTGGCAGACAAGCGCCTCGAGGTCATGTGCGCTGACACGCCATGCGGGTGAGTCATCAACCTCTTCCGGACGGGTGACGTAGTAGCGGTAACGCCTGACCTTTCTCTGGGCATGGCTCGGGGTCATCGTTCTTCCCCCTCCATCGAAGAGCTTGCCAGTGAGCAGGCTAGGGTGCTGGTGCTTCTTGCGGCGGGAAGACCCACGGGCATTGTGCTGCAGGCGGGTTTGCACCCTGTTCCAGAGGTCTTCCTCGACGATTGCCTCATGCTCGCCGGGATAGGGCTTGCCCTTGTGCACGATCATGCCGCGATAGATCCGGTTCGAAAGTAGGTGGTAGAGCGTGCCGCGCCGGTAGACACAGCCACCTCGATGCGGGCCGCTGGTACGCTGCTGGATCTTGGTTCGGTAGCCCGTCCTTTCGAGGTCCTCGACCAGCAAGGGCACGGTTCCGAGGTCCAGGTACCGGCGCATTATGTGCCGGACCTGCTTTGCCTCTTCTTGGTTCAGCACCAGCTTGCGCTCCCTGACCTCGTAGCCCAGCGGCACCGGGCCACCCATCCAAAGGCCCTTCTTCTTCGACGCGGCGATCTTGTCCCGGATGCGCTCGCCGGTGACCTCACGCTCAAACTGGGCAAAGGACAGCAGCATGTTGAGTGTCAGGCGTCCCATGCTGGTGGTGGTGTTGAAGCTCTGGGTGATGCTGACAAAGCTGGCACCTGCCTTGTCCATCACCTCGATGATCTTGGCAAAGTCCGTCAGGCTGCGGGTCAATCGGTCGATTTTGTAAAGCAGGACGATATCGACCTTGTTTGCCTCGATGTCGGCAAGCAGGCGCTTGAGGGCAGGGCGTTGCATGTTGCCACCTGAAAATCCGCCATCGTCATAGCGTTCCCTCATCACTACCCAGCCCTCGTGCTGCTGGCTCAGGGCATAGGCAGCACAGGCCTCATACTGGGCGTCGAGCGAGTTGAACTCTTGCTCGAGGCCATCCTCGGTCGACTTCCGCGTATAGACCGCGCAGCGCAGGGTCTTGTCAGCCATTGCCAGTGAGCCCGAAGAAGCGTGGCCCCGACCAGTGCGCGCCGGTCACATGACGGGCGATCTCGCTGAGCGAGCGCCAGGTCCGGTCAGCATAGGCAAAGCCGGCTTCCATCACGTCGACGCTGATTGTTTGTCCATTCCACTCGCGGATAAGCCGAGTGCCGGGCGTCAGCTCGATCCGTCGTCGCGCTGGTGCTGCGCCTGGCCCATAGCTGGCCAACCGATCCAGCTCGCGCCTGACGATCACGGGGAGTCCACCGTGCTTGCGCTCCTGCAGGCGCTGGGCGAGCAGGGGCCGCAGTACCGAGGAAGGTACGTTAGGTGCTTCTCCATCGCCCATTGCCTCCCAGCGCTCGCGCAGTTGCGCTGCTGACATGTCCGGCAACGCCGCGAGGTCCTTGTCGAGCTTGGTGTTGGGCTTTGCGCGCTTGTGCTGGGGTTGGGGCAATGTGGTCATGGGTGGTTCCCTTGGTCTGGAGCAGCGACGCGCTGCTTCCACCACCCAGAGCCCCGTCCAGCATTCCGCTTCGGGGCTGCGGCTACTCTTGGCGGCCGCGCTTCAGTTCAAGCAGCAATGCTCACTTGGTGAGAGAAGTCGAATGGAATGTGACGGAATCCAAAATGTCTGCTTTGCGTCCTCATCTCAGACGTTAAGCTGCGGCCAATAGTCGCCTGAAAGCCGAAAGACCGCTTTGAGGGAACTGCCGCAACCGTTCTAACGTCCGCTTCTGGGTGGAAAGCGGACGTAGCGAATTATGCTGGTGGTTCGTCAAACTCGATTGTGAACTCACCGGGCGCGCGAAGAACGAAGACGCAGCCCTCTTCTTCAAGGCAACGCACCGCGTGCGACATGTTTGCCGGAATTTCCGAATAAGAGCCTGGACCAAGAACAATCTCGTCAGACCCTTCGTGTTCAACCAACAAGCGACCGGAAACAACAACTACGCTTTCAGTTGATGGATGCGCGTGACGCGCTGGCGCGAAGCCAGCAGGGAACACACGGAGCATCGCGTGCTCTTCATTTGCCGAAGGATCACCCCAAAGGTTGAAGGACTTGACGCCGTCCAACCGCGCATCTTCCATCCACGCAATCTGCTCGACAGGCACAACGCGAGCCGCCCGACTGGCACCTTCGCCTTCCTCAGCTGACATTGCGTTTTCGTTGTTACCTTTGCTGGCGGCGCAACTCGCTGCCAAGCCAGTGATTATGATTGCGCTTAGACACATTGCGCGATTTGCCATGCCGTCCCTCCCATTCTGCAGTTCGGAGAATAGCATATTTCCGTATTCGCGCCGAAAGTCCGCCAATGGGTCGTTAGCGGCTTGCCCGGTTCTAGTTGTCTCTAAGCTGGTCGATGGGCTGCTCTCTGAGTGGAAAGCAATCTCCGCCTACTCATTAACTCGGCGCCAGCCTGCAGCTAGGGCGGTCCCATCCTCGACCAGCATTCCAACTCCACGAGCCTGAATTTCGCCATCAACTCGCCAAATTACGTCGTAGAACGTGCCAGTTTGCACAATTTCTAGATCATACTCGTCAGAAAACTCACCATTCTCGAAAAAATAGCGGACGTGATAATTACCCTCAAAACCCTCGATTGGCCCGCCGGTTGCCAGACCGGGGCCGTAATAGCGATTTTGATAATTCCAGCGTGCAATCAATGTCCCAGGGTTCGTCGTCTTAGTATATAAGACAAAACCTATATTCTCAGGATCTTGTTCTTGATCTTGTGCAGCGATCGGCGAGGCAATTGCCGCAACAAGAAACGTAATGAGTGCGACCGCCGACCGAAATCCTGGAAATTCATGCATGGATATTCCCCCTAGTGAATTAGAGGCTGCACGAGTTTGCCAAGTATCACAATGTCCGCAATCGGGTTGATGGCGGCTGGTCGGCTTTCAGACTTCCCACAAGATAAGGCGACAGTCGGCTATCAGGGTGCGCTCGAAGGTGAGCGTTAGGCCACTGCTGGGGTGGAAAGCTGACATTCACGAAGGTCCCGCAAAGTAAGCGGCGGCGCCATTGCTGGCACCGCCGCCCGGACCGGGAGCATGGCCCGTTACTGGTTGCTGGTCTCGCTGTTTTCCGGAGCGCGCACCGCGAGGATCTCGACGGTGCCGCGGCGCAGTTGCCCAATCTGCTGCTGGGCATCGGCGTTCGCTTCTTCCCGGCAATTGAGGAAGTTCATCTGCTGGCTGATCGGACGAACGGTGTCGGGACGCGGGCAGACCTTGCGAACAGCAGCCCGCACACGGTTCTGAAGCGTTTCCATGCCCTGCTCACTCGCGATGTTGAGATCAGCATGTTCGACAAAAGCTGTCTGCACCTGATCCTGGGCAGTGACTGAGGTGGAGGTGGCGGCCAGAGCAAAGGTGGCCAGGGCGGTGGTGATGATCGTGTTACGCATGTCAAAGTTCCTTTCCGTTCGGTTTCGTGTTGGCGACTTGCGCCGCCTTTGGACCTTGGGAGCGGGTCTGGAAGAGAGCCGTGCCCCGTTGGCAAAACCGTTTTGCGCTGGACCGGAATTTTGCGCCTTGGCGTTTGCGTGAATGTTTCGTCAGTTGTGCCTGAAATCTGATTTTCACCTGAATTGCGGGATTATCCTCATTGTATTGCAGAGACTTAAGAGACCGATGGCCTTTGCAGAACTGGCCTAAGGCCAACCCAGGTTGTGCCTCTGCCAGCCATCAGGCGTGACAATTTCAGCTTTGCCTGAGATAGTCAGGTGCAGCCCGCACTCGAGGAGGGGACCTCGATGGACGAAATCCGGATTGGATCACACATCCTTCAGCCGAATCGCCAGCTGTTGGCGGACGGTGAGCACGTCCATCTGGGAGCGCGTGCGCTAGAGATCCTGTCGCTATTGGCTGAGGCAGAAGGCGAGATCGTCACTAAGGACGAGTTGTTCGAGGCCATCTGGCCGGGACAGATCGTCGAGGAAAACGCGCTCCAAGCGCATATCGCTGCTATCCGCAAGGCGCTGGGTGAGGATGCCAATAGGCTAAAGACGATGCGGGGCGTGGGCTATCAGCTAGATGTCTCTGGACCATCGAAGGAAGCTGGCAACGGTGGGGAGGAAGCCGAAGACACCAAGGATGAAACCTCGCACACCAAAGCAGAGGCGCACGAACCGCCCGCTGCGATTACCGGGCGTAAGCCGCTTCGCCTGATCGGCACCTTTCTTGCCATTCTCGCCGCACTCGCGCTGGTCGCCTATCTCGCCGGTTGGGCAGACAGCAGCAATGATGTCGCGGCGGAAAATAGCGCGGAAGTAACAGTTTATCCTTTTGCCCCCACAAGCGACGATCCGCAGGATAATGCACTCGCAGTCGGAATCACCGAGGAGCTGATCACCCGTCTGCGCCGGATACCCGAACTTCGGGTTCTGACTGGCAACGATCAGTCGCAGAATGCCCAGAACGCCATCCATGGCAGGGTCCGCACCGATGGCGACCGGCTTCGCGTTTCCGCCAGGTTGGAGGACGCAAACGGCGCGGTGATTTGGTCGGATAATTTCGACCGCGAGCTGAACGATCTGCTGTTCGTTCAGGAAGATATTGCAGCTTCTGTTGCAGACACGCTTAGCGTGTCGCTTGATGTTGGCGTGGCTTCACGTCAGCATGGGGGCACCGATAATCCAGAAGCCTATGTAAACTTCGTGCGAGGGCGTGCGGCCCGCTACAATTTTGATCCAAGAGAGGCCATCGCATACCTGGAGCGCGCCGTCGAGATTGATCCCGAATACCCGCGCGCAAATGCAGAACTGATTTTTGCATACGGTTTTCGCATTTTCTCGGCGACCGACGAACGTGAGGTCGCCGAACTCATGGACAAGATGGATCGCGCTTCTTCCAAAGCGATGGAATCAGCCCCCGATCTCGCGGTGAGCCATGTCGCTCGTGCTTGGTATCACCTAGCCGTGAACGACTTCGTTTCCGCAACTCGCAGAATGATGCGTGCGGAGGAATTAGACCCTGGCAATGACCCTGACCTGAAGGAGCGGATGGCTGCTTTTGCAAGCCAATTCGGAAGGCATGAACGGCAAAAGGAGCTTCTCCGCCAGCGTGGCTTGATCGACCCTGTACTTGTCGGCGAACTGCGCCCCGGAAACGCTGCAACACAAATGCTGTACGCGCGGGATGTTACAGGGGCGCTTGAGGCCTATCGGTCAACGCAAGCCAGTGGTGCATTCATCATTCCGCTTGAGGTGAGCGTTGGATATTGGGCCAGCATGCTGAGCGGCAACGGAGACGCGGCGCGTTCTCTTCCCGGGCTTGCCAATTTTCCCGATAACGCACCAGTCTATCGCGAGTATCGACCGGGATGGCACGATGCGGAGCTCTTCCCTGACCTTGCATTCCCTGAGCTGGAGCAATGGGCCAACGAGCGCTTCGGTCAGGGCGGTGCATTCGGCATCGCGCAATTGGCCGTGTTCGCCGGCCATTCTGGAGAACACCAACTGGCTATCGACTACATGCGTCTTGCGGCACAGCGCCCCAATGTCAGTGGTTATTTCTGGTTTTGGCATCCGGCACTGAGTGAAACGCGCCGCACAGACCTATTCGAGCAATTTCTGATCGATATTGGGATGGCCGAGGCTTTCCGCATCAGCGGTGATTGGGGTGATCACTGTCGCCCGATCTCAGAGATCGAGATCGCTTGCGAATGAACGTCCGCAATCGGGTCCAGCCGCTTTCGGCTGGTAGCGCATCTAAGCGGACGGTCAGCTTTCAAGGATACCCTAGCGGCGCGATTTGCGGCAGTTCCTCGGTGGATAGCGGAGTTCAACAATCGCGCTTTGGCATCCAATCTGAGACCGAGTGCGTGCCTCGCCTGTCGCGGAATGTGCTGGCACTGCCGTTGACTTGCGTAATCGTGAGACCTCCGCCGCCAGTCGCACCTTCATCCTTGTGTATGAGCTGCGTTCCGGTGCAGTCGAAGGTGAGAATGTCGCCGTAGGCGATCCAGCTTGAATTGATCGGATTACCGTCCAAGTCGAAGATTCGGATACGGTCTCGTGTTAGGTCAGGGTCATAGCCCACCGCAAAGCGCGGTGAAACATTGGCCGAAGGTCCGGTAATGTCGAAATATCGGCTGGTGAAGTCCGTCCCCGCATCCAATACAGGGTCGATGGCGCCTGAGTTCAAATCATAACGGTAGAGATGTTCGGGGTCATTGAGGCCGAGGGATGCGCCCGTAAAATAAAGCACGTCCTCCTCGCTTGGGCTCCAGTGGACATCCCATGCCACCATATTATCAAGTAGCAAAGTTGGCTCGCCACCATTCGACACGTCGTAAATCCACATTCTGCGAGCACTACCAGAAGAATAGCTGTCGGGCCGCGCCGAGGATTCGGTGAAAACGAGGTAGCGACTATCGTAGGAGAACTCGAGGAAAGCCACTCGGCCTGCCCCGTCTCCGCGGCTTTCTCGTTCCGAGACTGGCAGTTTCGCGCCGATAGTCACCGTGTCGCTGGTCCAGCTGGTCAGATAGACGTCGCCATATTCGGCGAAAGCGATCAGCCGATCTGCCTCGTCTGAAAGTGTGAACCCATCAAGCTCTGCCTGAGCCGCGCTGTGCACTGTTACGTATGGCTCGCCAGTAATATCGGTCAATCGAATATCCTGCGAGCGTCGGGCATTGTGTTGGTAGAGTATCTCGGGAACGAAGGCGGTGTCGTCAGTCTTTCCACCGCCGCCACCGCCACCACCACCGCCATTGCCTTTTCCATTGCCGTTTCCGTTGCCTTGGGCTGCAGCTAATGCAGATCCACCCAGGATAATGCTGGCAGCGAGTGCATATGCGAGTCGTTTTGAAGTCATGGCCGGTCCAATCTAAAATACGCAATTGTATTAAAGCGATTACTTCGCTTCTGGACGGTAAGTCTTTGCGAAGCCTCTTGGCGACCAAAAGAATGGTTAACATAACTTGGGCCAGAAGACGAATTTTCGACCTGAGTATCGCCTTTTACAATAGTGCAGCTATCAGGCTTTTAGCGGCTGGTCCGTTTCTCGGCCTATACGCGAACATGCAGACGGTCGGCTACCAGCGATGCCGCTGTGCTGCGAGAGTGACCGGTTATGAGTGAAAGTGGACGCACGGCTTACGCCGAGATAGCATCGCGCCATCCCAAATCGGCAAGAGGGCTTTTGAAGGATGCTGGATAAGTTATCACTCCTAGCCTTGCTGTCAGCCGCGAGCTTCATCTTTCCGACTGACGCTGCACTGACTGATCCTCACAGCGAACAAGCAATTGCCTCTGAGCGTATCGCGCTCAACGACGGTGAACTCATTCTCAAGCAAACCGTTGTCGTCGATGTCGGTGTCGAGAAGGCTTGGAGTTTTTTCACAGATTCGAAACAAATTCGCCTTTGGATGACGCCCGTTGCAGAGGCAGACATCCGACCGGGTGGATCAATTCGAACTCATTATGATGCATGCGCTTCGGTCGGAGATGAAGGCACGATTGAGTTAGAAGTAGTGAATTTCATCCCGAATCGTCTCCTCACGCTGCAATCAAGCCTGGAGTCAGCTCGTGATGCGAGTTGGATGACAGAAGCGATATATGAACGGAGGGATGAACTTTACAACGTCATCCAATTCGAGGCGGTTACTCATGACCGAACGCGCATAACGAGTTGGGGGTTAGGTTATCGGCAAGACCCCGAATGGCAGGCGATGCTTGGCTTCTTCATTGCCGGAAATGAATGGTCTTACTCGCAGCTGCAAAAGGCTATCAGGGGAGAAGAGGTCTGGCCTCCATGCGAGGACTGAGGTCATGGCGACAGCAAGGAACACGCATCCAAAGCCAACGTCCGCAATCGGGTCGTTACCGGCTGGTCCGGTTTCAGGCCAGGACGGTGGCAAGCAGACGGTCCGCTGACAGTCATTCCGCAGCGCGACGGTAGGGCCGATTTTGGGTGGGAAGCGGACACAGAGCACATGTTGCTGAGCACACTTATGTCTTCCCTTTCCCTACAGGTTCTTTAGGCAAGTCGCTAATGGGACTGACTGCCGACCTTTCCGTGACGGATCGCCGCGCCAAGCTAGAAGGAGCGATCCAACTTGTGGCGGATGGCAAGCAGGAGGCGCTGCAGGACGTATACGACCTTACTTCCGCAAAGTTGCTAGGGGTGATCATACAGATCGTGCGAGACCGCGATGCTGCGGAAGATGTGTTACAAGATACCTACATCAAGGTTTGGTCACGAGCCGGACGTTTTGATCGAACGCGGGCCAGCCCGATCACCTGGCTTTGCGCCATAGCGCGAAACTCTGCGATTGATGCGGTCCGCAAATCGGGACGTCGCGGTGAAGTCGGCGATGCCGCGCTGCCGGATATCGGAGATGACACGCCCAGCGTGGACAAGATGCTTTGCGACGTAGAGGAGAGTGGCCGCCTCAAGGACTGCTTGGACGAACTGCAGCATGACCATCGCCGGTGTATTCGCATGGCCTTTTTCCGGGGCTTCTCACACAGCGAACTCGCCGCCCGTCTAAAAGTGCCTCTGGGGACGATGAAGAGCTGGATCAGACGTGGTCTTGTCAGCCTGAAGGGTTGCCTCGACGATGGCTGAAGACGAACAACTCGATCCAGCTGAACCGGAGGTCCTTGCAGGAGAATATGCTCTTGGCGTTCTGGAGGGCGAAGAGCTTGCAACTGCTCAGCGGCTTTTCCTATCTGACCGCGAGTTTGGCGAACGCGTCGATTGGTGGCGCCTGCGTCTTTCCTGCATGGCTGAAGCTGCTGGTGAGTTGGAGCCGTCAGCTACTGTATGGCCTGCAATCAAGCGCCGGATAGAGGCTCAGGCTGAAGACCTCGGAAACGCCCCGCAGGACATGCGAAGGTCTATGGGTCGCGGTTACTCTGGCTGGGCGTTCGGTCTTGGTATGGGTGGGGCTGCCGCCGCAGCAGCGGTGCTTACGCTTATACTCGTTCCCACGACCACTACTCCGCCTCCCACGCCCGTCGAAACTGCTGCACCTGTTCCTAGCGAACGCTTGATTGCCCAGCTACAAAGTGAGGACGGTGAGCTCAGCCTGTCTGGAATCGTTGATCCTCAGGCTGGCCAGATCGCCGTCAACCTTAGAGGCTTCGCTCCCTCCGAAGGTCAGGCCACCGAGCTTTGGGTTGTCCCCGAGGGCGGCGCCCCGCAATCGCTTGGCCTCATACCGGCAAGCGGAACCTTCGAGCGCGAGTTGACCGATCAGGAACGGGCAAGCCTCGTCGAAGGAGCTGCTCTTGCTGTAACCTACGAAGACGCCACTACCGCCCCTCATGAAGCGCCTGGCAGCGACATCCTTGTGTTCGGCGGACTCACTCGAATCTGACAGGCGCTAGCGATTAGCCTGAATATTTAATCACTTTAAAAACAGAGTCTTAAGAACTTTCTTCGCAAAAGGCGCATCCAGTGCGTCGAATGCGACGTAGCTCCCCCTGCCATCCGGAAAGCGGATGAGCGCCATGGCCATGGCTTTTGTCGGAACGGGGATGCGAAGTGTTCGAAAACTTAATTGTCCCGCGAACCTCCAAGATCTTTGACCATGGTTTCCTGGTCCAAGACACTGAGAGGAATGCATCATGAACCACCCCCTTACGAACAAGCTTGGAATCGCCTTGCTCGCCGGAACTGCGGGTATGGCAATCTCGATACCGGCTGCAGCACAGGAAATCCCCGGCGATACCGGATATGAATGTCTGCTCACCGAAGATGGGATGACGACTACCACTGCCAATGCCACGGCGGCAGGCGAAGACGCCCTTGCATGTGGCGAGGATGCCAATGCCGATAGCCCTTCGACTGTCGCGATCGGCGGCGAATCCAATGCAACGACTCCCGGCGCAACGGCTCTGGGCTGGCAAGCTAATGCCACAGGAGCCATGGGCACCGCTGTCGGTCATCAGACGACTGCATCCGGTAATCAGAGCTTTGCCGGTGGCGAAGACGCTGTAGCATCTGGAACCAATGCCATTGCGATCGGCAACGCTGCCTTGGCGGAAGGTGGCGATTCAATTGCAATCGGCGGCAATCGGGATGGCGCTATTGGCACACCGACGACGGCAACGGGTCCGTCCACAACGGCGGTTGGTGGGCAGGCTCTCGCCAGCGGACCTGGTGCTACGGCCTATGGCTGGCGCGCCGAGGCATCTGCCGAACGAGCAACCGCACTTGGTCATCTTGCCACTGCGCAAGGTGTCCGCTCGACGGCCGTTGGCGAAAATGCTGACGCCCAGACCGACTTCGCTACGGCCATCGGTAACGAGTCCATCGCTAACGGAACCGACGCGCTTAGCGTCGGCGATACCGCTCTCGCCATGGGCAACTCAACTAGCGCCGTTGGCGGCGAGAGTGTTGCAATGGGGCCGGGTGCTTCTGCCTTTGGCTGGCAAGCCATGGCGAACTCCGAAAGATCGACGGCACTTGGCCATCTGGCTTCCGCGACGGGGCTTGCATCGACTGCGGTCGGTGAAGGCGCAATCGCGAATGGTGTCGATGCTGTCGCCTTGGGAGGTGGTGTGGACGGCACCGGAGGCGCGCAGGCCCTTGGCAACTCCACGACCGCGATCGGCGGCGAAAGCATCGCCAACACGCCTGGTGCGACTGCTCTCGGTTGGCAGTCGGTAGCGAGCGGGGCAATGGCCACCGCAGTTGGCCACCAGACCACTGCGTCGGGCGACCAGAGCTTTGCCGGTGGGGAAGATGCTGTCGCCTCCGGCTCTAACGCAATCGCGATTGGCAACACCGCGGTCGCCGAAGGCGGCGACTCTATCGCCATTGGCGGCAACCGTGACGGTGCGATGGGCATGGCCACCGTGGCCAGCGGACCATCCACCACTGTTGTTGGTGGACAGGCGATGGCTATGGGACCGGGTGCGACCGCTTACGGTTGGCGCGCGATCGCAGACGCTGAGCGGGCAACGGCTCTCGGTCATCTCGCCAATGCCAATGGCGTTCGCTCGGTTGCCGTTGGTGAAGCTGCGACGGCATCGGGTGACGGTGCAATTGCATTAGGCAATGAAGCCGTTGCCTCGGGCAACAATTCCGTTGCTATCGGTAACGGAGCGACCGCGACCTCGGACGGGCAGGTGGTAGTCGCAAGTCTCGATACCAGCACGGGTGTGCAGACCGGGCCGATCAACTTCGTCACGGCTGACGCGAACGGCACGTTGGGCCTCAGCACCACGCCTGGCCTAACCGGCCTCGCCAGTAACAACGATGTCATGGCCAACGCGGCGGCGATTAGTGTCAATTCCGGCCTCATCGCGGGCAACACTGCAAACATCGCCACAAACGCAGCTGCCATTGCTGATCTGCAGGGGCAAACCGCAACTTTGTTCGATCTCGCTGATCAGAATACGCGCGGATTGCGTGAGGCAAACGAAGGTGTGGCGCTCGCTCTCGCCATGGAATCTCCAGTGCTGATGCCGACGGACAGCTTCGGGGTCTCCGGCGGGTTCGGTTACTTCAATGAAAGGGTCGCGGGTTCTGCTTCATTTGCCGCGAGACTGAGCGACAGCACCTACTTCACCGGGGGCGTCGGTGTCGGTTTCAGCGAAGGCGAAATCGGCGCACGGGCCGGTTTTCAGGCAGCCTGGTAAGTCGCATGGGGGGCAGCTTACCAGATCTCCTGCGGACCAGGAGAGCGGGGGCCGGAACGCAAGTTCCGGCCCCCTTCAATGTCCGCAACCGGGTCGTCAGCGGACGGTCTTCTCTAGGGCCCCAGACCTCGCAAAGCGGACGTTCGGAAAACGACTCGATTGCGAACATAGACTGAACAACGGAAACCCCACAATTAAGGCTGGAATTCACGTAGGCTTCGCTTCGATCAAACTCCGATCAACTTACTCTTCAGTCATATCCATCTCTTGACGGCCTATCTTCAAACTTCGGACGCCCGATCACGGAGAGCGTACGAAAGATGGGACCAAAAATTACGATCGGGGGAGACCAAGCAACATCCTCTTGGTGGGCTGCTGGATTGTAGATGTCCGCATTGGGCAACAAATAAGATCGATCGATGTCGCCCAAAGCGAGAAGGATCCGTGCGCGGGCGAGGTACGCATCAGTGCTTGCAACATTGAGGCTAGTTCTCGCAGTAAGCAGTTCACGAGCAAGGATCAAAACATCAAGGGTCGTTCGAGTGCCGGCTCGTTGCTGGGTCAATGAACCTTGATACGCGGCTTCTGCAACCTCGACTGCGAAACTTAGGCTTTCAACCGCATTCATCTGAGCTTCCAAGTTTCGCCAAGCTGACGAAACCTCGGCTACCAATCCTCGACTTGCAGCGTCGATTAGCCGCCAATCAGCATCATTGTTTGCTCTCGCTTCGCTGACGCGGGCAGCAAGTTCGCCACCAGTGAACAAGGGGCCCGAGATGACTACTTCGCCTACCAGACCTCGCTGACGGAGATCGTTGCTGTAAGGCGTGACTGGAAGGAGGTCGACGCGGCCACGCAAATCCACGCGCGGCAATCGAGCCGAAACGGCCGAAGACGTTTCTGCACGAGAAATTCTCTCACGCGCATGTGCAGCCTTTACGACTGGATTATTTTCCAGCGCATGAGCACGCGCTTCAGGCAAACCGTCCACGGGCAGTTGAAGGGGATTCGGCGGTTGAATATCTCCGGCGGGAGCTCCGACGACTTCATGGAATCGTGCTTCACTCTCAGCTAGGCTGCTGGTGGCTACTGCCACCTGAGCTTCCGCCAGCCTCACACGAGTTTCGACCTGCTGAAGGTCTGCACGAGTGGTTTCGCGCACTTCGAACCGAGCGCGAGTGTCTGACAACTCGCGAGACAAAAGCTCCAAGTTGTCGCGCGCAATCTGAAGCCCATTCCTGTCTCGAATTAGCAATGTGTATGCGACGATTACCGAATAGAGCAGTTCCTGCTCCGCTCGCTCCAAAGTATGCTCTTGAAACTCTATCGCAGCGACAGCTTGCTGCTCATTTGCCCTCAGTCTGCCAAACGTTGCCAGTGGCTGACTGAGAACGAGCGAAGCTGAACTGGACCAGCCCGACGAAATGTTGAGGTCGTCGGTCGGCAAGTCCACCCGGTCCCGTCGATATCCATGAGACAGCTCATATTCGATTGTCGGACCGAATTGAGCTCGAGCTTGAGGCAGGAGAAAATCAGCCGACCGCTTTCTCGCCCTTTCCGCCAGGATGACCGGATTGGACCAGTACGCGGCATCAATCGCCTGAGTAAGGCTCTCGATCGGCTCTGAAAGATTCAGTGCTATGGCATCCGCAGGGGTGCCATCAGGCAAAATGGGAATCCTAGGTTCTCCCCCCTGCTCTTCAATACTCGGCCCAAAGGTCGTGCTTAGCGAACCAGCCGTTTCCTGCGCTTTTGCAAGGGTTTGACTTCCGGCGAGCGCCAGAGCTCCGAAAAGCCAAGACCATCGGCAAGGTCTTGCATCAGTCATAGCGGAATGCCCGATTGAACTGATCTGCCAATGGCTTCACCAAGAAGGAAATCAGACTGCGCGAACCAGTCTCGATAACAACTTCAGCGGGCATCCCACTACGAAGCTCGATTCCCTCGTCCACAAGCTCTGTCTCTTCAAACTCAATGCGGACGAGATAGAACGGAATCCCTGTTGCTTCGTCCTGAACTCGATCGCTGGCTACATAGGTGACTTCTCCCGAGAACGTAGGGGTCGACGACAAGTTGAAGGAGGCAAAGCGGAGCTGCGCGTTCTGCCCGCTCACGACGCGATCTATGTCGGACGGAGATATCGCAGCCTCGACGACGAGTGGTTCGTCATTAGGCACTAACTCGAGAATTGTTTGGGCTGGCGTAATCACGTCGCCTGTCGATGCGAAAGCCAATTTTTCGATCGTACCGGAATAAGGAGCACGTATTTCCGTGTAGAATTGTTGATTGCTTGCCAGTGCATTCCGCGACCGCTGTTCATTGAGAACGGTATTCAGTCTTGTCAATTCGGCAGCGGCATCTGCGCGGCGAGACTGATCGAGCTGGATCAAAGCTTCAGTCATCTCCGCAATGGCTGCATTCGTTCTCGCAACATCAGTCCTCATTGACGCGATACTTCCGTTCAGGCCGACCTGCGTCCGTTCCAGCTGATTCAGTCGATTGATCGTGACGAGTTCCTGCTCCCAAAGGTCCCTAAGCCCTTCAAGTTCGGGACCAATGAGAGCCAATTGCTGTTGGTAGGCGGCGATCTGTTGCTCATAGCCCGCAATTTGCTGACGGAGCTGTTCTACCCGCGCATTCAATTGCGCCCTTAGCTGGCGCTGTTCAACATTGCGTATTTCGAAGAGGCGCTGTTCGTCAGCCATTGCCTCGATCGCAGTCGGTGACTGATTTCCCTGTAACTCTGCCGGAAACCTGACACGGCTCGCGCCAATCCTTTCAGCTTCCAATCGGGCGCGCTGGGCAAGGAGTTGTTCGACGGTCATCGTAGAAAAAGTGGCCGTCGCTCCAGAGACGGTGTCCTCGAGCTTTATGAGAAGGTCTCCCTCTTCTACCACATCACCGTTTTCAACCAGCAATTCGGCGATGACCCCGCCATTGGGATGCGCGACGCGCTTGTTCTGGCCATCGGCGACGACTTCGCCGGAGCCGAGCACTGCCGTCCCGATCGGGATGACGAGCGACAGGAGAAACAGGATCAGCAGCAACGCAACGCTACCGGCGAAAACCTTGTTTCTCGCAAAACCCGGAGCATCAAGTTCCGATGGCTTTGAATCCCAGATTTCGGAGAATTCGTTGGCAGTCCGACGTTTCTGCATCGCGTTGTTCATCGCCATGATCAGCCCACTTTCTCTTGCGTGGGTATCTCGACAGAGTTCTTTAGAGACCGCTGCAGAACTTCGTCGCGCGCCCCGAAATCGACAAGCTTTCCTGCATTCATCACCGCGACGTGGCTGACGGAACTCAGGGTAGCGGGCCGATGAGTGATCAGGACGACGATACCGCCTTTCCTGCAATGCGCATTAATCGCGTTCGACAGAGCAGTGTCGCCGGCATGATCGAGATTGGAACTCGGCTCATCCAGAACGAGAAGAAATGGATTTCCATAGAGCGCCCGAGCAAGACCGATCCGCTGTCTCTGGCCGGCAGACAACTCGGCACCGCCAGGCCCAACCACGGTCTCGTACCCGTTTTCCATGGCAATAATACTGCTGTGCATACCAGCAGCTTCAGCGGCAGCAACGATCTTTCCGGAATCGTCAGCAACCTCGAAACGAGAGATATTTTCCGAGATAGTTCCCTCGATCAGCTCGACGATCTGCGGAACGTACCCAAGAGAACGACCGAGTTCGTCTCTATCCCATTGCTGCATCATGGCCCCATCAATGCGCACTTCGCCGCGTGGGGCGGTCCATATCCCCAGAATGGCTTTGGCCAAGGATGTCTTGCCAGCCCCGCTTGGCCCGATGAGCGCAAGCGACTGCCCGGCTTCGAGCCGGAAAGAGACGTTTTGCACGACGGGCTCCTTCGCTCCCGGCGGCACGACCCAAACGTCTTGCAACGAAAGCTCTTTGGAAGGCAGTTCCAAGGCGACTGCACGACGCTCTGGCGGAGCAGTCTCCGCAATAGCGTTGACGACCCTCTCCCAGCCTTTTCTTGCAGCCCCAAGCGATCGCCACGTGGAAATGGCGAGGTCGACCGGCGCAAGTGCGCGCCCGGACAGAACGGAGGCGGCGATGATAATCCCGGCGCTTGCCTCGCCAGCTATTACAAGAAGAGCACCCACAGTCAGGATGAGCGACTGCACGAACATGCGAAAGATGCGACCGATGCCGCCAAAGCGGTTGATGATCGCTGTCAGCTTGCCTTGTTTGTCTAGGAATCTGTTGTCGAAGAACTGGCTCCTAGCAATGAGTCGGGAGTGCATTCCCATTGCCTGTGCCGTCTCCGCATAACGAAGCTGTGCCTGCAGCCGCAGATTTCTCTCGCTGATGATCGATCCAAGCTCCTGCAGTTCAGCCTGGGTTTTCATGTTGGACAACCAGGCAATCGCAGCCATCACCAATACGCCGACCAGCGCAGCGACCCCCAGCCAGAAGTGCAGGATCGTCAGCACCACGAGAAAAATGATCACCCAAGGGAGATCGATAAGTGCTGTTGGGCCGGGCCCACTGAGATAACCGTAAACCTGGTCAAGATCCCTGCTCGTCTGCAGCCCGTCTCCCAAGGGCTTGCCCTTGGTCAGCGAATGGTTCGCCGTTGCGTAATGAAGACGCGGCGTGAGTGACCGATGAACATGCTCGGCGATCAATCTCATGGCCCGGTTGCGGGCAAAATCGAAAACGCCTTGGAAAAGGTAGACAAGAACCAGCATCAGAAAGAGGCCGAAAAGCGTTTCGACACTGTTGCTCGGCAGAACCACGTCATAAACAAGCAGCAGATACAGCGCGGCACCGAAGACCAGAACATTCAGGAGAACGCTGGCCCCGATAACCGTCCAGACCCACGGTCGCATTTGATGGTAGAAGCGGATTGCGAACTGACGGGCCAAATCCTGCATCAGCGCCTCTCCCGAAAAATGACGCGCATTGTCACGCGAGGATCGGTGTATCGCCTGTCGTCTTCTATCCAGTCGCCCGCGATCTCACCGGTGTGGAAGACAAAGCCGGGGTAGATAGCCAGTTGATTGAAGTGTCCTGAAATACGACCCTTCAGCCTGAAACCGGGAATTGTGTCGATACAGTATCCATCTGCGTACCCTACAGGTTCACCCTCGACCTGCTCGAAAAAGAGGGTGCCCCCACGCCACTCGGGATTAAGATAAACGAGACCAAATATCGCGGCATCGTCCACGTGTGGGCGACGTTGCATTTCCGACAATTCTCGAGGATCGATATTCACGGTAGAGAAATCGATATCTGCCCACTCGAATTTCTCGATCGTATGACCTTGGTGGGTCATAGGCACACGCGGAAGGTAGTGCGAATTCACGATGTCCAATAAGTACTCCCGGATCACGCAGATTTCGGGCAGGTCCGGATCCGGAGCGGCGACCTTGCCGGGATAGACTCCTCCACCGGGCTGAGTGAAGGCAGCGGCAATGGCGAAGTCTCGCGCCGCTTGCGGTACCTCAAAAAAGTCATCGCACTGAATAGAGGGCACCCCTTTTGCCACCATCTTTAAACCAAGCTTATGGCTTTGCCTGAGTGTAAGTGGGTGGCAGGTTTTCTCATCTGCCTGCATCAGCCGACAAGCTCCCTGATAAGGTGAGTATGATCTGGCAATTCCTTCTCATAATGCGCCAAGTCATTTGCGATCAATTCGGGAACGGCTACGCGCTTTTTGCCAACACCCATACCCACCGGACGCCACTCCATACCAAACAGGATGAATTCATAGTTCACCCAACTGAACAGCTGCTCCGTATCGGTAAAATCCGATCCACTGGGTGGCTTGAATGACCATAGATCGAGTAGCGCATTCGTGGCCGGGAAGCGGTGTTCGGGCCTGGAAACCTGTCGCCAGAACGGCGTATCGTCACGCTGAGTCAGACAATAATGCAGGTTCAGCAGCGGGACCACGTTCTCATAGATCTTCGCCATGCGCTCATTGAATCGATAGCGTAGCGGGCCTGGAACCGGACCATATGGAAAATGCTCGGCCAGCATCTTAGCCGCAAATTCGATCAAGAAAATACCGGTGGATTCAAGCGGCTCCAAAAATCCTCCGGATAGTCCAATTGCAACGACATTGCCGATCCAGGGCTCTTCCATCCTGTACGCATCGAACCTGATATGCCGCGCATCCACATCGTCTGGAACGCCGATTGCCGAGCGCAATTCTGCTTCTGCGGCATCCTCATTCTTGAAAGAAGAACAGTAGACGTAGCCAGAACCGAGCCGGTTTTGCAGAGTGATTTCCCAACGCCAACCTGCATCCATCGCCGTTGCCGCAGTGTAAGGAGGAAGGGGCCTGCCTTTTTCGTCGAAGGGCAAGCGGAATGCCACAGCCCGATCGCATATCAGCCCCTTGGAGTAGTCAACTCGCTTCGGTCCAAGTTCACTGAGCAGTAGTGAGCGAAAGCCAGTACAGTCTACGAAGAGATCACCTTCGACCCGCTGCCCACCTTCCAGCAACAATGCTGCGACTCCGTGTTCGGAGCGTTCAATCCCGGCTATCTTTCCCTCGATATGCTTGATGCGATCCCGCCGATGTTCGGAAAGCATGTCGGCAAGCGCCTCTGCATCAAGATGATAGGCGTAGCCTAAGTGGCAATCGTAGCCGGGAGTGGAAGCGCTTTTGGGTGCACGACCTTTCATAGCCAGCACGCGCTGCGTTGTGACAAGGTCGGCGTATGGCGTCGTGAAGTCGCTCAAAAGAAATGCGCTGTTCGCCTTGTCCAGCCCCGGAGCGGAGGAACGATCAAAGGGGTGGAAGAAGCTGTGCCCCTTGCGGCACCAGTCGCGAAAATCGATGCCGTGTTTGAAGGTCGCATGCGTCTGGCGGATGAACTCCGCCTCGTCCAACCCGATTGTACGCAACGTCTCCCGGAGGGTTGGCACCGTAGCTTCGCCCACTCCGATGCGCCCGATCTGGCGAGACTCCACGAGAGTGATTTCCACCCGGGGAGCCACGCCGTTGATCGCCTGGTCAAGATAATGGGCAGTTAGCCAGCCGGCAGTTCCACCGCCGGCTATTACCAACCTCTTCATGCGACCTCCACGGTTATCAAGTCAGCAAGAGGTCCGCTTCCGCCAGCCCTGTCTCGCCATTCAGCAAAAGGCTGCCATCGGCGTTGGAGATCACCAATCCATCCGCCGTCAGCGCGATGGTGATATCTCCGTTGCCTTCCCCATCCTCCAGAATGCCGTCGCCGTCGGTATCGAGGTCGGCGAAGGTGACTCCGAGGCCGGTCAGCTCGAGAGTATCTGAACCTGCCTCGAAGTCGGTGATCTCGTCCATTCCATCGAGAGCAAATTCGAAGTGGTCGGCACCGCCATTGCCTGTAACCGTCTCATCTCCTGAGCCCCCGGTAAAGCTGTCAGCCGAGGCCGTGCCCGAGACATTTTCGATACTCGACAATGTATTGCTACCCGATCCGCCGAGGACCAGAGTGCCAGCACTGAAGTCGACCGCGATACCGTAGGAACCACTGGTGGTAATCGTGAGCGAGTCGGCGCCATCGCCACCATCAAGGGTATTCGCGTCAAAGGTGATGCTGTCCCCCTGAAGCTCGATAGTGATATCGTCATTACCTTCCCCGCCAGAAAGCAGGTTGTTGGTTACGACGACGGTTCCCAGACCCGCAGCGCCTGCCGAACCGTCCGCACCGGCCACTCCAGCGCGATCACCGTAGTGCAGCGCTCCACTTACGAAATCTGTCGTGGTACCAGCAAACGTGGTGCCACCATTGCTGCCATCTCCCCCGATTGCAGTTGCAGAAAGGAGGATCGAATCATTGCCCGATCCACCAAGAATCGAGTTTCCACTCACTGTGGCGAGAGCTGAACCACCGTCTCCGCCATTCCCACCGTCTCCGGAATCCCCGTAATAGTTATAGCGCTCTCCATAGTCTCTGAAGTTCGCGCCGGATTCATGTTGCGACGAAAGTGAATTACTGTTGCCACCAAGTCCGCCGAAGCCACCCTCAGCTAGGACGCTCAACTCGATCACGTCATTTCCGTCCGCACCATTCAGGATATTGTTGGTCACACTGGCATGGGCATCGCCGCCCGCGCCTCCATTTGCCCCATCCTGAGTGACGCCAGCGTTGGCAGTGTTGTACGCTCCATAGGAACTACCACCATTGCCGCCATCGCCACCACGACCACCACGCGCCTCGGCGCTCACGGTAATGACATCGTCAGCAAAACTGCCGTCCATGTCATTGAGGTCGACCGACGAGAATGCAAATCCACCTGCGGCGCCGTCGGTTGCCTGGCCGCCATCGCCATGCTCGGTTTGAGTATAATTTCTGGTGCTAGACCAGCTGCTCCACCAACCCCGGTTATAGTAGTAATACCGGCCGGAGTGTCCTCCGAAACCACCATTACCACCGTTGCCGCCATCTCCGCCTTGGCCGCCCTGAGCATCGGCGGAAATACTGAGGATATCGCCTCCCGCATAGGCCGCCATCGTATTGAATTGCGCCGAAGCTTCAGCATTACCGCCAGCACCAGCTACACCTGCGTCCCCGCCATTGCCGGTGTCGCGGTACGATGTTGAGGTCCAACTGCTACTCGACCCGCTGCTCCAGGAATAATCACGATCCGACCCGCCATTCCCGCCATTCCCGGCATTCCCGCCAGCCTGACCTTGCGCATCAACAATAATCGACAGGGAGTCGTCGTTGGCAGCCCCTTCGAGCAATTCATTGGCATAGACCGCGGATGCATTGGCACCCGCGGTGCCATCCCCACCAAGTCCACCTTCCAGGTTGGTCGGAGTGCCATTGTAGTTCTGGTAGTTGGGTGCTGAAATACCCGCGGCGCCATTCGCCGCTCGCGCCAGATAGATATCTTCCGCTCCAGCCTCGATGATCACCGGATCAGGCAATGCACCGTTGACGGTCACCACAACTGTCGCCGTCGATGTGCCACCGTTCCCGTCGTCAATCGTGTAGGTGAAGCTATCCTCGATCGACTCGTTCGGTGCGAGGCCGAAGACATCATTGTCGTCATATTCGAAAGTGCCATCAGCGTTGACGGTCAGCAATGCCCCCGACGCGAGGACAATCTGGCTGCCGACGTTGGCAGGCGAACCGTTTACCAGCGTGACGCTCAAGGTGTCAGATGCATCAACGTCGCTGTCTTCGCCATTTCCGTTGTCAGCTGTCAGGTCTCCTGACAGGACGCTGTATTGATACACTTCGAAGCCATCGTCCTGGGCTTCGGGGTCATCGTTTACCCCGTGAACGGTGATCGTCTCGTTCACAGTTACATAGTCAGTGCCGTCAAAAACGGTGTAGCTGAAATTCTCTACAACACTCTCTCCCTCAGCCAGGGACTCATATGCGTTGTTGGGATCGAACGTGATCGATCCGTCAGCCAGAACCGTAATCGTGCCACCGCCGCTGAGAGCGACGGTATTGCCGATATTCCCCCCACCGTTGACGGCTACCACCTGCAAGACATCGGCGGTGTCGGCATCGCTCCATGCATCGAGCAGATTGGCGGATCCGGCCGGGCCGTCCTCGCCAACCTCAAAGCCAACTGCAGCGCCAACCGGCGTATCGTTTGTCCCTGTAACTGTAATTGTCAGCGTGGCATTGTCAGTCGCGCCGTTGTTGTCAGTCACCTCGTAGGCAACCTCGACATCGGCTGTCTCACCATTGGCCAGGTACTGGTAAGCGGCATCGGCAGGATCGAACGTCCACGAGCCGTCGCTCAGCATGTTGAAGCCGGCAACCGCATCTCCCGTTTGCGCAAACGTCAGTGTGGCGCCGGGATCTGCGTCACTGTCGTTATCGCCAACATTGCCAGAAACACCGGCCCCATCCTCGGTTGCCGCAGCAATATCGTCAGCGGCATCCGGCGGCGTGTTGATCCCTACGATAGTAACCGTGAGGGTGGATTGGACGTCTCCACCATTGCCATCGCTAGCCGTGTAGGTGAAGGTCTCGGAAATTTCCTCACCGAGAGCCAGGCCATAGACATCCGGGTTCGACTGGTCGGCCTGATACGTCCAGCCACCATTCGAATTCATGATGAGCGTCCCGTAGGAACCGTCAAGAGGATCGCCCACGATGCCTGCTGTTCCGCCTTCGCTAACGATGGCAGACACAGAGAGAACGTCGGTCGCATCCGTGTCGCTGTCATTAGCGAGGACATTGCCCGAGTGCTCGACATCGGCATCGGCGCTACTGGTATCGACAACAACGGTGGGCAAATCATTGGTGCCGGTGATCGTCACCGTCGCGCTCTGCGGCACGAAGGCACCGTGCTCGTCGACCACATCGTAGGTCACCACGATGTCGTAGGTCTCGCCGTGCGCCAGCGCCTGGAACGCCGCGTCCGCCGGATCGACCGTCAGGGTCGAGCCCGATACGCTCACGCCCGCTTCGAGGCCGGCCACGTTGGCAACCGACAGCACCGCGCCGTTGTCGACGTCCGATGCACCGTCGAGCAGGTCGAGGGTGAACGCCGCGTCGTCCTCGTTCGCACCCGTGGTCAGCGCTGCCGCCACCGTCGGCGTGTCGTTCGTGCCGGTGATCGTCACCGTCGCGCTCTGCGGCACGAAGGCACCGTGCTCGTCGACCACATCGTAGGTCACCACGATGTCGTAGGTCTCGCCGTGCGCCAGCGCCTGGAACGCCGCGTCCGCCGGATCGACCGTCAGGGTCGAGCCCGATACGCTCACGCCCGCTTCGAGGCCGGCCACGTTGGCAACCGACAGCACCGCGCCGTTGTCGACGTCCGATGCACCGTCGAGCAGGTCGAGGGTGAACGCCGCGTCGTCCTCGTTCGCACCCGTGGTCAGCGCTGCCGCCACCGTCGGCGTGTCGTTCGTGCCGACAACCTCTATGGACACGACGGCGATGCTGTAAGTGCCATTGCCGAGCTGAATTACGTAGCTGAAGGTGTCGACTACGACTTCCCCTTCGGCCAGAAAGTCGAGTGCTGCAGTATTGTATTCGATCGTGTCGGCATTATCGCCCGATACCATGATCGTCGCGGTGGCGCCGAGACCGGTTTCGATCGTTAAAACCTGTCCGGCCGCGATGATTTCTGCCGCCGTGACAGTACCGCCGTCATCGACGGTCAGATCGCTAGAAAGCGAATAAAGTGATTTGCTGTTCCCGCCGGAATCGTTGTCCAGGACATCAAGATAGGCGACGAGATCCTCAAATGAGTCGAACGTATCATCGCCAGCTTGTGGAGTGTTGCTTACAGATACCGAAAGACTTCCAATCTGACTCGAACCGTTTCCATTTCCATTCGGCACAGACCACTCCCCTTTGCGTAGCAGCTCAATCGTTGAGAAACGGGGACCTATGGCCTTCACCGTCTCTTTAAGAATGAGGGAGCAACCCGACCGTCTACGGCATGGAAGCCTTTACTGAATCTGGCACTTCGAATTTCGCTCTTACGAGGTACTCGAAGCCTCAAAACCATGAATTCTTGTGCAAAGTTCCAATATCGTAAAAGAAAACCCCCCGGTTTGTTAACGTTATTCATACACAGTGAGGGCTTCTTGCCAACAGCCCAATCCAGAAAAATGCGGTGAATTGAAATCCCGTTGCATATCGGGACAAGTTTGCTGATCACCGGTCGCTCGGAACACCCAATTTACCGAGACGATCTGGTTCTTGGCAGAAGGACAAGCCACTTCAGCGTATGACATTAGCAACGCTATTAATGTTGTTGAAGGCGAAGACTAGATGTGAAAGCCGCTTCATCTCCCCCAACTAATGTGGGTCTGCTGCCAAGTTTCGGTCTCTCTAAGAAATCCCAGTCCGATTAATTTCTGACGCTCTGTTGTTGATGAACGAGGCGCAAAAGCTGCCATTCCGCAATCCACTCAGTTGCAGGCGTTGAGCCTTGCCGACGTGAATGCCAGAAATGAGGGCGTAATGCGGACGATGTGCATTCCCCGCTGATCGTTTCGCTTGTGCACTAACTTAGTCGCCGACATAATCACCCCACTGACGCTGGTCTGAAGGTTTTTCCCGATCTTTCATGAATTCCTTCATCGTCTCGCCAGCGCGCGACGCACCTTCCCGGTATGAACGATCCTCGAGCGTCATCTTGTAACGCTCGGGCATGGCATCATTGATGATGTCGAACATGCGCTGCTCCCAATGCCACTCTTCGAGGTATTGCTCTTTCTTGGCTTGGCTACGCGCCTTGCGATACTTTTCGGCGAAGTAGGTGACATTCTCCTGAGCTTCGAGCCGGCGCGCAGTCGCCCTGTCATAGTGCGCCTTCTGCTCCTTGGTCTGGGGTCCCAGGATTCGCACATCGCCATTATTCGGGTTGATGATGATATCATCGGGATGCGGGATCGGTTCGGGAATAGGTTGGCCGTTCTTTTCGCAACGCTCGATCGCTTCGGACCATTCACGCTTGTATTCAAGCGCGTTGCCGAAGAGCTCCGAGCGTGCATCCGCATCGCGCTGCTCGAGCCCGGTCACCAGCTCGGCCATGGTTTTCTGTGCGAACCGATTGCCTTTCATTGCAGCGACACCCATCGCACGGAACACCGCTTGGATTGCCGGCAGCTCGATCAGTTCGCCATCCTCGCGCAGGGTCACGGGACGATACGCCTCATAACGCAAAAGTTCTTCAGCCGCGCGCATTCCGTGTCCGGTATCGACCTTCGGCTTGTTCTGAGTGCCTTTAGGCCGTCCACGGGGATTGCCGGATTGTCCCTTGCGGAAGCGGTGCTCAGCAGGAGGCCGCTTGTAGCCAACGCGATATGGGGTCGGCAGGTCGGAGTTGGTCTCCTTGTCTGCATTGCTCATCGGGCGGCCTCCTCGTCCACGAGGCTCTGCCGCTCGTCGGCAATGTCTTCGAAGCAAGCGCCATCGCCTGCAAGAACTGCCCTCTTGCCGGTGTAATCCTGCCAGCGGCGGATGATCGTGTCGCAGTATCGCGGATCGTACTCGATCAGCCGCGCTGCCCGTCCTGTCTTCTCCGCCGCGATCAGCGTCGAGCCAGAGCCTCCGAAACCATCGAGGACGATCTCGCCGCGCCGTGAGCAGTCGCGGATCGCATCGGCAATAAGGGCGACCGGCTTCACCGTCGGATGCATGGCCAGCTCTTCCGATCGACTGGCGCCGATCGAACTGATCCCCGCGTAGTCCCAGACATTCGTGCGGTAGCGACCAGTATCGCCAAGGCCGAACGTATTCGTGTGCTGCGCCGTACCCTGCTTGAATACGAAGACGAGCTCGTGCTTTGAGCGATAGAAGGCGCCCATGCCGCCGTTGGTCTTGTTCCAGACAACCAGGTTTTTGAGTTCCGTGAAGGCATTTCCGCCAGCCGCGAGAAGCTCACCCATATGGCGCCAGTCCATACAGACGAAAGCAATTGCCCCGTCGCGCATCACACGCGACATGTTCCCAAGCGTCACGATCAGGAACCGCGTGAACTGGTCCTTACTCATCTCGCCGGAGGCAAAGGCGAACTCGCGGTGCTTGACTGAACCAAGCCCACAAACATTGCCGTCGATGGTTACGTTGTATGGCGGATCGGTGAACACGAGATCGGCGGTCTCGCCATTCATGAGCCGATCCATGGTAGTCGCATCGCGCGTGTCGCCGCACAGCAGGCGATGACGTCCCAATTGCCAAAGGTCTCCCGGCTGACTGACAGGCGCTCCTGAAACTTCCGGCACAGCGTCTTCCGGACCAGTAGGCCCCTCCGGGCTCGCATCACGAGCTTCGTCGAGAACGAAATCGACTTCTGCCAGGCTGAAGCCGGTGTCCTCGATCTCGAAGTCGAGGTCGACAAGTGCCTGCAGCTCAATTGCCAGAATTTCGCGATCCCAGCCTGCATTAAGAGCGAGCTTGTTATCGGCGAGAACGTAAGCGCGGCGTTCGGCCTCCGTGAGGTGCGATAGCGCTAGCGTTGGAACTGTTCGCCGCCGCAGCAGCTTGGCTGCCTCGACGCGACCATGGCCGGCAATGATCTCACCACAGTCGGAGACGAGCACAGGGTTGGTAAACCCGAAGCGCTCGATCGAGCGGGCGATCTGTTCGATCTGCTTTTTGGAATGGGTCCGGGCGTTACCGGAATAGGGCTTCAGAGACGCGGGGTCGCGATCAACGATATTACAGGAGGGCAAGGCGCAGTTCCTTTGTGGTCCAAAGACATATGTTCCTCCTAGTTCGGCGCTGCTAACCAGAAGAATGAGAACATATCAAGAACATTCTGCGTTCGCGAGACCCGAGAGCGGCGTCGGGTTTCGTTCGAAGATGCCAGCATGCAATCGATCTGCTACGCTGTTTCGCTTCGGCTCTTCGCTGTTCGCCGGGCGAAAATTCCCTGTTATCGGTTTAGGGAATTTGGAGCGGAAAGTGTCTCATTTCTGCGGGATGCCTGGTTTTCCCAAGCGCCAGATCGGCCTCGAAATTTGTAAATTCCCTGTAGATTCCCTGAAAACAGGGAATTCAGGCAAGAGACTAGTTCGCTCGCGACTGCGTCGCGCACCATCACTCTCCTGCAAATCGGATGAGGCCGTCAGGCGCCAGCGTTCCCTTCGCCATGCGAAGGAGGCTGCGGTTCCTGCTGTCGGCGGGCCGACCGCGCTTCACTGCCCCTTGTTCCCATCACGCGCCTAAACGCACCGCAGCTCTCAAGCGCGGCGAATATTGCGCGCCTTGCCGAGATCGCCGCGCCAGACCAACATTCCAACAGGAGGAGAAACAACCCATGACCATCCTTACCCGTCGCTTCGACGACGCGCTGCTTTATGCCAGCCACGTGCATGGCGGGCACAAGCGCAAGGGCACCAGCATCCCCTACCTCTCACACCTGCTGGCCGTCGCATCGCTGACGCTGGAGCACGGCGGCACGGAGGATCAGGCCATCGCCGCGCTGCTGCACGATGCAGCTGAAGACCAGGGCGGGCAGGAGCGGCTGGACGATATCCGCGCCCGCTTCGGCGATGCCGTTGCCGAGATCGTGCACGACTGCACCGACAGCTGGGAACTGCCCAAGCCAGAATGGCACGAGCGCAAGCAGCGCTACATCGCCAGTCTCGATACCAAGCCGGATACGTCACTGCTCGTTTCGCTGGCGGACAAGACCCACAACGCAAGGTGCATCGTCACCGATCTGCACCTGGAAGGCGAGAAGCTGTGGGACAGGTTCAGCAAGCCCGCCAAGGATACCTGCTGGTACTACCGCGAACTGGAAGAGTTCTTCGGCAAGCGCCGCCCTGGTCCACTGGCGCGCGAACTGAAGCGCGCCGTGGACGAGATGCACGCCTTTCTCTGACGCGTTCAGCGCGGCGGAACCGATGCCGCGCCTTGCCCGTTGTCTGGGCAAAGGAGATTTCACATGATTGGCAAGCTTATTGGCGCCGGCGTGGGCGCAGCACTCAGCAAGGAAACCCGCAAGATCGGCGGCACCACCGGCGCTATTCTCGGCGCGGTTGCGGTGCCTTTCGTCACACGCCTGCGCATTCCGGCGCTGCTGGCAATCGCTGGCGGCGGCTATCTGGCAAAGCGCCTTGCGGACAAGTCGAAGGAAGAGCCGACGACGCCGACCACCTGAGCGTTATTTACTACGCAGATACGAAAAAGGAGCGGCCTCTCGCGGGTTCGCTCCTTTTTCGTATCTTCCACCACCCGTTTCATCGCCTTGCCAATGAAAGAGCCCTTATGGCCTTCGTTGCCAATACCGCGACGGCAAGGTGCTGCTGGTGCGCGTGCCTTATAGGCAGGGTACCGGCTGAATTTCCCCACTTTGCACAGGTCAATGAAAGCTATCCGCCGCGCAGCCTTGTCGCGGGCGTGAGGGAGCACCTATCTTCCGGATAAATCGAATCAGGAAGACACCATGACCACCCATCGCACCCGCATGCTCATCATCGGCTCCGGCCCCGCAGGCTATTCTGCCGCCATTTACGGCGCGCGCGCCGGGATGGAGCCGATTGTCGTGCAGGGCCTCCAGCCCGGCGGCCAGCTGACCATCACCACCGATGTCGAGAACTATCCCGGCTTTGCCGACGTGATCCAGGGGCCGTGGCTGATGGAACAGATGCAGAAGCAGGCGGAACACGTCGGCACGCGCATGATGTGGGACACGATTGTCGAGGTGGACCTCGAAGGTGGCTCCCCGTTCAAGGCCATCGGCGATTCAGGCGACGAATACGTGGGCGACGTGCTGGTGATCGCCACGGGCGCGCAGGCCAAGTGGCTTGGCGTGCCGGGTGAACAGGAGTTGGGCGGCAAGGGCGTCTCGGCCTGTGCTACTTGCGACGGCTTCTTCTATCGCGGCAAGAAAGTGGCCGTGATCGGCGGCGGCAACACCGCGGTCGAGGAAGCGCTCTACCTCACCAACCATTCTGACGACGTGACGCTGATCCACCGCCGCGACGAACTGCGCAGCGAGAAGATTCTGCAGGAACGCCTCTTCAAGTCCGACAAGATCAGCACGCTGTGGAACAAGACCGTCGAGCGTTTCGTGGCGGGCGAGAACGGCGCGCTGGCCAAGCTCGAACTGGTCGACACCGTTACCGGCGAGAAGAGCGAACTGGAAGTGGACGGCGCGTTCGTCGCAATTGGTCATGCGCCTTCGACGGAGCTGTTCAAGGGCAAGCTGCCGATGGACGATAGTGGCTACCTGCTGGTCGAACCCGGCACTCCAAAGACCGAAATCCCCGGTGTGTTCGCTTGCGGCGACGTGATGGATCACACCTATCGCCAGGCCGTGACCGCTGCCGGCACCGGCTGCATGGCGGCGCTCGATGCCGAACGCTTCCTCGCCACGCTTGAATTCGCCGAGAAAGAAGCGGCGGAATAGACGCTTGGCAGAACTTTATCTCGACGATCTTCGCGTCGGCCAGACTTTCGAAAGTGACGGTCACGCTCTCGACGAAGAACAGATCACAGGCTTTGCGAAGGACTACGACCCGCAGGTCTTTCACGTTGATCCCGATGGCGCGGAAGACAGCTTCTTTGGCGGTCTCGCCGCCAGCGGCTGGCACACGGCGGCGATTACCATGCGACTGGTGGTGGAATCGGTGCCCATCGCCAACGGCGTGATCGGCGGCGGCGGGATGGTGCAATGGCCAACACCGACGCGCGCTGGAGATGTTCTGCGGGTGAAAACGCGGATCGAGGAGATCGTACCCTCCCGCTCGCGGCCCGGTCGTGCCGTCGTCAACGCACACTGCCTGACGCTGAATCAGCATGATGAGGTGCGCCAAGAATTCCGGCCTCGCCTGATCGCGTGGGAGCGCGGGGTCACGCCTGCCTGATCGGGCGGGCGTGCGGCGATCAATCGTGATCGTGGCGACCGAAATCAGGTCGTGCGTCGTCCTGGCCGTGTTCGATGATGCGGCGGCGAATTGCGCGCGTCTTGGAGAACTGGTCGAACATCGTCTCACCGTCGCCGGCCTTGATCGCCTCGCGCATCATCGCAAGGTCGGTCAGGAACCGGTCGAGCATGTCGAGCACGGCTTCGCGGTTGTTGAGGAATACGTCGCGCCACATCACCGGATCGCTCGCCGCGATGCGGGTGAAGTCGCGGAACCCGCCGGCGGAGTACTTGATCACTTCGCTGCGCGTCACTTCCTCCAGGTCACTTGCCGTGCCCACGATCGTGTAGGCGATGAGGTGGGGAATGTGGCTGGTTACCGCCAGCACGAGGTCGTGATGTTCTGAATCCATCACTTCCACCGTTGAGCCGAGATCCCGCCAGAAATTCTTCAGCGCTGTCAGCTTCGCGCGGGGCGTGCCTTCGGTCGGCGTGATGATGCACCAGCGCTGATGGAAGAGATTGGCAAAGCCCGCATCGGGGCCCGACTGCTCCGTCCCCGCGACAGGGTGGGCGGGAATAACAGTCTGGCCGGGGAGTGCCCTTGCAAGACTCTCCGAAACGCTCACCTTGGAAGAGCCGACATCGCTCACCACGGCCTGCGGGTCGAGACCCGGCGCGATGGCCTTGGCTGCGGATTCCATCGCGCCAACCGGCACGCACAGGATTACCAGGTCCGCACCGCGCACGGCCTCTGCCGGATCGTCGGCAATCGTAGCAGCAAGGCCCCGATGGCGTGCTCGCTCGCGAACCTCTGGATCGGCATCATATCCACTGGTCTTAACGTCGGGCAGGTGTTCCTGCACGGCAAGGCCGATCGAACCGCCGAGCAGGCCCAGACCAATGATGGCGACGTGTTGGAAAGTCATTCTCCGCTCTCGCAAAGCTGGCGCAATGTATCGGCGATCTCCGCCATTTGCGCGTCGGTGCCGATGGTGATGCGCAATGCGTGTGGCAGCCCCTGCCCGGGCAAGTGGCGCACGGCATAGCCTGCCTCTGCGATCGCGCGAAGGGCGGTTTCGGCGGACACCTTGCCCTCGAACAGCACGAGCACGAAATTCGCCTCGCTCGGCACTGCGCGCAGGCCGTGGTTGCCAAGGCTCTCTATTGCTTCGACGAAACGGGCGCGGGCGGCAGCATTGTGTTCGCGGCTACGCGCCACGAAGTCCTGATCGCCCATCGCGGCGACGCCTGCGCGCTGGCCGCTCGTGGTGACGTTGAAAGGCCCGCGAATGCGGTTGAGTGCGCCAATCAGTTCCGGTGCGCCGGTAGCCCAGCCAATTCTTTCACCGGCGAGGCCGTAGATCTTCGAGAACGTCCGCGTGACCAGCACGTTCTCGTGCGCGGCGGCAAGGTCCATTCCGCCATCGTCCATGTCGGCGGCCACATATTCGCCGTAGGCCTGATCGATCACCAGCAGCACGTCTGCCGGGAGCCCTGCGTGCAGGCGTTCAATCTCGCCGCGCGGCAGGAAAGTGCCGGTCGGGTTGTTCGGGTTGGCAATGAAGACGACGCGCGTGCGATTGGTAACGGATGCCAACAGCGCATCGACATCGGCGGTGAAATCGGTGTCGTCCACTTCCACCGGCGTCGCGCCGCAGCGGCGGGCGGCAATGTCGTAGACCGAAAAGCTGAAGCGGCTGAACATCACCTCGTCACCCGGCCCCGCGAAGCCCTGTGCCGCCAGGTTGAGCAGTTCGTCCGAGCCGGTGCCGCACACAATGCGGGCAGGGTCGATCCCGTGCACTTCGCCGATGGCTTCGCGCAGCGCATTCGATCCGGGATCGGGGTAGGCGGCTGGCGATGAAACCTTGCCCAAAGCATCCAACGCCATTGGCGAGCAGCCGAGCGGGTTCTCGTTCGCAGAGAGCTTGACCAGCTCGCGTCCGTCGTCGGACTTCGACTTACCCGGCACATAGGCGTGAATCGCCTCGATGTAGGGCTTCATCTGGGGGCGGGTATTTTCGGCCATGGCACGGGACTCGTCAGTTTCGATGGGGCGCATAGCCGCCCTTCGCGGTGATTGACAGCCCGCTTTGCCTACCCCAAGTGCGCCAGAGGCAAGAGCGCCGAAACACGACAATGGCCACGACAACCGCAATAGACTTCCGCCACCTGACGCTTGACGCGCCGCTACCGCTGGATAGCGGGCGCGAACTTGCGGGCGTGGAGATCGCCTACGAGACGTTCGGCAAGCTGGCCGAGGACAAGTCCAACGCGGTGCTGATCTTCCACGCGTTGACGGGCGACCAGTTCGTGGCGGGCACCAATCCCGTCACAGGCAGGCCCGGCTGGTGGGAGCGCATGGTCGGCCCCGGCAAGCCGATCGATACAAACCGCTTCCATGTCATCTGCGCCAACGTGATCGGCAGCTGCCTTGGCTCAACCGGCCCTGCCAGCCCAGGGCCGGAAGGCCAGCCCTACGCCATGCGCTTTCCCGTCATCACCATTCGCGACATGGTTCGCGCACAGATGGCCATGCTCGATGCGCTCGGTATCGGGAAGCTGCACGCCGTCGTCGGCGGGTCGATGGGCGGAATGCAGGCACTTTCGTGCGCTGCCAATTTCCCCGAGCGGACGGACCGCGTGCTGGCGATTGCCACCACTGCGCGCCACTCCGCGCAGAACATTGCCTTTCACGAGATGGGGCGTCAGGCGATCATGGCCGACCCCAACTGGCAGGGCGGTGACTATTACGATGTCGATGCGCCGGCCAAGGGTCTTTCCGTGGCGCGCATGGCGGCGCACATCACCTATCTGTCCGAAGAAGGGCTGACCGAGAAATTCGGCCGCCGCCTGCAGGACCGCGAAGCCAAGAGCTTCGGCTTCGATGCCGATTTCCAGGTGGAAAGCTACCTGCGCCACCAGGGGCTTAGCTTCACCGACCGTTTCGATGCCAACAGCTACCTCTACATCACCCGCGCGATGGACTATTTCGATTTGGCGGAGGAGCATGGCGGTCTCCTCGCCGACGCATTCCGCGGCGCGAAGGACACCCGCTTCTGCCTCGTCAGCTTCGATACCGACTGGCTTTATACGACGTCTGACATGCGCGAGGTGGTGCATGCGCTGAACGCGGTTGCCGCGCCGGTCAGCTTCGTGGAGCTTTCCGCGCCATACGGGCACGACAGCTTCCTGCTGGATGTGCCCGCGCTGGACCGCGTGGTGGAAGGATTCCTAGGCCAGTGAACACGCCTGCATCCTTCGGTTTGAGGCCCGATCTCGCGAAGATCGCCTACATGGTGCCCGCCGGCTCGCGCGTGCTGGATGTCGGCTGCGGCGAGGGTGACCTGATGCAGGTGCTGCAATCGCAGAAGCAGTGCGACGCGCGCGGTATGGAAATCAATCCAGAAGAGGTGGCCAAGGCCGTTTCGCGGGGTTTGAGCGTGGTGCAGGGCGATGCCAACCGAGACCTGGCCGACTATCCGGATGGCGCTTTCGATGTCGCCATCCTCAGTCAGACTTTGCAGACGGCCCAGCGGCCCGACTGGCTGCTCGATCAATTGCTGCGCATCGGGCACGAGGCTTTCGTGAGCTTTCCGAACTTCGCCTATTGGCGCATGCGCCTGGCGCTGCTGCGGACAGGCCGGATGCCCATTTCGCGGCACTTGCCGGGCAGCTGGTATGAAACGGCGAACATTCACCACCTGACCATTGCCGATTTCCACGAATTCCTCGCCGAGCGCGGCGTGATGATCAGCGGCAGCTGGTTCTTTGCCGACGGCAGGGAAATCGGCAGCGGCAACGCCAACTGGCGTGCCGAGCACGCGGTTTTCCAGCTGAGCCGCTAGGCTGCGGCGCGTTCGCGCAAGGGTAGATGCTCGCGCTCCATTGGCATCTCACCGTGGACGCAAACCAGGTTTCGTCCTGAGTTCTTTGCCAGATAGAGCGCATTGTCGGCCGCCCGCATGGCTTCGCCCAGCGGCACGTCCCGCCCGCAACTGACAACGCCGAAGCTGGCCGTGATCTGGTGATCGTCGTCCAGTTCGACGAGGCGCAGCGTCGTCAGTTCATGACGAAGCTGCTCTGCATGACGGCGGGTTTCCTCAATGCTCATGCGAGGCAGCCAGATCGCGAATTCCTCTCCGCCTATGCGCGCGGCCATGCCGTGACCCTCCAGCAAGGCGGCGACCGCGCGGATCACCGCGTCGCCAGCTGCATGGCCGTAGCGGTCGTTGATGCGTTTGAAATGGTCGATGTCGCACACGACCAGCGATCCGCTGCCGCGCGATGCGTGCCCCGCGACAGTCTCGAACGCGCGGCGATTGGGCAGACTGGTAAGGAAATCGTGCTCGGCCCGCATGCGATAGGTTTGCAGCGAATTGGCGATGACCCGGGCTACGGTCAGGAATACGACGGCTGGCACCAGCACGGCAAATGCCATGATGAGCATGTCTTGCAGGCTTTGCCGAGGAATTGCCGTTACAGGCGATTCCATTCCGACAAGGATCGGGAAGACCGGGATGCGCGCAAGATAGATCGCTGTCACTAGGCCCAATGCGCCCAGCAAGCCCAGGTCGATCAGGTCACCGAGCCGGCGATTTTGCTGCACCACCAGGACTGCCTTCACCATCGCGGCGGCTCCGGCCAGCTGCGAAGGGAGGAACTGCAGCACCGGCGCGATCGGTAATTGCAGCATCAGCAGGGAGGAGGCGACCATTGCGCCCATCACCGCAAAATAGCGCCAGTCCGACCGCGCCCTGCCATAGGCAATACGAACCGATTCCCCGACGCAGACGTAAGACAGCGGCACTGTCGCGGCGGTCAGCCAGAGATCGAGGCGGGAAATGCTGCCGTCCTTCAGCGCAAGGCTTTCGAGGACTCCGATCGCGAGGGCCGCGCCCATCCAGATCAGGGCGGCGTGGCGTTGCAAGGCGGCGCAGGTTATGGCGCAGAAAACTGCCAGACCAGCCACGAGCGCGGTCATCGCGAGTATCGCGCTGACGGTCACAGGTGGAGAGGTTGTGGCAAGTGCATGACGCGGCACCGTTAGTGATGCCGGGTAAACACTCTCCTTATTTCGGCTGAAATAAAAGGATTATTGCCTCAGAAGGCGGCGAGGCCCGATCCGGCGAGTGCCGAAAGCGAAATGGCAGGCATCATGCCCAGCAAGCTGGCGGCGAGGAATGCACGCGCGCTGATCGGCGTGGCGGCGCAACCGGCTGTAACGACGACGTGCGGCACACCGCCCAACCTCGCGCCGACGACGTAGATCGGCCCGCGCCTTCCCAGGTGCTCGCTAATTCGCTTCAGCCTGTCGCCGAAGCGGCGCTGCATGCGTTCACCCAGCCAGCGGCGGGATGCGAGGAACAGCAGGTGGCTGCCAATGGCACAGCCGATGACTACGACGAGGATTCCGGCAACGCCCAGCACCAGGCCGCTGAGAAACGACATGGTGTTCACCGCGCCCGGCACCGACATGGCAACGAGCGAGGCAGTGAGGGTGGCGATTATGGCGGGGAGGGCGAAAGGACCGAAGGGCATGGCTGCGAGGCTGTCCAGCAGCGTCATCGGCAACAATGTCGAAATCAGTCCATCCATGTTGAATTAGCGCCGAATGAGGGAACCGGTTCCCTCTTAATGCTGAAGTGCTGCAGTTTCGTTGCAGGTTGGCAACAGTGTCAGTCGCTACCGTCGCCTGAATTCACGCACAGGACACTGTCGTCACGCGCGAGGCACCAAAGACTGAGGCCCGCGGCTTTTGCCCGTTCTACCGCCATGCTGGTCGGAAGCGAAATCGTGACGAGGCGGGTCGCTCCGGCACGAACGGCTTTCTCGACGATCTCGTAAGAGCAGCGCGCGCTTGAAAGGATGAATCCTTCGGCCGCGTCTTGCCCATCGAGAGCCAGCGCGCCGATCAGCTTGTCCATCGCGTTGTGACGGCCCACATCCTCGCGCGCGTGGAGGATGGTGCCGTCGGGCGTGCAGAACGCAGCAGCGTGCGCTGCGCCCGTTTCCTTCGTCAGTGGCTGATAGTCCCGGAGCCTGGAAAGGGCGGCAAAGATCGCTTGCGGTTGCAACGCATCGTGCGCGGCGACCCGAGCCAGCGGCGTGCTCACCGCTTCGAGGTTCTCGATGCCGCACAGCCCGCAACTCGATTCCGCCACGCGGGTGCGCACGCGCTCGGTCAGTTTCTCGATGCCGAGGCCGGTCAGCTGCGCGCGGACGATCCAGCCGTGTTCCACTTCGACCACCGCGATGTCCGTAATGTCGGCAGGTGCTTTTGCCAGCCCCTCGGTCAGAGCGAAGCCGCGCGCGAAATCTTCCAGATCACGCGGCGTCGCCATCATCACGGCGTAGGACAGGCCGTTGTATTCCAGCGCTACGGGAACTTCGGGCACCCATGCGCGCGTTACCTCGCGCCGGGTGCCGTCCGAACCGAACTGGACCGGGTTATCCGGCATCCGAGTTGTGCAGTTCGCCCTTCTTGGAGAAATCCGTGGCGCGCGTCTGCGAACCAGGGTGGCCCTTCTCCAGCAGGTGCTCGATGGCCTCCGCGGCAATCGGGTCCAGCCCCGTGCGGTCGCCATTAAAAATGCCGTCCTTCATGCGCGGGTCCCAGAAGCTGTCGATATGGTCCGCCGTTGCCAGCACCGCCTTGTCGTGGCCGATGGCGACGAAGTTCTTGGCGATCTGGTTGGCGAACCGGATCAGCGTGGCTTGGGTGTTCTTGCTCATTCCGCCGGCTCCATGGAATCCTCGCCAGCAATGCGGCGAGACTTCTCGGACCAGCTTTCGTAGCTTTCCTGCCAGTCGGTCGGGCCGTTGCTGGGCGTCACCTGCACCGCCGTCACCTTGTACTCTGGGCAGTTGGTTGCCCAGTCGGAGAAGTCGGTGGTGACGACGTTGGCCTGCGTCGCAGGGTGGTGGAACGTGGTGTAGACCACGCCCGGCGCCACGCGATCGGTGACCTTAACGCGCAAAGTGGTTTCACCCGTGCGGCTGGCAAGCTTGGCCCAGTCGCCGTCCTTCAGGCCGCGGTTCTCGGCATCGGTCGGGTGGACTTCCAGCAGGTCTTCCGGGTGCCACACGGTGTTTTCCGTGCGACGCGTCTGTGCGCCGACGTTGTACTGACTGAGGATGCGGCCCGTGGTCAGCAGCAGCGGGAAACGCGAGCCGGTCTTCTCGTCAGTGGGGACGTAGTCCGTCACCACGAACAGGCCCTTGCCGCGCACGAAGCCTTCCATGTGCATGACGGGCGAACCGTCGGGATGCTTCTCGTTCACCGGCCACTGGACGCTGCCGCGCTCGTTCAGCATGTCCCAGCTGACGCCGGCGAAGCTGCCGGTGAGGCGGGCGATCTCGTCGAGGATTTTGCTGGGGTGCGAGTAGTCCCAGCCAGCGCCCAGCGCATTGGCGAGCAGCTGGGTGACTTCCCAGTCCTCGTAACCGTTGGCCGGTTCCATCACCTTGCGCACCGGCTGGATGCGGCGTTCGGCGTTGGTGAACGTGCCGTTCTTTTCCAAGAAGGTGGAGCCCGGCAGGAAGACGTGGGCGTAATTGGCGGTCTCGTTGAGGAAGAGATCGTGGACGATCACGCATTCCATCGCCGAGAGGCCATCGGCCACGTGCTGGGTGTTGGGATCGGACTGCAGGATGTCTTCGCCCTGGATGTAGATTGCCTTGAAGGTGCCATCCACAGCGGCATCGAGCATGTTGTTGATGCGCAGGCCCGGATTGGGATCGAGCGATACGCCCCAGTCCTTCTCGAACATCTGGCGCGTTTCGCCGTCCGACAGGTGGCGATAGCCGGGCAGTTCGTGCGGGAAGCTGCCCATGTCGCAGGCGCCCTGCACGTTGTTCTGGCCGCGCAGCGGGTTCACGCCCACGCCCTTGCGACCGATGTTGCCGGTGCACATGGCGAGGTTGGCGATGGCCATCACGGTGGACGAACCCTGCGAGTGCTCCGTCACGCCAAGGCCGTAGTAGATCGCGGCGTTGCCGCCGGTGGCGTAGAGGCGTGCGGCTTCGCGCAGGTCTTCGGCAGGAACGCGGGTGACAGGCTCCAGCGTTTCGGGCGAATGGCGTTCGTCGGAAACGAAGCGGGCCCATTCCTCGAAAGCGTCGACTTCGCAGCGTTCCTCGATGAACTTACGGTTTTCCAGTCCCTCGGTGATGATCACGTGAGCCATTGCGGTCAGCACGGCGACGTTGGTGCCGGGCTGCAGTGGCAGGTGATGGGCTGCCTCGATGTGCGGGCTGCGCACGAGGTCGATGCGGCGCGGATCGATCACGATCAGCTTGGCACCTTCACGCAGGCGCTTCTTCAGGCGGCTGGCGAAGACAGGGTGGCCGTCGGTCGGGTTGGCGCCGATCACCAGTGCAACATCGGTGTGCTGCACGGAATCGAAGTCCTGCGTACCGGCGCTGGTGCCGAAGGTCGTCTTCAGGCCGTAGCCCGTCGGCGAGTGGCACACGCGGGCGCAGGTGTCGGTGTTGTTGGAGCCGAAGACGGCGCGAATCAGCTTCTGCACGAGGAAGGTTTCCTCGTTGGTGCAGCGGCTGGAGGTGATGCCGCCCAGCGCCGTTGCACCGTGCTTTTCCTTAAGCGACTTGAGCTTGGTGCTAGTGAATTCCAGCGCTTCTTCCCATGTCACTTCGCGCCACGGATCGGTGATCTTGTCGCGCACCATCGGGGTGGTGATACGGTCCTGGTGGTTGGCATAGCCGTAGGCGAAGCGGCCCTTCACGCAGGAGTGGCCACGGTTGGCCTTGCCATCCTTGTAGGGGACCATGCGGACGAGCTGTTCACCCTTCATTTCCGCGCGGAAGGTGCAACCCACGCCGCAGTATGCGCAGGTGGTGACGACGGCGCGTTCCGGCTTGCCGTGTTCCTTCACGCTCTTTTCCATCAGCGCGCTGGTGGGGCAGGCCTGCACGCAGGCACCACACGAAACGCATTCGCTGGAAAGGAAGTTGTCCTCGTCCTGCCCGGCGCTGATGACGCTGGCAAAGCCGCGACCATCGACGGTCAGGGCAAAGGTACCCTGCACTTCGCCGCATGCGCGTACGCAGCGCGAGCAGACGATGCACTTGTCGGGCGCGAAGAGGAAATAGGGGTTCGAAACGTCGGGCGTGGTGCCGAGGTGGTTTGCACCTTCATAGCCATAGCGCACGTCGCGCAGGCCCACGTTGGCCGCTTCGTCCTGCAGTTCGCAGTCGTTGTTGGCGGAGCAGGTGAGGCAGTCCAGCGGGTGATCGGATATGTAGAGTTCCATCACGCCGCGGCGCAGCTTTTCGAGGCGCGGGGTCTGCGTCTTCACCACCATGCCATCGCTGACCGGGGTGGTGCAGCTTGCAGGGGTGCCGCGTGCGCCCTCGATCTCGACCAGGCACAGGCGGCAGGAACCGAAGGCTTTTACGTTGTCCGTGGCGCAGAGCTTGGGAATATGGCCGCCGGATTCGCTGGCGGCGCGCATCACCGAAGTGCCTGCCGGCACGGTGACTTTACGGCCGTCGATGGTCAGCGTGACCTTGTCGTCAGACTCCACTGCCGGAGTGCCGAAATCCTTGGGGGCTTCGTATCCCATATCTATCGCTCCATCGCCGCAAGATCTGCGGGTGTATTGATGTTTGCTGGCGCATCGGCGCTTTTCACGGGCCGCGCGTTGGCGGCCTTTGCGAATGCGAGCATCGAATGGCGTCCTTCACTCTGGAGGATGGCCGAGACGACTGATGCGTTGTTGCTTTTCCAATGCCCGATAACGGGCTGTGTTTCAAGATAAGCCGGGGCCGGCGAAAGATCCGACAAGAGGCTTTCCGGCAGGTCGACGGAGTCGACTCCGCAGGTCAGCACGCTGTCGTAATCCTCGGCCTCCGCGTAGCGCAGGGCTGCCGCAATACCTCCCAGCGGGCCCATGTCTGGCCGGGGCCAGTCGGGGATGGTCTTTGCAGGCGCATCTTCGCGGCCCACCACGATCACGTCCTCGCAATAGCCTGCAAGGGTATCGATCGCGCGCGCGATCAGCGTGCGGCCGTCCAGTTCCGCCAGCGCCTTGTCGCTGCCGAAACGTGAGGACTTGCCGCCCGCAAGGACCGCGCCCAGGACCATTACTCGGCCGCCTCGGGCATGGCCTTCTTGACCAGTTCCGGGTTGCGCGTGAAGTCTTCCGGCCACTGGCGCAGCGCGCTCATCACCGGATAGGGCGTGAAGCCGCCGAGCGCGCAGAGCGAGCCGAACTTCATCGTTTCGCAAAGGTCGGTCAGCAGGCCGATTTCATCGCCTGCATCGCGGCCCTTGTCCTTGGTGGTGTTGTGCATCTGAGGACGCAGCTCCAGCACGTCACGCTCGCGGCCACCGGCCTTGATACGGTCGAGAATCTCGACGCCGCGCACCGAGCCGATGCGGCAGGGCGTACACTTGCCGCAGCTTTCCTCGGCGCAGAATTCCATCGCAAACCGCGCCATTTCCAGCATGTCGGCACTGTCGTCGAACACGGTAATGCCGCCGTGGCCGATCAGGGCTTCGGCAGCAGTATAGGTCTCGTAGTCGAACTCGATATCGAACTGGTCGGGGTGGATGTATGCGCCCAGCGGGCCACCCACCTGCACGGCCTTCACCGGACGGCCCGAAGCCGTGCCGCCGCCGATTTCGTTCACCAGCGTGCCCAGCGTGATGCCGAAGCCGATCTCGTAGAGACCGCCATGCTTGATGTTGCCGGCCAGCTGGATCGGCATGGTGCCGCGCGAACGGCCAAAGCCTGCGTTCTTGTATTCCTCTGCCCCGCCTTCGGTGAGGATGTGCGGGACGGCCTGCAGGCTGAGCACGTTGTTCACCACGGTCGGGCGACCGAGGAAGCCTTCCAGCGCGGGCAACGGAGGCTTGGCGCGCACTTCGCCGCGCTTGCCTTCGAGGCTGTTCAGAAGCGAGGTTTCCTCGCCGCAAACGTATGCGCCAGCGCCAACGCGCACTTCGCACTTGAACGGGGCGATGATGTCCTCGGCCAGCTCGAGCGCCGCGTTCAGCTTGCGGATCGCGTCTGGATATTCGCTGCGCAGGTAGATGTAGCCCTGGTCCGCGCCGACGGCTTCACCGGCAATTGCCATGCCTTCGATCAGCGCGAAGGGATCGCCTTCCATCGCCATGCGGTCGGCAAAGGTGCCGCTGTCGCCTTCGTCGGCGTTGCACACGATGTATTTCTTGGGGCCTTCGGCCTTGCGCACCGTGTCCCACTTGATGCCGGTGGGGAAGCCCGCGCCGCCGCGACCGCGAAGGCCGGACAGCTTTACTTCCTCAACGATGGCTTCGGAGCCGATCTGGCGCGCGCGCTTCAGGCCTGCCCAGCCGCCCGTTGTCTCGTAATCCTCGAGGCTGAGGGGGCGGGTCTTGCCGGCGCGCTTGAACGTGATGCGCGTCTGCGTGGCGATGAAGGGATGATCCTCGATCTTGCCGATCGACTTGTCGGACTTGCCATCCAGAATGGCGTCGACATCGTCCAGAGTTGCAGGGCCGAAGCCTTCGCCGTCGATTTCCACCAGCGGCTCCAGCCAGTGCATGCCCCAGCTGGAGGTGCGCTGGACTTCGCAGCCCTTCTTCTCGAAGGCTGCTGCCAGCTTGTCTGCACCGCCTGCGCGGGCAAGGGCGTCGTCTGAAATGCGAACCGTCGTCATGCTTCTTCTACCAGCTTGGTGATCGCCTGATCGTCCAGGCGGATATGAAGGTCGTCACCGGTGCGCGCGGCGGGGCCTGCGCTGCACAAGCCGAGACAATAAACCGTCTCGATCTTCACGCGCTCGCCAGCCGCCTTCTTGGCGTTGTCGATGATCTTTTCCACGCCGCGCGCCTTGCACGCTTCCGCGCGGCACACCTGCACCACGGGGCGGGCGTCGGCCTCGGTCTTGTAATCGTGATAGAAGCTGACCACGCCGTGCACGTCCGCGCGCGACAGGTTCAGCCCCTTGGCGATCAGCGCCTCGCTTTCCGCGTCGATGCAACCGAGTTCGGCCTGCACGTCGTTCAGGATCGCCATCAGCGGCCCTTCGCGGTGGTGGTGGCGGGCGATGATGTCGCCCAGAAGTTCGCTCTTGTCGCTCATGCTTTCAGCCTTTCAGCGTGCCACTTCACGTGGCCGGCAATGAAGGTGGAGACGAAGAAGTAGGAGTGGTCATACCCCTCCTGCATGCGGATGGTCGCATCCATGTCGGCCTTGCGCACGGCATCTTCGAGCAGCCACGTCTTCAGTTGTTCGTCGAGGAAATTGTCAGCGCGGCCCTGATCGACCAGCAGGTTGTCGATCCGCGCGCCGTCTTCGATCAGCGCGCAGGCATCGTATTCGCGCCAGGCATCCTTGTCCGCACCGATATAACCGGTGAGCGCCTTTTCGCCCCACGGGCAATTGAGAGGGCTGACGATGGGAGAGAACGCGCTGGTCGAACGGAACCGGCCGGGATTGCGCAGCGAAACGGTGAGCGCACCGTGGCCGCCCATCGAGTGGCCGGAGATGGCCTGGCGATCCATGTCGACAGGGAAGTTCTTCGCCACCAGTGCGGGCAGTTCTTCCTCGACGTAGCGGCGCATGTGGAAGTGTTCGGCCCACGGATCCTGCGTGGCGTTGACGTAGAAGCCCGCGCCCTGACCGAAATCGTATGCCTCGTCATCCGGCACGCCTTCGCCGCGCGGGGACGTGTCCGGGCCGACCAGGATGACGCCGTGCTCGGCGCATGCCTCGTGATAGGCCATCTTGGTCATCGCGTTTTCGTGCGTGCAGGTAAGGCCAGACAGCCACCATAGCACGGGCAGTTTTTCGCCTTCGCGATGTTCCGGCACGAAGACCTGGAAGGTCATGTCCGTGCCGGTGGCTTCACTGGCGTGCTTGTATACGCCCTGATTGCCGCCGAAGCATTTCGTTTCGCTGACGGTTTCGATTGTCATTCATTCGCTCCTGTCAGGCGACCCGGTGCAGGGCGCACAGCTTGTGTCCGTCGGGATCGCGTAGATAGGCGAGGTAGAGCTTCACCTCGCCCATTTCGCGCAGGCCGGGCGGATCCTCGATGGCTGTTCCGCCCGCTGCCAAGCCAGCCGCATGCCAGGCATCTGCCTGTTCGGGGTTGTCCATTTCGAAACCGATGGTGGAGCCATTGGCAATGCAGGCCCGTTCCCCGTCGATGGGCGTGGTGACGAGGAACGTCGAGCCCTTGTGGACATAGCGAAGGCGGCCCTTCGGATCGACGAAGCCGGGCTTCGCGCCGACCGCTGCGAACAGCGCATCGTAGAAGACCCTTGCTTTATCGAGGTCGTTGGAGCCGACCATCATGTGGCTGAACATGGAATGTGCCCCTCAGGCGTTTTCGTTGGGGCAGAAGACGCAGATCTTGTTGCCGTCCGGATCGCGCAGGTAGGCGCCGTACATCTGGCCGGGGCTGTTCTCGCGCACGCCGGGGGCGCCCTCGTCGGTGCCGCCGTTGGCGAGACCGGCTGCGTGCCAGGCGTTCACTTCGTCGTAGTTCTTGGCCTTGAGCCCCAGGGTCGCGCCATTGGAAGGATTGGCCGCTTCGCCATTGGCGGGTTTGCCCACGGCAACAGCGCCGCCTTCGTTAGCGTAGACCGTCAGATGGTCGATCTGGGTGACAGGCTGCACGCCGATGGCATCCATCGTGGCATTGTAGAACTGGCGCGACTTCTCGACATCGTTGGTGCCCAGGAAAACATGATTCAGCATGGTCGGTGTCCTCGCTCGATGGGCGCGCGGCGACACCTCGCCGGGCGCGATTCTCTTTGTTTCATCACATAGCCGAAGTTTTCAGCAATGTGAAAGATTGAATTCGGTCAACTGGCAAAAATGCTTTCAGCGAACCTGCAATTCCTGCTGTGTCCGTAACTCGCCTTCGCGCATGACGTGGGTAAGCGCCCTGAACGCGGACACATCCTCTCGCGGGTCCTGGGCGAGCACCAGCAGATCGGCGACCTTGCCTTCCTGCAAGGTACCGATGGTGTCTGCCATGCCCATGGCCGCCGCGCCTTGCGGCATGGCCGCCTGGATGACTTCTACCGGTGTCATTCCCGCAGCCTGCATCGCCTCCAGTTCATCCAGCACGGAAGGGCCATGCAGTGTCAGCGGATTGCCCGCATCCGTTGCCAGCACGATCCGGCCACCCGCATCGCGCACGGCACGCAGGTTCATGGCGATATAAACGGCCTCAACGCCTTCGCCTTCCATCCGCTTCGCATGGGGAGTGATCTGGCCGTCCGAGCGGGCGAGGACAGCCTCCGTCGCCAGGCCCGGATTTTCGAGCAAGGCAACCGTGGCGTCGGCGACGCAGGCATTGTCGTCGCGGTAATCTGCGGGCTCTCCCGTAGCGGCCGAGAGCAATGCCAGCGACCAGTTACGCCCGACCACGATGGTAGGCGCATAGAACGCGTCGTTCGCCAGCAAGAGGTCGATGAATTCCTGGTCCACCGGCGCATCGACAACGCTGTGAACCAGCATCTTCGCACCCGCCCGCAGCGCGGTCTTTGCCTGCTGCAATTCGGTTGCGTGGACGATCAGTGGCAGGCCCGCATCGCGCGCGGCCTCGCCCGCAACCATCATCAGTGCGTCGAGGCGCGACGCATCTTCCGGCGAGGGCGGCGCAAGATACCAGACCTTGACCGCTGCCGAACCCATCTCGCGCAACCTCGCCACATCGGCACGGATCTGCTCTTCCGATTCCATCGCCATGAACACGGGCTGGTCAGCCAGCGGACCATAGGCAAACAGGGGATTGATGCCGTTGGCGTGGGTAATCAACGGACCCGCGGCGCGGACATGCACCCGGTCCGAACGACCTTCGCCGCGCGCCTGTTCTCCGGTAACTGTCCATGGAGCTCCGCCCACATCGAAAACTGCCGTCGTGCCGCTACACAGGTAAGAGCGGTGCCAGCGGCCCGGATCGCTCCACAAGGCCTGGATCGCGTCGGCATATGGCAGGGTATCGGCATCGCGCAGCCCGTCTGGACGGCCGTCGAGCCAGCCGGTCTGCGAGAAATGCACATGTGCATCGATCAGGCCCGGCGTGATGAAGTGGCCTGATACGTCGACAACGTCTGCGCCGTCCGGAACGGCACAGTCCGAGCGTGTTCCGGCGCAGCTGATCCGGCCGTCGCGCACGACGATCACGGCGTCGCTCACCGCCTCGCCGCCGGTCCCGTCAATCAGCGTGCCGCCGGTCAGGACGGTCTGCGCGATTGCCGGGTTCGCCATGGCCATCAGATTGGCCAGTGCGAAGGCGGCGAGCCGAAGCATCAGAAGACCACGACCGAGCGGATGGACTTGCCTTCGTGCATCAGGTCGAAGGCGGTGTTGATTTCCTCCAGCCCCATCACGTGGGTAATCATCGGGTCGATCTCGATCTTGCCCTGCATGTACATGTCGACGATCTTGGGCACGTCGGTGCGGCCCTTGGCCCCGCCGAATGCCGTGCCGCGCCAGTTGCGGCCGGTAACGAGCTGGAACGGTCGCGTGGCGATTTCCTTGCCGGCTTCGGCGACGCCGATGATAATCGAGGTGCCCCAGCCGCGGTGGCAGGCTTCAAGCGCGGTACGCATCACTTCGGTATTGCCGGTGGCATCGAAGGTATAGTCCGCGCCGCCGTCGGTCATCTCCACGATCTTGGCCACCGTGTCCTCGCGGCTCATGCCCTTCGTGTTGAGGAACTCGGTCATGCCGAACTTGCGGCCCCATTCCTCGCGATCGGGATTGATGTCGACGCCGATGATCTTGTTGGCACCGGCAAGGCGGGCACCCTGGATCACGTTGAGGCCGATGCCGCCGAGACCGAACACCACGACGTTGTCGCCAACCTGGACCTTGGCGGTGTTGGTGACTGCGCCGACACCGGTGGTGACGCCGCAACCGATGTAGCAGCTCGTCTGGAACGGTGCGTCCTCACGGATCTTGGCGACGGCGATTTCCGGCAGCACGGTGAAGTTCGAGAAGGTCGAGCAGCCCATGTAGTGGTAGATCGTCTCGCCCTTGTACGAGAAGCGGCTGGTGCCGTCCGGCATCAGGCCCTTGCCCTGCGTGGCGCGGATCGCGGTGCACAGGTTGGTCTTGCCCGACAGGCACGACTTACACTGGCGGCATTCCGGCGTGTAGAGCGGGATCACGTGATCGTCTGGCTTCACGCTGGTGACGCCGGGGCCGACCTCGCGCACGATGCCCGCGCCTTCGTGGCCCAGCACCGAGGGGAAGATCCCCTCGGAGTCCAGTCCATCCAGAGTGTAGGCATCGGTATGGCAGATGCCGGTCGCCATGATCTCGACCAGAACCTCGCCTTCCTTCGGTCCTTCGAGGTCGAGCTCGACGATCTCCAGCGGTTTCTTGGCTTCGAATGCTACGGCGGCACGGGTTTTCATTGGTCAGTCCTTTGTCGGAATAGTGTCGGTCGTGACGGGGGCGGCGACAAGATCGTCGCCCTCGCGTTCTGGCAGCATGAGGAACAGGATCAACGAAACGATCGAGCCCATGGCCATGATGGCGGAAACCACCAGCAGTTCATCGTTGCCCAGCAGCGCGAACAGCGCGCCCGCAATCAGCGGGCTGCCCGCCGCGCCAAGGCGACCGATACCCAGCACGAAGCCGGTTCCGGTGGCGCGTGCGTAGGCAGGGAAGCCGCGCGCGAAGGCGGCGTAGTACCCGCTGATGGCGGCATTGGTGAAGAAGCCGGTCAGGATGGTGGCCCACTGCCAGCCGTCCAGCGTATCCCTGCCAAGGCCGAAGCTGACCACGGCGACAGAGCCGATCAGCAGCATGAGCGCGGTCGGCCACTTGATGCCGAGGCGCGCCATCACGAAGCCGAACAGCGCAGAGCCGAAGAATCCGCCCACGTTGGCCCAGGTCAGCACGGTGGCGGCATCGCTGGGCGCATAGCCCGGCGGATAGTCGGCAACGATCTGCACGGCGAACTTCAGGATGTAGTAGAAGGTGATGGTGTGGAACATGTAGCCGAAGGCCAGCAGCAGCGTGACCGGGCGCAGCTGCGGGTTCGACAGGATGTCCGTCACCTTGGGCTTGCTGGCGTTGCTGGCCGAAGCAGGCAGCGAACCGATCGCAGGCTTGTCGAAAGCGGCGAGCGTCTTGTTCACGCCATCGAGGTTGTCCTTGCTGGCGTGGTAGGCGGCCGTTTCCGGCACCACGAGCGCAACGATGGGAATAAGGGCGGCGGTAACGATGGCGCCGAAGTCGAATACGCCGCGCCAGCCATAGGTATCGAGCAGCCATTCCGATGCTGCCACGCCGCCAAGGATCGCGCCAAGCGGATAGCCTGCGACGTATACGGCGATGGCGGCCTTGCGCCACTTGTTGTTGGTGCTTTCGGCAGTCACCGCATTGGTGGCGGCAAGCATGCCGCCGATGCCGATGCCGGTGATGAAGCGATAGACGAACATGTCGCCAACGCCATTGGCGTGGCCTGCCATCCACATGCCCGCTGCCATCAGGATGAGGCAGGCGATCATGGTGTTCTTGCGGCCGAACTTGTCAGCCGCGCCGCCCAGCAGGACGGAGCCGAAGCCCATACCCACCAGCTCTGCGGAAAGGACGATGCCCAGCTCGCTGCGGGGAATGCCCCAGTCTGCCGTGATCCCCGGCGCGGCAAAGGCGCTGGAAAGCACATCGAACCCATCCAGCGCGTTCAGCAGCACCATCAGCACCACTACCGCCCACTGGCGCCAGTTCATCGCGCCTTCGTTAATCACATTGATGGGGTTCGCACCCCCGCTTGTCGGTCCGGCCATATTGACTTTGTCCTCTCCCTGGGAGGGTCCCTATTCGTGGATTCTGGCGAGCATTTCCACCAGTTTTTCGACTTCTTCCGATGTGAAGCGGCTTTTTAGCCATGCTTCGTGTTCTTCGATGCAGCTTCTCGCCTTCGCCAGCGCCTCGTTTCCGGCGTCGGTGAGATGCAGCGCCTGCTTGCGCCCGTCGCTGCTGGATTTCTCGCGCCGCAGGTAGCCGCGCTCCTGCAAGCGGTTGACGATGGTCATGGTCGTGGCGCGGTCCATCCTCAGCCGCCCGCCCAGTTCGATCTGCGCGACGCCGGGGTTGTCCCCCACCAGCCAGAGCACGCTGACCTGCTTCTGGGTCAGCCCGAGTTCGGCGAACGTTTCTGTGAAATGACGATACACGGCACCGTGCGCGAGGCGGATGTGAAAGCCCACTACGCCGTCGAGCTGGCCAAACTCCGGTTCGCCGGCTTCAGTTTTGTCATCGGTCAATGCGGTGTGGGCCAAGGTCCTGCTCTCGTCTTCCTTGCGGTTTTGTTAGTAAAGCATACAATCTTCCGCAAGGAGAGGACGAAAATGGCGCAATTCCCGGACACCCCGAACTTTACAGGTTTCAACACGCCCAGCCGGATCGAGGCGGACATCGCTGATCTCTCGCACGAGGGCGAGATTCCCGAGGGCATCGACGGTGCATTCTTCCGCGTTCAGCCCGATCCGCAGTTCCCGCCGATGCTGGGCGATTCGATTTCTTTCGACGGCGACGGGATGATCACCCGTTTCCACATCCACGATGGGCAGGTCGATTTCCGCCAGCGCTGGGCGAAGACCGATCGCTGGAAGCTGGAAAACAAGGCGGGCAAGGCCCTTTGGGGTCATTATCGCAATCCGCTGACCGACGACCCCAGCACCAAGGGCACCTATCGTTCCACCGCCAACACCAACGCCTGGGTCTACGGCGGCAAGTTGTGGGGCCTGAAAGAGGATTCGCCCGGCCTGGTGATGGACCCGGCAACGATGGAAACCGAATCGTTCGAGACCTGGGGCGGGGCAATGAAGAGCCAGACTTTCACCGCGCACCCCAAGGTCGATCCGGCCACCGGCAACATGGTCGCGATCGGCTATGCCGCTAGCGGCATCTGCACCGACGACGTATCCTACATGGAAGTCAGCCCCAAAGGTGAGCTGGTGCGCGAGAAGTGGTTCAAGGTGCCCTACTATTGCATGATGCACGACTTCGCGATCACCGAGGATTACCTCGTGCTGCATATCGTGCCGAGCATCGGCAGCTGGGATCGCCTTGAGAAAGGCATGCCGCACTTCGGCTTCGACACTACGATGCCGGTCTATCTCGGCATCATTCCGCGCCGTGACGACCTGACCGATGAGGACATTCGCTGGTTCAAGCGCGACAACTGCTTTGCCAGCCACACGGTGAACGCATGGCAGGAAGGCACCAAGGTGCACTTCGTGGTTCCCGAGGCGAAGAATAACATGTTCCCCTTCTTCCCCGACGTGCACGGCGCGCCTTTCAACGGGGCAGAGGCGATGAGCAAGCTGACCCGCTGGACCGTCGACATGGCCAGCAATGGCGACGAGTTCGACGAGATCGTGCCGCTGACCGAGACAGCTAGCGAATTCCCCCGCATCGACGACCGCTTCACCGGCGTGAAGAACCGCTACACCTGGGGGCTGGAAATGGACATGAGCCGTCCTTGCGAACTGAAAGGCGGCAGTGCCGGCGGTTTCCTGATGAACTGCCTGTTCCTGAAAGACCTCGAAACCGGAGATGAACAGCACTGGTGGTGCGGCCCGGTCTCAAGCTTGCAGGAACCGTGTTTCATCCCCCGCACGCCCGACGCGCCCGAAGGCGACGGCTGGATCGTGCAGGTGTGCAACCGGCTGGAAGATTACAATTCCGATCTGCTGATCTTCGATGCGCTGGATATCGAGAAGGGTCCTGTGGCGACCGTCCACATCCCCATCCGTTTGCGCTTTGGCCTGCACGGCAACTTCGCCCGCAGCGAGGACATCGGCCTGAAACAGCCCGAACCTGCCTGACCTGATAGCGGGGTGCCGCTTTGGCGCGGCACCCTGGCCATCAGTCTTCGGTAGCTACGGCCACGCCGGTGATGGTGCTCGCGCCGATGCTGTTGGGTTCGCCCAGCAGGATGGAGAAGGGCGCCACGATCTCCGATCCGTCAGGTCCGTAGAACACCGGAATGATGGTGTTGAGCGATTGCAGGCTTTCGCTCAGCGCGGTGGGGTAGGCGAAGTTCGCGGCATCCATGATCCCGTTGGTGATCGTGCTCGCGAAACCGAAAGTGCCGAGGTCCACCGCGGTGCCGCCGTTGTCCGCTTGCAGGTCCAGCTCGCCCGAATAGGTATCGGCACCGAAATCGACCACGAAAAGTGATGTGCCGTCGACATCGAGGACCGTGCCGACATCGTCGGTGGTGCTGCCCACGGCAATGCCGGAATAGCTGGCCGTCCCGCTGCGCAGGTTGAGGTGCCCTTCGGGTGTTGCGAAGCCGTAAGTGAAGTACTGGCGTACCATCTGGATGAAGTTCGGCCCGGTGTTCTCCTGCTCCAAAATGCCGAAGCTGGCGTAGGTCAGCTGAACCTCGGGATTTTCGGCTCCGGTTTTGAAGAACCGCGCCGTCACCGGCACCTCGTCTGCAGGATCGTTGCGCACGGTCATGGTTTCGTAAACGTCGTACGCGCCCTCGCTCGACACCAGTTCGTCAGGCGTGATGGAAACGCGCAGGCTGTCTGCCAGCAGCACGTTGATTGTGCCGTTCTCGGTGTATTGCACGCGGGTGAAAGGCCGGTCGGTATAGGTGTTACCGTAGAAGCCGCGGAATGCCGGATTAAGGTCCGACTGAACCGTTCCCATGGCTTCCGCGAGATAACCGGAGACGATGGTTTCTCCCTGGATGTTGGTCAGCGCGAGAGTTTCAACCTGCGCGGACGTATCGAGCTGGCCGAGAATTCCACCGTTCAGCACCGCGCCGGTGCCGGTGTCGCCGGAGAACACCGCGCCGACTTCCTGTGCGGCAGGCCCGTAAAAACCGCCTTGCACTTCACCACTCACCACTTGGTTATCGGCATTCGTATAGGTGAAGACACCGTCAAGGCCGGAACCACTCGTCACGAAGCCGTCAGCATTGAACACCAGCGTCCCGCCGCTGATGAAATCGCGGGTGGCGAGCGGGTATTCGCCCAAGGTCGTTCGCACCCGCCAGGTGCCGGTTTCGAAATCGAGTTCGAGATTGCCGGCACCGGCAATGGCGCGTGCCTCCTCGCCGGCCAGCGTGAAAGCGCCGAAGATGTCGACGTAGTAGGAAGCAAGGCCAACAACCGGCACGCTTGCAGGCGCAGTGGGGAAGCCGAAAATGAAGGTATCGAACAGTGTATCCTGCTGCCCGCCTCCCAGCACGTTGCGCTGCCAGTAGCCGAGCGCTGCATACCGGTTCGGACTATCGATGAAAGCAGGCTGCGTCGTGATCGTGAGGAATTGCGAGGCATCGTTGTCTCCAGCCGCGTAGAAGGTGATGTTGGGAATATTGACCGACTGGTCGATGTCGGCGGGTCCGAACGTCTGCGAGGTGCCCGGCACCGAAACGGTGAAGCTGTTACTGTCCGCATCGAAAGCAATGGTCAGGTTGCGCGATGCGAGGCCTGTCGTGGTGACATTGGCATCGGACAACGCCAGCTCGAAATCGCTGCTGCTGGCAAGCGTGGCGAAGCTCTCGTCAGCGACAAGATTGCCGATATCGGAGTTGGTCGGCGCGGGTGTTGGCGTCGGTGTCGGTGTCGGCGAGGGAGTTGGCGTGGCCACGGGCGGTGGCGGCGTGCTGCCCACTCCGCTTCCCCCGCCTCCACAGGCCGCCAGAAGCCCGCAGGCAAGCACACTGGTCATGACTTTGGACCCGGACATGTTATCTCCCCTATCGGCCTGCCATACTGCAGGTTGGGCAAAGGCCTATATTAGAATGGGTTAGAACCCAAGTCCCACTTGCTGCGCAGTGCAGGCAGGTGGCGCGAACATGCAAGGGGAGGAGAGGCGAGTGATCGAACCCGGACTGGAATTTGTCTACGAAGCCAGCGGAGAGCTGGAAGCACCGCGCCAGATTGGCGAGACCTATGACGGCACTCGGCGGATCATCCCGATCCTGTCTGGCGGCTATGTCAAAGGTCCGAAGATTTCCGGCAAGCTGATGGGCAATTCCGCCGACTGGCAGCTTACCCGGCCAGACGGCGTGACAGTGGCCGATGCGATCTACGCGATCGAAACAGATGATGATGAACTGATCCAGATCCGAAACCGCGGCCTGCGCCACGGCCCGGTCGAGGTGATGCGGCGGCTGGTGGCTGGCGAAGATGTCGATCCAGGCGAATATTACTTCCGCACCGTGCCAGAATTCATCGCGCCCGATGGCAAGTACGAATGGCTCAACCGCTCGATCTTCATTTGCAGCGGTGCACGCTATGCCAATTCGATCAAGCTGTGGGTCTGGCGTGTGACCTGATCGCCGCCTGGCTGCTAAATTTTGTTTATCCCATGAGAAAAGGGCGGCCCTTTCGAGCCGCCCCCTTCTTTCCTTTTCAGGTAGCCGGCTCTGGGCCGGCTCTCCCTTACCAGGTGACCTGGAAACCGGCGCGGGCGCCGATCTCGCCTTCGTCGAAGCCGATGCCGAAGCCACCGGTGAAGGCTGCGTTGTCGCTGATGCGAGCTGCAAGGCTCATCGAGCCGGCAACGCGGTCGTTGTAGTAGCCGAAGCCGCCGGAGATGCCGAAGCTGTCCGTCGGCATCAGGACCGGCGATTCCATCGACAGTGCCATTGCGACACCTTCGTTCGCCTCACGGACGCCGCGAGCATTCTCGGCGGTGAGATCGAAGAGGGTGGCCGTCTGGCCCTGCAGTGTGGCGATGGCCTGTGCGTTCGCCGCGATGTTGTTGGCGTTCGTCTGGATCAGGCCGGAATCGACCGCCAGCGAATTGGCGAGCGTCGCAATGCCAGCGGCGTTCGTGGCGATGTCCTGACGGATGGTCGGGTCCGCACCGACGACGCCGTTGGCATCCACGGTCATCACTTCGCCGGCGTCGGTCTGTGCGGCCGTGCTTGCGGCGATGTCGCCGATCCGCACCGCGCTACCCACGCCGCCGAGGGCGACCTGGTTGGCTGCGGTGGTGGTGGCTCCAACGCCCAGGGCAGTCGATCCGTCAAAGGAGGCAACAGCCAGCTGACCGATGGAGGTCGACTGGAAGCCGCTGGCGACGGCCTGGCGACCAAGCGCCAGCGATGCGTCGCCGGATGCCTGTGCACGTCCGCCGAGTGCGATCGAACCCGTTCCGCTGGAAACCGATTCGGCCCCCAGTGCAAGCGAGTGCGGTCCGGAAGCAAGCGCCGACTGGCCGATTGCTACGGAGTCCACCTCGCTGGCCGAGGCCTGGTTGCCCATCGCGATCGAATCGAGACCGGCAGCCGATGCCTGACGACCGATAGCGGTCGCTGCATCGCCCGTGGCGGAGGCACGTCCGCCGATGGCGACCGCAACCACGCCGCTGGAAAGCGATTCCGAACCCAGCGCAGTGGAGTTCAGGCCACTGGCCACCGCCGAATCGCCATATGCCGACGAGCGCACGCCCGAAGCTGTCGCCAGGCGACCCACTGCCGTCGAATTGTCGGCAGCGGCGCTGGCGCGGCCACCCACAGCGGTGGAACCGTCGCCGAGAGAGCTCGACTGTGCACCAAGCGACGTGGAGTTATCGCCGCTGGCCAGCGAGGAACTACCAAGCGCGGTCGTGTTCGACGCGCTGGCCGTGGCACCGAAGCCGCTGGCGAGCGACTGATCGCCCGAAGCGTCGGCCGACTGGCCATAAGCGCTCGACTGGAAGCCACTGGCCGAAGCCTGGCGGCCCGTAGCAGTCGACTGGCCGCCGGTGGCAGATGCCTGCCAGCCGAGAGCAGTGTCGCCTGCGCCCGTTGCCGTCGATTCCGCGCCCACCGAAGTGGAGTGGAAGCCGCTGGCCACGGCAGTCTGACCGATGGCCACTGCGTCCTCGTCGCTGGCGACCGCGCCGTTGCCCATGGCAACCGCATCAAGTGCGCTGGCTTCACTGAGGTTGCCGACTGCAATCGATGTCTGGCCGGAAGCCGTTGCAGCCTCGCCTACTGCCAGTGAACGCACGCCGGTGGCCGTGGCAAGGTGGCCAAGCGCGGTTGCGCGTTCGGCGTTCGCATCGGACTGCCAGCCGATAGCGGTGGCACCCGGAAACTGCGCGCGCGATTCGCCGCCCACGGCAGTTGTGGAATTGCCATTGGCAAAGGCGTTGTCGCCGATCGCGAGAGCATCGATGCCATCCGCGACGCTTTCGTTGCCGATCGCAGTCGAGAAATCGGAGCGGGCATCGGCATTGTTGCCGACGGCCAGCGAGTAATCGCCCTGCGCCGTCGTGTCTGCGCCGAGAGCCGTCGAAAGGTTGCCGCTGGCATTGGCGTTGCGGCCGAGCGCGGACGCGCCGCCGCCGGTGGCCTCGCTTTGGAAGCCGACAGCGGTTGCCTGGTTGCCGGTTGCAGTAGCGTTTGTACCGCACGCCAGCGTATCGCTGCCGCCGCTGGTGGCGCCGCCGGTGGTGTCCGGCGTAGCGGTGGTGCCGAAGTTCGAATTGCTTTCGTCGGCATCAAGCGCGCTGACGACATTGCCCTCGTTGGAATAGGTCGCGCCCGATCCAAATCCTGCAATGACGTCGCCTGTGCCATTGTCGAGCAGACATTCCTCGGCTGCAGCGCCGTTTGGCGTTGCGCCAACCATGGCAATGGTCGCGATGGCAAGACCCGAGGCGCCAAGCGCCATGGTCGTCATTTTACCGAATGTTGTCGGTTCCGAATTTCGCATCAATTCCTCCTGTGTGGTCGAACCGGGCCGAAATCGGACGGTGCGACGGCAGGAGGGTGTGACCCTGGCTATCCATGTAATTTACCCCCTCTGCACGTCACAGCCCCCCGACTGCGGCGGTTACCCGATTCTGGGCAAGAGACAGGGTAGGCGAATTTCCAGAAAATGCATGCCAAAAATATGGAAATATGCAGAAAAGTTTCGGCAAACAGTGGGCGAGAATGGATAATTTGCGCGGTTAATGCAGGCGCGACAATGGTTAATATCTCTCGAATTCCGGTCAGGCTATGCGCAAATCGAGAAGGGTCGGCTTGTCCGAGTCGAAACTCCATTGCAGCGCGGCATCGAGATCGCCGGTGTTTTCGACCCTGCGTCCTTCAACGCCTTGACCTTGAGCGATTTTCACGAAGTCGAGACCGGTCAGGTCACAGCCCGGAACATGGTTCATCCCGAATTCGCCCGAAAATCCCGTGAGCGCGGCATAGGCCGAGTTGTTCATGATGACGAAGCTGACCGGCAGCTTTTCCTGAAAGGCCGTGAAAAGGCCCTGGATCGTATAAGA